>Ga0105247_10000006_pt1 | contig 416061 bp, 376 predicted proteins | sample KBSS24metaG_FD_81519 | JGI IMG/M metagenome (GOLD analysis project Ga0105247, IMG submission 81519) | Switchgrass rhizosphere microbial communities from Kellogg Biological Station, Michigan, USA - KBS S2-4 metaG | ecosystem: Host-associated > Plants > Roots > Rhizosphere > Soil | place... | reverse complement strand
AGTGGAACCACTCGCGGGTCAGCCGGTTGCGGTCCAACGGGAACACCCCGTCGAGGAACGTGTCCCACTGCTGGATCGTGAGGGTCCGGTCCTTGCCATCGACCAGGCTGAGCTCGTTGTCCATGCCCGCGTGAGAGGTGCCCGTGCTCGTCCACAGCGCGGCTACGGTAGCCATCAGCACGATCAGCCCTCGATTGATCGTCTTCATCGTCTCCCCAGTCGTCAGATCGGCCGCTCTCTGGCGGCTCGATGGATGAGTGAATCGCGGTGTGCACCGCACCGCTGATTCTTCGTTGACCCAGCAGGGGCTCGAGGGTGCCAAGGGGCCGCTGAGAGGACGCTGAGGAGACCGAGTGGCCGGTGGGCGCACCACGAGATCGCTAGGGAGAAGAGCTCACCAATGGCGTCGAAATGCCTTGGTGTGCTTGTTGGGCGAGGGGCAGATCTGTTTATTCGTAGGCGGTCTGATCAGCCACTCCGGCAACCTTCGCCCGGTATCGATTGGCTGCGAAGACGACGAGGACGATGATCACACAAGGAGTGCCGCGGCGACTGGGCCGTCGCCGAACCCAGCCCGCCTACCTTTCGAGGTTTGGCTAACCAATAGAACGTCTCGCGCCGCCGCGTCGTGATGTCATGAATGGACAACGTGCCCTCAAATGCGCTACCAGATCAACAACGTGACGGCGACCGCTACGCACAGATCACCATCGACGTCGATTTAATTGCTTTGTGGATACTCGCCCGAATTCAGGCGGTAACCCGCACCCCGGAGTGTCTGAATCGTGTTGGTGCCGAATGGACTATCGATCTTCCGCCGAAGATAGCCAACATAGACTTCGACGACGTTGTCGGGGCCTGCAAAGTGTGCGTCCCAAATGTGTTGGAGCATTTCGGTCTTGGTGACGACCGTATCCTTATGGCGCATGAGGTATTCAAGTACCCCGTACTCGCGGGAGGTCAGCTCGATCGGCGTTGAGTCGCGCTCGACGGCTCGCCGCGCGGGATCGAGAGTCAGCGAGCCCGCGGTCAGCACGACGGGGCGCTGCGGCGCGCCGCGACGAACCAGTGCGCGCAGCCTCGCCAGAAGCACGATGAACGCGACGGGCTTGCTCAGGTAGTCGTCTGCGCCCAGGTCGAACGCATCTGTCTGGTCGTAATCGCCGTCCTTCGCGGTCAGCATCAGGACCGGTGTCCATACGTCGCGAGAGCGCAAGGTGCGCAATACCTCGTATCCATTCAAGCCGGGCAGCATGATGTCGAGCACGATGACGTCAAAGGCGTTCTCCGTTGCCTCCCAAAGGCCGTCGACGCCATTGGACGCGTGCACGACGACGCACCCCTCGGCGCGCAAGCCCAGGGTGAGGGTGCGGGCGAATCCAGGTTCGTCCTCCACGAGCAAGACCTTCACGATGTTCATTCTCCGCTCGTCGTGTCTGCGTGACTACCGCGGTAGTCGACCACTTCGGTCAGTCGATACGAGCGCGAAGCCCGCGGCGGAGATGGATTCACGATGAAGATGGCGGCGCCCACGGCAACCAAGAACGCGGCGACCTGTCCAATCAGGCCTTGAGAGCGAATACGGCAACATCGTGGCACAGGCTGTGGCGGAGCCGATTCCGCACGCGACCGCGCGGTGGTCTTGGGTGGTGTCGTGTCGTCGGTCTGATCAGTCATCGTGCGGACTCTTCGGTAGAGACGGCGCCGGCTATCTGAGCGCGGTCAGGAGGTCGGTGAGCGTCTGAGTCTCGGTGGCGGGATCGGGGTTCGAGGATCGGATAGCTTCGAGCACGGCATCGATGCGTCCGTCGATGGCGGTCCATGTGTCGCCGTCGATCGCCTCCAGCTTGGGTTGGTCGTCGTCCCAAGCGGTTTCGAGATCCTTGATTCGCGTCTTCGCTCCGGCCTGGTCACCCGCCTGCACCAGAGCGAGCGTGTCAGACGAGATGGCTCGATAGTTGGCGACGTTCGCGGCGGGAAAGTGTGTCACCGCTCCTGGCGCGAGGGGCGCAGCGGCCGATGGGCCACCTTCGGATTCAGCCGAAGGGGCGGCGTGCGGCTGAGCGTTGGCCCAAGTGAGTACCACCGCAGTGATCACAGCGGACACGGCGAAGTACGCGAGCATGAAGCGTTCGCGACTAGGGCTTGCGGCCGCCACCTTGACCGGGGAGTCCTCGGGCGCTCGGATGACGTCGGCGCCGGTGACGGTCAGGTAGGCGACCGCGGCCAGAATCGCGCCGAGGAAGATCGCGCTGGTGATGGCGGTCCCTAGGCCCAACCCGTGCTCGGCCTTCGAGAAGCCGAGCCAGTCACCGAGGTTCGCGCCCAGTGGGCGGGTCAGGATGTAGGCGAGCCAGAACGACAGCACGGCGTTGGCACCCAGCCGCCAACCGAAGGCGATCACGGCGATCAACCCGGCGGGCAACAGTACTGCGACGCCGGGCGACCAGCCGGTGAGTTCAAGCGTCCAGTCGCCAACCGCAGTACCCAACGCGAATGTCACTAGGATTGCCAACCAGTAGAACAACTCTCGCGGTGTGGTCACGATGCTGTGGATCGACAGCGTCTTCTCCTTGGCGTACCAAACTCCAAATACGACGGCAAGCACGGCTGCGAAGATGCTCGTGCTCAGTGCCAGCGGCACGCCTACGCTGTCGGTGAGGATGTCCGTATAGAGCGTGCCGGTGACGCTGAGCACCACGACGGCAAGCCAATAGACCAGCGGTACGTAGCGATCCAGACGCAACTGCCATACAAGGACGCCTCCGAGCACCGCCGTGAAGATCAGTGCGGTGTTGAGCAGGCCGACACCAAGAGTCATGTTGATCCAGTCGGCGAAACTCTCGCCTACTGTCGTGCAAAGGATCTTGATGACCCAGAACCACATGGTGATTTCGGGGACCTTGCTCAGCATCACCCGCGGGGACGTCGCCACATCCGACCTCGTTGATTCACTCATGGCCGGAACTTATCGACCCGTCGCTGAGGTCAAGCTGAGAGCGGTCGCGCAGCGCTGCTTGAACCAGTACGGTCTAGCACCGAGGTACAGGTGACATAGCCCAAGTGCGCTCACTATGAAGAGATGCTCCGGATGGTGAGTCGCGTGACCGTGACCGGTTCATAACTACGCTCGCCGGTCCGTGCGTCGATGACCATGCCCCGACGATGCGGAAGCGCGCGCTCGCCGCGAGTTGACGACATTGGTTACGCGCCGGTGAAATTCGGCTGTCTCGAGGTCGTTGACCTCACTTAGAGGGAATGCCGCCGGGTCCGGCAGCGCGAGGCGGGACTGGCTGAAACTCCGCTGAGAGCCGAGCGGTCGACGTGGATCGAGGTGGCATGATCCGGATGTGGACAGATGGTGGCGGCCGCGATACTGGGGGATCTCCGCCCGCTCGGCGTTCGTGGCCGGGTCCGTCGTACTCGCCGCGTCGGTGCTCTCCGGTGCCGCCCTGGCATTCATTCTGTATCGCGAGCTCCTCGCAGGGGTCGACGCCGAGGCTGCCGGTCGCGTCCGGGACGTGGTCGCGGGATTGCAGGTTGACGCGGTCGATGACCTCGACGCCAACCTCGTCCAGACCGATCAGCGCATCGTCGTGGTCCAGGTGATCGACTCGTCCGGAAAGGTACTCCAACGTTCACGATCAGCGCCTGACTCCCCGCTCATCCCGTCGAGCACATTCGGCGGGACGATGCGGACCGGGCTGCCCGACCCAATATCGCCTGTGGGCGACGTGCGCATTGCCGGGCAGGTGGCCGACGGAATGAGTGGTCGTTACACAGTTCTCGTCGGCGCGAGCCACGCCGACGCGGAGTCGACTGTGAAAACGGTCGCCGTTCTCTTGGCGTGCGGAGCTCCGATCGTCACGGCGGCGGCAGCGGCAGCTACTTACTGGCTGGTCGGTCGCTCGCTGCGTTCTGTCGAAGCGATCCGGACCAGAGTGGCCGACATCGGCGCGTCCGACCTCACCGAGCGCGTGCCGGTGCCGAGCAACTACGACGAGATCTCGTCGCTGGCCGTCACGATGAATGAAATGTTGGCGCGCATCGAGGCGGGGCACAGCGCCCAACGCCGGTTCGTCGGCGACGCGTCACACGAGCTGCGGAGCCCCGTGGCGGCGATCCTCTCCGCGCTCGATGTCGCTGCGGCGCACCCAGAACTGTTGAACTCCGACCTCGCTGCGTCGACGCTTCGGCCCGAGGCGCATCGGATGGAGGCCCTCGTCGAGGATCTGCTGCTGTTGGCGAGAGCGGACGAAGGCGCCCCCGCGTGGCGGCGACGGGATGTCGACCTGGACGACGTCGTGTCAACGGAATTGGGCCGCGTACTGCGCGAGACGTCCGTGACGATCGACGCCGAGCTGATACCGACTCGCATGGTGGGCGATCGCGGCGGTCTGTCGCGGGTGATGCGCAACCTGCTGGAGAATGCCATCCGGCATGCGGAGTCGCGAGTAGACGTGCGCGTGTACCCCGACGGGTCGAACGCTGTGGTCACGGTTGCCGACGACGGTCCTGGCATACCCGAGGCCGACCGCAAGCGCATCTTCGAGAGGTTCGTCCGGCTCGATTCCGGCCGAGCTCGGAGCGGAGGGGGCACAGGTCTGGGGTTGGCGATCGTGTCGGAAGTCGTTGGCGCACACGGCGGCACCGTCACCGTCGATGACCGTCCCGGTGGTGGGGCGTTGATCGTCGTCCGTGTCCCGAGGGAATACGCGCCAATCGATCAGATGGGACGACGTCGATGAGCAGCAGGGCGCAAGGGCCAACCGATCAGCTCCCCTTGGCCTCGATGGCGAAGCCGAGAATTGACCTGTCCCACGATCGCCCGAATCAACATCCATGTCCACGGCGTCACCGGTGGGGCGGGTTATCCCCAGTTCGTCAAGCCGAGTTCTTTCAGGCGCTCCATCGCTTCGTCGGCGATCTTCCTGCCTTCGGCCTCGTCAGCTTCGTTCGCACAGCGTCCACTCGAGCCGAGCGACGACCCGGCCGCGACGAGCAGGTTCATCAATTCCCGTAGGTTCGAGGCGTTTTCGAAGCGATTGGTCCGCGGCGGGGCTTCGGCCACATCGTCAGTTGAATGCGACTCGACCGGTGAATCGTCCATGTGCCGTCTCCAGTCTGCTGGGATCTGCGATGCACGGGCACATACCGTAGGGACTTGTTGCTGAGAGGATGCTGAGGCTGTCAGCTCCGGTCGGGTCTAGACCGTGGTGCCCGACAAAGCGCCCGGCGCGGACCGGCGCTCACCCGCCGGTCGGCCCGGTCAGCGGAAGGCGATGGGCGTTTGGACGTCCGTGGTCGGCGTGGGCGTTTGTACGTCCGTGGTCGGCGTGGGCGTGGCAAGGGGCCCTGTCGTCGTTGGGGTTTGCATTCCAAGGATCTTGGCGACGACGAAACTCGCCGCCTGGTCGGTGTAGAAGGGTACGTACCCCTCCGTGTGCCCGCTCCATTCGTTGCCAGGGCCCGCGTGACAGATCGGGTCGGCGGGGTTGCACAGATCCATCGCCTTGGACCCCAGCAGCCGACTTTGGGTCGTGATCGGTGCACCGCTGCGGTCGCCTATGTTGCCGAAGGTGACGACCGCCGCGACGTTGTCGGCGTACTGGGCGGGCAGCGTCGTGCCCCTGAGAAGTCCCCCGACCGAATTTCCCGTGACGATGTCCACCACCGACGCGCCCTGCGAGTATCCGCCCAGCACCTGCGGCGTGTCTGGGCATTTGTCTGCCATCGACTTGATGTGCGCTACGGCGTCCTTCGAGCCGTCGTCGGTGTGCAACTGGAAAAGGGTTGCCTTGTAGTTCACCGCGTAGGCACCGATGTTCAAGCCGGTCTGCTCACGCAGCGCGTCCACGAGTGCTTGGCCGACGCGTCCGAGACCGGCTGGCTCGTCGGTGCCGCGGGCGAACGTCACCTCGGCGTCCGGGCAGTCGTTGGCGCTGGCCGAGGGGATGCCTCGCCACAGACCGCTTGGCGCGATCAGCACGATGGCGGCGGCCAGCGCGGCGGTGACGCGCAGGCCGGCCCGTGGCGAACCGGATGACCAGAAGTCACGGGATGCCCAACGCGTCAGTCGGTGTTTGCCCATCGGCAGATATTACCGAGAAACCGCGAGTTGGGTCAGATCCGTGGGTCGGCCGCTCGGTAACTAACCGAACAGCTGGGGCAGCGCGCAGTGGTTCGCGACGAATTTCGAGGGACGGCAATTCGATGTGGTCCCGCGCCGCCGAGGTTTCGCACTTCCTGTCTGCGCAACGAAGACCGGTGACCGCTAGGCTCTGCTCACGTCGGCGTGACTAGAGCAGGAGAAGCCCGTGACGACCGCGCACACCGAACGGCCGCCGCTGTTGACCCGCCGCGACCGAATCATGCTCAGCATTACCGTGGTTGCAGCCGCGGCCGCGGGCGTCTTGTCCTTCGCGCACGCGAATGCCGTGCTCTCGTTCATCGTGTCCGCGCTGGCTCTGGCCACCCTGGCGTCGCTCGTCGGCCGTTCGGTGGAGGCGCTCGGAGATCGCCTCGGCCCCAACGCCACTGGAATCTTGCAGACTGCGTTGGGCAATCTTCCCGAGCTGTTCGTCATCATGTTCGCGCTCAAGGCGGGCCTGTTCGACGTGGTGAAGGCGACCCTCGTCGGCTCGATTCTCTCCAATGCCTTGCTGGTGCTGGGGCTGGCGTTCGTGGTCGGGGGTTTGAAGCATGGTCGTCAGCGTTTCGCCGCCGACGACGTACGCACGCTCGGGCTGATGTTCACCCTCGCGGTGTTCATCCTCGCCATCCCATCGCTCACCGCGTCGCTACACACCCCGGCGGCCTCGCACGAGCGGGCGGTGTCCGTCGTCGTCTCCATCGTCATGCTCTTGCTGTTCGTCCTCTCGCTGCCCTTCACGCTTGGAAGACGATCGAGCGACGCGGATGCACCCGCGAGAGCTTCGTCTCCCATCGTGGCCAGCCCGGATTCGGCCAAGGCGGCAAGCGTCGCGGCCAATCACGGCGAGTGGCCGCTGGCGATGGCCATCGGCATGCTTGCCGCCGCCGGCGTCGGCGCGGCCTTCGTGTCTGAGTGGTTCGTGGCCGCCTTGGAGCCCGCGATGGAAGCGGCTGGCATCAACGAGGTCTTCGCCGGTCTGGTGATCGTGGCCATCGCAGGCAACGCCGTGGAGAACTTCGTCGGCATCCAATTGGCCGCAAAGAACCAGATGGACTACGCGGTTCAGGTGATCCTGCAGTCGCCGGTCCAGATCGCACTCACCATTGCACCCATCATCTGCCTGGCCGCGGTGTGGCTCGGCCAGCCGGAGTTCAACCTGGTGTTCTCGCCGCTGCTGCTGGCGGCGATGATCATGTCGGCGCTGGTCGCGGTGATCGTCACCTTCGACGGCGAGTCGAATTGGTTCGAGGGAGCGGTGCTCTGCGCGCTTTACGCTGCGATCGCTACCGCGTTCTGGTGGGGGTGAAGTACTCGGTCAGCCCCGCGATGAGCCGGTCCACGTCAGCGGCATCGTTGTACGGAGCCAAACCGATACGGACGCCACCCGCCGCGCCGAGGCCGAGGCGCCGAGAGGGTTCGTACGCGTAGAACGACCCGGCAGGTGCGTTGACGCCGCGGGCGGCGAGGAACGCGCTGATCGCGGTGGGGTCGTGTCCCTCGAACGTGGCAAGCAGGGTGGGCGTGCGACGTTTGGCACGCGAGTACACGGTGACGCCCGGCAGTCCGTGCAGTGCCGCCTCGATGGCCTCGCGGAGGCCGTCCTCGTGGTGCGCGACGGCAGCCATGCCCGCCGCCAGCCGGATCCGGCGATCCCCTTGCGCCCCGACCGCGTTGGCTAGGAAGTCGACCGCCGCCGTCGTGCCGGCCATCAGCTCGTACGGCAGGGTGCCGAGCTCGAACCGCTCCGGTACCCGATCGGTGGACGGGAGTAGCTTGTCGGGGTTTAACTCGGCCAGAAGCTCGACGCGGCCCGCGACGACGCCGCAGTGCGGCCCAAGGAATTTGTAGGGCGAGCAAGCGTAGAAATCGGCGCCGAGCTCGCCGACGTCGACGGCGCAGTGGGCCGTGTAGTGGACGCCGTCGACGTACGTCAACGCGCCGGCGTCGTGGGCAAGCGCAGCGATGGCCCGTATGTCGGGCATCGTGCCAATCAGGTTGGAAGCCGCCGTGATTGCGACGAGCTTGGTGTGCTCGGTGAGTACCGCCTCGACGTTCGCCGTCGGCAACTCGCCGGTGGCAGGGTCGAAGTCCACCCACCGCAACACCGCGCCGGTCCGTTCGGCGGCGATTACCCACGGTCTTACGTTGGCGTCGTGGTCAAGACGCGACACGATGATCTCGTCACCTTTGCGCCACGTCGACGACAGCGTTCGGGACAGGTCGAAGGTCAGCGCGGTCATGCTGCGCCCGAAGATCACGCCACCGGGATCGGCGCCAAGGAGATCGCCGAGCGCGCGGCGGCATTGCCACACGATCTCCTCGGCATTGCGTTCTGCCGCTGTCGTCATACCGCGGTTCGCCAAGGGTGACAGCATTGCCGACCTGATGGCATCCGCGACGGTGTCGGGTGTCTGTGAACCGCCGGGGCCGTCGAAATGCGCAGCCCCGTCCCGAAGGGCTGGGAAGTGTGCGCGAATCGCGTCGACGTCGAACACCACATGCACAACCTATGCGGCACATGGCACCATCGCTCAGGTGAGCAACGCACCCGACGATCAGCGCCTGCGCGATCTGGCGGTGCTTCGCAGGGTTCGCGACCGGATCGACAGGGACTACGCGCAGCCGCTGGACGTCGACTCACTCGCCCGCGGCGCGAACATGTCGGCCGGACATCTATCGCGCCAATTCCGCCTCGCATACGGCGAGTCCCCGTACGCCTACCTGATGACGCGGCGCATCGAACGGGCGATGACCCTGCTGCGACGCGGCGACAAGAGCGTGACGGACGTCTGCTTCGCAGTCGGCTGCTCCTCGCTTGGCACCTTCAGCACGCGGTTCAGCGAGCTGGTCGGCATGTCGCCGAGTGCCTACCGCGATCAGTCGGCGGCCGCCACGGCGGGGATGCCGTCTTGCGTCGCCAAGCAGGTGACAAGACCGATCAGGAATCGAGAAGCACCACTCGCGGTGCCCTTCGTATCGTGATCGGCATGGACGTCAGAATTCACACCACCTTCCTGCCGCACACCGATCCGGAGGCCTCGCTCGCCTTCTACCGCGACACCCTCGGTTTCGAGGTCCGCCTCGACGTCGGCCGCGGCACGATGCGGTGGATCACCGTGGGTCCGGCCGACGAGACTGCGACGGCCATCGTCCTGACTCCGCCCGCCGTCGACCCTGGCATCACCGACGATGAGCGCCGCACCATCACCGAGATGATGGCCAAGGGGACCTACGCCATCTTGATGCTGGCGACGAAGGACCTCGACGGGGTCTTCGCGAAGCTGGAGGCCGACGGTGTCGAGATCGTCGAGCCGCCAACCGAGCAGCCGTACGGGATACGCGACTGCTCTGTGCGCGATCCCGCGGGCAACATGATCAAGATTCAGGAGGTGCACTAGTGGCGGAGGAATCGCCCAGCCAGAAGATCGACGCCAGGATCGAGGAGTTGGGGGATTGGCGAGGGGACACGCTCGCGTTGGTTCGCAAGCTCATCAAGGCGAGCGACCCCGACGTCGTCGAGGAGTGGAAGTGGCGGGGCGTCCCTACGTGGTATCACGACGGAATGATCTGCACCGGTGAGACTTACAAGGACAAGGTCAAGGTGACGTTCGCCAAGGGCGCCTCGCTCGACGACCCGGCAGGCCTGTTCAACTCGAGCCTGGACGGCAACGCCAGGCGCGCCATCGACATCGGGAAGGACGACGAATTGAATGACGAGGCGTTCAAGGCTCTCGTCCGCGCCGCCGTCGACCTGAACACCCGGTGAGCAAGCGGGCCTAGACCCCGCTCGTCCACTGCGACCCATCCCAGAACCGGCGTCCGCCGGAGCCGGATGGGTCGCGGTACCACCCCGGCGCGCGCGGTGGAGCCTGATCACCTGGCGGGCCGTCGGACGGGGTAGTCGATGGGACCGCCCAAAGGCCACCGCCCAATTCGATTGTTCCCGCTGGTGGTCTGCTGGCAGAAGTGCGCTGGCGACCGCTGTCGTCGGGCTGCGCCTCGGAACGGACTCGGCGATGCTTCGTCCAGCCCCTCCCGTCCCACCATCGCTCACCGCCTGACCCGTCGGGGTCGTCGTACCAGTCGGCAGCAGGCGCGTCTGGGTCTTGGTTCACCGGGAGGTCGGGCACGGGTGGGGTCGGTACGGCGGGAGCTTGTACAGCGGGAGCTTGTACAGCGGGAGCTCGTACGGCACTGTCCGTTGCAGCTGAGCGGGTTTCGGCGTGGCGCGCCGATGCGTTGGAGGTGACGTCGATTGGCCCCGAATCCGAACGGTGGTTCGGCGCGACGGTATCGGGTGCAACGGGAATCGTTGCAGCGGAGCGAGTTTCGGAATGGCGCGCGGTCGCAGTGGGTTCAGCCGGAACGCGTTCGGAGTCGGAGTCTGCAGACTCGTCGTACCGTTCATCGCGAGGCCGTTGCGCCCCTTCGCGTTCCGGAGCAGGGGACTGCGAGGGCGCCGGAACTGCCGACGCGGCCGTCGCCTGTGCCCACGGAAAGTTGGCTGGTTGCACGGCTGCCGGTGTGGATCGCGTATCCGGTTGGCGCGCAGGCGGTGTGGACGAAACCTCGCCAGCTTCCGGGGCGTCGTCGTACCACGCGCGGGACGGGCGTCGCGGTTCTCCGGCGCTCGCAGGCGGCGATACGGGTGGAGTGGGTGGAGGTTCCGCGTGGCGTGCCTTCGCAAACGGTGCGAAGGGGTTTTCGGCTGCGTCGTCCACCGCCGGTTCGGGATCCACCACGTCGGGATAGGTGTACCAGTCGGGGGATGGGACGTGGGGTTCGTCCCGCGTCACGCGAATAGGCTGCCGAGGCGCAGGCACGTTCGTCGGCTCCGCGAACAGGTTCCCGCTGAAATCACTCAGCCCCACCGGCGGTGACGCGGGGCCGCCGTCTCTATCGCGAACGTCTCCGGTGCGAATCCGTGAAGGAGTTGCCGACTCGGTTCGAGGGTTGCCGCGATAGGGGCCGACGTCTTCGTCGACGTCGTCTTCGTCGGCACCGTCGTCATGGTCCTCGTCATGGTCCTCGTCGGAGTCGTCCTCGAAATCGTCGCGATCCGATCTGGCCCGCTGGGAAGAGACGTTGGTCTTGCCCCCGCGGAACATCACGATGATTGCGATGATCGCGAGGACCGTCGCGAGCGCACCGATGCCAAAGAGAACGAACCCGACCAGCCGCCACGTCCCGAGGTCCAATGATCCGAAGTCCATTGATTTCGCCCTGTCAGTTCGTGCGATGACTGTCAGCACCGCGAGGTAAGCCGTTTGCCGGTGTCTGCCGGCGTCCTTTCTGTGCGTCAGCCCTTTCCCCGGTCGTAAACAAAAGTATGGCAGTCCTTCACGGAGTCGATGAGGTGATACTGCGTCACGATCTTGCGACGGTGTCAGACGACGGGCATCCCGCGGCGTGCTCGATTCCGCATGTCCCACAGGTACAGGCGGTAGCCGAGAATCCACACGTCGCGTGGAATCACGCGGTCGGCGACGCGCAGACCGGTCAGAAGCCAGTCGAATCGTCGCTGCTGACCGGGGGTCCAGGACAGGGCCATGTGCTCGCGAAACTCAGTGGTGAGGAAGCCCGTCGTCGCGAACAGGTTGAAACCCCCGGCGAGTAACCGCAGCGGTGCGGGCAGGAAGGCCAACGCCGCGACGCCGTGCAGGTGTTCTCGAACCGGGGGATCGATTCGGAGTTGGTCGAGGGATCGCTTCCAGAATTGGTCGAATGCCGCCCTGTCCTGTGGCCACATGTTCGCCCGGACCTGGAGCGTGGTGCCGAGGTTGCTGGCATCCCGGTACACCGCGTCCGCGGACTCGTCGTCCAGTGGGCCGTACAGGTATTCGTGCATGTCGACGTAGTAGCGGTACAGGCACGCCGCTACCCAGAGCTGAAGGTGCGGGTCGAAGGCGTTGTAGGACAACGGGCTTGACGACGTCGAACGCACGCGCGCGTGCACCCTGTCGACCTCGGCGCGGATCAACGCACGGTCGGCGTCGGTGCCGAGTGTGGCAGCCGCGAGATAGGTGCCCGTGGTGCGGGCGCGCTTGAACGGATGTTCGTACACGTTTCCGGTGTCCACCGGGCTCTCCACGACCCCGTAGCCAACGCCAGGCGACGACAGCTGCATGATCACGTTCGCCGCGGGTAGCAGTGCCGCAGCGGGGTTCAGCAGGTCGACGACCCGCCTCGGTCGCCGTGCTGGACCGAACCTCATACGGTCGAGTACATCACCTCGTGAGACGCTGCCGAAGTGTTTGTGCCGACATCTCGCGCGCGTGCCGTCGGCATCGCAACCGGCTATCTCGCCGACTTGTTGTTGGCCGATCCGCAGCGCGGACATCCGGTGGCACTCTTCGGGCGGGGTGCGTCGCGGTTGGAGAGGCTCACATACTCCGACGGCAGGGTCGCGGGGATTGCCCACGTGGGCGCTCTGTTGGGTGCGCTGGTCGTTGGCAGTGCCGTCGCGGAGCGGGCGGCGGCGCGCCGCGGCGCAGCGTGGACTGCGGGCTACACGGCCATTGCGACGTTCGTGACCCTTGGCGGCACCTCGCTGGCCAGAACGGGTGACGAGATGGCGCGACGGCTAGACCGGGGCGACGTCGACGGGGCGCGAGCCGTATTGCCGTCCCTGTGCGGACGCGATCCAGACTCGTTGGACACCGCGGGGCTGACCCGCGCTGCGGTGGAGTCGGTCGCCGAGAACACCTCCGACGCGGCGGTTGCGCCGCTGTGGTGGGGCGCGGTCGGCGGAGCTACCGGGCTGATCGCCTACCGCGGAATCAACACACTCGACGCAATGATCGGTCACCGATCCCCGCGTTACGCCCGGTTCGGTTGGGCTGCAGCCCGACTCGACGACGTCGTGAACTACCTGCCGGCACGCCTCACCGGCCTGCTGGTGGCCGTGAGTGCGCCGGTCGTCGGCGGAAGGGCAGCCACGTCACTGCATGCCTGGCGTAGCGACGCGGCGCGGCACCCCAGTCCGAACGCGGGCGTCGTCGAGGCGGCGTTCGCAGGTGCGCTCGACGTGGCCCTGGGCGGACCGACGCAGTACGCGCACGGCCTAGAGATCCGGCCAACGCTCGGCGACGGCCGCAGGCCGGACGTCGGTGATCTACGTCGATCGGTCGCGTTGTCGCGTGCCGTGACGGCTCTGGCGGTGATCGCCGCGGTGGCGGTCAGCGCCGTCGGCCGTACCGGTCGGCGAGCTTCTCGTCGGTAGTCGGTGGTGCCGATGACTTTTGCGCGGCGTCCGCAAAGGCCCTTTCTCGGCGTCGTTGCCGCACCTCGGACACCACGAAGTAGCCGACGCCGATGGGCGCGATGATCCCGAAGGCGATCCACTGAATCCCATAGGACAGGAACGGACCGGCGTCGAGGTGAGGTAGGCCGATCACGCCGAGGCCACCGGGCTGATGGTCGACGAGTTGCAGGTATGAGCCGGCCAACGGGACTCCGGTCACCGTCGCGATCTGGGCGGTGTTGATCGCGTAGACCTGTTGTGCGCCATTCTCGCGGAACGGCTCCTTGCCCGTTGGGAAGGGCTCGGAGTCTCGCAGCAGCCCAGTGATCGTCACCGTGCCCGTCGGCAGCGCGGCCATGGGCGGCGCCTTGGATCCCTCCAGCGGACGCACGTAGCCGCGGTCGACCAGCACGGTCGGGCCCCCGTCGACGCTAAACGGCACCAGCACCTCGAACGCAGGTTCACTCTGGACCATCCGGAGCCTCACCAACACTTGGCCCTCTGGGCGATAGTGCCCCGTCGCGGTGACCCGTCGCCACTGGTCGTCGGGCGCCGACGAATCCTGCCGCGGGAGGAACGTCGTCACGGGCACCGGCTCAGCCGAAAGCGAACTCGTAATCTGATTGTTCTCCCGCGACGTCTTCGTGTTCTTGCCGAGTTGCCACGGCGCAAGGACGGTGAAGCAGAGGTAGGCGAACGCGATCACCACGACGTAGAGCGCCAGCCACTGTGGCCGCAGAAGGAACGCGAAGCGGGCCATCAGCTGGCGATGCCCCGCTCGGCGAGTTGCTCGTCGACCCAGGCGTGCAGTCCAGGCAACGATGCCTCGATTACCTCGTAGGTCTCCTCGTAGTCGTCGATGGTGCCGTAGTACGGGTCCTCGACGTCAAGTGCATGTGCCGCAGAACGGGGATCGAACGAGCGCATCAGCCGTATCCGGGCCTGCGACACCCCGAGGCCCGACAAGATCCGCACGTGGTTGCGCCCCATGGCGATGACGAGGTCGGCAGCCATGTGGTCGTCGTCGACCTCCGCAGCGCAATGGAGCGTCGGGTAACCGTGCGCACGCAGGACGTCGACGGTCAGGTCGTGCGCTCCGCTGCCCGCGTGCCACCTGCCGGTTCCAGCGCTCGTCACCCGGACCAGTCCCGATAGGCCGCGCTCCTCGAGTTGGTGGGCGAACATCTTCTCGGCCATGGGAGAGCGGCAGATGTTGCCGGAGCAGATGAACGTCACGTGCAGCCGACCGTCGGCACCGTCAGACACCGAGCACCTCGCGAAGATCGGCGACGGTCGCCACGTGCTTCAGGGCAGGAATGGCATCCTCAACGTCGAAATCGCCTGCACCGTAACCCCATTCGACGACGACGGTGTCTATCCCATGCGCTGCGGCGCCCTCGACGTCGTGTGCGCGGTCGCCGACCATCAGGACTCGGTCGGGCAGCGGGGCCAATTGGGCGATCGCGTGCGCGACCACCTCGGCCTTCGACGATCGCACGCCGTCGACACTCGCCCCCGCGATGACCTCGAAGTGCTCGTCGAGCCCAAAGTGTTCGATGATCTTCTTCGCGGTGGGCTCCGCCTTCGACGTGGCGACGGCGAGCCGCACGCCCGCAGCGCGCAGATCCGCGAGCAGGTCGGGGATTCCCTCGAACAGGCTGTTCATCGCCCAGCCGCGGGTGGTGTAGTCGGCGCGGTAGGCGGCGATCGCTTCGTCTGCCCTGCCGCCGAGTCCCATCCCCGTCAGCGTGACGTGCATGGGCGGCCCGACGATGCGGCCCGCGAGGTCACCGGATGGAACGCTCGCGCCGATCTCGCCGAGCGCGTGACGGAAGCTCGACACGATTCCATCGGCCGAATCCGTCAGCGTCCCGTCGAGGTCGAAGATCACGAGTTCGGGGCTCACGCCGCCATTCTCCCCGATGCGGGTGGTCGTCCCGGTGCCTGGGCCTTGGGTAGGCGCACTAGTGTCGTGCTGTGGGTCAGCCACGGGACGCCGCCCGCTACCACGGTGATCAGGCCGCCACGCCCGGCATGCTGGACTTCGCCGTCAACGTGCGGTCGGCCCAGCCGCCGTCCTGGCTGCTGGAGCGGCTCGCAGCCCGGCTGCCCGGTCTGGGCCACTACCCGAACGCGGACGACGTCCGACGCGCAACCCGCGCGGTGGCGTTACGGCACGGTCGCGGCGAGGACGAGGTCGTCCTCCTAGCAGGCGGAGCCGAGGGGTTTGCGCTGCTGCCACGCCTGCGACCGCGCCTGGCGGCGTTGATCGCGCCTTCGTTCACCGAGCCGGAAGTCGCGTTGGTAACGGCGGGCATTGCCGTCCACCACGTGGTGCTCGATCCGCCATTCGGCCTGGCGGGAGCAATCGTCCCCGAGCAGGCCGACCTCGTCGTGTTAGGCAATCCGACGAATCCGACGTCGGTGTTGCACGCCCGCGACGAGATCCTGGCGTTGTGCAGGCCGGGCCGCATCGTCGTGGTCGACGAGGCGTTTGCCGACGCGATTCCCGGTGAACCAGAGTCTCTGGCCTCCCATGCCGACGCGGGCGTCATCGTGTTGCGAAGCCTGACGAAGACGTGGTCGCTTGCAGGGCTTCGCGTCGGCTACGCACTGGGAGGCCCAGACGTGCTGGCTCGACTGACGGCCGCACGGCCGCATTGGCCGCTGGGCACCCTGCAACTCGAGGCGATCGCGGCGTGTAGCGAGCCAGAAGCCGTGGCTGAAGCGGCGGCGGGCGCCCGTGAACTGGCGGCGTTGCGTTCGGAGATGGTCGAGGCCTTCGAGGCGGCGGGGTTCGACGTCGTCGACGGCCGCGCTCCGTACCTTATGTTCAGCGTCCCCGACGCCGAGCTGGTGCGAAAGAAGCTGCATGCCAAGGCAATCGCGGTGCGACGTTGCGACACCTTCGTGGGACTCGACGGGCAGTACCTGCGCGCGGCGGTGCGGGCCGAATGGCCAGTGCTGCTTCGAGCCCTCTTGGAGGCGACGCGGTGAGCATCAGACTGGCCGACGTGATCGACGTGCTGGACGACGCCTATCCGCCACACCTGGCGGCCGAGTGGGACTCCGTCGGTCTGGTGTGCGGCGACCCTGACGACGCCGTCGACTCCGTCACCATAGCCGTCGACGCGACCGCCGACGTGGTGGCAGAGGTGCCAGAACGCGGCTTGCTGCTGGCCCATCACCCGTTGCTGTTGCGCGGCGTCGACACCGTCGCCGCGAGTACGGCGAAGGGGTCGCTGCTGCACCGGCTGATTCGACGCGGGAGCGCGCTGTTCACCGCGCACACCAACGCCGACTCCGCGTCTCCCGGGGTATCCGATGCGCTGGCCGAGACATTGGGCCTGAGCATCGATGGCCCATTGTCGCCGACGCGGGAGCCGAGCCGGCTCGACGCCTGGGTGGTGTACGTGCCGGTCGAGAACGCAGATGCGTTGCGCGAGGCGCTTTTCGACGCGGGAGCGGGCCACGTCGGGGACTACTCGCACTGCGGCTGGTCGGTGACGGGGACGGGTCAGTTCCTTCCGTTGGAAGGTGCGTCGCCGACGATCGGAGGCGTGGGCTTCATCGAACGGGTCGCCGAGGATCGCATCGAGGTCGTAGCGCCTGCCGGTCTGCGCGGAGCCGTGCTGGCGGCCATGCGGGCCGCACATCCTTACGAGGAGCCTGCGTTCGGCGTGTTCGCCATCGCTCCGCTGCCCGCCGCAGTTGGCATTGGACGCATCTGCACGGTACCTGAACCAGAACCGTTGTCGGCCTTCGTCTCCCGCGTCGAGAGCGCTCTCCCCGCGACGGCGTGGGGGATACGAGCTGCGGGTGATCCCGACTCCATCGTGTCGCGCGTCGCAGTGTGCGGCGGAGCGGGTGATTCGTTGTTGGACGTGGTCGCCGACTTGGACGTGCAGGCGTACGTCACTGCAGATCTGCGCCACCATCCGGCCGACGAGCACCGGCGGGCATCGGACGTCGCATTGGTGGACGTCGCACATTGGGCCAGCGAGTATCCGTGGTGCGGCCAAGCCGCGACACTGTTGCGTAGCCGGTTGGGCGAGTCCGTGCCCGTTCGGGTGAGCTCCATCCGCACCGATCCTTGGAACGTCAAGATCCCTGGTAGCACCAAGAGAGAAGCATGAAGGCTGAAGTCGCACAACAACGTTTACTCGGCGAGCTCGTCGAACTCGACGCCGAGGTAGGACGCCTCGAGCATCGGGCGAAAAACCTGGCCGAACAACTGGCACTGGACGCCGTGATCTCCGAACTCTCCCAGGCCAACGACCGCCTCACCACGGTGAGCATCGCGCTGGAGGATTTGGACGCGGAGGTCGCGAAGTTCGAGAGCGAGATCGACTCGGTGCGCCAACGCGAGGACAAGGACCGCTCGATGCTCGACTCGGGCGCCGTCAACGCCAAGCAGCTGACGGAGCTGCAGCACGAACTGGAAACGCTGCAGCGACGTCAGTCGAGCCTGGAGGATTCGTTGCTCGAGATCATGGAGCGTCGCGAGGAATTGCAGACCGACCAGGCCGCACAGTTGAGCAGCATCGACGAGCTTCAGTCCAAGATGTCCGCCGCGCAGTCGGCACGGGACGAGGCGCTGGTGGCGCTCGAACAGTCGAGACACCAGCTGTCGTCGCACCGCGATCAGCTCACGGCGGCGTTGGCCAAGGATCTTCTCGCCGCCTACGAACACCAACGCAGTCGTGGCGGGCCCGGCGCCGGCCTGCTGCAGGCGCGTCGGTGCGGCGCGTGTCGGATCGAGATCGACAGAGGGGAGATGTCCCGCATTACGGCCGCGGCGGACGACGACGTGCTTCGCTGCCCGGAGTGTGGAGCAATTCTGTTGCGGGTCAGGGAATTCGGTCAGTGACGCTGATCATCGAGGCCGATGGTGGCTCGCGCGGCAACCCTGGGCCTGCGGGATACGGGGCAGTGGTCCTCTCGGCCGATCGCACGACCGTGCTCGCCGAGCGCAAGGAGTCGATCGGGATCACCACCAACAACGTCGCCGAATATCGCGGGCTGATAGCGGGTTTGGAGGCAGCCGCCTCGCTCGCAGGCTCGGTCTCCGGGGGCGAGGTGGACGTGCTGATGGACTCGAAGCTGGTCGTCGAGCAGATGTCAGGCCGGTGGCGAGTCAAGCATCCCGACCTGATTCCCCTCCACGGGCGTGCGAGGGAGTTGGCCGACGGCTTCGACGTCGTTCGCTACTCGTGGATTCCGCGCGAGCAGAACGCCCACGCCGATCGGCTTGCCAACGAGGCGATGGATGCGGCACGAGTGTCGGCGCCGTCGCCGGCGCCCGCATCGCTGCGGGACTGGTCGGGGGCGACCGGCTCGTCGACCCGGCTGATGTTGTTGCGGCACGGGCAGACTGAACTGTCGGTAGAGCGGCGTTACTCCGGTCGAGGCAACCCGGCGCTCACCGAGTTGGGCCGCAGGCAGGCCGATGCGGCCGCGAAGTATCTGGGCGAGCGCCGGGGAATCGCCGCCGTGGTGAGCTCGCCGCTGCAGCGCGCTCGAGAAACCGCTGCGGCGGCAGCAGCGGCGCTCGCGCTCGACGTCACCGTCGACGACGACCTCATCGAGACGGACTTCGGCGACTGGGAGGGGCTCACGTTCGGTGAGGCCGCCGAGCGGGATCCGGAGTTGCACCGACGCTGGCTGCGCGACCCCAGCCTGCCGCCGCCGAACGGCGAGAGCTTCGAGGCTGTCGCGCAACGGGTTCGGCGTGTGCGCGACAGGCTGCTCGTCGAGCATCCCGGCGAGACGGTTCTGGTCGTATCGCACGTGACACCGATCAAGACGATGATGCAGTTGGCCTTGGACGCGGGATCGAGCATCCTGCACCGCCTGCACCTGGACCTCGCGTCGCTGAGCATCGCGGAGTTCTACCCCGACGGTCCATCGTCGGTCCGGCTGGCGAATCAGACCTCGTACCTCGATGACCTCTAGGTCCGAACGTGTAGCTTCTCGCCGTGCGGCCCGAACAGCGCAATGGCCTCGACGGGCCCGTCGACCGCGCCGAACCAGTGTGGCGTCCATGTCGAGAACTCAACGGCCTCACCGGGTTTGATGGTGAAGTCGCGCTCGCCCAGCAAGAGTCGTAGGTTGCCGGAGAGCACGTAGAGCCACTCCTGGCCGTCGTGCACGCGCAGTTCGGTTGGCGGATTGCGACGCCTGGCACTAACCCGAATCTTGAACGCGTGGAGGCCTCCTGCGGGACCTCCTCGGGTCAGTGGCCAGTAGGTGACGCCGTCGCGCGTGTGCGACGCGCCCTTGACCCGTGGGTCCTCCGCATCCGGAGCGCGTAGCAGCTCGTCGGTGCTGACCGACAATGCCGAGGCGAGCCGCGGCAGGTGGTCGAGCGCAAGGCGCCTCTTGCCTGATTCGAGGCGACTCAGCGTCGACACGTCGATGTCCGCGCGAGTCGCGACCTCGTCCAGCGTCAGCCCGCGCTGCGTGCGCAGGTCGCGGAGCCGCCGCCGTACGCGAACGTCGAAGTCGTCGGCTTTCGTAGTATTTGCCTGCATGGCAAATCAGCTTGCCATTGTTGGCGGTGGCGGGGCAAGGTCGGGACATGAGCGAGGAATGGGATTGCATCGTCATCGGAGGGGGAGCGGCCGGGTTGAGCGCCGCCTTGGTACTGGGCCGGGCGCGTCGCCGCGTTCTCGTGTTGGACGCCGGTAGGCAGAGCAATCTGGCTGCCCACGGGATCGGCGGCCTCCTCGGTTTCGACGGCAGGCCACCTTCGGATCTGTATGCACATGGTCGATCCGAGCTGACCGCCTACGGCAATGTCGAGGTGCGTACCGGCGAAGTGGTCAACGCCGAGTACGGCTTCGCCGTCGAACTCGCCGATGGCACCCGGGAGCGCAGTCGAACCGTCTTGCTGGCAGCTGGCATGGAATACCGAGCGCCCGACGTGCCGGGCATCGACACGTTGTGGGGCAGTTCGGTCTTCCACTGCCCGTTCTGTCACGGTTGGGAGCTTCGCGACGCCCCGATGGCGGTGCTGGCCAATGGTGATCGCGCGGTCCACATGGCACTGATCCTTCGCGGCTGGACTCAGGACGTAGTGGTACTCACCGACGGTCCCGCCGATCTCGACGCCGAAGGACGTCGGCTGTTGGCGCAGGCCGGGGTCGGGATCGACGAGCGTCCGATAGCCCAACTCGTCTCACGTGACGGTGAGCTCGACGCGGTCGAGTTCTCAGATGGCCAACCGTTGCACCGAAGGGGCGCACTCGTCGCGTCGACGTTGCATCAACGTTCTTCTCTGGTAAGCCAATTGGGGTTGGTGACGACTGCCACGCCCCTGACCGCGGAAGCCGTGGTCACCGACGAATTCCAGCGCACCTCGGTGCCAGGGGTATTCGCGGCCGGTGACGTCAGCGCTACCATGCCGCAAGTCGCCGCCGCCATCGCCGCAGGAAGCCTTGCGGGCGTCGGCATCGTTCAGACCTTGCTGGCCGACGACGTCGGCCTGCCAATGCCACCGTGGCCGCAACTCGAGGAGGTTCGACGTGTCAGCGCCTAATTCAAGCGAGGACGTTCAAAAGCACTGGGATGACCGCTATGCCGAGAAGGACAGGATCTGGAGTGGACGCGTCAACGCTCAATTGGCCGCTGTCGCCGAAGGACTGACGCCTGGCCGGGCACTCGACCTCGGCTGCGGCGAGGGAGGCGATGCAGTGTGGCTGGCCGAGCACGGCTGGGACGTGGTTGCCGTCGACGTCTCGGTCACGGCGCTGGAGCGAGCCGCTGGCGAGGCCAAGCGGCGAGGCGTCGATGACCACATCGCCTTCGAACACCACGACCTCTCGGATAGCTTTCCATCCGGCCGGTTCGACCTGGTCTCTGCGCAGTACCTTCACTCGTTCGTCCGGCTGGAGCGGCCCGCCATTCTGCGCAAGGCCGCGGCGGCGCTGATGCCGGGAGGGCTGTTGGTGATCTGCGACCACGGCGCCGCGCCCCCGTGGGCGGAGCACATCCCACACGACCACCCGTTCCCAGCCGCTGAGGAGGTGCTCGCCGAGCTCGACCTTCCGGCTGCGGAGTGGGACCGCGTCAGGGTCGAAAGCGTCGATCGGCCCACCATCGACCCCAATGGCAACCCGGCCGTGATCCAGGACAATCTGATGGTTCTGCGGCGGCGCGGCTGAGGACTTTCTCCGCCAACAGACACAAAGTTCCCTGAACGGCACCCATCCAGGCAACTTTGTGTCTGCTCGCCGATGGTTGGGTGTTACGGATTGAGCTGCGTGAGCCGAACGCTGTTGCCCGACGGATCCCGAAAGCCCGAATCGATGCCGTAGGGCATCTGATTGGGTGGCTCGTTGTAGTCGACGCCACGCGCGGTGAGCTCCTCGTAGCGGGCATGGACGTCGTCGGTGATCAGGAACACCGTGCCCGCGAAGCCCTTCGCCGTCAGCTCGAGAACCTGCTTGCGCGTCTCATCGTCCATCACGGGCTCGCCGGGGACGGCCATGAGGACGATGCTGACGTCGTCCTGTCCCGGCGGCCCGACGGTGAGCCACCTAAAGTCGCCCATCTGTTCGGGAAACGAAACGTCTTCTCGCACTTCCATGCCGACCTTCTCGGTCCAGAACTTCAGCGCGACTTCTTGATCGTGGACCCACAGGTGGGTGCTTCCAATTTTCATCACGGGCCCGACGCTACGGTCGGCGCTCCGCGTCCGTCTTCTCCCCGTGTGCTCTTTCCTCCTTGCGTCCGGGGCGTGCTGTTTCCTCCTCGCGTCCGGGGCCTGGCGTCTTGACCCGACTATCGGAAGGCGGACGCGTGTCGCGGGCCAAGATGCAACTCGGCACTCTGGCTCGGGAGGACGCGGGAGGCATCGCGGCCCGATACGCCGCGGGCGGCTTTCCGTACACGCGGGCGAAGCTCGTCGTGAACGAGCCGACGCTCGCCAGCCCGACCATTACGCAGATGTCGGCCACCGATCGATCGGTGTACCGCAGTAGCGACGCGGCCCGCTCCAACCGGCGGGTCTGCAGATATGACCGCGGCGATTCGCCGAACGTCCGAGTGAACATGCGCGAGAAGTGCGCCCGCGAGAGACCGGCCGCGGCGGCGAGGTCGTCGATAGTGATCGGCTCGGCGTAACGGGCGTCGACGAGATCCTTGGCGCGCAGCAGATATCTAGCCGGTGGCACCTGGGCCATGTTGATCAGAGTACGGTGATCTGCGCGGACGAGTTGGCCGGGCGGCCGCGGAGCTCCAGGTTCGCCTGGGCTTCGAGGAAAGTCCGGACTTCACAGAGCAGGGTGATTGCCAACGGCAATCCGAGGTGACTCGCGGGAAAGTGCCACAGAGAACAGACCGCCACCCGCAAGGGTGGTAAGGGTGAAACGGTGCGGTAAGAGCGCACCAGCATTCCGGGTGACCGGAGTGGCTAGGCAAACCCCACCCGAAGCAAGGCCAAGAAGGCCGCAACAAGGTTGCGGCTGCGCAGGCGTTCGAGGGCTGCTCGCCCGAGCCTGCGGGTAGGCCGCTCGAGGCACCCGGCGACGGTGTGTCCAGATGGATGGTCGCCGCCTCGCTGCCAGTCATGGCGACGAGGAACAGAATCCGGCTTACAGGCCAACTCGTCCGCCTGTAACCGTCCCTCGACGCGCGCAGGCAGGCTGACACGCGGAACGAGCGCTTGGTCACTGCGCCTGCCGCACAGCCTTCTTCAGTTTCTTGAGGGCGTCGGCCAGTTGGTCCTCTGCACGCATCGCTAGATCGTGCTCTCGCTCGTAGAGCAGGCCGTAGGTGAACGTCTCGTCGCCTGCGGCCCGCGCTGCGTCGGCCTGCTCGATCAGGTGCTTGCGACTGACGACGCTGTCCTGGTGATCGCCGAGCAGCGTCTGAATCCACTTGGCGCGCTCGGCGACCGCGCCAGCTCCTGTCGCGGCGGCCGTGTAGCGAAGTCGTTTGGCGCGCTTGCGGATCCGATGCAGGGTCTCGTCGTATTCCTCGGCGGACACCGCCTTCGCAGCTTCGGCGGCCTTGCTGGCTTTGCGGACCTTCTTGTACGCCTTGTCGACGTTGACTGGCTCGGGCGTTTCGCCAGACGCCGTCTCCGACGGCGGTTCGGCCGCGATCAACTCGTCCAGTCGGTCGAGCAGCCGGAAGTAACGAGTGGAGCGCATCGCCGCCAGCGAGCGCTTCAGCCCGACCTGGTACCGCTGCTTGGCTCCGTCGACCAGACGCTCCCGCACCGGCCCGCGCACCAAGTCGGGGTGCAGCTCGTCGAGTGCACGCTCGTATTTCTCGGCGAGCACCTCGGCGTCGCGGGCGACGCCAAGGATGCCTGCCAGTTGGCGTAGTTCGTCGAGGATCCAGTCGCCGTCGCTGATGCCGAACGACTCCTCCGAATCCTGGAGCAGGCTGCGAATCTTGCGGGTGGCCACGCGCATCTGATGTACGGAGTCCCACGCGTCTTCGCGGACCGCGCGATCCCAGATCAGCAGCTCGTCCACCTGTTCGGCCACGGCTCGATGCACCGGATCCGATGACGGTGTCGGCGGTTCGGCCTGCTCGCCGCCACGCGAGTTCGCCAATACCCGTGCCAGCTTCGAACCGTGGCCCGCAGGCTCGGCGCCAGCGTCGAGCAGCCGGTTGGTCAGCCGCTCAAGTAGCGCCGTTCCCACGTCGGGCGCCACGCCCTCGGCCAGCTCGAGTTCCCACTCCCGCCATTCCTGGGGTTCGGTGTCGGGGCCGGCCGACGCGGTCACCTGGTCGTCGCAGAACTCGGCGAGCGGGACTCGCGATGGTCCGTAGAGAACGTCGACGGTCCGCGTGGTCGCGATGCGCGCCACTGGCTCCAGCCGGCGGTCGCGCACGATCGCGAGGACGACGTCCTTCAACTCGTCGGGCACCACTCCGTCGTCCTCGCCGAGCGGCATTCGGATCTCGGTCCTGGCGTCCCCACCCGCGGGCAGTTTGAGATGCCAACCGGCGTCGGTGCCTCCGGTACGGCGGCGCAGGGTGATGCGGCGGGAGGCGAGGGCGTGCTCGGGCGTGTCGAAGTAGACGGCCTCGAGTTGCTGCACGGGGGAGCGGTCCACTCCGGCCACGGCTGCCAGCCCGTCGAACGATGGCGAGACACTGCCCTCGGTCACGGCGAATTTGCGTTCGACCTCCGTGTACCGCCCCGAATTACCCTTGTCAGACGCCATTTCACCTTCCGTCGGATGTGGATGCTCAGCCAATTTCACCGAAATTCGTGAACAGAGTGCCACACGGAGGTGAACAAACAGCCAGGGCCGGTCGACCGATCAGCTCGCGCGCTGGAATTCGCCCGCGCGATCCCACCTCGCCCGCTCGGCTGCGAAGGCCGAGCCCTGCCGCTGTCGGAAGGCGTCGATGGCGTCGGCGTCGGTCGCGAGGAAGTCCTGATACGCGGACAGCGAGAACTCGCCATCGGTGACCTCGACGGCACCGCGACCCGCTGCCATGTCGGCCCGCAAGTCGATCAGTTCCTCGGCGCTGACGGGATAGAAGCTGATCCGGTCGAAGTAGCGCAACAGCCAAGGGGTTCCGTCGGCGAATGCGCTTGCCGGGCGAGGGTGGCAATGGTTCCACACCTGCGTGGTGCGGCCAACGAACTGGTAGCCACCCGGCCCTTCCATGCCGTAGATGCACATGTAGGCCCCACCGATGCCGACCGCGTTCTCCGGCGTCCAGGTTCGGGCTGGGTTGTACTTCGTGGTCACCAGTCGATGGCGTGGGTCCAGCGGGGTGGCTACGGGCGCTCCGAGGTAGACGTCGCCGAGGCCGAGGACCAGGTATTGCGCGTCGAAGACGATGTCATGCACCTGCGCGGTGTCGTCGAGGCCGTTGATGCGTCGGATGAACTCGATGTTGTCGGGGCACCACGGCGCGTCGGACCGGACGCCATGCATGTAGCGCTCGATCGCCTCGTGCGTTGCGGGGTCGTCCCAGGACAGCGGCAACCGGACGGTGCGGCTGGGCACCACCAGTCGATCCGACGGCGGCAGCGCGCCATCCAGTTGGGCGAGTAGGTCGACGACGTCGGACATGGAAAGGGTGACGGGGTCGAATTGCACTTGGAGCGATCGCACGCCGGGGGTGATCTCGGAGATTCCTGGCACGCGGCGGGCCAGCAGATGCTCGTACAGCACGTGAACGCGGGCCCGCATGGCGAGGTCGAGCGTCATCGGTCCGTACTCGACTAGGACGCCGCCGTCGCCAGCGCGTCGCAACGTGACGGCCGTTCCGTCGGCTGCCTCGAACTTGGTGAGCACGCCGTCATCACCGTCGCCGGAGGTGGAGATCACCGACGGGAAAGACGCGCGCCGATCGACGTCGATGGTGCGCCGCGACGGCGCTCGGTCTGCCCGCACCGGGACGAACCGCACCGCGTCGCCCGGCGCCATCTGGCCGAGCTTCCATCGGTCACCGCCGACGACGGTCACGGGGCAGACGAATCCGCCAAGGCTTGGGCCGTCCGGACCGAGTAGGATCGGAGTATCACCCGTAAAGTCAAGGGCACCAACGGAATAAGCATTGTCGTGGATGTTCGACGGATGTAGGCCGGCCTCACCGCCGTCGGTTCGCGCCCACTGCGGCTTCGGCCCGTCGAGCCGTACTCCCGTTCGATCCGAGTTGAAGTGCACGGTGTAGTCAGTGCCGAACAACGTCTCGATGTCGTTGCGGGTGAAGAATTCGGGCGCCCCATGAGGGCCCTCGGTGACGGCGATCTCCCATCGGTTGCCGATGCTCGGCTGCTCGTCGATTGCGGCGCGCGCGGCGCGATCCGGCCACAATTCGTGGGGTCCGGGATCAGGGCCGACGGTGAGCGTGTCGCCGGCGCGCAGCGATCGGCCCTCATGCCCACCGAACGCACCCATCGTGAACGTCGAAGTGCTGCCAAGGTATTCGGGCTCGATGACGCCGCCTGCCACTAGGACGTAGCACCGCATGCCAGGGCCGTCCACCATTCCGACGTCCAGCACGCCACCTGGGTCGATGTCGACCGATTGCCACTGCGGCACCGCTGCGCCATCGACGCCGACTCGCACGGGGGCGCCAGCCACGCACACCCGCCCGCCGTCGGGGAACCGCAACGCCGGTCCGCCCCTGGTGCATTCGAGCCCTGCCGCTCCCTCCGCGTTGCCGAGCACCCGGTTGCCGATGCGAAACGACAGGTCGTCCATGGGCCCGGACGGGGGGACTCCGATGTGCCAGTAGCCGATTCGACCAGGCCAATCTTGGATCGACGTCAGCAGCCCAGGGCGGATCACCTCTATCGTCGTCATGACGGCAATGGGTCGGTGATGACCATCCGCACGGGCGTCGGGTCGAATCCGTTGCACGGGTTGTTGATCTGAGGGCAATTCGACACCAGGACGAGGGTGTCGACGTCGGCACGCAGCGTCAGTGACTTGCCAGGCGCCGACAGCCCGTCGACGATTCCCAACGTGCCATCGGATTCCACGGGCACGTTCATGAAGAAGTTCACGTTCGGCACGATGTCGCGCTTGCCCATGCCCCACTTGGTGGCCTCGGCGAGGAAGTTCTCGGCGCAGGCATGCTGATGGACCGTGTGATGCCCGTACCGAAGCGTGTTCGATTCCTTCGAGCAGGCCCCTGCGATGGTGTCGTGGTTCCCGACCTCGTCGGCGACGATCGTCATCAGTGCCGTGCCGTCCGTCGCGCGAAGCACGGAACCCGTTGTCAGGAAGATGTTTCCCTGAGCCGCGATCGTTGCCTGCGCGCTGTAGCGGACGGCGTGGTCGTGTGCGGCGTAGAAGAGGGTGTCGACCGCCTGGTTGCCGCGGAGATCGATGATCTGCAGCTGTTGGCCTGCCTTCACCACTGCCGACCACGGCGCGCATGCGGCGACGATCTCGTCGGACACCACGTGGCCGATCGTGGCCTCGGTATGGGTCGTCATGCGATTGCCTCGCTGTTCTGTGCTGTCGCCCAAGCGGTTTCGGTGTTGAAGAGCGCACGCAGGTATTCCGGATCGTCGTTGACCGGGTGCGTCAGCTCGCCCCCAGCACGCCAGGCGAGTACGTCGAGGTCGGTGACCGACGGGGACGCGTCGAGCGGATGGGCGTCGTTGACGAGCACTGCCACGACTGGCAGATGGATCAGAAGGTCGACAGACTGCCCCGGGCCAGCCGACCCGGTGAAGGACAGGCTGCCGTCGCCAGTCACGCGAACGCCCTTGAAGAACGAGATCGACGGTGCGACGTCGCGGACGTCCATGCCGTGTTTGTGGACACCGAGCAGCATCTTGGCTCGCCCGGAGTCGGTCATCCCGCAGAGCGTGTCATGGTGTCCGGAGCTATCGGCGACGATCGTCGCCAATAGCCGGCCCTGGTCGGACAGCAGCGGATGACCGGTTCCGAGGTAGGCCTGCCACGGCACCTTCATGGTGTCGGCGACGTTGAGCCGCTCCCATGTGGCTCCGGCGCGGAAGAGCAGCAGGTGCGCGCACGCCCCGCCTTCGGGGTCGACGAGACGCAGCCTGGTACCGCGCCCCAACACGGCGGTGGCATAGGAACCGGCGGGGACGACCTCCGCCCACAGTGCGCCGTCAGAGCCATCCGGTACCCGCATCCGAGCCGTCGCCGCTTGGTCGCGGGCGTGCGATCGTGCTCCGTCGGTCGAGTTCGTGCTCGACATGACTGCCCTCCTTAACTGTCACTCGAAAGTTATCGAGTCCGCGGTTCGCGGCGGTGTCGCCGCTGTTACGAGCGCGTTGATAGTTATTTCTATCAAATGATAGGAAATATGGCAGCGCGAACGCCGGGTGCCACAATGTGCCCATGCAAAGCGACGGCCGTGGCAGGCCGAGGTTGGAGCGACCCCGCAGGCCCGGCAAGACCGCGCGCGACGAGATCCTCGATGCGGCAGCCGAGTTGTTCACGACCGGGGGCTACGCGAACACGTCGACGCGTCGGATCGCCGATGCCGTCGGGGTCCGCCAGGCATCGCTGTATCACCACTTCGCCACCAAGGACGACATCCTCGATGCCCTGCTGAGCGGCACGGTCGACGAACCGCTGCGGCTGGCTGCCGATCTCATCGCGGAGGTGGGTCCGGCGGTGCCTCGACTGCACGCGCTGGCCGTCGCCGATGCCACGCAGCTGTGCAACAGCACCTGGAACCTCGGCGCCCTCTACCTCTTGCCCGAACTCCGCGTCGACCGATTCGAGCAATTTCGCTTGCGCCGCAACGAACTTCGGGATAGGTACCGGATGCTCGCGGTTGCCGTGATCGCAGAGTGCGACGGTCCTGCCGACGCCGAGGACCTGCCCTTCAGACTCGTCGAGTCGGTGATCAACCGTCGCTCCGACGACGGCGTCTGTCCGCCCGACCAACCCTGGCTGATCGGGGACGGCGCGTTGCGCGCGGTGGGCTTCGACGGCGACTTCGCGGCACTGCGCCGGTCGACGACGGCAAGACTCGCGTTACACGCCGAAGCCTTGACGTAATACGGTTTGCGGCATGACCGATTTCGAGACGTTGACGTTTGACCAGTCCGGACCCATCACCAGCATCGTGCTCAACCGGCCAGATGCCGCCAACGGAATGAACGACACCATGTTGCGCGAACTCGCCGTCGCCGCGGCGCTGTGCGACACCGCTGCGACGAAGGTGGTCACCATCACCGGAGCCGGCCGATTCTTCAGCGCTGGCGGTGACCTCAAGGCGTTCGCCTCGGCACCGAGCGCAGGGGCGTTCATCAAGGGCCTCGCGAATGATCTACACCGGGCGCTTTCGACCTTCGCACGCATGGACGCCGTCGTGATCACGTCGGTGAACGGCACCGCCGCTGGCGCGGGGTTCAGCCTCGCGGCGACCGGCGATCTCGTGGTGGCTGCCGAATCGGCGAAGTTCACCATGGCCTACACCAAGGCCGGACTGAGCCCCGACGGCAGCGCGTCGTACTACCTGCCGCGGCTCATCGGCATCCGTCGCACGCAGCAGCTGATGCTCACCAACCGGACGCTGACGGCCGCCGAAGCCCTGGATTGGGGGCTGCTGACCGAGGTCGTCCCCGATGCCGAACTCGCGTCGCGCACCGAGGCTCTCGCTCAAGAAATGGCCGCGACGTCGCGAACGTCGAACTCCGCCGTGAAGAAACTGCTACTCGGCACCTTTTCCACCGGGTTGGAGGAGCAGATGGAGTTGGAGGGCCGCCTGCTCGCCCAAAACGCCGATGCCGCCGATGGCCAGGAAGGCATCGCGGCCTTCGTCGGCAAGCGCGCGCCGCAATTCGGCTAGCGCCACCAGTTCCTAGCGAGTGACTAGAAGGAGTGTTCCTCGGCGGGGAAAGCGCCGGTGGCCACCTCTTGGGCGTACTGAGCTGCCGCGCGGCCCAGTTCGCCGCCGACGTCGCCGAAGCGCTTGACGAACTTCGCCGTCTTGCCGCTCGTCATGCCTGCCATGTCCTGCCAGACGAGCACCTGAGCGTCGCAGTTGACGCCTGCGCCGATGCCGATGGTCGGAATGGTCAGCTTTCCGGTGATCTGCGTAGCCAATTCCGCGGGCACCATCTCGAGCACGACCGCGATGGCTCCTGCCTCGTCGACCGCGATCGCGTCGTGGATGGTCTGATCAGCCGCGTCGCCGCGGCCTTGAACCCGAAAGCCGCCAAGTCCGTTGACGCTCTGCGGGGTGAAACCGATGTGCGCAACGACGGGAATCCCTGCCTGCGTCAGCGTCGCGATCTGCTCGGCCACCCGCTCGCCACCTTCGAGTTTCACTGCGGCAGCGCCCGCCTCCTTCATGAACCGCGTCGCGGTGGCCAGCGCCTGCGCGGGGCCTGCCTCATAGCTGCCGAACGGCAGGTCGGCCACGACAAGCGCATGTGGGGCGCCACGCACGACGCCGCGCACCAGCGGGATCAGTTCGTCGATGGTCACGGGCACGGTGGTGTCGTAGCCGTAGACGACGTTGGCGGCCGAGTCGCCGACGAGGAGTACGGGAATCTCGGCTTCGTCGAAGATCCGAGCCGTCGAATAGTCGTAGGCCGTCAGCATGGCCCACTTGTGGCCCTCGGCCTTCCACTTCTGCAGGTGATGCGTGCGGACTTTCAATCGGGGCTTGGCCTCTACGGCCGAATCGCTGGCAGCGCCGTAAACCGTCTGTTCAGACATCGTCGTCCCTCATATGGTTTGTGAGATCCTCGAGGCCCAAATCGGGTCCCCGGGTCGTGCGACACTTCAAAGTCTGCCACTGATGGCGGCGAAGATGAACAACGCGTGAAGTGGGTTTTCTCACACCCGTGCACTTTGCGGGCCTACCATCGGCCACATGCAACGGCTCAGCGGACTCGACGCCAGCTTTCTGTACCTCGAAACCGCAGCTCAGCCCCTGCACGTGTGCTCGATTCTCGAAATCGACACCTCGACGATGCCCGGCGGGTACACGTTCGACCGCCTTCGTGATGCGCTGGCGCTGCGGATCAAGGCGATGCCGGAGTTCCGGGAGAAGCTTGCGGACAACCGGTTCAACCTCGACCATCCAGTGTGGGTGGAGGACAAGGACTTCGACGTCGATCGGCACTTGCATCGCATCGGCCTGCCTTCACCTGGCGGCCGCGTCGAACTTGCCGAGATTTGCGGTCACATCGCATCGCTGAACCTCGACCGCAGTCGACCGCTGTGGGAGATGTGGGTGATCGAGAACGTCGCGGGCACTGACGCACACGATGGCGGGCGGCTTGCGGTGATGACCAAGGTGCACCACGCAAGCGTCGACGGTGTCACGGGTGCCAACCTCATGTCGCAGCTGTGCACCACCGAACCCGATGCGCCGCCGCCCGATCCAGTCGACGGAGTCGGCGGCGGCTCCGACATGGAGATCGCGGTGTCCGGTGCGGTCAAGTTCGTCACCCGGCCGCTGAAGCTGGCCAACGTGCTGCCCTCGACGTTGTCCACCGTGGTCGACACCGTGAAGCGGGCACGTAGTGGACTGACCATGGCGGCGCCGTTCGCCGCGCCGCAGACCACCTTCAACGCGAAGGTCACCGGGCACCGCAACGTCGCGTTCGCACAACTCGACCTCGAGGACATCAAGACCGTGAAGAACCACTTCGGCGTCAAGGTCAACGACGTCGTCATGGCATTGGTGTCAGGCGTACTTCGCCGCTTCCTCCTCGATCGCGGCGAACTGCCCAATAGCTCGCTAGTGGCCATGGTCCCGGTTTCGGTGCACGACAGGTCGGATCGGCCTGGCCGCAATCAGGTTTCGGGAATGTTTTCCAAGCTTGGCACCGACATCGAAGACCCTGGCGAACGCCTCAAGGCCATTGCGGACGCGAATTCGGTTGCCAAACAACACAGTGCGGCGATCGGGGCGACGCTCCTACAGGACTGGACGCAATTCGCCGCACCCGCCGTCTTCGGCGTGGCCATGCGGGTCTACGCCTCTAGCAGCCTGACGTCGAGGCCAGTGCACAACCTCGTCGTCTCGAACGTGCCAGGCCCTCAGATTCCCCTCTACTTCCTGGGCTCGGAGGTCAAGGCGATGTACCCGCTCGGTCCGATCTTCCACGGCTCCGGACTCAACATCACCGTGATGTCCCTGAGCGGGACGCTGGACGTCGGCTTGATCTCCTGTCCCGAACTGTTGCCCGACCTGTGGGACATGGCCGACGATTTCCGCGTCGCGCTCGACGAATTGCTCGACGCCACGCGCTAGTGCCGTAATCAGCGCCGACGTTGGCCGTGGCAGCATGGTCAGCCATGAGGTTGTTCCGCTGGCTGCTGGCAGCCTTCATGGTCGCCCAGCTAGTGGCGGGTTGCACCGTGTTGATGGGCGGCCACGCGGTCATCGGTGGGCCGGGGTCGACCGGCGGCAGGCCGGGGACACCCGTCGCGTGGGGAACGTGCAAGCCCGACTCGGCCGGTGACGTCACACCCCTACCGGGCGCCGAGTGCGGAATGCTCACGGTTCCCGTGGATTACGCCAAGCCGGACGGTGACGTCGCCAAGATCGCGATGATTCGATTCCGTGCGACCGGCGACAGGATCGGCTCGTTGGTCCTCAATCCTGGCGGCCCTGGATCCTCGGGCATTCAGGCGGCAGCATCGCTGGTGCACAAGATGCCGCAGTCGGTGCGGGACAGATTCGACGTGGTGGGTTTCGACCCGCGCGGAGTCGGAGCCTCGACGCCCGCCGTTTGGTGCAACTCCGATGCCGACAACGACCGGTTGCGCGCCGACCCCGGGGTGGACTATTCGCCCGCTGGTGTCGAGCACCTGGAGACGGAGACCAAGGACTTCGTGCAGAGATGCCTCGACAAGGCCGGCAAGCAATTTCTCGAGAACGTCGGAACCGTAAGCGTGGTAAAGGATCTCGACGCGATGCGCGCAGCGCTCGGCGACGAGAAGCTGACCTACATCGGCTACTCCTACGGCACGCGGATCGGCTCGCTGTACGCCGAGAAGTACCCGCAGAACGTGCGCGCAATGGTTCTCGATGGTGCTCTCGACCCGAACGCGGACCCGACGGAGGCCGACATTCGGCAAGCTGCTGCCTTCCAGAAGGCGTTCGACAACTTTGCAGCAGACTGCGCGACCGATCCCGCCTGCCCGCTCGGCACCGACCCCACCAAGGCCGTCGAGGTCTATCACCAACTCATCGACCCCTTGGTCGACAAACCCGCAACGACAAGGGATCCGCGCGGGTTGAGCTACGGTGACGCGCTCGTCGGCACGCTCCTTCCGCTCTACTCGCCGACGTACTGGACGGTGCTCAAGGGTGGGCTCGCCGAGTTGGCGGCGGGCAACGGCGATGGATTGCTCATGCTTGCCGATCTGTACATGGGTCGCAAGAACGGGCACTACGACAACTCCACCGACGTGAGGTCCGCGGTCAACTGCGTCGACCGGCCAGCGTCCAAGGACCCGGCGGACGCGGTCGAAAAGGACCGCCGCATCAGGGAAGTCGCGCCGTTCATGAACTACGGCGAGTTCACTGGTCACGCGCCGCGAAGTACGTGCGCGTTCTGGCCAGTGCCCCCGACCCTGGGGCCGCACGAGATCGAGGTTTCGGGTCTGCCGCCGATGTTGGTGGTGTCGACCACCAACGACCCCGCCACTCCCTACCAGGCGGGCGTGGACCTGGCCAGGCAGCTCGGCGCCGCGCTGCTTACCTTCGAGGGCACCCAGCACACGGTGGTGTTCCAGGGCAACCAATGTGTCGACGACATCGCGGCGCGCTATCTCATCGACCTCGCCCTGCCGCCGCCTGGGGCCCGTTGCTGACGGCGTTCTAACGCGCTTCCTGGGAGTTAGGTCACCTTCTGGTTGCTGCGGTGTCACTGCTTGGATTCGACGGGAGATGAGACGGCGTTTGCGTGCGACCATGTTCGCCATGGCGCTGGTATCCAGGTTGACTGCTGCGCCGCTGGCCCTCCTGCTCGTCGCGGGCATGACGTATCCGTCTGCTCACGCATCTCCAGAGGGAGAGACCACTGCGCCCTCTCGCGTGGGTGGCGAATGGGGGACCTGCGCCACGTTCGTCGGTAACGTCAGCGCGATCCCGACAGCCCAATGCACAACCGTCAGCGTGCCGGTCGACTATGCGAATCCGCAAGGGGCACAAGCACAATTGGCCGTGATTCGGGTGCCCGCCTCGGGTGACCGGATCGGCGTGCTGATGGTGAATCCCGGTGGGCCCGGCGCGTCGGCCGTCGACACCGTCGCCGGGATGGCCGCGGGACTGGCCAACACCGAGATCGCCCGTCGCTTCGACCTCGTCGGGTTCGATCCGCGCGGCATCGGTCATTCGACGCCGCAGATTCGCTGTCGCAGCGACGCCGAGTTCGACGCCTACCGGCGCGATCCGATGACCGACTACAGCCCAGAGGGAGTAGCTCGGATCGAGAACACCTATCGGCAGCTGGCGCAGGGATGCATCGAGAAGACGGGTCGAGACTTCCTCGCCAGCGTGGGGACGGCATCGGCGGTTCGCGACATGGACTCCGTACGAGAGGCATTGGGGGAGAGCCAGATCAACTATCTGGGCTTCTCGTATGGAACCGAGTTGGGTGCCGACTACGCCGATCGCTACGGCGACCGCGTTCGAGCGATGGTGCTCGACGGTGCAGTCAATCCGGCGTCCGACCCGATCAGTGAGGGTCTGCGTCAGCTCGCGGGCTTCCAGGGGGCATTCGACGCATTCGCAGCAGACTGCGCGAGGTCGCCCGCCTGTCCACTCGGTACCGATCCGGCCCAATTCGCCGCGCGCTACCAGCAATTGGTCGACCCTCTGGTGCAGCACCCGGGCCCAACGTCGGATCCCCGCGGGCTGAGTTACCAGGACGCGATCACCGGAACGGTGAATGCCCTCTATACGCAACGCTATTGGAAGTATTTGACCAGCGGGTTGCTCGGCCTGGAACGCGGCACCGACGCCGGAGATCTGCTGCTGCTCGCAGACGACTACCAGGGTCGCAACGACGCGGGGCACTACACGAACCAGCAGGACGCCTTCACGGCGATTCGATGCGTCGACGCCCCCTTTCCGACCGATCCGGCCGTGTGGGCCGAAGAGGATCGACAGGCTCGACAAGCGGCGCCGTTCACGTCGTACGGCGAATTCACCGGAACGGCACCACGCGACATGTGCGCGCTATGGCCGCTGCCCGCGACGTCGGCGCCTCACGAGGTGTCCTCACCCGGCCCCGGCAAGGTCGTCGTCGTCTCCACCACCCGCGACCCCGCAACGCCCTACGCGGCAGGCGTCGACCTAGCTCGCGAGCTCGACGCGTCGTTGATCACCTACGAAGGCACGCGGCACACGATCGTGTTCAATGGCGACCCCTGCGTCGACCCGGCGGTGGTCTCCTTCTTGGTCGACTCCGTGACGCCGCCGCCGAATCTGCAGTGTTGACGACAACCCGCATCTCGCATGTAACACAGAATTAACAGCAGATGCCTACGCTGCGGACATGGATCGGCAGAAGGAATTCGTGCTTCGCACGCTCGAGGAGCGCGACATCCGGTTCGTCCGCTTGTGGTTCACCGACGTGCTCGGATACCTCAAGTCGGTCGCCATTGCACCTGCCGAACTGGAAGGCGCCTTCGAAGAGGGCATCGGGTTCGACGGATCGTCGATCGAGGGCTTTGCAAGGGTCTCCGAATCCGACACGGTCGCACGCCCCGATCCGTCGACATTCCAGGTTCTGCCCTGGACCACCAGCGCAGGTAAACACCATTCGGCAAGGATGTTCTGCGACATCACGATGCCCGACGGGTCGCCGTCGTGGGCCGACTCCCGGCACGTGCTGCGCAGGCAGCTCGCAAAGGCGAGCGATCTCGGATTCTCCTGCTACGTGCACCCGGAGATCGAATTCTTCCTGCTGAAGCCGGGCGAGTATGACGGCTCCGTTCCCGTACCCGCCGACAACGGGGGTTACTTCGACCAGGCGGTGCACGATTCGGCACCCAACTTCCGCAGGCACGCCATCGACGCGCTCGAACAAATGGGTATTTCGGTCGAGTTCAGCCACCACGAGGGTGCGCCGGGCCAGCAGGAGATCGACCTGCGCTACGCCGACGCGCTGTCCATGGCCGACAACGTCATGACCTTCCGGTACGTCGTCAAGGAGGTCGCACTCGCCGACGGCGTGCGGGCTTCGTTCATGCCCAAGCCGTTCGCGGAGTATCCCGGGTCGGCCATGCACACCCACATGAGCCTCTTCGAGGGCGAGACGAACGCGTTCCACAGCCCCGACGATCCGCTCCAGCTGTCCGATGTCGGCAAGTCGTTCATCGCGGGCATTCTCGAACACGCCAGCGAAATCAGCGCCGTGACCAACCAGTGGGTGAACTCCTACAAGCGGCTAGTGCACGGCGGAGAGGCCCCGACCGCCGCGTCGTGGGGCTTCGCCAACCGCTCGGCGTTGGTGCGGGTACCGATGTACACGCCGCGCAAGGCATCGTCGCGCCGCATCGAGGTACGTAGCCCCGACTCGGCGTGCAACCCCTATCTGGCGTTCGCCGTCTTGCTGGCCGCGGGCCTTCGCGGAGTCGAGAAGGGCTATGCCCTCGGCCCCCAGGCGGAGGACAACGTATGGAACCTGACGCCCGAGGAGCGCAAGTCCATGGGATATCGCGAACTGCCGTCGAGTCTCGGAATTGCGCTGGACCAGATGGAGTCCTCGGAGTTGGTTGCAGAAGCGTTGGGGGAGCACGTGTTCGACTTCTTCCTCCGCAACAAGCACACCGAGTGGGAGAACTACCGCAGCCACGTAACGCCCTACGAACTGAAGACGTACCTGTCGCTTTAGCCCACCTCGGCAAGCAGTGCGAGGCTGCAAGGCAAATGCGGGGAGCCCTGCGCTAAGTTCGGAGGATGGCCAAGCCCGCGACGCAGCGCCCCAAGCTGCCCAGCGTGGGCAGGCTCGGATTGGTCGAACCGCCCGCGCGAGCGGACCTGGACCGCCTTGGCTGGAACACCGACGACCACGTCGAACTGCTGTGGTCCTTGTCCCGAGCGCCCGACGCAGACAACGCGCTGCGCGCCCTGGTGCGGCTCGCCGACGCCCTCGGCGGCGGCTGGGACGAGCTGAGCCGCGCCTTGATGAAGGATCGTGGCCTACGGGGCAGGCTCTTCGGCGTGCTCGGATCGTCCCTGGCGCTGGGCGATCACATGGTCGCTGCGCCGCAGACCTGGCATCTCCTCGCGGGTGGCGTACGCCTGCCGTCACCAACCGACCTGCGCCGGGATTTCGCGGCGGTGGCCGAATGTGCTACCGAAACAAGATCTTTGAGCGCATCGCTGCGGTCGCTCTATCGGGATCGGCTCTTGGTGCTCGCTGCCCTCGACGTGGCGCCGACGGTGGAGAACGAGCCCGTGCTGCCGTTCACCACGGTCGGCGAGCATCTCGCCGACATGGCCGATGCCGCCCTGGGCGCATCGTTGATCGTCGGAACGCGGACCGTCTGCGGTGATTCCACTCCTGCGCCCCGGCTGGCCATCATCGCGATGGGCAAGTGCGGTGCACGCGAGCTGAACTACGTCAGTGATGTCGACGTCATCTTCGTCGGCGAGACTGCCGACGCGATCAGCAATCGGGTCGCCGCCGAGACGATGCGGTTCGCTGGCGAGACCTTCTTCGAGGTGGACGCTGCGCTCCGCCCCGAGGGCAAGGCCGGCCCCTTGGTCAGGACGTTGGAGTCCCACGTCGCCTACTACCAGCGGTGGGCGAAGACCTGGGAGTTCCAGGCGCTGATGAAGGCCCGTCCGATGGCGGGCGACGCCGGTCTCGGGGCCGACTACATCGCAGCGTTGATGCCGATGGTCTGGACCGCCTGCGAGCGCGAGGACTTCGTGTCGGAGGTCCAAGCCATGCGTCGCCGTGTCGAGCAACTGGTGCCGGCCGGGGTGCGGTCGCGCGAGCTGAAGCTTGGTACCGGCGGGCTGCGGGACGTCGAGTTCGCGGTTCAGCTCTTGCAACTCGTCCATGGCCGTCGCGACGAATCCCTTCACGTCGCGTCCACCGTCGACGCCCTTGCCGCCCTCGGTGAAGGCGGCTACGTGGGCCGCGACGATACCGCCAACTTGACTGCGTCCTACGAATTTCTGCGATTGCTCGAGCACCGGCTGCAGCTGCAACGGCTGCAGCGCACCCACATGCTGCCGGAGCCGGACGACGACGAAGCGATGCGTTGGCTGGCGCGCGCCGCGCACATGCGTCCCGACGGCAGGCACGACGCAGTGGGTGTCCTGCGCGAGGAGCTCAAGCGCCAGAGCCTGAGGGTGTCGCGACTGCACGCCAAGCTCTTCTACCAGCCTCTGCTGGAATCGGTGGACGGCCCCGCGGCGGATCTCGCCGCCGCAATGACTCCCGAGGCGGCCGAACGTCAGCTCGCGGCGCTTGGCTACGAGGCGCCACAGAGCGCACTTACGCACCTCGCGGCCCTGACCGGTCACGGCGGCAGGCGCGGCAGGGTCCAGCAAGTTCTGTTGCCGACCCTGCTGGATTGGCTCTCCGACACTCCCGACCCCGACGCTGGGCTCTTGGCGTACCGGCGGCTCTCCGAGGAGCTGGCCGATCAGCGCTGGTTCCTTTCGACCTTGCGCGACGAGAGCGCGGTGGCCAAACGCCTGATGCACGTGCTCGGGACATCGGCCTACGTACCCGAATTGCTAATGCGTGCACCGGAAGTCATTCAGCAATACGCCGACGGTCCGCAGGGCCCCAAGTTGCTCGACGTCGAGGCCGACGCCGTTTCGCGCGCGTTGGTCGCCTCGGCAAGCAGGCACGCCGACCCCGCTCGCGCCATCGCCGCCGCCCGCACGCTGCGCCGCAGGGAGCTCGCGCGGATCGCGTCGGCCGACCTGCTGGGCATGCTCGAGGTGACCGACGTGTGCAGGGCACTGACATCGGTGTGGGTGGCGGTCTTGGAGGCATCGCTTGACGCCGTGATCCGAGGGAATACTCCCGAATCCGGAGTGCCTGCACGTATCTCGGTGATCGGCATGGGCAGACTCGGTGGCGGTGAGCTCGGCTACGGGTCCGACGCCGACGTGATGTTCGTCTGCGAACCGGTCGGCGACGCCGACGAATCGGCTGCCGTACGCTGGGCCGTCAGCATCGCCGAACAGGTACGGACACGGCTGGGCACACCGAGCGCTGATCCGCCGTTGGAAGTCGATGCGAACCTACGACCCGAGGGGCGCAGCGGATCGCTGGTGCGCACGCTGTCGTCGTACGAGACATATTACGCGCAATGGGCTCAGCCCTGGGAAACACAGGCGTTGTTGCGCGCTCACTGCGTTGCGGGGGACCGGGATCTCGGCCACCGATTCCTGCTCATGATCGACGAGATCCGGTACCCACGGGGTGGAATATCCGCCGAGACCGTGCAGGAGATCCGGCGGATCAAGGCGCGGGTGGACGCCGAACGGCTGCCGCGCGGCGCCGATCCGAACACGCACACCAAGCTGGGCCGTGGCGGGCTCGCCGACATCGAGTGGACGGTGCAGCTGCTGCAGATGCGCTACGCGCACAAGGTCCCTGCGCTGCACAACACGTCAACCCTGGAGTCGCTCAACGCCATCGGCGCGGCCGAACTCATCGCCGAGGGCGACATCGAGCTCCTTCGGCAGGCCTGGCTGACGGCGACCAGGGCACGCAACGCCCTGGTCCTGGTGAAGGGTAAGCCGACCGACCAACTGCCAGGACCGGGACGTCAACTCAACGCGGTTGCGGTAGCCGCGGGCTGGGAATCCGGCGACGGCAGCGAGTTCCTCGATAACTATCTTCGCGTGACTCGTCGAGCGAAGACGGTGGTAAGAAAGGTTTTTGGAGCTTGAACCGAGATTTCACGTTCGACTACGTCAGCGAAGACGAATATCGGCGACTTCGCGACGTGCACGAACCGATGACCCAGTCCCTTCGCAGGTTGATCGACGCGGGCATTCGCACCGGGGTGGACGACGAGACCATCCGTGCCGCACAGGCTGCGATCGACGCCGTCGCCGAATCGCTCGAACGCAAACAGCGTGACGTCACGTCCACCCTCCGACACGAAGGCACAGGCCGCCCGGTCGCATGGGCGAATCCGGCTGTCGGACTTCGCAATGCGATCGCGCCGCCGATGGTGATTCACCAGGAAGACGGGTTTTGCTGGGCGGAGTTCACCCTAGGGCAGGCCTACGAGGGCCCGCCAGGATGGGTGCACGGCGGGATCTGTGCTCTCGTCCTGGATCACATCCTTGGCGAGGCGGCCAGCGAAGGGCTCACACGACCGAAGTTCACCGGCACGATCACGCTGCGGTATCTCCGCGGAACCCCGCTGGGCCGGGTGCGCGCGGAGGCGTTCGTCGAACGCACCGAGGGCTTCAAGACCTATGCCCGCGGATATCTCAGCGACGACGAGGGCCGAACGGTCGAGGCCGACGGAGTGTTCATCGAGCCCGCATGGGCAAGGGATGCCGGGTGAAGTTCTACGTGAGCACGGCGTTCTTGGACATCGAGGACGTCGTCGAGATCGCCAAGGCCGCAGACGATCTCGGCTACGACGGGATGGGCATTGCCGATCACGTTGTCAACCTGGAGACGTTGGAGACGCCCTACCCGTATACGAAGGACGGATCCAGGCGATGGGAGGCATTCACTCACTGGCCGGATCCTTGGGTGATGATCGGAGCGATCGCCTTGGTCACTGGCCGGCTTCGCTTCGTCACGACGGTGTACCTGCCCGCGATGCGCGATCCCTACTCTGCAGCGAAATGCATTGGTACGGCGGCATGTCTGGCTGGCGGCAGGCTGGAGCTGGGCATCGGCGTCGGGTGGTGCGAGGAAGAGTTCGCCTTGATGGGCCAGCGGTTCGACCAGCGCGGCAAGCGGACAGACGAGATGTTGGAGTTGATGCGGGCGCTGTGGCAGCCAGGTTGGACCGAGTTCTCCGGCGAGTTCTATTCGACGCCGCGACTGGAGATGGAGCCCACTCCGCCCTACATCCCGATCTACTCAGGCGGACTGTCCGACATCGCCCTGCGCCGCGCGTCGCGCAACGACGGCTGGATCGGCGACCTCATCACCACCGACCGGGCGATCGCGTCAGTCGAGCGGATCCGTGGGCTGCGGGCCGAAAAGGGTTTGACGATGCGCGATTTCACGGTTCTGACACCGCTGGCCGATGCGTTGTTGCCCGAACACTTCGAGCGCGCCGAGGCCGGAGGAATAAACGGCGTCATCACAATGCCCTGGGTGTACTACTCCGGCCCGAAGGCCTCTCTGGCGGAGAAGATCGACGGGATGAAGCGCTTTCGCAAGGATCTCGCGCTGGACCGCTAGCGCCGCCAGCGTCGACGAGGTACAGCGGTGCTGCGCGCCACCCTGCCCCTGCCGATGCGGGAGTCCAGCGCGTAGAGGCCGCCTCCGGTGAAGACCAGAAGCAGGAATGCGAAGCAATTCATCACGGCCAACTCACCGCCGTTCTCGATGGGCCAGAAGCCCTTCGGGAAGTGCTGGGTGAAGAACGCGAACGCCATCTCGCCGGAGGCAACGAATGCGGCGATGCGCGTGAACAGCCCGAGAATGATGAGGATCGAGCAGATCAACTCGATGATCCCGCCGTACCAATATGGCCACGTGCCCGATGGCACCTGCGGCCCGATGGGCCAGCCGAACAGCTTCTGGGTGGCGTGGCAGAGGAACAACAGACCGAACACGATGCGGAACACGCTGAGGACAGCGGGGGCTTGGGGGTTGAGTCTTGCGTCCAGATTCGCAGTCATGAACCCAACCCTATGGCCAACGTTGACGAGTCGCTGTGAAACGAAGGGCTCGTGTACTGCCTTTCGGGCCGCAGCGCGGCCCGCGGAGGCCTATCGTTCTGCATCGAGATTCGCCGAGCGAAAAGGCTAGGGGGAGTTGATGGAGGGCACGCCATTCGGCCGGTACCGGTTGGTGGAACTAGTCGGGCGTGGCTCCATGGGCGAGGTGTGGCAGGCGTTCGACAGCGTTACCGAACGTGTCGTCGCCTTGAAGGTCTTGCCCGCCCAATACGCGGACGACCGAAAGTACCAGCAACGATTCCGCCGAGAGGCCCGATCGGCTGCCCGGTTAGAGGATCCGCACATCGTGCCCATCCATGACTTCGGCGAGATCGACGGGCGTCTTTTCGTGACGATGCGGCTGATCAAGGGCAGCGACCTCCAAGCCGTCATCAACCACGGGCCATTGGAGCCCGCCCGCGCGGTGGGAATCATCGAGCAGATCGCTTCGGCCCTTCACGCGGCCCACCGGGTCGGCCTGATCCACCGCGACGTCAAGCCGTCCAACATCCTGGTGGGCGACGATGACTTCGCCTACCTGATCGACTTCGGCGTCGCCCGCGGAGCCGACGACACCGGGTTGACCAGTGCAGGCGGGGCGGTCGGCACGCTGGCCTACATGGCGCCGGAACGATTTCACGACGGCAAGGCCGACTCGCATTCCGACACCTACGGATTGGCCTGTGTGCTCTATCAGGCCTTGACTGGCGAACTGCCCTTCCCGGTCAAGCGCATCGATCAGATGGTCGTCGCGCACATGCTCCAACCCCCGCCTAGACCATCGGAGTTGCAGGACGCAGTTCCCGTCGAAATGGACGAGGTCATCGCGACGGGGCTCGCGAAGGATCCCAAGGCGCGTTTCCCAACGGTCAAGGATCTCGCAAGGGCGGCACGCGCCGCGCTGTCGTCCGAGGGGCCGACGGTCGTCCGACCAAGACCGCGCTTGCCCGGCAAGACCCATGTAATCCGCGCCGAGACGCTCGTCATGCGCTATACGGCACGAAGCGACCGCGGTCTCGTCCATGCCAACAACGAAGACTCGGTGTACGCGGGTGCCCGTCTACTGGCCGTCGCCGACGGTTTGACCGATGGCCCGGCAGGTGAGTTGGCCTCGCAACTGGTGATCGCCGCGATGGCCCAACTCGACGACGACGAGAAACATGGCGAGTTACAGAACCGGCTGAACTTGGCGGCCTTTCAAGGTAATTCGGCGATCGCCGCCCATGTGGAAGCCAACCCCGAACTCATCGGCATGGGAACGACGCTCACCGCAATCCTGTTCGCGGGCAACAGACTTGGGCTCCTCCACATCGGCCACTCGCGCGGCTACCTGCTACGCAACGGCGAACTGAGTCAGATCACCAGGGACGACACGTACGTCCAGACGCTCGTCGAGGAGGGCCGCATCACCGACGAGGAGGCACGTAAGCATCCGAAGCGGTCGTTGGTAATGCGTTCGCTCACGGGCCACCACGTGATACCCACGCTGAGCCTGCGCGAGGTCGTCGCGGGCGACCGCTACCTGCTGTGCACCCACGGCTTGTCCGACCCGGTCGACCGTGCGAGCATCCTGGCTGCATTGCAGATCTCCGACGTCGAGCTGTGTGCAGACAAGCTGATCGAACTCGCCCTGCGAGCAGGAGGCGCAGACAACGTCACCGTCGTCGTGGCCGACGTCATCCCACGGCCCTACGGTCGGGCTTCCGACGAAAACGCCCTGACCCACGTCTAGCGCGGGCCAGGGCGTCGTCGTACGAGTCGTCCTTAAACGTCGTAGTACAGCGCGAACTCGTACGGGTGAGGCCGGATCTGCACGGGCAGGATCTCGTTCTCCCGCTTGTAGGCGATGTAGGTCTCGATCAGATCGGGGGTGAACACGCCGCCCTCTGTCAGGTAATCGTGATCCTGCTCGAGGCGATCGATCACCGCGGACAGCGACGTGGGCGCCTGCGGGATGTTGGAGGCCTCCTCGGGCGGTAGCTCGTAGAGATCCTTGTCGACCGGTGCCAGCGGCTCGATCTTCTTCTTGATCCCGTCGATGCCTGCCATCAGCATCGCCGCGAACGCCAGGTACGGGTTGCCCGAGCTGTCCGGGCAACGGAACTCCAGGCGCTTCGCCTTGGGGTTGTTGCCGGTGATCGGGATGCGCACGCAGGCAGAGCGATTGCGCTGGCTGTACACCAGATTGATCGGCGCCTCGTAGCCAGGCACCAGGCGCTTGTAGGAGTTCACGGTGGCGTTGGTGAACGCCAGCAGCGACGGTGCGTGATGCAGGATGCCGCCGATGTAGTGACGCGCCAGATCCGAGAGACCTGCATAGCCCGACTCGTCGTGGAACAGCGGCTTGCCGTCCTTCCACAGCGACTGGTGGGCGTGCATGCCAGAGCCGTTGTCACCGAAAAGCGGCTTCGGCATGAAGGTGACGGTCTTGCCGTTGGCCCATGCCGTGTTCTTGATGATGTACTTGAACAGCAGCACGTCGTCGGCCGCGTGAAGCAGCGTGTTGAACTTGTAGTTGATCTCGGCCTGACCGGCGGTACCCACCTCGTGGTGACCGCGCTCCAGAGTGAACCCGGCGTTCTGCAGGTTGGTCGCCATCTCATCGCGCAGGTCGACGTAGTGGTCGTAGGGAGCGACGGGGAAGTAGCCACCCTTGGGACGAACCTTGTAGCCGCGGTTCGCGCTGCCGTCGGCCTCGAAGGGCTCGCCGGTGTTCCACCAACCCGACTCCGAATCGACTTCGTAGAACGTGCCGTTCATCTTCGAGTCGAAGGACACCGAGTCGAAGATGTAGAACTCGGCCTCTGCGCCGAAGTAGCACGTGTCGGCGATGCCGGTGCTGGTGAGGTAGTTCTCGGCCTTGCGGGCGACGTTGCGCGGATCGCGGGAGTAGGCCTCGCGGGTGAACGGGTCGTGGACGAAGAACTGGAGGTTGAGCGTCTTCGCGGCACGGAAAGGATCGATTCGTGCAGTCTCGGCATCGGGCAGCAGCATCATGTCTGATTCGTGGATCGACTGGAAACCGCGCACCGACGAGCCGTCGAAGGCCAGTCCGTCCTCGAAGACACTCTCGTCGAATGCCGAAGCGGGGATCGAGAAGTGCTGGACGACACCGGGAAGATCGCAGAACCGGATGTCGACGTATTCGACGTTCTCGTCCTTGATCAACTTGAAGATGTCGTCGGCCGTCTTTTCTGCCACTGAAGTCTTCTCCTCTTAATAAGGGGGTAATCCGCCGATTGACGCTAGGTAGCCTGTGTTGCCACCCGATCAACCATAGATTGCGGCGACGTTACGCAATCGACCACGACCCTATGCTGTGGGTATGCCTCGTGCGTTCAGTTCCTGGTTGTCCGGCCCGCCGTTGCCAGAGTCGGGCACCGCGGCCCAGGGGCCGAACGACTACCCAGGTCAGCGGTTGGGGTTACCTCGCGACGGGTCACGGTCGCTGGCGCGGTCGGGCCAGCGATTCGCCGCGCTGATGATCGACTGGTTGATCGGATACGGGCTTGCGGCGCTCGGCATGTCCGTCGGCATCGTGTCGATGGCCACGTTGTCGACGGCCGTCCTGATCGTGTGGTTCGTCCTCGGCGTCATCTCGGTGCGGCTGTTCGGCTTCACGCCGGGCCAGCTCGCACTCGGCCTGATGGTCGTACCGGTCGACGGACGGTCGCACGCCGGGATCGGCAGAGCCGTAGTTCGCGGCCTGCTGATCGCGTTGGTCATCCCGGCCTTGATCACCGACTCCGACCTACGCGGGTTGCAGGACCGGGCCACCAGCACGGCCGTCGTAAGGCGTTGAATGCTCCTCGCGCAAGCGCTCGGAGGCCGCGCCCTACTTGCGACGCACGCTGCGCTGGACGCCGCGCATCTTCGCCGTCGCGGGCAGCGGACCCTTGGGCATCGCGGCGGGCCCAACCTTGGTTCCCAGCGCCGTCAACCGTGACTCCAGGGAGTCCATCTGCTTGACGGAGATGTTCGAGGGCAGCTTGGTGAGGTGTCGCTCCAGCTTGGACAGGGGTACCTCGCCCTCGCCGTTGCCGATCACGATGTCGTAGATCGGCACGTCGCCAACTACCCGGGCGGTGCGCTTCTTCTCTTGGGCGAGAAGCGGTTTGACGCGCGTCGGCGAGCCCTCTCCGACGAAGATCACGCCCGGCCTTCCGATCACCCGGTGTACCGCGTCGAAGTGTCCGTTCGCCGAGACCGTGGGCGTCACCCGCCATTTGCCGCGCAGGTTGTCGAGCGCCCATGCCGCGGCGCCTGCCTGGCCCTCGGCCTTCTTGTAGACCGACTTCTGCGCGCGCCTGCCGAAGATGATGAACGCCACCAGCGCGCCGAGAACCACACCGAGCAGAACCAGGGACACGAGGGTGAAGGTGCTGCCGCTGAACGCGCCTGCCACGGCGGCGGCAGCCACGATCAGCACGAACGCACCGATCATGTAGGGCAGGAGACGCGTGTCTTCCTTGCGCTGCATCTGGAACGCCTGCCACAGCTGACTGCGTCGCTGCTTGGACGCTGCCTTACGCGCGGCCTTCGCCTCGGCCTTGGCGGCCTTGGCGGCATCGGAATTGCGAGTTTTGGCCATTGGCTCAGGATACGGGTGGCTGATCGGCAAACCGCACTCGCGCTGCCTGCGCGTACAGCCTGCTCGCCCGGTAGGACGAGCGCACCAACGGACCGGCCAGCACGCCTGCGAACCCAAGCTCCTCGGCGAAGCGTGCGTGTTCGACGAACTCGTCTGGGGTGACCCAGCGCTCCACCGGGTGATGACGCACCGTCGGGCGCAGGTACTGGGTGATGGTGACGATGTCGCAGCCCGCGTTCAGCAGGTCTGCCAGCGCGGTGCGCACCTCGTCGGGTGTCTCACCCATGCCGAGGATCAGGTTGCTCTTGGTCACCAGGCCGTAGTCGCGAGCGGAGGTCAAGACGTCGAGGCTTCGCTCGTAGCGGAAGGCAGGTCTGATGCGCTTGAAGATGCGGGGCACCGTCTCGACGTTGTGCGCCAACACTTCCGGACGTGTTTCGAACACGGTCTCCAACTGCTCGACGATGCCATTGAAGTCCGGGATCAACAACTCGACGCCGGTGTTAGGGTTCAGCGCCTTGATCTGTCGAACCGTCTCGGCGTATAGCCATGCGCCGCCGTCGGGCAGGTCGTCGCGAGCGACACCCGTCACCGTCGAGTACCGCAGGCCCATCGCCTGGACGCTCTCGGCGACACGACGTGGTTCGTCACGGTCCAGGTCGGCAGGCTTGCCGGTGTCTATTTGGCAGAAGTCGCAGCGACGGGTGCACTGCTCCCCGCCGATGAGGAACGTCGCCTCGCGGTCCTCCCAGCACTCGTAGATGTTGGGGCAGCCGGCTTCCTCGCACACCGTGTGCAGTCCCTCACGGCGGACCAGGGCCTTCAGTTCCTTGTACTCGGGCCCCGTGCGCAGGGTGGTCTTGATCCAGGGCGGCTTGCGCTCGATCGGGGTTTCGGCGTTGCGAACCTCTAGCCGCAACAACTTCCGACCCTCTGGTGCCAGACTCATTTGAAGCTCACTTCAACGATGCTAGCGCCGCACGCCCGTCGAGGGCGTCGCAGACCGCGTCGACGACGAGTCCGGCCACGTCGTCGACCGTGACCCTGTGGCCAAGCTCCGCGGTCAGCGACGTCACACCCGCGTCGGCGATGCCGCAGGGGACGATCGTGGAGAAGGCGCCGAGATCACAGTCGCAGTTCAGTGCGAAACCGTGCATGGTCGTGCCGCGAGCGACCCTGATTCCGATCGCGCCGATCTTTCGGGCGGGCCTGCCGTCGCTCTCCGGTACCCACACACCGGACCTGCCGTCGACCCTGCCAGTGCTCAGGCCCACGGCGGCGCACACCGCGATCAGCGAATCCTCAAGGAGGCGAACGAATTTCACGACGTCCATCGGCTCGCTTAGTCCGACGATGGGATATCCGACGAGCTGACCGGGACCGTGCCAGGTGATCTTGCCGCCACGGTCGGTGTCGATGACGGGTGTCCCGTCCACAGGGCGTTCGTGCGGTTCCGTTCGGCGGCCCGCGGTGTACACGTCAGGATGCTCCAGCAGCAGAAGGGTGTCCGGGCCGCCGTCGATCCTCGCTTGCGCCACCTCGCGCTGCAGGTCCCATGCCGAGCGGTAGTCGATGGTGCCCATCCTGCGAACCTCGACGGGCGTCGTCGCGCTTCGGATCGCCGTTGCCGCCATGGCGTCGACGGTACTCGCAGCGGTCAGCTGTCGCGGGGTGCGGTGGCGTACGCCAGCGCCTCGCCGATGGTGTTGTGGTGGAACTCGAAGCCAGCCCGTTCCAGCGCGGCGGGGATGGCGCGCTGCCCGCCGAGCATGCCTTCTTCGGCGAACTCACCGAACATGGTGCGCAGCGCGAATCCTGGGACGAAGAGTGGCGTCGGCCGATTGAGGGCCCTGCCCATCGCGGCGGTGAACTCGGCGTTCGTCACCGGTGCCGGTCCCGTCATGTTCACCGCGCCTGCAATTTCGTCGTGACCTATGGCGAACAACACAGCGCGGACTTCGTCCTCGAGACTTATCCAGGGCATGTACTGACGACCACTGCCAAGGCGCGCGCCTAGGCCGAGCGAGAACACCGGCTTGAGTCGGCTCAGCAGGCCGCCGGTGGGCGCGAGCACCAACCCGGTGCGCATCAAGACGACCCGGACTTTGGAGGCGACGGCCCACTCGGTCGCAGCCTCCCAGTCCTCGCAGAGCCCGGCGAGAAATCCCTCGCCCGGCGCAGCGGTCTCGTCGACGACGTGGCTGCGGGTGTCCCCGTAGTAACCGACGGCGCTCGCATTGATCAGGACGGGGACGCCAGCGGCGACGACCGCGCTCGACAGAACCTCGGTTGGGCCGATCCGGCTGTCGCGCAAGCTTTGTTGGAACGCGCCCGACCAACGCTTCGCTCCGACGTTGACCCCGCACAGGTTGACGACGGCGTCGGCGCCCTCGAGCGCGCCTGCGTCGAACTCGCCGGTGTCGGGATTCCAGAACAGCTCGTCGGGTGATGACGGTGCCCGGCGAACGATGCGCAAGACGCGATGGTCGGCTGCGCGCAGCGCGTAGGTCAGGGCGGTGCCGATCAGACCCGAGGAACCAGCGATCGCGATGACTGAGTTGGCCACCCGCTCAAAGTCCCAGGTCGGCCTCGAACGCTCCCTCTTCGAGCCGACGCTTGATCGTGGTCAGGAACCGCCCTGCGTCGGCACCGTCGATCAACCGATGGTCGTAGGTGAGCGGCAGGTAGCACACCGACCGCACGCCGATCGACTCGTTGCCGTTGTCGTCGACGACGACTCGCGGCCGTTTGACGATCGCGCCGGTGCCCAGCATCGCAGCTTGCGGCGGCACCAGGATGGGGGTGTCGAACAACGCGCCCTGACTGCCGATGTTGGTGATGGTGAACGTCCCACCGGACAGTTCGTCGGGCTTGAGGTTGCCTGACCGGGCGCGCGCGGCGATGTCGGCGATCGCCCGGGCGAGGCCGCCAAGGGACAGATCTCCGGCGTTGTGGACCACGGGGGAGAGCAGACCCTGTTCAGTGTCGACCGCGAAGCCGAGGTGCTCGGCGTCGTAGTACGTGATCTCCTTGGTTTCCTCGTTGTAGCTCGCGTTGACGTTCGGATGCGCCTTGAGTGCGTCGATCACGGCGACCGCGAAGAACGGCAAGAACGTCAGGTTGACGCCCTCCCGCTCGGAAAAGATCTTCTTCGCCTTGGTCCTCAACGCCACGATCTTGGTGAGGTCGACCTCGTGGGTTTGCGTCAATTGCGCTGTCGTCTGCAGCGATTCGCGCGTCTTCTTGGCCGTGATCTGACGGATCCGGTTGGCCTTCTGGACCGTGCCGCGCAGGTGTGCGAGCGCGGGAGCCGGTGCAGGCGATGCGGCGGCGGCCGGCGGCGGCGCCGACGCGGCCGCGGGAGCTGGTGCGGGGGGCGCCTTCTTGGCCTCGGCCGCGGCGAGCACGTCCTGCTTGCGGATCCGTCCGCCAACGCCGGTGCCCTTGACCGCCGCGAGGTCGATTCCGTTCTCGGAGGCGAGCTTTCGGACCAGCGGCGTCACGTACGGCGAGCCGTCGGCACTGGCGGGCTCGCTGGCAGGGGCGGGCTGCACCTTGGGTTCGGGCTTGGGTTCCGGCTTTGGCTCCGGCTTTGGCTCCGGCTTGGGTTCGGGCTTCGACTCGGGCTCGGGCTCTGGTTCGGGCTCGGGCTCTGGTTCTGCTTGGGGAGCTGCGTCGGCGCTGCCGATCTTGCCCAACTCCCCGCCGACGGGAACGACGTCGTCCTCTTCTGCGGTGATCGCCACCAGGGTCCCCGCCACCGGTGACGGGATCTCGGTGTCGACCTTGTCGGTGGAGACCTCGACCAATGCGTCGTCCACCTCGACGGTGTCGCCGACCTTCTTCAGCCACCGAGTGACGGTGCCTTCGGTGACCGACTCGCCGAGTTCGGGCATCTTGACCGAGGTCGCGTCGCCGCCGCCCGAGGCGGCGGGCTTCGCCGCCGGGGCGGACTCTTCCTCGGCTGCGGGCTCTGCCTCGGGTTCCGGCTCTGGCTCTGGCTCTGGCTCTGGTTCCGGTTCCTTTGCAGCGGGCTCGGGCTCCTTCTCGGCGGGAGCGTCGTCGCCGCCATCGGTGCCTTCGCCCTCCTCGCCGATCAACGCGAGATCGCCGCCGACCTCGACGGTGTCGTCCTCGTGGGCAATGATCTTGGTCAGCACACCCGCGGCGGGAGACGGGATCTCGGTATCGACCTTGTCGGTCGATACCTCTAGTAGTGGTTCGTCGACCTCAACGGTGTCGCCTTCTTGTTTGAGCCATCGCGTGACGGTCCCTTCGGTGACGCTCTCACCGAGTGCGGGCATCTGGACGGAGATGGCCATGTGTCTTGACTCCTCGAACGGTTGCGCGGCACGGGTCGATGTCAGAGCCCATCCTGTCACGTCCGCATCGGTCGGTCGTGGCAGACCTGAGTACTCCCCGCTCTGGCACTATCGAAAGGAGAAGACCGAAGGGAGTCGAGTCGAGTTGGGCCTATTCGACAGATTTCGCCGGCGCGGCTCCGCAGGGTCGGATGGCGGCCACGACCCCGCCGCCGACCTCAAATATCTGCGGCAGTGGGTCGCCGAGCACGAAGGCGTCGAAGCGTTCGTAGAACCCAAGACCACCGTCACCGAGGTCACGGTGGTTCTGGTCGCAGCCAACGGCGAGTGGACCCGTCGTCGCGCGGGCGGCGAATCCGGGGCTCGACGGCTCAGCGACCGTCTGAACATCCCGGTCTACGACGTGCAGAAGGTCGGTTACCCGCAGCGCATGCGCGACTACGACGCCCGTCGTCGCGTTGAACGCGAGCGCGCCCAGCGAGCAGAGCTCGAAGACCGCTAGGTGCCTCAGCCGTTGTAGGCGATGTCCTCGAGAACCGCGAACATCGTCCTCGTCGGCACGCCGGTGCCGCCCTTGCCGGTGTATCCCCACGCCGGCGACGTGTTGTAGGCGGGGGCGGCGATGTCGATGTGTGCCCACTGCACCCCGTCGGCGACGAACTCACGCAGGAACACGCCTGCGACGAGCATTCCCGCGTATCGCGTCGAGCTGATGTTCGCCAGGTCGGCCACCGTCGACTTGAGGTCGTCCTTCAGTTCGTCGGGAAGTGGCATCGCCCAGCCGTTCTCGCCGACTTCCTGCGACAGATCGGCGACCCTGTCCCTGAAGTCGTCGCTGCCCATGACGCCGGGAGTGCGCGCGCCGAGGGCCACCGTCTGAGCGCCGGTCAGCGTGGAGGTCTCGATCAGGTAGTCCGGGTCGTCCTCGCACGCCCGCACGATGGCGTCGGCGAGGATCAAGCGTCCCTCGGCGTCGGTGTTGAGCACCTCGACCGTGATGCCGCCGTACTGCGTCAGCACGTCACCCGGTCTCTGCGCGGTGGCGGACGGCATGTTCTCGGCCATGGGCACGGTCGCAACGACGTCGATCGGCAACTGCTGCTTTGCCGCGAGCACCACGGTGGCGATGACGGCCGCGGCACCGCCCATGTCGGAGGTCATGTGATGCATGCTGGCGGCGGGCTTGATGGAGATGCCGCCGGTGTCGAAGGTAATACCCTTGCCGACCAGTGCGACCTTCTTGGCCTTCTTCGACTTCGCTCCCCGGTACGTCAGCCGGACCAGCCTCGGTGGGCGTGACGAACCCTGGCCAACGCCGACGATGCCGCCGTAGCCGTTCTTCGCCAGCGCCTTGTCGTCGAGCACCTCGACGGTCAGTCCGACCGATTCGCCCAAAGCCCTTGCACGCTTGGCGAATTCGTCGGGAAATAGATGGCTCGGCGGGGTGTTGACCAAGTCCCTCGCGGTGGCCACGGCCGTCGCGATGTCGGCAGCGCGCGCCGCCGTCGCCTTCGCCCCCTTCGAGGTGGACAGCACGGTGATCTTGGCAAGCGCAGGCTCCTTGGGCGCGGTCTTGGCGCTGCGGAAGTCGACGAATCGGTAGGCGCCGAGCATCAAGCCCTCGACCGTTGCCTGCAGGTCGATTTCGGACATCGTGGTGACGACGGCCTCGGTGCCCGAGAGGGACCGGGCTGCGACGCCTGCGGCGCGACGGATCACGTCGGGTGACCAGTCGTCTCGCGCCTTGCCGAGGCCGACGGCCAACACGCTTGCCATCGGCAGCGACGGCGCCACCAGCCTGGTGACCTGTTCGGTTCCGCCCTTGGCGCCCAGCGCCTTGAGGGCCACCTCGATCTCGCCGACCGCCTCGGCGTCGAGGAAGGGGTTCGCCACCACGGCGGCGGCATCGTTCTCGTCGGTGATCACGGGCACGATGAGCACTGCAGAGCCGACGCCGCGCTTGGGCAGGGTTGCGGATACGGTGACGGCGGGGGACTGGTAACCGGGTTGGCTGCTCATGGAAGTCACCCTATCCGGGGCATTAGTGTGACTCTGCGTGAGTGACAATCTGCTGAAGGGCCCGCTTGAGGATCGCCACCGCTCGCTCGGGGCAAGCTTCGCCGAGTTCAGCGGCTGGCTGATGCCCGTGTCGTACGCGGGAACGGTCAGCGAGCACAACGCCACACGCAACGCGGTCGGCCTGTTCGACGTCAGCCATCTGGGCAAGGCATCCGTGCGAGGCCCGGGGGCTGCCGAGTACGTCAACTCCGCATTCACCAACGACCTGAATCGGATCGGCCCTGGCAAGGCGCAATACACCCTGTGCTGCAACGACTCTGGCGGCGTGATCGACGATCTCATCGCCTACTACGTCTCCGACGACGAGATCTTCCTCGTACCCAATGCGGCCAACACGCCTGCCGTGGTCGCCGCGCTGCAGAGCACGGCGCCAGAAGGGTTGACCATCACGGACGAACACCGGTCGTATGCCGTGCTCGCGGTGCAGGGACCGCGCTCCGCGGAGGTGCTTGCCGGTCTTGGCCTGCCGACCTCGATGGACTACATGGGCTACGCCGACGCCGAGTTCGGCGGTGTTCCGGTTCGGGTGTGCCGTACCGGCTACACCGGAGAGCACGGTTTCGAGCTGCTACCGCCGTGGGATCGCGCAGGGGTGGTGTTCGACGCGCTGGTCGATGCCGTTGCGGCGGCGGGCGGAGAGCCTGCAGGGCTCGGTGCGCGAGACACGCTTCGCACCGAGATGGGGTATCCGTTGCACGGTCACGAACTGTCACTGGAGATCTCGCCGGTGCAGGCCCGCTGCGGCTGGGCCGTGGGGTGGAAGAAGGACGCGTTCTGGGGTCGCGAGGCACTGCTCGCCGAGAAGCAAGCCGGGCCCCGCAGGACGTTGCGTGGTCTGCGCGCGGTGGGCCGTGGGGTGCTGCGGCCCGAGATGACGGTGCTGGCAGGCGACAAGCAAGTCGGCACGACCACGTCCGGAACCTATTCTCCGACACTGAAACTCGGCATAGCGCTCGCTCTGATCGATACCGATGCCGGCATCGTCGACGGGCAGCTCGTCGCGGTCGACGTAAGAGGCAAGCCTCTTGAGTGCGAGGTCGTCGCACCCCCATTCGTGGAGGCTAAAACTCGATAGCCTCAGGTTATACAATCGCCGTATGACTCAAGGCCCACTCGACTTCACGCTTGCCCGCAGCACGAAGCCGGCGAGCGATGACGTACGGGCCGAAATCCTCGCCGACCCCGGTTTCGGCCGGTTCCACACCGACCACATGGTGTCGATCGACTACCGCGCCGGACAGGGCTGGCACAACGCCCAGGTGCTGCCCTACGGTCCCATCCAGCTGGACCCGTCGGCGATCGTCCTGCACTACGCGCAGGAGGTCTTCGAGGGATTGAAGGCCTACCGGTGGGCGGACGGATCGATCGTGTCGTTTCGGCCGGAGGCGAATGCCGCGCGGCTGCAGACCTCCGCGGAGCGGCTCGCCATTCCACCGCTGCCCAAGGATGCGTTCCTGGATTCGCTGCGTCAGCTGATCGCCGTCGACGCCGACTGGGTCCCCGCGGCAGGGGGCGAGGAGTCGTTGTACTTGCGGCCGTTCATCTTCGCGACCGAGCCCGGTCTCGGCGTTCGGCCCTCCGAGGAGTACCGCTACATGGTGATCGCCTCGCCGGCGGGCGCGTACTTCAAGGGCGGACTCAAGCCGGTGTCGGTGTGGCTGTCGACGGAATACGTGCGCGCCAGCCCCGGAGGCACGGGTGCAGCCAAGTTCGGTGGCAACTACGCCGCGTCGCTCCTTGCGCAGGCGCAGGCGGCGGACCACGGCTGCGATCAGGTCGTGTGGCTCGATGCGATCGAGCGCCGCTACGTCGAGGAAATGGGCGGGATGAACCTGTTCTTCGTCCTCGGAAGCGGCGGGTCCGCACGACTCGTCACTCCCGAACTCAGCGGCTCGCTGCTGCCAGGAATCACGCGGGATTCGTTGTTGCAGTTGGCAACTGACGCAGGATTTGCCGTCGAAGAACGCAAGATCGACGTAGACGAGTGGCAGAAGAAGGCTGCGGAGGGTGAGATCACCGAGGTGTTCGCGTGCGGTACCGCGGCAGTCATCACGCCCGTGTCGCACGTGAAGTTCACCGAAGGCGAGTTCACCATCGGCGACGGCGCACCCGGTGAGGTGACGGTGGCGTTGCGGGACACACTCACGGGCATTCAGCGTGGCAAGTTCGCCGACACTCACGGGTGGATGACCCGCCTCGGTTAGCCCTCGACGCCATCGCGCGGCAATGGTTGCCCCCGCACCGGTCGGTTAGCGAACCGCGAGTCCGACGGCGGCGATCGTCGTCGTCACCTCGACGGCCGCACCCAGCACGTCTCCGGTGATGCCGCCGAACCGTCGCACGCAGTGTCCGACAAGCGCGGCGGTCATCACCAAGGAGACGAGCACCGCGGCTGGGCCCTGCCAGATCCTCGGTCCGGCCGCCGCGCCGGCGCACACGATGGCGATCACCCAGGCTGCCACCACCCACGCCGGTTGGGTGCCCGCCACCTGGGCACCGAGTGTGCTTCCCTGCGCCGCGGGCACCGAACGCCTGCAGCCGACGACGACGGCGACCCTGCCCGCGGCGACCGCTACGACGACGGCCACAGGGCTGACGACCGAGAACGCCAGACCCTGGACGACGCACGCGATCACGATGGCGGCGACGCCGAACGGTCCGGCAGAACCGTCGCGCATCACCGCCAGCGCCCGTTCGGGCGGCCCATAACAGCCCAGCCCATCGGCGGTGTCGGCAAGGCCGTCGACGTGTAGGCCGCGGGTTGCGATGAGAAGGACTGCGACCGCGAGCACCCCGCTCAGTGGACTACCCGCACCGAACGCGTGGCCCGCCGCCCACGTCGTCAGCGCTGCGAGCCCACCGAGGAGAACACCGACGAGGGGGAGCGCGGTGAGCGACCCGCGCCCGAACGGCTGCGAACTACGGACCGGAAAGACCGTCGCGAAGGCCAGCGCCGAGGACAGCGAACCGATCACGGCGTCTTGTCGGACACTTCGGCTTCCCCGAACGTGGCCATCAACGCCAACGTCGCGACGGCTGCTCGCAAAACGGACAGCGCGACGGCCGCGCCGGTGCCCTCGCCAAGCCGCATGCCGAGGTCGACGATCGGTTCCAGGTCGAGTCGTTTCAGCGCGAGCGCGTGAGCGGGCTCGGTCGACCTGTGTCCGGCCTGCCACCACAGCCGTGCCCCCGGGGCGAGTCGGTCGGCGACCAGGGCAGCGGCGGTCACGACGACGCCGTCGAGCAGGACGGGGGTTCGCCGAGCCGCGGCCTGGGCAACGAAGCCGGTCATCGCAGCCAAGTCGGCTCCGCCGCAAACACGAAGCAGCGCAACGGGATCCGACGTCACCGAGCTTGCTCGGTAGAGCGCGTCGCGGATCGCAGCGGTCTTGCGCGCCCATCCGGCGTCGTCCACTCCCGTACCGCGGCCGACTACGGCCACGGGTTCGGTCCCCGTCAGCGCCGCGATCAATGTCGTTGCGGGCGTGGTATTTCCGATGCCCATGTCGCCGGCGATCAGCAGATCCGCGCCCGCATCGATCTCTTGGTCGGCGATTCGCCTGCCCGCTGCGATCGACGCGGCGCATTCGTCGGCGCTGAGGGCATCCTCGACGGCGATGTTGCCACTGCTTCGCCGGACTCTGAACTCGCCTATCGACGGCGACAACGGCTTCTCCGAGTCGACCGCGATGTCGACCACCCGCACGGTGGCGCCTGCGGCCTCGGCGAGGACATTGATGGCCGCACCGCCCTTCTCGAAGTTGGCCACCATCTGGGCGGTCACCTCGGACGGAAACGCCGATACCCCGGAGGCCGTCACCCCGTGATCGCCCGCGAACACGACGACGCGAGGCCGCACGAATTGTCGGGGAGGGCACTCGCCCTGACACGCCGACACCCAGACCGAGAGATCCTCTAGCCTGCCGAGTGCTCCACGGGGCTTCGTCAACGTGTCTTGGCGGGCGCGAGCGGCAGACTCGGCGTGGTCGTCCGGCGCAGGGATGGGCGGAAATTCGGTCGGCCGGTTGTCAGTCATCGAGCACTCCCTTGATGGTGACCGGTTGTCCGGCCACGACGAGCACAACACATTCGCACAGTGCCGCGAGCCGCTGGTTGAGGGTCCCCAACTCGTCGGCGAAGCGGCGTCCCGACTCCGTGGCTGGCACCACCGAAAGTCCCACTTCCGGGCTGACGAGGACGAGCGGACCGCGGAATTCGGCGACGGCCTCCAGGAACTCGTCGACGTCGTCGCTCACCGAGCCTGCATTCCACGCGTCGCGGCGGTCCATCGCCGCCGTGAGCCAGCCACCCACGTCGTCGAGCAGGGTGGCTGCGCCGTCAGCACGCAATTGCGTTGCTACGTCACTAGATTCAACCGTCGACCAGTGCGCGGGTCTGCGTTCCCGATGCCGCGCCACCCGCACCGACCAGGCCGCGTCGACAGAAGTGACGCCGGTCGCCAGATAGCGTACGGCGGTGTCGGGGCCCACGGTGTCCGCGATCAGCGACTCGGCCCAGCGCGACTTGCCCGATCGGATGCCTCCGAGCACGAGGACGGCCAACGCGGCTCAGGCGATCTCGTCGCCGCGCTTCACCTGGGGGCGGGGCGCCCTCATCCGGCGCAACTGAGAGGCTCGGCTCGCCGCGTACATGCCCAGTTTCCAACCACTTTCGGTGTTGCCCGGGAACTTCTCGTCGACCATCTTGTTGATCCGGCGGCCGAGGAAGACCGCATCGATCAGCATGACCAAGACCAGGGCCAGCATGACGGGCGAGAGCAGCCGTTGGAATTGTGGCGACGGCACCGACACCATGACGAAGACCAGGCCGAGTGCCGCAGGCATGAAAAGCCCGAGAACGTTGCGACGTGCATCGACGGCGTTCCGGACGAAGCGGCGCACCGGACCCTTGTCGCGCGGCATCAGGTAGGCGTCTTCACCCGACATCATCTTTTCGCGGCGTTCGGCTAGTTCGGCGCGACGCGTGACCTTCTCGGCTTTGCGTTCTTCCTTGGAGAGCTTGGGGCCGCCCAACTCCTTGCGGCGCCTTCTGGCCTCGGCCATCGTCGTCGGAGGGGGTGCGACCGGCCCACGCTTGCGAGTCGCCTCCGCGCGCTTGGGTGTGGGCCTTCCCTTCGGCGCCGTCTTGGCGCCCTCGCGAGCTGCCGTCTGGACGTCCTCGGCCGTCGATACGGATTCCTCCGGTGGGGGGTTGTCCTTGTTTCGACCGAGCAATTTCACGCCTCTTAGGTTACTTCAGCTGATGAGCGTCGCCTTGGGTGCGTCACGGCTGCGTCGAACGCCCGGCATGCAGCCGCGTAGTTGGCGATTTACCCTGCACACATGACGGGCCCTGCGCTGCACGTGCTGATCGCCCCGGATTGCTTCGGCGACAGTCTCACCGCGGTCGAAGCAGCCGAGTCCATCGCCACTGGTTGGCAGCGTGGCAGGCCCGACGACACGCTGACCCTCGCGCCACAATCCGACGGTGGCCCCGGCTTCGTCGGCGTCCTGGCCAACCGACTCGGTGGGCTCCGGACCGCGACGGTGAGCGGCCCACTGGCCGACGACGTCACCGCGGAGTGGGTGTTCGATGCCGCATCCGCGACGGCCTACGTCGAGTGCGCTCAAGCGTGTGGATTGGCGTTACTAGGTGGTCCTCCCACGACGCGGACGGCGCTCGACGCCCACAGCAGGGGAGTCGGCCAGCTCATCGAGGCCGCCGCGGCGAGCGGCGCGCGCAGGATCGTCGTCGGGCTTGGCGGCAGTGGCTGCACCGACGGCGGCCGCGGCCTGGTCGAGGCGTTCGGCGGCCTGGCCGCCGCTCGCGAGCGACTGGCGGGCATCGAGCTGATCGCGGCGACCGACGTCGAGCATCCCCTCTTGGGCGCGATGGGAGCGGCACAGGTCTTCGGGCCACAAAAGGGCGCCGATGCGGAGACCGTCGCCCGCCTCGAACGACGGCTGACGGAGTGGTCGACCGAGCTGAACACTGCGGCGGGCACGGCGATTGCAGACCTACCGGGCGCAGGAGCGGCCGGGGGGATCGGTGCTGCCCTGCTTGCGCTCGGTGGCAGGCGGGAGTCGGGTGCGGCCGTGATCGCCGACCACACCGGGTTGGCGGCCGATCTCGCCGCCGCGGGGTTGGTGATCACCGGCGAAGGCAGGTTTGACGACCAGTCGCTCCACGGCAAGGTGGTCAGCGCGTTGGCTGCGGGTGTCCGTGACACGCCCGTATTGGTGCTCGCAGGCCAGGTCACGCTCGACGCCGCGGCGCTGCGCGACGCTGGCATCGCGGCTGCGCATTCGATCACCGACTACGCCGGATCCGTTCAGCTCGCGATGGACGACGCGGCGAACCAATTGACCGGGTTGGCCGAGCAGATCGCCGCAGGCTGGACGCGAATCTCAGGAATAGTGCCCGAACAAGGTAACGTTGAGCTATCTGACGCATCACCATGCACAGGGGAGAAGCAATGACTGTTCAGGACGAGGCCACCACCGTGACGACCACCGAAGCGACTACCACCGAGGCCACGCACGGCGTGCTCTTGACGGATGCCGCGGCATCCAAGGCGCGCGCGCTGCTGGACCAGGAGGGCCGTGACGATCTCGCGCTGCGGATCGCCGTGGAGCCGGGTGGCTGCGCAGGCCTGAAGTACCACCTCTTCTTCGACGACCGCACGCAGGACGGCGACCTGACGAACGAGTTCGGCGGTGTGACGTTGACGGTCGACAGGATGACGGCACCCTACGTTCAGGGCGCGACCATCGACTTCGTCGACACCATCGAGAAGCAGGGCTTCACGATCGACAACCCGACGGCAACGGGGTCCTGCTCCTGCGGCGACTCGTTCAACTGAGCGTTCGCGTCGACCAGAAGCGGTTAGATCCCAACCCGTAGCAGGTAAGAGCAGACCAGGACGTCGCGTCCTTCGCTGAGGAGTTGCGCGACGCCTTGTCGCTCGATGTTGCCCTGTTCGCGGCCCGTCGGCACCGCTCTCATGGTGAACAGAACCTGCGACTGGCTGGGCGAACCCACGACAATCTTGTCGATCGACGTCACCTCGACGCTGCTGAACTGCTTGCGAAAGGCTTCACTGGCCAAGTCGGCGAGCGCCATGTCCGATCGGCGGTCCTTCAGCTCGTCGAAGAGCCCGCAGGAAGCGTTGCGGGCGATCGTTTCCTGGTCTCCATTCGACAGGGCGTCCAGATATTTCTGAATGGCCGTCTTCGCCGAGGCGTCCGTGAGGCCGACACTGCTGTCGCGGCGCTGTGCCACGACGACCACCGCCGCCACGGTCGCGACGACCACCACCGCCAGAATCGCTAGCGCGATGAGGCCGAACCGACGCCCGCGTGGGCGCCCCGGATAGTTCACTGGAGGCGGCAGCATGCCGGGATAGGAGGGGGCCGCCTGCTGCGGGTACATCAGGGGCGGCCCTTGCGCAGGAAACGGCGGCTGCGGCTGCGGCTCGGGGAACGGCGATTCGGGGTACGGAATTGGACCTTCCATTTCGTTGTTAGGCTAGCGCACCGACCTGCGTCTACCGCGATCGTCGACTGGGTAGCCTTTAGCTAGACGAGGTAAATAAAATGGAGGGTGATTTTTCGTGACCATTGCGGTAACCGGATCGATCGCGACCGACCACCTGATGCAATTCCCCGGCAAGTTCTCCGAACAACTCCTTGCCGACCACCTTCAGAAGGTGTCGTTGAGCTTCCTGGTCGATGATCTGGTCGTCCACCGCGGTGGCGTGGCGGGCAACATGGCCTTCGCGATCGGCGTGCTGGGCGGCGACGTCGCGCTCGTTGGCGCCGCGGGCAGGGACTTCGACGACTACCGGCAGTGGCTGACCTCCCATGGCGTCGACTGCAGCGGCGTCCTCATCTCGGAAACCGCGTACACCGCGCGGTTCGTCTGCACTACCGACCAAGACATGGCGCAGATCGCCTCCTTCTACCCCGGGGCGATGTCCGAGGCGCGCAACATCAAGCTCGCCGACCTCGTATCTCGAACGGCCGCACCGGAATTGGTGATCGTCGGAGCCAATGACCCCGACGCGATGTTCCTTCACACCGAGGAATGTCGCGAATTGGGCCTCGCTTTCGCAGCCGATCCGTCCCAGCAGCTGGCACGGCTGTCCGGCGACGAGATTCGCAAGCTCATCGGCGGCGCCGCATACCTGTTCACCAACGACTACGAGTGGGATCTGCTGCTGCAGAAGTCGGGCCTCACCGAGGCTCAGGTGATGAACCAGATCGGCTTGCGAGTCACGACCTTGGGAGCCAAGGGCGTCGACCTGGTGTCGGCCGACGGCACGTTCGTCCACGTCGGCGTCGTGCCCGAGACCCATCAGGCGGACCCGACGGGTATCGGCGACGCATTCCGGGCCGGATTCCTCACGGGTCGCAGTGTCGGACTGAGTCTGGAGCGCTCCGCACAGCTGGCCTCGATGGTCGCGGTGTTGGTTCTGGAGGCGCCAGGCCCGCAGGAGTGGACGTGGGACCAGAACGCCGCGATCGCACGCATCGGTGACGCGTACGGTGCCGACGCGGGCGCGGAGATCGCCGCGGCCCTGTAACGCGCTAGAGCTGCACCGGGTAGACCGGTTCACTGATCCGTGGCGTCACGCTGTGCTCGACGAATATGGCGTGCCACAGCATGAAGATCAGCACCGTCCACAGCCGACGACTGTGATCGCTCACGCCGTTGCGATGCTCGTCGAGCATGCGTCGCACCGCCGACGCGTCCACCAGCTCGTCTGCCTGCGATGCGTCGACCATCGCGTAGGCCCAATCGAGCAGCTCACCTGCCCGCAACCAGTGCCGAATGGGCACGGGGAAGCCGAGCTTGGGCCGATTGAGTACGTGTGCAGGCACGATTGGTTCCAACGCCCGGCGCAGCGCGAACTTGGTGGTCGATCGAGTGATCTTCTGGTCGAGCGGTAGCCGGGACGCCACCGCGAATACCTCGGGATCCAGAAACGGCACCCGCAGCTCCAGCGAGTTCGCCATCGTCATCTTGTCGGCCTTGACGAGGATGTCACCGCGCAACCAGGTGAACAGGTCGACGTGCTGCATGCGCGCCACGGGATCCCAGCCGTCCGACGCGGCGTACAGCGGACCCGTGACGTCGGTGTGCGTCCACTCCTGCCGGAACCCCGGCAGCGTCGCCCGCAGTTGGTCGTCGGAGAAGCTGCGTGCATTGCCGTAGTAGCGCTCCTCGAGCGTCAGAGAGCCACGATGCAGCAGGCTCTTGCCGCGCATGCCATCGGGAAGTGGCTTCGAGGCCTTGCCCAGCGAGCGGCGCACCGGCCGCGGAACGTAGTCGAAGGCCTTGAGCGACAAGGGTTCGCGATAGATCGTGTAGCCGCCGAACAGCTCGTCGGCGCCTTCGCCCGACAACACCACCTTCACGTGCTTGCGGGCCTCGCGCGCGATGAAGAACAGCGGAACGAGGGCGGGATCGGCCACCGGTTCGTCGAGATACCAGACGATCTCGGGCAGCGCATCGACGAACTCGGACTGACTGACGACCTTGGTTACGTGTCGTGCACCGATCGCCTCCGCCGACGCGACCGCGACGTCGACCTCGGAGAACCCCTCGCGTTCGAAGCCCGTCGTGAAGGTGATCAGTCGCGGGTTGTGTCGCATCGCCAGTGCGGCGATCGCGGTCGAGTCGATGCCGCCGGAGAGGAAGGCGCCGACGGTGACGTCGGCGCGCATGTGCTTGGCCACCGAATCCTCTAGTACGGCAGTGATCTCGTCGTATCGGCTCTGCTCGGCGCCTGCCGCGAACGGGGTCGCGGCGAACTTGGGAGTGAAGTAGCGGGCGACCTCGGGTTCGCCGCCAGGGCGGATGCGTGCGTAGCTTCCCGACTCGAGCCGACGGATGCCGCGGTGCAACGTCTCGGGCTCGGGCACGTACTGCAGGACGGTGTAGTGCTGGACGGCGCGCTCGTCGACGCCGAGGTCGATGCCCAGCGTCGGTGCGAGGTCGAGTAGGCACTTCTTCTCGCTGCCGACGATCGTGCCGCCGGTCCCGGTGGCCATGAAAAGCGGTTTGATGCCGAACGGATCCCGTGCGCAGAACATCACGCGCTCGACGGTGTCCCAGATCGCGAAGGCGAACATGCCGCGGAGCCTGGTCAGGGCTTCGGCGCCCCAGTGGTGGTAAGCGGCGATGATCGCCTCACCGTCGCCATCGGTGGCGAAGACGGCACCGTTTTGGGCGGCGAGCTCGTCGCGCAGTTCCAAGTAGTTGTAAATCTCGCCGTTGAAGACCAACACGTAGCGGCCCGGCGAATCCGGGGGCCCCCATCGCAACGGCTGGTGGCTGTGGGCAATGTCGATGATCGACAACCGGTTGAATCCCAACACTGCTGTTGGTCGGGCGGAGTCATCCGACCAGGTACCCGGCTCGTCGGGACCGCGGTGACGCATCAGGTGCGACGCTGAAGAAACTGCGTCGACTAGCTCCGATGAGACGGCAACGGAAGGGTCTGTCAGGTAGGCCAGCAGTCCGCACACCGGGCCAGTATGCGCTAACCGCGAGATGTATCGAGACCGGCGTCGGTGTCATCCCCCGGTCGCTTCGCTCCTGCCCCAAGTGTCATTCCTCGGTCGCTTCGCTCCTGCCCGAAGTGTCATTCCTCGGTCGCTTCGCTCCCGCCCCAAGAGACATTCCCCGGTCGCTTCGCTCCTCCCCGCCAAGGTGGTCTACGCTGCGTAGTATTCGCCTAGCATCACCGACTTCTAGGAGGCGCCAACGTGACCGCTCGACGGCTCCGTTTGGTGGCGTTGTCAGTCATTCTCGCTGGTACGGCGCTTCTGCTCAGCGGGTGCAGCTGGTCTGAGGCCCTCGGCCTCGGCTGGCCGTACGGCATCACCCCCGAGGGCAAGCTCAACCGCGAGCTGTGGATCGGCTCGGTGGTCGCCTCGTTCGTGGTCGGCGGGATCGTCTACGTGCTCATCTTCTGGACAAGTGCATTCCACCGGAAGAAGAAGACGGACACCGAGCTACCACGTCAGTTCGGCTACAACATGCCGCTGGAGCTGGTGCTCACCGTGGTGCCGTTCCTGATCATCTCGGTGCTCTTCTACTTCACCGTGGTCGTGCAGGAGAAGATGTTGCACAAGGAGCCCAACCCCGAGGTCGTGATCGACGTCACCGCCTTCCAGTGGAACTGGAAGTTCGGGTACCAGAAGGTCGACTACAAGGACGGCACCTACGACTACGACGGCGTCGATTCCGCCCGCCAAGAGGCGATGCGCTCCGTGCCAGAGGGCGTCGACGCCCACGGCGAGGAACGCGTAGGCCCCATCCGCGGGCAGAACCCCGAGGACCGCAGGTACCTCAACTTCGACAAGATCGAGACCATCGGCACTAGCACCGAGATCCCAATCCTGGTGCTGCCGTCGAACAAGCGCATCGAGTTCCAGATCGCCTCCGCGGACGTGATCCATGGGTTCTGGGTGCCAGAGTTCTTGTTCAAGCGCGACGTGATGCCCGACCCGAAGGCCAATCACTCCGACAACGTCTTCCAGATCAGCGAGATCCAGCTCCCCAACAACGAGAGCTGGTCGGCGTTCGTCGGTCGATGCACCGAGATGTGCGGCACCTACCACTCGATGATGAACTTCGAGGTAAGGGTCGTGTCGCCCAACGACTTCAGGGCCTACCTCGACTACCGCAAGGCCCATCCGGACGGGACCAACGCCGACGCGCTAGCTGCCATCAATCAGCAGCCGGAGGCGATCACCACCCATCCGTTCGACACCCGTCGCGGTGAACAGGTACCTCAGGCGAGTAAGTAGGGACATCCATGCACATCGAAGCCAGGTTGTTCGAAATCCTCACCGCCTTCTTCGCGCTGGCGGCGGTCGGCTACGGCGCGCTTACGGCGATCTACCAGTACGGCGGAATCGAGTGGGCGGGCACCACGGCGTTGGTGCTCACCACCGGCTTGACGCTGCTTACCGGCACCTTCTTTCGCTTCGTCGCTCGGCGACTCGATACCCGTCCCGAGGACTACGAGGACGCCGAAATCGCCGACGGGGCAGGGGAGTTGGGCTTCTACAGTCCGCACAGCTGGTGGCCCCTCCTGATCGCGCTCTCGGCGTCGGTGGCCGCGGTTGCGGTCGCTCTGTGGCTGCCGTGGCTGATCGTCGCAGGCGGAGTCTTCGTGATCGCCTCGGCGGCAGGTCTGGTCTTCGAGTACTACACCGGGCCCGAGAAGCACTGACCCAGCGGCGGCAGGTCACGATACGGGCGTCAGTTGGCCGTCGTGACCGTTTGCCACGACTTCTCGTGCTCACCGTTCGGTAATGTTGCCGGGGCGCGGTGGGTAACTTCACGTGTAGTCCCGTCGCGCCGACCGAGTAGTCGACAAGGACAGGCGTAGATGAGCGGGCCGAATCCCCCCGAGCCGGATTCTCCGAAACCGGAAGAACCGACTCAGGACGCACCAAGCACGGGCGAGACGGAGATTTACTCGCGGGCGTACTCAGCCCCAGAGTCCGAGCAGTTCACCAGTGCGCCGTACATCGCCCCGGACGCCGGGCTGTATGACTACGACGCGTACGAGCAGGCTGGCCCGCCTGCGCCGCCGAAATGGCCCTGGCTGGTCGGCGTCGCCGCGATCGTTGCGGCGATCGTGCTCGTGGTCTCCGTGGTGAAGCTCGTGACGCGCACCGACAACACCAACATCGCGACGCCGGCGACGAGCACGACTACGTCGGCGCTGCCGTCGCAGGACGCGATCACGACGACTCCGCCTCCGACTCCGCCTCCGCCGCCGCCACCACCGAGCACCGAGGAGCCGCCACCTCCGCCGCCACCGTCGGAGACGCCGACCCCGACGCCGGAGCCACAGCCCACCGAGGCGCCCCCACCGCCTCCGCCTCCGCCGCCCACGACGACGACACCGGCAGGCCCGCGATTCATCACGTACTCCGTGACGGGCACCAAGGCGCCGCTCGATCGGATCTCGGTGACCTACACCGACGCCTCTGGGCGCCAGCGGACTCAGCAGAACGTCTACATTCCCTGGTCGCTTACGGTCACACCCATCTCGATGTCGGAGTTCGGGTCGGTACAGGCGTCGAGCCTGCTGCGCCTGAGCCATCTGAACTGCACCATCACCACCAGTGACGGCCAGACCATCGCTTCATCACAAAACAACGATTGGCAGACCAGCTGCTAATGGCCATTCACAACGACCCAGTCCGCTCGCGGTTGAACCCAAGTGAGACCGATCAAGTCGATCGAATCCTCATCATCGTGTGTGCCGTGCTGTGGTTGGCAGCGCTCGGTGCAGGCGTCGCCGCAGTCGTCGCCCTCGTCGCCCTCGCCAGCGGTCGTTCCGTCAGTGCTGAGGCAACGCAGGCTGATACGCCGTGGCTGCTCTATACCGTGATCGGACTGTCGGCGGCCGTGATCGTCGCTGCCGTACCGCTGTTGCTGCGGGCGCGCAGGTCCAACCCCGGTGGCGGGGACTCGCGTTCGCCTGGCCCCCCTGCGCGGTCGGTTTTCGGCGATCCCGTCGAGACGACGAAGCTTCGGTCGTTCGGTGGGCCTGCGATCCGCCGCCATGCGACACCGCCTGCCAGCAGCCGCGTGGCGTTCCCCACGGCAGCCGTCGATCAAATCTGGTTGCGTTGCTCGGTCATCATCTTCAGCGCGATCGGCGCGGCGACCACCGTGATCAGCGTAGGTACCTATCTCGTCGCGACTGACCGCGACACGGCGTCCTGGTTCGCCTACGGCTTTGCAGCGGTCATCGCGTTGGCGATGCCTGCGGTGCCGTGGTTCTACCTACGTCAGTTACGCGCCGTTCTGGCCTGACGGGCTTCCTCCTTCGGAGTGCCTGCCAACCGGCAACCGTCAGTGGTGACCGTTGCCGCTGTGGCCGTTCGTACCGATCTCTTCGTCCTGGTACTCCTTGACGGCGGTGAGCGCTCTGCGCTCCGACGCGTGCGCGGCCTCGACCAAGGCCTCGCGTTCGGACTCCGGGTCCGCACGCAAGAAGCTGCCCGTGCCGGGAGCACCCGCGGAGCCGAGCTTGTTCATCCGCTTGGGCACCGCTGCGCCCTGATACTCCAACGGAATTGGATGTCCATGGTCGTCGACCGGGCCGAGCGGCTGATGCAGCTCGACGTAGGCGCCGTGCGGAAGCCGCTTGATGATGCCGGTCTCGATGCCATGTTCGAGCACCGCGCGGTCACTGCGTTGAAGGCTGACGCACCAACGGTAGGTCAGGTAGTAGACGATGCCTGGCAGCACCACCATGCCGATGCGGCCGATCCAGGTGGTCGCGTTCAGCGAGATGTGGAACTTCAGCGCGATGATGTCGTTCATGCAGGCGAACGTCAGCACGATGTAGAAGGCGATCGCCATCGCGCCGATCGCGGTGCGCACCGGCACGTCGCGCGGCCGTTGCAGCAGATTGTGGTGCAGGTCGTCGCCGCTCAACTTCTTCTCTAGGAACGGGTAGATAGACAGCAAGATGAAGACGCCACCCATGATCAGCGCGACTGCCACCGGTCCTGGAACAGTGTGGTGCCAGAAGTAGAACTCCCACGCCGGCCACATACGGGCGAGGCCGTCGGTCCACATCATGTAGAAGTCGGGCTGGCTGCCTGCCGAGATCTGTGAGGGCTTGTAGGGGCCCAGTTGCCAGATCGGGTTGATCTGCAGCAGACCGCCCATGAGGCCCAGGATGCCGACGGTCATCGCGAAGAACGCACCGGACTTCACCGCGAAGACGGGCATGACTCGCACGCCGACGACGTTGTGCTCGGTTCGCCCTGGGCCGGGGAATTGGGTGTGCTTCTGGAACCACACCATCGCCAGGTGCACCCCGATCAGGGCGAGGATGATGCCGGGCACCAGCAGGATGTGTATGGCGTACAAGCGCGGGATGATGATTTCGCCGGGGAAGTCACCGCCGAAAAGCGCCCAGTGCAGCCAAGTTCCGATCAGCGGCATGCCGAGCGTGATCGACGAGAACGCGGCGCGCAGGCCGGTGCCCGAGAGCAGGTCGTCGGGCAGCGAGTATCCGAAGTAGCCCTCGAACATCGCGAGAATCAGCAGCAGCGAACCGATAACCCAGTTCGCTTCACGCGGACGGCGGAATGCGCCGGTGAAGAAGATCCTGGCGAGGTGGACCATGATCGACGCGGCGAACAGCAGCGCGGCCCAGTGGTGCACCTGCCTGACGAACAGACCGCCACGAACCTCGAACGAGATGTCCAGCGTCGTCTCGTACGCCCGTGACATCTGGATGCCGTTGAGCGGTTGGTAGACACCGTGATACGTGACCTCGGCCATCGAAGGGTCGAAGAACAACGTCAGATACACACCGGTGAGTAGCAGGACGATGAAGCTGTACAAGGCGATCTCACCGAGCAGGAAGGACCAGTGCGTCGGGAAGACCTTGTTGAGCTGACGCCGTACCGCGGCCGACGGGTGGTAGCGCGAATCGATCGCGTCACCTTGATGGGCCATGACGTCTGCAAGGTTTGGACTCATGAGGTGCGCTCCCAGAATGCCGGTCCGACGGCTTCGATGAAGTTGCCGTTGGCGACGAGATAGCCGTCCTTGTCGATCGTAATCGGAAGTTGAGCCAGTGCGCGTGCAGCCGGGCCGAAGATCGGCCTCGCGAAGTGCAGGGCGTCGAACTGCGACTGGTGGCAGGGGCACAGGATTCGGTAGGTCTGTTGCTCGTAAAGCGAAGAGGGGCAACCCAAGTGCGAGCAGACCTTGGTGAAGGCGAACAGGTCGCCGAAGTTAAAGCTTTCCTGTCCCTGACGCTTTACGACGCGCGGCATGTCCTCGGGCCGGATGCGGATCAGCATGACCGGGTTGCGGACGCCCATTGCGATCTCGGTGAGCTTGTGCGCCGACTCGACGGTGGTTCCGTCGCCGTCGCTCTCGCGCAGCGGGAAGACCGTCTCCATGCCGCCCGCGTCGATGTCTTCCGGGCGCATCTTGACGAACGGCGACGAGCCGGGTTGGCCGGTCGCGCGCGCGATGTAGATGGTTTCCCCGTCGAAGCGTGGCGTCCATCCCGAGGTCCACAGCACGGCAGTGAGGCCCTTGCTAGTCGGTACGACGGGCTTCCACGGATTCTTGATGATGCCGCCGATGAAGGCGATCGCGGTACCGAGGCCAAACGCCCCGAGCCCGATGCCGAGCGACATGCCAATCAGCTTGCGCCGCTTGATCGTCGAGCCTTCCAACGCATCCGTCAGATTGGCGGCGGTGGCCTTGCGCTCCAACTCCGGTGACCTGCCGTCGTGGCGGTCCTGAATCGAGATTTCCTCGGGGATGAACTTCTTCTGGAACAGCACCGCGCCAATGCCGATCGAGAGGATCGACAGGCCGAACGTCAGGCCGTAGAGCGGCGTGGCCAGGCTGTAGACGAACTCGCCCTCGGATCCGTAGGGCTTGTACTCCCATGGCCAGAAGAGAAACACCAGCAGCAGCGCCAGGCCACAGAAGCCGCCGAACAGCAGCCAGCGGGCCACCAGTCGCTCGGCTCGCTTCTCTGCCTTGGTGCCCTCGACCGTCCAGCGGGGCTCCTTGAACACCGTCTCGACGCCGTCGATCTTGCCGCCGAGCGCGACCAATTCGTCGCGTGACATCTCCGCCAGTTCGGCGTCCGTTGGCCTCTTGATGTCGTCGCTCATGAGCGTGATCCCACCCACAGCGCAACACCGATCACGGCGACCATTCCAATGATCCACGCCGCCATTCCCTCTGGGGCCGGACCGAATCCGCCGAGGCCGTAGCCGCCGGGGTTGGGGGTCTCCGTAGCCTCTCTGACGTATGCCACGATGTCGCGCTTCTCCTCGGGGGACAGCTGTCGGTCGGAGAACTTGGGCATGTTCTGGGGCCCAGTCAGCATTGCGGTGAAGATCTGGGCGGGCTCGGCCTCATCGAGAGGAGGCGCGTACTTGCCCGACGACAGCGCACCGCCCTTCCCCGTGAAGTTGTGGCAGGACGCGCAGTTCAGCCGGAACAGGTCACCGCCGCGGGCCACGTCGGAGCCGATGAGCGAATCCTGCAGGACGGCACCGGTGTTCGGGTCACGCGGCGCGACGGGCCCGCCGCCGTTGGCCTGAACGTAGGCACCGAGCGCGTCGATCTGGTGGTCATCGAACACGACGTCCTTGCGCGGCACCTGAGCTTCGCCGCGCATCGCAGGCATGCGTCCCGTCGACACCTGGAAGTAGACGGCCGCGTCGCCGGTCCCGATGAGGCTAGGGCCGCGGTCGGGAACGCCTTGGAGGTTCGCGCCGTGGCACGTCACGCAGGAGGTCTCGAACAGCTGCTGGCCGGTTCGCAGAAGCGCCAGCTGCGACTCGTCGGCCTGGGCGACTTGCGGCGTGGGCGTGAGGATCGCCGCGAGCCCGCCGGATACGGCGAGGGCGATCAGCAATAGGAGCCCAGCCGACAGGCGTCGGCGCATTCGACGGCGTGACTTGCTGGTCATCGAACCCCTTCTCATCGTCGGATTCCCGGACTCATCGGTGAGCCCGTCACCGGACGAAATAGATAGTGGCGAACAAGGCGATCCACACGATGTCGACGAAGTGCCAGTAGTACGAGACGACGATCGCCGCCGTGGCCTGCGCCGGGGTGAACTTGCTCATCGTGGTGCGCGCCAGGAGGAAGACGAAGGCGACGAGACCGCCGATGACGTGCAGGCCGTGGAATCCGGTGGCCAAGTAGAAGACCGAGCCGTATGCGCTGCCAGGGATGGTGGTTCCGTGGGTGACCAGGTGGTAGTACTCGTAGCCCTGGCCCGCGACGAAGAATGCGCCCATCAGGAACGTGATGACGTACCACCGGCGTAGTCCGAAGACGTCGCCGCGCTCGGCGGCGAAGACGCCCATCTGGCAGGTGAACGACGAGGCGATGAGCACCAACGTCACGGGCACCGCTTGATAGAGGTTCAACTCCGTGGGGTGGGGAGGCCAGTCGCCTGCCGCCTGCGCCCTCGCGGTGAAGTACATGGCGAACAATCCAGCAAAGAACATCAGCTCGCTGGAAAGCCACACTATGGTGCCAACACTTACCATGTTCGGGCGATTCAGCGAATGCACCCGCGACGTGATCGCGGTTCCCGAGGTGCCTACAGCGCTCGTCACACATGAAGTATGACGCTTTGTAGTTGTTTAACTCCACCCGGGTCGCGAGATTCGTCATATTCCTGTCCGAATCGTGGCGGTGACCCTGGCAGGACTCGGCCAATTAGTCTCACTTCCGTGGCTTCCGACGATTCCCTTGCCTGGCCCCAGATTCTCGGGCGACTGACCACCGGCCAGAATCTGCTCACCGGCCAGGCGTCCTGGGCGATGAACGAGATCATGACCGGCGTGGCGACACCGGCCCAGATCGCGGGTTTCGCGGTCGCCATGAAGATGAAGCGCCCAACCTCCGCGGAGGTCACCGAACTCGCCGACGCGATGCTCGTGCACGCTCGCCGGATCACCAGTGACGCGTTCGCCGACGCCGTCGACGTCGTGGGAACCGGTGGGGACGGCGCGAACACGGTGAACCTGTCGACGATGGCGTCGATCGTCGTCGCCGCGTGCGGAATCCCCGTCGTCAAGCACGGCAACCGCGCCGCGTCGTCGCTGTCCGGCGGCGCGGACACGCTAGAGGCGCTCGGTGTCCGGCTCGATCTCAGTCCCGACGAGGTCGCGCGCAGCGTCGCCGAGGTCGGGATCGGGTTCGCGTTCGCCCCTCAGTTTCACCCGTCCTTTCGGCACGCCTCGGTGGTTCGTCGCGAGATTGGGGTGCCGACCGTCTTCAATCTGCTTGGGCCTCTTACGAATCCGGCCCGGCCGCGGGCTGGGCTGATCGGTTGTGCGTGGGGAGATCTCGCAGAGGTGATGGCAGGCGTGTTCGCCGCCCGCGGTTCTAGCGTGCTGGTGGTACACGGTGACGACGGGCTCGACGAGCTGACCACCACGACGACGAGCGTCATCTGGCGCGTGCAGGCGGGCACCGTCGAGAGGTTGACGTTCGACCCCGCGGCCTTCGGCTTCGCGCGTGCGGACATCGGCGAGTTGACAGGCGGTGACGCGGCGGCCAACGCAGCCTCGGTGCGTGAGGTGTTCGGCGGCGCCAAGGGACCGGTGCGCGACGCCGTCGTGCTGAACGCGGCGGGTGCGATGGTCGCGCATGCCGGTCTAGCCAGCGACGCCAAATGGGTGCCTGCCTGGGAGGCCGGCTTGGAAAGGGCCGTCGCCGCGATCGATTCTGGGGCGGCCGAACACCTGCTCGCGCGTTGGGTGCGGTTCACCAAGGAACTCTGAGGTCCCTTCTCGACTGTCGGCCGAGACGTCGCTGCTGCGCGCCGCCGCCTGTGCCGAGCGTGCCGTCGCGGCCCACTGAGCCCAGCGGCCCGCCGCCCCGATCGGCGTGGCCAAACCCGCTCCCGACGCGGTCTCGGTGCTGACGATGCGCACCCCGGGTTCGGCGAGCCAACGCGCGATGAGTGCGACTTCCTCGACCAGCGCCCCGCCCAGCGGAGCAGAATTCGGCAGAATCGACTGTGCCGCAGTGCAAATCGCGTCGACGACCGGCATGGGTGGCACACCGCGCCGTGCATTGCCCGCGGAAGCCAGTTGGCCCCTACGGATGACGGCGAGCTGCCAGCCGCCATCACCGTCGGGGTGGGCCGCGACGAGTTCGTCGGTCATGGCGAGCGCGCGGAGGCGTTGGCCCCGCCAGAGGCCGTCGATGGTGATCGCGGTGTGATCGCGCAGCCGTGCCGCCCGTTCATAGGAGCCCTGCGCCGCTAGGTCGGACACGTAGGCGACGGCCTTCGACAGCGCGGCGCATTCGATGCCCGCGATGAGACCCGCCGTGCGCTGGGCCGTCGGAAGGTAGTCGGCGGCGGTCACGTCACGATCGGCCGGGCATGGAGACAGCTCTTGCTCGACGCAGGACGGCCCGTGGACGGCCGAACGGCCCAGTCTGGCGGTGCAGGTCCGTATGCCGCTGAACCTGGCGAGAAGGGCGGCCGCGTCAACGGCGTCTGCCCTAGCGCGAAACGGTCCGATCGTCTGGTCGTGTTTGGGTCTGCGGACGACGGAGAAGCGTGGGAACGGTTCGTCGGTCAGAACGATCCACCACCATCGGTGGGGAAACTTCGATCGCCGGTTGTAGGGCGGCGCGTGCGCGGCGAGTAACCGGAGTTCGCGCACGCCTGCCTCCAGCGCATGCGCGCACTCGACGTGGTCGACTCCCGTCGAGAGCGCGACCATTTCCTTCATGCGGCGGCGAGGGTCGGTGCCGTTGAAGTACTGACTCACCCTGCGGTGCAGATCGACTGCCGTGCCGACGTAGAGCACCTCGGAACTCGGGCCGCGGAACATGTACACGCCCGGCCGGCGTGGCACCCCGGCTGCGAAGACCCGCTTGCGTCGCTGCGCGGGAGTGACGTCGGGGAGGTACGCCCGCAGGTCGGCGTACGTGTGCACGCCCTGGTTGCCGACCCGTTCGATGAGTGCATGCAGGACGTCGACGGTCGCGCGTGCGTCGTCCAGCGCGCGGTGGGTCGGCACCGTGGTGGCGCCGAACAATTGCGCCAGCGCGGACAGCCGCACGCTCGGAGCCTCGTCGCGGGTGAGGACGCGGCGGGCCAGTCGCACCGTGCACAGCACGGGCGGCCGGGGCCAGGTGGTTTCGCACCGCTGCGCAGCGGCGCGGAGGAAGCCGATGTCGAATCCCGCGTTGTGCGCGACGAGAACGGCGCCCCTGGAGAATTCGAGGAAGGCGGGCAGCACCGTGCCGATCGTCGGGGCGTCGTGAACCATGGCCGTCGTGATACCGGTGAGCGCCACGATCTGCGGAGGAATGGAACGGCCAGGGTCGACGAGGGTGGCGAGCTCACCGAGGACCTGACCCCCGCGCACCTTCACCGCCCCGATCTCCGTGATGGCATCGGCGAGTCCGCCGTCCCTGGCGACGGCCCGCCCGCCGGTGGTCTCGAGATCCACCACGACGAACGTGGTCTCCCGCAGCGAGACGTCGGCGCCGGGATCGACGTCGGCGAAGCTCAGCTGGGCACCGGTGGTGAGCCCGGGGATGACCATGGTGGTGACGGTATTCGGTGGAACTGACACCGATGTGATTCGACGCACGAAGCCTGCCGAACTTGTCGGGGGGTCTCGCTAGCGTGAGCGGCGACTCGGTTCGACTTCTCGACACCGACGCGAACGAGAGGAGTACCGATGGCACGGCCCGAAGAGCCCGGAACGTCGGGTGCGCCAGAAGACGCTCAGCCAGCCAAGGTGGCAGACACGGGATCAATCGTCATCGACTGCGATGACTGCGCGGTGCGCGGCGTTGGCTGTCAGGACTGTGTCGTGACCGTCCTTCTGGGAATTCCTGAACGTTTGCTGGACGATGAGAGGCGCGCCCTAGAGGTGCTGGCGGAGGTGGGATTGGCCCCCCGGCTGCGGCTGGTTCCGATTCACCGGAGGGGTGAAACGGGGGTCGCCTAGGACACACGCGTCGCCATGCGGTCGAAATATTCCTGAGGCGCCTGTTAAATTTGCGTCCTCTGTTGGACAAGCTCGATGCCGTTTCGTAACCTACTTGAGACCTAAGAGCAGTTCGACGCGACTCGTAACGGCATTTAAGGACGCAAAACCTTGAGGTTCGATCGCACGCACCGACGCGCACGTGGAATTCGACGACCCTTTGCAGTACTGATAGCGAGCCTGATGGTCTTCGGCTGTATTCTCGCCGGCCATGTGCAGGCAGACCCGGCTGCTGACGCCGTAGCAAAGTTGAGCGAGCTGTCCCGGCAGGCCGAAGAGACCACCGAGGCGATGCATAGCGCGCAGCTCGACCTCACGGACAAGCTTGCAGCGCAACAGGCGGCGGAAGCAAAGCACGCGGCCGACCTCGCGGCTGTCGACGCAGCCAAGGCACAGCTAGCAACGTTCCAATCTGCAGTCGACAAGGTTGCTGCGTCGCAGTACATGGGCGGCCGCACCAGTGGCTTCGACGCGATGCTGACGGCCGACTCTCCGCAGCGCCTCATCGACCAACTCTCCGTGCAGCGTGTGATGGCCACCGAGATGTCGGCTCAGATGAAGAGCTTCAAGGACGCCAACGCCCTTGCCGCACAGGCGGAGGCGGACTCTGCAAAGTCCGCCGCCGACGCCAAGACCGCAGCAGAACAAGCCTCCGCGGTACGCGCCGACTTGCAGTCGAAGCAAAGCAAGCTGCAGGTTCAGATAGCCGTCGTCAAGTCGCAGTACGCGTCGCTGACACCGGTCCAGCGGGAACAACTGGCAGAGGTTCCGCCGCCTCCGCCTGCGGCAACTGACGCGCCGCCCGCGGACGCTCCGGTGTTTGCTCTCGCGCCTCCCAGTGACCTCGCTCCGCCCGAGGCCGCGGTTCCCCCCGCTGCGGGTGGTGAGGGCCCGATGGCCGTCCAGGCCGCATTGACCCGGATCGGTTCACCGTACTCGTGGGGCGCAGCCGGACCTGGTGCATTCGACTGCTCGGGACTGGTGATGTGGGCCTTCGGCCAGGCCGGAATCAATCTGCCGCACTCGAGCCAGGCGTTGGCGCGCGGTGGCCAGCCCGTCGCGCTGGACCAGATGCAGCCGGGAGACGTCGTCAACTACTACTCCGACGCGTCGCACTCGGCCATCTACATCGGCGACGGCATGATGGTGCACGCCTCCACATTTGGCACACCGGTGCGGGTCGCCCCGGTGAACAATGCGCCGATCTACAACGTCCGTCGCTACTGAGCGCCCGTCACTTCTTCTACTGCTGCTCGTAGAACTGCTCGCGGCGGTCGCGTTCGTCGCGCAGCCGACTGTCCGACCCGTCGCAGCACCCCCCGCGGTGAACACGCCCGCCGCTGCGCTGCCGTCGCCGCCACCGGTGAAGTCGGTGACCATGCCCGACGGCCGCACCGCAACCGTGTCCACACTCGGCGGTGCGCGGACCGCCGATCTGGCTGCACGGATCATCGCCGAACTGGGCGGGGCCACGGCCGCAGTGACGGGCTTCTGGGGTGACGACTGGCCGCGCACGATCGACATCGTGATCGCAGGCACCGACGAGGAGTTCCTGGCGCTGGGCGGCGGCGGTCCCGACACTGCCGCGACGACCACCTCCCAGCGAATCGTGTTCGCCCCCGGCGCAGCGGCCATGAGCGATTCCGCCTTGCGAATCGTGTTGCGCCACGAACTCTTTCACTACGCTTCTCGGAGCGAGACCGCCGCCGACGCGCCGCGATGGCTGACCGAGGGCGTCGCGGACTACGTGGGACGACCGTCGACTCCGCCGCCGGGACCGGCGCTCGCCGCGACGCTGGCCGTCCTGCCCACCGATGCCGATCTCGCCACTCCTGGCCCGTCCCGATCCCTGGCCTACGACCGTGCGTGGTGGTTCAGTCGGTTCGTAGCCGAGCGGTATGGCGCCGACGCATTGCGCCGCCTCTACGTTGCGGCGTGTGCTCCTGGCCACGCGCCGGTCGACTCCGCGATCCGCGACGTGCTCGGGGCCGACACCAGTTCGGTGCTCGCTGCGTGGCGGACGTGGCTGAGCGGCTAACGTTTCCGCGATGGCCCGGGTTTTGCTATTGACCAATGACTTTCCGCCGCGTCGTGGTGGCATCCAGTCCTATCTGGAGAACCTGGTCGACGAATTGGTCAAGACGGGCACGCACCAGCTGACCGTGTATGCCCCGAAGTGGAAGGGCTGCGACGAGTTCGATGCCCAGGCGCATACCGCCGGCTACCGGGTGGTCCGTCATCCGACCTCGTTGATGTTGCCCGAGCCGTCGGTGGTCTCCCGGATGCGGCGGGTGATCGCCGACCATGACATCGACACCGTATGGTTCGGCGCCGCAGCGCCGCTTGCTCTTCTGTCGCCGCTCGCGCGAGATGCGGGGGTGAAGCGAGTGATCGCGAGCACGCATGGTCACGAGGTGGGCTGGTCGATGCTTCCGCTTGCGCGAACGGCGTTGCGGCGCATAGGAAATGATGCCGACGTCGTAACGTTCATCAGCAACTACACCCGCGACAGGTTCGCGTCGGCATTCGGGCCCCGTGCGGCTCTGGAGCGGTTGTCGCCCGGCGTCGACACCGCCAGGTTCGAGCCCGACCCCGTTGCCCGCGCAAAGATGAGAGCGCGATACGGCCTTGGTAGGCGGCCCGTCGTCGTATGCGTGTCGCGGCTGGTTCCTCGGAAGGGGCAGGACATGTTGATCCGCGCCTTGCCCGCCATCCGACAGCGCATCGACGGGGCCTCCCTCGTGATCGTCGGCGGCGGTCCGTACCGGTCGACGCTGGACAAGCTGGTGCACGAATACGGCGTCGACGGGCACGTCGTGTTCACCGAAGGCGTGCCCGCCGACGAACTGCCCGCTCATCACGCGATGGCAGACGTGTTCGCGATGCCGTGTCGCACGCGCGGCTCGGGGCTCGACGTCGAAGGTCTCGGCATCGTGTACCTCGAGGCGTCCGCGACGGGCGTGCCCGTGGTGGCAGGACGGTCGGGAGGTGCGCCCGAATCGGTGCGCGACGGCGAGACGGGCCTCGTCGTCAACGGTGGGGACGTCGACGCGATCGCGTCGGCCGTCGGTGACCTCCTTGCCGATCCCGACCGGGCCGCAGCGATGGGGGAGGCGGGCCGTCGGTGGGTCGTCGACAGCTGGCAATGGCATGCCAAGGCCCGCCGCCTCGGCGAGCTGATCGCCGGTTAGTTGGTGGCCTTCGCGTAGAGGGCGTCGATGTCGCTCGCGAACTTCTCTGCGACGATCTTGCGCTTGACCTTCAGCGTCGGGGTCAGTTCACCGGTGTCCTCGGTGAAGTCGACGGGCAGGATGCGGAACTTGCGGATCGACTCGGCGTGGGACACCGCCTGGTTCGCGTCCTTGACGGCGAGCTCGACCTCGGCGACCAGGTCCGGATCCTCGGCAAGGTCGCCAACCGTCGCCGACGCGTCCTTGCCGTTGCGCTGCTTCCATCCTGGGAAGGCCTCGGGATCGATGGTGATCAGCGCGGCGATGAACGGCTGTGCGTCGCCGACGACCAACGCCTGGCTGATCAGCGGATGTGCCCGGAGCCGATCCTCCAGCAGCGCGGGGGCGACGTTCTTGCCGCCCGCGGTGACGATGATCTCCTTCTTGCGGCCGACGATCGTCAGGAAGCCGCTGTCGTCGATCGCGCCGAGGTCACCGGTGTGGAACCAGCCGCCGGTGGCCTTCTCGCTCCTTGCGTCCGCGGTGAAGACGGCTTTGGTTTCCTCCTCGTTGTGCCAATACCCGCCGAAAACCACGCCGCCCTTGACGAGGAGTTCACCGTCGTCGCCGATCCGCATGCTGTTGCCGGGCACCAGCTTTCCGACCGAACCGACCTTGACGTCGTCGATCCGGTTGACCGTGATCGCGGCGCTGGTCTCGGTCAGGCCGTAACCCTCGTAGATCGTTACGCCGACGCCGCGGTAGAAGTGTCCGAGCCGTGCACCGAGGGGAGCCCCGCCGGAGATGGCCGCATGGCAGTTGCCGCCCAATGCGGCTCGCAGCTTGCCGTAGACCAGTCGATCGAAGAGCGCGTGTTTGAGGGTGAGGAGCAGACCCGGGCCACCCGTGTCCTGAGCTTCACTCCACTCGATCGCCGTGTTCGCGGCCATCGCGAAGATCTTGTCCTTGCCGCCGTCGCGCGCGTTCTGCTCGGCGGTGTTGTAAACCTTCTCGAACACGCGGGGCACCGAGACCACCAACGTCGGCTTGAAGACCGCCAGGATGGGGACGAGGTTCTTCACGTCGCTGGTGAAGCCCAGCGTGACCTTGTTCGCAAATGCCGAGATGGTGATCGCGCGGGCGAGCACGTGTGCCAGTGGCAGGAACACCAGCAGCTTCTGGCCCTTGTCGAGGTCGGAGGGGAAGCACGCCTTGGCGCCGCGGGTCTCGTGCAGGAGGTTCGAATGCGTGAGCTGGCATCCCTTGGGCCTGCCGGTCGTGCCCGACGTGTAGACGAGCGTCGCGACGTCCGCGGACTTGATGGCCGAGCAGCGGGCGTCCACCAGAGTCGGGTCGGTCTCGGCGCCTGCCTCGGCCAGCTCGTCGAACGCCGAGCGCCCCGAGCCGTCGATGCGAAGGACCGTTCGCAGATCCGGTAGCTCGCCGCGCAGCTGCTCGATCGTGTCGGCGTGACCGTCCGTCTCGGCGAACACGACCACCGCGCCGGAGTCGGACAGGACGAAGCGGATCTGCTCTGCAGCCGAAGTCTCGTAGATCGGCACGGTGACGGCCCCGATCGCAAGGATGGCGAAGTCGATGATGGGCCACTCGTACCGAGTCGCCGAGAGCACCGCTACCCGGTCGCCGGGATTGACCCCGAGAGCGATCAAACCCAAGGCAGCGGAACGCACCTCGCTCGCCACCTGCGCGCACGTGACGTCGGTCCACGTGCCCGATACCTGGCGCTGGATGATCACGTGGTCGGGGTCGTCCCGCTCGTGGGCGAACACGGAGCTGACGATGGTGTCGTGCTCGCCGACGGTGAAGGACGCGGGAACACTGAACTCGCGCACGATCAGGGCCTCTTCCGAGTGGTAGCGGGTATTGCCCGGACCAGCCTAGTCGGCGAAGCATGGGCGAGTGGGCGGTGTGCGAAGCTATCGCCCGAAGAAAGGTGCGATGTCATGAACAGCATCCAGATCGCCGACGAGACGTTCGTCTGTGCCGACCCCGTCGACGTGGGTGCGGCCGTCGCGGATACCGCCAGCTGGCGCAAGTGGTGGCCAGATCTGCGGCTCACCGTCGTCGAGGACCGTGGTGCGAGCGGACATCGATGGACGGTCACCGGGGCGGTGACGGGAACCATGGAGGTGTGGCTGGAGCCCACCCTCGACGGTGTGATCCTGCACTACTTCCTGCACGCCGAGCCGTCCGCCGTGACGGCGAGGGAACTGAGCCGCATGGATCTCGCGAAGATGAACCACGTGCGCCGTGTAGCGGGCAAGGGCATGGCCTTCGGTATCAAGCAGAGGCTGGAGGAGGCTCGGCCCGTCGGCGTCTCGCGACTGGCCTGATCGCGACGTCGCGGTGACGTGCGCGAGGTCCCGAGGACGATCTGGTGCGGGTAGATTCCTGTTCTGAAGGGCGTTCGCATGTCGCAGGGCAGGCGAGTTCGGCGTAAGCGCACCAACGACCCGGGAAGAGAAGCACGTGGCGGACAAGACTTCGCAGACCATCTACATCGACGCGGAGCCATCGACGGTGATGGACGTCATCGCCGACATCGGTTCCTACCCGGACTGGGTGGCCGAGTACAAGGAGACCGAGGTCCTCGAGATCGACGGTGAGGGCTACCCGAAGCGGGCCAGGCTGCTGCTGGACGCCGCCGTCCTCAAGGACACGATGGAATTGGCCTACGTCTGGCCCAAGGACCGCAAGTCGGTCACGTGGTCACTAGTGTCGAGCTCCCTGCTCAGGTCATTGAATGGGGCATATCGCCTGTCGCCCAAGGGATCTGGAACAGAAGTCACCTACGAACTGTCGGTCGACCTAGTCATTCCGATGATCGGCCTCCTCAAGCGCAAGGCTGAGCGCAGACTGACGGACACTGCTCTCAAGGACCTCAAGAAACGAGTCGAGGCTGACTGACCTGAAGGATCCAGCTGACCTGAATGAACCCGAAGGGGCTACCACCGCCCGGATCAGCCTGTTCGTTGGCAAGGGCGGAGTGGGTAAGTCCACTCTGGCGACCGCGACCGCCGTGCGGGACGCGCGCCGTGGGCTGCGGGTTCTGATCGTCTCGACCGACCAAGCGCACTCGACCGGTGACGTGCTCGGTGTCGCGGTGACGCCGACGGGGGAGCGGCAACCGACGCGGGTACTCGCCGACGATGCTGATGCCGGTGGCGGATTCCTCGATGCGCTCGCCCTCGACACGCTGGCGCTGCTGGAGGTGCGGTGGCGCGCGGTGGCCAATGTCATCGCGGCGCGGTTTCCTGAATCGGATCTGGGTGACGTTGCGCCAGAGGAACTTTCGGCGCTCCCCGGCGTACAAGAAGTGTTGGGCCTGCACGAGGTCGGCGAGCTGGCCGAATCGGGCGCCTGGGATCACGTCGTCGTCGACTGCGCTTCGACCGCGGACGCATTGCGGATGTTGACTCTTCCCGGCACGTTCGGGCTGTACCTGGAACGAGCCTGGCCGCGCCACCGGCGGCTGTCACTCGCCACCGACGACGACCGGTCCGCGGGCATCATCGAACTGCTGGAAGGCATCAGTGAAGGTACCGAGCGGCTCGGCTCACTACTGATGGACGGCTCGAGGGTGAGTGCGCATCTGGTGCTCACCCCCGAGCGGGTCGTCGCCGCAGAGGCCGCGCGCACGCTTGGCTCGCTGGCGTTGATGGGGGTGTCGGTCGACGAGCTGATCGTCAACCAGATCCTGGTGCAGGACGAGGCATACGAATACCGCAATCTGCCAGAGCATCCGGCCTTCGACTGGTACGCCGAACGGGTCTCCGAACAGCAGGCCGTCCTCGACGAACTCGCGACGACCATCGGCGGCGTCGAGTTGGTGCTCGTCCCGCACCTGCCAGGCGAGCCGATCGGACCCAAGGCTCTCGCCGACCTGCTGGACAGCGCACGGCGACGCGACGGTTCGGCGCCCGCCGGTCCGGTGCGACCCGTCGTAGACCGCGAATCGGGATCGGGCCTCGATGCGGTGTATCGATTGCGGTTAGAGTTGCCGCAGGTCGACCCCGGTGCACTGACGCTGGGCCGGGTCGACGACGATCTGATCATCGGTGCAGGCGGTATGCGGCGCCGTGTGCGGTTGGCTTCCGTCCTGCGTCGGTGCATCGTGACGGGCGCGCAGCTGCGAGGCAGCGAACTGACAGTGCGTTTTCGACCCGATCCGGAGGTGTGGCCGCAGTGACCGGGTCTCACCCTGCCATCGACCCCGAACTGCGGCAGCTGGCACAAACCATCCTGGACCGACTCGATCCCGCGGTCCGGATGGCGGCTGCGCGCCTCGCCGCGGGCAGCCAGGGCAAGTGCGAGCAGGTGTGGTGCCCGGTGTGCGCGCTCGCCGCGGTGATGACCGGTGAGCAGCATCCGCTGCTGACGATCGTGGCCGAGCACAGTGTCGCGTTGATGGCCGTTCTTCGGGCCATGGTCGAGACGGTCGATGCCCCCGTACCGCCGCACCCGACCGGCCCCTCGGGAGAGCCGCCTTCTGGCAGCGACGGCGAGCCACCGTCGGGCCCGGGCCGGTACCAACACATCCCGGTCGTCGTCGAGGACTGAGGCACTGCGACCGCCGTCCTGTGGTCGCCGCAACAGTGCGTGGGTAAGGTTGACGCAGAGTACCGACCGGGAGCCCTTCCTGGGCGGTTGGTGGGAGGTCCGATGTGGTATTGGCTTTTCAAGTACATCTTCATGGGACCGCTGCTGTCATTGCTGGGACGGCCGAAAGTCGAAGGGCTGGAATATGTTCCAGACTCCGGCGCTGTCATTCTGGCCAGTAACCACCTCGCCGTCGCGGACAGCTTCTACTTGCCGTTGGTGGTCAAGCGGCGGATCACGTTCCTTGCGAAGTCCGAGTACTTCACCGGCACCGGCATCTCGGGATGGTTCCAGCGCTGGTTCTACACGGTCGCGGGCCAGGTGCCGATCGACCGCACCGACGCCGACTCGGCGCAGAGCGCCCTGACGACCGCGCAGCGCATTCTGAACCAGGGGAAGCTCCTCGGCATGTATCCCGAGGGCACGCGCTCACCCGACGGTCGGCTGTACAAGGGCAAGACCGGCATGGCCCGGCTCGCCCTGGAGACGGGCGTGCCCGTGATTCCGGTCGCGATGATTGGAACCGACACCGTCAACCCGCCAGGGACGAAGATGTGGCGATTCGGCCGCGTGGCGGTGAAGTTCGGCAAGCCGATGGACTTCTCGCGGTTCGAGGGCCTTGCGGGCAACCGGTTCATCGAGCGGGCCGTCATCGATGAGGTGATGTACGAGCTGATGCAGTTGTCGGGCCAGGAGTACGTCGACCTCTACGCCGCCGACGTCAAGGAGAGCGCAGAGAAGAGCGCCACCGACGTCCGCATCCCCGAGGTAGCCGCGGGCTAGTTGGTGACTTTCGCCGCCGCCACCGGCGCCACGTCGACCGTCGATGAGTTCGAGTCGTTGGTTCGGGCCGTGACGGTGCCGACCACCAGGATGACGGCGAGTGCCCACCACACGTAGGCGCCTCCTGCGAGCTGTCGCCACCACGACGCCGCGGCTTCGTGGTGCTCCGGCATCAGCGCCATCGGGGCCACGAACGCAGTCAGCACCACGCCGACGGCACTCACTGCGGCCAGTGCGGCGTTCTGATGCCGGTATGCCGCGACAGCGGTGACCAGAAGCGTCGGGAGCACCCAGACCCAGTGATGCGACCACGACACCGGGGAGACCACCAGGCCGAACATCGCGACGCATGACAACGCGAGCACCGGCTCTTCGAGTCGCAGCGCGCGGCGCGCGGCCCAGATCGTCAGTGCCAGTACGGCGAAACAGGCAGCTACCCACAACGCGAAGCGCAGGCGCTCGCCGATTCCGAGCCGGGCCAGCATCCCCGCGATGTTCTGGTTGGTGTGGAAGGCCGCGGTGCCGATGCGGTCGGTGTCACGCACCGTCTCCGTCCAATACTCGACGGAGTCGGAAAAGGCGAAGGCGAAGCCGATCAACGAGCACACCACTGCGGAGGCGGCCGCGGTGATCAGGGCGCGCGTATCGCGCCGAAGCAGGAAGTAGAGAAGGAACACCGCAGGCGTCAGCTTCAGTGCGATGGCGATGCCGATCAACATCCCGCGTGGCCACGCCGTCTTGCGCGGCACGCAATCGGCTATCACCAACGTCATCAAGACGACGTTGATCTGGCCGAAGTCGAAGTTCGACTTGATCGGCTCTAGGAATATCACCGCGGGGGCGACGATGGCGGCCGTCAACCACACTCGGCGGTGCCACGCCGCTCCGGTGAACGCCGGCCAGTGCTCTGCGATCCCCAGACCGGTCACCAGAATCCAGATCGAGACGATCAGCAGCAGGAGCGTCACGACGGTGATCATGGCGCTGGCGGCGGGCAGCGACAGCCACGCGAACGGCGCGAACACGATCGCGGCCAGCGGCGGATAGGTGAACGGCAGGTCCAGGCCAGCCTCGGTGTGGAATTTGACCCCGTCGCTGTACAGCGGACGTCCGTCCAGCCACGCGCGGCCGCCCATGCGGTACACGTCGATGTCGATGCGATACGGCGTATGCCCCAGTATTCGCCAGCCCGCCCACAGGAGTGCGGCACAGGTGATCACTTGGAAGAGCCGCCATGCAGCCCTTTGGCACGGCGCCGCATGCCACCAACCAGCCCGGCCGAGCGACCGCAAATTCCTCATGTCGCCCAACAGACTATCGGGCTATCACGGCGAGTCGGGGACCATCCGCGCGATGGCGCGCGCAGGTCGGCGTAAGTTTCGACCGTGCTCGACGACTGGAAGCTCGACATCAAGCTCGACCTGGCGATTCCGCCGGGCAGGCTGCCGTTGATGTGGTGCTTGGTCGCGTTCCTTTTGACGTTCCTCGTCACGCGCACGATCGTTCGGTACATCCGGCACAGCGAAGACCACCGCGAAACCGACGCGAAGCCGAAGTGGTGGCAACCGAGGAACATCTCGGTTTCGGGGGACACGGCGCATCTGCACATCCACCACGTCGTCATCGGGGTCGTCCTCGTAATGGTGTCGGGCGTCACAATGGTGACGCTGGCGGTCGACGGAGGGGTACCCGAATTCACCGTTGCCGCAACCTTCTTCGGGATCGGCGCGGCACTCGTCCTCGATGAGTTCGCACTGATCCTGCACCTGCAGGACGTCTACTGGTCCGAGGACGGGCGAACGTCCGTGGATGCCGTATTCGCAGCGGTCGCGGTCGCGGGCCTGCTGATCATGGGGTTCAACCCCTTGTCGTTCTTCGACATCGACATCTGGCACGACGACCACACCCTGCTGGCGCGCGCCATCGTGGTGGGCGTCGCGGTGTTCACCCTTCTGCTCGCGGTAGTGGTGCTGCTCAAGGGCAAGGTGTGGACGGGGCTGGTTGGGATGTTCATCACGCCGCTTCTGTTCGTCGGCGCAATTCGGTTGTCCCGACCGCACGCGCCGTGGGCGAGATGGCGTTACGGCGGTCGGCCGAAGAGGATGCACCGCGCCCTCGAACGGGAGAGGCGCCTGCGCAGACCCGTCGTTTCGGGGAAGCTCTGGCTGCAGCACGCAATAGCGGGCGAGCCGCGCTTCCCGGACGAGGTCGAGGTCAACGAACGACTTGACCGGGAGATCTACCCTGCTCCGCAGGCGCGGGTCGACGTCACCGAGGGAGCAGCCTGAGCATGCGTTACTTCTATGACACCGAGTTCATCGACAACGGCCGAACCATCGAGCTGATATCGATCGGCGTGGTTGCCGAAGACGGACGCGAATACTACGCCATATCAACGGAATTCGACCCTGAGCGGGCGGGTCAGTGGGTGCGCAAGAACGTGCTGCCGAAGCTGCCGTCGCCGTCGTCGAAGCTCTGGCGCTCGCGTCGGCAGATCCGCGACGACTTGGAGAACTTCTTCGACATCGACGGCGACGAGCCGATCGAGTTGTGGGCCTGGGTGAGCGCCTACGACCACGTCGTGCTCTGCCAGCTGTGGGGTCCGATGACCGACCTGCCGCCGCCAATTCCGCGGTTCACCCGTGAATTGCGGCAGTTCTGGGAGGAGCGCGGCTGCCCGCGCATGCCGCCTCGGCCAAGGGAGGCGCACGACGCGCTCGTCGACGCCAAGCACAACCTGTTGCGGTTTCAGCTGATGACGGAGCTCGCGACCGACGACGGGGCCTGGGCGCAGCGCGCCTGAACTGCACCTGCGCACGGTTAAACCCGCTTTTCCGCGCGGTTACCATGTACGGGTGAACTGGACTGTGGACGTACCCATCGACCAGCTGCCGGATCTTCCTCCGCTGCCCGCCGACCTGCGGCAACGGCTCGATGCCGCGCTGGCCAAGCCTGCGCTGCAGCAGCCGAGTTGGGATGCCGGACAGGCCGAGGCGATGCGGACCGTGCTCGAGAGCGTGCCGCCGATAACCGTGCCGTCGGAGATAGAGCGCCTCAAGGCGCAGTTGGCCGACGTCGCTCGCGGGCAGGCGTTTCTGCTTCAGGGCGGTGACTGCGCCGAGACGTTCGTCGACAACACTGAGCCGCACATTCGCGCAAACATCCGCACGCTGCTGCAGATGGCGGTCGTGCTGACCTACGGCGCGAGCCTGCCGGTGGTCAAGGTGGCTCGCATCGCCGGGCAGTACGCGAAGCCGCGTTCTGCCGATCTCGACGCGCTCGGCCTACGGTCCTACCGCGGCGACATGGTCAACGGCTTCGCCCCCGACGCCTCCGTGCGCGAACACGATGCGTCACGTCTCGTCCGTGCCTACGCCAACGCCAGCGCGGCGATGAACCTGGTGCGGGCGCTGACGTCGTCGGGCCTGGCCTCGCTGCAGAAGGTGCACGACTGGAACAGGGAATTCGTCAGGACCTCGCCCGCGGGCGCGCGTTACGAGGCGCTGGCAGGCGAGATCGACCGCGGGCTGCGCTTCATGAGCGCCTGCGGCGTCAACGACCGAAACCTGCAAACCGCCGAGATCTACGCCAGCCATGAGGCGTTGGTGCTCGACTACGAGCGGGCGATGCTGAGGCTGGATCACGAGGCGGAAGGCGGGCCCAAGCTGTACGACCTGTCGGCCCACTACGTCTGGATCGGCGAACGCACCCGCCAGTTGGACGGCGCGCACATCGCGTTCGCCGAGGTCATCTCCAACCCGATAGGCGTGAAGATCGGGCCGACGACGTCACCGGAGCTGGCCGTCGAATACGTGGAGCGCCTCGACCCGCGCAACGAGCCTGGACGGTTGACCCTGGTAAGCCGGATGGGCAACGGCAAGGTCCGCGACGCGTTGCCGCCGATCATCGAAAAGGTGGAGGCATCGGGTCATCAGGTGATCTGGCAGTGCGACCCGATGCACGGCAACACCCACGAGTCGTCGACGGGCTACAAGACCAGGCACTTCGATCGCATCGTCGACGAGGTGCAGGGTTTCTTCGAGGTCCATCGGGCCCTCGGAACCCATCCCGGTGGCATCCACGTCGAGATCACCGGCGAGGACGTCACGGAGTGCCTCGGTGGCGCGCAAGACATTTCGGACTCGGATCTGGCTGGGCGCTACGAGACCGCGTGCGATCCGCGGCTGAACACCCAGCAGAGCCTGGAGTTGGCGTTCCTGGTCGCAGAGATGCTGCGGGACTGACTCTGCTTGCGCCTCAAAGCAATACGTTGAGGTGACTGCCCAGGCTCCATGAGCCGACGGCGATGAGCCCGGTGAGCGTGAGCACTGCGATCACCCAGAACAGCTGTGCTCTCCTGGCGCGCTGACGGGCCCATTCGAATTCGTCCATGTCGATGCCAGCGAATTGTCTTGGGGCAGAATCGATCCAGTCGTCGGGATCCCGTGGCAGTTCCCTGGTGTGCTGGCGCGGCGTAGGAGCTGGGCCAGTGGCAGGCCGGCTCGTCACCTCCGTCGGACGATCGCGCGGCACCTGGACGTTAACTGCCGTCGCCGAAAGGTGCTGCGCCGAATTGCGAGGTGCGGGAACGCGAAAGTCGGGCAGGTCGAGTTCGTCGACGATCGCATCCAGTTCGTCGCCCATCACCTGCGCATCGGCATAGCGGTCCGCGGGAATGCGCGCCGTAGCGGCGAGCACCAGATCATCGAATTGCCTTGGTACGCCAGCGATTGCGGCACTCGGTGCAGGAACGTCGTTGTCCATCCTTGCGTAAGCCACGGCGAGCGCGCTGTCACCGTGGAACGGCGTGACACCTGTCAACAGCTCGTAGGCGAGGATGCCGACGGAGTAGACGTCGCTGCGCGGCCCCACGTCCGCGCTACCCACCTGCTCGGGGGAGAGATACGCAGCCGTGCCGAGGATGACGCTCGTCGAGGTGATCTTGGCCTCGGCGAGCGCTCGGACCAATCCGAAGTCGGCGATCTTGACGTCGCCGTCGTCGGAGATCAGCACGTTCTCCGGCTTGATGTCGCGGTGCACCAGTCCCGCACGGTGGGCGACCGCAAGCCCACTCAGGACGGGCGACAGCACTGCGGCGACGGCATGGGGCGGCATCGGACCTCGCTCCTGCAATAGCTCGCGCAGCGTGCCGCCCTCGATGAGTTCCATGACGAGGAACGGATGCCCACCGTCGAAGCCCTGGTCGTAAACGGCGACCAGGGCGTGGTCCTTGAGCCGTGCGACCGCCCGAGCCTCGCGTTGGAAGCGGGCGAGGAAGTCCCGATCTCCTGCATACCGGGCATCCATGACCTTGAGCGCCACCGGTCGGTCGAGGCGGACGTCCAGTCCTCGGTAGACCGTTGACGTGCCACCCGTCGCGATCACCGCGTCGATGCGATATCGACCGTCCATTACGGCGCCCACGAGCGCGTCCGAATGGGGGCGGGTATCCACCCGAGCATCTTAGACTTGGCCGGGTGAGCAGCATTCCGGCCTCGGCCGACGTCCTCGATCCCGACGAAGCCGTCTACGACCTTCCCGCGGTGGCGGCCATGCTCGGCATTCCCGTGAGCAAGGTCCATCAGCACCTTCGCGAGCGTCACCTCATCGGTATCCGACGTGACGGCGCTGTCGTCGTCCCGAAGGCGTTCTTCGACGGGTCGGGGCACCTCGCCAAGAGCCTCCCAGGCCTCCTAGTGGTGCTCCACGACGGCGGCTATCAGGAGACCGAGATCGTGCGGTGGCTTTTCACGCCGGACCCGTCGCTGACGATCAGTCGCGACGGTTCCACGGAACGGCAGCCGAACGCGCGGCCGGTCGATGCACTGCATTCGCACCAGGCGCGCGAGGTGCTGCGGCGCGCGCAGGCGATGGCCTACTGAGGCGGCTCGGCGAGAACGTGGTCCTCGGCCTTCTCAGACGAGTACTTAGCAAGCGAATACCACGCCACCGCAGCACAAGTCGTGGCGAGCAGCACGTGAAGCCATGAGTACATGCCGTGTGACCCATCGGGTTTGAAGATCACCATGATCCACGTGGAGAAGCCTGCGATGATCGCGATTGCGGAGCGCGTCTGGGCGAGCGCCGACAGTACGGCCAGGGGCCACGTGTAGTACCAGGGCAGCGCCGCAGGCACGAACAGCACGACCACGAGCATCGCCAGCGCGATGCCCGTGAGCGCTTCGCGGTCATCGTGCCGAAACCTCCACCACAGCAAGGGGAGCGAGATCGCGATGATCGCGATGCCGATGATCCGGGTGACGTCGAGGACGGCGTAGAAGTTCACGGGTATGACGAGGCCGACGACGGCGTTGATGAGGTTGGCGACGGCGGTAGGCACGGTCAGCCAGTTCACGATCTTCACCGAGCCGGCGAGTGCGGTCAGCCAACCGATGCCGACTCCCGCCAGTCGGGACAGCACGGCGAATACGACGACGAACATGAGCAGCGACGAGACCGTCGCGGTGGCGAACGCCCGTTGGGGCCGTAGTTGTCGCCGCACCTGGAGCTGCCGCATCCACACCCACACCATGAACGGAAGGGCAAGGACCGCAGTCGCCTTGACGGCCACGGCGATCGCGATGAGGGTGACGCCCCACACCGGGTGCTTGGCGAAGGTCAGGGCAATGGCGGCCATCATCAGGCCAACCATCAGCATCTCGTTGTGCACCCCGCCCATCAGATGGATGATCACCAACGGGTTGAGGACGCAGATCCACAGCGCCGCGGCCCCGTTGGCTCCGACGTGACGCGCAACGCGTGGGGCCGCCCAGATGAGCAACACCAGCCCTGGGAGCATGCACAGCCGCAGCAGCATCGTCCCGGCCACGACGTTGTTGCCTATCACCATGGTGACGAACTTGGCGACGAGGATGAAGGCCGGTCCATAGGGTGCCGTCGTCGTGGTCCAGATCGGGCTGACGTTGTCCAGCAACGAATTCGGATTGTCGATTGGGCTCATGAGGTAGGGGTCGAGGCCATCCCGCAGCAGCGCGCCCTGTGCCAGATAGGAGTAGGTGTCGCGGCTGAAAACGGGCACGCTCAGCAGTAGCGGTGCCAACCAGAACCCCGTCGTCGTCACCATCGTGTACTCGGTCGCGGAATGGTCGATCACCCTTCGCCCAAGCCAAAGCCATGCGATCAGCATCAGGGCGACACCGCCCCACAGCAGCGTGGACGAGACGACGAGACCGTGCCCGAATCGCAGCCAAGACAGGTGAAGCGACTCGAGCACTGGATCGTGCAGCCTGGTACTTCCTGCGCCGAGGCCGCCGAGGGTAATCAACGCGGCACCGAGGAAGCCGAGTCGGGCGGGCCGGCCCTCTGGCGACGTAGCGAAGTCGGTTAGGCGCGAAACATGGCGATTCAGCCCGTGTTTCGGGTCACTCGCCGTGGTGGGGGTAATCATTCTCCTCAAGCGGACCGGTTCGAAGCCAATCCGGCCAACTCGGCGAGGCCCACCTTTGCGTTGGCGTCGATCGTTGCCGCGTTGAGCCGGTCGAGTGCACGGCGCGTGAGTGTGTCGATGTGGGCCTCTACCGCAGACAGCGCACCCACCGACTCGATGATCTCGCGGAGCTCGTGGACGGAGGCATCGGACAGCTCGGTGCCGATCGACGTGCGCAAGAGCTTCGCCGCGACGGGGTCGCTTGCGTCCGCTCGCTCCAACGCTTCAGCCAACAGCACGGTGCGCTTGCCCGAGCGCAGATCGTCGCCGGAGGGCTTGCCGGTCACCGCTGGGTCGCCGAAGACGCCGAGGACGTCGTCGCGCAACTGAAACGCCACGCCGACGTCCGTGCCGAAGTCGTGGAACATGGCCTGGACGTCGGGGCGGTCGGCAGCCGCTGCGGCGCCGAGCTGTAGCGGTCGGGTCACCGTGTATGAAGCCGTCTTGAAGGTGTTGACGTTCATCGCGGAAGCGACCGACTCGGCGCCACTGGCCTCTGCGGCGATGTCGAGGTACTGGCCGCCGAGCACCTCGGTGCGGATGTCGGCCCACACTCGCTGAACGCGGCGATGAGCGTCGACCGGCAGACCTGCACCGGCGACGATGTCGTCGGCCCACGCCAGGGATAGGTCACCGAGCAGAATCGCCGCGGACATCCCGAACTGTTCGGACGAGCCGTGCCAGCTGCGCGCCCGATGACGGTCGGCGAATGCGCGGTGCACCGTGGGCAGACCGCGGCGAGTAGCGGATGCGTCGATCACGTCGTCGTGCACTAGAGCGCACGCCTGGAGGAGTTCCAGGGCCGAGAACAAGAGGAGCACGTTGTCCCCGTCCGCCCGTTCGTCGGCGACCGCACGCCAGCCCCAGTAGGCGAAGGCGGGCCGAATGCGCTTCCCGCCCCGCAGTACGAACTCCTCTAGCGCCGCGGTCAGTTCCGCGTAGTCCGCGCCGATGTAGGCGCACTCGTGCCTGCGGTCGCGGAGGTAGTCGCGCAACCGGTCGGTGACGGTGCTCGCCAGCTCGACGGCCGACGGTGCCGCTGCATCCACGCTCAGTGAACGCCCCTTTCCTTGGCTTGCGAGTGCATTCAGAGTAGAGCGTCGGCGCGCCATCCGGGTACGTCGGGGCAGGTCGGGCCAGCGGCGCGGGGAAACGGACGAAGGGCGTTCAGCGCCGGGGTTCGCTGGGGTTGGATAGCACCGGACTTTGGTCTCGCGACATCCAGGCCACGCCCCCGATGATCCCCGCGACGACGAACGCTCCGACGCCGAGCCAGATGGAGGCGCCGGTGAACGAGCGCGCACTCGGATCCGTGTATCGCGCTTGGGCGTTCAAGTTGCTGACGACGCCGGGGCGGAGCTTCCACTCGACGATGTCGGACGACACCTGGTTGCCGTTCGTCGACGTCACCTCGCCTGGAAACGACACGCTCAGCGAGACGTCCGCGTCGGGGTCTTGCAACGAAGTCAAGTCGACTCGTCCTTCGAGGATGACGAGATCACCTGCCCGCCTTAGCGAGATGTCGACACCCGCCGCGTCCCGGTTCATGTTCGCAAGCTGGGGCAGTTCGGCGAAGGTGAGGCCTGCGAACACAGCTTGTGAGCCGACGTAGTCGTCGCGCTGGTAGTTCGAGACGGTCACCTTGTTGCTGAACGGCAGCGAGTTGAGCAGTTGCGGACCCTTGTCCTGATTGTTCCTGGGCTTCGCGGCCGCGATGATCTGGCCGGACACCGTGTCGTCGGGGGAGACGGTCATCGACGCCTTGACCCGAACACAACCCACGGCTAGCGGAACGACCACGAGCAGCAGCAACAACGCGACTAGGCGGTTGCGACCTAGGCTTGGGCGGCGGACGGGCACGGGGTCATCGTGCCAGAGAAGGATCAGAGGGGCAGCGATCTGCCGAGTATCGCGAACGGTCTCGGGTCGCCGGAGAAGTGGTAGCCACGGATGACGTCGGTGAAGCCGAGGCGCCGGTACAGGCGCCATGCGCGATTCGACTCCCCGTTGATCTCTGGCGTCGACAGCAGAACGTGTGCCTCTTGACGGCCGGCGAGCAGCCGCCGCGTCAATGCTTCGCCAAGGCCACGGCCCTGAGCGGTGGGGTGGATGTGCAATTCGGTCAGCTCGAAGTAGCTCCCCATCAGCTCGGCGATCTGCGCGGAGTCGGCGCCGCCGCGTTGCATGCCTTGGACCACCTGTTGCTGCCACCACTGATCGGGTGCGCCGCAGTAGCCGTAGGCAACGCCGAGCATCGGAGCCGTGGCGATGGCCTCCTGGCCGGGTGCCCCTTCGGGGGACTCGACCGCCGCCACCGCCTTCCAGCCGTCTCTGTGCGTGTGCTCCAGCCACATCGAGGCGCGCTGCTCCTCGGTCCCGCGTGGGTATCGCATCGCGTCCACGTAGATGGCGAGTGCATCGCGAAGACGCCGCGCCATGTCGTCGGCCGACAGGTCGATCAGAAAGGTCGTCAACCCTCGGTACCCTTCCCGCGTTCGGGTGCGTAATCGTCTTAGCCGTCCCGCTGATCGTGCCAGGGAACTAGACGTCATTATCCGGTCCCCGGTGCGGCGGCCGTTATCCACGATGCAGGCAGTAGAATCGAGCATCGAACTGGGTGGTACGGGTCAGATTCACCTCGTATCATGACTGTTGAGTGTCCGTGCAGGCGGACATGCGTGACGTTTAGCATTGATACGACTTCGGCCAATGGGAGGCGCGGATGCCACTCTCCGATCATGAGCAGCGCATGCTCGACCAGATCGAGAGCGCCCTCTATGCCGAGGACCCCAAGTTCGCGTCGAGCGTTCGTGGCGGCAACCTCCGGGCTCCGTCGGCGCGGCGTCGACTGCAGGGCGGGGTGCTGTTCGTCATCGGGCTCGCGCTGTTGGTGTCGGGGGTGCCGTTCTACGCCAACGTGAACCACGCCTTCCTGATCGTCAGCGTCGTCGGTTTCATCGTGATGTTCGGCGGCGTCGTCTTTGCAATCACCGCCCCGCGCGCGGTCAAGGGCGGCGATCGTTCGCCGTCGGACTCGGATCCGCAGCGCCAGAAGCGCGGCAAGAGTTCGGGCGGCTTCACCAGTCGCATGGAGGATCGGTTCCGCCGCCGCTTCGACGAATAGTCGTATAGCCGACCTACGGGTAGCTCCCTGCTTGGGGCTGCCCGTTTTCTTTTGCCGCTCTCACGTGGCCGCCGCTTGCGTGCGCGCGTCGCTTTGCCCGTCGAGACGGATGACACGCCCGAACCGGTGATTCCAGCGGGCTGGCGCACCACGATGCCCCACAGCCCCCCACCAGCGCCCCCCGATGCTTTCCGATCCCGCGACCTGCGGATTTAGCGTTTCCGGTAGGCGGAGTGAGCGCCCTGAGATGACGTTATCCGGCTTGGGATGGCCCCTTGTGGGGGATGTGGGGCCAACTCTGCGCTGATGATGGAGCTAAGTGGGGGATTGTGGGGTAAAGTGGCGGACATCGGAGCGACCGGGGTTCCGATGTGAAGTGAGGGTGGCAGGAGGTACTGAGATGTTTCTCGGTACCTACACACCGAAGCTCGACGACAAGGGGCGGCTCACGCTGCCCGCCAAGTTCCGAGACGCGCTGGCAGGAGGATTGATGGTCACCAAGAGCCAAGATCACAGCCTCGCCGTCTACCCGCGCGCGGAGTTCGAGAAGCTGGCCGAACGGGCGTCGCAGGCGTCGCGGAGCAATCCGGAAGCCCGCGCCTTCCTGCGAAACCTGGCGGCCGGCACGGACGAACAACACCCCGACGCCCAAGGCCGCATCACGCTCTCGGCCGAGCATCGTCGCTACGCAGGCCTCACCAAGGACTGCGTGGTCACCGGCTCCATGGAGTTCTTGGAGATCTGGGACGCCCAAGCCTGGCAGGAATACCAGCAGACACACGAAGAGACCTTCTCCGCGGCCAGCGATGAAACTCTGCGCGACATCATCTGATTCGGCCATCAACCTGGCCGACAAGCCGCACGTGGCCCGTGCACCGTGGCCTCTGCCCGAACCGACCCTGGCGTACTTCCCCAACGCCAGGTTCGCGATCTCGGGCAGGGACCTCGGTGCAAGGGCGCTTCAGTTCAGGGGTGTCCAGAATTCCGAGGGTGTGCAGATGCCAGACGAGTCGCAATCCCGTCCTCACGTGCCGGTCCTGCTGGAACGCTGCGTCGAACTCTTGACGCCCGCCCTCACTCGCAGGAGCGCCGACGGTGCTGGCGCAATCCTGGTCGATGCCACGCTCGGCGCGGGCGGGCATGCGGAACGCTTCATGACCGACCTACCCGGGCTCTCCGTCGTTGGTCTCGACCGCGACCCCTCCGCGCTGGCGATCGCCGGCGAGCGGTTGGCCCCATTCGGTGACCGCGCGACGCTGGTCCGCACTCGTTACGACGGTTATTGGACCGACGAAACCCGAGTCGACGGCGTCCTCTTCGATCTCGGTGTCTCCTCGATGCAACTCGACCGCACCGAACGAGGCTTCTCCTACTCCAAGGACGCGCCGCTGGACATGCGGATGGATCCGGACGCGCCTCTGACCGCCGCCGACGTTCTGAACACGTTCGATCAGCGTGAGCTTGCGCGGATCCTGCGGGAGTTCGGCGACGAGCGGTTCGCCAGCCGGATCGCCTCCGAGGTCGTCCGTCGACGCGCGAGTGAGCCGTTCACCACGACGGGGCAACTCGTCGAGCTGCTCTACGCCGCCATCCCTGCCCCGGCTCGGCGTACCGGCGGGCATCCGGCCAAGCGCACGTTCCAGGCCCTGCGCACCGTGGTGAACGCCGAGCTCGACTCGCTACGCGCGGCAGTGCCCGCCGCGATGTCCGCTCTCTCCGGTGGCGGACGGATCGTCGTCATGGCCTATCAGTCGCTGGAGGACAAGATCGTCAAGAGCGCCTTCGCCGCCGCGACCGCATCGCGGACGCCGTCCGGCCTGCCCGTCGAGCTGCCCGGCCACGAGCCGTTCTTCAAGGCGTTGACGCGGGGTTCCGAGAAGGCCAGCCACGCGGAGATCGAACTGAATCCGCGCAGCGCCTCCGTACGCCTGCGTGCTCTCGAAAAGGTTGCCCGAAGGGAAGATTCGTGATGGCCAAGCGTCCCGACTCCACACGTACCGGCCACGACAGTCGGCGCAGAGCACCGGAGCGCAATGACGTGAAGCGTAGGCGTGACGCGCACGCGCGCAGTAGGGCATCGGCAAGGGAACACGGTCCTTCACGATCCGCGCCAGCCACCAGTCCGATCGCGCGCCCGGCCGACGTCGGGGGCAGGCCCAAGAACGCCGCCCAGGCAAAGGCCCGCGCGAAGGCGCGTAAGGCCAAGGCGCCCAAGGTTGTTCGCCGTCCGCTGCGTGAACGATTGCAGGAGCGGCTGCTCGTCAAGTTGGCATCGATCGACCTCAACCCACGGCGGCTCGTCGGCCGGGTGCCGTTCGTCGTGCTAGTCATCGGCGCGCTGGGGCTTGGGCTTGGCGTAACCCTCTGGCTTTCAACGGATGCCGCCGAGCGGTCGTACCAGCTGGGTCGTGCCCGCGAAACCAATCAAGCCCTCCTACAACAGAAGGAGGCGCTGGAGCGCGACGTCATGGCGGCGCAGGCACCCCCGGCGCTCGCCGAGTCGGCCCGCAACCTCGGCATGATTCCATCGAAGGACACCGCGCACCTCGTGCAGGATCCTTCGGGGGCATGGATCGTGGTCGGCACACCCAAGCCCGCTCAGGGTGCCCCGCCGCCTCCGCTGAACTCTCCGCTGCCCGACGACACTCCGCCTCCGCCGCCACCTCCAGCCCCCAGGGTGGTCGACCCCCGTGAGTTGGCGGTCAGGGTAGGCCCCGTGCCTGCGGCCGTGCCCAATGCCGAAGTGCCTGCGGTCGTGCCGCCTACACTTCCGCCGGGTGCCGCACTTCCGCCGGGTGCCGCAATTCCGCCGGGTGCCGCACTTCCGCCGGGTGCCGCACTGCCGTCCGCACTACCGCCGGCTGCCGTTGCACCGCCCGCACTGGCGCTACCTGCCGCTCCGCCCGCGGACGCTGCCGTGGCACCGCCCGCAGTGGCGCCGCCCGCCGACGCCGCCGTGGCATCGCCGATCGTTCCTCCGCTACCGGGTCCGCCCGCCGAGCCAGCGCTTCCCCTCCCGGGACCGGTGGCATGAGCCGCGGTGACCGTCGGGCGGCCAAGCCCGCTCAGACGACAACTCGCGGCGACGGACCGCACTCGGCGCGCGCACGCAGAACTCGCAAACCTGCGACCGAAGGTGGTTTGCGCAGTGCGTCATTCGTGTTCCGGCACCGAGCAGGCAATGCCGTCATCGTGCTCGTGCTCGCCATCGCTGGCGCGCAACTGTTCAGTCTCCAGGTCCCGCGCGCAGCGGGCCTACGCGCGGAGGCGGCAAGCCAGCTCAAGGTCACCGACATCGAGAAGGCGATGCGCGGCACCATCGCCGACCGCAACGGCAGCAAGCTTGCGTTCACCATCGCGGCCCGCGCGCTGACCTTTCAGCCCGTCAAGATTCAGAAGCAGCTCGCTGACGCAAAGGCGAAGCAGCCGGACGCGCCGGATCCGCAGAAACGATTGCACGACATCGCATCCGGCGTCGCGGGCCTGCTGAACAACAAGCCCGATGCGGCCACCATCTTCAAGAAGCTGTCGGGCAAGGACTCCTTCGTGTATCTCGCAAGGGCCGTCGACCCGGCGATCGCGGATGCGATCACGAAGCGGTACCCGGAGGTGGGGGCGGAGCGCCAAGACATCCGCCAGTACCCCGGCGGATCGCTCGCCGCGAACATCGTCGGCGGCATCAACTGGGACGGACACGGCCTGCTCGGGCTGGAGGAGTCCCTCGACGCGAAGCTCGCAGGCACCGACGGATCGCTGACCTACGACCGCGGCTCCGACGGTGTGGTGATCCCCGGCAGCTATCGCAACCGCCACGACGCCGTCGACGGTTCCACCGTCGAGCTGACCATCGACGACGACATCCAGTTCTACGTTCAGCAGCAAGTCCAACAAGCCAAGGACCTGTCGGGCGCCAAGAACGTCTCCGCCGTCGTATTGGATGCGAAAACCGGTGAAGTACTTGCGATGTCGAACGACAACACGTTCGATCCCAGCCAGGACATCGGCAGGCAGGACGACCGTCAACTGGGCAACCTCGCCGTGTCGTCGCCATTCGAACCCGGCTCGGTGAACAAGATCATCACCGCGGCGTCGTCGATCGAGTTCGGGGTCACGAATCCCGACGAGATGCTGCAGGTGCCCGGCTCCATCGACATGGGCGGCGTCACGGTCCACGACGCCTGGAACCACGGCACGATGCCATACACCACCACGGGAGTCTTCGGAAAGTCGTCCAACGTGGGCACGTTGATGCTCGCGCAGCGCGTCGGCCCGGAACGCTGGAACGAGATGGCCGAGAAGTTCGGCCTCGGGCAGCGCACCGGGGTCGGCCTGCCCGGAGAGAGTGCAGGCCTGGTGCCGCCGATCGACCAGTGGTCGGGTAGCTCGTTCGCCAACCTGCCCATCGGCCAAGGCCTTTCGATGACCTTGCTGCAGATGTCGGGGATGTACCAGGCGATCGCCAACGACGGGGTGCGGATCCCGCCGCGCATCATCAAGACCACCGTCGCCGCCGACGGCACCAGGATCGACGAACCCCGACCCGAGGGGATACGCGTGGTGTCACCCGAGACGGCGAGGACCGTTCGGAACATGTTGCGGGCCGTCGTCCAGAAGGATCCGATGGGCTATCAGCAGGGCACGGGGTCCGGGGCAGCCGTCGAGGGTTACCAGATCGCGGGCAAGACGGGTACGGCGCAGCAGATCAACCCGGGCTGCGGCTGCTACTACGACGACGTCTACTGGATTACCTTCGCCAGCATGGCTCCCTCCGACGATCCGCGTTACGTCGTCGGCGTGATGATGGACAACCCGCATCGCACCGCCGACGGCTCGCCAGGCACGACGGCAGCACCGTTGATTCACAACATCGATGCCTGGCTGCTGCAACGCGAGAGAATTCCGCTGTCGCCCGATCCCGGTCCTCCGCTGACGTTGCAAGGCACCTGAGCGATCGGTAGCTCCACGCGGCGTATCGGTGCCGGTAATGTGTCAGCGCCATGAAGTTGCGCCCCTCGCACCCGGTCGGTGCTGATCTCGCGTCGCTTGCCCAACGCACCCCGGGCGTCAGCCTCGAGTCTGAGCCCACGACACCGGTCAGGGTCACCGGGGTGACGCTGAGCAGCCAGGACGTCGTCGTCGGCGACCTCTTCGCCGCCTTGCCAGGTACGACCTCGCACGGGGCGCACTACGCACACGATGCGGTACGACTCGGTGCCGTCGCCGTCCTGACCGACCCGGCAGGGGTGGAGGCGATGGTGACCGATCTCGGTGTACCGATTCTCGTCCACCCGACGCCGAGGTCGGTGCTCGGAGAGCTGGCCGCAACCGTCTACGGCCGCCCCTCCGAGGTGCTGCGGGTCATCGGTGTCACCGGCACCTCGGGCAAGACGACGACGACCTATCTCGTGGAGGCGGGGTTGCGTGCGGCCGGGCGCGTCGCGGGCCTGATCGGCACCGTCGGCATCCGGATCGACGGCCGCGACGAACCCAGTGCGCTCACCACGCCGGAGGCACCCGACCTACAGGCGCTCCTTGCCGTCATGGTCGAACGTGGCGTCGACACGGTGGTGATGGAGGTGTCGAGCCACGCGCTGACCCTCGGTCGCGTCGATGCCGTGCACTTCGCCGTTGGGGGATTCACGAACCTGTCGCGGGACCACCTCGACTTCCATCCGACGATGGCCGACTACCTTGCCGCAAAGGCGAGGCTGTTCGATCCGCAATCCCCCACGTGCGCAGACGTTTCGGTGGTCTGTGTCGACGACGATGCCGGCAAGACCATCGCCGCGCTGGCGCGTGAACCGATCACCGTCGGACTCTGTGGGGCCGATTGGTCGGCACTGGACGTCGGCATCGTCGATCGGGGAGGCCAGCAGTTCGTCGCCGAGGACCCTGCAGGAGTTCACCACCAGCTGAGGATAGGACTGCCAGGCCGCTACAACGTCGCCAACTGTCTGCTCGCCGTCGCGCTGCTGGACGCCGTCGGGGTGTCGCCGGAGCAGGCGGCGCCCGGACTGCGCGTGGCAACCGTCCCGGGACGCATGCAGCCCGTCGACCGCGGACAGGGCTTTCTGGCACTGGTGGACTACGCGCACAAGCCGGGCGCCCTGCGCGCGGCACTGGAAACCCTTCGGGAACAGGTCGGAGCCCATGGCAGGCTGGCCGTGGTCTTCGGTGCCGGTGGTAATCGCGACCCTGGAAAGCGAGAACCCATGGGCCGCATCGCCGCCGAACTCGCCGACCTCGTCGTCGTGACCGACGACAACCCGCGCGACGAGGATCCTGCCGCCATTCGCGCGGCGATCATGGCGGGCGCCGCGAATGTCGGTGGCACGGCGACGGAGATAGTGGACATCGGCGACAGGAGGGCGGCCATCGAGCACGCCGTCGGCTGGGCCAGGGAGGGCGACGTGGTTCTCGTCGCAGGAAAGGGCCACGAGGCTGGCCAGACCAGCAGGGGCAAGACCCGGCCGTTCGACGATCGCGACGAACTCGCGGACGCACTCGGGGGACACCCGTGATCGAGATGACGCTCGCCCAGATCGCCGATGCGGTCGGCGGCGAACTGTGTGACATCTCCCGCGAGGATGCCGCGAGGGTGCGGGTGAGCGGGACCGTCGAGTTCGATTCGCGCGCCGTGACGCCCGGCGGCCTGTTCCTGGCACTGCCCGGCGCCCGCTCCGACGGACACGACTTCGCCGCAACGGCCGTCGAGGCGGGCGCCGTCGCGGTCCTCGCGGCGCGACCGGTCGGTGTACCCGCGATCGTCGTCGAACCGGTTGACGCAGAAGTGGATTCGAGCTCCGGCGTGCTGGAGCACGACGTCGACGGAGCCGGCGCCGCGGTGCTCGCTGCACTCGCTCGGCTCGCAGCGGTGGTTGCTGCAGAGCTGGTGGCGGGCGGGCTGACCATCATCGGGGTGACCGGCTCGTCTGGCAAGACGTCGACCAAGGACCTGCTCGCCGCGGTGCTCGCACCGTTGGGCGACGTGATCGCCCCGCCGGGATCGTTCAACAACGAGCTCGGCCACCCATGGACGGTTCTGCGGGCGACGCCGGACACCGACTACCTCATCCTGGAGATGTCGGCGCGCCATCCCGGAAACATCGCCGCACTGGCCGCCATCGCACCGCCCGCGATCGCCGTCGTCCTCAACGTTGGCACGGCGCACCTCGGTGAGTTCGGTTCCCGCGAGGCGATCGCTGCCACGAAGTCCGAACTGCCCCAAGCGGTTCCGGCATCGGGAGTCGTCATCCTCAATGCCGACGACCCTGCCGTGGCGGCGATGGCCGACAAGACCGTCGCCCGCGTCGTGCGGGTCGGGCGCTCACCTGGCGTCGACCTCTGGGCGGGTGACGTCGTTCTCGACGAGCTGGCCCGCCCGCGGTTCACATTGCACGCGGGCGAGCTCGAGCACCCCGTTTCGCTCGCGGTGCACGGCGATCATCAGGTATCGAATGCCCTGTGCGCGGCCGCGGTCGCGCTCGAGTGCGGTGCCAGCCTCGACGGCGTGGCGTCGACACTCGCCGCCGCGGGCCCTGTGTCGCGCCACCGCATGCAGGTGAGCACTCGCGCAGACGGGGTGACGATCATCAACGACGCGTACAACGCCAACCCGGACTCGGTGCGGGCGGGGCTCAAGGCTCTGGCTTGGATGGCCGCATCCCCCGCGCAACCGGGCGCGAGACGAAGGAGTTGGGCAGTCTTGGGGGAGATGGCCGAACTCGGCGACGACGCGATCACCGAACATGACAGCATCGGTCGACTGGCCGTGCGCTTAGATGTGTCACGACTCGTCGTCGTCGGAATCGGGAGGTCGTTGAGCGCAATGCAGCAGGGTGCGGTGATGGAGGGCTCGTGGGGTGGCGAGGTCACCGCGGTCGACGACGCCGACGCCGCGCTCGCACTGCTGAGGGCCGAGTTGCGTGAGGGCGACGTCGTGCTGATCAAGGCGTCCAACTCGGCGGGCCTCGGGAAGCTGGCCGACGCGATCGCCGGGGATGTCGCGCAGTGAAGCTGATCCTTTTCGCCGTCGGCATCGCCCTGACGGTGTCGATCCTGCTGACCCCGGTGCTGATCAGGTTGTTCACCAGGCAAGGATTTGGCCACGAGATCCGCGAGGATGGGCCGCCCAGCCACCACAAGAAGCGTGGCACGCCATCGATGGGTGGGGTGGCGATCCTGGCAGGGATCTGGGCCGGATACCTCGGCACCCACCTCGTCGGCCTGGCGTTCGACGGCGACGGACCCTCGGCGTCCGGCCTGTTGGTTCTCGGCTTGGCGACGGCGCTCGGCACGGTCGGTTTCATCGACGACCTGATCAAGATCCGTCGGTCGCGCAACCTGGGCCTGAACAAGTCCGCCAAGACGGTCGGCCAGCTGGTGGCTGCCGTGTTGTTCGGCGTCTTGGTGCTGCAGTTCCGCAACGAGAACGGGCTGACGCCGGGAAGCCCCGAACTGTCCTACGTTCGCGAGATCGCCACGGTGACGCTGGCGCCGGTGATGTTCGTCCTCTTCGTCGTCGTCATCGTCAGCGCGTGGTCGAACGCCGTGAACTTCACCGATGGGCTCGACGGCCTTGCGGCGGGCGCCATGGCGATGGTGACAGCCGCTTACGTGCTCATCACGTTCTGGCAGTTCCGCAACGCCTGCGCGACCAGCCCGGGGCCCGGCTGTTACAACGTCCGCGATCCGCTTGACCTCGCGTTGGTGGCCGCTGCGACGGCGGGCGCGTGCATCGGGTTCCTGTGGTGGAACGCTGCCCCCGCCAAGATCTTCATGGGTGACACCGGCTCGCTGGCGTTGGGCGGCATCATCGCGGGGCTGTCGGTGACCAGCCGCACGGAGACCCTCGCCGTCGTGCTTGGGGCGCTGTTCGTTGCCGAGGTGACGTCGGTGATCGTGCAAATCGTGGCGTTCCGGTCGACGGGTCGCAGAGTGTTCAGGATGGCGCCGTTCCATCACCACTTCGAGCTCGTCGGCTGGGCCGAGACGACGGTGATCATCCGCTTCTGGTTGCTGACGGCGATTGCCTGTGGGCTTGGCGTCGCCCTGTTCTACAGCGAGTGGTTGACCGCAGTCGGCGCGTAGCCACTGGGTCACGACCGAGCCTCATTTCGCGACACGCGCCGCAATTCCTCGTCGGATCCCCTGTGACGGGGGAGGATTCTGGGGTGCGAGGGACAAATGAGTCAGATGGTGGATTTGTGACTCGTGTGATTAATGTGGCGAGGTAGGCGATGAGCGCCGTTCTTGCCCGGTTGAGACTCCGGCGAAGCGCCCCTGCAGAGCTGGCACCGTCGGAGGACGCGGCTCCGACTACTGCGGTGCACGAACCACGGACTCGGTTTGGCGCCTGGCTGGGCCGACCGATGACGTCCTTTCACCTGATCATCGCCATCACCGCGCTGCTCACGACGCTCGGGCTGATCATGGTGCTTTCGGCATCCGGCGTGCACTCGTACGACGAGGACGGCACTCCGTGGGCGATCTTCGGCAAGCAGGTGCTGTGGACGATGGTCGGCCTCGTCGCCTTCTACGTCGCACTGCGCATGCCGGTGAACCTGATGCGACGGCTCGCATTTCCGGCGTTCGCGATCACGGTCGTGATGATCGCGCTGGTGCTCGTCCCCGGAATCGGCACGTACTCCAATGGATCCCGCGGCTGGTTCGTCGTCGCCGGGTTCTCGATGCAGCCCTCCGAACTCACCAAGATCGCGTTCGCCATCTGGGGAGCGCACCTCCTCGCCGCGCGTCGCATGGAAGCTGCGTCGGTGCGCGAGATGCTCTTCCCCCTCGTGCCCGCGGCGGTCCTCGCGCTTCTATTGATCGTCTTGCAGCCCGACCTGGGGCAGACGGTCTCGATGGGCATCATCCTGCTTGGCCTGCTGTGGTACGCCGGATTGCCCCTGAAGGTGTTCCTCAGCTCACTGTTCGCGGTCGTCGTCTCGGCGGCCGTGCTCGCCATGTCGGCGGGCTACCGTTCGACCAGGGTGCAGTCGTGGCTCGACCCCGGTGCCGACTCCCAGGGCGCCGGGTACCAGGCCCGTCAGGCCCGTTATGCCCTGGCCAACGGCGGGATCTTCGGCGACGGGCTCGGGCAGGGCACGGCGAAGTGGAACTACCTGCCCAACGCGCACAACGACTTCATCTTCGCGATCATCGGCGAGGAACTGGGATTCGTCGGCGCCTTTGGTCTTCTGTGCCTGTTCGGCCTCTTCGCATACACCGGCATGCGGATCGCACGGCGGTCGGCCGACCCGTTCCTGCGCCTCTTGACGGCGACGGTGACCCTCTGGGTGCTCGGGCAGGCGTTCATCAACGTCGGATACGTGGTAGGGCTGCTGCCCGTCACGGGGCTCCAGCTGCCGCTGATATCTGCCGGTGGAACATCAACGGCGACAACACTTCTGGTGCTTGGCGTCGTGACGAGCGCGGCCAGGCACGAACCCGAGGCAGTGGCAGCGCTTCGCGCGGGGCGTGAGGACCGCGTTGGCAGGCTGTTGCGCCTGCCACTTCCGGAGCCGTACGTGATGACGCGGCTCGATGCCGCTCGCGACAGGTTGCGCACCCGACCGGCCAAGTCGAAGCCCAAGGCCGACTCGAAGTCGAAACCCAAGGCCGACTCGAAGTCGAAGGCCAAGGCAAAATCGAAGGCCAAGGCAAACGTCAAGGCCAATTCGAAGGCGAAGCCCAACCCGAGGTCGACGGTCGACTCGACGCGCACACGCCAAGGGGCTGACGGCGCGTCGCGGCGGACAGGGCATCATGGAGGCCGTCAGCGCCAACCGAGTCAGCGGACTCGCGCATTGGAAGGTCAGCGTTACGGGTGAGTATCTCGGTCCCCCGGGGGCAGGAGCGTAGCGACCGAGGGATGTCAGTGGTCCTCGCCGGTGGAGGCACCGCCGGGCACATCGAGCCCGCGATGGCGGTCGCCGACGCCCTCATTGCGCTCGACCCGCGGACTCGGATCACGGCCCTTGGCACGCACCGTGGACTCGAGACGCGCCTGGTGCCAGAGCGTGGCTACGAGTTGGCGCTGATCACCCCCGTGCCACTCCCTCGCAAGCCGACCGGCGACCTTGCCCGGCTGCCCTTCCGCGTCCGCGAGGCAGTCCGGCAGACACGAGCGGTGCTCTCCGACGTCGACGCCGACGTCGTCATCGGGTTCGGCGGCTACGTCGCGTTGCCCGCGTACGTGGCGGCTCGCGGCGGCGCGTTCGGGCGACACCGGGTACCCGTCGTCATCCACGAGGCCAATGCCAGAGCCGGCTTGGCCAACAGGGTCGGGGCCCGTACGGCGCACCGAGTTCTGTCCGCCGTGTCGAACCCGGGGTTGGGACGAAAGGTGGAGGTCGTCGGCGTTCCGGTCCGTTCGACCATCACGTCGCTGGACAGGTCCGCCCTGCGCGCCGAGGCGCGCGCCCACTTTGGCTTTGCCGACGACGCCCGCGTGCTCCTGGTATTCGGTGGCTCTCAAGGTGCGCAGTCGATCAACCGAGCCGTCGCCGGAGCTGCGGAAAAGCTTGCCGCAGCAGGTATTTCGATCCTTCATGCGCACGGCCCGAAGAATGTCTTGGACCTCAGGACGCCTCGCGAGACGGATCCGCCGTACGTTGCGGTGCCGTATCTGAGCCGGATGGACCTGGCCTACGCCGCCGCCGATCTCGCGATCTGCCGATCGGGCGCGATGACGGTGGCCGAGGTGTCGGCGGTCGGCCTGCCCGCGATCTACGTGCCGCTGCCAATCGGCAACGGCGAACAGCGCCTCAACGCGCTTCCCGTGGTCGACGCCGGTGGCGGCCTAGTCGTCACCGACGGTGCACTGACGTCTGAGTTCGTGGCGGACACGGTATCCAGCTTGCTCGGCGACGAGGGGCGGTTGGCGGCGATGACGACGGCGGCGATGCTCGCAGGGCACCGTGACGCGGCGCGAAGGGTCGCCGAGGTGGCGCTGGAAGTCGCACGCGAGGGCAAGGGGCGGCGGCGATGAGCGCGCGAGCGTTGCCCGCCGAGCTGGAGCGGGTGCACATGGTTGGCATCGGCGGTGCAGGAATGTCGGGCATCGCGCGGATCTTGCTCGACCGTGGTGGGCAGGTTTCTGGCTCGGATGCCAAGGAATCACGCGGAGTCGCGGCGCTTCGGGCCCGCGGCGCCCAGATCGCCATCGGCCACGATCCGGCTGCGCTCGACATGCTGCCGGGCGGCCCGACCGCGGTCGTGAGTACTCAAGCCGCCATCCCGAGAGACAACCCGGAGTTGGTTGAGGCTCGGCGCCGCGGGGTTCCGGTCATCATGCGGCCCGTGGTGCTGGCCAAGCTGATGGAGGGCTACACCACGGTGATGGTGACGGGCACCCACGGCAAGACGACGACGACGTCGATGATCGTCGTGGCGTTGCAGCGCAGCGGATTCGACCCATCGTTCGCGGTCGGTGGCGACCTGGGGCAGCCCGGAACCAACGCGCACCACGGCAGCGGCAACATCTTCGTCGCCGAGGCCGACGAGAGTGACGGCTCGCTGCTGGAGTACTCGCCCGATGTCGCGGTGGTGACCAACGTGGAGGCCGACCATCTGGACTTCTTCGGCACTGAGGCGGCCTATGCCGCGGTATTCGACAAGTTCGTCGACAGGTTGCGTCCAGGTGGCGCGCTGGTCGTCTGTGTGGACGACGAGGGTGCGGCTGCATTGGCCGCCCGCTCGGCTGCCGACGGTGTTCGGGTATTGCGCTACGGTACTGGCGACGACGTCAATCTTGCTGGCGCACTTCTGAATTGGGAGCAACAAGGGGCCGGGGGCGTGGCGACGGTTCGGCTTGCGGGCGTCTCGCATCCATATGGGCTGCGACTCGCGGTGCCCGGCAGGCACATGGCGCTCAATGCGCTGGCCGCGGCCGTGGCGGCCGTGGAGGTGGGCGCGGACGTAGAGGCGGTGTTCGACGGGCTTGCCGGGTTCGAGGGGACCAGACGCCGGTTCGAGGCGGTGGGTACCGCCGCCGGCGTGCGGGTGTACGACGACTACGCCCATCATCCGACCGAGGTAAGGGTGAACCTGGAGGCGTTGCGTTCGGTAGCGGGGGAGGGCAGGTCGATCGTGGTCTTCCAGCCGCACCTCTACTCGCGCACGCAGACGTTCGCGGAGGAGTTCGGTTCGGCGCTCAGCGTGGCAGACGTGGTGTTCGTGCTCGACGTGTACGCCGCGCGCGAGGAGCCGATAGCCGGCGTGAGCGGTGCCAGCGTGGCCGAGCACGTCGAGGTGCCCGTGCAGTACGTGCCGGATTTCTCCGCCGTGGCCGATCGAGTCGCGGCGGCGGCCCGTCCCGGCGACGCCGTCGTCACGATGGGTGCAGGTGACGTCACGCTTCTCGGGCAGGAGATCCTTGCGGCGTTGCAAGCCAGGGCAATTCGGTGAGTGAACCGCCTGACATCGACCACGCCGATGCCGAACCGACCGAGGTGGCCGAGCCGGTCGAGCCGGTCGAGCCGGTCGAGACGCCCGAGCCTGGCGAGGACCTCGAGGGTCCGCGACGACGTGCCCGCCGTGAACGCGAGGAACGGCGGGCAGCCCAGGCCAGGGCGACCGCCATCGAGAACGCTCGCCGCGAGGCCAAGCGCAAGGCGTCGGGTCGTCCCTCCGACGTGGCGAAACCTCCAGCGCGGGGCCTCATCCGGGGACTGAAGGTGTTGTTGTGGACGGCGGTGGCCAGCGTCGTCGTCGTAGGGTTCGGCCTCTTGCTCTACTTCACGCCGATCATGGCCGCACGCTCGACCGTCATCACCGGGTTGGGCAGTGTGACCAAGGAGGAAGTGGAACGGGTCGCAGCGGTCGCGCCGGGTACTCCGTTGCTTCAGATCGACACCGACGCGGTGGCCGAACGCGTCGCGACCATCCGCAGGGTCGCGACCGCCAGGGTCCAACGCGAGTACCCCTCCACGCTGCGGATCACCGTCATCGAGCGAGTTCCCTTGGTGGTCAAGGACTATCCAGACGGCCCGCACCTTTTCGACCGTGACGGCGTCGACTTCGCCGTTGCGCCTCCACCGCCGGGCCTGCCCTACCTCGACGTCGACAACCCGAGCCCTAGCGACGCGCCGACGAAAGCCGCGCTGCAAGTGCTCCTCTCGTTGCGGCCCGAGGTGGCAAGCCAGATCAGTCGGATCTCGGCGCCATCGGTCGCGGCCATCGGCCTCACGCTGACCGACGGCCGCGAAGTGATTTGGGGGACCACCGATCGCACCGACGACAAGGCGTTGACGTTGGCGGCCTTGCTGACTCAGCCCGGTCACACCTACGACGTGTCGAGCCCTGACCTGCCGACCGTCAAGTAGCGACGCGCGTCGGCTAGCAAAAACCGCGGAAAACGTCGGCGCGCCTGCACGGATACCTTCGCCGTCACCCCTACCGTTCTCTTTGCACGGATCTACCTGACATAACTCTAAGCCTATGGTTGAGGTTGAGGGTTGGTGGTGGGTAGTTCGGCACCAAGGCACGGCAACCAGGGAGGAAGGCGCCGCCGATGAGCGCTTACGCGAAGAGGAAATTGCGATGACGCCCCCGCACAACTATCTCGCGGTCATCAAAGTGGTCGGCATCGGCGGAGGCGGGGTCAACGCCGTCAACCGGATGATCGAGCAGGGCCTCAAGGGCGTCGAGTTCATCGCCATCAACACCGACGCCCAGGCGCTGTTGATGAGCGATGCCGACGTCAAACTCGACGTCGGGCGGGATTCGACCCGCGGGCTTGGCGCCGGCGCCGATCCGGAAGTCGGGCGCAAGGCCGCCGAAGACGCCAAGGACGACATCGAGGAACTGCTCCGCGGCGCCGACATGGTGTTCGTCACGGCAGGCGAGGGTGGCGGAACCGGTACCGGCGGCGCGCCCGTGGTCGCGACCATTGCGCGCAAGCTCGGTGCGTTGACGGTCGGTGTGGTGACGCGGCCGTTCTCCTTCGAGGGCAAGCGGCGCAGCAATCAGGCGGAGATCGGCATCACGTCGCTTAGGGAAAGCTGCGACACCCTCATCGTGATCCCGAACGATCGGCTCCTCCAGATGGGCGACGCCGCAGTATCGCTGATGGACGCCTTCCGCAGCGCCGACGAGGTGTTGCTCAACGGCGTCCAGGGCATCACCGACTTGATCACCACCCCCGGTCTGATCAACGTCGACTTCGCCGACGTGAAGGGGATCATGTCGGGGGCAGGCACGGCGCTCATGGGCATCGGTGCCGCCCGTGGCGACGGCCGTGCGCTCAAGGCTGCCGAGATCGCGATCAATTCGCCGCTGCTCGAGCAGTCGATGGAAGGCGCGCAGGGCGTGCTGATGTCGGTGGCCGGCGGCAGCGACCTCGGCCTGTTCGAGATCAATGAGGCGGCGTCGCTGGTGCAGGACGCCGCCCATCCCGAAGCCAACATCATCTTCGGCACCGTGATCGACGACTCCCTCGGCGACGAAGTGCGCGTCACCGTCATCGCCGCGGGGTTCGACGCCTCGGGACCGAGCCGCAAGCCCGTCGTTGGAGCAGGGCAGGCGATCGCTTCCGCGAGGGCAGGCAAGGTCTCGACGTCGTCGATCTTCGACACGCCCGACCCGGCGGCCGTTCCGCTGCACACCAACGGCGCCACGGTCAGCATCGGCGGTGGCGGCGATGACGACGACGATGTCGACGTGCCGCCGTTCATGCGGCACTGAGCCCGGGGCGCAGGCGGGCCGCGATACTGGGTTCGTGAGCCTTCGCGTCAGGCGCGTGACCACCACTCGGTCCGGTGGAGTCTCGGCGCCGCCGTTCGACACCTTCAACATGGGCGACCACGTGGGCGACGACCCCGTCGCGGTGGCCACGAACAGGCGCAGGTTGGCCGAGTCGATTGGGCTTGGTTCCGATCGCGTCGTCTGGATGAACCAGACCCACAGTGACAGGGTTGCCCTCGTTGATGGACCGGTGACCGAGGCCGTCGACGACGTCGACGGCTTGGTGACGACCAACCCGGGCCTAGCGCTGGCCGTCGTCACGGCAGATTGCGTCCCGGTGTTGATGGCCGATGCCCGTCGAGGCGTCGTCGCCGCGGTGCACGCTGGCCGCGTCGGAGCGCAGAACGGTGTGGTCGTTCGTGCGGTCGAGGCGATGGTGCGACATGGCGCAAGAGCCGAGGACGTCTCGGTGCTCCTGGGACCCGCGGTGAGCGGACGCAATTACGAGGTGCCCGACGAGATGGCGGCAGAGGTCGAGGCAGCACTGCCAGGCAGCCGGACCACCACGGGGCAAGGTACCGCTGGCCTTGACCTGCGAGCCGGAATCGCAAGGCAACTAACGGGTTTGGGCATCACTGCGATCGCAGTGGATCCGCGCTGCACTGTTGACGATCCTGATCTGTTCAGCCATCGGCGCGCTGCCCCGACTGGGCGCTTGGCGTCGTTGGTGTGGCTGGAATGAACACCGTGCGGGAAGCGCAACTGGCCGAATCGCTGACGGCACTCAGAGAGCGCTTCGACGCTGCCGCCGCAGCGGCCAGTCGGGACCCGCGTGACATCGAGCTGCTGGCCGTCACCAAGTTCTTTCCGGCGACCGACGTCGTCGCACTGCGCCGACTCGGGTGCAGCGCCTTCGGAGAATCTCGTGAGCAAGAAGCCGCAAGGAAGGTTGCCGAGGTGAACGCTCTATTGTCTGGCGACCCGGTGACCTCCGACGACCCGATCCGGTGGCACATGATCGGCCGGATCCAGCGCAACAAGGCACGCGCGGTCGCGGACTGGGCGTACGCCGCACACTCGGTGGACGGCGTGGCGCTCGTCGAGAGGCTCGGTCGTGGCGCAGTGGCTGCGCTCGCAGAGTCACGTCGGACCGAGCCGCTGCACGTATACGTTCAAGTCAGCCTCGACGGAGACCCCGACCGCAGCGGCGTCGACGTCAGCCGCCCCGACCTCGTCGATGAAGTCTGCGCCATGGTTCATTCCACCGATGGACTGGACTTCACGGGCCTCATGGCCATGCCGCCGCTGGACAGCAACCCCGACGAGGCCTTCTCGCGTTTGGCGAGAGAACTCGAGCGGGTACAGGCGAATTACCAACAGCGGCTCGGGATGTCGGCGGGAATGTCTAGCGACCTCGAGACGGCGGTGAGACATGGTTCCACCTGTGTGCGTGTCGGTACCGCGCTTATGGGCCCACGCCCGCTAACGTCACCCTGAGCAGTCACTCCAGTCACATCTTCATCACGGACACCACCACCAAAGTCATCAGAAGGGTCGCCCGATGAGCACACTGCACAAGGTCAAGGCCTATTTCGGTATGGCGCCGATGGACGACTACGACGACGAATACTTCGACGATGAAGAGCGGTCGACACGGAGCTATCCCCGCAGGTCGCGCGAGGAGCGATTCGAGGACGACGGATACGGCCGCATGGAGAGCCGCGGCTACGAAGACCGCATCGGCGGACGCGAGTTCGACCGCGAGCTCGACGGTGCTGCCCGCGGCTACCGCGGAGGCTACGGCGACGAAGCACCGTTCCGCGGTCGGCCCGAGTTCGAGCACCCGCGGTTCAACACCTTGCGCGGCGCTACACGTGGTGCCGTGGCCATGGAGCCTCGTCGCATGGCCGAACTGTTCGAGGCGGGCAGCCCGCTGGCCAAGATCACCACGTTGCGCCCCAAGGACTACAGCGAGGCGCGGACCATCGGCGAGCGGTTCCGCGACGGGACGCCCGTCATCATGGATCTGGTCACGATGGACAACGCCGACGCGAAGCGTTTGGTCGACTTCGCGGCCGGGCTCGCGTTCGCCCTCCGGGGTTCCTTCGACAAGGTCGCCACCAAGGTCTTCCTGCTCTCGCCCGCGGACATCGACGTGACGGCCGAGCAGCGCAGGCGAATCGCCGAGGCTGGCTTCTACGCCTATCAGTAGTCGACAGGTCTAATTCGCGGACGGGTAGGCTGGCGGCGCGGCGTTCGTCGTCGAACCCTCCGCATCCGTCCTGTATCAAATGTCACACGATTGCCTGGAGTGAGGTCGCCCAGTTGGCGTTGTTCTTCGAGATCCTGGGCTTCGCGCTGTTCGTCTTCTGGCTCTTGCTCATCGCCAGGGTCGTGGTCGAGTTCATTCGATCGTTCAGCCGAGACTGGCAGCCAAGGGGTTTGACCGTCGTCATCCTCGAGATCATCCTCAGCTTGACCGATCCGCCGGTCAAGCTCTTGCGACGACTGATTCCGCAGCTCACGATAGGTGCCGTTCGATTCGACCTATCGATCATGGTCTTGCTGCTCGCGGCGTTCATCGGCATGCAGCTCGCGTTCAGCGCAGCAACCTGACGCCGCCGAGGCCCTTTGGATGCCTCGGTCGTCTGAGGTTTCGTGCTCTAAGATTCGCTCTCAATAAGCGGCCTCTGCTGCAACCGCCGGGTCCACTGTGACAGGATGGACGCCAGTTACTAGCTCGACGACGCTTTACACTTTGAGACCGATTGACGGTCCAGACTCTTCAAGGGGGCAGACAATGCCGCTCACACCAGCCGACGTCCACAATGTCGCGTTCAGTAAGCCACCCATCGGCAAACGCGGTTATAACGAGGACGAAGTCGATGCATTCCTCGATCTGGTCGAGAACGAGCTGACCAGACTGGTCGAAGAGAACGCCGACCTGCGCCAGCGCGTTGCCGAGCTCGACCAGGAGCTGACGAGTGCCCGCGCCAACGGGGTAGCGCAGCCGACGCAGTCGATTCCGATGTACCAGCAGCCCGAGCCGGAGCCGCAGCCCGCCGCGCCGCCTCCTCCTCCGCCGCCGGCGTACGAGGCACCGGCTCCGCCGCAGGCCGCCCCGCAGAGCGAAGAGGCTCACATGAAGGCGGCGAGGATGCTCGCACTCGCCCAGGAGACCGCCGACAAGCTGACCGGTTCGGCCAAGGCGGACTCCGACAGGTTGCTCTCCGATGCCAGGGCTCAGGCCGACGCGTTGGTCAGTGAGGCGCGAAAGACCGCCGATGCCACGCTCGCCGACGCCAAGCAGCGCGCCGACGCTCTGCTCAGCGATGCGCAGGTCCGCTCCGAGACGCAGCTTCGGCAAGCGCAGGAGAAGGCAGACGCATTGCAGTCGGACGCCGAACGCAAGCACTCCGAGATCATGGGCACCATCAACCAGCAGCGCACCGTGCTCGAAGGTCGCCTGGAACAGCTCCGCACGTTTGAGCGCGAGTACCGCACGCGGCTCAAGACCTATCTCGAATCGCAGCTAGAGGAGCTCGGCCAGCGTGGCTCCGCTGCTCCGGTTGATTCGACCGCCAACAACGATGGCGGCGGCGCGTTCAACCAATTCAACAGAGGCAACAACTGACGGGCTGAACAATGCTGATCGCCGCTCTGGTCCTTGCAGTAATCGGACTGGCTGCACTCGTGACCGCCGTGGTCACCAGCAACGAGCTGATTGCATGGGTCTGCATCGGCGCCAGCGTGATCGGCGTTCTGCTCCTCATCGTCGACGCGTTGCGGGAGCGTTCCCGGCGCGACGAGGACGAAGACGATGACGATGACGAGTTGGTCGAACAGGGCCACCAAACCGACGTCGTCGAGGACTATCCGGATGAGCCCACCTCGGTGATCGACGGAATTTCGTCTGAAGACGCGACTGCCTCCACAGCGGTCACGGAGGACTCGGCGAAAGACGACTCCGCGAAGGGTTAGTCGCAGGCCGTCGAGGAGGCCAACGCCTCTCGCACCTCGTCGTCGGACACCTGGTGAAAATCGCCGAACACTTGCCCGACGGCCTCGAACCGTTGCGGGGTCACCGCGCAGACGACGTCATCTGCCTCGTCGGTCAGCCTGCGGTCGATCGATCGTGGACCCACCGGAACCGCGACGACCACTCGGGTCGGATCGCTCATTCGCACGGCGCGCACGGCAGCGAGCATGCTTGCGCCGGTCGCTATGCCGTCGTCGACGAGGATCACGACCTTGGCTGCGAGGTCGACGGACTGCCGCTGCCCTCGGTAGGCGTGCTCGCGCCTGTGCAACTCCTCGGTCTCCGTGGCGATCGTTGCGTCCAACTGGTCGGCGGGGATGTCGAGGCTACGGATCAGGTCGTCATTGAGCACGACCGCCCCGCCGCTGGCGATGGCGCCCATCGCGAGTTCTCGCCAGCGGGGTACGCCCAGTTTGCGTACGACGAAGACGTCCAGCGGGGCCTGAAGAGCCGTCGCGATTTCTCTGGCAACGGGTATGCCACCACGTGCGAGCCCGAGAACGACCACGTCCGTTCGACCCGAGTGGGCCGCAAGTGAGCCCGCCAGGACCCGGCCTGCCTCGCGGCGGTCCCGGAACGTGAGCCACACATCGCCCGTCGAGATGTCAGCAGCCTAAGCCCGCGCGGGCTACGCCTGCGAAGACTTCGACCATTGCGCCGCTGCGAAGTCGGCCGTCAGCCGATGCCATGCGGTGAAGTTGCTGATCAAGAAGTGCCCGGCCCCGTCGAACGGCACCCACTCGGCGTCCAAGCCCCTCGCTGCCGCACGCGACGTCTGTCGTTGCGAGGCAACGGGATCGGTCCACGTGTCCGCGGTACCGTGCATGGTCAGCAACCGGCAATGCTGCGGGATCAGGTCGGCGTCGTCGGCGGGCCACCACGGCGCGAGGGCGGCGACGGCACCGACGTCTCCGCTCTCGGCGAGATGCGCGGCGACGCGCGCTCCCATCGAGTGGCCGACCACGACGACGTCGGCCGCGGCCACGGACTCCAGGAGGTCGTCGAGGGCATTCCTCGCGTCGTGAAGTGCATCGAGGCGACCCGCGTTCCAACCGCGAAATCGGTAGCGCACCCGGCGGACCTCGACGCCTGGGCCCAGTCTTCGACGCAACCCGTGCGCGAGCATTCCGACGCGGACGTTGGCGAGTTGCCATGGCCGCGACCTAGCGGTACTGGTTGGCTTGCCACCAGGCAAGACCAGGACGGCGCCGCGAACATCACTCACGACCGTTATTCGGAGCAGGACGAGGTTTGGCTTGACCAGGCGGACGTGTGAGCCAATCCGTGACCGCCGTGGCTCCGAATCACTGCACGTGGGAATCGACAACGAAGGCATCATCGAGCATCCGCGTGGCGACGTGTTCGCCTGGCATGCGCGACCAGGGGCGATGACGCGCTTGGTGCCGCCGTGGCAGCCCATGACGGTGGTTGCCGAGGCCGATTCGTTGGCCGACGGCCGCGCGATCCTCGGACTACCCGGTGGACTTCGCTGGGTTGCCCAACACGATCCGACGTCCTATGACCCACCGCATCGGTTCGTCGACGAACTCTCGTCGGACGGACTGCGTTCGCTGCCCCCCTTGGCGATCGGGCGTTGGCGCCATGTCCACGAGTTCTCGGAGACGGCGGCGGGCCACACGCTGGTCCACGATCGCATCGAGGCGCCCGTGCCCGCCGCTGCACTCCGCGCCACGTTCGTCTACCGACTCCGCCAACTGGCCGACGACATGGCCGCACATCGCGAAGCTACCGACGCTGGGATGCGACCACTCACCGTCGCCGTGACCGGTGCTTCGGGGCTCGTCGGGTCCGCGCTCACCGCATTTCTCACGACGGGCGGGCACAGGGTCATCCGGTTGGTTCGCCACACCCAGCTAACTGCTGACGAAAGATATTGGGAGCCAACGCATCCAGCCCCAGATCTCCTCGATGGCGTCGATGCCGTGATCCACCTCGCAGGAGCGTCGATCGCAGGAAGATTCAACGACGCTCATCGCACCGCAATCCGCGACAGCCGGATACCTCCCACCCGCAAGCTTGCGACCGTCGCCGCCGCCGCGTCGAACGGACCGCGTGTATTCCTCAGCGCTTCTGCGGTCGGCTACTACGGCTTCGACCGCGGCGACGAGACGTTGACCGAGGACAGCGCGCGTGGATACGGCTTCCTGGCCCAGGTCGTCGCCGACTGGGAGGCTGCGACGGCGCCCGCGACAGAGGCCGGTCTGCGCGTGGTGACGGTGCGCACCGGCATCGTGCAGGCCGCGCGCGGCGGCACGCTCAAGCTGTTGCGTCCGCTGTTCGCCGCCGGTCTCGGTGGCCGACTCGGCAGCGGCCAGCAGTGGATGTCCTGGATCGGCATCGATGATCTCGTCGACGTCTACTACCGCGCTCTGCATGACGACCGCCTCGTTGGACCTGTCAACGCCGTCGCGCCGAATCCGTTGCGCAACAACGCCTACACCACGGCGCTCGGGCAGGTGCTACACCGCCCTACGATCGTGGGCGTGCCATCGTTCGGACCACGGTTGTTGCTGGGCGCGCAAGGCGCCCGTGAACTAGCCGAGGCCGATCAGCGGGTGCTGCCCGTCAAACTCCAGTCGCTCGGACACCGGTTCAGGCAGCCGCAGGTCTCCGACGCGCTTGCCCACCAACTCGGTCACGGCTGACGCGCGATCCGATCGATGAACCCGCGCACCAGCGCCCTGAGCCGGCGAGCCGCGTCCTCCTGCAACTGCGCTGTCTCCGAACGCATTTCGTCTGGGTCGACACCGACAGCAATCACCTCGTCTCGGTCGTTCGCGAGCCAGGCTTCCAGCAGCGGACCGTCTAGCTCGGGATGGAACTGCAGGCCTACGGTGTTGCCGATGGCGAATGCTTGTGTGGCACTGCCATTTCGGGCCAGTTCCACCGATCCCGGTGGCACGCTGAACCGGTCGAAGTGCCATTGAAACCACGGTCCTTCGGGAATCAGTGCCGGTTCGCCCGTGGTGATCTGACGCCACCCGATCTCGGGTTCCGTCGAGCGCGCGACGGTACCGCCGTGCGCTTGCGCGAGCAGTTGCCCGCCGAAGCACACGCCGAGGACTCCCACTCCCGCCGCGTGCGCCGTGCGCACCATCTCCATCTCGTCGGCGACCCACGTCCCCTTCAGGCGGTCGTCGTACACGGCCCAACGGGCACCGAGCGGCACGAGGACGTCGTAGTTCAACGGATCGGGGAATTCGACGTCGAAGGCAGGATCGTCGACCCGGTCCTGCGGCACGACGGTGAAGGTGTCGATGTCGTAGCCGATTTCGGCGAACACCTCACCGAGCATCGCAGGCGGCGCGACGGGATCGTTCACGACGAAGAGGACTCTCTGTGCCACCAGAGCACCCTATGTCGCAACCGCGACGCTCACCTCTTGGGTACGGGCGGAGCGTCGTCGGGAGCCAGTTCTGCGGCGATCTTCTGAAACAGCTCCTGGGCGGTGTTCGAGTAGTCGCCATCGGGGCCGAACGCGTCGGGGTCGAAGGTCGTGACAACGGCGACGGCAATCTTCTGCGACGGTAGATACCCCTCGACCGCACCGTAGCCGGCGAACAGAGGGTTCTGCAGCAACCAGTTGCCGGAGACGATGATGCCGAGCCCATAGGTGTAATCGATGTTCTGCTCGAAGCAGGTGGTACATCCTGGCTGTCCATGCGTCTTGCCGCGGAGCGCCGTCGACGTCATCTTCTGGTAGGAGTCCGTGGAAAGCAGCTTTCCGGAGCCGATGCCGGCTGCCGTCGCCGCCATGTCGTAGATGTTGGTCGTCTGAATCGCGCCGTGCGTGATGGTCCAAGACGGATCCCAGAACGTGCTTTCCTCGTAGAACGGTGTTCCGGTGGGAATCCCGAGGAACTGTCTGCGCTCCGAATCGAACGCGTGCAACACCGGTGCCGGGATCTCGGGTGTCTCCCAATTCCTGGTCTCGGTCAGGCCGAGCGGCTCTAGAACCTTCTCCGACAACAGTTTCGACATCTCCTCGCCCGTGGCCTTCTCGATGGCAAGCCCAAGCAAGACGTAGTTGGTATGCGCGTAGTTCCAATTGGTACCCGGCTCGTAGAGCAGCGGCTGATTGACGGCGAAGTCGAGCAGCTCCTTGGTCGTCCAGTGCCGAAACGGGTTCGCATACAGCGCGTTGTTCATCGGCACGTTGCCGATGACGTAGTCGACGTAGCCCGAGGTCATCTGCGCAAGCTGACCAAGTGTCACCCGATCCGAATTGGGAACCGTTGGAAGCCATTTCGACAACTTGTCGTCGAGGCTCATCTTCTTATCGTCGACCAGACGCAGCAGCAGCGTCGACACGTACGAGATCGCAACGGCGCCGTTGCGAAAGTGCATGGCCGTGGTAGCGGGCACCCCCGTCATCGAATCGCCCACCGCCCTGGTGACGACCTCCTTGCCATCTACGGTCGCCCTGACGATCACGGCCTTGAGATGCCGCTGCTTCATCACGTCGGCGACGATCCGCATCACCGCCTCCGCCTTCGGGTTGGCGGACTGCGTCGTCGACGTGGTTCCGGACGGCGAGATCGGTCCGCATGCGGTGGACAAGACACCGACAAAGAGTGCGACGAGTGCGCGCTTGGCGAACGACATGACCGATCTTGACATGTCGCCGGATGCCACGTGGGCAACTCGCCTACGGGTGTAGCTTGCGGACATGGCCGCTCCCACCGTCGACGTGAAATTGCCCGGTCGCCTTGGCGATCCAACCCTCGAGCTTCGTACCGACCCAAGATCCGACCCGCGCATGGTTGCCCTGTTCGCACCCCTCGGGCTCGACGTCACGGCCGCTCCCGTTCCCGTCAACCGCGATTCGCCGCTCGACGAGGTGCTCGCGGTGGCGTTGGCTAGCGAGGTGGCTTTCGACGGGGTCTTCGGCGCGTTGTTCGCCGATGTGCCTGCGGCGGGTGGTGTGCAGAGTCATGTCGAGACGATCAAGGGCGTCGACGGCAACGACATCACGCTCTACGTCGACCGTCCAGTGGGAGCCGAGGGCCCGATGCCCGGTCTGTTGCACCTGCACGGTGGCGGAATGGCGATCCTCAATGCCAGCGGGTCCTCGTTGTGGCGTGCGCATCTCGCCGCTGCGGGGTGCGTCGTCGTAGGGGTCGAGTTCCGCAACTCCGCGGGGGAGTTGGGCCCACACCCTTTCCCGGCAGGGCTCGACGACTGTGCAAGCGCTCTGGAGTGGATGCACGAAAGGCGCGCCGAACTCGGCTTGTCGTCGATCGTCGTCACCGGCGAGTCGGGCGGAGGCAACCTGTCCCTCGCAAGCGCTCTGAAGGCCAAGCGCGATGGTCACCTCGACCGGATCGACGGCGTCTATGCCCAGGTTCCGTTCATCTACGGTGCCTACGACAAGCCCGATCCGGCGCTGCCCTCCCTCGTCGAGAACGAGGGTTACTTCCTGAACCCGTCGATGATGACCCTGATGGCGATTCCCTATGATCCGACGGGGGAGAACGCTCAGAACCCGCTCGCGTGGCCGTACTTCGCCACCGTCGACGATCTTGCGGGTCTGCCCCCGCACGTGGTCACGACTGACGAGTTGGATCCGCTGCGCGACGAGGGGCTTGCCTACCTTCGCCGACTTCTGGAAGCTGGGGTAACCGCGTCGGGCCATACCTACAACGGGGTCGGCCACGCGGGCGAACTACTTGCGGCCGCAGCGGTTCCGGACCTGTTCAATCGCGCGCTGCACGACGTCGTGGACTTTGCCACGCGCATCGGCTGAGAGCTACCTCGCACTCGACCCGTGTCATTGCAGCTGGCAGGTATATGGGTTGGTGGGCAGCGCCAACGACAGGCTTTCCCGTGCAGGGGACCGTGGAATTCATGGACGCGGTGGGCGCATGAGCTCCAGTGGTCGCCGACGGCGGCCTCGCGAACGTCGGCGCAGGGTGGCGGAGCCGAACGGCACGGACTTATCGCGCCTCGCCGAAGCGCTGACCCAGTTGCCCGTCGAACAGCGAGCGGTCCTGCGCCGTAGTCTCCATCCGGGTAGGACCACGGGAGTCGTTGCCGCCGATCTGGGAATAACCGACCGCCTCGTCAAGGTAAGACTGCATGACGCCCTGCGAACTCTACTGGCCCATAGCGCAATCGATGAATCAAACCAGCAACCGCACAGAGGAAACGCATGACTCGAGAACGACGCAGCCTTAGTCGACGACGTGTCCTGTTGGGGATGGCTGCGGTGGGCGGCTTCCTCGCCGTCGACATCGGCGCCGTCCTGTATGCCGGGGGCTGGGTGGCAACCGGCGGTCGGCTCACGCCCCAGGGCATCATCGATGCCTTCCGCTGGGTCAACGGTCCGCAGCTCGGGTTTCGCAAGAACCACGGGAAGGGCGTAGCCGTTGCCGGGTATTTCGACAGCAACGGCGCGGGGCAAGAGATCTCCACCGCAGCGGTATTCCGGCAGGGCCGGACTGCGGTCGAGGGGCGATTCTCCCTGGCGTCGGGCAACGCACATCAGGCCGATACGGACGCCGTCGTCCGAGGGCTTGGTTTGGCCTTCGGGTTTCCGGGTGGTGAGCAATGGCGCACGGCAATGGTGAATCTTCCAGTGTTCCCAGACAATTCACCGCAGGGGTTCCGCGACCGTTTGATCGCGTCGAAGGCAGTTCCTGCGACCGGTAAACCGGATCCGCAGGCTACCGCGCGTTTCCTCGCAGAGCACCCAGAAACTGCGAGAGCCATGAAGATCATCAAGGCGGCGCCAACGACGAAGGGCTTCGCCGACAGCACATTTCGAGGGCTCAACGCCTTTTACTTCGTCAACGCGGCGGGAGCGCGGACACCGGTTCGCTGGTCGTTCGCCCCTCTGCGGACGGTTTCCGCACCGACATCGGCTTCCTCCGATCCCAACTGGCTCTTCGACGATCTGATCCGTCAATTCCACGGCGGTCCTCTTCGCTGGCGCTTGCTACTTACCGTCGGCGCCGAGAACGACCCCGTGAACGATGCGACCACTCCGTGGCCTGCTGAGCGCCGCGTGATCGATGCGGGCACCCTTACGCTGACCGGAATCTTCACCGAAGCCGCGGGCAACGCCAGGGACGTCAACTTCGACCCGCTCGTCCTTCCCAGTGGCATCCAGCCCTCCGAGGATCCCTTGCTGAGCCCTCGGTCCGCCGTGTACGCCGCGTCCTATCGCCTGCGCGCCACCGAACCGACGAGTGCGCCCGCGGTCGATGTCGACGAGGTCCGGCTGTGAGCACCGTGGCGCAGGACGACGCGACCGTGGCTGCGCCGCCGCAGCGCTTCACCGCGTTGAGTCGAATCCTGCACTGGCTCACCGCGATCCTGATCTTCTCCGCGTTGTTCATCGGGTTCGTCATGGTGAATTCGATCGGCGATTACGCCACGCTACGCGCGGTCCACGTGGCTTTGGGCGCCGTCATTCTCGTCGTCGTCGTCATACGGATCGCCAACCGGCTCACCCATTGGCCCCCGCCCCTGCCCGACGGCATCAGCCGATTGGAGCGGTTGGCGATAGGCGGGTCTGAACTGGCCCTATACGCCCTACTGCTGGCGCAACCACTCGTCGGATGGGCGATGCTGTCCGCAAGCGGCACCCCGATCGTCCTGTTCGGACACTTGCACCTGCCCGCCATTGCACCCGTTGGTCTTGGCGTATTTGGCGTCTTGCGCGACGCACACTCGGTGCTGGCGTATCTGCTGGTCATCGTGATTGCCGCGCATGTCTCCGCAGTACTGATGCACGCCATCGGACTCGGTGACGGCATCCTGCGGAGGATGACTTTTGGCGGCCGGCGGCGGATACCACCTCGCCAGGCGATCACGACTACCGACGCGTCCGACGAATAGACGCCTGAGCGTCAATTGTGTCAGCGGTGAAGCCCTGGCCTGCGGTCGTTGTCGATTCGCGGTGGGGTGATGGGTGTCATGTCGACAGTGGTGGCCGCCCGCCCCGCTCAGGTGTGAGCTCGGAGTAGACCTGCCGGAACTTTCCGCTGTGTGGATGCAGCGCGGGCGGTTCGTCGGCCTTCTCGATCATGACGGTGGTTGCTCCGTGGGCAGACAAGAAGGCCGCCAACCGGTTTCGCAATTCAGCCCAGACCACTTCTTCGTCGTCGGGGCTTTCCACGCACAGACGAACGGTCAGACTCGATAGCGTGCGCTGAATGAGCTGGCAACTGGTCACGCCGGGAGTTTCCTCGGCCACTGTGGCGACGGCCAGCGGCAGGATGTGAACCTTGTCGCCGTCTGGTCTGGGAAAGGTCAGGATGTCGTCGGTGCGACCGACCACCTGAATCGACGAAAATGGGCTGCCGCATGGACAGGGGTCTGCGTCCACGGTCACTCGGTCGCCCATCTGGTAGCGGATGATCGGTTGAATCCTGTTGGCCAGGTTGGTCACTAGCACGCCATCGGAGATCTGCCCAGGCGGGACGGGCCGGTCATGTTCGTCCACGGGTTCGAGGACATACCAGTCGCTGTTGACGTGCAGCCGATGTGCGGCGCATTCGGAGGTCAGGCCGACGGCTTCGGACGACCCGTAGTAATTGCTGACTCGACAGCCGAACGCCGTGCCGATCAGCTGACGCTTCGCAGCGGACAGCGTTTCGCCCGCGGCACTGATCAACACGGGGCGGACGTGCAACCGGCCGGCGCGCTGCTCACGGGCCAAAGTTTCCAGGGCGCTCGGATAGCCGCCCAGTACGACTGGTTGAAAGGCGTTGAGGTCTGACACGAGGTCGGCTACTGGGGCCAGGGCAGACAAGATGCGCTGCGTCCTCGCCCGCCACGGCATCTTGCGGATGCGTCGGGCCATCATCGTGTTGCCCAGGAAATGTCCTCCGGTGACGAAGACCGCCGCCAGTCGGCCACGCCCGCGCAGCAGTGCCCACACGGGTCCCGGCGACAGCAACAGCGCCGGCAGGGAACGGACGTAGCCCAACACGTTGTAGACGACCAACGCGGTGTGATCGTGCAGCAGGATCGCCGGAATGCCTGTTGCTCCGGAGGTCGTACACACCACATAGCGACCCACGAAGTCGCGCCCGACGTTGCCCGGGTCGGCGAGGAACGCCTCGACCCGAGCTCTGGTCACCGATGGATCCGTCACCCAGTCGTCGAAGCGATCCATCAGCTCGGCCTTGGTGACCACCGGCAATTGTTGGATCCCGGAAAGCCGTTCGGGCACATCGCGATACAGCTCGCCGTAATAGGGCGAGTGCGCGCGCGCATGGGCGACGATGTCTTGCAGACGCTGCTGCTGGCGCTGCGCTACACCCGCCTGCCCGTGACGGGCCACTCGATACGCGTCGCACAACGTGCCGAAATACGTCAGCCGATCCACGCCTATCCCCTGGCTGCCTTGGCTGAGGCCACGGGGCTGGTGCCCAGTATTCGCGGTGTCTCGGTCACTAGCACCGCCTGGGGCTGCCCGCGCAGTTCTGCAGCCAGGTCATGCTCGAACGCGCGCACGGTCAGTCGTCGGCGCTTGAGCTCCCGGTCGAGCGCCGTGACGAACAAACCCTCGCCAGGACGGCGGCAGCCCAGAACGGCCTTCTCGTTCATCACGCCTCGGGTCAACGCCGCTGCTGGGCAGGCGGCCACCACCTCCAGCGATGCGCGCAGGTCAAGGGTGGTGTTGACTCCGCAGGACGGCGAGGCGCCGATCCCGATGATGCCGACTACCCCGATGCCCGCGCGTTGGTAATCGGCCACATCGCGTGCCACCTGCCATGCCAGACGCCGGTAAGAGACGTTGGTCCACGAGAGGAATGCGCTCAGCAACGCACCGCGCACCGCATACAGCGGGCCGCCCTTGGAGTGGTAGAGCCGTAGGCTGTGGCGTTTGAGCACGCCGCCCCAAGCCAACCGCTCCGGGCACGGCAGCTGGTGGATGCCGTATCCGGCGGCGATCAATTCCTCGACGATTTCGGCCACCGCCCCGGGCCGGGTAGCACCACCCGCGTAACGAGTGTTCTCGTTCAGTAGGCAGTGCGATACGAAGACAACGCGGCGACTGCGCTCGTCCTGTAGCTGGTCGAGTAGTAGCCGGGCTGACTTTTCGGTCTTGGACACGAATCAGTGGGGCGCGAGCTGAGACTGGTCACCTGTGGCCACAGATTGCTCGCTCCGCCCGTCGGTCGCAGACGTTGTCGGTTCCTGCAGCCGCGCTTCAGGTTTGGAGCGCCAGCCGACATAGCCAAGTGCCAGACTGACCGCAGAGTAAACAGCGGCTTCGGTCCACATGTACCCCACACCCCACCGTCTGTCGAGAAAGACAGGCTCGTTGATGATGCCGCGAGACGTAGCGATGGCATACGCGGCGTGCGCGTAGGCCAGGGCGGCAAACGATCCGGAGAAGAATTTGCACACTTCGCGATTCATGGTGGTTTTCCTTTCAATACGCGGGGTCACTGACGCCCGTTGGATCTGACGTCGGTTGGGGGCACGCATGTCGGCAGCCTCCCGGTTCCACTGCAGACCGCGGACGGCCTGAAACTTTCGAACTCAGTCTGGGCGTTCCCGCGCATCGGTTGCTAGGGACCGAAGTCCCTAGCAGCTAGGGGTTCCGGTTATCAGCGGGCCGGCATTGCGCTGCATGTTGCGCCCCGCGGTCCACGCCGTGGCTGGGTCATGGCGGCAACGTCGACCCCAGGCACACAATGGCTGTTCTGTCGGGACTTTCGGCCCTAGCTCGACGCGTCTGGCGGTGACTTGACTTGCGGCAACACGGGTTTCTAGGGGGTATGTCATGTCGACTGCTAGGAACGCGTCGGCGCTGGATCATGCGATGCAAAGCACGCACACGTGGGTGTGAGCTGCGCGCCGTGCTTCCACCCAGGCGATGACAAGCGCTGGGTGTCAACGTGTCGATAGAGGTTGATAGCGCGGTCGTTGGGCTGACGTCGGAGCAGGTCGCGCGTCGGCTGGCCGCCGATGGGCCCAACGAGTTGCCGACGGCGAAGCGGCGCAACGTTTTCCGTGAGGCATGGGACGTGATCCGCCAGCCCATGCTGCTGCTCCTGCTCGGTGCAGGCATGGTCAACTTCCTGCTCGCCGAGCCCCTCGACGGCGCGATGTTGATGGCTTTCGTGGTCGTTGTCATCGCGATCTCCATTTATCAGGAGCACAAGACCGAACGAGCGTTGGCCGCGCTGCGGGATTTGTCGTCACCGCGGGCGCAGGTAGTGCGCGACGGCGTGCAGCGGCGCGTGGCGGGCCGGGATGTGGTGCGTGGCGACCTGCTGCTGCTGACCGAAGGCGATCGGGTGCCCGCCGACGCGGCGTTGGTGGACTGCGCGAATTTCTCGGTCGACGAATCGGCGCTGACCGGTGAGGCCGTGCCGGTGCGGAAGGTGGCGGTCGAGCCTTCGGCGCTCTCGGAGACGATGGGGCGCGCGGGCGGGGATGCGACGCCGTGGGTGTTCTCGGGCACTCTGGTGGTCAAAGGACACGGCATGGCCGTCGCCAAGGAGACCGGCGCAGGCACCGAGCTGGGAAAGATCGGCGCGGCACTGCGAACCATCGAGCCGCAGCGCACCCCACTGCAGCGCGAAATCGACCGCTTGGTGCGGGTTCTGGCGGTCTTCGGGGTGGCCGCCGCGGTGGCCGTGGTCATCGTTTACGGATTGACCCGCGGCAACTGGCTGGCCGGACTGTTGGCCGGCATTGCGACCGCGATGGCGCTGCTGCCCGAAGAGTTTCCCGTCGTGCTGACCGTGTTCATGGCGCTGGGAGCGTGGCGGATGTCGCGCAAGCATGTGCTCACGCGCCGGCCCCCGGTGGTCGAAACGCTGGGATCAGCGACGGTCTTGTGCGTGGACAAGACGGGCACCTTGACGCTGAACCAGATGACGGTGCAGCGACTCATCGTCGACGGACAGACGTTCACCTGCGATGAGCACCCGCTGCCGGAGGCATTTCACCGCATCGCGGAATTCTCCGTGTTGGCCTCGCCGATCGATCCGTTCGATCCGATGGACAAGGCGTTCAAGGAGCTCGGCGAGAAGTATCTCTCCGGTACCCCGCACGTACACGCCGACTGGGATTTGGTCCGTGAGTATCCGCTGTCCGAAAGACTATTGGCCCTTTCGCATGTGTGGCGCGCGCCCGACCAAAGCCACTATGTGATCGCCGCCAAAGGCGCCCCCGAAGCGATCGCCGACCTATGCCACTTCGACTCCGAACAACTCGCGTCGATGACCGCCCACGTGGAAAGCGCCACGGCCGGCGGCCAGCGGGTACTGGCAGTGGCGTGCGCACGATTCGACACCGACAGCGCACTACCCACGCAACAGCACGATTTCGACTTTGAGTATCTAGGGTTGGCCGGCCTGCACGACCCGGTTCGCCCCGGCGTGGCCGACGCCGTCGCCGAATGCCGTCGCGCAGCGATACGAACGATCATGATCACCGGCGACTATCCCGGAACCGCACTGGCCATCGCCCGCGAAATCGGTCTCGATCACGCCGCTGGGGCCATCACCGGCGCCGAACTGCAAACGATGCCCGAAGACGAATTGGCCGAGCGGATTCGGTCGACGAACGTATTCGCGCGGATGGTGCCCGAACAGAAACTTCAGCTTGTCCGGGCGCTGCAGGCCAACGGCGAGGTGGTCGGGATGACCGGCGACGGGGTCAACGACGCTCCCGCTTTGCGGGCGGCCGACATCGGTATCGCAATGGGCGCCCACGGCACCGACGTCGCCCGCGAATCGGCTGCACTGGTGATCACCGACGACGACTTCACCTCAATCGTGGGCGGTGTGCGCCAGGGCCGTGGCATCTTCGACAACCTGCGCAAGGCCATGTCGTACGTCATCGCGGTGCACATGCCGATCGTGGGCATGTCGCTGATCCCCGTCTTCGTCGCCGACTGGCCTCTTGTCCTGTTGCCGGTCCAAATCGCGTTTCTCGAGCTCATCATCGACCCCGCGTGCTCGGTGGTATTCGAGGCCGAACAGATCGATCCGAACACCATGGAATCGCCACCGCGCAGGCTGCACGAGCCGCTGTACGGCACGCGGGTGCTGGCCATCGCGGCGCTTCAGGGGTTGTCGGTGCTGGCGGCCACGGTCGCGGTGTACCTGTGGGCGGTGCTCGGCGACCGACCCGATGACGTCGTGCGCTCAGTCACCTTCGCAGCGCTAGTAGTTGGCAATCTGGCACTGATCCTGGTCAATCGCTCGTGGCGGCTGCCGGTATGGCAAACCTTCCAGCAGCGTCGCAACCCGATGCTGAAATGGATTCTGGGCGGGGCCACGCTGCTTCTCGTTGCGGTCCTATCCGTTCCGGGATTGCGCCATGCATTCAACTTCGGCCCCATCACACCCGCCCAGTGGTGTGTGGCCATCGTCGCCGGGTGTGCCGGCGTCGCCTGGTTCGAGATCTACAAAACCATCACCGCGCGGCGCCAAGCGCACTCGTGCACGCAGGCTGGTGCGACACCCAGGCATCCGCGGGGCAGCCGGGTCAGGCCGTCTTGAACAGGTCGGGAATCTCGGTGGGACTGCAGCTGGGTACCCAACCCCCGCTCAGCGCCATCCGCGCCTTTCTCCTGGGGGCCCGAGCGATGCGGCTGGACTCGGTGATGCTCGTCGACCACTTCCAGAACGTCTTTTCCAGCGTCATCTGGGATGAGGACTTGACCTGGCTCGCCAAGCAGCGACCCACGCCACACGAGTTCTTCGACTATCAGGTGATGCTGGGTTACCTAGCATCGCGGGTGGGGCGACTGCACCTTGGCGTCGGGGTGACCGAGCCGATCCGGCGCCACCCGGTACTGATCGCGCAAGCCATGATGACGCTGTCGCATCTCACCAAACGCGCGCCAATCCTGGGCATCGGCGCCGGCGAGCGGATGAACGTCGACCCCTACGGGCTGGACCCCTCCGACGCGGTCACCCGCCTAGAGGAGGCCCTGCAGATCGTCCGGCTGTGCTTCTCGGCGCACGGGCCAATCACGTTCTCGGGTAGACATTTTCGGCTCGACAAGGCCATCATGGATCTCAAGTCCGCACCTAGTCGGACGCCGCAGGTGTGGGTCGCCGGGCACGGTCCACGGATGCTGGAATTGACAGGCCGCTACGGGGACGGGTGGTACCCCACCGCCGTGGTGTCGCCCCAGGAGTACGCGACCAAGCTCGCGACGGTACGAGCCGCGGCACGCGACGGCGGACGTGACCCCGCCGTGATCACGCCGGCACTGCATCGCTTCACGGTGATCGCTCGCACCGAGCGAGAGGCCCGGGCCATGCTCGACACGAAGGCGATCCGCTCGCTGGGCCTCATGGCGCCCGCCGAGGTGTGGCGCCAAGCCGGCGCCGTGCACCCATTCGGCGAACACTTCAACGCACTCGTCGATTTCGTGCCCGACCGCTACGACCGTCAGACGATGGACGCAGCCATCGCGGCCGTACCGGCCACCCTCATGGCCGAGGGACCCCTGCTGTGGGGAACTCCCAAACAGGTGGTGGCCAAACTGCGGGCGTTCGGCGACTCCGGCTTGCGTCACGTGGTCCTCGCACCCGTCTCAGGTCTGGTGTCCAAACGCGCCGCCCTCTACGGACTTTGGGCCACTGGGCGGATCGCCCGATCACTTCGTGAGACTGCGTCGCACCAGGTTGAGGACCACTGGAGAGGTCTGCTCCCTTGATACCAGTAAAGAAAGTTCTCACACCGCAGATCACGTCAGCTTCTGCCACCAACCCATCGCCAGCCACCACATCAACCCCGACAAGAACTACTGGCCCAACCAACAGAAAAACCCCGACCCAAAAGGCCGGGGTAATCCGTAAACCATGACCCGACTCACCTGTAAACGATGACCCGACTCACGACACTGGTGTCCGAGGGGGGACTTGAACCCCCACGCCCGTTAATAGGGCACTAGCACCTCAAGCTAGCGCGTCTGCCATTCCGCCACTCGGACCTGCTCTGCGGCAGCTTAGGTTAACGGATTGCGCTGCCCGCGCCAAAACCCGCAGCCAGCCTCAGTGGTAGTAATGGTGCCTGTGACAGGTCCCGACAGCGCGGAAGCCGAGGTGGTCGACCTCGTCAGCACCTTGATCCGGTTCGACACCACCAACACAGGAGAGCTGGAGACGACCAAGGGCGAAGCCGAGTGCGCCCGGTGGGTCGCGGAGCGGCTCGAAGAGGTGGGCTACGAGACCGAGTACGTCGAATCCGGCGCACCGGGCCGAGGCAACGTCTTCGCCCGGCTGGCAGGCGAAGACCCCGAGCGTGGCGCACTGATGATTCACGGCCACCTTGACGTCGTGCCCGCCGAGGCCGCCGATTGGAGCGTGCACCCGTTCTCCGGCGCGGTCGAGGACGGCTACGTCTGGGGCCGCGGCGCGATCGACATGAAGAACATGGTCGGCATGATGATCGCGGTGGCACGGCACTTGAAGCGTGCGGGCATCGTGCCGCCACGCGATCTCGTGTTCGCGTTCGTCGCCGACGAGGAGGCGGGCGGAAAATACGGCTGCCAGTGGCTCGTCGAGAACAGACCGGACCTCTTCGAGGGCATCACAGAGGCGATCGGCGAGGTCGGCGGCTTCTCGCTGACCGTGCCGACGCGCGACGGCGGCGAACGGCGGCTATACCTCATCGAGACGGCCGAGAAGGGCATGCTGTGGATGCGCCTCACCGCGCGCGGCCGCGCCGGACACGGTTCGTTCGTGCACGACGTCAAGGACAACGCGGTCACGACGCTTGCCGCGGCCGTCGCCCGTCTTGGCAATCACGAGTTCCCTCTAGTCCTCACCGATACCGTCGCGCAGTTCCTGACGGCCCTCGGCGACGAGACGGGCCACGCCTTCGACGCGTCGTCGCCCGACTTGGACGGCATGATCGCGAAGCTGGGGCCGATCGGCCGCATCGTCGGCGCAACGATGCGCGACTCTGCCAACCCGACCATGTTGAAGGCCGGATACAAGGCCAACGTCATCCCGGCCACCGCCGAGGCCGTGGTGGATTGCCGGGTGCTGCCGGGTCGGCAGGCGGCGTTCGAGGCGACCGTCGACGAACTCATCGGCCCAGACGTGAGCCGGGAGTGGATCACCGAGCTGCCGTCGTACGAGACGACGTTCGATGGCGAGCTGGTGGACGCCATGAACGCCTCGCTGCTGTCGGTGGACCCCGAGGCCCGGATCGTGCCGTACATGCTGTCCGGCGGTACCGACGCGAAACATTTTGCCCGACTTGGCATTCGGTGCTTCGGATTCATCCCGCTGCGGTTGCCGCCGGAGCTGGACTTCGCCGCGCTGTTCCACGGCGTCGATGAACGGGTACCCGTGGACTCGCTATTGTTCGGCACGCAGGTGCTCGAACACTTCCTGATGCACTGCTGACGACTGAAAGGCACGAACCATGGCTTCGCCGTACGACGCACTACCGCAGCTCCCGACGTTCACCCTGACCTCCGAATCGATCACCGACGGTCAGCCGTTGAGCAACAAGCAGGTCAGCGGGATCATGGGTGCCGGCGGTGAGGACGAGTCCCCGCAGCTGAGCTGGTCGGGCTTCCCGGAGACGACCCGAAGCTTCGCCGTAACGATGTACGACCCCGACGCGCCGACCGGTTCGGGGTTCTGGCACTGGGCCGTCGCCAACCTTCCCGCCACGGTGACCGACCTGCCCGCAGGCGTCGGCGACGGCAGCCAGAGCGGCTTCCCCGGTGAGGCGATCACGCTGGCCAACGACGCCAGCCTCAAGCGCTTCATCGGTGCCGCCCCACCCGCCGGCCACGGACCGCATCGCTACTACGTCGCCGTGCACGCAGTGGACGTCGAGAAGCTCGACCTGCCGGAGAACGCCACTCCGGCATACTTGGGCTTCAATCTGTTCGGCCACGCGATCGCTCGCGCGGTCATCATGGGCACCTACGAACAGACCTAACCGCCCTTCGGGGCTAGCGGGCCGCAGCGAACGTCGAACCGTTCTCGAACGGTATCGAGGGCTTGGCGGGCGCGTTCGCGCGAGCGACGTTGCGTGAGTGCATATTTGGCCAAGCCGGGCAACCGCCGAGGTAGCGGGTACCACGCGTCGTAGTCGAGGCCGTTGTCCTTGAACACGGCTCGCGGCAGGCTTTCGTACATGAGGCCGAAGTTGTACCCGACGAGCGTGAAGAGTGCGTACGGAAACACCAGGCTGGACTTCTCGCGCAAATCCTGAAGGTCGACTTCGTACAGCGGGAGGACGCGCAGCTTGTCCAGGAACAGCAGATGGGTGAGGAAGTACCCCATGAACGAAGACAGATGGAGGGTGGCAGACCGCGGCTGGATCGAGACCACGGCGCCACTCTCGGAAACGTAGGGCTCATATGGGTGACGGTTGTCCTCGACCCCGAGGTAGCCGGTGCAGTTCACGATCCAGCTGCCCGGCTCGATCGTCTTGGACGACCCGCTGCGGAACGTCACCTCGGTCGCCCCGTTGCGGTCGACGGCATCGACGAAGTAGTCCATCACGAGGTCAGTGAGGCCGTTGGCGATCGTGGTGTTCTCGGCCTCGGAGAGCACGCCCGCAACGTAGTTCGCCGCGTCCGGGGTCAGGCAGGTGCCGAACTTCGAACGAAACCACTGCTGGACCTCGGCCTCGTTTGTTCCGTCGAATCGCCGGCTCAATTGAGCGCCCATCTCGAGGGTCGGCGTGCCAGTCCACCACCGCCTCGATCCCGAGGGGAACATGCGGTCGCGGCTGTTGAAGAACGTCCCGCGACCGGCCACCATGTACACCTTGCGACCGGGGTATGCCGTGATCAGCGTGTGTGCGGTGTCCATCGCGGTCTTGCCGCCGCCGATGATCCACACCGGGCTGTCGCTGGCCTGTATGTCGCCCGACCGGACGTCGCAATAGTCGGGTGAGACCGAATGGACGCGGTCGCTGGAAATCTGGAGAGGATCGTTGGGCGTAACCCGTAGGCCGTACGCCTTGATCAACCGCTTCGCCTCGATGACCCGGAGTTCGCCCTCCGGCGACGCGCACGTGATGCGAACAACACCGTCGACCTCGTCGTGTGACTGGAAATCCCAGCCGAAGTACTCGTCGACCTGGACGCGTTCCTTGATCAGCCTCAGACAGTATTCGAAGTGGTCGAGCACCTCGCCCTTGGTCGCGAGATACCCCGGATCCTTGCCGAGGGTCCACTTGATGTTGCCTGCGGTGAACATCGGGTGCGGCTGGTGTAGCCGCACGTACGGGTACGTATCGACCCACATGCCGCCGACGCGCCGCCTTCGGTCGATCAGGATGACCCGTTGATCGCGCGATAAGTATCTGCTCGCTGCGAAGAGGGCGTTGAGCCCGGCGATGCCCGCCCCGACGATGCAGACGTCACAGCGCTGCACCGCGACGTCCTGCGCTGTGTCAGAAGAGTGTTGCGATATCGACATCGGTAGACCCCCTCGCCGCACTTTATCCCTGGCGCGCCGCCGATCCAATGGCCTCGGACAGGGTCGAGTACCCCGCTACTCGCAGTCGGTCCGCCAGGCCATCGTGAATGTTCTTGGCCCACAGCCCGCCGCCGTAGACGAAGCCCGTATAGCCCTGTACAAGGGACGCTCCCGAGGTGATGCGGTCCCACGCGTCGTCGGCGGTTTCGATGCCACCGACGCTGATCAGGACCAACTTGTCACCGACCCGACGGTATAGCCGACGCAGTATCTCGGCGGAGCGCCGCGCGACCGGCGGCCCGGAGATGCCGCCGGGGCCCAGTTCTTCGACGCCGGGGCTGGCCAGCCCCTCTCGCGAGACGGTGGTGTTGGTGGCGACGATGCCGGCAAGGCCCAATTCGACTGCGAGATCTGCGATAGCGTCGACGTCGGCATCGGATAGGTCGGGTGCGATCTTGACGAGGACCGGAGTGGTGGTCTCGGCGCGCACCGCGGAGAGGATTGGCCGAAGTGACTCGACGGCCTGTAGATCGCGCAGTCCCGGCGTGTTCGGCGAGCTCACGTTGACGACGACGAAAGCCGCCAACGGGCCCACCTGGCGCGCGCTTTCGGCGTAGTCGTCGACCGCCGACTCCGGTGGCGTCAGCTTCGTCTTGCCGATGTTGACGCCGATCGGCACTTCGGGTCGATAGCGAGCCAGCCGGACGGCAAGCTCCCCGGCGCCATGATTGTTGAAGCCCATCCTGTTCAGCAACGCGCGGTCGTCGGCAAGGCGGAACATCCGAGGCCGCGGATTCCCTGGTTGAGCCAGGGCAGTCACCGTACCCACCTCGGCATACCCGAAACCCAATGCGCCCCATGTCTTTAGGCCCGTGCCGTTCTTGTCGAATCCGGCCGCAAGCCCGACCGGGCCGGGGAATCTGACACCGAAGACCGTGGATTCCAGCGCCGGATCTCGAGGCGCGAGCCATCGCGTGAGCGCCCGCCGCGATGGCGATGGTGCCGTCGCGAGGCGCAGCAGCGCGAAGACCCAAGTGTGGATGCGCTCGGGAGCGATCAGGAACAGCGCGCGGCGTAGCGTCTGGTACATCAATGCCCGAACACCTAGGAGCCCGGCCGGTCGCCTACGCCGAGTCGGTCGGCTGCGGACTTCTTGCGGCGCAACAGAACTCGTCGGCTTCCATCCGTGTAGAGCCGTACCTTCGTCAGCTCCCAACCTCTGTACTCGGCCTCGATCGACAGCCGAATCGACGCCGACACCCTCGTCACGTCGGGTGGTAGCCGCAGCGGCACCCACTCGTACTCGTCGGACAGGTCGACGTCCCATCCCGCTGGCATCCGTCCCCGCGCGATGGCGCTCATCGGGACGCCGCCGCGATTACCTGCACGCCCGCACCGCTGCCCGACACCACGTACAGGGTGCCGCTCGCGTCGTCGAAGCTCAGGCTGTCAGGTTGCTGCACGGTTCTATAACGCACCTTCTCGACGGGTATTCCGGTCGACAGATCGTAACCAACGACGACGTTGGCTGCGGTCTGCGATACCCAGGCGAGTCGCGACGACCCCGCCACGCCGTACGGGGCGTCTGGCACCGGGTACCGCTGACGCAGGATCAATGGGTCGGTCCCGAAGACCAGCAGTTCGTCGCCGCGGGTGTTGGCGACGAGAACGCGTCCGCGCGGGTCCGCCGCAATCGTCGTGGCGCCGTCTCCTGCCCGCAGTGCTTGTTCGGCATGCGTGCCTGACGAGTCGACCTCGGTGACCGAGGTTTGGCCCCTGTCGAGCACCACTACCGTATTATCTTGTGCGGCAAGGGCATCGACGCGTGCGAAGATGTGGAGACGAGCGCCGACGGTGTCGTCGGAACTCATCGTGTACACGGTGCCGTCGGCGCTACCGAGAACGAGCTTCCCGTCGGCTCGCCTGGTGATCGCGGTGAAGTCGGTGTCCCTCTCGTCCACCACGTCGACCTTGTCGACCGATCCCCTGTCGATGTCGAAGCGGAAGTAACCGCCGCGAGTGGCAAGGAACGCCGTGCCGCCGCCGTCGCCCGCGATCGCAGTCGCGGCCGTAGGGAGGACAACGGGTCGTGTTGGCGACGTCCCTGCGAGGACCGATATGACGAACCGACCCTGCCCGTCGCGACCCAGAATCACCAAAGACCTTGTCGCGCCATCGAACACGCCGACAAGTCCGGGGCCTGGCAGCGGATGAACCACTCCTGCGGGCGCGTCTGCCACGTGCGGCGAGATCGCCGCCCGTGCCGGGGATATCGTCGGCGGCGGATTGTCGACCGGATTCGAGGAGCACGCCGTGATGGCGAGCGCCATCACGGCAACGGTGCCGACGTGAAATCGGCGACCTGTGCGTTTCCCGTATGGCGACAATGGGCAACTCTCGGACGTATGGAGCGGAATGGACCGAAGCACGAGTGTAGGCAACCCTGCCGCGGACGAGGGGCGCAGATGGGGCTCGTTCATCGATGGGCCCCGTCCGGCCTGCCTGCCGCCATAGGCCGAGGTATGGTGCGACCATGAGCCTCGCGGCGGACGACGACGTGGTCGGCGAAGAGTTTGCCATCGAAGACATTTGGACCGGTAGGTACGCAAGCGGATTCGGCACGGTGGGTGGCGGCCGCACGTTCTCCTTCCGGGTCGATGATCAGATGCTCTACGTCGAGATCTATCGACCGCGGATTCCCGGACCGGTGCCGCAGGCAGAGGACGTGGTAGCCACGTCCACTCGCCGTCTGGCCCACGTCGACGTGAACGACGAGCGGAGCCTCGCGGCCGCGGTGCGCGATGCCGCCACCGCCGCGCAACCAGTGCCGCGCTCCGCTCGCTGACATCCTCCCCACGGTACGGTCGTCTGCGTGGTGGACATGTCGTGGCTCCAAGTCGTCGTCTTGTCCGTGGTCCAGGGTCTGACCGAGTTTCTGCCGGTGTCGTCTTCCGGGCACCTCGCGATCGTCTCTCAGCTGTTCTTCGCCGACGACGCGGGCGCGTCCTTCACGGCGGTGAGCCAGCTCGGCACCGAGCTGGCCGTGGTCATCTACTTCGCCGGCGACATCGGCAGGATCGTGGTGGCGTGGTTCGCAGGCCTGCGCGATCGATCGCGGCGCACCCCCGACTACTGGCTGGGCTGGTGGGTGATCATCGGGAGCATCCCGATCGGGGCCGCGGGGCTCATCTTCAAGCACTACATCCGCAATGACGTCAGGAATCTGTGGATCATCGCGACCGCGCTCATCTTGTTCTCCGTGGTCATCGCCGCGGCAGAGTACTTCGGCTCCAAGACTCGTCCCATCGAGGAATTCACCTGGCGCGACAGCATTCTCATCGGTTCGGCGCAATGTCTCGCGCTGATCCCGGGGGTCTCGCGTTCGGGCGCCACCATCAGTGCGGGCCTGTTCATGGGACAGCAGCGCGAGGCCGCCGCGCGGTTCGGCTTCCTGTTGGCCATACCCGCAGTGCTCGCCTCGGGGCTGTACTCGTTGCCCGACGCCTTCCACCCCGACGGCGTTGGCCTGAGCGCCTCGGGCCCTCAGCTGATCGTCTCGGTCGTCATCGCGTTCGTGATCGGCTATGCCGCGGTGTCGTGGTTCCTCAAGTTCCTGGTCAGCCACGGAATGTACTGGTTCGTCGGCTACCGCGTGATCCTTGGAATCGTGCTGCTCATCCTTCTCGGTACCGGTGCGGTGGCGGCGCAGTGACGATGGAAGCACGATGACGGTCATCCTGCTCAGGCACGGTCGTTCGACGTCGAACACCGCCCACACCCTGGCAGGCCGGGCGGAGGGCGTCGACCTCGACGACAAGGGTCGCGAACAAGCCGAGGCGGTCGTCGAGCGGATAGGTGCGTTGCCAGTCAAGGCGATCGTGCGATCACCGATGCTGCGCTGCGAGAACACCGTCGCCCCCCTGGCGGCTGCGCTCGGTCTGGAGGTGCTCGTCGACGACCGGCTCTCCGAGGTGGACTACGGCGAATGGACGGGCCGCAAGATCGGTGACCTCGTCAAGGAGCCGCTGTGGTCGGTGGTGCAGCAGCAGCCCAGTGCGGCCGTCTTCCCCGGTGGCGAAGGCCTTGCCCAGGTGCAGGCTCGCGCGGTCCAGGCGGTGCGGGAGCACGACCGCAGGCTTGCGGAGGAGGCCGACGGCGACGTGCTGTGGCTGGCGTGCACCCACGGCGACGTGATCAAGGCCATCGTCGCCGACGCCCTCGGGACTCACCTGGACAGCTTTCAGCGCATCACCGCCGATCCGGCGTCGATGAGCGTCATCCGCTACACGTCGGTCCGCCCGTTCGTCATGCACGTCAATCACACCGGGGCCGCGTTGACGGCGGCGTTGTCGGCCAAGCCGGAGCCCAGCGGTGATGCGGTCGTCGGGGGAACAACCGACTGATCAGTGCGGCTGTAATTACGACTGCAACACCGATACCGGTATTTTGGAAGGCGCCATGGCCCGTTCGATTCACGTCTTCCGCTCACCCGACCGCTTCGTGGTCGGGACCGTAGGCGAGCCGGGAAACCGAACGTTCTACCTGCAGGCGGTTCACGACACCCGAGTGGTTTCGGTGATGTTGGAAAAACAGCAGGTCGCCGTGTTGGCCGAGCGGATCGCGGCACTGCTGCTCGAGATCAACCGGCGGTTCGGCACGCCCATACCGCCCGAGACCGGTGAGGTATCGGATCTCAGCCCCCTCGTCACGCCCGTCGATGCGGAGTTCCGCGTCGGAACCATGGGATTGGGTTGGGATGCAGAAGCCCAGACCATCGTGGTCGAGCTGCTTGCGGTGTCCGAGACCGAGTTCGACGCCTCGGTGGTGCTCGACGATGCCGAGGAGGGTCCCGACGCGGTCCGCGTCTTCCTCACGCCCGACTCGGCACGACAGTTCGCGACGCGCTCCAACAAGGTGATCTCCGCGGGCCGTCCACCGTGCCCGCTGTGTGACGAACCTCTCGATCCCGAGGGGCACGTCTGCGTGCGTACCAACGGCTATCGGCGCGGAGCGCTGTCCGGGTCCGACGACGATGCCGAGACCTGACGACGGGGGAGTAGACGGGGAGGCATTGCGTCGCGGGAAGTTGACCGTCATCGGCCGCATCCGCTCAGCGAGCAATGCCACCTTCCTGTGCGAGGCGCACTTGGAGGCTTCCGCCGTGCACTGCGTGTACAAGCCGATCAGCGGTGAGGCCCCGCTGTGGGACTTCCCCGACGGAACGCTCGCGGGTCGCGAGCGCAGCGCGTACCTCGTTTCGACGGCGCTCGGCTGGAACATCGTGCCGTACACCATCATTCGCGATGGTCCAGCGGGCTTGGGCATGGTCCAGCGCTGGGTGGACCAGCCTGGGGACGCATTGGGCGACGAGCCCGTCGAGGGGTCGCAGCCGCCCGACTTGGTGGACCTTCTGCCCGCGGGGCACGTCCCTGCCGGCTATCTGCCGATCCTGCAGGCCTATGACTACTCGGGCGACGAAGTCACGTTGGTTCACGCCGACGACGCCCGGTTGCGCCGGATGGCCGTGTTCGACGTTTTGATCAACAACGCCGACCGCAAGGGCGGCCACATCCTCACCGGTATCGATGACGGCGTCTACGGCGTCGACCACGGCGTCAGCCTTCACGTCGAAGACAAGCTGCGCACCGTGCTATGGGGATGGGCGGGCAAGCCCGTCGACGATGACACCCTCGCCGACGTCGCGGGGCTGCGGGATGCGTTGTGCGGCGACCTCGCCACCGAGTTGAGCAGCCACCTCACCGGGCGAGAAGTCGACGCGCTACGCATGAGAACCGTTGCGCTACTGGCGAACCCGGTGATGCCTACGCCGGATCGACGCAGGCCGATCCCGTGGCCGGCGTTTTGACCCGTCCGCTGGGATCGCCGTGAATCACTCGGTCGGCGACACAGTGTTCTACGCTCGTCGGCATGACGGATCATGACCGGGCCGCGGCCCGCCGGGAGATCACAGATGCCCTGCTGAAGGCGCTGGAGCGCAGGCACGAGGTGTTGGACATCATCGTGGAGGCCGAAGACAAGGCCTCTGCGGTCACCGCGATCTCGGCGCTGCTGGGCACGTCGAACCTTGGCGGAGAGACCGTCCTGGCGATGTCGTTCGACCAGCTCACGAAGGACTCCCGACGCCGGATCAACGACGAGCTCGAAGACCTGAACAACCAGCTGACGTTCATGCTCAAGGACCGCCCCGCAAGTTCGGGTGACAGCCTGACCCTGCGGCCCTTCTCCGGGGCAACCGACCGCGACATCTTCGCCGCCCGCACCCAGGACGTCGGCGCGAGTGGCGATGGTTCGGGTGGGCCCGCTGGCGACCTCGACGACGAGATCAAGGCAGCCGTGAACCGCGTGCATGACGAGGAGGCGGTGTGGCTGGTCGCAGAGGAGTCCGCTGCCAAGATCGGCATGGTGTTCGGCGAGCTCGTCGGCGGCGAGGTGAACGTCCGCATCTGGATTCACCCCGAGTTCCGCCACAAGGGCTACGGGACTGCGGCGCTGCGCCGCTGCCGCTCGGAGATGGCGTCCTACTTCCCTGCGGTACCCATGGTCGTCAGGGCTCCAGGCGCCGTGCCGCGGAGTACATGACCGGCATCGCCGACGTGACCGACGCGGAACTTGCCGCTGAGGTAGCGCAGGAAGCCGGTGAGATGCTACTGGCCTTGCGAAGGGATATCGGGTTCTACGACCCCTACGACCTTGGCGACGCCGGCGACGCGAGGGCCAACACGCTGATTCTCGATCGGCTGCGCGATCACCGTCCCAACGACGCCGTCCTGTCCGAAGAGGCGGCCGACGATCTGTCCAGGATCCGTGCCGACCGGGTGTGGATCGTCGACCCGGTGGACGGCACGCGGGAATTCTCCATGCCGGGTCGGACCGGCTGGGCCGTCCACATAGCGCTCTGGCAGAGGGCGGGCGGCCCGAGCGGCGGCATCACCGATGCCGCCGTCGCGTTGCCCGCCGTCGGCGAGCTGCATCGCACGGACACCGTGACGGCGCCGCCGCCACGCAGGCCGGGTCCGATTCGCATCGCCACTAGCGCGTACCGGCCGCCGACCGTGCTCTGGTATCTGCGGGACCTTCTCGACATCGAGCTCGTCGGCATCGGCTCTGCCGGGGCAAAGGCGATGGCGGTCGTCCGCGGTGACGTCGACGCCTACGTGCATGCGGGCGGGCAATGGGAGTGGGACTCCGCCGCCCCTGCGGGCGTCGTGGTGGCCGCAGGCTTGCATGCGTCGCGGTTGGATGGCTCCCCGCTGGTGTACAACCGCAGGGATCCCTACCTGCCTGATTTCGTGATGTGCAGATCGGAGCTGGCGGGCACGCTGCTGGATGCCATTCGATCGTTGTTCTGACCCGAGCCTTAGAGTCGTTGGCATGCAGTCGTGGTCGGCGCCCAACGTTCCGAAGTTGTCGGGCCATGGCCCGCAGCTTCGCCTCTACGACAGCGCCGACCGGCAGGTGCGTCCCGTGTCGCCTGCGGACACCGCGACGATGTACGTCTGCGGCATCACGCCGTACGACGCCACCCATCTCGGCCACGCTGCGACGTATCTGACCTTCGACCTGGTACACCGGATCCTGCTTGATTCAGGGCATGACGTGCACTACGTCCAGAACGTCACCGACGTCGACGACCCGTTGTTCGAGCGGGCAGCGCGCGACGGCATCGGCTGGCGTGAACTCGGCGACAGGGAGACGCAGCTGTTCCGCGAGGACATGGCAGCGCTGCGTGTACTGCCGCCGCACGACTACGTTGCCGCGACCGAAGCCATCGCCGAGGTCATCGAGCTGATCGAGAAGATGCTGGCGTCGGGCGCCGCGTACGTCGTCGATGACGCGGAGTACCCCGACGTGTACTTTCGTGCCGACGCCACGGTCCAGTTCGGCTACGAATCGGGCTATGACCGCGACACCATGCTGCGGTTGTTCGCCGAGCGAGGCGGCGATCCGGACCGTCCAGGCAAGGGCGACGAGCTGGACGCGCTGCTGTGGCGGGCGGTGCGCCCTGGCGAACCGAGCTGGCCGTCCCCGTTCGGACCGGGTCGTCCAGGCTGGCACGTCGAATGCGCGGCGATCGCACTCGACCGCATCGGCCTAGGACTGGACATCCAGGGCGGCGGAAGCGACCTCGTCTTTCCGCACCATGAGTTCTCCGCGGCACATGCCGAATCAGCAACGGGGGAGCGCAGATTCGCTCGCCATTACGTGCACGCAGGCATGATCGGGTGGGACGGCCACAAGATGAGCAAGAGCCGAGGCAACCTCGTCCTGGTATCCCGTCTGCGCGCCGACGGGGTCGAACCGTCGGCGATCAGGCTAGGGCTCCTCGCAGGGCACTACCGCGAGGACAGGTCGTGGAGCAGCGATGTGCTTGCCGACGCCCAGGCCCGACTCGCGCGGTGGCGTGCGGCGACGGCACTGCCCGCCGGACCAGATGCGACAGACGTGATCGCGCGGGTGCGGCAGTACCTGGCCGACGACCTCGACACGCCGAAGGCCATTGCCGCCCTCGACGGTTGGAGTACGGATGCGCTCGAGTACGGCGGTCATGACGCGGAAGCGCCGCGCGCGGTGATCAACGCCGTCGATGCGTTGCTGGGAATCGCGCTCTAAACCTGCTTGTAGCCAGTATCTTTCGGCGGCCGGGCTGGCGCGTTGGCTTCGGCCGTTCCCGTTGACGCCGCTCGGAGCCACCGCGCTTGGCCGATCGACCAGTGTCCGGACCGAGGCGCTGGAACGACCCGCCGGGGTGGGAGGGATGGTTGGATGTCGACGTGATGTCCAAACGCGGCCGACGCCCGATGACCTTGACCGTGTTGGTACTACTGCTGATCACCGCCGCGTGCACACCGCAAAGGGAGGCGGGGCCGACGAGCGTCGCGCCCCCGCCACCGCCTCCGGCAACCGTGAGCGCGGCAGACGCCCGCGCGCTCGCGAAGGAGGCCTACGTGTGGGGCTTCCCGATCGTCGACAACTACCGAGTGCAGTACGACTACTTCGTCGACAAGGAAAACCCCGAATACAAGGGCGACCGCAACGTCGTCCACAACACGGCTCGCGTCTACACCCCCGCGGACACCGCGATCCAAACCCCGAACTCCGACACCCCCTATTCCGTGGTCGGCGCCGACCTGCGCACCGAACCGCTGGTACTCACGGTCCCGCCGATCGAGCAAAACCGCTACTACTCACTGCAATTCATCGACCTCTATACGTACAACTTCGACTACGCCGGTAGCCGCACCACTGGCAACAGCGGTGGCAAGTACTTGCTGGCCGGCCCCAACTGGAAGGGCGAAAAGCCAGCTGGCATAGACAAAGTCGTCCAATCCGATACCGAACTCGCACTGGTGTTGTACCGCACCCAGTTGTTCGACCCGGCGGACATCGAGAACGTCAAGAAGATCCAGGATGGCTATCAGGTCCAGACGCTCTCCGCGTTCACCAACCAGGCGCCGCCGCCACCCGCGCCCGCGATCGACTATGTCCCCGCGCTGACTCCTGACCAGGAAAAGACGTCGCCGCAGTTCTTCGACGTGCTCAACTTCGCGCTGAAGTTCGCGCCGACACTGCCGTCCGAGAAGGAGTTGCGGGCTCGGTTCGCCACCATCGGAATCGGCCAGGACGGCGACTTCGACGCCGAGAAGCTATCGCCCGAGATGAAGACCGCGATCCAGGATGGCATGGCCGACGCATGGGCCGAACTGAACGCCCTCAAGAAGGACCAGATGGACACCGGCAAGATCGGTGCAGCACAATTCTTCGGCACCGCCGCGGATTTGAAGGGCAACTACCTGTATCGGATGGCGGGCGCCGCGTTCGGGATATACGGCAACACCGCTGCGGAGGCGCTCTACCCCGGCGCATTCAACGACTCCTCGGGTGCGCCGCTGACCGGCGCCAACAAGTACACCTACAAGTTCGCTCCCGGGCAGCTTCCTCCGGTCAACGCTTTCTGGTCGTTGACGATGTACGAGCTGCCGAAGAGTCTCCTGGTGGCCAATCCGATCAATCGCTATCTGATCAATTCGGCCATGCTGCGGGAGTTGGTGCCCGACGCCGATGGCGGCTACACGCTCTACCTCCAGAGCGAATCACCCGGTACGGAACGTGAACCCAACTGGCTGCCAGCGCCGAACGGTCCGTTTAGCGTGGTGCTTCGGCTCTACTGGCCGAAACCCGATGCGCTGAACGGAACTTGGAAGGCGCCGCAACCCGTCAAGACGTAGTCGCGGCTGACGGGTTTACGAACCCGGCTGCGGTAGCGTGCACCGTGACGACGGGTGGCCAATGGCTTCGAAGAAGTATCTGACCGACCCGCAGCTGATCCGCGAACTCGAACCGGTCGTCGAAGCCGGGCTGAATCAGCATTACGCCGCCACCAAGAACTGGTCGCCGCACGACTACGTGCCGTGGTCGTGTGCCACGAACTTCGGCCCGCTCGGCGGCGGCGATTGGGAACTAGAGCAGTCACCGCTATCCGAGTTGGCCCGCGTCGCGATGGTGACCAACCTCCTCACCGAAGACAACCTGCCGTCCTACCACCGAGCGGTGGCAGGATATTTCACCCTCGACGACGCATGGGGTAGCTGGGTAAACCGCTGGACGGTGGAGGAAAACCGCCACGGCATGGCCCTGAGGGACTACCTCGTCGTCACCAGGGCGGTCGATCCCGTCGAGCTGGAGCAGTCCAGGATGCAGCAAGTCACCGCGGGCTTCAGCCCCGGCCAGCAAGGCCAGGGCGACGTCGCACCCCAGTCCTTCTTCGATGCCGTGGTCTACGTCACGTTCCAGGAGTTGGCCACCAGGGTGTCGCACCGAAACACGGGAAGGGCGTGCGGAGAACCTGTTGCCGACGCGCTGCTGAAGCGGATCGCCTTCGACGAGAACCTGCACATGATCTTCTACCGCGGACTGACGGGGGCCGCGCTCGATCTGGCCCCGGACAGGGCGATGCACTCGATCCGCCGCATCCTGGCGAACTTCGCGATGCCTGGCTTCTCCATCCCGAACTTCCGCCGCAACGCGGTCAAGATGGCGGTCGGCGGCATCTACGACGCGCGTCAACACCTCGACGAGGTGGTGATGCCCGTGCTGCGCAAGTGGCGGATCTTCGAGCGCGAGGACTTCACCGGTGAGGGGGAGCGCCAACGCGACGAACTCGCGGCCTTCATCAACACCATGGAAGCGGAGGCCGCGAAGTTCGAGGAGTCCAAGGCCCGTTACCTCGCGAGGGCGGCTGCCCGCCTCTAGCGTCCGCTGTGTCCTTCTTCGGGCTATCGCCCGCTGTGTCCTTCTTCGGGCTATCGCCCGCTGTGTCCTTCTTCGGGCTATCGCCCGAAGCCTGGGCCGCGCCTACGCAGATAGCGCTCGAACTCCGCGGCGAGCGCATCCCCGTCGATCTTGCCGAGCGCCTCGTTGACGTCGACGTCCGCATCGCCCCGTTCCTCTAGGGACTGCACGTACTCGGCGATTTCCTCGTCCTCCGTGGTCATCTCGGTGACCGCGAGTTCCCATTCCTCCGCTTGTGCAGGCAGGTCGGCGAGGGGGACCTCGATGTCGAGGACGTCCTCCACCCGCCGCAGCAGGGCAACCGTGGCCTTCGGGTTCGGCGGTTGGGACACGTAGTGCGGCACTGCCGCCCAGAACGTAACGGCGGGGATGCCCGCGTTGACGCACGCATCCTGGAACACTCCGGCGATGCCCGTCGGGCCCTCGTAGCGGGTCTCCTCGAGGCCGAAGAACTTGGCCGATTCTGCGGAGTAGGCAGCACCGGACACTGGAACCGGCCGGGTGTGCGGCGTATCGGCCAGCAGTGCGCCGAGGATGACCACGGTGTCGACGTTCAGCTTGTCGGCGATGGCGAGTAGCTCGGCGCAGAACGTGCGCCACCTCATGTTCGGCTCGACGCCGTGCATCAGGACGATGTCACGGTCGCTTCCTGGCGGACGGCAGTGCGAGATTCGCATCGACGGCCACACGAGTTCGCGAGTCACGCCTTCGATCTGGCGAATCACCGGGCGGTTCACCTGGTAGTCGTAGTACGCCTCGTCGTCGATCTCGATGATGGTCTCGGCCTCCCAGATCGCGTCGAGGTGCTCGAGCGCGTCACTGGCGGCGTCACCAGCGTCATTCCACCCTTCGAAGGCAGCGACAATGATGGCGTCCTGCAGTTTGGGCAGGTTTGTCACAAGGCCAGCGTAAGCCCTGCGTGACCCCCATGAGTGCCATCGCTCCGCGGGTCGGTTTGCCTAGACCGACTACCCTAGTTGTGTGAACGGCGCAAACGAACATCGCAGTGACGCCGACCTGCTCGACACCTCGTTGCAGCGTGTCGCGGTCGGTACGAGCGCATTGAGCGCTCTGTTGGACGTGCCGCGCACCCTCGCGACGAAATACGTTCGGCTGCAATCTCGTTAACTTTCATGACCACGACATTGCCGACACGATCCGCGGGCCGTAGGACGCGGGAATCAGGATCTATCGGGTCGACGGCAAGCTGGGCGTCCAGAAGTCGTTTGCGAGACGACGTAGACTTTTCTGGTCGAGAGGCGTTGCAACGGTTGTCGAGGGGGCCAAGCCCTACCGGTAGCCGCCACGCTCGGCAGATCCAAGGACGCCTTCCGTTACGGAAGGATCGCACGTGACCGTTTACGTGGACACCTCGGCGTCGGACACCTTCGAGCCGAACATACGCCCCGACTGCACCGAAGAACTTACGGCTGCGCTCGGTCAGCGGATCATGGTGATCGACGGAGCTATGGGCACCGCGATCCAGCGGGACCGTCCTGACGAGGCCGGTTACCGCGGCGAGCGGTTCATCGAGTGGCCGACCGCGTTGCAAGGCAACAACGACCTGCTCACCCTGACGCAACCTCAGATCATCGAGGGGATTCACCGCGAGTACCTCGAAGCGGGCGCCGACATCCTGGAGACCAACACGTTCAACGCGAACGCGGTCTCGCTGTCCGACTACGATATGCACGAGCTGGCCTACGAGCTCAATTACGCCGGCGCCGCCCTGGCTCGCAAGGCTGCCGACGAGTTCAGCACCCCGGACAAGCCCCGCTACGTCGCAGGCGCCATCGGCCCGACGACGCGCACGGCGTCGATCTCGCCGGACGTCAACGATCCGGGTGCCCGCAACGTCTCCTACGACCAGCTGGTCGCGGCCTACCTCGATGCCGCGAATGGTCTCGTCGACGGTGGCGCCGACCTTCTCATCATCGAGACGATCTTCGACTCGTTGAACGCCAAGGCCGCGGTGTTCGCCGTCGAGACGCTGTTCGAGGAGCGCGGACGCCGCTGGCCGCTCATCATCTCGGGCACCATCACCGATGCATCCGGGCGAACGTTGTCCGGTCAGGTCACCGAGGCGTTCTGGAATGCGATCAGGCACGCCAAGCCGCTGGCGGTGGGCCTGAACTGCGCGCTCGGCGCACCGGAGATGAGGCCCTACATCGCCGAGGTGGCACGGATCGCGGACACCTTCGTTTCCTGCTATCCGAATGCTGGTCTCCCCAACGCCTTCGGCGAGTACGACGAATCCCCGGAGGCTCAGGCCGGTTATCTCCAAGAGTTCGCCGAGGCAGGCTTGGTGAACCTGGTCGGTGGGTGCTGCGGAACGGCGCCGCCGCACATTGCCGAGATCGCCAAGGTCGTCGAGGGCGTGAAACCACGCGAGGTGCCGCAGATTCCGGTTGCCACCCGGCTCTCGGGCCTAGAACCGCTCAACATCACCGAAGACTCCCTGTTCGTGAACATCGGCGAGCGCACCAACATCACTGGCTCCGCGCGGTTCCGCAACCTGATCAAGGCCGAGGACTACGACACCGCGCTATCGGTCGCCTTGCAGCAGGTCGAGGTCGGTGCGCAGGTCATCGACATCAACATGGACGAGGGCATGATCGACGGCGTCGCCGCGATGGACCGGTTCACCAAGCTGATCGCCGCCGAGCCGGACATCAGCCGTGTCCCCGTGATGATCGACTCCTCCAAGTTCGAGGTGATCGAGGCCGGTCTGAAGAACGTGCAGGGCAAGCCGATCGTGAACTCGATCTCGATGAAGGAGGGCGAGGAGAAGTTCATCCGCGAGGCCCGGCTCTGCCGTAAGTACGGCGCTGCCGTGGTCGTCATGGCCTTCGACGAACAGGGTCAGGCCGACAACCTGGAGCGCCGCAAGGAGATCTGCGGGCGTGCCTACAAGATTCTGACCGAGGAGGTCGGCTTCCCTGCCGAGGACATCATCTTCGACCCGAACTGCTTTGCGCTGGCGACCGGGATCGAGGAGCACGCGACCTATGGGATCGACTTCATCGAGGCATGCGCCTGGATCAAGGAGAACCTTCCAGGGGTGCACATCTCCGGTGGCATCAGCAATGTGTCGTTCTCGTTCCGCGGCAACAACCCCGTCCGCGAGGCGATCCACGCGGTGTTCCTGTATCACGCCATCAAGGCAGGCCTGGACATGGGCATCGTCAACGCGGGTGCGTTGGTGCCGTACGACTCGATCGACCCCGAGCTGCGGGATCGGATCGAGGACGTCGTACTGAACCGTCGCGAGGATGCGGCCGAGCGGCTGCTGGAGATCGCGGAGCGATTCAACAGTTCGGAGAAGGCGGACGACCCCGTCGCGGCCGAGTGGCGCAGCCTCCCCATCCGCGAGCGGATCACGCACGCCCTCGTCAAGGGTCTGGACGCTCACGTCGACGACGACACCGAGGAGTTGCGGGCTGAGATCGCCGCCGCGGGTGGTCGCCCGATCGAGGTGATCGAGGGCCCGTTGATGGACGGCATGAACGTCGTCGGCGACCTCTTCGGCGCGGGCAAGATGTTCCTGCCGCAGGTCGTGAAGTCGGCCAGGGTCATGAAGAAGGCCGTTGCGTACCTGTTGCCCTACATCGAGGCCGAGAAGGCCGAACCCTTGCCGGGGGAGGCCGCCAAGAAGGACACCAACGGCACGATCATCATGGCGACGGTCAAGGGCGACGTACACGACATCGGCAAGAACATCGTCGGAGTTGTTCTGCAGTGCAACAACTTCGAAGTGATCGACCTCGGTGTGATGGTGCCCGCCGAGAAGATCCTTGCCGCCGCCAAGGAGCACGACGCCGACATCATAGGGCTGTCGGGGCTGATCACTCCGTCGCTGGACGAGATGGTCAACTTTGCCGTCGAGATGGAACGCGAGGGGCTGAAGATTCCGCTGCTGATCGGGGGCGCGACGACCTCGCGCGCCCACACGGCGGTGAAGGTGGCGCCGCGGCGCAGCGGTCCGGTGGTCTGGGTCAAGGATGCGTCCCGCTCGGTGCCCGTCGCCGCGGCGCTGCTCGACGACAAGCAGCGGGGTGCCCTGCTGGAGGCCACGGAGAAGGATTACGCATCCCTGCGCGAACGGCACGCCCAGAAGAGCGAACGCAAGATGCTCACACTGGAGAAGGCGCGTGCCAACCGGACGCCGATCGAGTGGGATGGCTACACGCCGCCGGTGCCAGCACAAGGTGTGGGAGTACGGGAATTTCAGGACTACGACTTCGCCGAACTGCGCGAGTACATCGACTGGCAGCCGTTCTTCAATGCCTGGGAGATGAAGGGTCGCTTCCCCGACATCCTCAACAACCCGGTCTCGGGTGAGACGGCCCGCAAGTTGTACGACGACGCCCAGGAGGTGCTCGACACCGCGATCAAGGAGAAGTGGCTGACCGCCAACGGGGTGATCGGTTTCTTCCCCGCGAACGCGGTTGGAGACGACATCGAGGTGTATACCGACGACACCAGGACCGAAGTGCTGACCACGCTGCGTAACCTGCGCCAGCAGGGCGAGCACCGCGACGGCATCCCGAACCGCAGTCTCGGTGACTTCATCGCGCCCAAGGAGACCGGGCTGGCCGACTACGTCGGTGCCTTCGCCGTCACCACCGGACTAGGCATCCGCGACAAGATCGATGAGTTCAAGGCGGCCAACGACGACTACAACGCGATCCTGCTGGAGTCGCTGGCCGACCGGCTCGCCGAGGCGTTCGCCGAACGGATGCACCAGCGGGTCCGCAAGGAGTTCTGGGGATTTCAGCCCGACGAGCAACTGGACAACGAAGAGCTCATCGCGGAGAAATACGTGGGGATCCGCCCCGCCCCCGGCTATCCTGCCTGCCCGGAGCACACCGAGAAGGCGACCCTGTTCGACCTGTTGGACGTCACGGAGCGCACCGGTATCGAGCTGACCGAGTCGATGGCGATGTGGCCGGGTGCCGCGGTAAGCGGCTGGTACTTCTCGCATCCGCAGTCGCAGTACTTCGTGGTCGGCCGATTGGCCCAAGATCAGGTCGCCGACTACGCCAAGCGCAAGGGCTGGACATTGCAGGAGGCCGAGCGCTGGCTCGGCCCGAATCTTGGCTACAACCCAGAGGACTGAGCCCGAAATTGATTGAGCAGCAAGACACCATCGTCACGAGGCCTCCTGTCCTCTCGGCCGTGCTGTGGGATATGGACGGCACCCTCGTCGACTCCGAAAAGCTTTGGGACGTATCGATGCACGCGCTCTACGCGCGCCTCGGCGGTGTCCTGACGCAGGAGGTTCGCGAGTCCACGGTCGGCGGTTCGGCCTTCGGTGTCATGCGGATCGTGTACGAAGACCTCGGTCTGAAACCGGACATGGAGGCGATGGCCGAGTCCGCAGAGTGGCTGCACGACTACACCGGTGAGCTGTTCGATGCGGGACTGCCGTGGTTGCCTGGCGCACGGGAGCTCCTCGATCGACTGCTGGCCTCGGCGGTACCGATGGCGTTGGTCACCAACACTCGACGGCAGCTGACCGAGCGCGCATTGAACAGCATTGGCCGCCAATACTTCTCGGTGACCGTGTGCGGGGACGAGGTGGAGCATGCCAAGCCCGCGCCGGATCCTTACCAGCGGGCCGCGGCATTGCTGGGCTTGGATCCGAAGCAGTGTCTGGCAATCGAGGACTCCGTCACCGGCACGGCGGCGGCCGAGGCGGCAGGGTGTCCGGTGCTGGTGGTTCCGAACGACATCGAGGTGCCGATGGGGCCGCGGCGCAAGCACGTGAATTCGCTCAGCGAACTCACCCCCGACGACTTGCGAGCCATTCACTGGGATCTCGTCGACGGTGCGGGTGAACGCAGCGCCTGACGGTTCGACTTCGTCTAACGGAACGCCCGTGATCTAGGCACTGGTTGTGCAATCGTAGAACCAGACACACCTCACGCAGCGCTGCGAAAGGACGCCTCATGGCTGGTCAGGGCCCCCCGGTCGACGATTCCGCTTCCGTCATCGCCGACGAAGACTTCTCATCGGGCGGTACGGCCGTTCGAATAGCAGGGGTGGCCGCGCTCGGCGGCCTGCTCTTCGGCTACGACAGCGCCGTCATCAACGGCGCAGTGGACTCCATCCAGGAAGACTTCGGCATCGGTAACGCCGAACTCGGATTCGCGGTCGCCTCAGCGCTATTGGGCGCCGCGGCCGGCGCGATGACAGCAGGTTGGATCGCCGACAAGATCGGCCGCATCTCGGTCATGAAGATCGCCGCGGTGTTCTTCCTCGTCAGTGCGATCGGGACGGGCTTCGCGCACGACGTCTGGACGGTCGTGCTGTTCCGCGTCGTCGGCGGCATCGGGGTGGGCGTCGCTTCGGTCATCGCTCCGGCGTACATCGCCGAGACTTCGCCGCCGCGCATCCGCGGGCGGCTTGGCTCACTGCAACAGTTGGCGATCGTGTTGGGCATCTTCGCCTCGTTCGCCGTCAACTGGCTCCTGCAATGGGCGGCGGGTGGTCCAAACAAGGAGCTGTGGTTCGGCCTCGACGCTTGGCGCTGGATGTTCCTGATGATGGCCATCCCCGCCCTCGTGTACGGAGTGCTGGCGTTCACCATTCCGGAGTCGCCACGCTATCTCGTTGCAAGTCACAAGATTCCGGAGGCGCGCCGGGTTCTCACCTTGCTCCTGGGCGAGAAGAACCTCGAGATCACGATCGACCGCATCAAGGAAAGCCTGGAGCGAGAGGACAAGCCGTCCCTGCGTGATCTGAAGAAGCCCACTGGCGGCATCTACGGCATCGTGTGGGTGGGCCTCGGGCTGTCGATATTCCAGCAGTTCGTCGGCATCAACGTCATCTTCTACTACTCGAACGTGCTGTGGCAGGCGGTCGGCTTCAGCGCCGATGAGTCGGCGGTATACACCGTCATCACGTCCGTGATCAACGTCTTGACCACGCTGATCGCCATCGCCCTGATCGACAAGATAGGGCGAAAGCCGCTGTTGCTCATCGGGTCCACCGGCATGGCGATCACGCTCATCACGATGGCGATCATCTTCGCGAACGCGACACTCGTGGACGGCAAGCCCAGCCTGCCCGGTGCCTCTGGTGTCATCGCCCTGATCGCAGCGAACCTGTTCGTCGTTGCCTTCGGAATGTCGTGGGGCCCGGTGGTCTGGGTGCTGCTCGGTGAGATGTTCCCCAACCGCATCCGCGCCGCGGCGCTCGGCCTCGCCGCCGCCGGTCAGTGGGCGGCCAACTGGGTGATCACGGTGACATTCCCGGGACTGCGCGAGCACCTCGGTCTGGCGTACGGGTTCTACGGTCTGTGCGCGGTGCTGTCTGGCGTGTTCGTGTGGCGGTGGGTGATGGAGACCAAGGGCGTGTCACTGGAGGACATGCACGGCGAGATCCTGCATCAGGACGCACCCAAGGCTTCCACCTGAGCACGGGGACCGTGACCTAACTGCCGTGACTTTGCTCGATGGGCCGTGACACAATCGCGTCCCGTGAAGACCTTCGACGCCCTGTTCGCCGAACTCAGCGAGCGCGCACGTACCCGACCCGCCGGCAGCGGCACGGTCGCGGCCCTCGACGGAGGCGTGCACGGCCTCGGGAAGAAGGTTCTCGAAGAGGCGGGCGAGGTGTGGATCGCCGCCGAGCACGAGGGCGACGACGCACTCGCAGGCGAGATCAGCCAATTGCTGTACTGGACACAGGTGCTGATGATCTCGCGCGGGCTGACCCTCGACGACGTGTACGCCAAGCTATGAGTGAGATGCTGCGCGTCGCAGTCCCCAACAAGGGCGCCCTCAGCGAGTCGGCCGCGGAGATCTTGTCAGAAGCCGGTTACCGGCGGCGGCGCGATCCCAAGGACCTGACCGTCGTCGACCCCGCAAACAACGTGGAGTTCTTCTTCCTTCGCCCGAAGGACATCGCGATCTACGTCGGATCCGGTGAACTGGACTTCGGGATCACTGGCCGCGACCTGGCCGCCGAATCGGATGCGCCCGTGCAGGAACGTCTGGCTCTCGGCTTCGGGTCATCCACCTTCCGCTACGCCGCGCCGGCCGGTCGGGACTGGACGATCCCCGATCTCGCGGGCATGCGGATCGCTACCGCCTACCCGAATCTCGTCCGAAAGGACTTGGCCAGCAGAGGCATTGACGCAACCGTCATCCGACTCGACGGCGCGGTCGAGATTTCGGTGCAGCTCGGTCTTGCCGACGTGATCGCCGACATCGTCGGCACAGGACGCACTTTGGGCTTGCACGGCCTGGTTGCCTTCGGTGACGCGTTGTGCGACTCGGAAGCAGTGCTAATCGAGCGCGTCGACGCCGATGCCACGACGGCGGCTGCCAGGGATCAATTGGCAGGGCGCGTGCAGGGCGTCGTGTTCGGTCAGCAATACCTGATGCTCGACTATGACTGTCCGCGAAACGTTCTGGATGCGGCGACGGCGGTGACCCCGGGGCTAGAGTCGCCGACGTTCGCGCCCTTGGCGGATCCGGAGTGGGTGGCGGTTCGAGCGCTGGTGCCGAGGCGCGACGTCAACGCGATCATGGATCAGCTCGCAGCCATCGGCGCGAAGGCAATCCTGGCCTCCGACATCAGGTTCTGTCGCTTCTGAACGGGATTCAGTGTTAGCGTCCTGCCATGACGCACGTGCTCGTTCTTATCTTCGCCTTGCTGATCGGCGTCGTCGCCGGGTTGCGGGCGCTCACCCCGCCCGCGGTGGTCGCATGGGGTGCCGCATTGGGCTGGCTTCCCGTCGAGGGCACATGGGCCGGCTGGGTTGGTCACCCGATCACAGTCACGATTCTCACCATCCTTTTGGTGGTCGAGTTGATCACCGACCAGCTCCCGAGTACGCCTAGCCGCACGACGCCGCCACAGTTCGGCGCTCGCCTTCTCACCGGTGCGTTCGCGGGCGCGGTCATCGGCGCGGGGTGGCATTACACGTTTAGTTCGATCGGTGCTGGCGTGATCGGGGCGGTGCTGGGAACCATGGGCGGCTACTCTGCCCGCAAGACGCTCGTCGAGAAGAACGGCGGCCACGACCTTCCGGTCGCTCTCACCGAGGATGCGATCGCGGTGCTCGGTGGCTTCGCCGTGGTCGCCGTCGCATCGCTGCTCTGAGTCGCGCATGACACGAACCTTCGACGCCATCGTCATCGGTGCCGGGCAGGCCGGGCCGCCCCTTGCAGGCCGACTGACCGACGCTGGCAAGACCGTCGCCGTGATCGAGCGCAAGCTGGTCGGCGGAACGTGCGTGAACTACGGCTGCATTCCGACCAAGACACTGGTCGCCAGCGCCCATGCGGCGCACGTCGCCCGACGCGGTGCCGAATTCGGTATCGGTACTGGCGATGTCACCGTCGACATGGCAAAGGTCAAGGCGCGCAAGGACAAAATCATGCTCGACGACCGGCACGGCGTCGAGTCTTGGATCGAAGGAATGCCAGGTGCAACCCTGATCCGTGGCCACGCCCGGTTCGAAGATCCACACACCGTGAAGGTGGGCGACGAGCTTCTGCGCGCCGAGAAGATCTTCCTCAACGTCGGTGGCCGAGCGATCGTCCCCGACATCCCTGGGCTTGCCGACGTCGACTACCTCACCAACGTCGGGATCCTCGACCTCGCAACGCTGCCCGAGCATTTGGTGGTGATAGGCGGTAGTTACATCGCACTGGAGTTCGCGCAGATGTATCGCCGCTTCGGTGCCCAAGTGAGCGTGGTCGAGAAGGGGCCACGGCTGACCTCACGCGAGGACGAGGACGTGTCCGCCGCAATCAAGGAGATCCTCGAAACCGAGGGCATCGACATCCACCTTGGTGCAAACGACATGCGAATCATCAAGCAAGACAATGGCTTCGACCTGTATCCACGCGAGGGTGCTGAGCCGATCTCGGCCTCGCACGTGCTCGTCGCAACGGGACGTGAACCCAACACCGACGACCTTGGGCTCGACCTCGCAGGCGTCGAGACCGATGCACGGGGGTTCGTCGAGGTCGACGATCAACTGCGGACCAGCGTCGACCACATCTGGGCGATGGGCGACTGCAACGGTAGGGGCGCCTTCACCCATACCTCGTACAACGATTTCGAGATCGTGGCCGCCAATCTCCTCGACGACGATCCGCGCAAGGTCAGCGATCGCATCCCCACCTACGCGCTCTACATCGACCCACCGTTGGGGCGTGCCGGGATGACCGTCGATGAAGTTCGCAAGTCGGGTCGAAAGGCGTTGGTGGGCAAGCGCCCAATGACGCGGGTGGGCCGAGCGGTGGAGAAGGGCGAGACCCAGGGGTTCATGAAGGTCGTCGTCGACGCCGAAACCAACCAGATTCTCGGAGCGGCGATCCTAGGGGTCGGGGGAGACGAGGTCGTGCAGGACATTCTCGACGTCATGACCGCGAAACTGCCCTACACGGCGATCTCTCGCACCATGCACATCCATCCGACGGTCAGTGAGTTGGTACCGACGATGCTGCAGGATTTGCGGCCGCTCGATTGACTTGCGCGACAGCGCGTCCGGCGAGCAACTCGGCCGTGACCCTTGCGACTCGGCTACCGAGATGTTCGCACGTGCGGACGTCGGAGGGGTGCACCTGGTCAGGGTTCGCATCGACGTCGGTCTGGGCGCCCGCGCCGAGCCAGAATCCCAATCGGTTGAGATCATCGATGCTGCCGTCGGCACTGTTCCAGCCGGCGCCCAGACCCAGATTCACCCAGTGCATGTGGTGTTGTGCGGCGAACACGGCCAACGAGAACAGTGCCGACTGCTTGTCGCCGCTCTTTGCACCCGAGTTGGTGAAGCCCGCTGCCACCTTGTCGCGCCAGGTTCCATCGAGGCAGCGTCGGCCCGTCCTTTCCGCGAAGGTCTGGAAGGCCGCAGAGACGTTACCCATGTAGGTTGCGCTGCCGAAGATGATCCCGTCGGAATCATCGAGCACGTCCCAATCCGAATCCGCCATACGGTCGACGGCGACCAACCGCATGGCGGCGCCCGCTGCGCGTGCGCCCGAGGCGACCGCGTCGGCCAGGGTTGCCGTATGCCCAAACCCGGAGTGGTAGGCAATCACAAGCTGTGGGACGACTGCCAAACCGTTGTGCGTCATGAGAATTCCCTTCGTGGGGTGCTTGGCGCGCACCCGGCGATCGCTTCGTAGCGCTGCGCCCAATTGGGCAGGGGTTCACCGGCCAGATGCGCGGCGAGCCGGTCGAGAAAGGCGTGGGTACCCGACCGGAAACCGGTGGCGTTCGGCACGCTGAGCCCGCGGTGGCTGAACCGGAGGAGGGTTCCTGCTCCGTCGGGCTCTAGTTCGTATCGCACCACGCCGGGTTCGACGATCGGCTGATTCCACTCGTGCTCGAAGACGTGCGGTGGGTCCCAGACCAAGATGCGGCCGGTCATCCGCTTCTTGTCGGGAGGCAACGGCGGTCCCGAGGCGATCGTCTCGATCGTGCCTCCCGTGCGCGGGTCGATGGACGTCTTGCCCATCCACTTGTCGCGCTGTTCCGGATCGGTGATGGCCGCCCATACCCTCTCGACGGGGAATGGCAGCCTACGCACGAAATGGAGCACCGCTCGGTCTCCGTCGATGGCGAGTCGTCCGTCGTCATCGGTCATGATGGCTCCTCGAAGGTCGAATTCATGTGCTGTGCAAGCGCATCCAGGTGGCTCGACCAGAAGTGGCGATACCGACTGATCCAGTCGTCCAGTTCGACGAGGCCGTCCGCTCGTAGGGCGTAAATCCTTCGCTGCGCATCGGTGCGAACCTCGACGAGCCCCACCTCCCGCAACACGCGTAGATGACGCGACACCGTCGGCTGGGTCAGTTCCGGCAGCGTGGCGACTAGCTCGCCCGCCGTGCGTTCACCCTCCCGCAAGGTGTCCAGAAGCGTGCGACGGCTTGGGTCGGCAAGGGCCTCGAAGACGTCCACGCCTTCATATTAACCAACATCTATATAGATGGCAATCAATATAGCCGGTTAGCGTCGTTGCACCAGAAGCGTCTGCGCCGACGTACCGATGAAGCCGTGCCTGTCGAAGATCTCAGCGGTGGTGACGCCGATGCCATCGGGTCCTATCGACCCTCGGGCCCGTAGCGCGAAGTCATTGCCAGAGGGGGCGCGGTGCAGATGCACTGACGTGTCAGTGTTCATGAACACGAACTCGTTGGGGTCGATTGCTGACCCGACTCCATTGGCGGAGTCCACGACCATCGCCAATCGCTGTGTGTCCGTTGCATTTTCGTAGTCCACGAGTGGAACCAGCGGACTGAGCCAGACGACGGCGGCCTCGCCGGGCTGGGTTGCCTGCGTACGCCAGGTGACCGTTTCCAGGTAGCCGGGGTTGCCTGCCCAATCGTGCGCGTTGGTCGTTCCCTCGGCTTCGACGAGTGGGGGATACCGGTCGGTGGCGATGTCGGTGGTATCGGTGACGGCGAGCAACCAGGCATGGACCTTGGCAACCGCGCGGTCGGTGCCGTCGGGCCGGGTGGTGAGCATCTCGGCTGACATCAGCGAAATGCGTGCGCCTGGTCGTTCCACCCACGCTCGAACCTTCACGGGCGCAACGGGAATCGCACCGAGGATGTCGAGGGTCAAGCGGCCGATGCGGAGGTTCGAACCCGCTGCTGGCTCCGCTAATTCTTCTATGGCCTTCGTCATCAACGCCAGCGGCGGCGATCCGTGCTGGATGGTGGGGTCCCAGTTGCTCGCCGTGCCCTCCGTCGAATCGAAGAGCTGATGGTCACCGTCGACACCCAGTCGGCGGTACAGACAGTCGATCACGCCGCAGGTTCCTCGGGGGCCTGCAGCGTCGCGTCGGGATCGCCGTCGTCGAGCTTCTCCGGCCAGCCCGGGTATGCCGGCGGGGTGCCCCCGAACTCCGGGCAGTGTTGTCGATGTGCGCACCAGTTGCACAGCTTCGACGGGTGCGGCCGGAAATCGCCTGTCGCTCCGGCAGATTGGATTGCCCGCCAAATCGCCATCAACGTCTTCTCGAAGCGCAACAGCTCATCGAGGTCCGGGGTGTAGTCGAGTACCTGGCCGTCAGCGAGGTACAGCAGGCGCAGCCGGGCTGGCATGACGTCGCGAGATCGCAACAGTGCCACCGCGTAGAACTTCATCTGGAACATCGCCTTGAACTCCGCAAGTTCCCGTGCCGCTGGCGGTGCCTTTCCGGTCTTGTAGTCGACCACGCGCAGCTCACCCGTTGGAGCGACGTCGATCCTGTCGACGAAACCACGCAACAGTGTTCCGTCGGACAGTTCGACTTCGACTCGCTGCTCGCAGGACTGCGGGTCGAAACGCGTCGGATCCTCCAGGCGGTAGTACCCCGACAGCAGCGCCCTTGCCTCCTCCAGCAGGGCGGCACGCACGTCGGGGTCGAATTCGGCTGCGAGTTCGGGCTGCGCATCGACGACGCGGTCCCACGCGGGCGTCACCAGGGCCATCGCCGTGTCGGGTCCCCGGCTGGCCGCTGGAAGCGCGTAGAGCTGTTCGAGGGCGGAGTGCACGACGGAACCTCGCACCTGCGCCGTCGACGACGGCTCGGGCAGCCGATCGATCGCCCGGAATCGGTACAGCAGCGGGCACTGTTTGAAGTCGCTGGCACGCGATGGCGACAACGCAGGCCGGCGCGCAGGCGTAGTCGGCTCAACCGGCTCCGGTGCTGCAGCGGACTGGTCGGTCACGTGACGAGCGTATGACTGGCTCCCGACAACCCCGCGCATCCGGTTCGGCGCGTCTGCTGGCAGGCTGAGTAACCGTGCCAAGGACCGGTCCGTTCGCCGAAGGTGATCGCGTGCAGTTGACCGACCCGAAGGGCAGGCACTACACGATGGTGCTGGGGCCCGGCCAGGAGTTCCACACTCATCGCGGTGCGATCGCTCACGACGCCGTCATCGGGCAGCCAGAAGGCAGCGTGGTGAAGTCGACCAACGGCGACCAGTTCCTCGTGCTCCGCCCGCTCCTCATCGACTACGTGCTCTCGATGCCGCGTGGCGCCCAGGTGATCTATCCGAAGGACGCTGCGCAGATCGTGCACGAGGGTGACGTGTTCCCTGGCGCGCGTGTGCTTGAGGCTGGTGCGGGGTCGGGGGCGTTGACGTGCTCGCTGCTTCGTGCGGTGGGTCCCGAGGGAACGGTGACGTCCTACGAGTTGCGTGACGACCACGCCGAGCACGCGGTGCGCAACGTCACGACGTTCTTCGGCGAGCATCCGGCCAACTGGGAGCTCGAGATCGCCGACGTTGCGGACTACGACGGCCCCGAGGTCGACCGCGCCGTTCTAGACATGCTGGCTCCGTGGGACGTGCTGGGGGCGGTCGCACGGGCCCTCGTCGCGGGCGGCGTACTGATCGTCTACGTCGCGACGGTCACCCAGCTGTCGCGAACGGTCGAGGCGCTTCGCGAGCAGCAGTGCTGGACCGAACCTCGATCTTGGGAGTCGCTGCAGCGCGGCTGGGACGTCGTTGGTCTAGCGGTACGGCCGCAGCACTCCATGCGGGGCCACACGGCGTTCCTCATCAGTGCGCGAAAGTTGGCGCCCGGCGCCGTCACACCGACTCCGCTCAGGCGCAAGAGGCTTACCTAGGCGGGCTGGGCGTCGGGGTTGTCACCGACGGAGCGACGAGAGGCAGAAGCTGGTCGGCGGTTCTGCGTGCCAGCTGCCACGTGTCGCGCCCCGGGGTGAACTCCATGGGATACGTAAACGGGGCGACCGCATCGTCTGGCGAGGTGATCGTGATGCTCGCCGCGACGTCGCCAGGCGTGGTGGACCACTCGAGGTCGGCAGCCTTCACCGTCGCTGGGACGAACCCGCTGTCTCTCAGTGCCTCGCCGAAGTTCTTCAGCGTCGGTTCGTCGTCGACGGTGCCGTACTGCACCAGCGCGACCTTCTGCTCAGCGGGAATCGAAGGATCCGCGAGCGTGGAGATGACCGTCGCCAACGCATCGGGCGGGGGCAAGGCCGCTTGATTGGGTGCAGCACCGACGGCGGTGGACATGGTCGGGCTGGATATTGGCGGACTCTGCCCGCCGAAACACCCAGTCAGCCCAAACGCCGCCACCAAGAAGGTGACGGCGCTCAGGACGACGGTGGTGCTACGTATTGGCTTGGGTATTGGTTTAGGCGCTGACCGACGCGGACAACGCGGACAGCGAACTCTTGGTGAGCAGCCACCCGGTCGGGCTCGGGCCCGCGACGAAGGTCAACGTCGTCGAATGGGGGGCTCCGTTGGCCGAGGTCGCGGTGACGAGACCCGTCGCGGTCGTACCGTCGGAGTCAACATTGCTGATCGTGGCGGTGAGCGGGAAGACTCCCCGCTTGACCAAGCTGTTGTACTGCGACTCCGCCACGCGGCCCGTCAACCCGCCGAGCGGCTCGATGTAGGGGAGCCTGGCTGAAAACGGACCAGCGGCGCCGAGCGCGGCCAGGGTCGCGTTCAGCGGGCCCTCGAGGTCCGGCGCGGGCGCAGCGGGCATCGGAATGCCGAACACGACTGGTGCGACGGCAGGCGCTGCCGACGTGCTTGATGCAATCGACGTCACACCACCCGCCGCTGCTGCCACCAGTGCGACTGCTGCCACGCCGGTAACGAGGGATTTCATGGTCACGGCTTTCCTCCCGATCGGTCAAACTTGAGTACGAGGTTATCAGCGCAGTCGGAGTGTCGAATTCCTACACCGCACACAAAGACTGAATCGCCGGTAGCTTTGAAGGTGTTACTGCACCAATTTTCGGTGCGGGAGGGAGCTCAGAGTGACTGAAGCCGAGCGTTCCGAGGAATCCGGAACACCGATGTCCAGCGATGGTGCTGCCGAACTGGAAGAGCTGCGCCGCGAAGCGGCGATGTTGCGCGAACAGGTGGCGGAGTTGGGCGCGCAGGGCGACGCGCGAAGTGCACGTGACGTCCATCAGCTCGAAGCGCGCATCGATTCGCTGGCGGCTCGCAACGCCAAGTTGATGGACACGCTGAAGGAGGCCCGTCAGCAGTTGCTCGCCCTCCGCGAGGAGGTCGATCGACTTGGTCAGCCGCCAAGCGGCTACGGCGTGCTGCTCTCGACCCACGACGACGACACCGTCGACGTGTTCACCTCCGGTCGCAGGATGCGCCTCACCTGCTCGCCGAACATCGAGGTCAAAGAGCTCAACAAGGGGCAGACGGTCCGCCTCAACGAAGCACTAACCGTCGTCGAGGCAAGTAACTTCGAGTCGGTCGGCGAGATCAGCACCCTGCGTGAGGTGTTGTCCGACGGACACCGCGCCCTCGTCGTCGGCCACGCCGACGAGGAGAGGATCGTCTGGCTCGCCGAACCCCTCGTCGCCGCCGAATTCCTCCCCGACGAGGTCGACGAACTCGAGGGCGACGATCGGCCGCGCAAGCTTCGGCCTGGTGATTCCCTCCTCGTCGACACCAAGGCCGGCTATGCGTTCGAACGCATTCCAAAGGCCGAGGTCGAGGACTTGGTGCTGGAAGAGGTGCCCGACGTCTCCTACGAGGACATCGGCGGCCTGACTCGGCAGATCGAGCAGATCCGAGACGCGGTCGAACTTCCGTTCTTGCACAAGGAGCTCTACCGCGAGTACTCCTTGCGGCCGCCGAAGGGCGTTCTGCTGTACGGGCCTCCCGGTTGCGGCAAGACCCTGATCGCCAAGGCAGTGGCGAACTCGCTCGCCAAGAAGATGGCCGAGGTGCGCGGCGAGGACGCCCGCGAGGCGAAGTCGTACTTCTTGAACATCAAGGGTCCGGAACTGCTGAACAAGTTCGTCGGCGAGACCGAGCGGCACATCCGCTTGATCTTCCAGAGGGCTCGGGAGAAGGCCTCAGAGGGCACGCCCGTGATCGTGTTCTTCGACGAGATGGACTCGATCTTCCGTACTCGCGGTACGGGCGTCAGCTCCGATGTCGAGACCACCGTCGTCCCGCAGCTGCTCTCGGAGATCGACGGCGTCGAGGGCTTGGAGAACGTCATCGTCATCGGCGCCTCCAACCGCGAGGACATGATCGACCCCGCGATCCTGCGGCCGGGCAGGCTCGACGTCAAGATCAAGATCGAGCGGCCTGATGCGGAAGCGGCGCAGGACATCTTTAGCAAGTACCTCGTCGAGGACCTGCCGCTGCACACCGACGATCTCGAAGAGTTCGGCGGCGATCGAGCCCTGTGCGTCAAGACGATGATCGAGAAGGTCGTCGACAGGGTGTACGCCGAGATCGACGACAACCGGTTCCTGGAGGTCACCTATGCCAACGGTGACAAGGAAGTCATGTACTTCAAGGACTTCAACTCCGGGGCCATGATTCAGAACGTCGTCGACCGGTCGAAGAAGTTCGCGATCAAGTCGGTTCTGGAGAGCGGCCAGCACGGCCTGCGCATTCAGCATCTACTCGACTCGATCGTCGACGAATTCGCCGAGAACGAGGACTTGCCGAACACGACGAATCCTGATGACTGGGCACGTATTTCGGGCAAGAAGGGCGAGCGGATCGTCTACATCCGCACGCTCGTCACTGGCAAGAGTTCGTCGGCTAGCCGCGCCATTGACACCGAATCGAACCTGGGCCAGTACCTGTAGTCAGTTCTAGTCCTCGGCCAGTGCCCGCAAGCCGTAGCGATAGCGGCTACGGGCGAGCAGGGTGTGTTTCAAGTCCGCGATGGACGGATCGAGGAAACGGGACCGATACTCGCCGTCGCCGACGGCGCGTGCACTGATGTACATGAAGGTCAGCGCTGCGAGAAACAGCGTCACGTTGATGAGTGCCTGGGGGACGGGCAGTCCCATGCCCAGGAACACGCCATCGCCAGAGCCATTCCGAGTCCACGCGGCCAACAGTTGGGGGCTGAGCACGATCATGCCCAAAGCGAAGAACAGGGACGCGGTGACCACGGCGACCATCAGGATCTGAGCGACCTGAGTCGCTGCGAGTATGAACACCACGTTGAACCACTCACCCCTGGAGAGTGGGTCGGGCTCTGGTGGGTCGCAGAGGTCCTCGAACGGAGTGCCCGTCAGATGATCGGCGTGCCGGGCCGACGCCGTCGCCTTCAATAGCAGCGGTTTGGCTTGCTCGAACATCCCGGTGATGACGAACGTGCCCGCGATGGCGACGAGCAGCAGGATCGCAAGCCACATCCTGGTCTGGCTGATGGTGGCCGCCATCACCCAGACGTAGGTATTGAAGAAGACCAGGACCGTCAACAGCACGATCGGCAATGCCCTGACGAGCAGCGCGCCCGCCGCGGCGAACTGAGTCATCGTCAACCGGATAGCCCACCCGGTGATCGAGCCGATGCCGAGTGCGGTCATCGCCAGGATTAGCACGACGATCAGACCCGTAATCAGCGCGCCGATGACGCCGTCGGCGATCATTTCGCCGATCGCGACGAATCCGACGGATACAGCAGATGCGATCGCCTGCGAACGGTCGGTGACCAGGCGCGCAACGGCCCAGCCGCCGAGTCCCGCGAGAGGCAGGGCGACCGCGACGATGGCGAGGACGATCCATTCGATCACCGTCGGTTCGCCGTCGATCTCGACGCCTTGTTTGCCGGTCAGTAGATAGATGGCCAAGGAACAGGCGTCGAGAACGGAAAATCCCGTCAGTGCCGGAGCCGACCGCGACCATACGGATCGCAGTCGTGCGCGTCGGGTCAGCACCGATGGAAGACCCCGGTCGAGGAACCAACGTTCGGCGGCGCGTTGAGCGGCGATCGGCGACGTCACGGCGAGCCACTCTCCGTGTTCTCCAGCGCCAGGTATGCGTCACGGCCAGCCAGGCTGACGGCGACGTCTGCGATGAGTGGCTCGAAGAACCGCTGACGGTACAGGGGATCGGTGCTCGTGCTCACGGTGAAGTAGAGCCCGGATATCACGGCGACCAAGAGCGATGTCTGAATGACCGTCTGGGGGAATGGAATTGGGATCGTGAACCACGTTCCGTAGCAGGGAGGAGCCTCGCCGCCGGGGCAGCTGGTCTCGGACGACCACAGCACCGCGACGTCCGGTGGGATGGCGATGATCCCGAGTGCCAGGAAGAAGGCGAAAAGACTGGTGGTGAAGAACACCACCTGAATCGACTGCGAGACCACCATCACGGCGACGACATTGAACTGCTCCGCCTTGGAAAGAGGTGTCTTCTCTGGAGTGTGGTCGACGGCGTCGGCGAGCGGTGTGCCCGCGAGCAGTTCCTTGGGATCGCGCTGCTCGGCACGATCCTCGCGCAGCGCATGTACTTCGTCGCGAATCGTCGTGACGACGAAGATCAATGCGACCGCGGCGAGGAAACCGATGACCTGCCACAGCTGCGCCCTCGGCATGCGGGCGGCGAGTTGCCAGAGCTCGCCGCTGAAGTACACCAACAACGTCAGCATCAACAGTGGCAACGCGCGGCTGATCAACGTACCGAGCGCACCGACCTGTATCCAGGCAAACCTGAAGGCCCACAACGCAATCGAACCGAAGCCGAGGTAGGTCAACCAGATGGCCAGTAGCGAGATCACCACGAACGCAGGCGCTTCGGCTGCAGCGGCGGCAGACCAGCCGCTGATCGTGACGGGCATGATGACGACGAAGATCGCCATCACCGCCAGCGCAGCGGTGCGGCGGCCCGCTTCGCCAAGCGTGGTGTTGCGCTTGTGCAGAAGGTTCAGCGCGAACGGTGCCGCCACGAGGACCGCAGCGATGATTCCAAGCCTTGTCGAGAAGCCGTAGTCGGGTTGCTCGGAATTGACGTCGGCGAGCAGCATGGTGACCGCCGTGATGGCTCCGACGGCGCTGACCATCGGTGCCGATCGCTCGATCAGGCTCTGGGAGCGCACGCGCCGCGTGAGGACCAGGGGCAAGCCCCGTTGCAGGAACCACTCGTGAACCTGCTTCGTGTCGGGCACGGCACACATTGTGATGGACTGGTGGCGCTATGGCGAGACGACTCACTGCTAACTGGGGAAAGTGGGCAAACTGGGGGATATCGGCTCGGTCGGCCCTGGCGGCGGCCACGGTCGTATTCGTGGCGCTCGGAATCGCAGGGGTGGCCCTTGCCGCGGTCCTCTACCGAACCATGTTGTCCGGCATAGACTCCGCCGCAGCCGCACGGGTCAGCGAGGTCGCCGACCAAGTCGTCACCGCGGGGCCCGACAGCGTCGAGGCCGTCGACCTGCAAACCGACGAGCGCATCGTCGCGGTTCAGGTCATCGCATCCGACGGCACCGTGGTGCGCCGGTCCGAGTCGGCGCCGTTGACTCCGCTCATCCCCATCGGCGAGGTCGGCGACGGGCTGCGGATCGGCATGCCGGAGCACACGTCCCCGTTCGGCCGCATCAGGTTCAGTGCTCAGACCGTGGATGCACCCGACGGTGAATACACCGTGCTCGTCGGCGAAGGAAGCGCGACGGTGACCTCGACGGTGTGGGCGGTCGTCGTCGCCCTTGCGATCGCGTCGCCGATCGTCATCGCCGTGTCCGGTGCGGCGACCTACCTCCTGGTGCGGCGCTCGATGAAGTCGGTCGACGACATCCGGTCCCGGGTGGCCGACATCAGCATGTCGGATCTCAGCGGTCGGGTCCCCGTTCCTGGCGGCCGTGACGAGATAGCGGCGCTTGCCGAGACGATGAACGAGATGCTGGCCCGCATCGAAGCGGGGCACACCGCCTCGCAGCGGTTCGTCGGCGACGCATCACACGAGCTGAGAAGCCCACTGACCACTATCATTTCGGCGTTGGAAGTGGCCATTGCCCATCCGGAAGTCCTTGGCGGCGAGCTCAACACCGGTACGTTGATGCCGGAGGCACTCCGGATGAAGGCACTGATCGACGACCTCCTGCTCTTGGCCCGCGCCGACGAGCGGGGGCTCGACATGGCGCGTGAGGACGTCGACTTCGACGATCTCGCGCGTGCCGACGTTGCGCGGCTTCGCAACGAGACGACGCTCGACGTGCGGGCGGCAATGGAACCGTCCAGGGTGACCGGCGATCCATCGGCATTGTCCAGAGTCATCCGTAACCTGCTGAACAATGCTGCGCGCCACGCGGTCTCGCGTATCGACGTCACGGTGCGGCACGACTCCGACTGGGTGTTCCTCGAGGTCAGCGACGACGGGCCAGGGATCTCGCCACAGGACCGCGAACACGTCTTCGATCGCTTCGTGCGACTGGACAAGGACCGATCGAGAAGCGCGGGCGGTACGGGTTTGGGGCTTTCGATCGTTCGGGAGATCGTCGACGCACACGGTGGCACGGTGAGCATCGGGGATGGGATCGGTTCGGGAACGCGAGCGACGGTTCAGCTGCCGTTCGCGAACGTTCCCGACTCCAGCCGATAACCGACGCCACGGACGGTCTCGATCGTCTTGGTACCGAACGGAATGTCGATCTTGCGCCGGACGTAGCCGACGTACACTTCGACGACGTTGTCGGCGCCGTCGTAGTGGGCGTCCCAAACATTGTGCAGGATATCGGCTTTCGTGACGACCACGTCCGAATTGCGCATAAGGTACTCGAGCAGGCCGTACTCGCGAGGAGTCAGCGAGATCTTGGTGCCGTCGCGCCTGACCTCGCGGCGTGCGGGGTCGAGCGACAACGACCCAGCCGTCAACACCGCGGGACGATGGGGTGCGGATCGCCTCACCAGCGCACGCAGTCTGGCCACCAGGACGATGAACGAGAACGGCTTCGTGAGGTAGTCGTCTGCGCCAAGGTCGAAGGCGTCGGTCTGGTCGTACTCGCCGTCCTTCGCGGTGAGCATCAGGATCGGCGTCCAGACGCCTTGGGAACGCAGCCGCCGCAGCACTTCGTATCCGCTGAGGCCCGGCAGCATGATGTCGAGCACGATGACGTCGAAGTCGTTCTCCGTGGCCTGCCACAGACCGTCGACGCCAGTAGCGGCGTGAACGACGAGGAATCCCTCGGGCTTCAGGCCGACAGCCAGCGTCGAGGCCAGCAGAGGTTCGTCTTCGACGATGAGCACCTTCATCCCGTCGCATTCTTCCAGCGCATCGGCGCGCCGACGTGCGACACGGTCAGTTCATGCTCCAGGGTTCGCCGTAGGTGGTGACGCTGTCACCCGTCGATGCGATCAGCCGGGCGAAGGGGCGAAGCAGTACACCGCCTGCCGCGCCGGTGACGGTGCCGTGTGCGTTGGAGACTGCGATCTTGCCGTCGGGGCCCGCGACGTCGACCGAGAAGGTCGCCACTTCCTGGATTCCGGGGCCGTTGCCCAGGTCCGCGCTGATCGAGACGCCGGGAAACAGGTTTGGTGTGATCACCTGGTCCAGTGGTCCGAAGTCCGGGCTAATCGGGTTGATGTTCACGTCGTCGAGGGCGATGTTCGGGGTCGTGTAGGTGAAGTTGATGCCGACGCCGAGTGACCACGGGAAGCCGATCTGGTAGCCCAGCTCCACGGTGGCCTCGAACTCGTCGCATCCCGCACCGCCACAGGCGTACCTAACGCTGCCGGAGTGGAACCACTCGCGCGTCAGCCTGTTTCGGTCGAGGGGGAAGACGCCGTTGAGGAACGTGTCCCACTGCTGGACCGTGAGCATCCGGTCCTTGCCATCGACCAGGCTCAGCTCGTTGTCCAAGCCAGCGTGAGACGTGGCGGTGCTGCTGAACACGGCGGCAACCGCCATGGTCGACACTGCCAATACCCGGCTGATTGCCTTCATGATCTCCCTAGCTTCGTGCTCGGCCGCGGTTCTCGCGGCACGATGATTGGACGCTGCACCGCTCTGCCGCTTCGCCGTTGAAGGAGGGGGTGAGCCCCAGCAGGGCCCGAGCGTGCCAAAGAAGCCCTGTGAAAACGCTGAGGAAGGTTCGAGACGACGGGTCGGCGCCGTCACGACATGACACTGAGCAAGAGCTGGGCGGTGAACTGCGCAGGACTACCGGCGGTGACCGGGTCGGCAGCCGGGTCGCCTAGGCTTGCACCCATGCAAAGGATCATCGGTACTGAGATCGAGTACGGCATATCGTCGCCGTCGGATCCGACCGCGAATCCGATCTTGACGTCGACCCAGGCGGTGCTCGCCTATGCCGCCGCCGCCGGGATTCAACGCGCCAAGCGCACCAGGTGGGACTACGAGGTGGAGTCTCCGCTGCGGGACGCGCGCGGCTTCGATCTGAGCCGCTCGGCCGGTCCACCGCCGGTGGTCGACGCCGACGAGGTCGGCGCGGCCAACATGATCTTGACCAACGGTGCGAGGCTTTACGTCGACCACGCGCATCCCGAGTACGCGGCCCCCGAGGTCACCGATCCGATCGATGCCGTGATCTGGGACAAGGCGGGCGAGCGGGTGATGGAGGCGGCGGCACGCCACGTCGCCAGCGTTCCTGGGGCGGCCAAGTTGCAGCTGTACAAGAACAACGTCGACGGCAAGGGCGCGTCGTACGGTTCACACGAGAATTATCTGATGTCACGGCAGACGCCGTTCTCCGCCGTCATCGCCGGATTCACGCCATTTCTGGTGTCCCGCCAGGTGATCACCGGCTCCGGAAGGGTCGGCATGGGCGCCTCGGGTGACGACCCAGGATTCCAACTTTCGCAGCGCGCCGACTACATAGAGGTCGAGGTCGGCCTGGAGACGACCCTCAAGCGGGGAATCATCAACACCCGTGACGAGCCGCACGCCGACGCGGACAAGTATCGGCGGCTGCACGTCATCATCGGCGACGCGAACCTCGCGGAGACGTCGACCTACTTGAAGGTCGGCACTAGCTCGTTGGTGCTGGACCTCATCGAGGAGGGCGTCGATCTGTCCGACCTCGCCCTCGCCAGGCCCGTGCACGCCGTTCACGTGATCAGTCGCGACCCCACGCTGCGAGCCACCGTTGCGCTTGCCGACGGCCGCGAGCTGACAGGCCTTGCGCTGCAACGCATTTACCTCGATCGTGTGGCGAAGCTCGTCGACAGCCGCGATCCGGACCCGAGTGCCTCCCGCGTCGTGGAGACGTGGGCCGGCGTGCTCGATCTGCTCGAACGCGATCCGATGGAGTGCGCCGAGATCCTGGACTGGCCTGCCAAGCTTCGGCTGCTCGACGGCTTCCGTCAGCGTGAGAACTTGAGCTGGTCGGCGCCCCGCTTGCATCTCGTCGACCTTCAGTACTCCGACGTAAGGCTCGACAAGGGTCTGTACAACCGGCTGGTGGCGCGCGGCTCGATGAAGCGCCTCGTCACCGAACAGGAGGTGCTCGACGCCGTCGACAACCCGCCGACGGATACGCGGGCCTACTTTCGCGGAGAGTGTCTGCGGCGATTCGGCGCCGATATCGCGGCTGCCAGCTGGGATTCGGTGATCTTCGACCTCGGCGGCGACTCACTGGTCCGAATTCCGACGCTGGAGCCGCTACGGGGAAGCAAGGCGCACGTGGGAGCGTTGCTCGACTCGGTGGACAGCGCTGCGGAGTTGGTGGAGCAGCTCACCAACTGACATGCCGGGCAATCTGGTGTGGCAACGGTAGGGTGGAGAGACCAGCGGGCGGCTGTGAGTCCGCTGACGAGCGCTTGCGCGAGGAATCGTCAAGCGCTGACGAGCTTGCGCGAGGAATCGGCGAGCAGTGATGACGAGCAGGAGGCAGCGGTGGCTCAGGAGCAGACCAAACGTGGCGGTGGCGGCGGCGATGACGATGACATCACCGACGGCACGGCCGCGGGCCAAGAGCGTCGCGAGAAGCTGACCGAGGAGACCGACGATCTGCTCGACGAGATCGACGACGTGCTAGAGGAGAACGCCGAGGACTTCGTGCGCGCGTACGTCCAAAAGGGCGGACAGTGACCTGGCCGCATAGCGAAAAGCTGGCTGGCCCCCAATCGACTTCTGGATCGTCCGTTCCCATGGACATGTCGTCCTTCTCGGACCTTCTGCGCAGGCAGGCGCCTCACCTGCTACCCGCGGGCCGCGGCGACGCCTCGATTCCTGCCGTGTCGAACGCGCTTCCTCACGGCACCACGATCGTGGCGATCAAGTTTCCTGGCGGCGTGTTGATTGCGGGCGATCGTCGCTCCACCCAAGGCAACACGATCGCCGGTCGCGACGTTCAGAAGATCCACGTGACCGATGACTACACCGCCACTGGCATCGCGGGCACCGCAGCCATCGCGGTCGAGTTCGCGCGGCTCTACGCGGTCGAACTCGAGCATTACGAGAAGCTCGAGGGCGTGGCGTTGACCTTCGCGGGCAAGGTGAACCGGCTCGCGATCATGGTCAGAGGCAATCTCGGCGCGGCCCTGCAGGGCTTCGTTGCGCTGCCCCTTCTGGTCGGTTACGACCTCGATGATCCCAATCCGCAGAGCGCAGGACGCATCGTGTCGTTCGACGCCGCCGGTGGCTGGAACCTCGAACTAGAGGGCTACCAGTCCGTGGGCTCCGGCTCGATCTTCGCGAAGTCGTCGATCAAGAAGCTTTACTCGCGGGTGACCGACGCCGACTCGGCGCTTTCGGTGGCCATCGAGGCGCTCTACGATGCCGCCGACGACGACTCGGCTACCGGCGGACCCGACCTCGTCAGGGGCATCTACCCGACGGCCGTCGTGATTCAGGCCGAGGGCGCCGAGGAGGTCACCGAGGAGCGTATCGCCGGGCTGGCCCGCGAGGTCATCGAAAGTCGTTCGCGAGCTGACTCCTTCGGCCCTGGCGATAGCGGCGACGGGAAGGTGGAGTTGTGAGCTTCCCGTACTTCATCTCGCCCGAACAGGCGATGCGGGAGCGTTCGGAGCTCGCGCGCAAGGGCATCTCCCGCGGCCGCAGCGTCGTGGCGCTGGCCTATTCCGGTGGTGTGCTGTTCGTAGCCGAGAATCCGTCGCGGTCACTGCAGAAGGTCAGCGAACTCTATGACCGGGTGGGCTTCGCCGCGGTCGGGCGGTTCAACGAGTTCGACAACCTACGCCGTGGTGGCATCCAGTTCGCCGATACGCGTGGCTACGCCTACGACCGGCGCGACGTGACCGGCCGGCAGCTCGCGAACGTATACGCCCAGACGCTCGGCACGATCTTCACCGAGCAGGCCAAGCCTTACGAGGTCGAACTCTGCGTCGCCGAGGTTGCGCACTTCGGTGAGACCAAGGAGCCCGAGCTCTACCGAATCACCTACGACGGATCGATCGCCGACGAGCCGCACTTCGTCGTGATGGGCGGTACGACTGAGCCCATCATCACCGCGCTCAACGAGTCGTACACCGAGAACGCAGGGCTCAGCGAGGCGACCAGGATCGCAGTCGCGGCGCTCAAGACGGGTAGCGGCAACGGCGCCGAGGCACGCGTCCTCGGGCCATCCACCCTCGAGGTCGCGATTCTCGATGCGAGTAGGCCCAGGAGGGCATTCCGTCGCATCACCGGCTCGGCGCTGGAAGCGCTGCTGCCGGTGGAGGAGGCCTAGCCCTCCTAGGCGGTGCGGCTTAGGTTAGCCTGCACTACGTGGGAACCGTGTTTGGCACCGTGGTGGACGCCTTTGCAGTCGGGCCGCGGATTCGACGAATCGTGTTCGACGTGCCCGATCTCGCCGACCTGCCGCTGCCCGGTGGAGGCGACGACGCACTCGGCATCTATTTTCCGAACCCCGGTGAGCCGTGCCCGCCGCCGATGCAGTGTCGCGACGGTGTGTGGGATTACTTCGATGCCGACGCCACACCCGACGGGCGCAACTATTCGGTGCGTTACTTCGATTGCGGCACTTGCCGCATCACGTGCGACTTCGTTCTGCACGAGCGGGGGGTGGCCAGCGACTGGGCCCGTCGGGCGCGCGTCGGTGAGCAGGTGGTTCTCTCGCATGCCCGCGGTTGGTATCGGCCGGAATCGACGACTCGGTGGCAGCTGCTGGTCGCTGACCTCGCGGGTCTGCCAGCATTGGCTCGCATCCTCGAGGAACTGCCCGCGGGGGTCGTCGCCGATGTGCTCGTCGAGGTGGTCGAGCCAGCCGATCTCGATTATCTGCCTGCGCGGCATGACGTTTCGATCGCCTCGAGCGTCGGGACGGGTAACGGACGCGCACCAAGCAGGCTCCCCGAGATGGTTCGAGCGGTCACTCACCCGGATGGCCGTGGCTACTGCTGGTTCGCCGGGGAGGCGCAGGCGACGCGCGATGTCCGCAAGCATCTGCGCAACGACCACGGTTGGGTCGCCGACCAGTACGACATCGTCGGCTATTGGCGCTTGGACTCCGAGACGTGGGATCGCAAGTACGAGAAGGTGAGCGACGAGGTGGAGGCGGTCTATGCTCGGGCGCTGGCCGAAGGCAAGGGCGACAAGCTGGCGTCCGAGGAGTACGACCTCGCGCTCGAACGCGTCGGCCTCTAGGGGATGAGCATTGCGACGACCGTGGACGGTCAGGCCGACACCGTCGCGGGCGGGGTGCGGCCGCCTCGCGCGCGCCGGCGCGCCGTCGGTCTGATCTGTTGCGCGGCGGCGTTGGCATTGGTGTGCGTGCTCAGCCTGGCGATCGGTACCGAAAACGTCAGTCTGGCAACGGTATGGCAGGCGGTGACCGACTACACCGACACCGGCAACGAGTGGATCGTGCACGAGCTGAGGGTCCCGCGCACCGTCCTCGGGATCGCCGTCGGCATCGCGCTGGGGCTCAGCGGAGCCCTCATCCAGGGCACTACCCGGAATCCGTTGGCCGACACCCAGATTCTTGGAATCAATGCCGGTGCCGGGCTCTTCCTCGTCGCGGCGATCGCCTTCCTCGGGCTGCGTTCCATCTTGGCTTACATCTGGTTTGCGTTCCTCGGGGCCTTCGTCGCCATGCTGCTGGTGTATCTGATCGGGATGACCGGCCGAGCGGTGGCGACGCCGGTGCGAATGCTGCTCGCCGGCGTCGCGATCGGCGCAGTGATGGAAGGCATTTCGTATGCCATTCGACTGCGCAACCCCAGAGCGTTCGACTCGATGCGGTACTGGGACGCAGGTGCTCTCGATGGCCGTTCGCTCGCGGTGGTCGCGGTGGTCGCGCCGTTCATCGCCCTTGGCGCGGTCATCTGCATGTACGTCAGCCGGGGGCTCAATGCCGTCGCGCTCGGTGACGATCTCGCCGTCGCCATGGGCGGCAACGTCGTTCGTACCCGTGTGCTCGGCTTCGTTGCGGTGACCCTGCTCGCTGGCGCGGCGACCGCAGCAGCGGGCCCGATCGGATTCGTCGGCCTGATGATCCCCCATGCGGTGCGATGGTTCACCGGCCCGGACTGGCGGTGGATATGCGCGTACTGCGTCTTCGCCGCTCCCGCCTTGCTGCTGGCCGCCGACGTCCTCGGGCGGGTCGTCGTGCGTCCGGGCGAGCTCCCGGCGGGGATCGTCACGGCCTTCATCGGTGCGCCCGTGTTGATCTGGCTGATTCGGCGCAGGGACGTCGCCGGATTGTGAGCGGACTTGCGCCGATTGACTTCGGGCACCGGCAGCTCATCGTCCGCCGCGAGCCCGCGATCGCGCTGCGCGCATCGTGGCGCAGCGTCGCCGTTGTCGCGATCCTCGGCACGGGGGTACTGGTGTTGGCGGTGTACGCCCTTGGCGTCGGCGAGTACCCGGTGTCACCCCCGCAGGTCGTTGCGATCCTCACCGGCCGTGACGAAAGCTTCGCCAGTGTCCTCGTTCTCGAATGGCGAATGCCGCGAATCCTGTTGGCAGTCCTCATCGGTGCGGCATTGGGTATCTCGGGCGCCATCTTCCAGGCGCTCACTCGCAACCCACTTGGCAGCCCGGACGTGATCGGCTTCGACTTCGGTGCCTACACCGGCGCGTTGATGGCGATCGCCGTGCTCGGCGGCGGCTACTTCACGGTGTCGGTGAGCGCGGTGACCGGGGGCCTCGCGACAGCCATCCTGGTGTATCTGCTGTCGTACAAGAACGGCGTTGCAGGGTTCCGGCTGATCATCGTCGGAATCGCCGTCAGTGCAGTGCTGAGTTCGTTCTGCCAGTGGATCATCCTGAAGATCAAGCTGCACCAGGCGATTACGGCGTCGGTATGGCAGCAGGGATCGCTAAGTGGGCTGGACTGGGCTCAGGTGTATCCGGTGGCAGGCTGTCTCGCCGCGACGGCGGTGATGCTCGTCGTCGTTGGTCCGAAGCTGCAGATCCTTCAGATGGGTGACGATGCGGCGGGTGGGCTCGGACTGAACCCCGAACGTGTCAGGCTGGCCTACTTTTGGGTCGGGGTGTTCTTGGTCGCGGTTGCCGCTGCCGCCGCTGGCCCGATCTCGTTCGTGGCGCTAGCCGCACCACAACTCGCCCGTCGTCTCACGGCCGCCCCCGGTGTCGGGCTGATCTCGGCAGCGGCGATGGGTGCCTTTCTCCTGCTGGCGAGCGATCTGATCGCGTTGCGGATCTTCGCGCCAACCGAGTTGCCGGTGGGAACGGTCACGGTGACCGTAGGAGGTCTGTACCTGGTGTACCTGCTTGTCGCGCAGTCGCGGCGCGGATAGAGGGGAAGGCGGATGGCTCAGATGTCCAACGACGACCGGGCGCGGGATTTCCATGCCCGGCTAGAGGCCCGCGATCTGTCACTCGGCTACGGCGACAAGACGATCGTCGAGGATCTGGCCGTGACCATCGCCCACCGCGCGATCACCGCGATCGTCGGCCCGAATGCGTGTGGCAAGTCGACTCTGCTCCGCGGTCTCGCGAGGCTGCAGCGTCCTACGAGCGGGCAGGTGATCCTGGACGGGGCGGACATCACAACGCTGCGCACCAAGGAAGTCGCCCGCAAACTCGGGCTGCTGCCGCAGTCGTCGATCACGCCCGAGGGAATCACGGTCGCCGACTTGGTGGCTCGCGGGCGGTTTCCGCATCAGAAGTTGTTGCGCCAGTATTCACGCGAGGATCAGCAGGCGGTAACCGATGCGATGGCAGCGACGGCGGTGACTCCGCTGGCAGGACGGCAGGTGGACCAGCTCTCCGGCGGTCAGCGTCAACGGGTTTGGGTGGCTATGGTGCTTGCACAGCAGACTCCGCTCATCCTGCTCGACGAACCGACGACGTTCCTGGACATCGCCCACCAGATCGAGTTGCTCGACCTGTTCGCCGAACTCAACGCCTCGCAAGGCTGCACCATCGTCGCGGTGTTGCACGACCTCAACCACGCCTGCCGGTTCGCCGACGAGATCATCGCGATGAAGGACGGATCGATTGTCGCGCAGGGCAATCCGTCAGTCGTGGTCACCGCGGAACTGGTCGAGGCGGTGTACGGCCTGAGGTGTCAGATCATCGAAGACCCTGAAACCGGTACGCCGCTGGTGATCCCGCGAGCTTCACGCACGCGAGTAGCCAAGGAGGCTGCGGCGGGCGACAGGTTGCGCGCCGAGTCTCGCTAGTCGGGGGGCACCAGCGGCGTGGCCGGTCAGGAGTTGGACAGGTCAGCGACCGGCTTGCCCTGCACGGCGTTGCTCAGCTGCGGGACGAGGAGATCCAGCGCGTAGATCATCGCGTCGGGCCCGCCGAATGCCAGCGCGCCGGACAGGGTGGAGTCCGAACCCGCGTACAGGGTGCGCCCGTCGCGGACGACGTTGAGCCGCTGGAACGCGGGTACGGCCGCCATCTGCTCCTTGGTGAGGCCGTTGACGAACAGCACGTTGCCGTCGAGCAGGCTCAGCTTTTCCTCGGAGACGTCTCCGATGGTGTCCTGCGTAGTGAAGCCGAGGCCCTCGAAGATCGCATTGCGGGGGTCGCCCTTGCCGATCAGATAGTGCGCGTTGGGCTCTGACGTGAAGTCCGACACCAGGGTCTTGCCCGCGAATTCGGGATGCGCGCTCCTCGCGTCGTTGATCTTCGCCTTCACCTGGTCGACTAGCTTCTGCGCTTCATCAGCGCGACCGAGTGCCTTGCCGGTGGTGAGAAGCTGTACGTCCCAAGGGGTTTCCTCGTCAGGATAATCCGCGGATTGCACCACCGTCGGGGCAATCTGCGAGAGCCTGTCGTAGGTCTTCTGGTCGACGGTTTCGTTGATCGCGAAGATCACGTCCGGCTTTGCCGCTGCAATGGCCTCGAAGTTGATGGTGTCGCCCTCGATCGAAGGAACACCCTTCCCGTCGGTCGCCTGCTTCACCCATGGGAAGTCGTCGTAGTTGTCGAAGTACCCGCCACGGGTGCCTACCGGCACGATGCCGAGCGGCAACACGAAGTCCTGATCGATCCAGCCCGCCGTGACGACTCGCTTGGGATTGGCGGGAACCTTGGTCTCGCCGAACTTGTGGGTGATCGTGACCGGTTCGCCCGCTGCCGCGGGTTCGTTCTTGGCTTCGGGTGCGGGTGAGCTACAGCCTACGAGAAGGCCGACTACCAGCGCGCTTACTGCAAGAAGCGACGATCTACGCCTGAGCGAGGTACCTAAATTAGTGAGCGACATTAGGTTAGGATAACCTATCCCAGGGCTGGGAACTCGCTGGGTGGGTCAACGACGTCAACAAGGCTGGAGGGCGAAAGAATGCTCCGAACCATGCTGGGGGGCAAGGTACATCGTGCCACTGTCACGCAGGCAGATCTGCACTACGTCGGCTCGATCACGATCGACCGAGACCTCATGCGGGCGGCCGACATCTTGGAGGGCGAACAGGTCGATGTCGTCGACATCACCAATGGGGCGCGGCTGACCACCTATGCGATCACGGGCGCTCCCAGTTCCGGCGTCATCGGAATCAATGGAGCTGCAGCGCATTTGGTGATACCTGGGGACCTCGTGATCATCATGTCGTTCCGCGCCCTCAACGAACGCGAGATAGCCGATTACGCGCCTCGGGTGGTTCACGTCGACGGCCAGAACCGCATCGTCGCGCTCGGACAGGACCCCGCCCAGCCCGTACCCGGTGCGCTCGATCAGTGGGCAAGCCGCTGATGTCCGGACTACGGGGAACGAACGGCAGGTGGAACGGATCTGTGAGCGGTCGGGTTCTCGACGTCGTCGGCGTGGGGTTTGGCCCGTCCAACCTCGGCTTGGCGATCGCTATCGAGGAACACAACTGTCAACACGGCAATCGGCACCAGATCTCAGCTGAGTTCGTGGAGGCCAAGAACGAATTCGGCTGGCATACCGGCATGTTGATACCTGGAACGACGATGCAGATCTCGTTCCTCAAGGATCTGGCGAGTCAGCGCAACGTGCAGAGCAAGTACACGTTCCTCAAGTATCTGACCGATCGCGGCCGGCTCAACGAATTCATCAATCACCAGACGTTCTTTCCGACCAGGCTGGAGTTTCACGACTATCTGGAATGGGCGGCGGCCCTAGTGGATGCCACCGTGCACTTCGGTACGAGGGCGATCGCGGTTCGCGACGAAGGCGATTGCCTGGCGGTCGAGGTCGACGGTCCAGGCGTAACTACCCTGCGCGCCCGATCCGTCGTGCTCGCGGGCGGGTTGCAACCACAATTGCCCGCCGGGGTCGTCGAGACGCCGCGCCAGTTCCACAACCACGGGCTGCTGACCAAGATCCCGAACCTGCCATCTCTCGGTCACGGTCGCTTCGTGGTGGTCGGCGCTGGCCAGAGCGCAGCAGAGGTGACCGACTACCTTCACACCACCTTCCCCGCGGCAGAGGTTCATGGCGTCTTCGCAAAGTACGGGTACAGCCCCGCCGACGACAGCCCATATGCGAACAGGGTTTTCGACCCTGCCGCTGTCGACGACTTCTACACGGCGGAGCCCACGGTGCGGCAGCGACTGATGGACTACCACCGCGCCACCAACTACTCGTGCGTCGACTTGCCGCTCATCGAGGAGTTGTACCGGCGCGAGTACGCCGAACGGGTGGCGGGCAGACGCAGGCTCTTCTTCCGCGGCGCGTCGAGTGTGCAGTCCGCGATCGAGGATGACCACGGCGTGCGCGTGAGCATCGAGCACCATCCAACGAAGACCGTAGAGACGCTCGACTGTGACGGCGTCGTGTATTCGACCGGCTTCACCCCAATGTCGTTGCCGGACATCCTGGGCGAGCTGTTCGACGACCCCGGGTACGAGGCCGATCGGCCTGCGGTGGAACGCGACTACCGCCTTCGCGCGTCGCGCGAGCTCTCCGGGCCGATCTACCTACAGGGCGGGACCGAGCACACCCACGGACTCAGTTCGTCGCTGATCTCCAACATCGCGGTGCGGAGCGGCGAGATCGTCGAATCCATCGCCCGTCACGTGGACATGGCAGGCGCGACCCAGCAGGCCGTCGGCGACGGCAGCTACGGGTGATCGGTCAGATAGCCGCCGCCGCGGCCGAAGAACTCCAGTGCGGGCAACTCGGAGCCGTCGTCGAGGCGTACGGTCTCGATGACCAAGCCGTGCCCGTCGCCGCGATGGGACTGCGGTCCTGCGACGATCACCATGCCGTTGCCTTCGGCGATGAATACGCGGCCGGGGGTGCCGCCGTACCGGCAGCGAGACACCGAAGCCCGCACGACGCGGATGCGTTGGCCGTGGTAGTGCGTGACGGCATTCGGGTATGGATCGGACAGGGCACGGACGAAGCGTTCGAGATCTTCTGCAGGCCAACGCCAGTCGATGATGCTGTCGCGCGCGGACCGCTTGTGGAAGAAGGTCCGCGCGTCGAGGTCCTGCTTGGTCCACACGGCGGACCCCTGCTCGATGAGGTCCAGGGACTGGAGCAGGACTCCAGGGATCAGGTCGATCGTCGCGCGGACGAGGGAGGTACCGGTGTCCTGCGAGCCGATGGGAATGGCCCGTTGGACGACGATGTCGCCGGTGTCGAGGTCGTCGTCCATGCGATGGGCAGTCAACCCCACTTCGTCGGCGCCGCTGATCATCGCCCAGATGACCGGCGAGAATCCGGTGAACTTCGGCAACAGGGAATCGTGCAGATTCAAGGTGCCGTGCGGAGGCAGGTCGAACAACTCTCGCGGCAGCCAGGTTCGCCAGTTGTTGGCGACGATGATGTCCGGCTCGGCGAGCTTGACCCGCGCGATCAATTCGTCGTCGGGCCGCTGCGCCAGGTGTACCGGGATGCCGTTCTCGCGCGCGAGATCCTCGACGGAGTCTGCCCAAATCGATTCGTACGGTTGATCACTCGGCGGATGCGTGACGGCGAGAACCACCTCGTGGTGCGAGTGAATCAGCGTCTCCAAGGTCTTGTGTCCCCAGGTCTGATACCCGAACGTCGATACCCGCATTCCTCACCCTCCGTATTTGAATATGGATAGCCTAACCTTATAAGTTGTTGTCAATCGAAGCGGGCTCTCCCGGGAGCGGCCCGGCGAGCAGAGTCAATTGAGAGGAGAACTCATGTCAGGCAACCCCTTTGACGACGAGGCAGCGAAGTTCTATGTCCTGGTCAACGACGAGGAGCAGCACTCGTTGTGGCCAACGTTCAAGCAAGTACCGGGCGGGTGGACGGTCGTGTTCGGTGCCGATGGCCAGGCTGGCAGGCAGGAGTGCCTCGACTACGTCGAGCAGAACTGGACCGACATGCGGCCGAAGAGCCTGCAGCTGAGGATGGCAGCAGTCAGCGCATGGGGAGCTGACGCGACATCGTAGCCATGAACGTAGTGTCGACGGTGTCGTCCCAGGGTACGGACGACATCACGTCCAACGACGCGGAAACACGCACTGGCGCAGCCATTCTCCTGCGTACCGTCAGACGCAATGCCCGGCTGCTCACCACCGGCTCGCTGCTCATCTGCGGTCACCAGATATGCGAGGCGACGGTGCCGGTGTTGATCGGCATCGTCGTCAGCCGCGCCGTCGAGACCGGCGACGCAATGCAGCTGGTGATCTGGGTGGCTGGGCTGGCGGCGTTGTTCCTCCTGCTAACGACGTGCTACCAGCTCGGCGCCAGGCACCTGATGCGCGCGATCGCCACAGAGGGCCACCAGCTGCGGGTCGACCTGGCCGTCAAGATCCTGCATCCGTGGCGACTCCGGACGACGCGACGCAGCGGTGAATTGCTTTCCATCGCAAGCACTGACGCGGACGAGACGTCGTATCTGCTGGACTACGTACCGCGCATCGCGGGCTCGGTGACTGCCATCGTGGTCTGCGCGGGCGTACTACTGACCATCGACGTCCCGCTCGGGTTGGTCGTGCTGATCGGTACACCTGCGATCCTGGTACTGCTCCAGCTCGGCGGGCCGGTCATCACCCGGCGGGTCGCCGACCAACAGGAGCTCGCGGGGAAGGCTACGGCGATGTCCGCCGATCTGATCGCGGGGATGCGACCCTTGCGCGGGATCGGAGCCGAGGACGCCGCCGCGCATCGCTACCGGACGGTGAGTCAGGAGGCGCTCGCGGCGACCGTGCGTGCCACCCGCTCACAGGCCATCTTCGTCGGCTTCTCGAATGCCGCCAGCGCGCTGCTAGCGGTCGGAATAGCCGTCACCGCAGGATGGTTCGCACTTCGCGGCCAGATCTCGATCGGCGAGCTGATCACCGTGATCGGCCTCGCGCAGTTCCTGCTTGAGCCGTTCAACACCATGGCGGAAGTGCCCAGCTGGGTCGCGGAGGCACGCGCCTCCGCCAACCGCGTCGGCTGGATCGAGGACGCCCCCATGGCGCTGAAGCCCGGTAGCGCTCACCTCGCTGCCGGGCCGCATGGACTCGAACTCGACGACGTTCGCCATGGAACGCTCGACGGAACCACGCTGTCGGTCGAGGCTGGGGACTTCGTCGGAATGGTCGCCACTCAGTCCGCCGACGCCGACGCGATCGTGAAGGTCTTGTCTGGGCAACTGATGTCCAGTGAGTACACCGGGGCGGTCCGCGTCGGCGGCGTGCCGCTCGAAGACCTCGATCTCGGTGAGTCCCATCGCGCGTTGCTCGTCGAGCCGCACGTGACCGACCTCTTCACCGGCTCTCTGCGCTCCAATCTGACTGCGGGGATCGATGCCGCCGATGGTCGACAGATCGACGATGCGTTGCGTTCCTCCTGTGCCATCGACGTCGTCGAGGTCCACGCGGAGGGTCTCGACCACCGCGTCACGGAGCGCGGTGCGAGCCTGTCGGGTGGGCAGCGCCAGCGGTTGACGCTCGCGCGCGCGCTACTGCGCGGCGCACCCGTACTTGTCCTGCACGAACCCACCACCGCCGTCGATGCGGTCACCGAAAGTGTCGTGGCCCAAGGCATCACCGAAATGCGGCACGGCTCGTCCTGCCGAGAATTCACGACGCTGATCGTCACCTGCAGCCCGGCGCTGCTCGCAGCGACCGATCGCGTGGTCTTGCTCGACGGCGGCCGGGTCGTGGCCTCCGGCTCGCACCAGGATCTGATGGACCGCCAGGACTACCAAGCGGCGGTGCTGCGATGACCGCTCCTGCTACCGAGTCGGTCATCCTGCCCGTGGCCACCGGTCGAGAGACGTGGAACTGGCTGCGCGGCGAGTTGCGTGCCAGGGCGGGGTCGGGATTGTTGACGGTCGTCGTCGGCCTGATCGCGGCAGCGGCGGCGGTGCTGCCCGTGTACGTGCTCGGCGTGCTCGTCGACCGCATCATCGACGGGTCACCGCCGTCGGTCATCGTCGTGATCGCCGTGATCGTCGCGTGCGCCGCGGTGCTCGGCGGAGTTGCGAGCGGACTGTCCAACTACCTGATCGGAAAGCTTGGCGCCGTCGCGCTGGCTGACCTGCGCGAGGCAGGTGTCGAGCGGGCGTTGTCTCTGCCGACGACGACGGTGGAGCGAGTTGGTCGCGGCGACTTGCTGTCTCGCGTGAGCACCGACGTCGCGACGATCGGCAAGGCGTTGTCGGATGTGATTCCTACGATGTTCGCCTCGATCCTGCTGGCTGCGCTCTCACTCGTCGCGATGATCGGTCTCGACTGGCGCCTCGGACTCGCCGGCGCCGTCGCTGTGCCGCTATACGTGATGGCGTTGCGGTGGTACCTCCCGCGGTCGGCGCCGCGCTATGCCGAGGAACGGCGCGCCATCGGCGAGCGCTCGCAGGTGCTGATGGAGAGCATGCTCGGGTCCGCCACGGTCCACGCCTACGACCTGAACGCCACGCACCAGAACGCCATCGAGGTGGCTTCGGCCCGGGTCCGCGACATTTCGATCGGCGTGTTCACCCTCTTCACGCGGTTCGTCGGACGCATCAATCGCGCCGAATTCGTAGGCCTGTCCGTCATCTTGATGGTGGGGTTCTGGTTGGTTCAGCACGGTGAGGTCACCGTCGGCCAGACCACCGCAGCGGCGCTGCTCTTCCACCGATTGTTCAGTCCGGTCAGCGAATTGCTCTTCACGTTCGACGAAGCACAGGACGCGGGTGCGAGCCTGGCGCGTCTCGTCGGGCTGGTGAGCATGCCCGACGGAGCCGCGCAACCGACGGCGGCAACGACGGAGCCGCGCGATGCGTCGCTCGAGCTCGATGACCTGTACTTCAGCTACGACGGTGAACACTCTGTCGTACAGGGTGTTTCGATCCGGGTTGCGCCTGGGCAGCGGGTCGCGTTGGTCGGATCGACGGGAGCGGGCAAGTCGACGGTTGCCGGTATCGCCGCTGGCGCGTTGACCCCGAAACGGGGTTCGGCGAGCGTCGGCGGGGTCTCGCTGTCAACGCTGACCGCCGAACAGCGTCGTCGGCAGGTCGCGATCGTCAGCCAGGACGTGCACGTCTTCGCGGGGCCACTCATCGACGACCTGAGGCTGGCCGACCCGGCCGCGACGGACGAGCAGGTGCACGTCGCCCTGAGTGCGGTCGGCGCCGACGAATGGGTGGCCGCGCTGAGCGACGGCGTCGACACGGTCGTCGGTGAAGGCGGCCATCAGCTGACTTCCGCACAGGCACAACAACTTGCCTTGGCCCGTCTAGTTCTGCTCGACCCGACGGTCGCAATTCTGGACGAGGCCACCGCGGAGGCGGGCAGCCAGGGCGCCCGCGAGTTGGAGCGGGCCGCGGCCGCGGCGACCGAGGGCAGAACGACGTTGGTGATCGCGCATCGACTCACGCAGGCCGCGACGGCGGACCGGATCGTCGTGATGGACAACGGCGCCGTCGTCGAAGAGGGCACGCACGACGACCTCGTCGCCACGGGTGGCAAATACGCCCAGCTGTGGCAGGCATGGGCGGCCAATCATTCACAGGTGGAGCAGGCACAGACGTGACGACGACCGATCTCGACGACGGACTGACCGCGAATGATCGTCTGAATCTGTTGCGGCAGTGGAACGATCAAAGTTGGCCGGAAGCGACCACGACGGTCCCCGAGTCCTTCGCCAGGCAGGCCCGACTGACTCCCGACGCCCTGGCGGTGGTGGCCGGCGACACCCGACTGACGTATCGCGAGTTGGCAACGCAGGCATACCAGTTGGCGAATCTACTACGTGCCCGCGGCGTCGTGCACGAAGAGATGATCGCGATCGCGCTGCCCCGTTCGGCCGAGATGGTCGTCGCCGTGGTGGCCATCCTCGCCGCGGGCGCCGCGTTCGTGCCCATCGATCCGCAGTGGCCCGACGAGAGACGTCGGCAGGTGCTCGACGAGACTAGGGCCGTCGCGGTCGTGGTCGCGCCCGGCGGGGGAGTACCGGGCGACCCGGATGCCATCGAACTCGATCTGGGCCGTTGGACTTTCGGCGACCAGTCCGCAGACGAGCCGCCGACCGATGTCGACGGACGGCAGCTGGCGTACGTGATCTTCACCTCAGGGTCGACCGGAAAGCCCAAGGGCGCGATGATCCGGCACGAGGCCATCGCCGAGAGGTTGACCTGGCAGGTCGACGACGTGCTGGGCTTCGGTCCCAGCGACGCCTCGCTGTTCAAGGCGCCGCTGTCCTTTGACATCTCCATCAACGAGATCCTGCTGCCGCTGGTCTCCGGAGGCTACGTGGTGGTGGCAGAGCCCGGCGGCGAGCGCGACCCGCAGTACCTGCTTGACCTGATCGCAGCAGAGAAGGTCACCTTCGTCTACCTGGTGTCGTCCATGCTCGACGTGCTGCTCGACCTCGCTTCCCACAGCGGCATGGCCACCAGCCCGCTATCCGGGCTCAAGCACGTCTGGTGCGGCGGTGAGGTCTTGACGCCTGCGCTCTTCGATCGATTCCGGGCACAGCTGAGCACCACGCTCTACCACGGCTACGGTCCGGCGGAAGCGACCATCGGCGTGTCCCACGTCGTCTACCGCGACAGCGCGGCGCGCATCGAGACGTCGATCGGTCGTCCGAATCCACACACCCAGCTCTACGTGCTCGACGAGCATTTGCGGCCCGTGCCGGTCGGCGTCGGCGGCGAGCTGTACGCCGCCGGATTCCTGTTGGGCCGCGGTTACATTCACGCTCCGGGCCTGACCGGATCACGCTTCGTGGCCAACCCCTTCGACGACGACGGCTCGCGAATGTACCGGACCGGCGATCTCGCCCGGTGGACCGCCGACGGCGTGCTCGAATTTCTTGGCAGGGCCGACAACCAGGTCAAGATCCGCGGGATGCGGGTTGAGTTGGAGGAGATCGAATTAACGCTTGCCGCGCATCCGTCGGTTCGGCACGCGGCGGTCATTCTGCGCCACACCGCCTCGGGTGCCTCGCAATTGACCGGTTACGTGGTGTGCAACACCGACGTCGACGCCGACGAGTTGCGGTCGTGGTGTGCCTCGAAGCTGCCGGAACACATGGTGCCCAATTGCATCCTCGCGCTCGACGAATTTCCCGTCACGGCTAACGGCAAGATCGACAGGCGCGCACTACCCGCACCGCCGACGCCCGATCAAGTCGGGCGGACGGCGATGGACGAAGTGCCGACCGATCCACGGGTGCAGTCGATCTGTGAGATCTTTGCGGAACTGCTCGGTGTGACGAGCGTCGGCGCCAACGCCGACTTCTTCGCACTCGGCGGCGACAGCATCGTGGCGATGGGCCTGATCACCCGGGCTCGCAAGCTTGGCCTGAGATTGCGGCCCCGCGACGTCTTCGCCATGCGCACTCCCGCCGCGTTGGTGTCGGCCGCGGAGCCCGTCGACTTCGCGCCCACTGGATCCGCCGTCGCCGCGGTGGGCGAAGTCGGTGCAACTCCGATCCTGTCGTGGCTCAACGAGATTGGCGACGGACTTGACGGGTTCTTCCAGTCCGTCACCCTGCATACGCCGGTCGGGCTGACGATGCCTGCCCTCGCGACGATGATCGACGAGCTTCTCGACTGCCACGACGTTCTGCGGGCGCGGCTCAGCTCGGTTCAGCCTGCCGGTTTGACCGTCCCCCCTGGCGGAGTCATCAGCGCAGCCGACGTCCTCACCCGAGTCCCGGCTCGCGACGACATCGAGGCGCAGACAGCCGGCGAGCGGGCGGCAGCCGTGACCCGCCTGGACCCGAGCGCCGGGCGAGTGCTCGACGTCGCGTGGGTGGACGCAGGCGCTGACCTCCCCGGGCGCCTCATCCTGGTGGTCCATCACATCGTCGTCGACGGAGTATCTCTACGGCTGCTCGCCGACGACCTAGCCTCTCTGTGGTCGGATGTCACCGCCGGACGTCCCGCATCACTCGCGAAGGCCGACACGTCATTTCGGGCGTGGTCGGAAGCTCTGCAATCGGCGACCGTCGCGGGTGAGTTCGCCTCCGACGAAGACCACTGGTTGCGGGTCGCGGATGCGGCGCGCGCCCACGATCGGCCGCTGGGCAGCAGACCGCTCGATCCGGCGATCGACGTAGTCGCGAGCGAGGCGAAGCTCGTCGTGCACCTCGACGAAGACGTCACGGCGCGTCTGCTTGGACCGGTGCCCGCTGCGATCAACGGCGGAGTGAACGACGTCCTGGTAGCGGCCTTGGCGATGGCGGTCGCGAAGTGGCGCGGACTCGCCGACTGCTCAGGTCTGGTGCTCGAGTTGGAGGGACACGGCCGTGAGGAGCAGTACCTCGGTGTCGCAGGCGATCACCTCGACCTGACCCGCACCATCGGGTGGTTCACCACCCTGTACCCGGTCTACGTCGACGCGGGACGAGCGGCGTGGGACGAGCTGATCTCCGGTGGCCACGAACTTGGCAGGGCGGTCAAGGCCGTGAAGGAACAACTCCGCGCAGTACCCCGCAACGGTCTGAGTCATGGCGCCCTGCGGTATCTCTCGGACCCACCGCGCCCGGATCTCTCAGTCACACCGCAGGTCCTGTTCAACTATCTGGGTCGGTTCAGCGGTGCAGGCGATGCGCCGTGGACCCTGGCCGACGCGACAGTGGCGGAAGACCGGGATCCCCGAATGCCGCTGCCGCGGGCGCTCGAAGTCAACGCGATCACCATCGAGACCGGCGACCGCACGCGGTTGCAGGCGACGTTCAGCTGGCCGGGCGCGGTTCTCGAGTACGACCAGGTGCAGGCGCTCGCCGGACTGTGGACCGACGCACTCGGGGCGATCGCCGCCAGCCCGGCGGTCGCGGGTCCCACGCCGTCGGACTTTCCCCTCGTCACGGTCGAGCAGTCGGACATCGACGCACTGCCAGCGATCGTGGACCTACTGCCGCCGTCGCCGCTGCAGGCCGGAATCCACTTCCATTCGACCTATGCCGACGTCGATCCCTACGTGGTCCAACAGATCGTGGAGCTGTCCGGTGCGGTCGACCCCGAGCGGCTGCGCTTGGCCGCGGACCGCCTGATCGCCAGGCATCGCCACCTCGGCGCGGCGTTCCGTCCCATCGGGGATGGCAGGATCGTCTCGGTCATCGGGCCTGCGCCAGCCGTGCCGTGGTACTACGAGGACGTCAGGGGGCTCGAACCGACCGCCGCGAGCGAGCGGGTCGCGGGCGTCGCCGAGGAGCAGCGGGGCAGGCCCTTCGATCTCGGCGACCCTCCGCTGATGCGGTATGCGCTAGTGCGGCTGGCCGCGCAGCGCCACGTGCTGATCCAGACCGTCCACCACATCATCGCCGATGGCTGGTCCGTGCCGATCGTCCTTCGAGAGCTCGCGGCGCTGCACGACGATCTCGATGCCCCGTTGCCCGCGCCCGCGTGCTATCGCGACTATCTACAGTGGATCGCCAACGCGCCCACCGATTCGGCCATCGAGGCGTGGCGGAGCGAGTTGGGCGATGTCGCGGGACCGACGCGGCTCGCGGATGCGCTGCCGCCCAACGCATCCAGCGACTCCGGCTTCGGCAAGGTCGGCATGGAGTTGCCCGCCGAGGACGCCGTCAGGATCAGCCAGTGGGCCGCCGAACGCGGCGTCACCACCAGCTCGGTCATCGCCGCGGCGTGGGGGATAGCCGTTGGTCGATTGACGGGGCGTACGGACGTGGTGTTCGGTTCGACGGTGTCCGGTAGAGGCATCGACGTGGCGGGCATCGACGGCATGGTCGGACTGCTGATCAACACCGTCCCGGCCCGAACGCGTTGGACACCAACCGAATCGATCGAGTCCGTGGTGTGCGGATTCGCCGACGCGCAGTCGGCGCTCTTCGAATACCACCACGTCGCCCTGGCCGACGTCCAGCATGCGGTGGGCGTCTCCGAGCTCTTCGACACGTTGCTCGTCATCGAGAACTATCCCGCCGCCGCCGACCCCGCGGCGACGGTACGCGTCGAGTCGATCGACGTCGTCGAGGCACCGCACTACCCGCTGACCCTGATGATCAAGCCGTCCGCCCCGTTCGGCATCGCCCTGATTCACGACCGGTCAGTGATCGACGCCCCAACGGCCGAGCGCGTGCTGTCGTTCTACGGACACATTCTGACGACGATCGTCGACGCTGGCGAAACACGTTGCTGCGATGTCGAACTCCTGACCGCTGACCAGTACGCCGAGGTTCTTGCGGCTGGAGCGGGGGCGCCGGCGTGGCACGGCACCGTCGTCGAGCTGTTCGCCGAACAGGTCGGTCGCACCCCGACCGCCGACGCCGTGGTCGACGCGGCTGCGCGCATGACGTACCGCGAACTCGACGACCGCGCCGCGCGGCTGGCGGGCGCGCTCGTCGGCGTCGGCGTGCGCCGTGGGGACGTCGTCGCCGTCGCCACCGGTCGAGGCAGTCAGATCGCGATTGCCCTCTTGGCCGTATTACGTTGTGGCGCAGCCTATTTACCTATCGATCCCGAGTATCCCGGCGCACGCATCACGTACATGCTCGACGACGCCCGGCCGCGGGTGGTCGTCGCCGACGGACGCCCACTTCCGCCCCACGACATACCGACGCTGAGTGTCGACGCCGACGCGGAACCGTGGCGCGGCGCGGTCGTCGGGCCCGACGACGCGGCATCGGTCGTGTATACCTCGGGCAGCACGGGCGGGCCCAAGGGAACGGTCGGTACGCACGCCGCGCTGGCGAATCGGCTGAAATGGGCTGCCGCACAATGGTCGCACCAACGCGGTGACGTGCGGATCGCGAAGAGTTCGATGAGTTTCATCGACGGGACGACCGAACTCCTCGGCGCACTCGTCGCAGGGGCAACGGTCGTCATCGCCGACGAGGTCACCGCGCGCGACGGCGGGATCCTCGCCGCGCTAGCAGACGATGCATCGGCCGCACAGCTCCTGGCCGTACCCAGCCTCGCCGCTGCAATGGCCGACGTCGCACCGTCGCGCCTCGGCTCGATCCGACGGTGGATCTGCAGCGGCGAGGTCCTCGAGGCCGCAACGGTCGCGGCGTTGCGGGGCGTATCACCGATGGCCGAGATCGTGAACTCCTACGGGTCCTCCGAGGTCGCGGGCGACGTCGTGGCAGGTCCGGCGGCCGATGGCGACACGGTGACGCTGGGCAGGCCAGTGCCCGGTGCCCAGATTTTCGTGCTCGGCCCGGATCTGGTGCCGGTCCTTCCCGGTGCAGTCGGCGAAATCTACGTCGGCGGAGCGCAATTGGCTCGCGGCTACCTCGGCCAGAGTGCCAACACCGCGGCGCGGTTCGTCGCCGATCCGTTCGGTCCACCAGGTGAGCGGCTCTACCGGACGGGTGACCTCGCGCGATGGACGGCGGACTGGGAGCTCCAGTTCGTTGGCCGTGCCGACAGCCAAGTGAAGATCAACGGAGTCCGGGTGGAAATCGGCGAGGTGGAGACCGCGCTCGCGGAGAGCCCGGACATCGCCGAGGCCGTCGTCGCCGTCCACAGCGGTGCCAACGGGTCGGCTCGCCTCGACGCCTACGTCGTAGCCCGAACCGGCCAACAGCTCGATGCGGCCACGGTACGTGGTGAGCTCGCCGAACGGCTGCCTGCACATCTGCTCCCCGCGACCGTCACGCAGATTCAGGCGGTACCGCTGCTGCCCAACGGAAAGCGCGACCGCGCCAGCTTGCCGGAACCAGTGCTGTCGGTGTCCCGCGCGGCGCCTCGGACTCCGCGAGAGGCGTTGATCTGCAGCACCTTCGCGGCTGTCCTCGGCCTGGATGCCAATGCTCCGATCGGAATCGACGACGACTTCTTCGCACTCGGCGGCGACAGCCTGCTCGCCCTGCGGGTAGTGAATCGTCTGTCGGGGGCGCAGCTCGCGTTGCAAACCCGCGAGTTGTTCACGTTGCGGACTCCCCGGGCGCTGGAGGACGTGCTCGCCGGACGCGCCACCGAAATGCATGCGACGCCGAACCCCGACCCGCAGCACACCGCGCCGGCATGGCACGGGCTCACCGACGACGATCTCGCGCGGCTCATCGCCGACGCCCCGGTCGAGGTCGGGGACGTGTGGCCCCTGTCGCCCCTGCAGGAGGGCGTGTACTACCAGTCCACCTACACCGACGACGTCAATACCTATCTGGCGCAGAACGTCTTCGACTTCGACCACCGCCTCGACGTAGATGCGATGCGCACCGCCCTTGGTGCCCTGCTGTCCCGGCATGACAACCTCCGGGCCGGCTTCACGAGTGAGGATCTCGCCAGGCCGGTGCAGTACGTCGGCCGATTCGTTCCGGCCGTCGTGACGACGGTCGACCTGGCCGATCTGACCGAACACCAGGCGGCCACCCGTCTGGCAGAGGTCATGCGGGACGATGCCGAACGGCCCTTCGACCTGCGCATGCCGCCTCTGATCCGGCTGACCGTGATCCGGCTGCCCGAACGTGGCGAGCGCCTGCTGCTGACCTGCCACTTCCTGCTGTGGGACGGCTGGTCGCGGGAACTCGTGCTACGAGAGTTGTTCGCGCTGTACGGGTCCGGTGGCATTCGCGGTGCGCTGCCACCGGCGCGCAGCACCTACGTCGACTACCTGCGCTGGGTCGATGCGCAGGATCAGGACCGGTCTGTCCGGGCTTGGGCGGACGCGCTCGCAGGCCTGCCCGAGGCAACGCTGGTCGCTCCGGAAGCGCTGGGGCGCGAGCCTGCGTTGCCCGAGCGGGTCTACGGGGAGCTGTCCGTCGAGACGACGGCGCGCCTGGCCGAGCACACCCGAACTCGGTCGACCACGGCCAATACGGTTCTGACCGCCGCGCTCGGTATGGTTCTCGGCTTCGAAACCGGAAGTGCGGACGTCGTATTCGGCACCACGGTCGCCGGGCGGCCGCCGGAGTTGCCCGGCATCGAGGACGTGATCGGACAGTTCCTCAACACCGTGCCGGTGCGTGTCCAGAGTGAGCCGACGACGACCGCGTCGGAGCTCTTGCGGCGAGTGGAGGACTTCCGGCTGGACCTGATGGCGCACGAGTACGTCGGACTCGGAGACATCACTCGTAGCACGGGACACCAGCCGCTGTTCGACACGCTGTACGTACTGCAGAACTTCCTCGACGACGACACCTTCACCGACTTCGAGCGAGAGCAGGGCATCGTCGGCGTCGACTTCGTCGACACCACGCACTACCCGCTGACCTGGGTCGTGACTCCGGGCGAGCGGCTGGGAATCAAGCTGGAATACCGGCCCGACGTCGTGGACCCGGCGACGGCGGCGACAATGGTGGCGCGGTTCGGTCTCGCCGTGGAAGCGCTACTGGCACAGCCGAATACCCCGGTCGGCGACCTCGACCTCAGTCTCGTGGACGAACGCGCGGCGCTGGCCGAGCAGTGGCAGGGCGTCGAGCACGACATCGGCGCGGACACCATCGCCGACCTGTTGGCCGACCGGGCACGGATCTGCCCGGACCACGTCGCGCTGGTCTTCGACACGGAACGGCTGACCTATGCCGAGCTGGACCGCCGGGTGAACCAACTCGCCCGCCACCTGTTGGCTCAGGGGGCAGGCCCGGAACGGATCGTCGCGCTGGCCCTGCCGAGGTCCATCGACATGGTGGTGGCATTGTTCGCGGTGCTCGGCACCGGAGCCGCATACCTACCCCTAGAGCGTGAGCATCCGCACGCCCGGTTGACCGGAATGCTCGACGATGCCAGGCCGATCCTGTTGGTGTGTCACGGCGGTCAGCTGGCTGCACACCAGCGCGAGCTCGGTGGCGACGTGATCGAGCTCGACGATCCCGTAGTCGTCGAGGCGTTGGCGCACACCGCGCCGGACGCGTTGTCCGACGACGAGCTCGGCGACTTCGCGCGACGCGGGGGAGCCCACCGACTGGATTACCCGGCGTACGTCATCTTCACCTCGGGTTCCACAGGACGGCCGAAGGGTGTGGTGACGCCCTATCGCGGCCTGACCAACATGCAGCACAACCACCGCGCCGAGATTTTCGAACCGGCCATCGCGAAGGCCGGCGGCAGACGAATGCGGGTGGCGCACACCGTGTCGTTCTCGTTCGACATGTCGTGGGAAGAGCTGCTGTGGCTCGTCGAGGGCCACGAAGTCCACATCTGCGACGAGGAATTACGCAGGGATGCAACCGCTTTGGCGTCGTACTGCCGGACACATCTGATCGACGTCATCAACGTCACCCCCAGCTACGCCCATCACCTGTTCGAGCAGGGACTGTTGGATGCGCGTGGCCACGCACCGACGCTGGTGCTGCTGGGCGGCGAGGCGGTCTCCGACGAGGTGTGGCGTCGGCTGCACGACACTCCGAGTACTACCGGGTACAACCTGTACGGGCCGACCGAGTACACCATCAACACCCTCGGTGCGAGTACCGACGAAAGCGCCAGTCCGACCGTCGGGCATCCCATCTGGAACACCCGCGCCTACGTGCTGGATTCGTGGCTGAGGCCAGTCCGCGACGGGGTCGTCGGTGAGCTCTACATCGCGGGTGCCGGATTGGCGCGAGGATATCTGGATCGAGCTGGCCGGACCGCCGACCGGTTCGTCGCCGACCCATTCAACGTAGGCGGCCGGATGTACCGCACTGGCGACCTCGTCGCGCGCCGATCCGATGCCGGCGGAACACTCGACTTCTTCGGCCGCAGCGACGACCAGGTCAAGATCCGCGGCTACCGGGTGGAACTCGGTGAGGTCGCATCGGCACTCTCTGCGCTACAGGGAGTTCGGCAGGCGGTCGCCATCGCGAGGCCGGGCCGATCGACGTCGGTCAAGCAGCTCGTCGGCTATGTAGTACTCGACGACGGGGTAGCGATCGGGGACGGGCGCTCCGATCCCGCGGCACTGGCCGCCGAGTTTCGCGCGGCGCTCACCGAAACGCTGCCCGACTACATGGTTCCGGCGCTCTACGGGTTCGTCGACGCGATTCCGCTGACCGTCAACGGAAAGCTCGACACCCGCGCGCTGCCGGAACCCGTCGCGCCGGCGACAGGTCCATCGCGCGATCCGCGCGACGAGCGAGAATCCTTGTTGGCAGACATCTTCCGCGACGTGCTCGGCCTGCCGCAGATCGGAATCGACGACGACTTCTTCACCCTCGGCGGAGACAGCATCTCGTCGATCGCGGTGTCAGGTAAGGCGCGCAAGGCGGGTTTGCACGTCACGCCCCGCGACGTGTTCCGCCGTCGGACCGTCGCCGCACTGGCTGCCGTCACCGAAACCGACTCGCGCAACGCGGTACTCGCCGAGCCCGACATCGGCGTCGGCCCGATCGCACAGACACCGATGCTGGCCGAAACGGCACGGTCGGCAACGCCGCTCGCCAACTTCTACCAGTCGATGGTTCTCGCCACCCCGGCCGGAATGACCATCGCACAAATGGAACTCGTCCTTGGTTCGGTCATCGCGGCACACGACATGCTGCGCGCTCAGCTCGACCTTTGCGACGGAAGCTGGACGTTGTCAGTGCCAGCCTCGAACGCGCCTGGCGCACCGTTGGCCACTCGGATGGGCGCACTCGCGCCCGCCGACGTCGCCGCGGCCACTGCTTCCGCTGCCGCGGAATTAGCTCCCGAAGACGGCGTCATGGTTCGCGCCGTCTGGTACGACACGCCGTCGGCGGCCGGTCAGCTGCTGCTGGTCATCCACCACCTGGTCATCGACGGGGTGTCATGGCGCATCCTGTGCGACGACCTGGCGCGAGCATGGTCGGCGGTACGCAACGCAGAGCGGCCCACGGTCGACGGCATCCTCGACCAAGCCCCGACGTCCTTCCGGACGTGGTCGACGGCCATTGCCTCGGCGAGGTTCGAGACCGAGGCCGCGCACTGGAACGACGTGCTGTCCACCCCGGACCCCGACCTTGGTCGTCGTCCGCTGAACCCGTCGGTCGACACTGCGAACACCGTTCGCAGCCATACGTTCTCGCTTCCAACCGACGTCAGCTCACCGCTGCTGTCTTCGGTCCCCGCGGCCATCCACGGCGGCGTCGACGACGTGCTTCTCACGGCACTCGCCCTTGCGTTGGCCCAGTGGCGGCTGGACCGTGGATTGGCGCAGGGAACCGCGGCGGTCGTCAACCTCGAAGGACACGGCCGGGAAGCGGATCTGCTGGCAGGCGCGATGGACTTGTCCCGCACGGTCGGCTGGTTCACCGCGATCTACCCCGCCCGAATCGACCCGGGGCAACTCGAGTGGGCCGACGTACTCGCGGCAGGACCCGAGTTGGCGGCGTCGATGAAAGCGGTGAAGGAACAACTGCGTTCCGTGCCCAACCGCGGCCTCGGCTACGGCGTGCTGCGACACCTCGACGAGTCGAGGCCCGTCCGCGGTGCCGCGCCACAGATCCTCTTCAACTACCTCGGCCGGTTCGCGGGTGGCAGCGGGCGGGACTGGGAACCGGTGGCCGACATCGGTGTCCTTCGCGAGGGTGTCGACCCATCGAATCCCGCAGTGGCTCTCGAGATCAACGCTGCCGTCGAGGATGGGCCGCGCGGTCCGGTGCTTTCGGCGACGCTAGCGTGGCCGGGCGGCTTGCTCGACGACGCGGACGTGGAGCGCCTCGCGTCGTTGTGGGCGCAGGCGCTGACCGCACTGACCCGGTGCGAGAGTCTCGCGGGGCACACGCCGTCGGACTTCCCCATGGTCGCCGTGACGCAAGCCGACGTGGACGAATGGCAGAAGACGGGGGCCATCGAGGACGTGCTTCCGCTGCTACCGCTCCAGGAGGGCATGTACTTCCACAGCACGTTCGGCGAAGGGGTCGACACGTATCAGGTGCAACAGATCGCGGAACTGGTCGGCCCAGCCGATCCAGAGACGTTGCGCGCCAGCGTCGTCGCGGTGATGCGCAGGCATCAGGCGCTGCGGGCCAGCTTCCGCGAGCTCGTCGACGGGCGTCTCGCTCAGGTCATCTGGGCCGACGTGGCCGTGGAGTTCGACGCCGTCGAGGCCGACGAGCAGCGCCTGACGGACATTGCCGCAGAGCAGCTTTCCCGCCCATTCCGGCTGTCGGACGCGCCGCTGGTCCGCCACACGCTGGTCAGCCTCAGCGCCACCGAGCACCGGCTCATCCAGACGATGCACCACATCGTGGCGGACGGGTGGTCGTATCCGGTGATATTCGGCGACGTCGTCGCGCACTACAACGTCTCCGTCGGAGCAGGCAATGCCTCGGCAGCGGTTCCGGTTTCGCTGCGCGATCACATCGAACAGGTCGGCCGCAACGACCATCAGGCCGCTACGAAGGCGTGGGCGGCGGCGCTGGCGGATTTCGAGCCGACCCGGCTGGTCGCTGGCGACGACCACACCGTCGGCGAACATCGAAGTGCCGTTCGTCGGCTCGCCCCCGACCTGACTTCAGCGCTGACACGGACGGCCCGCGATCGAGGGCTGACACTGAGCACGGCATTGCACGGCGCGTGGGGACTGCTCCTTGGCCGACTGCTCGGTCGCCAGCGGGTGGTGTTCGGGTCCACGGTCTCCGGTCGCGGAGGCGAACTTTCGGGAACCGAGTCGATCGTCGGGTTGTTGATCAACACCGTCCCCGTACCGATGTCGTGGACGCGCGACACGTCGATCGCCGGCGTGATGGCCGGGTTGCAGGAGCAGCAGACGGCGCTGCTGGATGCCCAACACCTCGGTCTTGCGGAGTTGGCGCGGCTCGCGGGTGTCCGCGAGTTCTTCGACACGATGGTCGTCGTGGAGAACTTCCCCAACGTCGCTACCGGAGTGCCGAGGGAACCACGCGGTTTGGAGTTCCGCGGCTTCACCGGTACGGACTCGCCGCACTACCCCGTTTCGTTCGTCGCCTACGTCGACGATCGGCTGGCGCTAGAGATCAAGTACGACGCGGAGGTGGTGACCGCATCACGAGCGGACCGGCTCGCGGAGCGGATCGAACGCGTACTCACGGCGTTCGTCGACCGTCCGGACGCACCCGTCGGTGAGCTCGATCTGCGCACGACCGATGAGCTCGACTTCGCCGCCGCAGCGCAAGCACGTCCAGGCCCGGACCGCACGCTCATCGATGCGTTCGCCGACGCCGTCCGTCGAGCGCCGCACGCGGTCGCGGTGACGTGCGGCAGGGAGTCACTCAGCTACGCCGAGCTCGACGTCCGGGCCGCCGCGGTCGCGTCGTCGTTGGTCGAATTCGGCGTTCGGCCCGAATCGCGGGTGGGCGTCGCACTACCTCGTTCGCTCGACCTGATCGTCGGGCTGCTGGGCGTCGTCAAGGCAGGTGGGGCGTACGTCCCACTCGACATTGACTCGCCTGCAGCGCGATTGCAGCACATCCTCGATGACTCGGCACCGGTCTGCGTCCTGACCGACCGTGCCGACCGCGTTCCGGAATCGACTGCACCGACCGTGATCCTCGCCGACGCCGCGCGGCGCACCGGTGACGAGCCGGCCACTCGACCCGACGTGCATGCCGACAACGCCGCATACGTCATCTACACCTCGGGCTCAACCGGGGCGCCCAAGGGCGTTGCGGTTTCCCACCGCAATGTTGCTGCTCTATTCGACAGTGCGGCAGACCTATTCGAGTTCCGAACCGACGACGTGTGGACGATGTTCCACTCGGCCGCATTTGACTTCTCGGTGTGGGAACTGTGGGGACCGCTGCTGCATGGCGGCCGCCTCGTGGTTGTCGAGCAGGAGGTGGCACGCGACCCCGAGCGATTCGTCGAGCTCCTCTCGACGGAGCGGGTCACGGTTCTCAACCAGACCCCCTCGGCCTTCTATCCCTTGATCGACGCCGATCGCCGCGAGCAGCGCGAGTTGTCTCTGCGTTACGTCATCTTCGGTGGCGAGGCGCTTGACATCCGTCGCTTGGCGAACTGGTACCAGCGGCACGACGTTGGCTCGCCGCAGCTCGTCAACATGTACGGCATCACCGAGACCTGCGTGCACGTCTCGCATCGACCGCTCGCTGCCGTCGACACCGAGGCAGTCGACAGCCACATCGGTGGACCGCTTCCAGGCCTGCGAATCCATCTGTTGGACAACGACTTGCGGCCGGTCCCCGCGGGTGTGGTCGGCGAGCTTTACGTCGCAGGCGGCCAGCTCGCCCGCGGATACGTCGGCCGCCCGGGTCTGTCTGCGACGCGGTTCGTGGCCAACCCCTTCGACGCTGCGGGGGAGCGTCTCTACCGCAGCGGTGACACCGCGATGTGGACCGACAGCGGGGAAGTCGTTTACGTCGGACGGTCGGACCAACAGGTCAAGGTGCGGGGTTATCGCATTGAGCTTGGCGAGGTCGAGTCGGCGATGGCCGCCGTGGCCGGAATCTCGAACGCGGCTGCCACCGTACGGAACGAGTCGGGCCGCGCCCGGTTGATCGGCTACCTGGTCGGCCGCGAGACCATCGACGACGCACGAGTGCGCGCCGACCTGGCGCAGCGCCTGCCGGACTACATGGTGCCGTCGGCGCTGGTCGTGGTCGACGCGTTGCCGTTGACGGTCAACGGGAAGCTCGACCGGGCCGCACTGCCCGAACCGGCCGGAGCCGTGAGGTCGGGAATCGTGAGCGAACCCCGTGCGGGCCAGGGCACGGCAGCGATGCTAGCCGCGCTATGCACCGAGATCCTGGGTGGCGCAGTCGACGTCGATGACGACTTCTTCACGATGGGCGGCGACAGCATCGTCGCCATCCAGCTGGTCAACAGAGCGCGCCGCGAGGGAGTACGGATCACCCCGCAGCAGGTGTTCGTCCATCGCACCCCCGCGGCACTCGCCGAGGTGGCCGAGCCAAGTACCGCCGTTGCAGTCCCCACCGACGATTCCGGCCAGGACCTTGGCGAGGTCATGCTCACGCCCATCGTGCAGCGACTCGCCGAACTCGGCGGAACGGTGGCCAGGTTCAACCAGGCCGAGTTGCTGCTCACCCCGATCGGCGCGACCCAGGATCACCTCGCTGCGGCGATCAACGCCGTCATCGCGCGGCACGACGCTCTGCGGACGCGACTCAGCCGCCCGGTGCCCATGCTGTGGTCACTGGAAACGACTGCATCGACGGCGTTTTCGCTGAAGCGCGTCGACGCCGAACGTCTGGACGACGACGCGTTGCGCGATGCGATCGGCGTGGAGTCCGACGCAGCCGCCGGTCGCCTGGATCCCGATGCCGCAGTCGTGGTGCAGGCGGTGTGGTTCGATCGCGGTCCCCACCGGCAGGGCAGGCTCTTGGTACTCGTCCACCACCTTGCCGTCGATGGCGTGTCCTGGCGGATCATTCTCGAAGACCTGAGCGAGGCATACCGTCAGCTGCTGGCGGGCCGACCGCCTGCCCTCCCCTCGGTACCGACCTCGATCCGGGCCTACGCGCGGCTGGTCAACGAAAGTGCCCAGCACGCGGCGCGATTGGCGGAGTTCGAGCACTGGACGACGACACTGGCACCCGGTGCCGAACTCGATCCCGACCGTGTGGTCGTAGACCTGACCGTGGGCGACACCCGCGACCACGAGGTTCGGCTCACCGCGGCGGAGACGCTGCCGCTGCTGACCACGGTCCCTGCCTCCGTGAATGCCGACGTCACCGAAACCCTTGTCACGGCACTGCATCTGGCCGTCGGTCGGTGGCGAGTCGCTCGCGGGGGCGTGGCCGATGCGCCGCTGGTGCTCGATCTGGAGCGACACGGACGCGACGGGTGGGGTGACGCACTCGACTTGTCGCGCACCGTCGGGTGGTTCACCTCGATCGCACCGGTCCGGCTGCCGGGCACCAACGGAGTCGGTCTCGTCGACGCGCTCAAGGGCGTCAAGGAACGGCTCCGAGCCGCACCGGACGGCGGTCTGGGCTTCGGCCAGCTGCGCTACTGCAACCCACGCACCACGACTGCCCTCGGCCGACTGCCGAACCCCCAACTGTTGTTCAATTATCTCGGCCGGTGGACGGCCGACGGCACCCAAGACTGGGATTCCGCGCCCGAGATCGACGCGCTGCGCGCTGGACCCGATGCCGATCTCGGCACTCCCTATCTGTTGGAGATCAACGCGATCTGCGACGAGACGGTCGACGGCCCGCGTCTGCGTGCGACCTTCACCCATGCCGACGGCGAGTTGGACTCCGATGCCGTTGCGGAACTCGGTGAGCACTGGCGAGCGGTGTTGCGCGAGCTGGCCGAGCTGGGCAACGGCGGGGTCGCCGCAGCGCTCACGCCGTCGGATCTTTCACTAGTCGCGCTGTCACAGCAGGACGTCGACCGGGTGACTGCCGCGACATCGCATGCAGTAGAGGACATCTGGCCGCTGTCTCCCTTGCAGGAGGGAGTGTACTTCCAGGCCCGTTACGCCAAGGCCGCGGTCTACATCGTCCAGAACGTATTCGACTTCGTCGACCCGGTCGACGTCGACGCCCTGCGCACCGCGTACGCGACGGTGATGAAGCGCAATCCGGTGCTGCGATCCGGCTTCCTCGGGGACGACCTGCCTCGACCGGTGGCCGCCATCGCCGCCGATCCGGTCTGCGACCCGCGGCTGATCGATCTGACGACGCTTGACCCGCAACAGGTGTCGGTACGGGTCGCCGACATCACCGCGGCCGATCGACTGCAAACCTTCGAGCTGAGCGCCGCGCCGCTTGCCCGGATGACCGTGATCCGCACGGGCGAGAATGACCGCCTGATCTTCAGCTACCACTTCCTGCTCCTGGACGGCTGGTCGCGCGAGCAGCTGCTGCGAGAACTGTTCGCCGAGTACACCGCCGCCAAGCAGGGCACACGAGCGAACCTGCCTGCACGGTCCGCCGACTTCACCGACTACCTGCGCTGGCTCGCCGACCGCGACCGCCATGTGTCGGCGGGGGAGTGGGCGAAGGCGCTCACGGGTCTGGCTGCGCCGACGCTTCTCGCCCCGAAAGCCGTCGGCACCGAGGCGACGCTCGCGCTGCGGCTGGACTTCACGCTCACCGAGGCACAGACCGCCGACCTCACCGCAACCGCGCGCCGCAGCGGCGTCACCCTCAACGCGTTGATCAGCACGGCGCTGGCACTGGTGCTCGGCTACGAAACCGGCAGCGACGACGTGGTATTCGGTTCGACCGTGGCCGGGCGGCCGACCGAACTCGACGACATCGACTCGGTCATCGGCCTGTTCCTCAACACCGTACCGACCCGCGTCCGACTCCGGCCGCAACGTTCGGTCGCCGACACCATGCGCGACGTGCAGTCCGAGCGTCTCCGCATGATGGACCACGAGTATCTCGGCCTCGGCGACATCCAGCGCGTCGCGCCGATTGACGGCGGTGGCCCGCTCTTCGACAGCCTCTTCGTGCTGCAGAACTTCCTGGGCGACGACACGTTCACCGACATGGAGACGGATCACGGCATCGTCGGCCACGACTCGGTCGATGCGTCGCACTACCCGTTGACCTGGGTAGCCTCGCCGGGCCGCAGGCTCTGGGTCAAACTGGAGTTCCGGCCCGACGTGGTGGATCGGGCACGGGCGCAGCGATTGCTGGACCGACTGCAGCAGGTCATGCTGGGCCTCGTGAGTGACGGCGACACCATCGCCGCCGTCTCACCTATCCTGCCGGGTGAGCGGGAAGCGCTTGTCGCGAAGGAGGATTCGACGAGTCATGTCCTGCCCGACGCCACCGTCATGGACCTGCTCGCCGAGCGCGGCGCCGAGTCGACGCTGACGGCGTTGGTGTGCGGCGACGACAGCATCGACTACGACCAGTTGCAGGTCCGGGTCGATAGGCTTGCGTGGGCTCTGCGCATTCGCGGCATAGGCCCGGAATGCACTGTCGCGCTGGCCATTCCACGGTCCATCGATGCCGTCGTGGCGCTGTTCTCGGTGCTGCGCACCGGCGCCGCGTACCTTCCTCTGGAACTGGACTATCCCGACGACCGCCTGACGGTCATGCTCGACGACGCGCGGCCGGTGTGCGTCCTCACCACGACGGCAACGGCGAAGCGGATCGCCCGCGTGGCGCGTCGGTGCGAGGCGTTGATCCTCGACGTCCTCGTGCAGGACTGCAAGGCCGCGCCATCGGGCTGGGACGGCTACTCACCGGGACTCGACGAGCCCGCGTACGTGATCTATACGTCTGGCTCGACGGGCAAGCCCAAGGGTGTCGTCACCCCGCACCGAGGGCTGACCAATATGCACCTGAACCACCGCGAGGCGATCTTCGCACCGGCGATCGCGAAGGCACGTGGCAGGCGACTTCGGATCGCACACACCGTGTCCTTCTCGTTCGACATGTCGTGGGAAGAGCTGCTGTGGCTGATCGAGGGCCACGAGGTCCACATCTGCGACGAGGAACTGCGCAGGGACGCAACCGCGCTGGTGGCGTACTGCCACGAGCATCGGATCGACGTCATCAACGTGACGCCCACCTACGCCGCGGTCCTCTTCGAGGAGGGACTGCTCGAACCGAGCGGACACCCGCCGGTCTTGGTGCTCCTCGGCGGTGAAGCCGTCTCGACCACCGTGTGGAATCGGTTGCGGGACAGCGATACCAGCTACGGCTACAACCTCTATGGACCCACCGAGTACACGATCAACACCCTAGGCGGGGGCACCGAAGACAGCATGACGCCGACCGTCGGTCGGCCGATCTGGAACACCCACGCCCACATCCTCGATGGCTGGCTGCGGCCCGTACCCGACGGCGTCGCGGGTGAGTTGTACATCGCCGGTGCGGGTTTGGCGCGCGGTTACCTCGGTCAACCCGGGCTCAGTGCAGGCCGCTTCGTCGCCAACCCGTTCGGGCCGGGACGGATGTATCGAACCGGTGACCTGGTGGCCCGCCGCGCCGACGGCAACCTCGACTTCCTCGGCCGAACCGATGCCCAGGTCAAGATTCGCGGCTACCGCGTGGAAATCGGCGACGTCGAGAGTGCACTGGCGGCACATCCCCTCGTCGCGCAGGCTGCGGTTATCGCCAAACCCGACCCGAGCACGTCGGGTTCGCATCGCCTCGTTGGTTACGTCGTCGCCAACTCGGTCGGAGATGGGCTCCACGACGACCTGGTCGGCGTGCTGAGGGGCTACCTGAAGGCGCAGCTTCCCGCTTACATGGTTCCGTCGGCGATGACGGTCTTGGCCGAGTTGCCGCTTACCGACAACGGGAAGTTGAACGTCCGGGCGTTACCCGTCGTGGATACCTCTAGCCAGCGGGCGATCAGCCGATCACCCCAATCGCCGACCGAGGTGGCGCTGTGCGAGATCTTCGGCGACGTACTGGGCCTCGATGACGTCGGCGTCGACGATGACTTCTTCGACCTCGGGGGACATTCGCTGCTGAGCATCCGGTTGATCAGCTGCGCGCGGGACGCGCTCGGCATCGAGATCTCTCTTGGCGACGTCTTCAATCACCCCACCGTCGCGCAGCTTGCGGCGCAAGTCCTTTCGGAGTCGACGACCGCGCGGGCACCTCGGCCAGAGCTCGTCGCGGTCCCTCGGACCGAACGGATGCCGGCGTCACAGGCCCAAGAGCGCCTGCTGGTCTTGGATGCGCTCGGTGAAACCGGTGCTGCGTACAACTATCCGCTGGCATTTCGCGTCAGGGGTGAACTAGACCTAGATGCCTTCGCCGACGCCGTGACAGACGTCAGTGACCGGCACGAGTCCTTGCGCACCGTGTTCGCCGAACACGACGGCGTCCTGTTTCAGGAGATCCGGCCGGTTGGCACCCGTGCCCGGGTGCACGTGGTCGACTCGATAGAAGCGGAGCTCTCCCGCCACCTCGCGGAAGCAGCCGGGTATCGGTTCGACCTTCGCTCAGAGATTCCGCTGCGGGTGAGCGTGTTTCGTGCGGGGCCAGACGATTTCACGGTGCTGCTGCTGATGCACCACATCGCCACCGACGAGTGGTCGGATACGCCCTTCATCAGCGATCTGAACCGCGCGTACGCCGCACGCGTCGCAGGAAACGGTAGCCCGCTCCCCGAGCTGGCGGTGCAGTACGTGGACTATGCGCTGTGGCAACGGGAGCTGCTGGCAGGTGTCGGCGCGGAGCAGGTGGAGTTCTGGCGGACGGCACTTGCCGACGCTCCCGACGAGTTGACGTTGCCGACCGATCGGCCGCGGCCAGTGCGACCCAGCGGCGCAGGTGGTTCTCTCCACGTCGAGATACCACCGGAAACCCTTGCGGCGGTTCGCAATCTGGCGTCACAGCGGCAGGTCAGTACGCTGATGGCGTTCCACGCGGCGGTCGCCGTGCTGTTGCACCGACTCGGTGCAGGCGACGACATCGTGGTGGGCACACCCGTCGCCGGTCGCGACGAGGCGGCGCTCAACGAGGTCGTCGGATTCTTCGTCAATACCGTGGTGCTGCGGACGGACTTGTCGGGAAACCCGACCTTCGACGAACTCCTCGCGCGGATTCGCACGGTGGATCTCGACGCCTTCGCCCATCAGGATCTTCCGTTCGATCGCTTGGTGGAGGAGTTGAACCCGCCGCGCATCGCGGGCCGCAACCCGGTGTTCAACGTGTTCCTCGGGTATCACCGGCGCGACGGTCAGGACGCGGAGATGTTCGGCCTGCCGACGCAGTGGTGCGAATTGCCGATCACGGCGGCGATGTTCGATCTGGGTTTCACATTGATCGACGGTGATCGAGCGACGATCATGGCCGAGTTCAGTTCGGATCTGTTCGATGCATCGTCGGTGCAGACCCTGGCTCAGCGGTTGGTGACGATCCTCGGCCTCTTGGTCGACGATACCGAGATCTCGGTAGGGGAGATCGATCTTTTGCGCGCAGGCGAACGCGCCGACCTGCTATTGGCCCGCAACGACACCGATCACGACGTCGATCCAGTTGGCTTGGCGGCATTGGTTTCTCACCAGGCACGACGCAGTCCCGATGCGACGGCGGTGATATTCGACGACGCAGCGTTGACCTACGCCGACTTGGACGCATGGTCGGACGCGCTCGCGGGCAAGCTCGTCGGCGAGGGATCCGGACCGGGCACCATCGTCGGGGTGTCCTTGCCGCGGTCGGCGGAGCTCATCGTCGCGCTGCTGGCCGTGGCGAAGACGGGCGCGGCATTCTTGCCCCTGGATCCGGAGTATCCGCCGGACCGGTTGGCCTACATGATCGACGATGCCGAGCCGATCGCCGTTCTGGACGACGAAGCGGCGGTTCGAGCGGTGCGGGGCGGGCCAACGGCGCTATCCACGGTTGATCCGGCGTGGTGGGCCTACGTGCTGTACACGTCCGGCACTACGGGTCGGCCGAAGGGTGTCGCGGTGCCGCATGCAGGGATCGTGAACCGGATTTCGTGGCTCCAGCACGCCTACCCGTTGGGTGTAGATGATCGAATGTTGGTGAAGACGCCGATCAGCTTCGACACCTCGGTGTGGGAGGTGTTCTGGCCATTGAGCGTCGGCGCGACGCTGGTGGTGGCTCGGCCCGGCGGACACCGTGAGCCTGACTATCTCGTCGAAACCATTGTCTCCCAACATGTGACGGCAGTGGACTTCGTTCCTTCGATGCTGGTGCTCTTCCTCGACGAACCGCGGTCGGTGGAGTGCACGTCCCTGACTCGGGTGACGGTCGGTGGGGAAGCTCTGTCGATGGAACTCGCGAACCGGTTCAGTGTGGCGCTGGGTGTCCCGCTGCACAATCTGTACGGCCCGACAGAGGCGTCGGTGGACGTGCTGGGCTGGACCGCAGACGGAGGTCCGGTCGCCCTGGGCGTGCCCGGTTGGAACGTTCGGGCATACGTGCTCGATGCCTACCTGAACCCGGTCCCCGACGATGCCCGTGGAGAGCTCTACCTGGCAGGCGTGCAGCTGGCGGACGGCTACCTGCGGCGCTGTGTCCTGACCGCAGAACGGTTCGTTGCCAACCCATTCGAACACGGCACCCGCATGTACCGGACCGGCGACGTGGTCCGGTGGCGTCACGACAGACAGCTTGAGTACTTGGGCCGCATCGACGATCAGATCAAGCTGCGCGGTGTCCGGATCGAACCGGGGGAAATCGAGAAGGTGCTGGCGGACCACCCTGGAATCGCCTCGGCCCGAGTGGTGGTCCGCGGTAATCGACTGGTGGCCTACTACCTGGCCGCTCCCGGAGACGACGCGACCGCCGAGGGGCTGCGCAGGCATGCGACCTCAGCTCTGCCGATCCACATGATCCCTTCGGCCTTCGTCCAGCTCGCCGAGTTCCCGTTGACGCCCAGCGGCAAGCTCGACCGCAGCGCACTCCCCGAGCCCGAACTGATCACCGGCGTGGGCCGCCTGCCGGAAACCGCTGAACAACAAGAACTCTGCGAGCTTTTCAGCGATGTGCTCGGCGTCGCGGTCACCAGCATCGACGACGACTTCTTCAGCCTCGGCGGACACTCCTTGCTGAGCATCCGTTTGGTCAACCGGATGCGCGACGCGCTGGGAGTGGAGTTGTCGATCCGCGACGTCTTCGATGCTCCGACCGTTGCCGCACTGGCCGAGCGCGTCGAATCGCATCCGGCGGGCACCACGGTACGGCCCGTCCTCGTCGCTGCCGAGCGCCCCGCGCGTATCCCGGTGTCGCCTGCGCAGGAACGCCTCCTGATCCTGGATCGGCTCGGCGAGACCGGAGCCGCATACAACTATCCGCTGGTGTTCCACGTCCGCGGTGCAGTCGATCTCGAGGCGCTCGACGCCGCGCTTGGCGACCTTCTCGATCGGCACGAGTCACTGCGGACGGTGTTCGTCGACGACGAGGGGGAGCTGTTTCAAAGGATCCTCCCGGTCGGAACACGGGTGCCGACGGAGGTTCTCGATTCGGATGAGAGCCGGCTAACCGGCCAGCTCGCCGCCGCTGCTGCGCGCACGTTCGACCTAAGCACCGAGATTCCCTTACGGGTGAGCGTGTTTCGTTGTGGCACAGACGATTACACGGTAGCGCTACTTCTGCACCACATCGCCACAGACGAATGGTCGGACACCCCGTTCATCGCCGATCTCAATCGCGCCTACCAGTCTCGGGCGGCGGGCGGCGCCACGCCGCTACCCCCTCTCCCAGTGCAGTACGCGGACTACGCGCTGTGGCAGCGGGAGCTTCTGGCGCGTGTCGGCGACCACCAGCGGGCGTTCTGGCGGACGGCGCTTGCAGGAGTGCCCGACGAGATGTCGCTGCCGACCGACCGGCCGCGGCCTTCCCTGCCGACCGGTGCGGGCGGTACGCTGCAGGTCGACCTGTCCGCGGAAACCGCTGCGGCGCTGCGGGAGCTGACCGCGCAGCGGCAGGTCAGCATGCTGATGACGTTGCACGCTGCCGTCGCTGCGCTGTTGCACCGGCTTGGCGCGGGTGACGACATCGTGGTCGGTACCCCGGTTGCGGGTCGCGACGAGGCGGCACTGAACGAGGTCGTCGGTTTCTTCGTAAACACCGTGGTCTTGCGAGCGGACGTTTCCCGAAACCCGAGCTTCGACGAGTTGCTCAGCCGGATCCGGCCAACGGACCTTGCGGCGTTCGCTCACCAGGAGCTGCCCTTCGACTGGCTCGTCGAGGAGCTGAAGCCACCGCGTGTGGCAGGCCGCAACCCGTTGTTCAACGTGTTCATCGGCGCCCACCGAGGCGACGGCGACGATGCCGAGATGTTCGGATTGCCAACCCGGTGGCGCGAAACCCAAGTCACCACTGCGATGTTCGATCTCGGGTTCACGCTCATCGACGAAGGCGCCGACAAGCAGGCCACGATCCTGGCCGAGTACAGCTCGGACCTGTTCGACGAGTCGTCGGTGCGAACCCTCGTGCATCGGCTGGTGATGATCTTCGACCAAATCGCCAGCGACACGACCATTTCCGTCGCGGAGCTGGAGCTTCTGCGCGCGGACGAGCGCGACGACCTGCTGGTCGTCCGCAACGACACCGGCCAGGACGACGTGTCCGGTGGTTTGGCAGCGTTGGTGTCGGGTCAGGCGCTGCGCACTCCTGATGCAACCGCGGTCGTTTTCGACGACTTCGAGCTGTCCTTCGCTGACTTGGATGCGTGGTCGGACGGGTTGGCGGCCGCCCTCGCTGACGGCGGAGCCGGGCCGGGTGCCGTCGTCGGGGTGTCGCTGCAGCGATCGGTTGAGCTCGTCGTCGCACTGCTCGCCGTGGCGAAGTCGGGTGCAGCCTTCCTGCCGCTGGACCTCGACTATCCGTCGGATCGGTTGGCGTACATGATCGATGACGCTAAGCCTGCGGCGGTCCTCGACGACATGGCGGTGGTGCGCGCGGCGCGAGTCGGTAACGGCTCGTGGCAAAGATGCGAGGTCGATCCCGCGACGCGGGCCTACGTCCTCTACACCTCCGGCACTACGGGTCGGCCGAAGGGTGTCGCGGTACCGCATGCGGGCATCGTGAACCGGATCGCGTGGCTGCAGCACGCCTACCCGCTGGCGGCAGGGGATCGGATGTTGGTGAAGACCCCGGTCGGCTTCGACACCTCGGTGTGGGAGGTGTTCTGGCCGTTGAGCGTTGGCGCGACACTGGTGGTGGCGCGTCCTGGCGGGCACCGTGACCCCCGCTACCTCGCGGAAGTGATTGTTTCCCAACAGGTGACGGCAGTCGACTTCGTTCCGTCGATGCTCGAGCTGTTCCTCGACGAGCCTCGTTCTGCGCTGTGCACGTCTTTGACCCGGGTGACGGTGGGCGGGGAGGCTCTGCCGACGGACCTCGCGAACCGGTTCGCCGCAGCGCTGGATGTGCTGCTGCACAATCTGTACGGCCCCACCGAGGCGTCGGTCGACGTGCTGGGTTGGACTGCCGACGGCGGAGCGGTCGCGCTCGGTTTACCGGGCTGGAACGTGAAGGTCTACGTTCTCGACGCCTATCTGAACCCCGTGCCAGCAGGGGTCCCTGGCGAGCTCTACCTCGCTGGCGTCCAGCTGGCCGACGGTTACCTTCACCGCTACGACCTGACCGCCCAAGCCTTCGTTGCCAATCCGTTCGCAACCGGCGCACGGATGTATCGCACCGGCGACCTGGTCCGGTGGCGCAACGACGGGCAGCTCGACTACCTGGGCCGCACCGACGAACAGATCAAACTGCGCGGTGTCCGAATGGAGCCCGGCGAAATCGAGACCGTGTTGAGCACGCATCCCTCGGTGTCCTCGGCACGGGTGATCGTCAGGCACGACCGGCTCGTGGCGTACTACCTGACGGCCGCTGCAGAAGCGGTGAGCACCGAGTCATTGCGAAGCCATGCGACAGCGACACTGCCGAGCCACATGATTCCCTCGGCGTTCGTCGAACTCACCGAGTTTCCGCTAACGCCTAGCGGCAAGCTCGACCGCAACGCCCTCCCTGAACCCGAACTGATCATCAGTGCCGGTCGAACACCGGAAACCGCTGAGCAACAACGGCTCTGCGAGGTCTTCGGCGACATCCTCGGCGTCACCGTCACCAGCATCGACGACGACTTCTTTACCCTCGGTGGGCACTCCCTGCTCCTGGTGAAGCTCGCAGCTTCGATCCGGCGCGAGTTCGACGTCGAGTTACCGGTGGCCGAGTTGATGACGTCCTCGACCGTGGCCGAGGTCGCCGAGCGACTGGCCGGCGACGTGGGTGGCGACAGCTTCGCTACGGTGCTTGCGCTGCGTACCAGCGGGTCCGAGCCGCCACTGTTCTGCGTACACCCCGCAAGTGGCCTCAGCTGGCAGTACGTCAATTTGAAACGGCATCTGCCGCAGTCGATTCCGTTGTACGGGTTGCAATCGCCGCTGTTCTCCGGCGGCGAGCTCCCCGAGACCCTCGGCGAACTCGCCGCCAACTATGCGGACACCGTGTGTGCCATCGCCCCTTCCGGGCCGATCCGGCTGCTCGGCTGGTCGTTCGGAGGCGTAGTCGCCCTGCTAATCGCCCAGGAAATCAACCGTCGCGGCAGGGAGGTCGGCTTCGTCGGGATGTTGGACTCGTACCCCGAGGTAATGGAGGTCGATTCGTTCGACTCCGAAGCGGTGCTCGGCGGCTTGCTCCGGGAGATGGGTTTCCCCGTCGACGCGGACACCAGGATGACCGTGGCGGACGCGGTGGAGTTGATGCACTCCTCCGACGACGCGATCGCCATCCTCGATGATGCGCAGATCGCCTTGGCCGTCGAAAGCTACCTCGCCGCAGAACGATTCAGCATGGGCGCAAGCTATGGCAGATACGGCGGCGACGTCTTCTTCGTCGACGCCACGGTTGACGTGGACCGACTGGGCATCTCGTCGCAGGCATGGCATGAGCACGTCGGCGGCGAGCTGCGCGTCGTCGAGGTGGACTGCCGTCACTCCGAGCTGATGGACGCCAACACGCTCGAGCGTCTCGGCCCGATCATCGCTGCCGAATTGGCGCGGTGACCTTCGCCTTGCTATTCGGTTGACGCGTCGGGTTCGGCCTCGGATCCCTCGACCCTTCCGGTGACGAGATCCTTGACCTTCTCGTAGGAGTGAGTGGCGATGTCCATCGAGCTTGCAACGATGCCCTCGACACCTGCAGAGACATCGCCCTTGACGATGTGACCAGCACTTTCGACGATGTCCGCCGACCTCTCGATGGCGTTGGTGGCGATGTCCTTGACCGACTCGATCGCGTCCTTCGGGTTGATGCCCATCGGGATCTCCTGTTCGTGGTTGATGGGCCAGACTCTAGCGTTGTTGGTTCGCCAGCTCGATGTGCTGACGATCACCGGTGATCACGGCCAATATGTTGCGCCACGCATCCGAGGCCGGGTCGTCGAGGACGTCGGTGTGGGTTTGCGGGCCGACGAACGGCCAGCCGTCGTCGTAATTACCCGTTGCCAAATGGATTACGTTGGCCATCCGGTCCGGGTCGGCGCCGTGTGGGCCACCGGGGATGCCTTGAACCAACTGGATCACGTCACCGGGTGCTGTCATCGAGAACCGCAGCACGTCCGGATTGCGATTGTGCCAGTCGCCCGAATCGTCCACCCCGACGCCGGCACCGGCCGAAGCGAGGTACAGCGTGCGGTCCGCGGTCATACCGAGCGCTTCAGCAGTACCGAGGATCGATCCGCCGTACGAATGGCCGATGTAGGTGACGGGTATGTTGCGGCCGGAGGCGTCGACCGTGCGATCGACGTCGGAGCTGAACGACACCAGCCTGGGCGCCATCTCGAGCGCGAAACGTGGATCGGCAGCCCTGGCCACGGCGACGGCGAGATCATCCGAGCGCGGAAACGGCCCACCGAGGTAGGTGATCGCCGCGACCTCGCCTCCGGTGGCCTGAACCATTCGGCGTGCCGTCGCGGTGTCGGCGGCCGAGCGTTCGATGGCGGTGTTCATCCCCGGAATGAGCACGGCCACGCTGCTTGCCGCCGCCAGATCGCCGCTGAGCTCGACCAGCGACGCGCGGTCCGGATCGAACGCCAGGATCTGCCGGTCGACACGGAGTCCGCTGCCGTCAGGGGCGTCGATCTCAGCCAGTAGTCCGAGGTAGAACGCCGTGCGGCGGGGGTCGTGTTCATCGAGTACTGCCTGTGCGATGTTGGTCCGATTGGCCGCTATTCGCATGTCCCAGGGAACGCCATCGGTGTTGCCGACCTGTCTGGGAAACCCATCGATCAGAGTCTGCCGCTGCTCGCCCGTCATCTCCGCGATCTGCTCGGTGATTCGGTCCTGGCTCATCGCGGGCCAACCGGCCACGATGTCGCCCTCCTGTACGGGCCACGTGCCGGCGGGCACAGTCGCCGGTGGACGTGGAACGGGTACGTCCATCGCCTCGTCGATATCCTTGGCGGCATCGACGTCGACCGCGCCGAGATGGTCCAAGGCGTCGGCAATGCGGCGAGTCAGCTCGTCGGCGCGCACTTGGAGCATGCCGTGGGCTACGGTCTCGTCGCCTCCGGACAACGCGACGAGAAGCGCTGTGGCACTGGCATATACGGAGACCGAACCGTCGTCGCCAACGGCGAAGCCTTCGCCTCGGGCTAACGTCACGAGGTCGAGCACCTCGGCGCGCGCCGAGGAGATCTGATCGGCGCCGTCGCGGGCGGCTACCGCGGCCAGCACCATCGCCCGCGCCAACGTGGCCGAGGTGTGCCCAGCCGTGAGCGCATCCCGCCGTGCGGCCGCGGCGGCCGAACCGGTCCAGAACTCGTGCGTCGCGGCGACGCCTTCAACTGCGACCTCAACGCGCGCATGAACGTCGGCTGCGGCGGCGTACCAGGTCGCGGCGGCCTCACGCAGTGAGTCGGGTCGCCACGCTTCGGCCTGCGCTAACGTCGGACGCGTCAACGGAGCCGCCGCAACTGGTGGCGTTCCAGCGCGTCGGCAGTCTCGCGCGCGCGTTTCGCCCATGCCTCCAACCGTTCGACGACCGAGGCTGTCCACAACCGTGCGCTCTCGGCGTGGAGGTCGATGGCGCTTGTTGGTGAATCGTCTTGTTGCTCAGCCCAATCGATGCATGCAAACCCGATGTCGGACGCGGCCGTCAGTAGGTATTCGGCGACTGCTTCCATTGCGAACGAGTCGACTCTGTTGATCTCCCCCATGCCTCATGCTGGCAGGTCAGCGGGTGAGCCCGCTCGAGTTATCCACAGGCCGCTATCGAACGACGAGTACAGGGCATTCCGCGTGGTGGATCAAATTCTGGCTCACCGAGCCGAGCGCCGTTTCGGCAAGTTTGCCGTGGCCATGACTGCCGACGACGACCAATTGAGCCTCCGTCGACAGCTCGGCGAGTCCTTTCGCAGGGCTGATGTCCTGAAAGACCGTGTTCACGTGGGCATTCGGGTAGCCCTCGGCGAACGGTGCCACCAATTCGTCCATCCGACGGCGCTGCTGGTCTTGCAGCACTCCCAGCAGCTTCCAGTCCATCAGGCCCTGGCTGTAGCCAAGACCCACTGCCGCACCGATCTCCCACATGTGCACGACCGACAGCGGCGCATGCAATGCGCCAGCGATGCCAAAGGCTGCCTCCAATGCCCGTACCGAATCGTCGGACTCGTCGATTCCGACGACGACGGGTAGTGGCTTGCCAGTCCGTTTGGCGACGGGTTTCCGCCAGACGGCAACCGGACAGAGTGCCCGATGCGCGATTCGCACGACGTGTCCACCGAGCGTCTGGTGATCCGTAGCGCCGGAACCCACGACGAGTAGCCGGGCCGACGCGGAAGCCTCCGTCAGGGAGGCGGCGACTCCGCCCTTGCCGGTGACGGTCCGTACCACGAGGCCGACGTGGTGCCGCTGAATGGCCTCGTGTGCTGCGGCGAGGACGTCCGGAGGGGAGTCGGGCGGTGGCGCGGGTGTCGTGCTGAAGTGCCACTCCAATCGTGGGACGGTGTGCAGCAACGTCAGCGGCACTGCCCACGTCGCCGCCAATTCAGCTGCCCAATTGGCCGCACCGAGCGCGCTATCGGACCCATCGACCCCAACGACGACGGTCTGCTCGCTGGGTGTGGTCATTCGTTGGCACTTCCTTCATGCAGGTGACGAGACATGGTGTTGCGGAAGTCGATGACGAAGGTCTCGAACTACCGCAGAAGCCCGGGGGAGTAGTGCGCCATCATCTCACCGAGGCGTCCGGCAACGGCGCGCTTGCGATGATCGCGCGGTTGGTGTCGTATCTACCTGCGCTGCAGTGACTTGGCGTCCTCCGGCTGACTTGATCCGTCGCCGTCGCCAGTCGCGAGACGACTCTTCCGCCTACCGTGTACGAAGTAGATCACCAACCCGACGGCCATCCAGATCAGGAACCGAACCCACGTCGCGGCCGGAAGATTGAGCATGAGGTACACCGCGGTAAGTACGGCGAGCACTGGCACGACAGGTACTCCCGGGCACCTGAATGCTCGCTCGAGGTCGGGACGAGTACGCCGCAACACGATGATGCCGACGGCGACCAAGACGAAGGCGAAGAGCGTCCCGATGTTCACCAGCTCTGCGAGTTCGGACAGCGGCACGAAGGTGGCGATCAATGCAACGACGACACCGGTGAAGATCGTCGTACGGACCGGTGTGCCGAACCTCGGGCTGACCTTCGCGAAGCTCTTGGGTAACAGCCGATCCCGGCTCATCGCGAAGAAGACTCGGCTCTGACCGAGCATCAGCACCATCATCACGGTGGTGAGACCGATCAGCGCACCGACCGAGATGACGGTTGCGAACGCCGGGTGCCCCACCGATCGGAAGGCCTCGGCGAGCGGGGCGTCGACCTTGACGTCGGTGTACTTCACCATGCCGGTGACCACCAGTGACACCGCGACGTATAGCGCGGTACAGATCCCGAGCGACGCGAAGATACCGATGGGCATGTCCCGCTGCGGATTCTTGGTCTCCTCGGCGGCGGTCGCGACGATGTCGAACCCGATGTAGGCGAAGAAGACCAGGGCGGCGCCGGTGAAGATGCCGCTGATGCCGAACGCGCCAGGAGCGAATCCGATGTCCTGCAGGAGCGACGGAGTGGCCTCCCCGCCGGATGCGGCAGGTGAGCCGGACGGCGGGATGAACGGCGAGTAGTTGCTCATCTTGATGAAGAACAGGCCCGCGACGATCACGAACAGCACGATGGACACCTTGATCACCACGAAGACGAAGTTGACCTGCGAGGAGATCTTGATCCCTACGCACAGCACGGCCGTGAGGATCAGCACGATGGCGGCGGCGATGAGATTGTGGCCTTCCCCGTAGACGAAGCCTGCGATGTTGATGCCGATTTCCTTCATCAGGTCGGCGAAGTATCCCGACCAGCCGACGGCCACGGTGCTCGCACCGAGCGCAAGTTCGAGGATCAGATCCCAGCCGATGATCCACGCGACGAGTTCGCCGAGGCTCGCATAGGAGAAGGTGTACGCCGAGCCTGCGACGGGCACGGTGCTTGCGAACTCCGCATAGCAGAGGGCGGCCAGCGCGCAGGCGATGCCGGAGAACACGAATGACAGCGCAATCGCCGGGCCAGCCTTTTCGCCGGCCGCCTCGCCAGTCAGGACGAAGATGCCGGTTCCGAGGATCACGCCGACGCCGAATACGGTGAGCTGGAGCGGACCCAGCTCCCTGCGCAGCCGATGCTCGGAATCCTCGGTGTCCGCGATGGACTGCTCCACGGTCTTGGTTCGCATCAGGTTCACTGGTCTGCCTCCGTCGGCCACCGGGATGAGATGCGCCTGGCTACCCTGAACCCGCCGAATCGACACCAATTTCGCGGCGTTTGAGCCAGAAGGCGACGGCGACGACCGCCGCGACCGCTACGAACGCCAGCCAGAACAGCGGCGGAAGTTGGGCAGTGCAACGCCGCCCGTACGAGGCTGCCGCCAACGCCAGGACCGTGAAACACCCGTCTCGCGCAGTGCCAGATGCTGTCAATGTGCTGTGGAATTGTCGGTCGCCGGCTGTATAGTCGCTCATATGTTCGAATCAACCCCTTCGCGACGCGCTTCTGATGAGGCGGTGTTCGCGGCACGGGTCGAGGAGCTGGAGCGCAAGAAGTCGGCAATCGCTGCCGAGCAGGCCCGCATCATCACAGAGTGGGACGACGCTCGCCGTGCGGCTGAGGCTGCCAGGGGCGTCCCCGCCGTCAAGCGCGGCAAGGGGCTTGCCAGCGAGATCGCGTTGGCCCGCCACGATTCTCCGAACCAAGGCGGAAGGCATCTGGGCGTCGCCAGGGCGTTGGTGCACGAGATGCCGCACACGCTCGCCGCGTTGGACGCAGGCACGCTCTCGGAGTGGCGGGCCACCCTGATCGTGCGAGAGTCGGCCTGTCTGAGCGTCGAGCACCGCCGCGCACTTGACGCCGAACTATGCGGTGACCAGGCAAGCCTGGAAGGCAAGGGCAACAAGCGAATCGAGGCCGACGCGAAGGCCATCGCCTACCGCCTCGATCCGCAGGCGGTGGTGGATCGCGCGGTGCGGGCCGAGTCCGAGCGCACTGTGACGATTCGGCCCGCCCCCGATGCCATGACGTGGGTTACCGCTCTGCTGCCCATGGCCAAGGGCGTCGCCTGCTATGCCGCGCTGAAAAAGGCCGCCGACACGACCTGCGACCAAAGGGGCCGCGGCCAAGTCATGGCCGACACCTTCGTCGAACGCATCACGGGTCGCCCGGCTGAGGTGCCGGTGCCGGTCGCGGTGAACGTCGTACTCACCGACGAGACCTTGTTCGGCGGCGACCGTGTGCCGGCGCAGGTCCCCGGGTACGGCCCAGTGCCGGCAGCGGTGGCGCGGCGGCTGATCGGCAATGCGCTGGCCGATCTGAGGTCGCGGGCCACCCTGCGCCGCCTCTACCGACATCCTCGCTCGGGCGCCTTGGTCGCCATGGAGTCGCGGGCCCGGCTGTTCCCGAAGGGGCTGGCCCTTTTCATCGACCTGCGGGACGACACGTGCCGCACCCCGTATTGCGATGCGCCGATCCGACATCACGATCACGCCGATCCCAGCGCTCGCGGCGGCCCTACCAGTGCAGTCAACGGGCTCGGCGAGTGCGAAGCGTGCAACTACGCTAAGGAGGCGCCCGGCTGGCGGGTTCGCGCCTCAACCGACGAAAACGGCTGCCACACGGCCGAATTCACCACGCCCACCGGCGCTTGCTACAGCTCCAAGGCGCCTCCGCTACCGCCCAGGATGGACATCGTCAGAGGCAGCGACGTCGAGGAAGCCCTCGGCATTCGGCTGCTCTTTCCCGCCGCGTAGTAGGCAAACCGCGATTCGAGCCGACGCGCGGGACGTGGGCCAAACACCGTGGAACAAGACCAAGCAGTACCCTCGATCAGGTGCAGCGGCGAATCATGGGCATCGAGACGGAATTCGGTGTGACGTGCACTTTCCACGGCCATCGCAGACTGAGTCCCGACGAGGTTGCCCGCTATCTGTTCCGGCGAGTCGTGTCATGGGGCCGAAGCTCCAACGTGTTCCTTCGCAACGGCGCTCGCCTGTACTTGGACGTGGGCTCTCACCCCGAATACGCGACTGCCGAGTGCGACAGCCTCATTCAGCTAGTGACTCATGACCGCGCGGGCGAGCGCGTGCTGGAGGACCTGCTGATCGATGCCGAGCAACGCCTGGCCGACGAAGGCATTGGCGGCGACATCTATCTGTTCAAGAACAACACCGACTCCGCTGGCAACTCGTACGGCTGCCACGAGAACTATCTCATCGTGCGGGCAGGGGAGTTCTCCCGGATTTCCGACGTTCTGCTGCCCTTCCTCGTGACGCGCCAGCTGATCTGCGGCGCGGGCAAGGTGTTGCAGACTCCCAAGGCCGCAGCGTTCTGCTTGAGCCAGCGTGCAGAACACATCTGGGAGGGTGTGTCGAGCGCCACCACCCGCAGTCGGCCGATCATCAACACGCGAGACGAGCCCCATGCCGATGCGGAGAAGTACCGCAGATTGCACGTCATCGTCGGCGACTCGAACATGTGTGAGTCCACCACGATGTTGAAGGTGGGCACCGCCGCCTTGGTGCTCGAGATGATCGAGGCAGGCGTTCCGTTCCGGGACTTCTCGCTCGACAACCCAATTCGGGCCATCCGCGAGGTGAGCCACGACCTGACCGGTCGTCGCCCCGTGCGGCTGGCCGGTGGGCGCCAGGCCAGCGCACTCGACATTCAGCGTGAGTACTACAGCCGGGCCGTCGACCACCTCCAGACCCGCGAGCCCAACGCGCAGATCGCACAAGTGGTGGATCTCTGGGGCCGCCAACTCGACGCGGTCGAGAGCCAGGACTTCGCGAAGGTCGACACCGAAATCGACTGGGTGATCAAGCGCAAGCTCTTTCAGCGCTACCAGGACCGCTATGACATGGAGTTGTCCGATCCGAAGATCGCGCAGCTCGACCTCGCGTACCACGACATCAAGCGCGGCCGCGGCGTCTTCGATCTGTTGCAGCGCAAGGGGCTCGCGGCGCGCATCACCACCGACGAGGAGATCGAGGCCGCGGTCAACGAACCGCCGCAGACCACGCGCGCGAAGCTTCGGGGTGAGTTCATCAGCGCGGCCCAGGCCGCGGGTCGCGACTTCACCGTGGACTGGGTGCACCTCAAGCTCAACGACCAGGCGCAGCGGACCGTCCTCTGCAAGGACCCATTCCGCTCGGTCGACGAGCGGGTCAAGCGCCTGATCGCCAGCATGTAACCACCCCCGGAGGGCCCGTACACCAGGTGCCCTGGCATGCCGATGTCCGGAGTCGACATGAACACCCACACCCGCCTCCGTGAACTGGGACTGGGGCATCTGCCACGAGTGGTAGGCCGTCAATACGGGCACGGGCAACGCAGACACGGGTGATCTCCGCAGCTTCATCTCGGATGGCGCAACCCGCCTCCGCCGCCGGAGGCGGGTTGAACAGCGGCACTGCCCGCCCTTTTCCGTCCTCTGCCCGTGGACCACGCGATGAGAGGCACCCCCGGCACGCCCTAAGCTGGGAACCGTGGGGATCTCCAAAGTCGAGCGCTTGATGAATCTCGTCATCGCGCTACTGTCCACCTCCTCGTTCATCTCAGCGGAGCGAATCCGCGCCACCGTGTACGGGTACGGCGACAGCCCAAGCGACGAAGCGTTCTCCCGAATGTTCGAGCGGGACAAGAACGAACTGCGCGACCTCGGAATCCCCTTGGAAACCGGACGCGCGTCGTCGTTCGATCCCACCGAGGGCTACCGGATCAACCGTGCCGCATACGCGCTTCCGCCCGTCGAGTTGACGCCGGACGAAGCGGCCGCCGTCGCCGTCGCCACCCAGCTGTGGGAGTCGCCAGAGCTCGTTACCGCCACCCAGGGTGCGCTCATCAAGCTGCGCGCGGCAGGCGTTGACGTCGAGGCCACGGATGCGGGTGTCGCGATCTCGACGACGGCCACCATGCCAGGCTTGCGTGGGTCCGAGGACGTGCTCGGGATCCTGTTGGCCGCCATCGACGCCGGGAGAGCGGTGCAATTCCCGCACCGCCCCTCGCGCAGCGAACCGTATGCCGTCCGCACCGTCGAGCCCTGGGGCGTGATCACCTACCGCGGCCGCTGGTACCTCGTCGGCCACGACCGCGATCGCGACGCCATCAGGACCTTCCGGTTGTCGCGGATTGGCGCCGACGTCAAGGCGATCGGTCCTGCGGCTGCGGTGAAGCGGCCAGACGGAGTCGACCTGAGGGACATCGTGCACCGCGCAGTGGCCGAATGGCCGCCAGGGACGCTGGCGCGAGTCTGGGTCGCCGACGGTCGAGCCACGGCGCTGCGCCGCCAGGCCACCTCGACGAAACCTTCCCCACGGGCGGGTCGCTCCGGTGACGAGTTGTCGATCGACATGGCGATGCCCGATCGACTTGCACGGGAGATCGCCGCCTACGGCGCGGATGTCATTGTGCTGGAACCACAGTCGTTGCGCGACGAGGTCGTCGCCCGCTTCCGCGCACACGCAGACGGAGCAGCTTCGTGAGCGGGGTGTCCACGCGGCTGGTACGGCTGCTCAACCTGGTGCCGTACCTGCAGGCGAACCCCCGCATCTCCTACGACGAGGCGGCGTCGGATCTCGGTGTGAGCGTCAAGCAACTTCGAGCCGATCTCGACCAACTGTGGATGTGCGGTCTCCCCGGCTACGGCCCCGGCGATCTCATCGACTTCGAAATGTCGGGGACGACCATCGAGGTCACCTTCTCGGCGGGGATGGATCACCCGTTGAGGCTCACCTCGCCGGAGGCGACGGGGATCTTGGTGGCGCTACGCGCCCTCCTCGACGTGCCGGGGATGGTCGATCCGCAGGCGGCCCGCAGCGCAATCGCCAAGATCGAGTCCGCAGCGGGAACAGCGCAGGGGGAGCGAGAGGGAGCCGCCGCAGCCGTCGACGAACCGGCCCCGATCGAGAGCCAGGCTGCGGCCGCGGTCCGCGAGGCGGTGCGGAAAGGCCGCGCATTGGCGATCGACTACTACTCGGCAAGCCACGACGAGCTGTCCAGTCGGATCGTCGATCCGATCCGGGTAGTGCTGGTCGGCGACAAGAGCTATCTGGAAGCTTGGTGCCGATCCGCAGAGGGCGTTCGACTCTTCCGCTTCGATCGCATCGTCGAGGCGCGGGTGCTCGACGAACGGTCGGCACCGCCCGAACCTGCCGTCGCGGCGGGGCCCGACACCTCGCTGTTCGACGCGGACCCGTCGCTGCCGTCGGCGACACTGCTCGTCGATCGTGCCGCGGCGTGGATGTTCGACTACTACCCCCTTCGCGTGCTGCGGGAGTTGCCCGACGGCGCGTGCGAAGCGGCCATGACGTACGCGTCCGACGAGTGGATGGCGCGATTCGTCCTGGGCTTCGGGTCAGCGCTGAGGGTGCTAGAGCCTCAGTCGTTGTCCGAGCGTGTGCGGGAGTTGGCGGTCGCCGCCCTCGCCGCTTACGGAGAGTCGACGACCTTGTAACCCACTGACGTAGTCAATAGGGGTCACTCCGGTACCATCGGAACCGAGGCTTGGAGGTCGTGAATGTTAGCGAATGGCTTTACGGGTTGGCATCTACTGATAGTCGTAGCGGTGTTGATTCTGCTCTTTGGTGCGAAGCGGTTGCCCGACGCGGCGCGATCGCTTGGCAAGTCGATGCGGATCTTCAAGTCGGAGGTCAAGGAGATGCAGTCCGATTCCAATCAGGAACCGGCTGCTTCGGCACCCACTCCGATCGCGTCGGAACGCGTCGAACCGACTCCTCCTGCTCCGGCGCCCGAGCAATCTGCCGACAAGCACCCGGCCTGATCCACACCAACTCCGCCGCACCGTGGCGTTGCGTCGCTGAATGACGTCGGGGATCGAACCCGTGCGTACTCCCGGAATCTTCAAGAAGCTCGACCCGCGTCGTCGGCGCTCACGGGTCAATCCCGACGGCACGATGTCGTTGACCGACCATCTCGCCGAGCTGCGGAACCGGCTGCTGATCGCCGTCGCAGCGATCGTGGTGACGACGATCCTCGGATTCTTCTGGTACACCAACGGCGCATTCGGTCTGCCGAGTCTCGGTGAGTGGCTCAAGGAGCCGTACTGTGCACTGCCCGCCTCGGCGCGGGCGTCGATCGCCCCCGACGGGCAGTGTCGACTGCTGGCGACTGCGCCGTTCGACCAGTTCATGCTGCGGCTGAAGGTCGCGCTGATGGCTGGTGTCGTGCTGGCCTGCCCGGTGTGGCTGTATCAGTTGTGGGCGTTCATCACCCCTGGCCTGTACAGCAAGGAACGCCGTTTCGCCTCGGCCTTCGTCGGCTTCGGCGCGGTGCTGTTCGTCACCGGCGCCGTGCTTGCCTACGTCGTCCTGTCCAAGGCCCTTGCCTTCCTGCTCACCGTCGGCAGCGACGTACAGATCACCGCGCTCAACGGTGATCAATACTTCGGCTTCTTGATCAACCTTCTTCTGGTGTTCGGGATCAGCTTCGAGTTCCCGCTGCTGATCGTCATGCTGAACCTGGTCGGCATGCTGCCCTACGAGCGGCTCAAGTCCTGGCGCCGAGGGATGATCTTCGCCCTCTTCGTGTTCGCGGCCTTTGCGACGCCAGGTTCGGACCCGTTCTCGATGCTCGCGCTGTCGCTCGCGCTGACCCTCCTGCTGGAACTCGCCATTCAGATCGCCCGCTTCAACGACAAGCGCAAGGCCAGGCGCGCTGCGCTCGACGAGGTGTCCGACGACGCAGCAGCCCCCATCGGCGCGGCGGAACCGATCGACGCGCCCACCGTCGTGCCGATTCCCTCGCGACTGACGGTCGATGACGACGCCACCTGAGCTGCCGCCGGAGCTGAGTCGCTTCACGAGTGAGCTTCCCTTCACCCTGGATCCGTTCCAGCTTCGCGCGTGCCGAGCGCTGGAGGGCGGACACGGGGTGCTGGTGTGCGCACCGACAGGGGCAGGCAAGACCGTGGTCGGCGAGTTCGCCGTCCACCTGGCCCTGGCATCGGGACGAAAGTGCTTCTACACCACACCCATCAAGGCGTTGAGCAACCAGAAGCACAACGACCTCGTCGCCCGCTACGGTGCCGAGCGAATCGGGCTGCTAACCGGCGACCAATCCATCAACGGCAACGCGGACGTCGTCGTGATGACGACCGAGGTCCTCCGCAACATGCTGTATGCGAGTTCGCCTGCACTGCAAGGGCTTTCCCACGTAGTGATGGACGAGGTGCACTTTCTAGCCGACCGGATGCGTGGTGCGGTGTGGGAGGAGGTGATCCTGCACCTGCCCGAGGACGTTCGCCTCGTCAGCCTGTCGGCCACGGTAAGCAACGCCGAGGAGTTCGGGGGCTGGATTCAGACCGTGCGAGGCGACACCACCGTCGTCGTCGACGAACATCGCCCCGTCCCATTGTGGCAGCACATGCTGGTCGGCAGGCGATTGTTCGACCTGTTCGAGGGAACCGATCCGGCCGCCGATTCCGCACTCGTCGACGCCGAACTGCTTCGCCACATCGCGCACCGACGGGAGGCCGACCGGCTCGCCGACTGGCAGCCGCGGGGACGTGGCAGGCCAGGCCAACGAAACGGCGGGAGAGACGGACGTCCCAGCCTCCACCGACCGCCGTCGCGGCCAGACGTCATCGCCACGCTCGACCATGAAAGCCTCCTTCCGGCAATTACGTTCGTGTTCTCCCGGGCAGGCTGCGATGCCGCCGTCAAGCAGTGCCTGCGCTCGCCGCTGCGGCTGACGACGGAAGCGGAGCGGAAGCAGATTGCGGCAGTGATCGATCGGCGCTGCGCAGATCTCGCCGACTCCGACCTCGTGGTGCTCGGCTATCACGAATGGCGAGAAGGGCTGTTGCGGGGCCTGGCGGCGCACCACGCCGGCCTCTTGCCCGTCTTCCGCCACACGGTGGAGGAGCTGTTCACCGCGGGGTTGGTCAAGGCTGTATTCGCCACGGAGACATTGGCATTGGGCATCAACATGCCAGCGCGAACCGTCGTCCTCGAACGGCTGGTGAAGTTCAACGGCGAGCAGCACGCGCCGTTGACGCCGGGGGAGTACACCCAGCTGACCGGGCGAGCGGGCAGGCGCGGCATCGACGTCGAGGGCCACGCCGTCGTGCTGTGGCATCCAGACGTAGAACCAGCCGACGTCGCCGGGCTCGCATCGACGCGCACGTTTCCCCTACGCAGTTCGTTCGCGCCGTCGTACAACATGACCATCAACCTGATCCACCAGATGGGGCCCGAGCAGTCGCGGCAGCTGCTAGAGAGGTCGTTTGCCCAATATCAGGCCGACCGCTCCGTCGTCGGGCTCGTCAAGGGAGTGGCACGCGGCGAGAAGATGCTCGACCAGATCGCGGAGGGCCTTGGCGGCCGTGACGCGCCGATCCTCGAGTACGCCCGACTGCGCGCGGCAATATCCGAACGCGAACGCGCCCAGTCCCGCGCATCCCGCCTCCAGCGACGCAAGGCCACCAACGACGCGCTGTCCGCGTTGCGGCGAGGCGACATCATCACGATCAGCCAGGGCCGCCACGGTGGCCTGGCCGTCGTACTCGAGCCCGCCGCCGACGGTGACGATCCCCGACCCCTCGTGCTCAACGAGCACCGTTGGGCGGGAAGGATTTCGTCGGCAGAGTACGTGGGTGCGTCGGCGAAGCTCGGTTCGATGACGTTGCCCAAACGCGTCGAGCACCGGCAGCCGCGCGTGCGCCGTGACGTGGCGTCGGCGTTGCGTTCGGCCGCGGCGGGCCTCGACGTCCCCTCGGTCAAGTCGAGGCGAAGCACGACGGGCGAACCGGACGTCGATCCCGAGTTGGCCCCGCTGCGCGAGCGGATGCGAACCCACCCCGCACACAAGGCATCCGATCGGGATGCCCTGGTGCGGGCGGCCGAGCAATACCTGCGCATCGAACGGGACAATGCGCAAATCGCGAAGAAAGTAGCGGCAGCGACGAATTCGCTCGCGCGGACGTTCGATCGAATCGTCGTGCTGCTCACCGAACGCGGATTCATCTCGACGGACGATGGCGATCCCAAGGTGACCGAGGACGGCAGGCTGCTTGCGCGGATCTACAGCGAAAGCGATCTGCTGGTCGCAGAATGCCTGCGCAGCGGGACCTGGGACGGCCTAGAGTCCGCGGAACTGGCAGCCGTCGTGTCGGCGGTCTTGTTCGAATCCCGCGGTGACACGCCCGGCGCCACGCCGACCGTCGACGTCACCTCGGCCGCAGTCCGCAGGGCGTACGGCCAGACTCGCAGGTTGTGGACGGACATTCGGGCTGACGAACAGCGCCACCGCGTATCGCCGAGCCGCGAACCCGATCCCGGTTTCATGGCCGCGATACACCGGTGGGCAACGTCCGGTGACCTTGCTTCCGCGCTCGCCGCCTCCGACGCCACGGGGACGGGCTCGCCGCTTTCGGCTGGTGACTTCGTGCGGTGGTGCAGGCAAGTACTCGACATGCTCGATCAGGTCCGCAACGCCGCCCCGACGCCAGCCCTTCGGGCATGCGCGAAACGGACAATCAACGACATTCGGCGCGGCGTCGTCGCAGTTGATGCAGGGTAGGGTGATTTCAGCGCTTCGGCTACAGGCGACGAGTACCAAGGAGAACCGATGAGCGGACCGCAGGGAGATCCGAATCAGCCCTGGGCCGGGCAACAGCCCAACAACGATCCCGCCTGGCAGCAACCAGCGCCGGAGAACGCGACGACGGCCGCGCCCGCGTATCAGCCCGAGCAGCAGTACGGCCAGTACCCGCAGCATGGGCAGACCCAGCATGCACCCGCCGCGTACCCCGCCTATCCGGGAGCCGATGCATACGGCCAGGGGCAGCAGTACGGCGCACAACCCACGGCTTACGCCCCGACGGGATACCAGCAGCCAGGCCAGTCCGCTCCGGCGACGCAGTACGGCCAACCGGTCCAGTACGGCCAACCGCAGTACGGACAGCCGCAGTACGGACAGCCGCAGTACGGACAACCCTCACCGTATGGGGATCCCGCGCAGCAGGGCGGTTACGGGCAGCCGTTCGATCCGTACGGCTCGACGGGAACGGAACAGGGGTCGAAGAAGTCGGTCGCGACCATCGGTGCCATCGTCGGCGGGTTGGCCGTCTTGATCGTCGCGGTCGTCCTGGTGCTCGGGTTCTGGAAGCCGGGCTTCTTCGTCACCACCAAACTCGACGTCAACGCCGCACAGACCGGCGTTGCCCAAATTCTCGGCGACGAAGCCAACGGATACGGCGCCAAGAACGTCAAGGACGTCACCTGCAACGACGGGCAGAGCCCGACCGTCAAGAAGGGCGACACCTTCGACTGCGAGGTCAGCATCGACGGCACGAAGCGCAGGGTCACCGTGACCTTCCAGGACGACAACGGAACCTACGAGGTCGGCAGGCCCAAGTAGCGGTCAGCCTGGCAGCTCGTCGAGCGCCTTCTGCAGACGCGCAATGGACGACGTGACACCGAACTCGGCGGCCAATTCGGCGACCTTCCGCGGCTTCGCGGCGACGAGCGGGAGCCCATCGGAGTCCAGGGACAGGCTGACAGGTGCGTCGGTGGCCACGCGCACGACCGGCTCGGCGGCGGTGATGTAGTCGGTAGCGGCGAGCAGCTTCTTGCGTTGCGCGCCAGCCATCGTCGACGACTTGTCGGTGGCAGCCGCCACGATCGCCTCCAGCGACCCAAACTGGGCGAGGAGTGAGGCCGCGGTCTTCTCGCCGACGCCGGGCACGCCGGGCAGCCCGTCCGAGGGATCGCCGCGCAGCAGTGCGAGCTCCGCGTATGCAGGTCCAGCCCGTTCGACTGGCACGCCATACTGCTGCGCCACCTCGACGGGCCCGTACGTCGTTGCTTTGGCCAGGCCCCTGCCCATGTAGAAGACCCGGACGGCGACGGGGTCGTCTCCGACGAGTTGGAGCAGGTCACGGTCGCCGCTGACCACCATGACGGGGTCGCGCTTCTCCGCGGCCGCGAGGGTGCCAAGCACGTCGTCTGCTTCGTAGCCGGGTGCCCCGGCCGTCGCGATGCCGAACGCGTCGAGCATCGCCATGATCATGTCGACCTGCGGCGTGAGGTCGTCGGGTACCTCCTCGACGTCGGCCTCGCCCGCAGGAGTCGCCTGCTCGACGCGGTGTGCCTTGTACGAAGGGATCAGGTCGACGCGCCACTGCGGCCGCCAATCCTCGTCGAGGCACACCACCAGCCGCGACGGGCGCTCTCGGCTGATCAGCGTCGCAACGGTGTCGAGGAAGCCGCGTAGCGCGTTGACGGGCCGCCCATCGGGAGCCGTGATCGACGAAGGCACGCCGAAGAACGAGCGGAACCACATGCTGGCGCCGTCGAGCAGCAGGACTGGTGCGGTCAATTGGTCCTCCGTCGCGTCCAGGTTGGTCCCGCTAGCCTATTGCCATGACGGACAACAAAACTCCGCAAGGTCGATTCGGCACCGACGTGTATGCGCAACGCCTCAAGTCCGCGGTCGCCGCCACCGCACAGGCTGGCCTTGATGGGCTGATCATCACGCCCGGCTACGACCTGCGCTATCTCGTTGGTTCGCGGGCGCAGACCTTCGAACGGTTGACGGCGCTGGTGCTGCCCGTCGACGGCGAATCCACCGTCGTGGTGCCGCGGATGGAGCTGGCGTCGCTGCGGGAGTCCGCCGTGACAGAGCTCGGGTTGTCCGTCCGAGACTGGGTCGACGGCGATGATCCGTATCGCCTAGTGGCGGACTCACTTGGCGGCGGTGCACCGGCGACGGCCGTGACGGATTCGATGCCTGCCCTGCATCTATTGCCCCTCGCCGACGTGTTGGGCGTCGTCCCGGTGCTCGCCACCGACGTCCTGCGTCGGCTGCGGATGATCAAGGATGCTGCCGAGATCGACGCCCTTCGCGCCGCTGGTGCCGCGATCGACCGCGTGCACGCCCGCGTGCCAGAGTTCCTACGGCCTGGCCGCACCGAGGCCGACGTGGCCGCCGACATCGCCGAAGCGATTGTCGCCGAAGGACATTCGGAGGTGGCGTTCATCATCGTCGGCTCAGGACCCAACGGTGCGGATCCGCATCACGAGTGCTCGGATCGCGAACTGCGCCGCGGCGACATCGTCGTCGTCGACATCGGAGGTCCGTACGAACCGGGATACAACTCGGACTCGACGCGAACATACTCTCTGGGCGCACCGAATCCCGATGTTGCACAACGCTATTCCGTCCTGCAACGAGCTCAGAGCAGCGCGGTGTCGGCGGTCCGGCCAGGGGTGACCGCGGAACAGGTGGACGCGGTGGCCCGCGGCGTACTGGCCGAAGAGGGCCTCGCGGAGGTGTTCGTCCACCGCACCGGCCATGGCATCGGCTTGTCCGTGCACGAAGAGCCCTACATCGTCGCGGGCAATGACATACCGCTAGAGGTGGGCATGGCCTTCAGCGTCGAACCGGGTATCTACTTTCCCGGCCAGTGGGGCGCGCGCATCGAGGACATCCTCGTCGTGACCGATAACGGTGCCATCTCGGTCAACAACCGTCCGCACGACCTGATCGTCGTCCCCGTCTGATACTCAGGTGACGTCGAGCTGCTTGATCTTCTTCGACCACTCGCTGAACGGTGCGCCCTGGCGTCCTGCCAGTTCGGCGGGGGGCACCTCGGCGAGGCTTCGTCCCTCCTCCTTCGCGGTGTGGTCGTCCTCGTACGACCAGTAGCGATACTCGTAGATCGCTCCGTTCGTGCCAAGCACGTAGTCCGCGTCCAGCCGGTCGTCGTACCACTTGCCCGGTCTCGGGTTCTCGGTGTGCCTGTAGGAGTCGATCTGTTCGATCCGCCAGCCGGTGACGACCGCCCCATCGTCTGCCCGCCAAGTGCGAGTGGCAGCGCCGCTGCGTAGGTTCTGCGCCACGACGGCCGAGACCAGCGCCTTGAACTGAGCCTTCGCGTCGACCTCACCCTTTTCGAGCAACTCCGACGATCCGAGCACGCGTTCGATGCGCACTTCGATCACGACCCGGCGAGGGTTCTCGCGCGGCGTGCGGTAGCGCTGTGCGTAGCGCAGCTCGGCGTCGCGGACCGCCTCGATGTCGGTGTTGACCGTCGCCCTGCCCTCCAGCGACAACCAGCGGGCGCCGTCGACCTGACTGAGCACCGCGACGCCACGCTCTGCGGCGTTCACCGCCTTCTGCGAGCCGCCCGTGGTGATGACGCGAGCCATGTGGGTCTTCGGATCGAAGGTGAAGCCGACGGCGACCACGTGCGGCGAGTTGTCCAACCTCAAGGTGGTCAGCATCGCCAGATGACGTTCGGTGAGGAACGCCAGCGCGTCGGTCGTGAGCCGAGTGGTTGCCTTGGCCATCGGTAACCAAACTAGCGCAGGTCATAATCACTGCCATGAAGGACACGGCGAGGGCTGAGCCTGGATCGGTCGTGGTCTTCGGCGGCCGCAGCGAGATCGGGGTCGAGGTCGCGAAGAGGTTGGCCAGGGGAGTGGATGTAGTGCTCGCCGCACGCGGTGCCGATCGGCTCGACCGCGAGGTCGCCGCGATCACGGAGGCCGGCGCCATCGCCGTTCACGCGTTCGAGTTCGACGCAGACGACCTGGCGAGCCACGAAGCGGTCGTGAAGTCGATAACGGACGCACACGGTCCGATCGCAACGGCGGTCGTGGCGTTCGGAATTCTCGGAGACCAGGCGCAGGCCGAGGTCGATTCAGCGCACGCGGCGGCGATCGTGCACACGGACTTCACGGCCCAGGTGTCGTTACTCACCACGCTCACGGCCGCGATGCGCTCGGCGGGACACGGTGCCGTCGTCGTGTTCTCGTCCATCGCGGGTGCTCGGGTGCGTCGCGCCAACTACGTGTACGGCTCGGCGAAGGCCGGGCTCGACGGCTTCACGCGCGGGCTGACCGACGCGTTGCACGGAACCGGCGTCCACGTGCTGCTCGTCCGTCCAGGGTTCGTCGTCGGTCGGATGACCGAGGGCATGTCGCCCGCCCCGCTGTCGAGCACTCCGTCACAGGTCGCCGATGCCACGGTCACTGCGTTGACGAAGGGGCGCAACGAGGTGTGGGTGCCGCGGTCGCTAGGGCTTCTTGCCCTCGGGTTTCGGATGACGCCGCGGTTCGTTTGGCGCAGGTTGTCGCGGTGATCGTCGTCATCGGGATCGGCGCCGAGGGGATGGCGGGCCTGGCCCCGGCGTCGCGCGCCGAACTCGCAAGGGCAACAGTCGTTTACGGATCGGCCCGTCAGCTAGACCTGCTCGACGACAGCGTCGCCGCGGTGCGACGGCCATGGCCGTCACCCATGCTTCCGGCGCTGCGCACGCTGCTCGACGATGCAAACGGGGACGTGCACGTGGTGGCCAGTGGGGATCCACTCCTGCACGGTGTCGGCAGCGTGTTGATCCGGCAGTACGGCGCCGACGCGGTAACCGTGCTTCCGCACGTGTCGTCGGTGACACTGGCGTGTTCGCGGGTCGGTTGGTCGGTGCAGGATACGGAGATCATCAGCTTGGTTACCGCACAACCACATACCGCCGTACGACGAGGCGGACAGGCTGTCGTGCTTTCTCGCGACGGCACCAGCCCCGCTGCGCTCGCTAGGCTGCTGAGCGCTACCGGACGCGGCGACTCGGAGATGACCGTACTCGAACAGTTGGGCGGACCAAGGGAACTGCGTCGCTCGGCCAGGGCGCGCGAGTGGGCCGACCGGCCGCCAGCCGACGTCGACGCGCTGAACGTGATGGCGATTCGCTACTTGCCAGACGAACGGCAGTTCGCGCCCCTGCCCGACGACGCATTCGCCCATGATGGGCAGATCACCAAACAGTCGATCAGGGCGGTCACCCTTGCGGCGTTGGCGCCGCGTCCTGGCGAGCTGCTGTGGGACGTCGGGGCAGGATCGGGGAGCATCGCGATCGAATGGTGCCGCGCCGGAAACGGCTGCCGGGCAGTTGCATTCGAGCGCGACGAAGCACGGCGCAAGAGGATCTCGGCGAACGCGACGGCCTTCGGGGCCAACGTGGAGGTGCACTTCGACGCACCGGAGTCATTCGACTTCGTTTCGCCGCCCAAGGTGATCTTCGTGGGCGGCGGCATCAGTCAGGCGGGGCTGATGGAAGCCTGCTGGGAGCGCCTGACGGTCGGAGGGCGGCTCGTCGCGAACGCCGTCACCGTTGAGTCCGAAGCGACCATCGCGCAATGGCATTCGCGGGTGGGCGGCGAGCTCCGGCGGTACCAGCACTACCGAGGCGAGCCGGTCGGCTCCTTCACCGGGTGGCGGCCGGCCATGCCGATCACTCAGTGGGTGGTGACGAAGGCGTGACCGTCTACTTCATCGGCGCGGGCCCCGGCGCAGCCGATCTGATCACCGTTCGCGGACAGCGTCTACTGAGCCGCTGCCCCGTCTGCCTGTATGCGGGCTCGATCATGCCCGACGACCTTCTGGCCTGGTGTCCATCGGACGCGAAGGTCATCGACACCGGACCCCTCACGCTCGACCAGATCGTCGCCGAACTGGTGGCGGCCGATGCGGCCGGACTCGACGTCGCGCGGCTGCACTCGGGTGATCCGTCGATCTACAGCGCGGTGGCCGAGCAGTGCCGTCGTCTCGACTCCGCAGGCGTGAGCTACGAAATCGTGCCTGGCGTACCGGCATTCGCCGCGGCGGCGGCCATCCTCGGTCGCGAGCTGACCGCGCCAGGGGTGGCGCAGACCGTCACGTTGACCCGTGTGGCCACGTTGTCCACCGCGATGCCGGATGGCGAGGACCTGCGAACACTGTCGGGCGTAGGCGGCACACTCGTCCTGCACTTGGCGGCAGCGCAGGTCGACTCGATCGTGCCCGAACTGCTCGCCGGCGGGTACTCGCCCGAAACTCCCTGCGCCGTAGTGGCATTCGCCAGCTGGCCGCAGGAGAAGACGATCAGGTGCACCCTGAGCGCGCTGGCCGACCGGATGCACGCCGAGGACGTGCACCGCACCGCAATCATCGTCGTCGGTGACGTCTTGGCAGCCGAGGGGTTCGGCGACAGCTACTTGTATTCGACGGGGCGTCAGCGGGGAAGTCGACACTGATGCCTCCACCATCGCTAATGCGTCTCCTGTTGCTCGGTGGCACGGCAGAGGCGAGGGCGCTTGCATCCGCACTGCATCCCGACGTGGAGGTGATCAGTTCGCTGGCCGGTCGCGTGCCCGATCCTGCATTGCCCGTCGGTGCGGTGCGCGTCGGGGGGTTCGGCGGCATGGAAGGCTTGCGGAACTGGCTAGGCGTCGAGCGGATTAGCGCCGTCGTCGACGCCACCCACCCGTTCGCTGCGGCGATCACGGCCAACGCCGCTCTAGCATGCGCCGAGCTGGAGCTGCCGCACGTCGTCCTTTCCAGGCCCGCGTGGTCGAGCGATGGCGCAATCGTCGTCGGGTCGGATGCCGAAGCTGCAGAGGTGGTTTCGAGCAAGCGCTTCGAGCGCGTGTTCCTCACCACCGGACGCTCGGGGAGCGCGGCGTTCGTCGGCGTCGACGCGTGGTTTCTGATCAGGGCGGTGACCCCGCCGGACGAGACGGCACTGCCGCCCCGGCACGAACTGGTGCTATCGCGAGGCCCCTACGACTACGACGGCGAACTGAACCTGTTGCGAGAGCACCGCATCGACGCGTTGGTCACGAAGAACAGCGGTGGCGAGATGACCAGAGGCAAGCTGGATGCCGCGTTCGACATCGGCATTCCCGTCGTCATGGTGGACCGGCCATCGTTGCCGGACGACGTCGACGTGGTGACGACCGTGGCGGATGCCGAGGCGTGGGTCAGGGGGCTTTGACCAGATCGAGGCTGCCTAGATCCCGGATCGCCTGGCACCCGCGCTCCAGCATCACCAGCATCATGTCGTCGCCGCGTTCGGTCGAGATGGCGAAGGCGCATCCGAGTACCGAGATCAGGGGAACCTGCAACATGCCCACGCGGTAGTCCCTCCAGCACGTCTCGCGGTCGTAGTCGGCGACGTCGTAGGTCGCCAGCTCGTCGAAGTAGGCCGACACGAGATCCTCGTCGGCCTGCGCGCGAGTGTTGGGTAGCAGGCTGGTTCCCGTGAAGTAGGCGAGATCTCTTGCTGGCAGGCCTGTCCCCAACGTCTGCCAGTCGACGACGGTCACCTTCGTTCGCGCGGGATCGAACAGCATGTTGTCCAGGCGATAGTCGCCATGCATGAGCGAGAAGCGGTTCCGGTCGGCCATCAGCCATGGCGTCACGACCGACATTGCCTCCGTCGTGGTTTCGCGGTCTTCGGCGGACATGCGCGAACCCAGCCGGTCCAGCGTCATCTGCGCGGCCATCACGGCGATGTCGCCGAGCCCCTTGATGGCGTCGTCGGTCGCCAACGACATTGCAAGGCCTGGAAACTCGATCCAGGCGGGGTCGTTCCAGGTGGGACCGTGCAGACCCGCCAGCGCTCGGACCGCCAACGTCGCCTCCGCCTGGGTGCAGCCGCCGATCTGATCGCCTTGAACCGCTGGCGCCATGTCGGCGAGAAGCAATACGAAATCGCCTCCGTCCTCGGAGATCTCGCAGTGGAAGTGCGCAGGGATCGGTACCCGCACCAGGTTGGCGACGCCGGTATAGAAGGCGTGCTCCGACCGGTAGCCGAGGGCGACTCGCTCCCGCACTGCGTCGTCCTGGGACGAGAGCTTGATGGCGAAGGTGGCGGGTAGTTCCGGTTCCTCGGACGCGTAGCTCACGGCGATGCGATACGTAGCGCCCGTCTGCCCGGTTCCGATCGGTGTGACGTCGACCGACTTGACCCCGGTCTGTAGTACGGCCTCCAACCATTCCGGTGTCACGTCCGCGGGACCGCGAGGTATCGAGAGGGCCGGCGGGAGGGGCCTAGTCATGACGCGCGACACTAATCGGCGTTTTGACAGCTGTCAACGATTTCTGACAGACGTCAGGACGGTGTCGTCAGCCAGGATAGCGCCGTGGGGTGTACACGCGATCGCCCGACTCCTCCGACTGCCACTGCGTCTGCGACGAACCGACGATGAGCAGGCACCGCATGTCGACATCGGCCGGATCGAGATCGGCCAGCCGCACCACCCTGACGTTCTCGTTCGGGCCCGATACGTCACGGCCGATCACCACCGGCGTTCCGGGGTCGCGGTGCTCTAGCAGGAGGTCGCGCATCGCCGAGACCTGCCACGTGCGGCTCTTGGATGCGGGGTTGTAGATCGCCAGCACCAGGTCGGCGGCTGCAGCCGCAGTGATTCGGGTGGCGATGACGTCCCAAGGCTTCAACCGGTCGGACAGCGAGACGACCGCGTAGTCGTGGCCCAATGGCGCGCCGACCCTGCTGGCGACCGCCTGCGCGGCCGTCATGCCGGGAATCACGCGGACGTCCACGCCCGGCCACTGCTTGGCCTCCTCCAGCACCGCCGTCGCCATCGCGAAGATGCCGGGATCGCCCGAGGAGACGACGGCGACGGCGCGACCCTGTTGGGCGAGCGTGCACGCGAGGCGCGCCCTTGCGGGTTCGTCGGTGTTGTCGCTCGGGTGATGAACCTGTCCGTCGCGCGCCGTGATGCGGTCGAGGTAGGGGCCATAGCCAATGAGGTCGGTCGCGGCTGCGAGTTCCCGACGCGACTGCGGGGTAATCCAGTCCGCGTCGCCGGGGCCAAGGCCGACGACCGCGACGCTCCCGACCGGTTCCCTGCGGGTCGTCATGCCCGGAAGCACGGCAAGGGAGAAGTAGGGGACCGTCGAGTCATCGACGTCGGCGGCGGGGAGCACGCGCTGTCGCGACGTGCTCGCGCGTTCGACGTAATAGGTCTCCCCGAGCCGGCCGACCGCTGAAAGCGCTTCCCGCACTGCGGGATACGACCGTCCCAACTTCATGACCACCGCGGCGTCGGCATCGGCCAAGTGTCGTCGGAGTTCGTCGGGCGGGAGGGTGCCGGGAAGGATGGACAGGACCTCGTCGCCCTGAACGAGTGGTTTGCCTATTGCCGCCGACGCTGCGCTGACCGACGTCACCCCCGGCACGATGACTGCGTTGAACCGGGCAGTCAGCCGATTGTGCATGTGCATGTAGGAGCTGTAGAACAGCGGATCGCCCTCAGCTAGGAGGGCCGCGTCGCGCCCCGCTTCGAGGTGCGCCGCGATACGGTCGGCAGCCTCGGCGTAGAAGTCCTCCATCGCACCGGCGTAGCCACCGGGATGGTCGCTGGTCTCGGTGGTGACGGGGTAGACGAGGTGTTCTTCGACCTGACCCGACCGCAGGTAGGGCTCCGCAATGGCACGGGCAATGCTTCGGCCGTGGCGGGCGCTGTGATAAGCGATCACGTCGACCTCGGCGATGACGCGCGCCGCCTTGACCGTGACGAGCTCCGGGTCGCCGGGGCCGAGCCCGACGCCGTACAGGGTGCCCGTCATTCGATGCCGCTCGCGATCGCGTTGACAGCGGCTGCGGCCATCGCGCTACCGCCTCGTCTGCCGGTGACGACCAGGTACGCCATTCCGCGCGGGCGGTCGATCAACTCCTGCTTCGATTGCGCGGATCCGACGAAACCGACGGGGCCGCCCAACACCGCCGCGGGTGTGGGGGCGCCGTCGTCGATCAGCTCTAGAAGTCGGAACAGCGCCGTCGGAGCGTTGCCGATCGCCAGGACCGCACCTTCGAGGCGTTCCACTGCAAGGTCGACGCCTGCCGCGGACCGCGTGCTGCCCAGGCTTGCGGCGAGGCCAGCGGCACGCGGATCCGCGACGAGGGACACGACGTCATTGTCTGCGGGAAGTCGCGATCTGGTGATGCCGGCGGCGACCATCGAGGAATCGCACAACACCGGCGCACCGTCGGCAAGCGCCGCATGGGCACGAGTCACCACGTCGTCGGTGTACGCGACGTGGTCGGTGACCTCGACGAGACCGCAGGTGTGGATGAGGCGGACCACGACCCGCGAGACGTCGTCGGGAAAACGGGTCAGATCCGCTTCGGCCCGAATCGTCGCGAACGACTGGCGATAGATCTCGCCGGCATCGCGGATGTAGTCGAGCACCCGCTCACCCTACGGGTGGCGTTGGTGGTAGCCGTTCGAGGTGGCCACCAATACCTGGCTGCCCGGCGGACTTCCGCAGGCCCGATCGCAACCCACGAAGTGGCGATGGACGTCCGAGGGGTCTCTGGCGGCATCCGCCGCGTCGCGGCGTACGTCTGCGGCTGACCGGGCACACCCGGGGCTGCCGGTGCACGAGCTCACGTCGAGCCACGGCGATGCCTCGTCGAATACCAGACCCATGGGTGCGAGCACTCGCAAGGCCACGTCGGCCACGCCCTCGTCGAGATCGCAGACGAGTACCGAACGCCACGGCGTGATGACCAACGGCGCCTCGACGGCCGCCAGGTACTCGGCGACCCTGGCCCCTAGCACGCCCAGCGGCACGGCGGCGCCGAGCGCGACGTTGCCGTCGTCCTGCTCGATCCAACCGACGGGAGGCCGCAGCACGGGAGGCCATGCTCCACCGGGCGCGGCGTCTGCGACGAATCCGTCGAGAAGTGGCGTCGGATCATCGAGTTCGGTCGTGCGCCAAGCAGTTCCACGTGACTCGATGAAGCGCCGGGACACCTCGACCAACGTCGTCACGATTTGCCCGAACGAGATCCGGACCCCCGTGTCGGTTCCGGCCACCAGGAGCGCGGCGCAGTCGGTGGCCACCAGGTGTGCGCCGACGTCCGCACCGAGTCCGGAAACGTCGCCGCGTCCGTCGTCGATGCCGAACCAGAACCTGCCTGGGAGCTCGGCAAGGCCGGCGTCGCGCTGAAGGGCCTCGTCGAGATCGCGCACCACGTTTCGAACATCGGCAATCCCGCCCCGGCGTCCCGTCAACGGCGAGGCGACGATGTTGCGCACGCGCTCGTGGGTGGGAGACGGCAACAGACCGGCAGCGGCGACCGCCTCGGCAACGGCGGTTTCGTCGGTGATGCCCCGGATCTGCACGTTGCCGCGCGACGTGAGTTCCAGCGAGGCAGACCCGAACTCTGTCGCGGCTATGGCGAGCGCGGCCAATTGATCGGCGGTGATCATTCCACCGGGAATCCGAATCCTGGCAAGCGCTCCGTCGGCCGCTTGGTGCACCTGGAGTGCGCCAGGACATGCGTCGTCGTCGCGATCCCTGGCCATCACTCCACGGTACGACGCCACCGTCAGCCTCGACGAGGTGCGGGCCGATGGACCGAACGCAAGGTACGACCCGCCCGAGCCGCGCTTACGTTACGGCGGCCAGCCGACGCGGCACGACGACGTCGGAGTATCTCGATGCATCGCCTGCGATGACCCGACTCGGCACGCCGTGCACATCGACCGGAATGTCGCCGGCGAGCGTCACGCGGCTCAGACGCCGGAACTGGTCGTCATAGTCGGATACCGCGTAGTGCTGAGTGGCCCGGTTGTCCCAGATCGCGACGTCGCCTGCCGCCCACGTCCAGCGAATGGTGTTCTCCAACCTGGTGACGCGGGCCTGCAAGAGCTGAAACAGGGTCGCCGATTCGCTAGTGCCGAGGCCGACGAACTTGCGGACGAAGTGCCCGAGCAGAAGTACCCGGCGGCCGGTCTCGGGGTGCACTCGGACGACGGGATGCTCCGTCTCGTAGTGGTCGGAGACGAATTCCTCGCGGTATTGGCGCTGTCCGTCGGCCACGTCGGCATCGGGGTCCTCGAACTCGCGCACGTAGTCGTAGTCGTTGGTGTGCAGCGCCCGAAGGTTCTCGACCAGGGCGACGAGCGGTGGTGGTAGCTGGTCGTAGGCGGCCTCAGTCGATGCCCACGTCGTCGTCCCGCCGTACTCGGGCAGCGTCACCGCGCGTAACAGCGATGCCTTCGGTGGGCGGTCCACGAACGTGACGTCGGTGTGCCAAGAGTTCGCCTTGTCGTAGCGCGAGTCGATCGGCAATATGTCGGTGCCGCGGGACAGAACCGTGGGATGAGCGAGCGTAGGTGTGCCCAGCAATCGGGCGAAGGCGAGTTGGCCGTCGTCGTCGAGGTGATGCTGGTTTCGGAAGAAGATCACCTTGTGGGCGAGCAATGCGTCGTTGATGGTCGTCACGGTCGTCGAGTCGAGGTCGGCGCCTAGGCGAACCGCGTCGACCCTTGCGCCGATGTGCGCGCCGAGTTTGACGATCACGGGGGATTGGCTCATCCGTCCATTTGTGCAGCTCCTTGGCGCGATGCCCAGTATTTGGATGCGCGAGATTCAAAATCGAATTCGCGTGCCACGCGACGCAGGTGCTGCCCGACTGTGAAATGGGTCACCGAGACGGGAGCCGTGTTCGGTGCCGCACGAAGCCTACGAACCCGGTACCGCCGGTATTAGGTTCCTTGAAAACCCCGTTCGCCGACTCCATAGCAGTCCGGTCGACGGAACAACAGAGGAGCAATCATGTTCGAATTCATCGCGTTCGTGGCACTGGTCGTATTGCTGATCGCGGCGGTGGGACTTCCCTATCCCCAGTCATGGGCCAGTCGCTGGAACGGCCGCTGAACCCAGGCTGACCGCCTGCGCCCCATTGACACGAGGTACCAATAGGGCGTGACTGACAATCCGACGATCCTCATGCTGTCGACGTCGGATACCGACCTCATCACGGCCCGCGAAAGTGGTTCGCCCTACCGGTGGATGAATCCGTCCAGGCTTCTCGACGGCGAACTCGACACGTTGCTCGCCAGCGCCGACATCGTCGTGGTCAGGATTCTCGGCGGCTACCGGTCATGGCAGGACGGCATCGACGCCGTCGTCGCCTCGGGCGTGCCGACGGTCGTCATCAGCGGCGAGCAGTCGCCAGATGCCGACCTGATGAGCCATTCGACGGTGCCCGCGGGCGTGGCGCTTCAGGCGCACGTCTATCTTGCCCAGGGCGGAATCGACAATCTTCGCCAGCTCTACGCATTCCTGTCCGACACGTTGTTGATGACGGGATTCGGTTTCGCCCCGCCAGTCGCCACGCCGACGTGGGGCGTTCTGGACCGGCCAGAGAAGCTCGTCGACGGGCCCCGAGTGGCCGTCCTCTTCTACCGGGCCCAGCAGCTTGCGGGCAACACGGCTTACGTCGAGGCGCTGTGCGACGCCATCGAGAACGCCGGCGGCAGCCCGACCGCCGTCTATTGCGCATCGCTGCGCACCGCGGAGGCGGACCTACTGGAACTGCTCGGCACCGCGGACGCCCTGGTGACGACCGTCCTCGCCGCGGGTGGCGCTGCCCCCGCCACGGTCGGGGCGGGCGGCTCGGACGACTCGTGGAACGTTGCGCACCTGGCGGCGCTGGACATTCCCATCCTGCAGGGCTTGTGTCTGACCAGCACCCGCGCCCAGTGGAGCGGAAACGACGACGGGATGAGTCCGCTCGACGTCGCCACCCAGGTCGCCGTTCCAGAGTTCGACGGGCGCATCGTCACGGTTCCCTTCTCGTTCAAGGAGATCGACGACGAAGGGCTGATCTCGTACGTCGCCGATCCCGAACGCTGCGCACGCGTCGCGGGTCTGGCGGTCCGGCATGCGCGGCTTCGGCGCATCGACCCGTCCGACAAGAGGGTGGGGCTCGTCTTCTCCGCGTATCCGACCAAACATGCACGCATCGGCAACGCCGTCGGATTGGACACGCCCGCAAGCGCCGTCGCGCTCCTGCGTGCGATGCGCGACGCCGGCTACGACATTGGGGACGTTCCGGGCGTGGACGCCTCCGACGGCGACGCGTTGGTCCACGCTCTGATCGAACGCGGGGGACAGGACCCCGCGTGGCTCACCGAGGGCCAACTCGTCGGGAACCCGATCCGCGTTTCTGCCAAGGACTACGGGGCCTGGTTCTCGACGCTGCCCGCCGAGCTGACCGACCGGATCGTCGAGCACTGGGGCCCTCCGCCGGGAGAGTTGTTCGTCGACCGAAGCAAGGACCCCGACGGCGAAATCGTCATTGCGGCAATGCAATCGGGCCACATCGTGCTGTTGGTCCAGCCGCCCCGCGGCTTCGGTGAGAACCCGGTGGCGATCTACCACGACCCCGACCTGCCCCCGAGCCACCACTATCTGGCGGCATACCGCTGGCTGGACAACGTCTTTGGGGCCGACGCGCTGGTGCACCTCGGCAAACACGGGAACCTGGAATGGTTGCCAGGCAAGACGCTGGGAATGTCGGCAGCCTGCGGCTCCGACGCCGCGCTCGGCGATCTGCCGTTGATCTATCCCTTCCTCGTCAACGACCCAGGCGAGGGCACGCAAGCAAAGCGACGGGCACACGCCGTCCTGGTCGACCACCTGATCCCACCGATGGCGCGCGCCGAAAGCTACGGCGACATCGCGAGACTGGAGCAGCTGCTCGACGAGCACTCGGCCATCGCCGCGCTGGACCCCGGCAAGCTGCCTGCGATTCGCCAGCAGATCTGGACGCTCATGCGGGCCGCCAAGATGGATCACGACCTCGGCCTGGCGGACCGCCCCGACGAGGATGCGTTCGACGACATGCTGCTGCACGTCGACGGCTGGCTGTGCGAGATCAAGGACGTCCAGATCCGAGATGGCTTGCACATTCTCGGTCAAGCACCCGAGGGGGAGGCGGAGGTCGATCTGGTGCTCGCGATCCTGCGCGCCCGCCAACTGTTCGGGGGAGAGCAGACGGTCCCAGGTCTTCGTGAAGCCCTTGGCCTGTCCGAAGACGGTGGTGAGTCTCGTGCCGCCGTCGACGCCGCGGAGGTGAAGGCGCGCGAACTGGTTTCGGCGCTGAGGGATTCGGCCTGGGATGCGCGCGAGGCGGATCGCATCGCGGGCGAGCCTGCGGTCGCCGACGTGCTGCGATTCGCTGCCGCCGAAGTGGTGCCGCGGTTGCGGGCCACCTCTGGGGAGATCGACCAGATCCTGCGAGCGCTCGACGGCAGATTCATCGCAGCTGGGCCCTCGGGTTCGCCGTTGCGCGGCCTGGTCAACGTGCTGCCAACGGGACGCAACTTCTACTCAGTGGACCCCAAGGCCGTGCCGTCTCGGCTGGCATGGGAAACCGGTGTGGCACTTGCTGATTCGCTTCTTGAACGATATCGCGCCGACCACGGCGAGTGGCCCCGTTCGGTGGGCCTATCGGTGTGGGGCACCTCCGCGATGCGCACTTCTGGCGATGACATCGCCGAAGTGCTTGCGCTGCTTGGTGTTCGACCTGTCTGGGACGATGCGTCGCGGCGTGTCGTCGACCTGGAGCTGATGGACGTCGCCGAGTTGGGGCGGCCGCGCATCGACGTCACGGTGCGGATCTCGGGGTTCTTCCGCGATGCGTTCCCGCACGTCGTCACCATGCTCGACGACGCCGTGCGGCTGGCAGCGACCTGCGACGAACCCGACGACGTCAACTTCGTCCGCGCTCACGCCAACGCCGACTTCGCCGACCACGGCGACCGTCGGCGATCGACGACCAGGATCTTCGGGTCGAAGCCAGGGTCCTACGGCGCTGGGTTGCTGCAGCTGATCGACAGTAGGAACTGGCGCGACGACGCCGACCTCGCACAGGTGTACACGGCATGGGGCGGGTTCGCCTACGGCCGCGGCCTGGACGGAGCACCAGCCACCGACGACATGAATCGGCAGTACCGCCGAATCACGGTGGCGGCCAAGAACACCGACACCCGCGAGCATGACATCGCCGATTCCGACGACTACTTCCAGTACCACGGCGGGATGATCGCGACCGTGCGGGCGCTCACCGGTCGCGACCCCGTCGCCTACATCGGCGACAACACACGGCCAGACTCGGTGCGCACCCGCACCCTCTCCGAGGAGACGACGAGAGTCTTCCGGGCCAGGGTCGTGAACCCCCGCTGGATCTCCGCGATGCGACGACACGGATACAAGGGTGCCTTCGAGATGGCCGCAACCGTCGACTACCTGTTCGGATACGACGCGACCGCAGGTGTCATGGCCGACTGGATGTACGAGCGCCTTGCCGGGGAGTACGTGCTCGACGACGAGAATCGCAAGTTCCTCGCGGAGTCCAATCCATGGGCGCTGCACGGAATGGCCGAGCGATTGCTGGAGGCCTCGGGGCGGGGGATGTGGGCCCAACCCGACGCGGCCACCCTCGACGGACTGAAGCAGGCGCTGCTGGAGACCGAGGGCGAGCTAGAGGGTTAGCTCGCCCCGGTACACGGTGGGCGCCCTCCAACAAGCAACCGCTAGGTTGGGCCCATGGCTGCGACATTCGCTGAGGTAACAAAGGCCGAATACGTACTGCTCACGACGTTCACCAAGGACGGTAAGCCCAAGCCGACCGCCATCTGGGTTGCCCCCGTCGGGGACCGCGTGGTGGCGATCACCCAGGGCACGTCGTGGAAGGTGAAGAGAATTCGCAACACCCCTCGGGTGACCATCGCGCCGTGCGACAGAAGCGGCAAACCGATGGGCGAGGCGGTCGAGGCGGTCGCCGCGGTGTTGGACAAGTCGGCGAACGCCGCCACCTACGACGCGATCGGCAAGCGCTACGGGCTGATCGGCAAGACCTTCAACGTGTTCTCCAAGTTGCGCGGGGGTATGGACAAGAACGTGACCATCGAGTTGAAAGCAGCGTGAACTGAACGTGACTGACAAAGCCACGACTTCCCAGGCCCCAACGTTCAAAGACGTCTACAAGGAGCGCTACCTGTTGCTGACCACCTTCACCAAGGACGGCAAGCCGAAGCCGACGCCGGTGTGGGGGATTCCCGAGGGCGACAAGCTGCTGATCAGCACCGACAAGGGATCGTGGAAGACCAAGCGCATCAACAACACTCCGCGCGTCACGATCCAGAAGTGCGGCGTGCTCGGCAAGATCCAGGGCGAGCCGGTCGAGGCCGTTGCGCGGATGCTTCCGGAGTCCGAGACGCGGCGCGTGTACGACATGGCGACCAAGCGCTTTTGGTACCACGCGTGGTGGTGGGTGCCGCGGGCGATCTTCCTTGGCGGCGTCGACAACGTGCACGCGGCGATCGAGATCGAGGCTCCGCCGACGGCGTGACGATCGACCAGGAACCGGGCCGTCTCGCCGTTCGTTGATCCCGCATGGCCATGCGAGTGTTCCTCGTCTACGTACTCGTCGAGTTAGCGGTGTTGGTGGCGCTGGCGTCGACCATCGGCTTCGGCTGGACCTTGCTGGTTCTGCTCGGCACGTTTGCCTTCGGGCTCGCCCTCGCCGGATCGCAGGCGAAACAGCAGATCCGCAGGCTGCAGTCTGGTCTCGCATCGCCGCAGGGGGCGGTCGGCGATGGCCTACTCGTCGCGCTCGGGACGGTGTTGACGCTGGTCCCAGGGCTCGTCACGTCCGCGCTCGGGCTGCTCCTGCTGCTGCCGCCGACGCGCTCGGCGGCTCGGCCGATGGTCGCCGCCCTCGTCGCGCGTCGCATCGCCCGGATGCCCGTCGTCGTCGGAGTACGGCCGTCCCGCGGTGACTACATCGACGGCGAGGTCATCGACGTCACCGACTTCGACCAGCCGAGCTTGCCGCCGCGATACCTCGACTGACTTGACGCGCCTGCTGGTCAATGGCCGAGTGCACAGTCCGGCGATGCCGGATGCCACGGCGATGGCGGTCACCGATGGTCCCGACGGAGTTATCGCGTGGCTCGGATCCGACGACCTCGGCCGCGCTCAGTTTCCCGACGTCGAGGTCGTCGACCTTGACGGTGGTTTCGTCGCACCGGGATTCGTCGACAGCCATGTCCACGTCACGGCAACGGGCCTAGCCTTCGTCGGACTCGATCTGCGCGATGCAGCCTCTGCAGAGGAGATGCTGCGGCGGGTCCGCGAGCATGCAACCACGTCGGACGGCCCGATCTGGGGACACGGCTGGGACGAAACCCGCTGGCCGAACGGCCGGCCACCGACCACCGATCAACTCGATGCGGCGGTCGGCCACAGGCCTGCGTACCTCTCGCGGGTGGACGTGCACTCCGCCGTGGCATCCACGGCACTGCGTCGTCTGGTGCCGGAACTTCGCGGCGCCGCGGGTCACGACGATCAGCACCCCGTCACGGCCGACGCCCACCACCGGGTCAGGGCGATTGCCCGCGAGCTGTTGACCCCCGCGCAGCGCGGGGACGCCCAGCGTGCGGCGCTCGATCTTGCGGCCAGGTCCGGAATCGTCGCGGTCCACGAATGCGCTGGGCCGGACATCGGCGGCATCGACGACTGGCTGGAGTTACGCGCCCTTGACCACGGTGTCGAGGTCGTAGGCTACTGGGGAGAAGCGGTGACATCCGCCGAGGACGCGTTGGCCCTGATCGACCGGACCGGCGCGCGTGGCCTCGCGGGAGACCTCTTCGTCGACGGTGCGATCGGCTCGCGGACCGCCCATCTGCACCGCCCCTACGTCGACGCGCCCCACACGTGCGGCAACGCGTACCTGGACGTGGACGCCGTGGAGGCGCACCTCGCTGCGTGCACGCTTGCAGGGATCACCGCGGGGTTCCACGTCATCGGCGACGCCGGGGTCTCCTCCGTCGTCGATGCCCTCGCACGAGTGGTGACGCGGTTCGGCATCCCGGCGGTCGCCCGCTGTGGCCATCGCCTGGAGCACCTCGAGATGGTCACCGGTGAACAGACGGCCTTGCTCGGCAGCTGGGGCGTCGTCGCCAGCATGCAGCCCAACTTCGACGCGCTGTGGGGCGGACCCGATGGCATGTACGCGCGACGCCTGGGACCCGAACGCGCCCAGCAGATGAACCCACTCGCGGTGTTGGCGTCCAACGGCGTGCCGCTGGCGTTCGGCTCCGACAGCCCGGTCACCAGCATCAATCCGTGGGAGACGGTCCGGGCCGCGATGCGTCACCAGACGCCTGCCAGCGCCGTCTCCGCCAGGGCGGCATTCGCCGCGGCGACGAGAGGGTCCTGGCGCGCAGGCGGCGTGCGTGACGGGATCACCGGCACGTTGGTCCCAGGCGCAGCAGCGTCGTATGCGGTGTGGGACGTCCCTGGCGGAGCCGACTCGCTAGAGGTCTCCGCGCCTGCCGATAGTCTTGCGCGGTGGTCAACCGATCCGCGGTCGCGCGTGCCTGCACTGCCCCGTCTCGGCGGCGACGACCCGCTTCCGATCTGCCTGCAGACGGTGCATAGAGGTGTGGTGATCCATGGCTGAGGAAAAGCGCATGCGCTTGTGGTCACGCGCCACCGACGACACCGACACCTTCCCCGCGGTGCGCGACGACGACCTTCGAGACGACCTCGACCACCAAGACGCCGTCGACCACCAAGACGAACACGATGCCGAACCAGCCGATGCCGAACTAGCCGATGCCGAACGAGACGATGCCGAACTAGGCGATGCCGAACTAGACGGCGTCGACGACGATCAGCCGGAGTCGGACGTCGCGCGGGCCGATCAGCAGCACCCAGAGCCCGGATCGCCGGAGTGGCTGGCCGCCCGATGGGCGGGCGTCCTTGCGAGCATGCGGCGGGCGACGGCGCGGCTGTGGCCGGTGCTGGAGCCACGGTTGATGCGGCTCGCGGCCGCGATCGCGGGCGGAATGCTGCTGTGCGCCAGCTTTCCGCCGTTCGGGTGGTGGTACCTCTCGTTCGTCTCCTTCGGATTGCTGACGTGGGTGCTGACCAAGGACGCCACCACACGCGCCGGAGGCTTCGGCTACGGCTTCCTGTTCGGCATGGCCTTCTACGTGCCGCTGTTGCCATGGATCAGCTCGTTCGTGGGACTGGCTCCATGGATCGCGCTTTCGGCGTTGGAGGCGTTGTTCGTTGGCGTGTTCGGCGTTCTGGCGGTGGTCGTGCGCCGGCTCCCAGGGTGGCCCGTGTGGTTCGCCTGCCTGTGGGTCTTCGCGGAATGGTTGAAGTCGACGGTGCCGTTCGGTGGATTTCCTTGGGGCGTGGTCGGTTTCAGTCAAGGCGACAGCCCGTTGTTGTCGATCGCCCACTTTGGCGGCGCACCCTTGGTGTCGTTCGCGGTGGTGTTGGTGGGGTTCAGCGTGGTGGCGGCCGTCACGGAAAGCGTGCGCTGGTTTCGGCGGGACCGCGCGGGCCACCGCGTCGGGCCGCCAGCGGTGGTGCTCCCAGGAGCATGCATCGTCGCGATCCTGCTGACGGTCGCCTTGGCAGGGCCATACGTGCGCAAATCGGCGGTAATCGTCGGCGACCAAGAAGCCGTCAACGTGGCCGCGGTTCAGGGCAATGTGCCTCGGCTCGGACTGGACTTCAACGCGCAACGGCGTGCGGTGCTCGACAATCACGTCAGGGAGACCCTGAAGCTCGCAGAGGACATCAAGGCCGGCCGCGCACCCCAGCCCGCGGTCGTGATCTGGCCAGAGAACGCCTCGGACATCGACCCGATCACGAACTCCGACGCCGCCGCGCAGATCGCGCTGGCCTCAGAGGCGGTGCACGCACCGATCCTCGTCGGCGCCGTCGTCGCGGCGCCCGGCTTCAGCCGTGACAACCCCGTCTCCACCAACACGGTGATCGTGTGGAACGGCGACGACGGTCCCGGTGAACGCCACGACAAGAAGATCGTGCAGCCCTTCGGCGAGTACATGCCGTGGCGCAGCTTCTTTCGGCATTTGTCGTCGTTCGCGGATCGAGCAGGCTATTTCGTACCAGGCGACGGCAACGGCGTCGTTCATGCGGCGGGCATCCCGATCGGGGTCACCACCTGCTGGGAGGTGATCTTCGACAGGGCGGCTCGCGAGTCAGTGCTCAACGGCGCGCAGCTGCTCGCCGTGCCCGCCAACAACGCCACCTTCGATGAGTCGATGAGCGCACAGCAGCTGGCATTCGCGCGGCTGCGTGCCGTCGAACACGACCGGTACGTGGTCGTCGCAGGCACGACAGGCATCAGCGCGATCATCGCGCCGGACGGCCGCGAAATCGCGAAGACCGAGTGGTTCGAGCCGGCGTACCTCGACAACCAGGTGCGGCTGCGTTCGGGTCTGACGCCCGCCACGCGATGGGGTCCGATCCTCCAGGGGCTGCTCGTCTGCCTTGGTGTCGGATCGGTGGTCGCTGCGATGCTGCACAATGGGAAGTTCGTGCGTCGTCGTCAAGAGACGACCCAGGACGCCGCCGACGGCGAAGGAGCGGAATGATCGACAGGCGAGAAGCGGAGCGGGTTCGCGCATGAAAGACGGTCGCGACCGCCCGAGTCAGCGCACGTTGGTCATCATTCCGACGTACAACGAGCGCGAAAACCTGCCCTTGATCGTCGGGCGGCTTCACGCCGCTCAACCCGAGGTTCACGTCCTCGTCGTCGACGATGGAAGCCCGGACGGCACCGGCGAACTCGCCAACGAGCTTTCGCTAGCCGACCCGGACCGTGTCCACGTGATGCATCGGACAAGCAAGGCCGGCCTCGGCGCCGCCTATCTCGCTGGCTTCGAATGGGGCCTTGGCCGCGGGTACACGGTCCTCGTCGAGATGGATGCCGACGGCTCGCATGCCCCCGAAGAGTTGTATCGGCTGTTGGACGCCGTCGACGCCGGTGCCGACCTGGCGATCGGATCGCGCTACGTCGACGGCGGCACGGTGCGCAACTGGCCGAAGCGCCGAATGCTGCTGTCCAAGACTGCCAACGGGTACTCGCGGATCTTGCTCGGCGTCGAGATTCACGACATCACTGCTGGCTACCGCGCCTACCGACGCGAAGTGCTGGAGAAGATCGAGCTCGCCACGGTGGACTCGAAGGGTTACTGCTTCCAGATCGAGATGACCTGGCGCACGGTCACCGATGGCTTCACCGTCGCCGAGGTGCCCATCACCTTCACCGAACGCGAACTTGGCGTATCCAAGATGAGTGGGTCGAACATTCGCGAGGCCATCGTCAAGGTCGCGATGTGGGGGATGCGCGGTCGCCTGGATCGGGCCCGCGGCGCGGTCGGCTAGCGATCAGCCGCGACGGCGCGTCTTGATGATGTCGAGACGCTCCTTGAGCAGATCTTCGAGTTCGTCGACGGAACGACGCTCCAGCAGCATGTCCCAGTGGGTGCGCGGCGGCTTTGCCTTCTTGGGCTCTGGGACGTCACCGTCGATGAGGTTGCCCTCCATGCCATTGCGGCAGGGCCAGGTGCCGGGGATCTCGGCGTCGTCGGCGAAGGGAACCTCGAACTCTTCACCGTTGTCGGTCCGGTAGCGGGCGACCTGACGCGGCGCCAAGTCGTGGTTCCGGTCCGTCTCGTAGCTCACGGCTCCGAGTCGGCTACCCCTCAAGACACGATCAGCCATCGTCAACACTCCTCGAATTGCATTTCATCCGGGATATCAACGCATCCAGTGCGCGCACAGTTCCCGACTCTTCCTCGATGATACCGGGGAGTTGCCGGAGAGTTCGCCATCGGCGGTTTAGAGTCTGGACACGTGGAGGCAGGAACCAAACGCCGCGTCAGGCCGCAGCCGTGCCGCTGGTGCGGTCGCGAAGTGGCAGAGGCGGAGATGGGGCGACGCCGCCAGTACTGTCGCCAGTCGTGCAGGCAACGCGCCTACGAACAACGCGCAATGGTCAAGGGCACGTCGGTGCCGTCGGATGCGGTGGTGCTGACCGCAGACGAAGCCGCTGAGCTCTCTGATCGCGTGTACCAGGTGCGATGCGCCGCCGAAGACGTCGCCACCGCGGTCGACGAGGGCGCGAGTGGCGCTGAGCTCCGCGAACTGTGCGATTCCTTGATCCAAGCGGCCAGGGCTGCTGACGGCTGGCGGTGATCGAAGGCCGGGCAGGTACAGGCATCTCACAGTTACGATGGCCGAACTAGCCCGCGACCTGACAATTCCCCCCTCGTTGGGAGCACGATGACAGCGACTGACTTAGATGACCGCAATTGAGGGGCCGGCGTCCAACGCCCGCGCCGTGTGGCGTTTCGAAGACTTCGAGCTCGACACGCAACGCTACGAATTGCGGCGCAACGGCACGGCGATCCCCGTCGAACCACAGGTCTTCGACGTCCTCACCCAGCTGATCATCAACAACGACCGCGTGGTCACCAAGGAGCAGCTCTTCGACGCCGTCTGGGGTGGCAGATTCGTGGGAGAGGCCGCGCTCACCAGTCGCATCAAGGCCGTGCGGCGCGCCCTCGGTGACGACGGCGAGTCGCAGCGCTACATCAGGACGGTCCGCGGTCGCGGGTATCAGTTCGTCTGCGCGATCACCGCTGAGGCTGCCGCCGCCGTTGGGGTTGGGGAGCCTGCCGAGAAGCCGGCCCCATCACCCCTTCCGCGGCAGCACATCGCGTTTTGCCGGGCAGCTGACGGCGTCCGACTGGCGTACGCGGTGGCTGGGGACGGGCCGCCCTTGGTGCGAGCCGCAAACTGGATGACCCACCTCGGCTACGACATCGAGAGTCCGGTGTGGCGGCACTGGGTCACCGACCTCGCATCGCGCCACACCTTCATTCGCTACGACGAACGTGGATGTGGTCTATCGGATTGGAATGCAACGGAGTTCACCTTCGAGGATTGGGTGACGGATCTGGAGACCGTCGTCGAAGCCGTCGACTTGACGCGGTTCCCGCTTCTCGGGGTGTCGCAAGGCGGCGCCGTGGCCGTCGCCTACGCGGCGCGCCACCCCGAGCAGGTGACGAAGTTGGTGCTGTGCTCTGCGTACGCAAGGGGCCGATCGGTTCGTGCGGTGAACGACGAGGAAAGACGTGCAGCCGCACTGGATCTCGACCTTGCGCGGGTGGGATGGGGTCGCGACGACCCAGCGTTCCGTCAAGTGTTCGCGGCCCAGTTCCTGCCCGACGGCACCCGCGCCGACTGGCAGGCATTCGACCATCTGCAGCGGCGCACGACGTCACCGGACAATGCGGTGCGATTCTTAGAGGAGTTCGCGCGCATCGACGTTCGCGACCTCGCCCAACAAGTGTCATGCCCGACACTGATCATGCACTCGCTCGACGACCACCGGGTTCCCATGCGCTATGGCGAGGAACTGGCCGCTCTGATCCCCGACTCGCGGCTCGTCGCGCTGGACAGCAACAACCACCTGCTGACCGAGACCGAACCGGCGTGGCAGACGTTTCGCGGCGAGCTAGAGGCGTTCCTGTCCGACTGATCACACGTCGTTTGGTGGCGAACCCGTGGATCTCCACGCGATCTCCACTCAATCTTCATGTACTGCCGCGGGCCGCCGTACATCCTGGTCAGATGAGAAAAACACTCCGCACCCTGCTGATTGGTGCCAGCGCGATCCTCGCCATCGGCACCCTGCCCGCTTGCTCCAGCGGGCCGTCGACCGAGGCGACGACGTCCGACGCGCCCAAACCCGCCGCGGCCGCGCCCTTTCCGACGTCCGCCAAGTACATCGCCGACATGGAATCCGGTGGCAAGACGATGACGATCGGCATCGCCGTCGACGGAACCGAGGTCGCTGCCTATGCATGCAACGGAACCGATGACGAGGCGTGGTTCTTCGGGAATCAGACCGACGGCACGATCAACATCGCGTCCAAGTTCCGTGACACGTTGAACGCGTCCTTCAACGGCACCGACGTCAAGGGTGACTTGACGATGAATGGGGTCACGTACACGTTCAGTGCCGCCTCCGTGCCGCCACCGGCAGGCATGTACACCGCCGAACTCGACGGCGTGCGCGCTTCGTGGGTGGTTCGGCCAGACGGCTCGGCAATCGGCGTCCAGCGCGACAACGACGGTGTCAACCGCGAACTCGACCAATCCGACATCCGGCAGCTCAAGGACGCCGAATTCCAAAGCAAGGTGCGCAACAAGCGAAGGCTGCAGCAGGCCCAGCAACTCGTCGCGCAGCAGAACAAGACGTTCAGGTCGACGATCAATGGCCACGAGGTGACGCCGACGATCGTCAACGGCAACTTTCGCTTCGGCTAGTTCGCACCCAATCGGCAACGGCCCCGTCGGCAACCCGGCGGGGCCGTCGTGACGGGCAGCGCGCACCGAATGCCCTTTTCCGTCAGCCAGAGTTCAACTATTAACGACGGCGTCGCGGCACCGTAGGGTTCGCTGCACCATGAGCAGTACCGTCGAACCCGCCACGACACTGGCGGCGGGACCCCCTGCGTCGAAACATCCTGTCCGACAGCGCAAGTGGGGAGTAATCAGGTGGATTTCGCCGATCGCCCTGCTGGCGCTTTGGCAGCTGGGCAGTGCCCTGGGGATCATCTCCCCGGACGTGCTGCCCGCACCGTCGTTGATCGCCGAAGCCGGCGTCGAACTGATTCGCAGCGGTGAACTCGCCGACGCCCTGAGAGTCTCCGGCATCAGGGTCCTGGAGGGGCTGCTGCTCGGCGGCCTCGCGGGCGTCGCTCTCGGCGCAGCCGTTGGCCTCTCGCGGTGGACCGAGGCAACCGTCGACCCACCGCTGCAGATGATCCGCGCGCTGCCGCACCTCGGCCTGATTCCGCTGTTCATTCTGTGGTTCGGGATCGGCGAGCTGCCCAAGGTGTTGCTCGTCGCACTCGGGGTGAGCTTCCCGCTCTACCTCAACACGTTCTCCGCGATCCGCCAAGTCGACCCGAAGCTCTTCGAAACCGCCCGAGTGCTCGGGTTCACGTTCTGGCAGCGAATCAGAACGATCGTGATACCCGGCGCAGCACCGCAGGTCTTGGTGGGTCTTCGGCAGTCCCTGGCGATCGCGTGGCTGACGCTGATCGTTGCCGAACAGATCAACGCGAACAGCGGCATCGGTTTCCTGATCAACAACGCGCGCGACTTCCTGCGCATCGACGTGATCATCTTCGGGCTCACCGTCTACGCTTTGCTCGGCATCCTCACCGACAGCTTCGTCCGGGTGCTCGAGCGACGCGCATCGAGGTATCGGTCGTGACCGTGACCTCTCACCGCGGCACCGTGACCGCAGGCGAGTTGCGCAACATCAGCAAGTGGTACGGCGAGCACCAGGTGCTGACCGACGTGTCGCTGAGCGTGGATCGCGGCGAGATCGTGGCACTCGTCGGTCGTAGCGGATCGGGGAAGTCGACCGTGCTGCGAATCCTTGCCGGACTATCCGAGGATCACGTCGGTGAACGAGTGGTTTCGGGTCCTCCGTCGATCGCCTTCCAGGAGCCTCGCCTGTTTCCGTGGCGGGACGTCCGCACCAACGTCGGGTATGGGCTGACCCGGCGACGACTGCCCAAGGCGGAGGTCGTTGCCCGCGCCGACCGCGCGCTCGCCGACGTCGGTCTGGCAGATCGCGCGCAGGCATGGCCGCTGACGTTGTCCGGCGGTCAGGCACAACGGGTTTCGTTGGCGAGGGCGCTGGTCGCCGAGCCAGATCTGATGCTGCTCGACGAGCCATTCGGTGCGCTGGACGCGCTGACGCGGCTCACGATGCACGGACTGCTGCTCGACCTGTGGCGCGAGCACGGCTTCGGGGTCCTGCTCGTCACGCACGACGTCGACGAGGCGATCGCGCTCGCCGACCGGGTGATCGTGCTAGAGGCCGGGCGGCTGACCCACACGCTGCGCATCGACGAACCTCGCAGGAAGCCGGGAGACCCCAGTGCCCACCTCGAGCGATACCGGGCCGAATTGCTTGCCGAACTCGGCGTCCGCTTCTAATCCGGCTCACTGACTTCTCCGAACTATACGAAAGGAACAGCCATGCCGTTACCCATGCGAGCCGTGATCATCAGGGGGGCCGCGGTATTCGCGGTCGCGGGATTGCTGCTCACCGGCTGCGTCTCGAAGCAGGACAACGCGGGTTCGCAGAAGGCCCCTGCAACGGTGCCGCTGTCCGAGCTGTCCGACGTCACGCTGCAGATCGGCGATCAGAAGGGCGGTACCGAGGCGCTGCTGCGGGCCGCGGGTGCTCTAGAGGGTGTCCCTTACAAGGTCGCGTTCTCCACCTTCACGTCCGGACCGCCGCAGATCGAGGCGGCGACGGCGGGCAAGATCGACTTCGCGATCACTGGCAACACCCCACCGATATTCGGCGCGGCGTCCAACGCGAAGGTCAAGGTGGTATCGGCCTACGACGGCGGCGGCATCGGCGATCAGGTTCTGGTGCACACGGATTCGCCCATCACGACGATCGCCGATCTCAAGGGCAAGCGCATCGCCGTCGGCAAGGGCAGCTCCGCCCACGGACACATCCTCGCCCAACTCAAGAACGCCGGCCTGACGCCCAACGACGTCGAACTGGTTTTTCTGCAACCCGCCGACGCGTTGTCGGCGTTCCAGCAGCGCGCCGTCGACTCCTGGGTGATTTGGGATCCGTACACCGCCCAGGTGGCCCAACAGTTCCCGGTGCGCAGCATCGGCCAGGCCAAGGACGTCACCAACGGGTATTGGTTCGGCGTTGCCTCCGACCAGACGCTGGCGGATGCGAAACGCAACTCCGCACTCCAGGATCTTCTGATTCGATTCGAGAAGGCGGCCAAGTGGGCTCAGGACCATCCCCAACAGTGGGCCCAGAGTTACTCTGCCGCAGTCGGTCTCGACCCCAGGGCTGCCGAGGTATCGCAAGCCCGCAGTCTGCGCCTTCCCACCGCGCTGAACGATGACGTGATCGCCTCCGAGCAGAAGATCGCCGACATCTTCGCCGAATCCGGCCAGATCCAGACGGCGCCGAAGTTCGCGGACTGGGTCGACAAGCGTTACAACGATGCACTTGGGCCGCTACTGATCAGCCGGAGTTGACTCGGAAATGCCAACACCTGCCCACTTGCCGGCGAAGTTCTTTTGGTTCCTCCCCACCAGCGGCGACAGTCGCTCGATCGTCGCGGCGTCGCACGCGTCGAAACAGCAGTACGTGCCTGACAACTACCGGGCGCCGACGCGCCGATACCTCTCCGAGGTTGCCCGGGCCGCCGACCGACTTGGCTTCGAGGGCGTCCTCACCCCGACCGGAACCTGGTGTGAGGATGCGTGGTTGACGTCGGCGGCGCTGTTGGCCGAGACGGAGCGGTTGAAGTTCCTCGTCGCGTTCCGTCCAGGACTGACACCGCCGACGCTCGCCGCTCAGCAGGCCGCCACGTTGCAGCGGTTCTCCGAGGGGCGCGTCCTGCTGAACATCGTCACCGGCGGCGACGACGTCGAGCAGCGTCGGTTCGGCGACTGGCTCGGACACGACGAGCGCTACGCCCGCACCGCCGAATTCCTACACGTCGTGAACTCGGTGTGGCGCGAGGAGTCGGTCGACTTCAAGGGCAAGTACTACGAGGTCGCAGACGCCAGGGTGTCGGCTCCGCCGGATCCGTTGCCGCAGATCTACTTTGGGGGATCATCAGCGGCGGCATTACCCGTCGCGGCGGAGTACGTGGACGTCTACCTGACGTGGGGCGAGCCCCCGCGACCCGCAGCAGCCAAGATCGAACACGTGCGACGGCTGGCCGAGGCACGCGGCCGCAAGGTCCGCTTCGGCATCCGCCTGCACACGATCAGTCGCGACACGTCGGCCGCGGCGTGGGCCGTCGCAAACGAACTGGTTGGGGAGCTCTCTGCCGAACAAGTCGCCAACGCGACTGCGCTGCATGCCAAGTCGGAGTCCGAAGGGCAGAGGAGAATGACTGCGCTGCACGGGGGCCGCCTGGACCAGCTGGAGATCTACCCCAACCTCTGGGCAGGGGTAGGCCTGGTCAGGGGCGGCGCTGGCACCGCGCTGGTGGGCAGCCACGAGGAGGTCGCGAGCCTCATCGACGAGTATCACTCGGTCGGCTTCGACGAGTTCATCCTTTCGGGCTATCCCCATCTGGAGGAGGCGTACTGGTTCGCCGAGGGCGTCCTGCCGTTGCTCAAACAGAAGGGTGTCGCCTGACCCGTGGCGTTCGCGCGCTTAGGCTGAGGTGTGGACGAATGGTTCGAACGCAGCCCGGTGGTGGGATTCGCACCATGGATCATCTACTGGATCGTCGCCGAGGGACCCAGCACCTGGCTGTTCGGTGCATTGTGCGCCATGCTGTCAGCGCTCATCCTCGGCGTGTCCATGGGGTTCGGTAGGCCACGGCTGCTCGAGATCGTCACCGCGGTGTTCTTCGTCGGTGTCACGGCGGCGGGCATGGTCGTTGGAGCCGTCGACCGCGACTGGATGGACACCTATTCGACCACGCTGTCCAGTGGTGTCCTTGCGCTAATGGCATTGGGCTCGATGCCATTCACCCCATTCACCGAGCAGTACGCGAATACGTCGCGGCCGTTACAGGATTGGGAGAAGCCACTCTTCCACCAGACGAATCGCGTTCTCACGCTGATGTGGGCGCTGGTGTTCGGACTGATCGCACTGCTGGGCTACGTGGCAGCCAAGATACCGGCGACCATGAGCTGGACGCAGTGGGTGATCCCGATCGTGGTGCTCGTGGGTGCGGTTGGGATGACCCAGGCCTACCCGGAGCGGGTCAGGACAAAGGCTCGGCCGGCGTGATGACGCGGATCAACAGCTGAACTTCTCGCCAACGTCGGAGGGCGGCGGTGTCACCCGCACGAGGCAGCCGAAGGTTTCGATGCCGGAGTCGACGAACCTCACCGCCGATTGGTGTGCGTAGTTCACGCAATAGGTTCCGGTTTGGTCGGCGCGGCAACGATAGTCCCCGAACGACAAGGTCTGCCCGTAGGGCAACTCAGGTCCCGTTCCATTGCCGAAGCGGCCCGGATCACCATGTGCCGAACCGATTTCTACGCTCGGTCCCTCGAAGTCGACCCAACCGCCCTTCCATTGGCCGTAGACGTCGGCCGGTTGCGGTGGCGGATCGGTCAGATCAACCAGACACGCCAAGGCCCCGCCGAACCGCGTGTCCGTCATGCAGTTCGTCTTGCCCGATGGGCTGACGAACGCGACGTCTGGGTCGATCTGCGTCGTCACCCCGTCGCGCACCGCCGAGTGATACCTGGAGACGTCGGCGGGCGTACCAGCTTCGATCCACCGGATTACCTCGGCGATCGCCCCACCTGCCGCGGGAGCGGTCGTCGGCACCGGATCGGTGGTCTTCGTACTGGTGGGCGCTGACGAGCGCGTGCTCGTCGGCGGGACCTGGTCAGACCGTCCAGCGTCGCCGGGTTCGCTCGATGAACACGCCGCCACCAGCACGGACGCTGCAATCAGGACGACAACCCGCATGGCAGCCAGGCTAGCGGCCGAACCTGACGCACGCGGTGAGGCGCGTCGAGCGCTACCGTCGGGTCATGCACGAGAAGACCATCCGCGTCACCATCGACAGTGGGATGATCGAGGGCTTCACCCGCGACGGCGTGCACCGATGGAGGTCCATCCCGTTCGCCCGGCCCCCCGTCGGGCAGTGGCGCTATCGTGCGCCGCAGCCCGTCGAGCCGTGGCGCGGGGTCCGCTACTGCCACGGATTCACGAATTGTGCACCGCAACAACGCAAGTACACCTTGCTCGGCGTCGGCAGATATCAGCCGATGGGCGAGGACTGCCTGACGCTGAACGTGGTGTCGCCCGACGGGCCCAAGGACGCGCTGAAGCCGGTGATGTTCTTCATCCACGGCGGTGGCTACGTCATGGGTAGCTCGGCGACGCCGCTCTACGACGGCGGCTCGATGGCGCGTCGGGGTTGCGTGTTCGTCTCCGCGAACTATCGCCTCGGTGCTCTTGGGTGCCTCGACCTCTCGTCACTGTCGAGTAAGGACCACCCGATCGACGGAAACCTGTTCCTTCGGGATCTGGTCAAAGCCCTGCAGTGGGTGCGCGACAACATCACGTCCTTCGGCGGAGATCCCGACAACGTCACGATCTTTGGCGAGAGTGCTGGCGCGCACGCCGTTGCCACCCTCCTGGCCGTTCCTGAAGCGAAAGGCCTATTCGCGCAAGCTATTTCAGAGAGCCCAGCAAGCGGAATGGTCCGGTCGCCCGAGGCGGCAGCGACATTCGCCGAACACTTCACCGACCTGCTCGGCGCCAGCCGAGAGTCGGCCGCGGCGGCTCTGATGTCGGAACGGGCGGCGACGTTGAACCGCGCATTGGAAGCATTGATCGCCAGGGGCATGGACGACCTCCCTGGCGCGTTTCCAGCCGGACCGGCCTTCGGCACCGAATTCCTACCAAAGGATCCCGTGGCAGCCATGCGGGACGGCACGGCGCACCGGGTGCCGCTGATCGTCGGCAACAATGCCGACGAGGGAAGGCTCTTCACCCGGTTCATGCAATTGCTGCCCACGACCGAGCCGATGATCGAACGGCTTCTCGCAGAGACCGATGCCCAGTCGCGCGAGCGGATCACGGCCGCCTATCCCGACTATCCGGGGCCCGCGGCGTGCGTTCAACTCGGTGGTGACTTCGCGTTCGGGTCGGCCGCCTGGCAGATCGCGGAGGCGCATTCCCGGCATGCGCCGACGTATGCCTACCGGTACGACTATGCGCCGAGGACGTTGCAGTGGTCGGGGCTGGGCGCTACCCATGCGATGGAACTGCTCGCCGTGTTCGACGTATACCGCACACGCCTTGGATCGTTGTTGACCGCTGCCGCCGACCGGCGCTCGGCGCTGCGGGTCAGCCGCGACATTCAGAGGCGGTGGCGCGCGTTCAGCCTCGGGGGCGTGCCGGGCGATGGCTGGCCGGCGTATTCCGCCGATGAGCGAGCCGTCATGGTCTTCGACAAGCACTCCCGCGTCGAGTACGACCCGGACGCAGAGCGCCGTCGCGCATGGGACGGCTTCACGCTCGCCGCAGGCTGAGGATCGTCGAGAGGTTCGGTGTGGGTGCCGGCGCCATGTCTCGAAACCCGCTGCGCGGCATCGGCTGGTGTGATTGCGTAGGTGGGTGGCGCACCCCCTTGATCCGCTGTCGTCCGACGAGTTCACAGCCGTCGCGGAGATCCTCCAGCGTGAGCGAGGTGTCGTCCCTCCAGGCTGGCGCTTCGCCTCCGTCGAGCTGGCCGAGCCGGGCAAGGTCGAGCTTGCCGCGTTCGAGGCGAACGCAACCACGCCGCCCAGGAGGGCAACGGTGGTGTGCTTGGACCGGGCGGCGAACGCCACCTACAAGAGTCTTGTCTCGCTGACCGACTCCTCCGTCGAGTCGTTCGAACACGTGCCTGGCGTTCAGCCCAACTTCACCGTCGACGAGTTCGTCGAGTGCGATCGGATGCTGCGGTCTCACCCCGACTTCCTGTCCGCGCTAGCAGCCCGTGGCATCACCGACATCGACTTGGTCTTCATGGACACCTGGACCTACGGCGACGCCGTAGCCCCACCGGAGTATCGCGACCGCAGACTGGGCTGGTCGGACGTCTGGCTCAAGGACGGGCCTGGCATGAACCCGTACGCACATCTGGTGAGCGGATTGCATTGCGTGGTCGACCTCAACTCGATGGAGCTGTTGACGGTCGAGGACAGCGGCCCCTTCTCGGGTGAGGACGGCGCCGAGCCTCCCGCCGTGATGGGCGAGTACGTGCCTGCCCACGTTCCGGAGCGGATCCGCGCGGCATCGCGACGTGAGCCGCTCAAGCCACTGGACATCACGCAGTCCGACGGGCCGTCCTTCACGCTGGAAGGCAACCTGGTCACCTGGCAGAACTGGTCGATGCGAGTCGGATTCAACTACCGCGAGGGCATGACCCTGCACACCGTGAGGTACGCAGATGGGGACCGGGTGCGATCCGTCGCACACCGAATGTCGTTTGCCGAGATGGTCGTTCCCTACCGCGACCCGTCACCAGACCACTACCGGCGTACCGCGTTCGACATCGGCGAGTGGGGCCTCGGCTTCATGACGCAGTCGCTAGAACTCGGATGCGACTGTCTGGGTGAGATCCGCTATCTCGACGCAGTCCTGCACGACAGCAAGGGTGCGCCATTCACGATCGCCAATGCGATCTGCATCCACGAAGAGGACGATGCCGTGCTCTGGAAGCACGTCGACCACGACACGGGCGCCGAGGTGCGGCGGACGCGCCGGCTGACGCTGTCGTTCCACGTGACCGTCGCCAACTACGAATACCTCGTCTACTGGAGGCTGTACCAGGACGGCAACATCGAGTGCGAGGTCCGCGCCACCGGAATCATGGTCACCACGCCACTGGTGCCCGGGCAGCCCAATCCCAACGGAACGCTTGTCGACGAACGCACGTACGCGCCCTTCCACCAACACTTTCTGGTCGCTCGCCTCGACCTCGACGTCGACGGCACGGACAACACCGTGTTCATGACGGAGTCTTATGCAGAACCGATCGGACCCGAGAATCCCTACGGCCTCTCCGTCGTGACGAGGAACGTCCCGCTTCGTTCTGAGGCCGACGGCAAACAGGACGTCGACTTCACCACCCAACGAGCGTGGAAGGTGATGAACACCAACGTCACCAATGGGTTGGGTACGCACCCGTCGTACAAGCTGGTGCCCAGTGGGGCGCTCCCGCCGATGTTCGATCCGGAATCACCGGTCATCAAGCGCGCCAACGTGATTCAACACACCCTGTGGGTGACGCCGAACCGCCCCGACGAACGTTGGCCCGCGGGGGAGTTCGTGAACCAATCCATTGCCGACACCGGACTCGGAGAGTGGACGAAGGCGAATCGTTCCATCGACAACACCGACGTGGTGCTCTGGTACGTGTTCGGCCTACACCACATCACGAGGCCCGAGGACTGGCCGGTGATGCCAGTCGACGTCGTTTCCTTCTGGCTCAAGCCCTTCGGATTCTTCGACCGCAACCCTGCGTTGGACGTGCCAGCGACGCCTACCGACAAATGCCACGCACACCAAACTTGACGCCTGTCATATGTTGATGGCGTGCACCCGCCGCAACCGCTGATCGAACGACCGTCAGATCTCACCGCCGAATGGCTGACCGCGGTCCTCGGCGCCGGGACCGTCACCGCATTCACCACCGATCGCATCGGCACCGGCCAGATGAGTGAGTGCTACCGCGTCGGCTTGACGTACGCGGAGGACGCGAGCGGGCCGTCGTCGGTCGTCCTCAAGGTGGCCGCCGCCGATCCCAGTAGCCGTCAAACGGGGCTTGCGATGGGTCTCTACGAACGCGAGGTCCGGTTCTACACCGACATCGCTCCGGGCATCGACGGGCCGGTGGCACCGTGCCATCACGCCGCCTACGATCCAGCGACGGGAGCCTTCGACCTTCTACTCGGCGACGCGGTACCAGCCGTCGTTGGCGACGAGATTCGCGGTGCCACAGCCGAACAGGCGAGGCTCGCGCTCACCCAACTCGGACGTGTGCACGGCCCGCTGCTCGGGAGCCCGACGTTGGCTGGCACGGAGTGGCTCACCCGAGAGTCGCCGCTGAACCAGGGACTCATCTCGGCGCTGTACGCCGGTTTCGTCGATCGCTACCGCGACCAGGTCGCCCCAGAACATCTAGAGGTATGCGAGCGACTGGTGGCCGCCTTCGACGCGTACCTCGCGCAGGAGGGGGCGCCCGACCGCCCGCAGGGCCTAGTCCATGGTGACTACCGCCTCGACAACATGCTGTTCGGCGAGGCGGGCGCTGACCGCCCCTTGACGGTGGTCGACTGGCAGACGGTCACGTGGGGTGCCGCGTTGACCGACGTTGCCTACTTCATGGGTTGTGCGCTCCCGGCGCAGGCCCGTCGTGACCACTACGACGAACTGCTCGCGGCGTACCACTCGGCGCTCGGACCCGACGCCCCGCTGAGTCTCGACGACGTTCGCGAAGGGACCCGCAGGGCGAGCTTCTTCGGCGTCGTCATGTCGATAGTGTCGCCCATGCTCGTCGCGCGAACCGATCGAGGCGATGCGATGTTCATGGCGATGATCGAACGGCACTGCCAACACGTGATCGATACGGATGCACTGGCAATTCTCCCCGACGCGACGACCCCGGAACCGTTGCAGCCCAGTGTCGAAGACGAAGGTCGACATTCACCAACGGAGGAACCGTTGTGGAGTGAGAGCTGGTACTTCGACTTCGCCGACCCGGAACAATCGGTGGGTGGCTGGCTGCGTTTGGGCCTCATCCCCAATCAGGGCCACTCCTGGATCAACGCCTTCCTGTGCGGCAATGACATGCCGACGATCGCCGTGCTCGACTTCGAGGCGCCGCTTCCGGTCGACCACACGCACGTCGCTGCCGACGCGGTCGACCTGACGCTGGAGGCCGTCGAGCCCCTGAAGTCGTACTGGGTGAGCTTGCGGGGGAGTGGCTTCGCCTACGACGACCCGGCGGACCTGTTGCACGGCAAGGCGGGCCGGCCCGTCGAGATCACGATGGATCTCACCTGGACCAGCGTTGGAGTTCCGTACCTGTACCGAATCTCGCCGCGGTACGAGATTCCGTGTTCCGTCTCGGGGACGGTGACGGCCGACGGTCGTACCTACGCGTTCGACGCAGCGGCTGGCCAACGCGACCATTCGTGGGCTCCGAGGGACTGGTGGGGGATGGAGTGGGTGTGGAGTGCGTTCCATCTCGACGACGGGACACACCTGCACGGCGTCGACATGCGGATCCCCGGCACGCCGCCGATCGGGCTGGGATATCGGCAACGCGCGGGAGAACCTCTCGTGGAACTGCAGACCGTCGTGGCGCGGGAGACGTTTGGTGACGACGATCTGCCGCTGGGCACCACGCTGGAGTTCGGGGCCGAAGACGTCGTCGTCGCCAGTATCGACGTCGCAGGCCACGCACCGGTGTTGCTCACTTCGTCGGACGGTCGAGTCAGCCAGTTCCCAAGGGCGTGGGCGTCGGTCACCACGGCAGACGGCCGCAACGGAGTCGGCTGGATCGAATGGAACCGCAACGTGAACTGACTCCAAGAATGCTCCAAGGGCCTCGGCGCACCCTCATGGGACCCATTGGCAGCGGTTAACCATGCCGCGACGACAAAGAAGTGGAGCATTCGAATGAAAACATCCAAGCGGGCGGGACTGGTTTCAGTCCTGCTGCTCTCAGGCGGGCTGGCGGCTGCCGGTCTCGGACTGGGCGCAGGCACCGCCGCAGCCGACCCGGGTTCGGGTCTAGGCGGCATCCTGGGTGGCGGGGGTGGCAGCGGAGGTCTACTGAGCAAGGTAGACGAGTTGACGCCGGTCATCGACGCCGTGAAGCAAGACCCGAAGGGCATGCTCAACGCCGTTCTGGACAATCCTTCCGACCTCATCGGACTCCTCGGGGGGTAGTCCGACGGCGTGAGCCGTCAACTCTCCGCGAACGCACCTTCAACGTTTCGCCATGACCTCCGCTGGGTTGTATTAACCCAACCGGATGGTCACGGTGCCGTTGGCGTTCTGCGGGCTGACAGTGATTAGGCCTTGGGCTGGGTGGCCGGCACCCAGCCCTCGGTCAGCTGTCGAGAAGAAAGTTCATCAGCCCAGATGGGCGTGGTCGTCGTCGAGGTCATCGCGCCGCAACCCCATTGGCGTCGCGGCGGGAATGTCGCCGCCTGCAATGACGGTCCGCGTGATGGGAGTGATGGTGTTGAACAGCTCTTCCAGCTGACGGTCGTCGAGACCGTCGAATGCGCTGAGGGCAAGCGAATCGGTGGACTCCTCGATGTGCTTCTTCGTGTCGATGCCCGCCGGTGTCAGGGCGCCAATGGTGTCGAGGATGCCGCGGGCTGCCAGGCGGTTACAGCACGCGCGCCATTCGTCGTCGTCGTATTGTCTACTACGCGTGATGAATTCGCGCGGCACACGGTCTGCGGCGCAGTGAAGCACATTGCAGTCGCGGCCGCCGATCCCAGTTGCGGTCAATATGGCGACGTGGGCGTCGCCACGGTGTTCTCGCAGCAGAGTGGCTGCGTGCCACAGCTTGGCGACGGGGTCGCTGGGCCAGGGCAACGCGAGGTTCGCTGCGAACAACGGCCGACCGTCGAGAGGCGCGTTGCGTGCGGCGATGGTCAGTAGTTCGGCGGCCGTCCGTACGGCTTCGCAGTCGGTCACCCCGTACCGCTGCAATGCCGCGACCGCGGCGGTCTCGCGGGCGTGCAGGACCTGTTCGGGCGATGCGTACTCCCAGGCGGCGGGAAGTGCGCGCGCCACGTGCGAGTTTGCGAAGTTGTAGAACACCGCCGTCACCAGATCGGCAGGCACCTGCCCGAGGGGTGCTGATCTGGCTGCGAAGTATCCCATCCAATATCCGCGAAGGCCGAGTGCGTCGAAGGCGTCTCGAGACTCCTGCGCGAAGTACGTAACCGCGTGGACGGGTTCAAAGCGTTCGAAGAGTCGCCGGGCCAGGACGGGTTGCCGAGTCACCGGTCCAGTCAATCACCGACGCGACGTAGCGAGTGCGGGAAGGTCAGTCCGACGTCGTCGCGACGCCGGAGACGGCCTCGTCGATGATTGCCCGCATGGCGCTTTCAGCACCTGCCGGGTCACGCTGCCGTATCGATCGCGCGACGTCGTCGTGAAGTTCGATGGCCACCGGATTGGGCGTTTGCGGCATCATGCCGTGATGGGTGCGACCGGTCAGCACCTCGGCAACGACGCCGTTGAGTGCGCGGAACATCTCGTTGCCACTGGCCTCCAACAGCGTCTGATGAAAGAGCTTGTCTGCCAACAGATAAGCTTCGAGGTCGCCGGACCGCCCATGAACCACCATGTCCGAAACCGCCGCGGCCATGACGCGACATTGGTGCGGGTCGGCGCGTTCTGCAGCAAGCGCCGCAGCGGTCGGTTCGAATCCACGACGCAACTCCGACAGTGAGATCAATTGCGCGGCACGATCGCTGGATTCAAGCCGCCAGCGTATGACCCTGGGGTCGAAGACGTTCCAGTTCTCCTGCGGTTGAATCGTGATCCCGACGCGGCGACGAGACGCGACCAAACCCATCGACTCGAGTACGCGGATGACCTCGCGAGCCACACTCCGCGATACCCCGTGCCCGGATCCGACGCCGTCCAGCGTGATCACCTGACCAGGCGCCATACCGCCCGACACGATGCCCGTGCCGAGCGCACTCAGCACGTTGTCGTGCAGGCCGACGACGCGTATTGACGAGTCCACCGTTCTCTACTCCTCGTGTTCGGCGGGCTTACATCTTGTCATAGCGTTTGCTCGGGAGTTTAAAAACAGATCTTTCAGAGATCTACTTGTAATAAACATACGTTTAATGCAAACTGTGTGACGGCAAACACAGCAGGGTAAGGGGAGTAGATGACGTCACAAGTGGTCGTAATGGGCGTATCCGGGTCGGGTAAGTCGACCGTGGGTGCAGCTCTTGCGCAGCGTCTGCGGGTCCCGTTCGCCGACGCCGACGACTACCACCCCGCTGCCAACATCGCGAAGATGACTGCCGGTCACGCACTCGACGACGACGACCGCAAGCCGTGGCTCGAGACGATCGGGAACTGGCTCGCCGATCACCCGGATGGCGGTGTAATGAGTTGCTCGGCGCTCAAGCACGTCTACCGCGACCAACTGCGCAGCCACTGCCCGTCAGTTCAATTCCTGCACCTGGCAGGCAGTCCCGAGGTGATCGGTCGTAGGCAGGCCACCCGGCCAGGGCACTTCATGCCTGCATCGTTGCTCGCATCGCAGTTCGAGACCCTCGAACCGCTCACGCCCGATGAGCACGGCATCACCATCGACGTCGATCAGGACATCGATTCGATTGTCGCCGAATATGTTTCGCTGACTGGACAGGAGAACTGATGAACGCCGGAATCGCCTTCTTGGCCGACGCTCCCAAGCTCGTCGAGCCGGTAGCGTCGGGTACGCAACTGATCCTGGCGTTCGCTGCAGGAATCGCCTTGATCGTCGTGCTCATCACCATGGTGAAGCTGCATCCCTTTCTCTCGTTGATCTTCGGTGGCCTCACTGTCGGGCTTGCCGCAGGCGAGAACCTGACCAAGGTGCTCAAGTCGTTCTCCGACGGCTTCGGTTCCACCGCGGCGAGCGTGGGCATCCTGATCGCCCTCGGAGCGATGTTCGCCAAACTCCTCGCCGACTCCGGCGGCGCCGATCAGATCGTGGACACCATCGTTGGGCATGCCTCGCCGCGAATGTTGCCGTGGGCGATGGCGCTCGTCGGCGCGATCATCGGTCTGCCGATGTTCTTCGAAATTGGGCTCGTACTGTTGATCCCGGTCATCTACCTGGTTTCGCGGCGGTCGCAGTTGTCCCTGATCACGGTCGGCATACCAGCACTCGCGGGCCTGTCCGCCATGCATGGGTTCGTCCCGCCACACCCGGGGCCGTTGACCGCGATCAGCCTTCTGCACGCCGACCTCGGCATCACGCTCGCGCTCGGCGTGGCCGTGGCCGTCCCGACGATCATCGTCGCCGGTCCGCTGTTCGGGAAGCTCGCAGGGCGCTGGGTCGTCGTCGAGGCGCCGGACACCTTCGATGCCGACCAGTTCGCCGAGGGCGCGGAGCGTCGAAGGCCATCGTTCGGCATCACCCTGTTCAGCGTTCTGCTTCCCGTGGCGTTGATGCTCGGCAAGGCGCTCGCCGACATCATCATCGACGACGAAAAGAATTGGCTGCAAACGATATTCGATAGCATTGGCACCCCGCTGATCGCCCTCCTGATTGCCGTGATCGTCGGGATGTTCACCTTGGGACGCGGCGCGGGAATGGGCCGCGACGAGCTCACCAAGGTCATCGAGTCCGGCTTGCCGCCCGTAGCGGGCATCATCCTGATCGTCGCGGCCGGTGGTGGGTTCAAACAGGTTCTAGTGGACACCGGTATCGGCACGCTTTTGGCCGACTGGGCGAAGGGCGCCCACATGTCCGTGATCGTGCTGGCGTGGTTGATTGCGGTGCTGATCCGCCTGGCCACTGGCTCGGCGACGGTTGCCACGATTACCGCATCGTCACTGATCCTAGGGCTCACCGAGGGGCTGCCTTCGGGACAGCTGTCGCTGGTCGTGCTGGCCGTCGGCGCAGGTTCCCTATTCTTCTCGCACGTCAACGACGCGGGATTCTGGTTGGTCAACCAGTACTTCCGCCTCACCGTCCTTCAGACGATCAAGACGTGGTCGATCATGGAGACGGTGTTGTCCGTGAGCGGGCTGGCCGTGGTCCTTCTGTTGGACTTGGTGATCTGAGGTGCGGCCGCTCAGGCCTTGACGACCTGGGTGCCGCCAGCGAGTTCATCGTGCTTGCCTTGCTTCGTCGGGCTGCCGCTGATAGTCACTGCGATCACGATGATCGCGATGACACCGAGAAGGCCGCCGACGAACGGCACGACGGGCAACAGCGTGAACGAGTTGCGGATGGCCGACTGCGCAAGTTCGGGCTTGGCGGCTCCGGCTGGGCCGTGCACCGATAGGCCGAGCAACTTCTTGCCCGGTGTCCACCCTTGTGTGATCTCGAACGCGACGAAGTAGACGAACGTGAGTACTCCGGTGAAGATGCCGGTGACCAGAATGTTGGACTGCACGCCGAGTGCGACGACGAGAGCGAATCCCACCAAGCCGACGATGATTCCGTCGATGAGCCTGGCAATGAACCGAGTGAGGAGGCCGCCAGGTTCGGTGGGCGGGCGCGGGCTTTCGAACGGACCGGGTTGGGCTTCGAAGTCTCCTGTGGTCATGACGCATGAATCTACGCCGCAACCGGCCAAACGCTAGCTCCGTTCTAGCTCCTTGCGGGCGCGCTTGATCTCCTTGCGCGCCTGCTTGGTCTGCTTGCGCGTGGTGGCTGCGAGCTCGGCTCCGCGATCCTGAGCCAGGTCCGCAAGCACCGAGGCCCTTTCGCGGGCGAGTTCGGCGAGTTCGGGGGCACGGTCGCGGGCGGTGTCGACCAGCTTGGAACCGCGCTTCTGGGCGATGTCGGCGAGCTCTGCGCTGCGGTCACGGGCGAGTTCGGCGAGTTCGGGAGCGCGGTCACGGGCGGCGTCGACGAACTTCGCGCCGCGCTTCTGCGCGATCTCGGCAAGTTCTGCGCTGCGGTCACGGGCGAGTTCCGCGAACTCGGGGCCGCGCTCGCGTGCTAGTTCGGCGAGTTCGGCCCCGCGTTCGCGTGCGACGTGGGCGAACTCGCGGCCACGTTCGGCGCCGACGTGCAGGCCGTCCCCGATCCGATCGACCAACTCTGAGTCGATGAGGGCGCTGTTCGAGCCGCTCGGCAGCGCACCGGACACCGTCTCGCCCAGCTTGCGCGCCGCACGGCGGCCACGCCAGCCCAACGAAGGCCTTCCCTCGGTGTCGACGGCGGCGATGATCAGCCCGCCAAGCAGGCCGACGTCGGCGAGAAATGCCCGCCGTTCGGCGCTCTTGCGCTGCGGGTCAGTCTCGGCCCAAAAGGCATGCTCGCCAAGGCTTCCCGGGACCATCGACAGCGCCAGCGCGCTGGATGCAAAGCGAGGAAGACGCCCGGTCGCCAGCAGCAGCCCCGCGCCGATCTGGACCCCGGCGGTCACTCTGGCGACGGTCTCGGCATTCGTCGGGATGTTGGTGCCGATCGGTTCGGGCAACTTGCCCAATTCATCCAGGGTGGGCCGTGCGGCGTCCGCCGCAGTCTTGGGGCTTCGCAGCGAATCGACTCCGCGGGCGATGAACGTGGTGGCCAACATGGGGCGAGCGACGCGTCTGATCAACATAGGCGCGGGGTTCCCCCGATGACGTTCCCACAAACCCCTCAGCTCTAGCCGTATCGCGGCAGGTTGCTACCGGAGGCTAACCGGATTCGAGACCGGCGAGGAGCAGCTGCGCGAGGTGCGTCGTCGTCGCGACACCGTCGTCGTAGCCACCGTCGCTGCCAAGCGAATTCATGATTGCAAGGGTGTACCTCTGGCCCGGACCGGCAAAACCAACCGAGTTGGTCACCCAGCCCCCTTGCTCGAGTGACCAGCCGTCCTTGTTTCCCGGAGTCATCGCTGGTCCCGCTCCCCACACGCCCCACTGCTGATTGGGCGCAACGTTCTGCAGTTCGTGAACGATGGCCGCAGTCTGAATGGGATCGAGGTTGGTCAGCACGTAGTTGATCAGGCGGTCGAGGTCGTTGGCCGTCGACTTCTGGAAACCCCAGTACGGAAAGGTGGCGCTGAAGCCGCGTTGCGGCGTGAGGTCGGTCATGCCATAGCGCGGGAAGTCGGCGTTGTAGGCCGTGTGATCGGGTCCGCCGTAGCGCGACCACAAGGTGCCGGCTGCATCGTCGTCGGAAGAATGCATCATCGCCGCCATCAGACCTTGGTCCGCCGGGGTCAACGACACGGTGCCTGCACGTTGCCGGCTCAACAGGTCGACGACCATGGCCAACTTGATGGTGGATGCCGTCCAAATGAGCTCGCCCGCATGGGCATTGCGGTAAGTGGCGCCGGTTTGGCGGTCGCGCACCACGTAGCCGACGGCTCCGGGTCGTGTTGTCAGGTACGCGTCCGCTGCCGCGACGCGGCTCTGGAGGTCGCAACCCGCGTCGGTGCAGTCCGCGATTGCGCGCGGTGGGGCGACGACTGCGGCTGGAAACAGGGCAAGGACGAACATGGTCGCGACGGCGAGTGATCTCACCCGAGGAGCGTCTCACTAGGCTGGAGGTCTCAAGTAGCCGAGGAGGTCAGACGTGGTGCTCGTGGCTGGTATCGACTCGTCGACGCAGTCGTGCAAGGTCGTGGTGTGCGATGCCGATAGCGGGGAGACGGTGCGCTCTGCATCCGCACCCCATCCCGATGGCACGGAGGTCGACCCAGAACGTTGGTGGGTTGCGGCGAGGGAGGCGATTCAGGCTCTAGGCGGCCTCGACGACGTGGCGGCGCTGTCGGTTGGGGGTCAACAACACGGCATGATCTGCCTGGACGAGGCGGGCAATGTCGTCCGAGATGCGCTGCTGTGGAACGACACTCGATCGAGCGACGCCGCCGCCGCGTTGGTGACCGAACTCGGCGGCCCCGGTGAATGGGCCAAGCGGATCGGCGTCGTGCCCGTCGCAGCCATCACGGCGAGCAAGCTGCGCTGGCTTGCCGACGAGGAACCTGCGAACGCCGACGCGACCGCGGCAGTGTGCCTGCCGCATGACTGGCTGACGTGGCGGCTCGCGGGAAGTCTCGACATCGCCGAGTTGCGGACCGACCGCAGTGACGCCAGCGGCACTGGCTACTTCGCGGCAGGCGACGGCGAGTATCAGTGGGACCTGCTGATGCTCGCCACTCGGGGCCGTCGACCAGAGTTGCCGACTGTGCTGGACCCTACCGCCGAAGCAGGACGTACCAGCGCGGGCGCAGTGCTCGGGCCTGGCGCTGGCGACAACGCCGCTGCGGCCCTCGGAATCGGTGCGGGCTCCGGGGATTGCATCGTCTCCCTCGGCACGTCCGGCGTCGTGAGCGCGGTAGGAGAGCAGCCGCCGTGCGACGATACCGGACTCGTCGCGGGGTTCGCCGACGCGACGGGACGGCATCTGCCACTGGTATGCACCCTCAACGGCGCTCCCGTGCTCGCGTCGGTGGCGCGGATGCTTGGCGTCGACTTCGACGAGTTCGACAGGTTGGCGCTTTCGGCGTCCGCAGGTGCAGACGGATTGGTGCTGGTGCCCTACTTGGCGGGGGAGCGTTCGCCCAACCTCCCCGATGCCGCCGGAGCGCTGCACGGAATCACCGCGCGCAGCCTAGTGCCCGCCAACGTCGCGCGGGCCGCGGTCGAGGGACTGCTCAGCTCGATGGCGTACTGCATCGAGCGGATCGTCGCGCAGGGTGTAGACGTCAACCGCGTCATCCTCGTCGGAGGGGGGGCACGCTCGGAAGCGATCCGCCGCATCGCCCCTGCGATCCTCGGGAAGCCGGTTGAGGTGCCGACACCTGCGGAATACGTCGCGCTCGGCGCGGCGCGACAGGCAGCCTGGGTGCTGAGTCAGTCCGATGCGCCGCCGTCGTGGTCGTTCGGCGTGACGACGCGCTACGAAGCGGATCACACACCCGAGGTTCTCGAGCGCTACCGCTCCGTGCAGCCCTTGACGGTCGGGCAGGTAAACGCGCAGTAACCGAATGTGACGCATTTCTGGCGCGGAACGTGACGTACGTCATTGTGTCGACGCGGTTGATTAGGCCACCCTAAGTCACTCGTTTCCGCATCGCTGGGAGTACCGCCTTGGCCGACCTTGACTTCGCCCTTGACCTGACGCTCGACGAGGCCCGACGTCGCAGCGCCATGCTGGCCGCCATCGGCGCCGATTGGGACCCCGTTGCCGTCCTCGACGAGGAGGAGCGGGCGTACGACATGCTGTACTCCGGGCTCGATGAGGATCAGCAGCGCACGTACGACGAGTTGGTTGCGGCCGGTGTGCTGCCCGACCGGGCGGTGCGACGTGTTGCCGATTGATCCAACGGCAGACCGAGCTCGACGTGCTTGGCTGCCCTGCCCGAGCTGCCGTCACGACAAGGGCTGCGACGACTGCGCCAGTGCACGCAACTGCGGGACGCACTGGCAGTACCTCTTGAGCAATCAGGGCACGCTGGTCCATTTGCAGTGTCCGGCGTGTGCGCACCTGTGGTCAACGGATACGCGTCGCGAGCGACGGTCCAAGGCGGCCTGACCGTCAATCCTCTGCAGCAGGCCGCGGCCAGAAGGGGGTCGGCAGCGCTCCTGCGCGTGGCATCAGCCGCTGCAGCAACGCCCGCAGCGGCGGCCACGTCGACCGGCCTGCCCTGGTTACCGCGTAGGTGGTCATGACGACGCGAGGGTCCGCGAGCGGAATCACCTTGACGCCCTGCACGGTTGGTCGCCCAAGTGGAAGCAGGCCGACCCCGTACCCGGCGACGATGAGGTCTTCCACCAGGTCGAGGCTGTCGATCTGGTGCGCGATGCGTGGCGAGAAGTCGGCAAGGGCGGCGAGCGTGCGCACCGCGTCCTCGTCAGCGGTATTGCGGGAGTTGACGATCCACGTTCGATCGGCGTATGCGGAGACGTCCGCGGGTCCTTCGGGTTCGTCGGCGCACACGCCCAACCCCCAATCGATCGACCACAGGGGAGCGGTCTCGAGTTGGGGCCCCGTGGATGCCGGTGCCAGGTTGTAGTCGTAGGTGAGCGCAAGGTCGAGATCGTCGTCGGTCAACAGCCTGAACGCCTCGATCGGTTCGTACTCGCTGATCACCAGGTTCACCGCGGGGTAGCGCTCGGCGAATTCGCCGAGGATCGGTAGCAGCGACACCCGAACGCCCGTCGCGAATCCACCGACGCGCAGGGTGCCTGCGGGTTCGGCCTCGGGGTCGAGGTCGAGGTGCGCCGCGTCGACGGCGGCCAGGATGGTGACGGCGTGGTCGGCCAGTCGCCGCCCTGCCGGGGTGAGCCGGACGCGTCGTCCGTCGGGCTCGATCAGCGAGGCACCGGATTCCTTGGCTAGCGCGGCAATCTGCTGCGACACGGTCGACGTCGTGAGGTGATGCGCCTCGGCAACCGCCCGCATGGACCCGAGCCTGGACAGCGCGAGGAGGAGTTCGAGCCGCCGGGTGTCCACCAACCCATTGTCCGCGTTTGACGAACGCACGGTCGGCGAACGATCGACGATGGCTGAGTATGCCGGGATGACCGCGCGTCCTGCCCATTTCATCCATCTCAACGGTCCCGCCCTCGTCGGCCTCGCCCGCCAGGACCCTCGAACGGCAATACGGCCTCGAGGAGTTCATGCCCGCCCGCCTGACGGTCGACTTGTTGAAGGCTGCCGGCGGGATACCAACCACGACGACCTGCCGCTTGGTTCACGACGGCAGGCGGGTGCGCAACTCGGTCTTCCTCCGCGTCGACGGTGATGCCGGTGGCTGGAGCCCGTCGATCGGCGACTACGTGAACACGTCGCGCAAGAGCTTCCTCAATCGCGCCATCGACGTGGTGCAGGGATCCGCCAATAGCCCATTCGTCAACGCGGCGTACGCCGCCGAGGGTCTGCGTGCAGGGCGACTCGCACTCGCCGGCCGACGGCGTCAGCGGCATGGTCACCGCCGTGAGCAATCCCGCGGCGCAGATCGACTTCGCCGACGAGGAGTCCTTCGGCGTCAGGCCCGTTGCCGAGGGTCGTTGAGATATGCCACGATCGCGTTGGTCAACCCCCGGCGCGCCAGGTCGAGGTCGTAGAGCGCGCCGAGTTGCCGCTCCGAGACGATGCCGCGCATCGCTCCCGGGATGAAGGTGGCCACCTCGCGGATCCTTTCGGGATCGACGCCGATATCGCCAAATGCCTTCTGGCAGGACTCGATCCAGCCCTGACCCCAGGACGACAGTTCCGCTGCGGTGAGCGGATAGAGCCGCTCGAGCTCGTCCTGCTCGCGGGGGAGTGCCATTCGCAGGTTCTCGATCGCCTTGGAGTCGGCGGTGGTCAGTCCGTCGTAGAGGATGTCGATGACGGTCGCGACGCGCTCGTGCAGCGGCGCGTTGGGATCGGTGAGCGACGGCAGATCGCCGCGGCGTTCAGCCGTGCGGTGCAGCACGGCGGCCCAGAATCCGTCGACGTCGCCGAATTGGTACTTCACCGTGCCCCAGGTTGCGCCGATGTCCCTGGCGATGCGGTTGGCCGACACCGAACCCGGATCGCCCGTGGCCAGGGCGCGTAGCGCTGCCTCGAGGATGTTCTCACGGGTGGCACTCCCGCGACGGTTTGGCCGCCGCTGCACTGCTCCCAGTCGGCTCATCGTGCTGAGGGTAGTGCATTTTCATAGAAGGCTCTACTATTCGTGTTCGAGGAAATCGGACTCCTCGGAAAGGACCATCGAAGATGGCAAGACCGCCGCTGTCGATGAAGCCAACGGGGTGGTTCCAGGTGGCTTGGGCCGACGAGATCAGCATCGGCGACGTGCACCGCATGACCTACTTCGGCACGGAGATGGTGGCGTGGCGCGCACGGTCGGGCCGGGTGACCGTGATGGACGCCTATTGCGAGCATCTCGGTGCCCACCTCGGATTCGGAGGGCATGTCGATGGCGAAGTCATCGAGTGCGCCTTCCACGGCTGGCAGTGGAACCACGAAGGCCGAAACGTGTGCATTCCCTACGAGAGTCGGCCCAACAAGGGTCGTCGCATGCGCGTCTATCCGACCGTCGAGCGCAATGCCTCGATCTACATCTGGCACGATACCGAGGGCCGCGACCCGTACTTCGACGTGCCCGACGTGTTCGCCAGTTTCGACGACGCAAGCAGCGCCGACGACTACTACCCACAACAACGTCTCCATCGAGAGGCGTTGGAACTCCATCCGCAATACGTCCTCGAAAACGGGGTCGACTTCGCTCACTTCAAGTTCGTGCACAAGACGCCGATCGTTCCCGTGTTCACCAAGCACGACTTCGACCAGCCGGTGTCGCTCGTCGACTTCACCATCACCTTCGAAGGCGACGACGGTCAGAAGATCGAGGACGTCAACAGCGGCGTCGAGGCGATCAACGGCGGGCTCGGCATCGCGGTGACCAAGAGTTGGGGCATGGTCGACAACCGCACGATATCTGCCATAACACCCGTCGACGAGAGCACCTCCGACGTCCGATTCATGGTGTACATCGGGCGTCGGCCCAGCTCGAATCCCGAACGGGCGGAACGGAAGGCGCAGGAGTTCGGCCAGGAAGTCATTAGGCAGTTCGAGCAGGACGTCCACATCTGGTCACATCAGCGCTACTCGGACCCGCCGGCCCTGTCCAGCAGCGAGTTCGAGGGCTTCACCGCGATCCGCAACTGGGCCAAGCAGTTCTATCCCGACGGGCGCGGCGGCAGCGCCGCCGAGCTACGACGGGCCGCCCCAACCGACACCAAGTCCATAGAGGAGACCGTATAGATGACCGCACCGATTCGGGTATTTCAGGTGGCGACGGGCAACGTCGGCTCCGAGATGATCAAGCGGATTGCCGCGCAGTCCGAGCTGGAACTCGTTGGTGTGCACTGTTATTCGCCAGAGAAGATCGGAAGGGACTCCGGCGAGCTCGCAGGCGTCGAACCCAACGGCGTACTGGCCACCGGTTCGATCGATGAGATCATCGCCGCCAAGCCCGACGTGCTGACCTTTCACGGCGTGTTCCCCGACGAGGACCTGTACGTCAAGGTGCTAGAGGCGGGCATCGACATCGTCACGACCGCCGACTGGATCACCGGCTGGCACCGCGACACCAACCATCCGCACCCGTCGGGCAAACCGGTTAGCCAGGTGCTGGCGGAAGCGGCGGCACGCGGCGGTTCCACGTTCTACGGCACCGGCATGAATCCCGGCCTGAACCAGATCCTGGGCGTGGTGTGTTCTGCCGACGTTGCCGAGATCGAGAACGTCACCACCATCGAGTCCGTCGACGTGTCGTGCCACCACAGCAAGGACACCTGGATCGAGGTGGGATACGGTCTGCCCGTTGATGATCCGTCGATCCCTGGCAAACTCCGCAAGTACACCGAGGTGTTCGCGGACAGCGTGCTCATGATGGCCGACTGCTTTGGCCTCGAACTCGACGACGTGAAGTTCAGCTACGAGCTCGGCGCCTGCACGAAGGACGTCGACCTCGGCTGGTACGTCCTTCCGAAGGGTTCGCTCGGCGGCAATTACATCAAGTACCAGGGCATGGTCGACGGGGTGCCGCGCGTCGAGACACACCTGGAGTGGCAGATGACTCCGCACACCGATCCGCACTGGGATATCAAGGGCTGCTACATCACTCAGATCAAGGGTGATCCCTGCATCTACAACAAGCACATGGTGTTCCCGAAGCCCGGTGTCGACCTGTCGAACCCTGACAACTTCGCGGCGATCGGCATGACCGTCACGGGGATGCCCGCGTTGCACGCGATCCGGTCGGTCGTCGCGGCGCCGCCAGGACTCCTGACGAGCGCCGACCTGCCTCTGCGTGGGTTCGCCGGAAGGTTCAAGCTCTAACTTGATTGTTCACACTTGTTGAACGGTATGTCCGGATAAATCACGTGGACGCGAACGGTTGGCGTGCCGTTCAATGCAGAGATGATGTCGAACAATCAGGCCCGCAGCGGTGCCCTCATGGCGACCGGGTCGATGCTGTGCGTACAGATCGGGTTGGCAGCGTCGATCGGCTTGTTCGACCGGATCGGTGCGACCGGTTCTGCGTGGCTCCGCCTGGCATGGGCTGGCGTGCTGTTCCTCGTCATCGTGAGACCGAAGCGTGCCGACTTCACCCGGACCACGTTCATGACCTGTGTCGTCCTCGGCGTCGTGACCGCGGGCATCACTCTGCTGTTCATGGCGGCCGTCGACCGTATCCCACTCGGCACGGCCAGTGCATTGGAGTTCCTCGGTCCGCTCGGTGTGGCGGCGGCGCAAGGAAGTGGTCGCAACCGGCTGTGGTGGCCAGGACTGGCAGCCATCGGCGTCGTGTTGCTGACCCACCCGTGGGCGGGAGCCGTCGATCCGGTCGGTGTGCTGTATGCCTTGGGCGCGGCGGTCTGCTGGGGCTGCTACATCCTTCTGACGCAACGGGTCGGGGACGGCGTGTCCGGGGTCGCGGGCCTCGCCGTGTCGATGCCGGTGGCCGCCCTGGTCGCAACCGTCGTCATCGGTCCCGCTGGGCTCGCCAAGATGACTCCCGAGATCCTGCTCATCGGTATTGGGCTGGCGATCTTGCTCCCGGTCATACCGTTCGCACTCGAGCTCATGGCATTGCGCAGGCTGACCACTGCGGCGTTCGGCACGTTGATGAGCCTCGAGCCCGCTTTCGCGTTCGTCGTGGGCCTGGCCGTACTCGCCCAGGTGCCTGGAACATCCGCGATCGTCGGCATCTGCCTCGTCGTCGCCGCCGGCATCGGCGCGGCGCGCGGCGGCGCCCGATCGGCGCCTGCGCCGGAAGCGGTCTGCGTCACCTCATCGCGCTAGGCTGGCGAACGCTCCTCAGGTGTAAGGAGATTCAACGGCAAGGAGAAACGATGGCCAAGGGTCTGTTGAGCTCGCCATTCGTGAAGGCCATGAACGGCTTTGCGGTGACGCTCATGGATGCCCCCGTCGTCGGCGGACTAGTGCGCCGAGGGCTGACCACCATCCGCTACGTCGGGCGCCGCTCGGGCAAGACGTTCGAGATCCCCGTCGGCTATCGGCGTCGCGGCGCCGAGATCGTCATCGGCGTTTCGATGCCCGACGCCAAGAACTGGTGGCGGAACTTCCTAGGCGACGGTGAACCGATCACGCTGCTGGGCCTCGACGGTCGCGACCAGACGGGACACGCCGTCGCTCATCGCGACGATCGTGGCCGCGTCTCGGTCACCGTGAAGCTGGACTAGCCCCGCGGCTCAGACCTCGGGCCGTCTGCGCCGGACCAGGGTTCCGACGAGCAGAAGCGCCAGGCTGATGAACAGGATCGCCGACGCGAGGACGTTGATCTGAGGTGGGACGGCAGCTTTCACTGCCGCATTGACGAACAGCGGATACGTCACTGTCGACCCGCTGACAAAGTACGTGATGATGAAGTCGTCGAGCGACAGCGCGAACGACAGCATTGCCGCTGCGACGATGCCAGGCACGATGAGCGGCAGCGTCACCTTGAAGAACGTTCGAGTGGGACTTGCCCCGAGATCCATCGACGCGTCCTCCAGCGTCCAGTCGAAGCCACGCACCCGCGCCCGAACCGTCATCGCGATGAAGCTGATCTCGAACGCGACGTGGGCGATGAGGATCGTGCCGAACCCGGTTGCCCAGCCGAGGTCGAGGAACAGTGTCAGCAGCGACGCGCCCATCACGACCTCGGGAGCGGTCAGTGGCAGTACGAGGAAGGTCTCGACGGCCTTGTTGCCGCGGAACCGTTGGCGGACGAGGGCGATTGCGAGCAGAGTGCCGAGCACCAGCGCGATCAACGTCGAGATCGCCGCCACCTCGATGCTCATCTTGAGCGCGGTGGCCAGGGCCGGGTACTTGAACGGGTTGGCCCAGTTGTCGAGCGTGAAACCCTGCCACGTGTAGTTGAACTTGCCTGCAGGCTTGTTGAACGAGAACAGCACGATCACGAAGATCGGGATGAAGATGTACAACAACACAAGGCCTGCAACGACTTTCAACAGGATGTCACCGAACTTGCCGCTGCCGAGACCGCGAACCGAGAAGCTCTTCTTCGTGTCGACCGCGTCCAGGACGGCGGTGGCTTCCTGCACTGTCATACCAGGTCCTCCGTGCCTAGCGCCCTGGTGTACGACAGCACTCCGACCAGGATCAGGGCCATCAATACGAAGCTGAGGGCAGCGGCGCCCGGGTAGTCCTTGACCACCAGGAACTGCTTCTGGATGACGTTGCCGATCATGGTCGTCTGAGTGCTGCCCAGATAGTCGGCGTTGATGAAGTCACCGACGGCGGGGATGAACACCAGCAGGCTGCCCGCAAGCACGCCGGGGATCGACAGCGGAAGGATCACCTTGCGGAAAGCTCTGCCGGTCGACGAGTACAGGTCGCGGGAAGCCTCTAGCAGCCGAGGGTCGATCTTCTCGAGACTCACGTAGAGGGGCAAGATCATGAACGTCATCGAGTTGTAGACGAGCCCACCGATGACCGCCCAACTCGTGGACAGTAGACGTCCGTCCTGCGGAAGAATCCCGATGGCGTCCAGCGTGCTCACCACGATTCCGTCGTCCGCGAGGATTGTCTTCCACGCGAGCGTGCGGACCAGGAACGTGACGAAGAACGGCAAGATGACGAGCCCAAGCAAAAGGTTCTTGTACCTGCCGGACTTGAACGCGATGACGTACGCCAGGGGATACGCGATCAGCAGCGAGACGACGGTCGCAGTGAAGGCGTAGGTCAGCGAGCGCACGATCTGGTCCTGGTAGGCGCTGAACGCGTGCCCGTAGTTGCTGAAGTCCCAGTTGAACGTCAACGTCGGCAGATAGATCGAGCCCTCCATCGACGACAGCGACGTCCGGAATAACGAATAGAACGGGACGACGAAGAAGATCGCGAGGTAGGCCAGCGCGGGCAAGATCATCAGATAGGGCGCGACCTTGCTGCGCTGGCGATTACTGGTGGCTCCGCCTGCCATCCGGTCAGCCGCCAGTTACCGCGGCGTACAGGGTGTTGTACTCCTGGGTCTGCTCGTCGGTGAGCGCGGCCCACGTCTTGAGCTTGTTCGTGTAATCCGCAGGCGGGACGATCAACGGGTTGGCGGCCAACTTCGGGTCGATCTTGTTGAGCTCGTCGGTCATGTCGGAGAGCACTGGGACGTAGTTCGTGAAGGCGATCAACTTTGCGTAATTGGCCCTGTCGTAGACGTAATTGATCCACGCTTCTGCGCCATGCTGGTTCTCGGTGGTGTACGGAATCGCCTGTGTGTCGGTGAACCAGGTGCCGCCAGCCTCGGGGACGACGAACTTCAGATCCGGGTTGTCGGCCTGCAACTGGACGACGTCGCCTGAATACGCTTGGGCGACAACGATGTTGCCTGCAGCGAGGTCGTCGGCGTAGTCGTTGCCCGTGAACCGTCGAATCTGGCCCTTGTCCTTCTGTTCCTTGATGGCGTCGACGGCCTTCTTGACTCCGTCGCTCGTCGGATCCTCGATGGAGCTGCCCTGCGAGAGCATCACCATGCCGAGGCCGTCGTAGATGTCGGACAGCAGGCTGACCTTGCCCTTGAACTTGGGATCCCAGAGGTCTTCGACCTTGGTGACGTCCCGGCCCGTTGCGGCCTTGTTGTAGGCCAAGCCAGTCATGCCGTTCATGTAGGGCGCGGTGAACTTGCGGCCCGGGTCGGTGGGGTTCGAAAGGAGGTCTTCTCGCAGGTTCTTCTTGTTCGGAACTCTGGTGTCGGAGATCTCGTTCAGCCAGCCGAGGCCCTTGAGCCGGAAGGACATGAACTGAGTGGGAACGACGAGGTCGGCGCCGATGTCCTGCTTGCGCGATAGCGGCTCCTTGTTCTTCGCGAACCACTCCTCGTTGTCGTTGAAGTCTTCCTTGTAGTCGACGACCAATCCGCTCGCCGTCTGGAAAGCCGCGACGAAGCCTTCCGCCATGTAGAGCGGCCAGTTGGAGATCCGCAACTTGCCTGTGGCGGGCTTGCCGTCGTCGGGCGGGGGCGCCGACGAACTGCTGCTCGCGGTGGAGCCACCGTTCGACCCGCACGCCGCGAGGAACGAACCGCCGAGTACCGCCGCGGCCGCCGCGGCCGCGCTGCCGCCGATGAACCGGCGACGGCTCGTTCGGCTGGCCGCAAGCCTGGCAAGGAGTTGAGGATCGGGCTGGTTGTCCATGGCGTCGGGCCTTTCGTCTAAAACCGTTGGGACTCAGGAGAAATGGGCATGAGCTACGAGCGACTAAGAGACGTCCAGCATCTCCTCGAGATCCTCGGTCGTCGGGATGTCGGCGGCAGGCAGCACCAACGAAGCCTCCGGTGACCATCCGACGTGGACCGCGTCGCCAGGGCGAAGAAGCGGCAACTGCTGCTCCGGCCCGACGTGCGCAACTATCGGCGATCCGTCCGCGGCCTCTAGCGACAGCCGCACGACGGGACCTTGGAAGGTCAGGTCGCGCACGGTCGCCGAGACCGAGGCCAGATCTCCGCCGGGCGCATCGATCGAAACCAGAACCCGTTCGGGGCGCACCATCAACGTCGCCTGTCCACCCGGCTCGATCCGCGTCGTCCCAGGGCGCGCCTTCAACGTCGTACCGAGCACGGCGATCTCGGCGACGTCGCCGTCCACCCGGTTCTGGTGGCCGGCCCACAGGTTGGCCTGCCCGATGAAGTTCGCTACGAAAACCGTCGACGGGGCGTCGTAGATCTCGGTGGGGGAGCCGATTTGCTCGACGTTTCCCGCGTTCATGACCGCGATGCGGTCACTCATCGTCAGGGCCTCCTCTTGATCGTGGGTCACGTAGATGAACGTGATGCCGACCTCTCGCTGGATGCGCTTGAGTTCGAACTGCATCGCATGCCGCAGCTTGAGGTCGAGGGCACCGAGCGGTTCGTCGAGCAGCAGTGCGCTCGGGTAGTTGACCAAGGCACGGGCAAGGGCAACGCGTTGCTGTTGGCCTCCGGACAATTGCGCGGGTTTGCGCTTCGCGAAGTCGGCGAGCTTGACGATCTCGATGATTTCGTCGACCCGCCGCTTCACCTCCGTCTTGTCCTTCTTCATGCTGCGTGGACCGTATGCAACGTTGTCCCACACGGTCATGTGTGGGAACAGGGCGTAGTGCTGAAAGACGGTGTTGACGTTGCGTTTGTGCGGAGGCACGCGCGAGACGTCTTGGCCTTCGAGCCTGATGGCGCCAGAAGTGGGCGTGTCGAAGCCGGCGATCATTCGCAGGGTCGTGGTCTTTCCGCAGCCCGACGGCCCAAGCATGGAGAAGAACTCGCCCGCACCAATGGTGAAGTCTGCGTCGGCGACTGCTACGTAGTCGTCGAAGCGTTTGGTGACGTGGTCGATCTCGATGACTGGACGACCCGTTTCGCGCGAAGTCCCGCCCGCCGTGCCCTTTGTGACCGCCGTATCCATCTCGCTGCTGTGTGTGCCGGTCAGAACGACCTCCTCGTGCTGGCACGAAGAGCCGCCCCCAGGGCTAATGCAGCCCGCTGCTGTCCGTGCGCCGTGGGTAAACCTTCGCCGATATCCCCGACCTTCGCAAGCGATTCCGCAACGAATTTACATTTCAACCATGGATTCCTGCCGTCTTTTGGTTGCTGTGGCGCAGATTCCGCGTGCCTTGAGAAGTCGGGAGCGAGTCCCGCGCCCGCGGTGACGATGGCGACATGTCGCCGTGATCGAATGGGCGCATGACACCAGGGGCATCGACACGGTCCAGTGCATTCAACGCGAGCCCCTTTAGCGGACATACGCCAAGCGGTGTCGGTGATCTCTCGGTGGAGACGCACGGCATCGCTCCGGTTCCCGGTGACAAGAGGTATGGAACGCCGCGACGGTTGTTCAGCGTCTGGTTCGCTCCTCAGGTCAACATGACGGGCGTCGTCACGGGCGCTCTCGCGATAGAGCTGGGTCTCGGGTTTTGGTTCGGCATGATCGCGATGGTCGTAGGCACACTCCTTGGCAGCCTCGTCGTCGGCTATCTGTCGACGTGGGGTCCGCGCACCGGTACCGCGCAGTTGCCGAGCTCGCGGATGGCCTTTGGCGGCGGCGTCGTCCTCCCGGCAGCCTTGCAATGGCTGTCGTCCATCGCTTGGGACGCATTGGTTGGTCTCTTCGGTGGCGAGGCGCTGGCACTCTTGCTCGGTATCCCGTTCTGGGTCGGCGTGCTGTTGCTGCTCGCCGTCCAAGGGGTCGTCGGCTATTTCGGCTACGAGATCATCAACCGCCTGCAGGCGGTGCTGACGGTCGTGTTGTTCGTGACGTTCGTCGTCTTCGCGGTGAAGCTCGTTGGCGGACACGACGTCGTCACGTCGACGACGCTTGGCGGCGCCGATTTGGCAGGCCAGTTCGTCCTCATGGTCACGATCTCGCTGAGCCTCACCGTGTCGTGGGCGAGCTACGCGTCGGACTTCAGCCGATATCTGCCGGAGCGGTCGTCGCGGCTCAGCGTGTTCGCCAACACGTTCGGCGGGATGTTCGTGGCATACGTCTTCGTCCAGGGCATCGGCGTCGCGGCAGGGACGCTGGTCTCGGAGCCAGGGCATACGGCAGATGGCGTGCGTTCGGTGATGGGCGGCGGATTCCTCGGCGGACTGGCCCTGCTGGTCATCGCTCTGGCCTCCATCGGCTCGGGAGTCATGAACGACTACAGCGGGTCGCTGGCATTGCAGACCCTTGGCGTGCGGGTACGCCGACCGATGTCGTCGGTGGTGGTCACGGTCGCAGCCTTCGGGCTAATCCTTTGGCTGCACGCCGCTGACTCCGCCGAGCGCTTCCAGAACGTGCTGCTGTTCGTCAGCTACTGGATTCCCGCCTTCGCCGCCGTCGTCGCCGTGGATTGGTGGGTGCGTAGCAGGGGGCGTGACACCGTCGACCCCGCGCTGGAGCACACCGAAAGGACCGATGCCGCCGTTGCCATTGCAACCTTCGTCGTGGCGTACCTGGTGGCCATCCCGTTCATGAACACCTCGATCTTCGTCGGATGGTTCGCCGAGAAATGGCACGGCGCCGACATCGCCTACTTCGTGAACTTCCTGGTGGCGCTTGCACTCTACGGCGGCTATCGGTGGGCCCGGCTACGCCGATGAATCAGCCCCTGCCATCGAACTGCGACAGGTAGAGCCACGTCGGTCGATAGCCGCGTCGCTCGTACAATCGCCGTGCGTCGTCGTTGCCCGGCAGCACTCCGAGGATCAGATCCTGCGCACCTCGGGCCCGTAGGTGTTCTTCGAGACGGTCGAGCATCGTCGATCCAAGCCCACTGCCCCTGTACGCGGGAAGGACGCTCAGCGACTCGATCTCGCCGATCCGTTCACCGGTTCGCCACGTATCGGGAATCCAGGTGTCCTCCACCGCCAAGACATGGGCCAGGCCGTAACCGACGGCGTCGTCGCCGTGCAAGGCCATCAACAAGAGTGTGTCCGGCTTCGCCAACAGGTCGCGGTAGAGCGCGCTACGGATCGCCCAGGTTTCCGCATCACTCACGTACGGCTCGAGTTCTGGCATGCTCTGGGCGTGGCGGTGGTGCACCGCCACCCAGAGGGGCTCGACGAGGTGGAGGTCTTCGGCGCTTGCCACGCGAAGGCGAAGTGAGGCGGACATGATCTACGCTAACGCCGCTGCGCGTCCTCGTTTGGCCAAGACGTCGTCCGGGTACTGCCGGTTCACGTTCGCGGAGGGAGCATTCGAATGCGTGCAACGACACTCGCCAAGTCTGCGGGCGCCGTGCTCGCCACTGCCGTAGTGGGCGGACTGGCCACTGGGCCCGCCGTCGAGTCGCAGTGGTATGCCAGCCTGAAGAAGCCGAGCTTCCAACCGCCGCGGCAGGCATTCCCCATCGTGTGGCCGATGCTGTACGCGGACATCGCCGTGGTGTCCGCGAGCACGGTCGACGCCCTTGACGAACGCGGTGACGTCAGCGCGGCCAGGAAGTTCGAGCAGCTGCTGGCCCTCAATCTCGTGCTCAACGCCGCGTGGTCGTGGCTGTTCTTCAACCGGCGCTGGCTGGGTGCGTCGGCGATCGGGGCAGCTGCGCTGACGGCTAGCGGTGCCGACCTGACGCGACGGTCCGTCGCCGTGCGCGGGAGCTCGGCCGCGCCCCTTGCGCTCTATCCGCTGTGGTGCGCCTTCGCGACAGCGCTGTCGTCGCGAATCTGGTGGCTCAACCGCTGATCCTCAGCGCACCGTTGCGAAGAACTTCCGGACGTCCTCGACCAACAGGTCGGGCTGCTCGAACGCCGCGAAGTGTCCTCCGCGCGGCATCGCCGTCCAGTGGGTGATGTTGTAGGTCGACTCACACCACGACCGTGGGGTCGGGCCGATCTCCTTGGGGAACGACGCCACACCCGTCGGCAGTTCGACGCGGCCGCCTCCGCCGAACGCGTTCATGCTCTCCCAATACAGCCGGGCAGACGACGCGCCAGTCCCCGTCACCCAGTACAGGGTCACGTTGTCGAGCATTTCGTCGCGCGTGAGCGCGTGCTCGGGATGGCCGTTGCAATCCGTCCACGACCAGAACTTCTCCACGATCCACGCCATTTGCGCCGTAGGCGAGTCGACCAGTCCGTAGCCCAGGGTTTGGGGACGGGTGGCCTGCTGTTTGAAGTAGCCGTTGTCCTGCGTGCGGTAGTGGTTCAGCCCCGCGAAGGCTGCCATGTCCTCGTCCGTCGGATTCCTCTTGGCATCCTCGGTGGGGGAGCCGATGGGGAAGTTGGTGTGGATCGCGACGCAGTGGCCGACGTTGCGGCCGATCTCTGCGGTGACGGCGCCGCCCCAGTCGCCACCCTGCGCGCCGTAACGGTCGTAGCCCAGACGGAGCATCAGCGTCTCCCAGGCTCGCGCGATGCGCGCGACGTTCCATCCGGTTGCCGTTGGCCTGCCCGAGAACCCGTAGCCGGGCAGTGACGGGCATACGACGTGAAAGGCATCCTCGGCCCGCCCGCCGTGCTGCGTGGGATCTGTCAGCGGCTCAATCACTTTCGCGAACTCGACGATCGAGCCGGGCCATCCGTGGGTGATGACGAGCGGGAGCGCGTCGGCGTCGGGTGAGCGCTGATGAATGAAATGAATTGGAAGGCCGTCGATTTCCGTGGTGAACTGGTCGAACCGGTTCAGCCGTTCCTCTCGCGCGCGCCAGTCGTACTCGTTGGCCCAGTAGCCTGTGAGCTCTTGGGTGTACGCCAGCGGAATACCTTGGCTCCAGTCGTCAACGCACTCCGCTTCCGGCCAGCGGGTGGCATTCAGTCGAGTGCGAAGGTCGTCCAGCACGTCGTCGGGCACGGCGATCCGAAAAGGTTGGACGTCAGTCATGATGGCCATTGTCAACGCGCGGCACCCATCGTTCGGTCGTTTCCGTGCGACCGCGTAGCACCACGGAACTTGCCGCCTCCCAATGCTTCCGCTCGTCGTTCGCAGCAGGAGAGATGGCGGCACCGGAGGCAACGGTCCTGCCTGGCACGGTCTTGGCGTTGTCGGCCAGCCGCGATGCCTCGTTGACGGGGTCGCCTATCACGGTGTACTCGTAGCGGTTCTCGGAGCCGATGTTGCCCGCGAACACTGCTCCTGCCGAAACCCCGATGCCGAAGTCCACGTCGAGAAGGCGTTGCAGGTTCGTCGCAAGCGTGCGGGCAGATGCGAGCGCGGAGGTGGCCGCATCGTCGGTTCTGATCGGCGCGCCGAAGACGGCGAGGGCGGCGTCGCCCTGGAACTTGTTGATCAGGCCGCCGTGCTCGTCCACCGCTGCCACGACGATCCGGAAGAAGTCGTTGAGGATGGCGGCCACCTCGGTAGGGGTGCGGTTGACGGCGAGTTGGGTCGAGCCCGTGAGGTCGATGAAGAGGATTGCGACGTCGCGTACCTCGCCTGAGGCCGACTCGTCGGTCTCGACGGCCAACCGGGCAACGTCGGGTCCAACGTGTCGTCCGAACAGATCCCTTAGCCGGTCTCGCTCGGCGAGGCCGGTCACCATGCGGTTGAAACCGCTTTGCAGACGCCCGATTTCGGACTGCTCGTAGACGGCGACCATTCTTCCGATGTTGCCGTGCTCGACGTCGGACATGGCATCGACGACGTCACGCACGGGATCGGAAATGGATCGGGACACCAGGATGAGGGCGCGCAGCCCGAGAAAGACCGACACCATCGTGAGGACGATGATCGGGACGTCCAACGACGCCGATTGCGGAATGAGCCAACCGTTGGATCGGCACAGGATGAGCACCGCGATCGCGATGCTTGGCATCGCGCTGTTGAAGACCCACATCATCACCAGCCTGCCTGCGACCGTTGGAGCCGTATCGCGGCCGACGAAGTCCTTGGATGCCACGGCGACGATCGGTCGGGTGATTCTCTGCGTGAACAGCAGGCTGGTGCTGATGCTCGATGGTCCGCCGAACACCGCCGTCGCCACGATCATCACCTCGGGACCGAGACCGACGTGGCGGTTCGCGAAGATCAGTACCGCCGCGCTGACGAACCACGTGCCGACGAGAATCACGGTCTCGCGCCGCGCGATGTGGATTGCGCGCTTGCGCTGTTCGACGTCGGGTTCGGCGCCTGCGAGGTACCAATGCAGCGATGGGACGATGTTGCGGTAGCCGGCGACAGTGGTGGCCATCGACCCGACCAGGACCACGACCACCACCAGGACCAGGTTGTCGCGAGTCAGGAGAGTGGCTGCGCCGCTGACGGTTTGACCGCTCAGCGATACGACGACTGCAACGACCTCCGCGGCGGTGAGTAGATGAGCGAAGGTGAGTCCGGTGGCATACCGCAGACCGAGGACTCCGATGCTCCCCGCGTGCGCGGGCGGCGACGCCGACGCCCGAGGCGGATCAGTCGTCACGTCGTGCGCCGTTCCTCGTCGATGGCTTCTCTGATCCCGCTGGTGGTTAGCGCCTCGGTTCGGCCGCGCAGGCGTTCGGTCGTGTCGGAAAGGAAATCCAGTATGACGGCTAATTCGGCGTCGTTGTATCGCTCCCAGATTTGCGTAGCGGCGCGTTGCCACGACGCGAAGAACTCGTTGTCGGTGAGTCCGGCGACCTCGGCGTGCAGCAGCACACGACGGCGGTCGGCCGGATCGGGTTCGCGCCGGAGGAACCCTCTGGCCGCGAGCCGGTCGATGAGGTTGGTCACCGATGCCGGTGCGAGGCCGGTTCGGCTTCCCAACTCACCAGCGCTCAACGGCCCGAGGCGCTGCAACACCCCGAGCGCCTTGTAGTCCGTCGGGTGAAGGCCGAGATCGTCTGCCAGTGCGGAGTGGAACAGCACGGTGGCATCGCTGTGCTCGCGTCCGACGCGGCGAAGTTCGTCGAGAAGATCGGCCCGCGAGCGCTTTTCGTTCACGCCGCCGCCACCAGGGCAGCGAGCGCCGCGACGCACGCGATGGCGTCGAGTGGAAGCCTGAGCAGACTCCGGCGTGCCCAGCGTTCGGCTTCCGCCCTGTCGACCGTGGCAGGATCGGCCTTCTCGAACGCGGCGGCCTTGGGGATGAAGTCGACGAACGACCAGACCCGCATGGCGAAGTGGCTCGCCAGCGCCACCAACAACGCCGTCCGCGCATCCGACTGGTTCCAGCTCACTACTAGCGCTGCGACGAGTGCGACTTCGAAGGTGCTGTGCACGGGAATCCAGAATCTGCGCCGGGATACGCCGCCGTGTCGGGGTTGCACGATTGCGGGCCTGCCAGGCCATACGGGATCGAGGACGAGGGATTCGTACAGTCCGCCGCCGACCGATGCACTGGCAGCGAAGACGACGACGGCGATGAGGACGACCGAGGGGGACCACACCGTGGCGATTATTACGTTTGGCCGTAATATACGTCAAACCGTAATGAATGCCTTGCCCTCGAAATGTCGAACTGGGCTCGACAGCGTACAGTCGTTCACCGAATGTCGCTGAAAGGACAAGTCTGCATGTCGTTTTCGCTCGAACCCTCCCAGGACGTCATCGAGATCCGCGACTGGGTGCACGAGTTCGCCGCCGACGTGGTCAGGCCCGCCGCCGAAGAGTGGGATGAGCGCGAGGAAACCCCGTGGCCAATCATCCAGGAGGCAGCCAAGATCGGTCTGTACTCCATGGAGTTCTTCGCCACCCAGGCAGCCGAACCCAGCGGGCTCGGCATGCTGACGGTGTACGAGGAGATGTTCTGGGGCGATGCAGGCATCGCGCTGTCCGTGTTGGGCACCGGCCTGGCTGCGGCCTCCCTCGCGTCCACGGGAACACCCGAGCAGATGGCCGAATGGCTGCCACAGATGTTCGGTTCCATCGACGAACCTCTCCTGGGATCGTTCTGCGCCTCGGAGCCGGGCGCAGGGTCCGACGTCTCGGCGATCATCACCCGCGCCAAGTACGACGAGGCGTCCGACGAATGGGTCATCAACGGCACCAAGACCTGGGCCACCAACGGCGGAATCGCCAACGTCCACGTCGTCGTCGCGTCGGTGGACCCCAAGCTGGGCTCGCGTGGACAGGCGACGTTCATCATCCCGCCAGGGACGAAGGGCTTCAGCCAAGGTCAGAAGTTCAAGAAGCACGGCATCCGCGCATCGCACACCGCAGAGGTCGTGCTCGACGACGTCCGGATCCCCGGCCGATTGATCATCGGCGGCAAGGAGAGGTTCGACGAGCGGCTGGCCAAGGCCCGCGAAGGCAAGAAGTCCAAGGGTCAAGCGGCGATGAAGACCTTCGAACGAACGCGACCGACCGTCGGGGCCATGGCACTCGGGGTCGCTAGAGCGGCCTATGAATACGCCCTCGAATACGCCCAGCAGCGCGAGCAGTTCGGGCGCAAGATCGGCGACTTCCAGGCCATCGGTTTCAAACTGGCCGACATGAAGACCAGGATCGATACGGCCCGCCTGCTCGTCTGGCGGGCGGGTTGGATGGCTCGCACCAACAAGCCGTTCACCAACGCAGAGGGGTCGATGGCCAAGCTCGCCGCCAGTGAGACGGCGGTCTACGTGACCGACGAAGCCATTCAGATCCTCGGCGGGAACGGCTACACCCGCGACTACCCGGTCGAGCGCATGCATCGCGACGCGAAGATCTTCACGATCTTCGAGGGGACCAGCGAGATTCAGCGGCTCGTGATGGCTCGTGCGATCACCGGCCTGCCCCTGAAGTGACCAGACGTTCGTCGTCGACGGCGGCCCGCTACTTGGTGCCGAAGATGCGGTCCCCCGCGTCGCCAAGGCCGGGCAGGATGTAGCCCTGCTGGTCGAGTTCGCGGTCGATGGCCGCGGTGTAGATCGGCACGTCGGGATGAGCCCTGTGCAATGCCGCTACGCCTTCGGGACAGGCAAGCAGGCACACGAACTTGATGGACTTCGGCCCGCATTCCTTCAGGCGCTCCACCGCTGCTACTGCCGAATTGCCCGTCGCGAGCATGGGATCCACCACGACGACGTCGCGCTCTTCCAACTCGCCAGGCATCTTGAAGTAGTACTCGACCGCGCCAAGGGTCTTCGGATCGCGGTACAACCCGATGTGACCCACGCGTGCGCCGGGAACGACCGCCAGCAGACCGTCGAGGACACCGGTGCCTGCGCGCAGTATCGAGACGAACACCAGCTTCTTGCCGTCGATGACCCTCCCCCTGGTGGTCTCCATCGGCGTCTCGACTTCGATCTCGTGCATCGGCATGTCGCGAAGCACCTCGTAGGCCATGAGCATGGAGATCTCATTCGCGAGCAGCCGAAAGCTGTTCGTAGACGCGCTTTTTCGCCGCATCAGCGTCAACTTGTGCTGCACCAATGGGTGGTCGACCAGGTGAACGTCGGGCATCAGAAGACCGTACCGTCGCTGGTGATGGTCAACGGCGGCAGGCCACCGCGCAGCCGCTGCGCCAGCGCCCGACCGGCGGCCCACGTCCCGCCCTCTAGGACGCATGCCAACGGCATCCGTTCGACGTCCACACCGAGCCGTGCCCGCACCCGTGGCGCGAGTTCGTCCAGCAACGCCACGGTGAGCGCGCGCCACTCGACGACGAGTTCGTCGCCAACGGCCCAGGTCCGCGCGGCCGACTCGGGATCGCGCAGGCTCAGCACGCCGGTGTCCAACAGGAGGCCACCGTTGCGGTACTCGGGCAGACCGGTGAGCGCATCGAGGCCGTTGACGTCGACTCCCGCCCATGCGAACGGCTCCAGCAGTGAGTAGGTGAGCCACTGCGACAACTTGTGGAACGGCATCCAACCCTGGGTGGAGCCCGCTCCGTGGACGGCGTCGTGTCGCCAGCAGTCGCCCAGTGGCTGATCGCCAATGACGTTGTCCGCCAGCCAGATACCGGAAAACGAGGCCAGAAGCTGGGACAGGATGTCGTGAGCTACGACCTTCGCCGGACCATCGGCTCGAACCAGCACGTCGAACAGGCCGCCCGGTCGGCCGTGCCGTCCGAACGTTTCCGGGCTCGCCGCCAACACGCCGCCGAGACGACGCAACAACTGCACGCGGCCATCGAGACCGATCAACGGATTGGTGGGCCCGACCTGAAACGCCGAAGCCAACCGTTCCTCGGTAAGGCCGCGAAGTGCAGCCGCGTCGACCCGAAGGGGATCGGCCGCATCGCTGGAGAAGAGGCCGGAGGTGAAAGCGTGCCAGCTGGCGACTCCGAGGCCCTCTGATCGGGTGAAACGTTGTCCGGTGGCGGTCTCGTCGTAGCGCCAATCGGGCCCGGCGCCTGCGTCCAGGAGCACGCTGACGACGGTGAGGTCGATCATCGCGCGGGCCCGCGCCCGACCATCCAGAGCGTCCAACTCGGTCTTGCGGTCGATGCCGCCTGCCTCGAAGTGGCGCCACCGGCTGTGAAATGGTATTGCCAAGTCGGGGTATCGCGAACGCGTGACGCCGGCAACTTCGTCGGCAGCTCGACCGAGAACGTCGTCGTGCACGTCGAACCAACGCGAGTCACCACGACGCGCACGGTCCAGTAGTTGGCCAGCTCGGTCACGGATGGCGGCGGTCGTACGCAGGTGTGCCGCTGCACGTTCGGGCGTCATCCGTCCAGGCCCCGGCCCTTGGCCTTTCTGAGCTCGTCGGCGTCCGGCACGACGCCGGGGGTGAAGTAGCCCGCCGCCGTCTTGGCGTCGATCTCCACGCGGGCATCGGCAGGGATCAGTTCGTCGGGGATGTTGACCCGCTCACCGACCTCGATGCCGGAGCCGGTGATGGCGTCGTACTTCATGTTGCTCATGGACACGAGGCGATGGATCTTGCGCACCCCGAGCCAGTGCAGGACGTCGGGCATCAACTCCTGGAAGCGCATGTCCTGCACTCCGGCGACGCATTCGGTGCGGGTGAAGTACGACTCGGCCGTGTCTCCGCCCTCTTGCCGCTTGCGTGCGTTGTAGACGAGGAACTTCGTCACCTCGCCAAGCGCGCGACCTTCCTTGCGGGAGTAGGCGACCAGGCCGACGCCGCCTCGCTGCGCGCCGAGGATGCACTCCTCGATGGCGTGGGTCAGATAGGGCCGACACGTACAGATGTCGGAACCGAAGACGTCCGAGCCGTTGCATTCGTCGTGCACGCGGGCCGTCAACTCCACCGAGGGATCGGCGAGATCGTGCGGATTGCCGAAGACGTACACGGTCTGCCCACCGATGGGGGGCAGGAACACCTCGAGATCCGAGCGGGTGACGAGCTCGGGGTACATGCCACCGGTCTCTTCGAACAGCACGCGGCGCAGGTCGGTCTCGGTGCAGGCGAACCGCTTCGCGACGCCGGGTAGATGCCAGACCGGCTCGACGGCAGCCTTCGTGACGAGGGCGGCACCGCTCGCCAACAGGAACTTGCCGTCCGGGCGCAGGCGGCCCTTCTGCATGGCGTCGGCGATCTCGGGGAGGATCACGTGCGCCTTGGTCACCGCGATGGTGGGGCGGATGTCGTACCCGGCGGCCAGTTCGTTGGCGAACACGTCGGACACGATCGCGCCCCACGGGTCGAGGCTGACGATCTTGCCGGGCTCGCTCCACTGCGGATGGGGGCCGATGACGTGGGTCGGCGCGGTGTTGGTGAGGTCAGCCCTGTGGTCGCGGGACAAGGCACCTGCCGCGACTGCGAGCGCGCGGTAGACGCTGTAGGAGCCGCTGTGCGTGCCGATGACGTTGCGGTGCGCTCGCTTGATCGTGGTGCCGATCACGGGTCCCCGCTCGGCGGCGGTTGCGGCGTCCCAGTGGATCGGCAGGGCGCCGGAGCCACCGCTGTGCGACGTCAGACGGATGTGTCCGGCTGCTTGCGAGGAAGCGCCCACTTCGGACATCGCTGCTCCTCGATTCGGTTGACCCGGAATTGGCCAGCATAGCGACCCGAGATGGCCAACGCTCGGGGTCGAAGTGTCGAGGGCGTCAGTTTGTTAGGTCAGTTACATAATCTCCTCATAGCCCACTCACAGCTCGATCGGCGTAGCGTCGTTTTCGGGAGTCAGAAGCGGTCGAACATCGGTCCGATGGAGCTCCGAACCTCGCCGCTTGGGTTGTCCAGGAAAGTGTTTGGAAGAGGTTTCCCAATGTTGAAGTTGAAATCCATCGCAGCAGGAACAGTCATCGCGGGGTCTCTCGGCCTCGCTGCCATCGGCCTTGGCGCCGGCGTGGCCAATGCAAATCCGGGCTGGGGCCACGGCCCTGGTTGGCACGGTCCGGGATACGGCGCTCCGGCGTGGTATCCGCCGCCGCCACCGCCTCCCTACTACGGCTACGACCAAGGCTACGGTTACGGTGGCGGAATCAGCGCGTGTGCACACGGCCCCCTGGGATTCGTACAGGTCTGCGTCTAGCTACGGACTCGTGAACAAATTCCCCAGGATCGTCGAAAGGGCTTGTTCGGCAGCGCCGGCCTCGTCGCCGCCGGCAAGGTCGTAGGCAACCACCACCGTCGGGCCCTTGAAGTAGAGGTAGCCCTGGACGTCGGCGGGAACGTTGAAGTACGTCACGGCGTACCCGCCGACGTCCTTGGGTTCGGTGGCGACGGTCTTGGCAGGTGCGAAGCGCGCGCCCACGTCGCCCAGGAAGGCGTGAACGAACGCGTCGCCGTCGCCTTGCTTCAGTTCACCTGCGAACACTGCAAGCAACGGGCTGCCGTTCTGAACGACCTTGCCTGCATTGGTGGCTTGGAACTCGGTTGACTTCGCGGGCAGGCTCGGATCGACGTCAGACGGGCAGATCTGCTCGACGGTGAAGCCGGGCACATAGCCGAAGGCAGCATCGACGTCGCTGGGCCCGGGTGCCTTGAGTAGGCACCCGGCGATGTGCGCCGTCGTGCTCACCGGAGCCGACGAATCCGTGTTTCCCGGCGCCGGAGGGGGCGTCGGTGACCCGCAGGCGGCGATCGTTGCGGCGGCGATCAACGTCACGGTCGCTTTGAAACTCTTGAAGTGCATGCGGCTCAATTCCATTGGGCGTAGTAGGGACGCGCGGGGTTGGCCAACAACTCACCCATGTTGGCGTCGTCCATCACGTCGGGCGGGGACGGCACGGTCATGCCGAGCACGTCTCGATGGAACGCAACGGCGGCGCCGCAGTCTGGGACGCAGACGCCGCCGTGCGCCAACCGGGTAATCATCGCCCCGATCGTGCCATGGCGACGGGGCACTTTGAAAATGACCGCAGCAGAATGAATCTCGGCGGCCAGCAGGTCCTCTGCCCCTAATGTGTTGTTCAGTCGCGACCAAGGAGACGTGGATGGACAGGTTCAAGGGCAAGGGTGTACTGGTCACGGGCGCAGCCTCCGGCATCGGCAGGGCCAGCGTGGAACGGCTGCTCAGCGAGGGTGCGAGCGTCATCGGCGTCGACCTCTTGCCGGACGCGCCCGACGGGCTCGCTGCATCGGAATTCGCCTACCGCGCGGTCGACGTGCTCGACGGCGGTGCCGTGAGCGAAGCGGTCGCCGCCGTCGTCGCAGCGGCCGGTCGCCTCGACGGCGTCGTGCACGCGGCGGGCGTGGCAGGGGGCGGACCGGTCCACTTGCTGCCCGACGAAGAGTGGGACCGCGTTGTCGGCATCAATCTCAAGGGCACGTTCGTCGTATCCCGCGCGGCGCTCGCCCAGATGGTGCAGCAGCCCAGGGTCGACGGTGAGCGAGGCGCGATCGTGAACCTCGCCAGCATCGAGGGAATCGAAGGAACCGCGGGAGGCAGCTCGTACAACGCCTCGAAGGGTGGCGTCGTGCTCCTCACCAAGAACACTGCAATCGACTACGGCCCCAGCGGGATTCGCGTCAACGCGATATGTCCTGGGTTCATCGAGACCCCGATGTTCGACTCGGTCATGGGGTTGCCAGGCTTCGAGGCCCCGCGTGAGGGCCTGCGTCACGAACACAAGCTGCGGCGCTTCGGGCGTGCCGACGAGATCGCCTCGGTGGCCGCGTTTCTGCTGTCGTCGGACGCCAGCTTCGTCAGCGGGCAGGCCATCGCCGTGGACGGTGGCTACACGGCGGGCTGCGACCACGGCGTCACCGAACTGATGGGACTTGGCGAGCAGTAGTCATGCGCTCCCTGCGAATCTGCCGAATCCGTCCCGATTGCCCGGCGCCTCCGCCAAGGTGATGAGACCGTCAACAAGCGCCGACCCGGAGGCGCCACCATGAGCAAGCAGACAGACGTCGACGACCCATACCTGTGGTTGGAGGAGCTGCGCAGCGAGGCGGCACTCGACTGGGTGCGGCAGCACAACGAAGCGACGCTCGCCGAACTGAGCGGTGAGCGCTTCGAGCAAATGCGTACCGAAGTCCTCGAGGTCGTCGATTCCAGCGATCGGATCCCGTCGGTGAAGCGACGCGGTGAGCATCTGTACAACTTCTGGCGCGACGGCGGGCATCCGCGTGGCGTGTGGCGTCGGACGACGATGGAGGAGTTTCGCAGGGACTCGCCTCAATGGGACGTCGTCATCGACGTCGACGCCTTGGCGGAAACAGACGGCGAGAACTGGGTGTGGGGTGGGTCCGATGTCATCGAACCCGAATACACCCGCGCGCTCGTCAGCCTTTCGCGCGGCGGTTCGGACGCATCCGTGATACGCGAATTCGACATGACGACAAGACAGTTCGTCGCCGATGGGTTCAACCTGCCGGAAGGCAGAAACGACGTCAGCTGGGTCGACGAGGACACCGTCATGGTGGGCACCGACTTCGGGGAGGGCTCGATGTCGGCGGTTGGTCTGCCGCTGGTCTCCAAGCGGTGGCGGCGTGGGACGCCCATCGAGGACGCGGAGACGGTGTTCACCGGTCAGCCGACCGACATGGCTGCGGTTGCCGGCGTCGACCGGCGTGCAAAGCCGCCGCGCATGATGTTCATCCGTCTCATCGACAACAACACCCGCGAGCTGCTGCTGGAGCATGCAGGCAAGCCCGTCCGCATCGACGTTCCGTCGGACTCACCGGTGAGCCCGCACCAACAGTGGCTGGTGATACCGCTGCCGTCGGGCTGGGTTCGCGGCGACAAGACCTACACGGCTGGAACGTTTCTCGTTGCCGACATCGACGAATTCCTCACCGGTACCGCCGATTTCCAAATTCTGCACGAGCCAGATGGGCACAAGTTCCTCATTGCGGCCCAGTGGACGAAGGACTACCTGATCGCCTCGAGCAACGTGGACGCCGCAGCCCGTCTCGAGGTGATCACCCCGGGCACCTGGGAGCGCAAACCGCTTGAGGGCGTGCCGGACAACACCGATACCGGAGTACACGCGGTCGATGAGGACAGCAACGAAATCTTCCTGGTGGCAAGCGGTTTCGACAAGCCGCCCCGGATGCTGTACGGCCACGTGGGAGGCGGGCCGGTGCAGGAGGTCAAGTCGGCACCCGAGCGTTTCGACGCCAGCGGTTTGGTTGTCAGTCAACACTTCGCGACATCGACAGACGGCACTCGTATTCCTTATTTCCATGTGGGGCAACGTAATTCGACGGGCCCAGTCCCAACGCTAATGTACGGATACGGCGGCTTCGGACAGTCTCAGAGGCCCAACTATCTCGGCATCTCCGGGCGGTTGTGGCTGGCCTGCGGCGGCGCATACGTGCTACCGAACACGCGCGGCGGCATGGAGTACGGTCCGGACTGGTATCTGCAGACCAAACGGGATGGCAGGCACCTGGTGGCCGAGGACTTCGCCGCCGTGGCAGGCGACCTCATCGAGCGGGGCGTCACGACTGCCGCCCAACTCGGTGCGATGGGTGCGAGCGCGGGCGGCCTGCTGATGGGCGTGATGCTCACGCAGCATCCCGAGCTGTTCGGCGCGCTGGTGTGTCGCCAGCCGCTGCTGGACATGCGTCGGTTTCCAAAGTTGGGCGCAGGCGCGGCGTTCGTCGCCGAATACGGCAACCCCGACGACCCAGCCGATTGGCAGTTCATCAAGGAATACGCGCCGTACCAAAACATTTCCGCCGACATGTCCTATCCGCCGATCCTCATCACGACCTCCACCAACGACGACAGGGTCCACCCCGGACATGCCCGCAAGATGGCTGCCGCACTGGACGAGGCGGGGCACCGGGTGCTGTTCTACGAGAACATCGAAGGTGGGCACGGCGGTGTCGCGAACAACGCTCAGGCAGCATTCGAGAATGCGCTGATCTACGAGTTTCTGCGCAGCACGCTCGGTCTGTGAACCGGAGCCACGTGACGCTGGGGAGCGTAGATGGTCGGGGCGGCGCTCGTCGTACTCGGCCTAGCGCCTGGGTGGATTCCGCGGCTGCGGCCCCCGAGGCCCGATGAGGGGCCTGATTGATTCGTCTCGCGAGTGCTCGAGGTGGGTACCCCAGGGTTCATGGCGAAGTACCTACTCAACGTTGCGGCGGTGGCGAAGGCGCGCAAGCTCATCGACGGCCGCCAATACGTCCTCGACAGTGACTGGGGCGCCGTGCAGCCAAGGGCGACCGACGAAAACGCATACCTGGAAGGCCACGACTGGGACCAATACGCGGAATGGCACCTCGGGCTCACGGAAGGCGCGCAAGACAGGACCAAGGCGAGATGTGCGTTCCTATACGGCGACTTTCGGCGGGTGCACCGCACGGCGCTGATCGCCTGCGTTTACCGCGCGTCGGAATGGCGGCACAAGGACGTCGAACTGGCGGCCCACGACTTGCTTCAGTACCTGGACAAGGCGACGAGCTAGCCCCACTCGTGGTTCATCGCGCGTGACTCGATAGCGGCCTCCGCGGACGGAGCGTTCGCGCGGCGAGCCCGCGACAGTGCGATGAGCACCATGGCGAGCCCGGCGGTGATGGCGCCTGCGGCGAAGATCAGCACGAAGGAGTGTTCGGCCGGTTGGTCGGTGCCGGGGATGGTCCGGCTCAACACGACCGCGACGAGCGCGGCGGCGACCGAACTGCCCACCGTTCGGGCAATGGCGTTGACACCCGTCGCCACGCCCGTTTCGCCGCCGTCGACTTCGCTGACCACCAGGGCGGGAAGGGCGCCGTAGCCGAGGCTGATGTAAGCGTTGACGAGGATGCCCGCGGCGATCACCTGCCACGGCTGCGAGTGCGCGATCGCCAGCCACAGAAAGCCGGCGATGCCCGTCAGCGCGCCGCACCCGAGCACCGGGCGGGCGCCGAAACGGTCGATGAATCGACCGCTCAGGGTGGCGGTGACGAATCCCGTGATCGCGCCGGGCAGGAGGAACACCACGCTGGCGTACAGCACCGACGCGCTGAAGCCGTATCCCGCGGCCGCCCGGTCGACCTGGACGAATTGCGTCAACCCAAGGAATCCGAAGTAGAGCCCCATCCCGACGAACACCGTCGCCAAGTTCGTGTACAGCACGGCACGCCGCGTCAACATCGCGGTGGAAACCAGCGGATGCGGCCGTCTGCCCTCCCACCACCACCAGGCCAAGAGGACCACCACGCCGACGACTGCTGCTCCGATGGTCTTCGGGGCGGTCCATCCCCACGAGTTGCCCTGCGTGATCGTCAACAGGACCGCAGAAAGCCCGACGGCCAGACCCGCCGCACCCCACCAGTCGATCGTCCCGTCGGAACTCCTCTGGCGTGACGGGACCACCACGGCTGCGACGACGATCACGGCCAGGGTGAAGCACGTCGTCAACCAGAACACGCGGTGGTAGCCGGCATGGCCGTGCATCAGCAATCCGGTCACGACCAGCCCCGTACCGCCGCCGAAGCCAAGCGTGGCCGACAACACCGCGAGCGCCCCGACGACGGCGTCCTCGGGCAGTTCGTCGCGAAGCATGGCGACGCAGATCGGGTAGAGCGAGAACGACACGCCTTGTAGTACGCGGGCCACGATCAGCAGCGCCAGCGACGACGTCGTCGCCGCGATGAGCGAGCCGATCAGGACGATGACGAGGACGCCGAGCAGGACGTGCTTCTTGTTGTGCAGATCCGCGATTCGACCGATGAGTGGCGTCGCTGCGGCGGCTGCGAGGAGGTTGGCCGTGACCGCCCAACTGACGGCGACGGGCGAGGCGTTCAACTGATCGGCGATGATGCCGAGCACTGGGACGACGGCGGTCTGCAGGACCGCCACGGTCAGCGCGACCAGACCAAGCGTGACGATGAGCAGCCGAGGCCGCGGGTAACTGGCGATCCCATCCGAGGGCGCGTCGTCGACCACGCACCTCTTTCGCATGCCTAATTATGTCGGCGAGCGAGCGCGTTCGTCGCAGCCGGGTCAGCGACTCGTCAGCGTGACGTCCGAGATGGCGGTGCGGCTCTGTCCGTTGGTCGTGCCCAATTTGGTGATCCACACCAACACGTCGGACGTCTTCGTGTCGTTGTTCACGGGGATGGTGTTGTGTCCTGGCTGGAGGGTGACGCTCGGGGTCAGCTCCACGGTGTCGGACAAGCTCGCGGGCGTCCCACTGCTGGCTGCGCGGATCTGTACCTCCGTACCAGTGCTCGGCACGTCGAGCGTCACCTCACCGATCGCGGTGCTCTCGGGCAGGTGCAGCAGTAGGCCGACGCCCTGCTTGAAGTTGGGAAAGGGAGCGGCGTCTCGATAGACGTCGGTTGGCCACGACGTGCTCGCATCGCCATCGATGGCCTTGTCCGCGTCACCAGGATGGTCGGGCGAGCCACCGGGGGAGAACACCGTCGCCTGTTCGGGCTTGATCACGTGCCCCTCGCTGGCGCCGGACCACAAGCCGAATCCGCTGGTGAAGGCGGCCGCCACCGCGATCGCCGCGAGCACCGCGACTAGGGCCGCCGCGGTCGCGATGATTCTCGTCCTGCGGGACTTCGGCGCGGCGGGCTTGTCCGACTTGACCTTGGATCTCGCGGACCTGCGTCGACCGCGTGAGCCTGCCGAGTGATTGAGGAGTGATTCCGCGAACAACGTGTGGTCGTCCCAAAACCCGGTGACCTCGACGACGTCGCCGTCGACGAGTTGGCCAGTGATCGAATCGCCCCGCAGCTCAACGGGAACGACGGTGTGGGCCTCGCCCGTCGACTCGTAGCGCTCGACGTGAAATGTCCAGACCTCCTGGCCGCTGCCTGGTTCGGCCGGAATCTGCCGAACACCGCGCGCGGTGCCGAGCACCGTCAACATCTGCAGGCGCTTGGTGTGGTGTGGCGAGGCGCTGAAGGGGCGATCTTCGACGGGCAACGGCGCGGTCTGCCCACCGGGTTCGAGCGCCGAACTGGTCGGCGGGACGCTCAGTGCGTTGGCGAAGTCGATGCAACGCGGGTATCGGTCGTCGGGCCGCTTGGCCAGAGCCTTGGCCATCACTGCGTCGAGGTGGGCGAGTTCGGCCCGTCGGCTGGATAGTCGAGGCGGCGCAGTGTGGAGGTGGTCGCCGACGACGACCGCTCGGTTCGAACTGTCGAAGGGTGGCGCACCGGTCAGCAGATGAAACGCCGTGGCGGCCAAGGCGTACTGGTCGACCCGACCGTCAAGCGTTTGGCCGGTGAGCTGTTCGGGAGCGGCGTAGGCCACCGTACCGACGGCCATGTCCTCCTCGGTGATGCCGCTGATGTCGTCGGTCTCGCGGGCGATGCCGAAATCCGTCAGCAGTACACGCCGGCGGGCGTTGTCGGAAGGGGTGGTCACCAGGATGTTGGCGGGTTTGACGTCGCGATGTAGCAGCCGTTGCTCGTGGGCGTAGTCCAAGGCCTCGGCGACCCCCGTGACGATCTCGACCACGTCCCGATGTGGCATGCCCGTCGGGTACCGCTGCTCCACCAAGTGACGAGCGTCGGTGCCCTCGACGTAGTCCATCGAAATCCACAGCCGACCGTCGAACTCGCCACGGTCGAGCACCGCCACGATGTGCGGATGGGTCAGCGACGCGGCGAGCTCGGCTTCCCTGGTGAATCTGGCTCGAAACTCCTTGTCGCGCGCGGCGTCCGTTGACAAGATCTTCAGCGAGTTGAGGCGGGGCAGTCGAGGATGCTGGGCGAGGTAGACCTCTCCCATGCCGCCGACGCCCAGCAGCCGCCGGATGACGAAGTCGTCGAAGATGTCACCTTCGTTGAGCGGCATGCTTGAAAGCCTACAAAGGCGAACGAACGCGACCGTGAGGAATTGGCCGAGGCCCCGATGCCGGTCCACTATGGACGGCATGGAATCGACCCGCATCGATCGGTGGCTGTGGGCGGTCCGGCTGACCAAGACGCGGCCGGATGCCGCAGAGGCATGTCGAGGCGGACACGTGCGGGTCAACGATCGGCCTGCGAAGCCGTCGACTACGGTGTCACCCGGTGACCGGGTCCGCGCGCGGGTGGGGGAGACGACGCGGATCGTGGAAGTGGTGCGCGTGATCCAGAAGCGTGTCGGTGCGGCCGACGCGGTGACGTGCTTCCTCGATCGAACTCCGCCGCCTCCGACGACCGCGGCCATTCCGGTGGCGTTCCGCGATCGCGGCGCAGGACGGCCGACGAAGCGGGACCGCAGGATGCTGGACAAGTGGCGCGCCGGCCAGGGCTAGCCCTAATCGGGTAAGTCGGCCACGCTGGCTGGTTCCATCCGTGCGACGTTGTTGACGCGATGGCGAAAGTCGCTGGACGCCTCGTACACGAGCTTCTTGAGCCTGTTGATCGACCCGAGTGGCCGGTGTGCGGCCAGCCCCCGCCACGAGTTGTAGCTCAAGACGTCGTCGCCGAAGCGACGCCGCTCGGGGGTGTCGGGGTCTTGGGGCCCGAAGGTGATCTTGGCTACTCCGACGTGTGGGGAGTCCTCCTCGGGCCACGGCACCGTAGCGTCCTCGATCGGCATCGTCACCGGGTCGGTACACAGTTGCACCTGCAGCTCGTATTCGGCGGTGTTGTCCGCGAAGAACTCGATCACCAAGTCGCGGAACGCATCGTGTCCGGCATCCTCGGGCACCGGCTCGTGCACCAACGCCTTGACTGATTCCGACAGCGGTACGTACTGGATCTTCGCCACGTAGTCGCCGTACCGCAGCGGTGAGGAAGAGTAGAACGTCAGGCCGAGCAGGTGCGTGTTGGGCTCGCTGAACAGCTCCAGCGCCGTCGGTAGCGACGACTTGACCCGTTTGAGGACGGTCTGGACGGCGCCGAGTGTGCGTCCGACGACGAGCATCGCGGGGTCGGGGGTGCGCGCCAAGAGCCAGGCCAAGGGCATGCCGCGCGTGAGATAGGCACGGGCATCTGCGAACGGGAATTCGCGGTGAGTAACGAGGATGAAGTCCTGGGTACTGGCGTCGTCGTCGGCAAGGGCCCGCGGACCCTGCACGCCAAGGACTTTGATGCCCAGGCCGCGAACGCCACGAGTGGCATCCGTGCGCAAGGCGCCAGACGTGCTCGAAAGTCGGGCGACCACCGGATAGGTGGCGGGAGTGGCGAACAAGCCCTGCGCGAGATGCGACGGCAGGTCGGGGTAGACGGTGAGTTCCCCCCGCAGGATGCCGTGGCTCTTGGCGTGCGCGTCACGGATCCCGTGTCGATACTTCTTGAAGGCCCATTCGTTGTTGCCGTGCAGCGAGTCGGCGATCTTCTTGATCAGCTCGTCCTCGTCGGGCCTTGGGCGTTCGACGTCGTCGCTGTAGCGCAGGAATTTCCTCGACTCGTCAGAGTCCACGGTGTCAGTCATGACGTGCTCGCTTCCGTTGCCGTTGACGTCCACGGTGCGAAGGGATTGACAACCCCGCGCAGCGCCGGTTTCAGCGACGGGAAGTGCCTAAGCAGTACCGTGCGCATCGTGTTGTCCTTCACCCAATCGAAGCCGACCTCGGTGTAGACCTCCGGGGTGAAGTCGGTGGTGAAGAAGCGGTCGGATTCCAGCCGTCGCGACGCCATCAGGATGAACACGCGAAAGGCCGTGTCGCTGAAGCCGAATCCCTTCGGTGTTGGTTCGGCGTACATCCCGACCAAGAGGTCCACGCTTTCCACGTCACCGTAGACGCGCTCCAGCTGCGAGGCCCAAACCGGGTTGTCGGTCAGCTCGTCGAACGTCGCCGCTGGTTTGAGGCGGAACAAGCGGCGAAACTCGTTGTAGCGCGGCACCCCGCGTTCGCGAATCCGTAGCACGTCGACCGCGGCGAGATCGAGCAATTCGCCATCGGCCCTATGCAGCTCTTGTAGATGGCGCGGGTAGTTGTGCAGGGTGATCTTTCCGGGATGAGCCCGTCCGAACGAGTAGAAGAGGTCCGCCATGTCGATCTCGGCGAGCCGGTCGCGCACCTCGAGCACCGAGAGATCGGGCAGTTGGTGGCGGGCCAGTTCGGCGTCGTCGGCTACCGATCGGAACACGAAGTCGTCGGGTATGAGCGGATGCATCCGATAGACCGCCACGAATTCCTCGGTGAGCGAATACGGCACACCGTGCAGGCTGGTGGGCGAACCAGGGATCCCTTGCAGCAGTTCGTTTTTGGTGACGCGGCCAAATAGGTTGTCGAACCTCTCGCCAAACAAACCGAACCAGTTCGCGCGCATCGCGAAGACGGTCGTGGGATGTCCGATGATCCCGGGGGTCCAGTCCACGGTGTGGATCTTGGCCATCAGCGCGGCGTTGACCAACCGCGCGGTGTCGTAGAGCCGTTGGTCGGACATGCTCGGGTAGGCCGCTGCCAACCGGTCACAGATGACGTTGTGTTCCCTGATGAACAAGGAGTGCAGAAGCGCCAGCCCGACCCAGAAGTTGCCCGCCACACCGGTCAGATCGACGTATTGCTCTACGTCGACGGGCGGCAGCCCCTGTTCGTCGATGCGCAGCCGACCACCGACCCCAGAGCGCACCGCGTTCGCGAAATCGACGGTGGTTCCATAGATTTGCGAACCGTCCCACCAGTGGCTGTCCTGGGTGACGAAGGTCGGCGGGCCCCATCCGCTGGCGTCGGGGTCGGGTGCCGTGCGCTTGATGGTCATCGGGTGTACCGGCCACGGGTCGTCCTGCTGCAGCGGAACGATCCACGGGTCGGGGTCGAGGGTGCCGTGGCTGAGCCAGTCGTGCACCTCGAATTGGATCCACGCCGCGGCGAGCAAGTTCAGCGTCGTTGCCGGTTGGAAGCTGTCACGAGTCATCAGTTCGCGGCTGACTTGGCGCGGGTTCGGCGTCAACAATCGGTCGGGCTCGTCACGGTAGGCATGCGTCAGCGGCACGTTGCGCCCGAATCTGCAGCCCACTGCGCCCATCGCGGGATCGTCGAGATTGTTGTAGGCGCCTGTCAACGTGCGAACGTTGCGGACCGCGGAGCTAGCAGGATCGTCGCCCGGCATTGGATCATTGGGTCCGCGGCCGCTGTCGACGAGGTTCTTGGCGCGAAGCTGGGCGCGCACTCCAATGAGCACGGGAATGGCGAGTACGGTCGGCAGTTTCGCCCAGCCGATCCGACGATCGGCCTGTTCTGCGAGCCAGGATAGAAAGCGTGTCGGCATCTTCGTCACCGCGATGTCCCCCTCGAAATCGGTGCACTGTTTGATTAGCACACGTTCGATGCCGAACGAGGCCATTTCACGGGTTGGTAACGCGAATCACCGGTCGGCGCCAACCCGACTACTCAATTGCCGTGCAGTCCAAGGAGTTCCGTCACGGTGACGTATCGGTAGCGGAGTTCTGCCCTTCCCGACGGGGAGGGGCTGTCCGCCCCTATGCCGACGAATATCCAAGAGTGCTCTTGATCTCGAGGTATTCCTCGAAGCCGAACTGGCTCCACTCGCGGCCGTTTCCGCTGCGCTTATAGCCACCGAACGGTGCATTCAAGTCGAACGCGTGGTTGATCGCGACTTGGCCCGCGCGGATGCGGCGGGCCACCGCGCGCGCCACGTCAAGATCCTCCGCCGAGACGTAGCCAGCGAGGCCGTAATCGGTGTCGTTGGCTATTTCGACGGCCTGGTCGAGATCGTCGTAGCCGAGAATGCACAGCACAGGCCCGAAGATCTCTTCCCGCGCGACGGTCATGTCGTTGGTGACGTCGGCGAGCACGGTGGGCTTGACGTAGTAACCCTTGTCGAGGCCGTCCGGACGGCCCAAACCGCCTGCGGCAACGGTCGCGCCTTCGTCGACGCCCTTCTGGATGAGGCCCTGGATCTTGTCGAACTGCACCTTGGACGCCACGGGCCCGATCGCGGTCTTGTCGTCGGCGACGCCGACCTTGGCCGCCTCGGCCACCTGCTTCGCGATCTCGAAGGCCTCGGCCTTGCGGGAGTTCGGCACCAGCATGCGCGACGGGGCATTGCAGCTCTGCCCACTGTTCACGAGCATCGCCTTCATCCCGGCAGCCACGCTCTTTGCGAAGGCACCGTCGTCGAGGACGATGTTCGGGCTCTTGCCGCCCAACTCCTGCGTGACGCGCTTGACGGTCGGCGCCGCGTTCTTGGCCACCTCGACGCCGGCCCGGGTCGAGCCCGTGAATGACACCATGTCGATGTCGGGATGGGTCGCCAACGCGACGCCGACACCTGGCCCGTCGCCGTAGACCAGGTTGTAGACGCCGGCGGGCAGGCCGGCTGCGTCGATGATCTCAGTGAAGATCTGCGCGGAATACGGCGCGACCTCGGACGGTTTGAGCACCATCGTGCAGCCAGTGGCGAGAGCCGGAAACACCTTGCATGCAATCTGATTGATGGGCCAGTTCCACGGCGTGATCAAACCGCATACGCCGATGGGTTCCTTGGCGACCATCGTCGAACCGTGTTGTTCGGAGAATTGATAATTCTTCAGCACGTCGATGGCGCCGGCCAGGTGGCCCATGCCCATCTTCACCTGTGGTCCAGCGGCAAGTGATGGCGGCGCACCCATTTCCTCGTTGACCGCATCGGCGAGATCGCCTGTCCGCTTGTGGTACTCGGCGAGGATTGTCTGTAACAGGTCCAGGCGTTCTTCTCTGCTGGTTTGCGACCACGTGGCGAACGCCGTTCGCGCCGCCTTGACGGCCTTGTCGACGTCAGCGCCGTCGCCGAGTGCGATCTTGCCGGAGATCTGTTCGGTGGTCGGGTTGTCGACGTCGAGAGGCCTCAGGTTGACGGGTTCGACCCATTTGCCGTCGATGTAGAACTTCAGGTATTCGCGCATGGACATCACCTTCCTACACTGACTGCCCTCGGCGAATGAACTCGCGAATATTTCCGCGAAGCGGAGGTCAACGTGGCGGCGTGGCTCAAGGAGGAGAACCTCGAGCTGACGCAAGGACGATGACGATGACTGTCGTCGCGCTGTAGTCAAGGCCTACGCGGCGTGCATCACGTTTCGCAGGCATGGTTGGCGTTGGTCGGGGACTCGGCGACCTTGCGTGGCTAGGCGGCCGAGATCCGTTGGCGTACTTCGAAGTCCATGCCCATGGCCTCGGCGACATAGATGTCCTGGGACATCTGGTTACCACGCATGGTGACCTCGCCGCGCGGGCTGAAGTAGGTCAGGTTGGCCGCTGCGGCGGTGAGTTCGGGGATGCCGAGTGATCCGGCCCGAGTCGCCAACGTGATCAGCAACGTCAATGCCTCATAACATGATTCGCCGATGCTGTTGAGTGCGGGCGCGGCTGGCCCGAAGTGCGCGTAGTAATGCGCGGCGAAGTCCATGCTCGCCGTGGTGTTGAGCGCCTCGAAGTAGCCAGCGGAGGCGAACAAGCCGTCGTTGCTCTCGGAGCCGCTGGCCATCAGCATGTTCTCCTCGACGTGCGGGCTCAGCCGGGGGACGGCGGCGGCCATTCCTGCCGCGGCGAACTGTCGGTTGAACTCGACTCCGTCCCCGCCGACCAACAGCAGCAGCACCCCCGATGCGCCCGTTGCCTCGACGTGCTGGATGGCTCCACTGAAGTCGCTGGTGCCCAAGGGGAAGTACAGCTCACCGACCAGGGGCTGCCCGCGGGCCTGGGCGTGCAGCCGCGCGGCGGTCCCGGTCTCCCGTGGCCACACGTAGTCGTTGCCGACCACCAGCCACCGGTCGACGCCGTACTCCGTGTTCATCCAGTCCATCGCCGGAAGTAGCTGGCGGGAAGGGGTTTCGCCGGTGAGGAACAGTCCTGGCGTGCGCTCACCGCCCTCGTAGAGCGGGCCGTACACGTAGGGCACCCGATTGGCGGTGACTCTCGCGACGGCCTGTCGCACTGGCGAGATGTGCCATCCGGTGACCGCATCGATGGCGCCGAGTTCGACCAAGGCGGCGATCTCGGCCGCCACCGCCAGCGGGGCCCGGCTGCCGTCCACGGGGATCAACCGAATGCGCTGTCCGAGCAGTCCCGCGCGGGCGTTGACGTCGGCGATCGCCAGTTCGGCGCAGGCCTCGCACGACGGTCCGTAGATGCCGGCGGACCCGCTCTGGGGGACCACGAGTGCGACGTCGAGGGTGTCGCGCATCGACTTTGCGTGCAACGTCCCACCTCCATCGACTCGTGGTATCGAGCGTGACCGCTCGCGGTTACCGCGGCATTGCGCGACTGTTCGCGGCACGAAAAGTCACGATCATCGGCTGGCTAGCGGCCTGGCACGGGCAGTTCTGCCACACGAGCGAGCGTGCGGACCAGATGGACGGCCGTGTCCTCGCCGAACTCGTCGACCAGAGCGGCCTTCACCGATGCCTCCTGGCGCGCCAGTTTGCGTACTTTCGTCTTTCCCTTCGACGAGAGGTAGACCAACACCCGACGGCGGTCCATCGCGTCGACGCGACGCACGACGAACCCACCGTCGACCAACTTGTCCACGATGCGCGTCAGCGTCGGCGGAGGAACCGACATCGCCGCGGCGATGTCGCTCATGGTGAATCCGTCACCGCCGCGTAGCACGCCGAGCACCCGCCAGCCCTCGATGTTGCTCACCTCGTTGTCGAGCAAGCCGCTCGAGAGTGCCTCGGACCACCAGCGCCCGACCCGGAACAGCACCTCGGAGACGCTGTCCATGCTCGTCGTGGTGGGCACGGCCCCTCCTGCTGTGGTCGCCTTCATTGCGAATTACATTTCCGGGCAGCATATCCGGCAACATCCCGGGACGCTGCCTTCACGCCGGTTGCCCGGATTCCACGATGCGCGCGCCCGCCAACTTGGCGATGACGGAGGCGCCCCACTCCGATGCGATCCCGAACGTGGCACCCACCAATGCGGTGGTGGCCGCGATTAGGGCCGGGTTGGACACCCCCGGGGTGAGGATGCCGTTGCCGGATGCGGCGATGGTGCCGACCGTCATGGCGAAGCCGAACACGATCGCCGGGGTGGCCGATAGCCACGGCAACCGCGACACCTGAACCATTGCGAGACTGCCGATTCCGACGGCTATCGACAGCAGTACCGCACTGCTGGTGGCGCTCACCGCCAGCAGCGTGCAGGTGGCGATCAGGATGCCCGTCCAGTTGCAGGCGACCGACTTCACCAGTCCGGAGCCGCCGGATCCGACGAAGAAGAACGACGCCCAGGCCAGGAACAGCACCCATACCGGAAGCGGCCAGATGGTTGCCGTCATCCACGTGGACAGGGCGCCGAAGATTCCAACGCTGAGGGACAGCGCGGTGGCCTTGCTCATGTCCAGGCTCCTAGTGGTGATGGTCGTGGTCGTGGTCGCCGTGCGAGAGCAGTGCCGCCTCAGCCGCGGTCCGTTCGTCGAGCGCCGTCGCGTCGAAGAACTTCTTCTCGGCGGCGAGCCGGCAGAATGCCTCGCCGAACTGGCGGTAGTACACCGCCGGGTCGCAGACGTCGGTCAGGCCCGACTCGTCGATCACCGCGATGAGATGTGTCTTGAACTCGTCCCACTGGAAGGCGCCCGCCTTGCACAGGTGCACGACGAGACCGAAGAGTCGGCCCTGCCACGGCGCGTCGAAGACCAGTTCGCCGTTGGACCTCGGCAGCGCCGAGGCTCCGTCCCAGTCGTCGAAGCCCGTCAGGTCGAGGGTGGCGGTGGTCATCTCTAAGCCCCCGCCCCGACGAGTGCCGTGCCGACCATGGAGTCGCGGCTGATCAGCGGCATCAGTTCTTCAACAGTCATGCCATCGGTGCCCTCTGGGCGTTGGGGTATCACCAGGTACCGGATCTCTGCGCTGCTATCCCACACGTCGATCTTGACGTCCTCGGGCAGTTCGACACCGAACTCGGCGAGCACGCTGCGTGGTTCCTTCACTACCCGCGCGCGGTATTGCGGGTACTTGAACCAGGCCGGCGGGATACCCAGCAGCGTCCAGGGGTAGCAGGAGCACAGCGTGCAGACGACGACGTTGTGCCGCTCGGCGGTGTTCTCCACGGCCACCATGTGCTCGGTCTGCAGCCCGGTGAAGCCCATGTCGGCGATCGCGGCGGTGGCGTCGCGCAGTAGCCACTCCTTGTATTCCGGGTCGGTCCACGCCCTGGCGACGACCTTGGCCCCGTTGACGGGTCCCATGTCGTTCTCGAACGACGCAACCACCGCGTCCACGGCCTCGTGTTCGGCCAAACCCTTCTCCACCATCAATGACTCAAGCGCGTTCACCCGCGCTTCGACGTCGGTTAGTGAAAGCCAGTCCATCTTTGCGATCTCCTCGTGCTCGTTGATGTTTGGGGTTGGTAGGGGCTATTCGGCGGGCTCGAGGTAGTCCTCGAACAGGTCGGCGTACAGATCGAACTCCTCGACGGCGGCGTCGCCCCATAGTTCGGTGGAGGTGAACCGCACCATGTAGAGCTGGTGAGGTACCTCGGTCTGCTGATGCGCACTGGCCGCGGGATCGTGGAAGGCGCCGTACTGCTTGGCGATCACGCCGGTGGCCCGGTTGAGGTAGCCGGGCAGCCGGTTGTGGCTGGTGTCGTGGATGTTGCGGACCCGCACGGTGGCGCCGACGTCGTAGGCCGGTGGCGCGTCGGCGGGCAGGTCGTGCGGGGTGCCCTTCCATAGCACGTCGACCATCTGCTCGGCGAACGGCGAGAGTGTTTCCGGTTTCTGCGGGTGCGGTGTCATGCTCGGCGCTCCGAGTTCGGCCATCCGCTTGTCGATCTCGTCGTGGGTGATGTAGCCCTTGTCGTTGAGCAGCTTCTCCACCGAGAACAACCAGTGGGCGTAGTAGGTCGAGTCGGTGTAGTCGCTCCACCGCATCAGCTCGATGCCGTGACGCTGCTCGTCGAGGTTGAAGGCGCCCTTGGCGATCGCCATCGCAGTCACGGCGTGCATCCGGCCTTCGAAGGGGTAGCGCCAGTCGGGTATGCCCGGTTCGAGGAACTCCGTGGCGATGGGGCCGAGACCGTCGCGGCCTCCGACGTCGTGCGGACCATGCATGTCGGTGTCTCCGATCCTTTATTTCATGTGCAAAATACTTCCAATGAACAACTAACCGCACGATGGCGGCTGGGTGCAAACCCTGCGTGGTGGTCGTAACGCAGGATTTACCGGAGCCGCCTTGGGTGTTAAGAACTGGTTTCGAGCGCCAAGTTCACGTCGGTTTCGGGTTGACGCGGACCGTGCACTGGCACAGACTCACCGCTGCACGCAATAGTTGCGCAGTGGAACTAAATTGACCCAGGAGGATCTCGACATGACTGCTTCCCACGATTCGGTGGCGCGCTGGAGCGGGGCCGTCGACACCCCGGACAGCACGGTGGTTGGCACGGCGCTCTGGCTCACCGGCACCACGGTGCTCGCCCTGATCGCTTACTACTTCATCGGTTACGACCAGGGTGCGGTCTCGGTGTTTGGAGCCGACACCCACGTCCACGAGTTCATTCACGACGCCCGCCACCTGCTGGGCTTCCCCTGCCACTGAACAGGATTCGACATGGAGAAGAAGTACATCGCGCTGGGAGTGGGCTCGGGTCTGCTCGCCGGGCTGGCCTCGTTCGGCTATGCGCGCCTGAAGATCTCGCCGTTGATCGACGCCGCGATCGAATACGAGGATGGCCGGGCGCACGCCGAATCGCTGTTGACCGGCGAGGTTGGCCACGCACACGAGGTCTTCAGCAGGCAACTGCAGGAGAACGTCGGCGCGGGTGTCGGCGCCGTGCTGTTCGGCGTGGTCATGGGCGCGCTGTTCGCGGTCGCCTTCAGCGTTCTACTGGCAGTGCTGCAGCGGCGTCGGATGCGGGTCGACGGCCGGACGGTGGCGGCTCTACTCGCGGCTGGGGCGTTCGTGTCGACCACGCTGATCCCAGCCCTGGCCTACCCGCCGAACCCGCCCAGCGTCGGGCTCGAGGACACCATCGGCGACCGGACCTCGGCGTACCTGGCCATCGTGATCACCTCGGTTGCCCTTGCTGCGGTGGCGGTTGCCGCCGCATTGCGGTATGCACCCCGCATCGGTGGCTGGCAGTCTGCGACAGCCGCGACGGTCGGCTACCTCTTGGCCGTCACCGCCGTGATGGCGCTGATGCCGTCATTCCACGAGGTGCCAGGCCCGATGACGGGTCCCAGTGGCGACATCGTCTTCGCGGGATTCCCCGCAGAAGTGTTGAGCGACTTCAGGATCGGCTCCATGCTGACCCAGGCGATCCTATGGACGGTCATCGGAGCGAGCTTCGTGGCGGTGCTGCCGCACCTCTCGCGCGCCGCATCCCGGGCACCGCTGGCAGGAGCACTGCATGGCGATCGTTGAGTTCACGCCAACACCGGAGCAGTACGTCTGGACGTTCGGTGGTGCCGAGCCGGTGATGCAGGTGGCGCCGGGCACGGTGCTCAAGCTGTGGACCGAGGACGCCTTCGCCGGCCGCGTCACCTCCAGCGCCGACAAGCCAAGCGAGGTGCTCAATCCGAAGGAGCTCAACCCCCAGACTGGCCCGTTCTACGTCACTGGCGCCGAACCGGGGGACACCCTGGCGCTGCACGTCGTGGCGCTCGAACCCGCGCGTGACTGGGCGGCGTCGACCACCATCCCGCTGTTCGGCGCGCTCACTGGAACCGACCGGACGGCGGGTTTGCAGGCACCGCTGCCGGAGCTCACCTGGATCTACCAAATCGACAGGGCCGCTGGGCAAGCGACGTTCGTCGCACACGAGAGCGACTTCACCATGACGATGCCGCTGGCACCCATGCTGGGCACCGTCGGCGTCGCACCGGCACTGCGGGAGGTCCGCACCACGCTGGTGCCCGACTACTTCGGCGGCAACATGGACACCCCGGAGCTAAGGGCGGGCACGACGGTCTATCTCGGCGTCAACGTCGAGGGCGCGCTGTTCTCGGTGGGCGACGGGCACTACCGCCAGGGCGAGGGCGAGACGTGTGGCACCGCGCTGGAGGGGGCGATGAACGTGACGATCGTGGTCGACTTGATCAAGGGCGGCGCTCCTGCGTGGCCTCGGCTCGAACACGACGACGCCCTGCTCACCGTCGGCTCGGCACGCCCGCTAGAGGATGCGTGGCGGTGCTCGCAGGTGGAGATGGTCCGGTGGCTGACCGAGCTCTACGGCCTGGGCCGCATGGATGCCTACCAGGTGTGCAGCCAGCTCTGCCAGTCCCCGTTGGCCAACGTCGTTGACGTCAACTACAGCGCGGTGACCAAGATTGCGAAGTCACTTCTGCCCCAATCGGATCCGTACAGCGGGACGCATTCGCGGTTGCGAGCGGCGGGGCGTGGGTTGGTCTGACGCTGCGCTGGAGTTGGCGCACTTCCCGATTCAGGGTCAGGACGAAAGGTACGTCTTCACGGTGCAAGCGCAGTCGGGATGGGAAACGTGGCCGTGGGACTTCGTGTCGGTCAGCAAGTTGGCCCAATTTTCGACCGTCGTCGACGCATGGGGGCTAGACCATCATGTTGCCGCGCTTTGTCTCGGCGAATCGCCGCTGCATGACGGGGTTTGGCCGTCCAGCCGGGACGCGGGAAATCGGCAGCTGAGCGCATCGATGAGGTTGCTGATCTTGGCGAGTTCAGCTTCCTCCACCTGGATGATCCGTTGCGAACGCGTGACTCCAGGCGCGTCCGCATCTGCCTGCTGCGTGGTCAGTACCGCGTGGTGGTAGGCCAACTCGGCCTCGACTTCTGCTCGAAGTTCATCGAGTATTCCTTGGTAGTACACGGCCTGCCGGAAGTCCGCATGCGCAGCAGTGCTGGCCTGATCGGCCGGGTTGGCGTCCGCACCGTGCAGCCCCCCGCGGTGGTCCCGAAGCTCGGCGAGGTCAACGACGCTCCTGCCGCATAGATACTGTGCTCGCGGTGACACCGTCATGGGCCGACCATAGGAAGTCGCGGTTGCGTCGAGGCTGCTCTTGATTCACCAAGTTGTCACGTTTTGTTCACTCTTGCGCCGCCTGCGGTGTGAGGTGGGCGGTCGCAGGCGCATCGCGATCCATGCCCGGGAACGCTGCGCTCACCTGGCTGGCAACCAGTGAATCCCGGCTAAACCGTGTCGCGGTCAGGCCCTCCCGGCCCGGCGTCCCAGTCAATGACGAAATGAGTGGCCGGGTCGGCAGTGTCCACACAACAGGTGAATTCTCTGCCGACGGCCAGCTTGGGCACCTCGGTGAGCGGTACCTGTTGAAGGTTGCGACCGATCTTCGGCATGCGGTTGGGTACCCAAAGCTCCACTTGCACTTCGTAATACGGTGCGTCGGGCAATTCCGATCGGGTCGGCGTCCCCTCTTGGTTCGTCGCGGTCGGCTTAGGCTTGGCAAAAGACTTCAGAACCCCGCGGGCTCGCTGACCTGACGCGAGTAAGGCGACATCCGCATAGGTTGCGGTGGGCGCGGTGGCTGATTCCCTGAGCGCGCTCAGGCCGTATGCAATCGGGGATACCACCAGGAGGCCGAACCCGCTCAGACCCAGCACGATCCACGCCACCGTGTCGAAGGGGCTGTCGTAACCGAAGGCCATCCGGGGATTGGCTGGCGGGCCGGCATTGGCGTTGGCCGTGATGGTGTAGTCGCCGTCGACGGGTATGTGGGCGACCTCCACCTGGCGATAAAACTCGACGGGTTCCCAAGGGATCCAATGGCTAGTCGAGACGTCACCGGAATACGCCCCGACGACGCGTGGTTGGGGCGCCCCGGTCGGTGCCGTGATGACGAGTTCGAGGCCCTGGGGAATCGGTACATCGCTATCGGAATTGGGGACTTCGGCGGGGGCTTCGGCGTGCAAGGTGACCAATACATCACCTGCGGGCAGATGCAGACGTCGAGAGCCGGGGATGGGCACCTCGCCGTAGGCCTTCGAGGTCCAGTGCATGTAGGCCAAGCCGTCTAGGAACATCAATGCCATGAAACCGAAGATGCCCACGATTGAAGCGGACAGAAACCACTCAAACGCCGTGTGCGGAAGCCTCTTGAGCATGAGCCAATGATGCCGTCGTGGCTGACGATTCATGAGAGTGTGGACAGAATGTGATTGCGGGACATGCCCAACGTCCGATAGTCGGCGTCGATCATCCAGCCATCTCCGAGCCATCGGCCGTCACCTTCGTAGAACCTGGCATCGTCGGGGATGCTGTGCTGGTCGCATGGACCAACGAATTCCAAACTAGGCTGCTCAGTTCGTCGGCAATCTTGCGGCCGGCTTCCCGGGTGCGCTGATTCTGGGAGGCGCTGCAAGTAGGTCTTGTGCGAGTACCGTCGCGCACCTCCCCTTGGTATGCAGATCAATGGGAACCGTCACGGGCGCCAAGTCGGGTCCGCTGCCGAGAGCATGGGTAGAAGATATCGCCGGCTGATCCGCCCGCTGCTGCTTCGCCACGTGTATGCCGACATGCGAATCATGGAATGCACCATCAGGGCGACGGATCTGGATTGGACACTCATCCGCGCCCACAAGCTCGTCGACACCCCGGCGCAGGGCTCCTACCGTATCGTCGACGGCCACAACCCGCTGGGCGGATGGACGCTGTCCAGGGCAGACCTGGCCGACTTCACCGTCGATCAAATCACCGACCCGGCATGGAAGCGTCGCAGCCCACCTTGGCCTACTGACCGCAGCCGGCAAGCCGGAACCCGGTGAAAAGGGGCGACGCCTAGTTCAGTTGACTCGCAGGGGCGTGAACATCAGGCCGGGTTTGCGACTTGGGTGCGGAGCCAGTTCGCCGCAAGTCGCCTTGGCCATGGCCGTCGACCAGTCGCGTTAGGCCTGGCTCCGATTGACGCCCAAAATCACCGCACGCTGCAAAGAAGGAATCCCCTCGCCGCCACACCGATGGGGAGGCCGCCGTCGGACAGCAGTGCGGTGATTTGGACGCGACCCATTCGGTTTAGGTCGACCCCCAGCGTGAGGAGAGCTCCCCGGGAGTCCACGTCGGCCAATCGGGGGAGCCGACGACGTGACCGCTGCTCATCTGGGCCACGATGCGCGGGCCCTTCAGAGCGGTGTTGTCGTAGACCGTCGCGGAGTCGCAACGGTTGATCGCGGCTGCGACGAGCGCCCATAGACGTTGATAGTGCTGCCGAATCTTGTCTTCGGGCACGTCGTGGCCGCCGGGTGGACAGACCGCGGCGTCGCAAAACGAACTGAAACCGAATGCGCCCCGCAATCACGTCACACGAGTGGGGCCAGCCACGCGTCGGTTATGGCACGATGGCCCTGGTCGCGGCCGAGGAAATGGGGCATGGGAGTTGCCAAGGATCTCGGCTAGCGCTCGACGGATCGGGGCAGACTTCACCAACCAGTCGTAAGGACCCGGTCGAGGGAGTCGGCGAAGTAGTCGACCGACTCCCATGAAATGCACAGGGGCGGCTTGATCTTGAGCACGTTCTGGAAGTCCCCGGTGGGCTGCATGATGACCCCCAGCTCGAGCAGACGGTCACATATCGCCGCGGTCTCTTCGCTGGCTGGCTCCAGGCTGGTGCGATCGCGCACGAACTCGAGGCCGAGATACAGACCCGAGCCGTGGATCGCGCCAACGATGGGATGGACTTCGGCCAGCGCGAGAAGGCGGTCCTTCAGATGTGCCCCGACGACGCGTGCGTTCTCCTGCAGACCTTCCTGCTGGATCACGTCGAGCACCGCGAGACCGATGGCCGACGACACGGGTGAGCCGCCGGTGGAGGAGAAGAAGTAGCCCTGTGTGCGGTAGCGCTCGGCGATCGTGCGACGCGTGATGACTACTCCGATCGGTTGCCCGCCGCCCACGGACTTCGCGACGGCAACGACGTCGGGCACGGCCTGCTGCTGCTGGAAGCCCCAGAACCACTCGCCGAGCCGGCCGTAGCCGACCTGCACCTCGTCGGCGATCGCGATGCCACCGTGGCGCCGTATCGCGGCGTACACCTGTGCGAGGTAGCCGTCGGGAAGCGCGACGCCGCCGGCGTTGCCGAAGTACGACTCGCAGATGAACCCAGCTGGGGGAGTCCCTGCGGCGGCAAGGTCGTCGATGACCCGTACCGCCTCCGGGGCGTAGCGGGTGGCGTCGGGGCCGCGACGCACCCCGCGATACGAGTTCGCCGCATCGACGGTGTGCACCCAAGGCGGACGCGTACTCAAGGCGTTGGGGTTGTCTGCGATGGAGGTCGACACGGCGTCACTGGCGAAGGTCCAACCGTGGTAGGCCTCGCGCATGGCCACGATGTCGGGGCGACCGGTCGCGGCCATCGCGATCCGGATCGCGAGATCCGTTGCCTCCGAGCCGGAATTGACGAAGAACACCGTGTCGAGTTCGTCGGGCAGCGTTGCGGAGATCCGTTCCGCGAATTCAGCGATAACGCGATAGTTGAACCGCGAGTTGGTATTCAAGAGCCGCATCTGTCGGTAGGCCGCCTCGACCACCCTCGGGTGGGCGTGTCCAACAGAGGTGACGTTGTTGATCATGTCGAGATAGACGCGGCCATCGGTGTCGACGAGGAACTCGCGCCATCCTCGCTCGATGCGGGGAGGACGCGTGTAGTAATGCTCCTGCACCTCGGCGAGCACCCGTTCGCGGCGCGTGAGGGTGTCGTCGCGGCCCTCGGCGGTGGAGGAGGGCAGGCCGATGACTGGTCCGGGGTCGCCGGCAAGGGTTTGCCAGCCTTCGGCGTAAGCCGGTTCCACGCGCAGCGGCACCTCACCCGAACCCGCACGGGCGAGCTGGATTTCGATCGGGGTCCGCGCGGGCAGCATCCGTCGGTTGGGTGTGAAGCCGGTAAAGCGGACGACGTGCTCGCCAACGGAAATGGTGAGACCGTCGTGCGCGCGCTCGAGGCGCCCGTTCTCTGGGACGTCGACGGTCATGTCGTGCGCAAGCCACAGGGTGAGCGCGGTGGGGACCGTCGCTGGCATGGCGGGGGTTCGCACGGGGGCACCGGTCAGCCGCGACCGCCACGCCGGCGCGACCGCTGCCGGTGCGCCTGCGTCCAGGGCTGCCAGCGCGGCGCCGGTCAGCGCTGCGTGTCCCAACCAGCGTCCCTCGTCGTTGAGCGGCGACATCGTCCCGGCGTCGAGGACCACCGCCGCGGCCACACCAGCGACCAGCGGACCCCCGCTCCACACGGGTTGCGGACGGGGCGTGAAACCCAATGCGCTGCGGATGATCTCGCCCATCACCGCGAACGGAACAGATGCCGCGCACTGAAGGATGCGGAACTCGCGATCGAGCGCGGCGTCGGCATAGACGTTCTCATCGTCCAGTCGAACCTGCTGCCGGCCGCTGAGCACCAGCACGACGCCGCGCAGCGCGACCAGCGGCCAGAGCGCGTCGGCTTCTTCCTCGCTGAGCGGACGCGCCGCGTGGAACGCGCGGATGGCGGGCAGCGCATCGGCCGGCGTGATGCCGTCGTGATGCAGGAGCGAGGAGACGGTGACCGCGATCTCGTTGACGGCCCACGACGCGGTGACATCGCCAAAGTCGATGACGCCATCGGGCAGTGCGCAGGGGGTCTGCGTCACGACCACGTTGTCGTCGGTGATGTCGAAGTGACCGAGCTGCACTTGCAGACGTGAGGAGACCGCATCCAGCTGGTGCTTTGCCGACTTGGCGACCGGGGCAACGAAGTCTCGCACCCTGGCGTCTGGCTCATCGCAGAGCAGCGCAGCGATCACGCGGTCGGCGTGGCGCAGATCCCACTGCAGCACCCGGGCAGATGCCGGATGCTGCACGTCCGACAGCGCGACGCTCACCCTCGCGGCGAGTTCACCCATTCGCTCGACCGCTGAAGGGGTCAGGTAGCCCGAGCCCATCAACGTTGTGCCGCAAACATATTGGATGACGCGACCGTGGAGGCGTCCCTGCGAGGTGTCCCACCACGCGGTCATCGGCCCCCGCGGTCCGACGACCACTTGGGGGATGCGCAGCGTCGGCTCGCGCTCTGCGACCGTCTTGGCGGCGAGGTCTTGCAACTCGATCTCAGCCTCGCTGAAGGCCGGGTTGCTCAGCTTGAGTACGCCGATCGGCGCGCCGTTCTCGTCGTCCACAAGGAGGAAGTTCTGATCCTGTTGACTCCCCAACTCGGTGACGTCGCAGTGCAGGCCGAACGTCTGGCGCATCAGTCGCCCAACTTCGTCGACGCCGAGCGTCGGCGCGGGCAGTTCGCGGTGGACGAAGAAGTCGAAGACGTCGTCAGCCATCAGTGCCCTGTTCAGCCCTTCCGGTACACGGTCTCGCCGCCGACGATGGTGCGCGCGACCGTAACGTCCAAAAGGTCTGCCCCATCAAGGAAGTCGCCGTCGAGCACCACGAGGTCGGCGTACATGTCCGGTCGCACCCGCCCCCTCCGGGTGTCCGCATCGAACGACGCCGCGGAGTCGAGGGTGGCGTGGCGCACCGCCGTCGTAAGGGGGACAGCGTACTTCGGGTCGTTGGGGGGCAGGGAATGGTCGATCGCCGACCGCCTGGTGGTGGCGATGTAGAGGTTCACGAGCGCTTCGTGAGGTGCGGTCGGGGCGTCGGTGCCGAACGCCAACCGTGCGCCTGCCGCGGTGAACAAGGGCCACGGGTAACCGCGTTCGGCCCGGTCGTCGCCGAGTTGCGCGCGCCAGTTCGGCTGGATGGCGGGATCGGCGTGTACCGGCTGCACGGATGCCGTGATCCCAAGCCGAGCCATCCGGGCAGGCGTCTGTTCGTTGACGATCTCCAGGTGCTCTAGCCTCGGGCGCCTGTCCCAGGGCGGGTTCACCCGGATCATTTCCTCGAGCAGGTCGAGGGCTACGTCGCTGGCTCGGTCTCCGATCGCGTGCAGTGCCAGGCGCAGCCGGGCAGCGTCGGCGGCGATCAGCACGGGCAACAGCGCCTCGGCGCTCCAGAGCAGATCGCCGGTCGAGCCGTTGGAATAGGGATGCGACATCGCAGCCGTGCACGCGTCGATCACACCGTCGAGCACGAGCTTTATGCCAACGAGTTCGAGCCAGGGCGTGCGTTCGCCACTCAGCTCGACCGCGCGGTGTACCTGCGCGAGGTTCTTTGTCGCGTCGCCTGTGTCGACGACGAGCCAGTGCGCCGACACGCGGACCGGTAGGCGGCCGCCGTGCCGCTGCGCGTAACCGCGCAGGGCCCGCCAGCCGTCCTCGTCCATTCCCATGTCGACGACCGAGGTGACGCCGGCGGCCGCGAACGTCTGGAGCGCACGGGCAATGTGCTCCTCCCGATCCTGGTCGGAGGTGATCGAGGCAAGGTATGCCCAGCCCAGTTCGTGCGCCGCGCGCTCGTAGAGCATTCCGGCGGGGGAGCCGTCGGGAAGGCGCGACAGCCGGCCACCCGACGGGTCTGCGGTATCCGCAGTCAGTCCCATCGCCGTCAGTGCGGCGGTGTTGACCCATATCGAGTGCATGTCGTTGGAGTCGAGGAACACCGGGATGTCCGAGACGGCCCCGTCGAGCATGGCGGCAGTGGGCTCGCCGTCGACGGAGTCGAAGAGCCAGCCGCGGCCACGCAACATCGTTGCCTCATCGCCCAGTGAGTTCCGTGCTTCTCGAAGGCGCCGCTGAATCTCGGTCAGACTGCCCGCGTCCGTCAGCGGCACGCTGCTCAGCGCGGCGCCGAACCAGAGCAGGTGCACGTGAGAGTCGATGAAACCGGGGAGGACGGTCTGGCCGCCGAGGTCGAGCGTGACGTCCGCGGCAGGAGTCGCGGGTGCGTCAGCCGGGCACACCTCGACGATCCGTTCGCCCTCGATCACCACGCACTCGGCCGCTTCCAGGGTGCCGTCGTCGACCGCCTCGACCGCGCCGGCAGGACTGACGATGCGCGCGTTGACCAGGACCGTTCGAATTGTCATCGAAGTGCCTCCGCCTCAGCCGGTTTCGGCTTTCGGAGGGTCTTTTCCCGGTTCTCCACCTGCCTTGACAGGCGGGCGACGACGACAACGACGACCGCAAGCACCACGGTTGCTACATCCCGTAGGTCGACGTCGGTCGGCGGACGGTCAGTCGGAGGGTGGGTGCGGTCCACGGCGGGAAGAGTCGTCATCGGTTTGCCTCGTCTCGATGGGTACGTCATCGACGAATCTCATAAAACATACATTGTGGGTTTTATCGACGCTAGGCGCGCCGTGGACTCAGATCCGCGTGAAGCGCTCACCTCACAGTGGTGAACCGTCGGTCGTGGCCACCGCGCCCGCGACGGCTCCCTCGTCACTGCGTGCGACGACGACTATCAGGGGCCCGTACGGGGGCCGCCACTCGCTGTGCAGGGTGTCGTGGGCGCCCGCAGGAAGCGAGACGGTGCCGGTCGCTGAATGTCGTGGCAGATCGAGCGCCACCCGCACACCGTCGACGAAGGCCGCGATCTGGTGCGCGGTACCACTCGTCACCTTCACGCGGAAAGTGAGCTCGGTAGCCGCTTGGTCGTGGCGGGTGTGTACGTCGGCCACCTTGATGCAGAACTCGCCGTCGCTGGCCCGTCGCGGGCGCTCGAACACCTGCTCGTCGGCCAGCCGCGGCGTGCGCACAGGGGCGACGCGTCGCGCACGTAGCGCCTCGATGGAGCGGGCGAGCCGTAGCAGTTTGGTGTCCGAATAGGCGGCACCGGCTACGGTGAGCCCGACCGGCATGCCGGTGTCGTCCATCGCGCCCATCGGGATCGTCACGGTGGGAATGCCGAGGTGCCGAGGCACCAGATTGCCGTTGGATACCCACACTCCGTTGCGCCAGGCGATGTCGGCGGAGACGGGATTGACGTCGGCATCGGCGGGGGCGACGTCGGCTGCCGCGGGGAAGACGACGGCGTCGATCCGGTTTTCGGCCAGCCACGCCTCGAAGTCGATGCGGCGCGTCTGCTCGAGCCCGCGCATCCCCGCTTCGATCGACGGGATTCGATTCCAGGGCGTGACGCCCTCGCAGGCACGGTCGACGTACTCCGCGAGGTCGTAGGCAGTGTCGAATGCGAAGACGCCGTATCGGTCGGGCAACGCACCCGTCGGCGCAGGGAAAATGCGCGCGGGATCGGCACTCGCGATGCCGGGCAGATCCGGCTCGCCGATCGATCGCAGGAATGCATCGAACGCCCAGATCGACAGGTCCCCCAGCTCCCGGTCGAGGAATTCGGCGGGGACGATCCCGCGGTCGACCATCGTGCGGGAGTCCGGACGCAGCCCTTCATAGTTCTCCACGACGGGAAAGTCCGTCTGAACGACCACTGCCCCCGCGGCGACCAGGTCGTCGTATACGTTCTGCCACAACGTCATCACCGAGTCGCGGGTTCGGATCGGGTAGCGGCTGCCCGCGTCTTCGTTGATGTAGAGCCGGGGCACCGCGAGGCGCACTCCGGTCAGGGGAAGCGGCGGCAGATCGATGTACGACTCGGGTCTTGTCTCCGAGGCGGCGGGCAGGCCGATCCACTCCTGCAGGCGCCAGAGATCGCCCTCGCGGATCGGGTCGTCTTCGACGATGGCGTCAAGGAGGTGCAGCAAGTCGTCAACCGAGCGGGTATGGGGCACGACGACGTCCATCGTGGGGACCAGCGGCCAGTTCCCGCGCACCGATATCACGCCGCGTGACGGGGTGTAGGCAACCAGGGCGTTGTTCGACGCGGGAGCGCGGCCAGACGACCACGTCTCCTCGGCGAGGCCGAAGGCAGCAAAGCTCGCCGCGGTTGCGGTACCCGACCCGTTCGATGAGCCCGACCCGAACGCCGATGTGAGATATTGTGCGTTGTAAGGACTTTCGGCGCGGCCATAGAGACCCCGCTGCATGCCCCCGGCGGCCATGGGCGGCATGTTCGTCAGCCCTAGGCAGATCGCACCCGCGCAACGCAGCTGGCTTACTGCGAACGCATCGTCGTTTGCGATCAGGTCCGCGAACGCCGGTGAGCCCGCCGTCACCGGCAAGCCGCGCACTTTGTAGCTGGCCTTGGCGACGAAGGGTATGCCGTCCAACAGACCGGATGACTGCCCGCGTGCCCGGCGTCGGTCCGATGCGCGCGCCTCATCGAACGCCGCGGGATTCAGCACCGGCACCGAGTTCAGCGAGATTCCGGATCGGTCGTAGTGACCGATCCGGTTCAGGTACCGCGCGACCAGTTCGACACTGGTCACCGTGCCGTCCTCGAGGGCGCGGTGCAGGCGGTCGAGATCGGCCTCGGCAACTGAAAAGCTCAGGGGGGTCATCTATGACGGCGCCTCGGTTCGGGACTGGGTGGAGGAACGAACGTGGCCGGTGCGGCGCGCGCGCCGCTCCGTCCGTCCCGCGCTAAAACATACACCGTGTGTTTCGCATCGTGTGCACAACGGTCCTCCGCGGTATCGGCTGTACCCTGGGTCCCGTTCGAGAGGAGACTCACCATCGCTCGACCACCTCGTCCGATCCTGAGCCGCGACCTGATCGCCCGCACCGCTCTTGCCCTGGTAGATCGCCACGGCGCCGAGGGGGCGAGCATTCGGCGAGTGGCGCAGAAGCTGAACGTGAACCCGACTTCGCTCTACAACCACGTCCCCGATCGGGCCGCGATGATCGAGGACGTCCGGGCGTTGGTGTCGGCCAGGATCGATTCGGCGCCACTGCGCGAACGGCCATGGGAGGAGGGCCTCGTCGCGTGGGCGCGGTCGTATCGGCTGGCCTTTGCGCGGCATCCCCGTGCGGTGCCGCTACTGATGACCACGCGTGCCTCTGCGCCGGTGTTGCTCGCGGAGTACGAGGACTTCGTCGTCGCCGCGGAAGCCATTGGATGGCCAAGCGCCGAGGTGCTTCCGCTCCTGACGGCGTTCGAGTCGTTCATCCTCGGTAGCGTCCTTGACATGTCGGGGCCCAGGATCGTGTTCGATCCGACAGGACAGGAGCAGCGCTTCCCGCGCTTCGCGGCCGCGTATTCGACGCTGCAAGAAGAGAATTCCGAAGACCCCATCGCCACCCGCGCGTTCGAACGGGGGCTCGCGATGCTCGTCGCGTCGGCACGTCCGGAAGCCCCCCGTCGCGCGCGGAGGTGAGCCGTGGGGTTTGACGTGGCCACGTCCGGGCTAGTACGTTGCGGCGCAATTGATCGCGCGATCGAGTTGCTCGAGGAAGACGGTACCGATGTCTTGGCGCATGCCCTCCGAAACCGCGCCCCACGACAGAACGTGGATGGCCTTTCCGCGCGAGGGTTACACGATGGGCGACACCGACGCGGCGCGTGAGCAGTGCTACGCAGCCTGGACCGAGGTCGCGCACGCGATCGCCGATTTCGAGCCGGTCAGCATGGTGGTCGATCCCACTGAAATCCCACGGGCGCAACGCATGTTGTCCGCGGAGATCGAGATCGTCGAGGCGCCGCTTGACGAGTTCTGGATGCGCGATTTTGGCCCCACCTTCGTGCTCGACGACGATCGCCCAGGAGTGCTCGGGGCGGTCGACTGGACCTTCAACGGCTGGGGATCGCCGCAGTGGGCGGAATGGACGAAATCGGCAGAACAAGCACGGCTCATCGCGCCGCATGTCGGTGCAGAACTAATCAGCTCAGTCCTCGTGAACGAGGGGGGCGGCATTCACGTCGACGGCGAGGGAACGGTACTCCTCACCGAAACGGTGCAACTTGACCCGCGCCGCAACCCGTACGCCGACAAGCTGCGCGTGGAGGCGGAAATGGCACGCACGATCGGAGCGACGCACGCAATCTGGTTGCCCCAGGGTCTAACTCGCGATTACGAAGACCTGGGCACAAACGGCCACGTCGACATCGTGGCAACCATCCCGTCGCCGGGTCGTCTCTTGGTGCACGCCCAGAACGATCCCGCGCACCCCGACCACGAAGTCACCAGAAAGCTGCGCGCCACGTTGGCGGCTACGACCGACGCCGCGGGACGCAACTGGGACATCATCGACGTTCCCGCCCCGTCGACCCTGCGCGACGAAAGAGGTTTCGTCGATTGGAGCTACATCAACCACCTCGTGGTCAACGACGGCGTGATCGCCTGTGGCTTTGGGGAGGACGTAGCAGACGGTCGCGCTCGCGAGCTCCTCGCCGACGCCTACCCCGGTCGGCGGGTGGTGAGCGTCGAGGCGAGGCCGATCTTTTCGCGCGGCGGCGGTATCCACTGCATCACCCAACAGCAGCCGCAACTCCCGGCCATGCCGAAATAGCAACATCTACAAAGGCTTTCACGTCGATACTCAGTCGCGCGCCGTGCCGACAAGGATCCGCCGCAACCACTCCAATCGCGACTCGTAAACAACTCGTGCCAACGGCAACTCGGGGATCAACGCATAAAAGGTGTGGCAGCCACCCGTCCACACGTGAAGCTCGGCCGCGACACCGGCCAGCCACAACCGCCTTGCATAGTCCACGGACTCGTCCCGAAAGATCTCCGCATCCCCCACGTCGATGAATGCGGGCGGAAGGCCCGCCAACACCTCGGCCGACGCAGGGGAGGCGTGACCGGGCACATCGTCAGTTCCGGAGCGCGAACCCAGATAAGCCGACCATCCCGTTTGATTGCTTACCTTGTCCCACAAACCAATACCGTTAAGCTGCTGCACCGACGGCGAGTTGTTTCTGTGGTCCAGCATGGGAGTCGCGAGCAGCTGAGCGACCGGTTGTCGGCCGCCTCGATCGCGGACGAGGACGGCCAGGGACGCGGCCAAACCTCCGCCCGCGCTCTCGCCGACCAGCACGATCTGTGCTGGATCGACATCCAACTCCGACTGGCCGCTTGACAGCCATTGCCACGCCGCATAGCAGTCCTCGACCGCGGCCGGAAAGGGATGCTCGGGGGCCAGTCGATACTCCACCGAAACCACCGAAGATCCTGCGCCAAGCGCCAAGTCGAGCAATCTGAGGTCTTCGGCGAATCGGGTGCCCGTTACCAGACCGCCGCCATGCAGATATAGAAATGCTGGTGTGGTTTTAGAGCATGCCTGCGGCCGGTAGCACGCCAGCCTGATCGGGGCTCCCTCTGGGCCGGCAATATCTCGCTCGAAGTAGTCCAACGGCCGTTTACCGACGTGCTCCTCGATGGTGGTCGGATAGAGTTGCTCGTCGGCGGCTCGCGCGTCGGCCAGATTTTCGAACGTGAGCTCGCGCGGCCAGACTTCCAACAACTGCGTCAGCCGATCAGCGATGATCGGGGTGAGGGGCAACGGCGGGTACCGATCGGGCGAATCTCTATCAGCAGGCATCTGCGATTGACCTTTCATCGTGCGGCACAGGTGGATCGAAGCGCCGGCCGCCGCAGATTGCCGGTGGGCTGCGCCGCCCCTTGATCAGCCGCCGGTGACCGCGGCGTAGGCGTCGCTGTATTGTTTGGATTGCTCGTCGGTCAGCGGCCCCCAGCCCTTGGACTTGTCCAGCACGTCCTTCGGCGGGTTGATCCAGGGGTTCTTCGCCGCCTCGGGATCAATCTTGTTCAGCTCGTCGGTCATGTCCGAGAGCACGGGCACGCCGTGCACGAACGCGACCAGCCTGGCGTAATTGGCGCGGTCGTACACGTAGTTGATCCACGCCTCCGCTGCTTTCTGGTTTTGCGTGGTGTACGGAATCACCATGTTGTCGACGAATGTCGTCGCACCGGACTCGGGGACCACGAACTTCAGATCCGGATTGTCGGCTTGCAGCTGTACCACATCGCCCGAATACGCTTGCGCCACGACGATATTGCCTGCAGCGAGGTCGGAGGCGTAGTCGTTGCCAGTGAATCGGCGGATCTGGCCCTTGTCCTTTTGCTCGCGGACCAAGTCGATGGCTTTGTCGACAGCCTCGGTGGTTGGCTTGTCGACCGAGTTGCCCTGCGACAGCATGATCATGCCCAGGCCGTCCTGCACGTCGGAGAAGAGGCTCGTGCGACCCTTGAAGGCGGGATCCCACAGGTCGTCGATCTTGGTGATGTCGCGCCCGGTCGTTGCCCTGTTGTAGGCCAACCCGACAAGGCCCGACATGTACGGTGCGCTGTACTTGCGGCCCGGATCGGCACTGGCTTCCAGCAGGTCGGCCCGCAGGTTCTTCTTGTTCGGCAAGCTGGCGTCGCTGATGTCGTTGAGCCAGCCGAGATTATGCAAGCGGACCATCAAGAAGGTGGGCATGACCGCGAGGTCCGCGCCGATGTCCTGCTTGCGCGACAACGGCTCCTTCACCTTCGCAAACCACTGCTCGGGGTCGTTGAAGTCTTCCTTGTAGTCCACTGTGATGCCGGTGGCCTTTTGGAAGTCGGCGACGAAGCCGTCGGCCATGTACAACGGCCAGTTCGAGATCCGCAGCGTGCCGCTGGCGGGACCCTCTTGTGTGGAGGTGGTACCGGTCGCGGACTTGTTGTCCGACCCGCACGCGGCCAGGAAAGAACCGCCGACGGCCAGCGCGGCAGCGGCCGCGGCGCCGCCGCCGATGAAGCGCCGGCGCGAAGTCCGGTTGGCGACAGGGTGACTGAGGATCTGGGGATCAAACTCGTTGGGGGGCATGGTGTCGTGCCTTTCGATGAAGGGGAGGGGAGCGGACTACGGCAAAGGCTTACGAGTCGTCGAGCATCTCGTCGAGATCCTCGGTGGTAGGGATGTCGGCGGCCGGTAGTAGCAGCGACGCGTTGGGGGCCCAGCCGGCGTGTACCTGGTCACCCGGCCGCGGCATCGTCAGATCTCGTTCGGCACCGACGTGCGCGAGGATCGTCGACCCATCGGGCGCCGTCAGCGACAGTCTCACCACCGGACCCTGGAAGGTCAGATCGCTCACCGTCGCAGGCACAGTCGCCACGTCACCGGTGGGCCCGTCCATCGAAACCTGCACCCGCTCCGGACGAACCATCAACGTCACTTGGCCACCCGGCTCGATCGTGGTGTCGCCAGGTCGCGCCTTCAGCGTCGTCCCGAGCACCTCGACGTCGACGAAGTCACGGGTGGCGCGGCCGGTTAGCCTACCGGCCCACAGGTTGGCCTGCCCGATGAAGCTCGCAACGAACACGGTCGACGGGCGACCATAGATCTCGGTCGGCGTGCCGATCTGGTCGACGTTGCCGGCGTTCATCACCGCGACCCGGTCGCTCATCGTCAGCGCTTCCTCTTGATCATGAGTCACGTAGATGAACGTGATGCCGACCTCGCGCTGGATGCGCTTGAGCTCGAACTGCATGACCTGGCGCAGTTTGAGGTCAAGGGCGCCCAGCGGTTCGTCGAGCAGCAGCGCGCTGGGGTAGTTCACCAACGCCCTCGCGAGTGCGACGCGCTGCTGCTGGCCGCCTGAGAGCTCCGCCGGCTTGCGCTGGGCGAAATCAGTCAGCCGCACGATGTCCAGCAGCTCGTCGACTCGCTTCTTGACGTCGGCCCTTTCCTTCTTCTTACTACGCGGCCCGTAGGAGACGTTGTCCCAGACCGTCATGTGGGGGAACAGCGCGTAGTGCTGGAACACCGTGTTGACGTTGCGCTTGTGCGGCGGCACGCGCGATACGTCGAGACCTTCCAGCCGGATGGCACCCTCGGTGGGCGTTTCAAACCCGGCGATCATCCGCAACGTCGTGGTCTTACCGCAACCCGAGGGGCCGAGCATCGAGAAGAACTCACCCGATGCGATGGAGAAGTCAGCCTCCGCCACTGCGACGTAATCGCCGAAGCGCTTGGTGACGTGGTCGATCTCGATGACCGGGCCGCCCTTGGGGCGGGTGGTTCGGGCCGATCCCGCCGCTTGCTCGACGGGTGTGGTCTGTATGCCGGTCAGGGCGAATCCTCCTCGAGGCAGAGCGGTGAAGCCGTGGGTAAACCACCAAAAGATGCTTGGCGCTCGGTGGGCGTCCTGGGAAGGCGGGTGCCGTCGGCGGCAGGAAGGGTCTTCACCGGATGCCTCGTCTCGATGGGTTGATCATCGCCCGAATTTTGGTAAAACATACACCGTTGGTTTATTTGACGCTAGCCCTGGAAACCGTTGAAATGGGCCACGCAGAATGTGGGCTAACGTCGTTGGATTCTCAGACCGAGCAAGGGTGGGAGGACCACCTTGCGTACGGATACACCACGACGTCTTGCACTCATCGTCTGGTTCTGGGACCCGCTACGTCGACGAGAAAACGCGTCCCGCCAGTTGGATGACCAATTTGGAAACGCGCAGCTAGAGGCATCGCAATCCGCCAAGCAAAATGTGAACCTGATCTGTAGGCAAATTTGTCAGCAGGCAGGTGAGAGTCGCCCCGGTTGGTAGCCGGGGCGGCTCTCGTCTTGGCCGACCCGGTTGTCAGTTCCGGTGAGGTGTTGGCGGTCGTTGCTCACGACGGTGGTGTCAGAGTGATATGCGCGGATTGGTTACCGCAGGACGATGTTTCGGATGTGATCGTTACTGCTGTCTACAAGCGAGCGTCACTGGCGATCCTTCTTGAATCATGTTGTGGCTCATAGGTTCTTGACAGGTTGGTTCGCTCACCGCGCCAACGCCTGATCACCTGGGTCAGCCACGTCTCGTGGCCAGGCCGCTATGGCATGGTTGCCAGGGACCAGCGCCAGCCGGCGAGCTCGCGGCGACGGCGACGTTAGCGACCAGTGGATTCTTGCCGCGCTCGGTGAAGGTGCGCCACCGGCTCTAGCTATCGGTCACGACGGCTTCAGACCGAGGTTGGTGTGTGACACGCGAGGTAAGTTGTGGTCCTTCCGCAACAGGTGTATTGGCTAATAGGCATTGAAAACTCCGCGACCGCGCTCTGAGACACTGCATTTCGCGATCATGGGCATTGCAGAAGGCGTCGCGGTGTGACGCCTGAAGTGCAGGTCAGCCTTGTGGCCCGTCTCGGCCAAGCCGCAGAGCACTTCGGCACTAGGTCGCCGGAAAGCAACGCTTCGCCGTCGCGTAGTGCGAGAGAATCTGGTACCGTTTTCTACACCACATAAATAGGAGAGTGCGGTGGATGTCAGCGGTAAGAAGGCGGTCGTTGTCGGTGGAGCGTCTGGCATGGGCCGTGCCTCGGCCGAACTTCTCGCCGCAAAGGGGGCAGATGTTGCAATCCTGGACCGAGAGGGATCCGACGGCAAGGCGGTCGCCGATGCCCTCGGGGGCGCGTTCTACCCGGCGGACGTAACCGACTTCGTCGGCACCGAACTTGCGCTACAGGAGGCGGTCGACGGGCTGAACGGCCTGCACGTCATTGTCACCACCGCTGGCGGCGGCATCATCAAGCGAACTCTGTCCAAGTCGGGACCGCACGACCTCGAATCGTTCCAGGCCATCATCGATCTCAATCTGGTCGCGACCTTCAACATCAGTCGGTTGGCCGCGGCCCACATGGCGAAGAACGACCCAGAGGACGAAGAGCGTGGCGTCATCATCAACACTGCGTCCATCGCTGCTTTCGAGGGCCAGATCGGACAGATCGCCTACACCGCGGCGAAGGCCGGCATCGCGGGTATGTGCCTGACCATGGCGCGCGATCTCGGCTCGCTCGGGGTGCGGGTCTTGGCGATCGCGCCGAGCCTGTTCTTGACTGGGATCACGAGCGTGATTACCGAGGAGATGGCGGCGCCGCTGGTAAAGGATGCCGCCTTTCCCAAGCGCATGGGCCGACCCGAGGAGTATGCGAAGTTGGTCGCGGGGATCGTGGACAACCCGATGCTCAACGGTCAGTGCATCCGTCTGGACGCAGGACAACGGTTCGCGCCCAAGTAGGTGGGCCGTCCGGGGCCGAATTCCATTGCTAGCCTTCGAAAGTGCTGCATCTCGGCCAAGTAGTGGTCGGGTGACCGGTCAGGACGAGATGCGTTCCACATGGACGGGCACCGCGGTGACACTGGGCTGGCCCGTCAACAGATCGGGTGCGGGATCGGTCAGGCGATTCACGTTCTGACTATGCCATCCGTGGGCGATCCAGACGGTTTCGCGCGCCATTGACGAATCGATGAGGACCTCGCCGATGACCTCGCCTCGTCCGGTGTGAACGCGCACCCGATCTCCGGTTTCGATCTTGCGTGCGTGCGCCACGTCGGGACTGATCCGGATGCGAGGAGCCTTGCCTCGATAACCTCCTCTGGGTCCGCACAGGTGAGTCGGGTGATTGCGTACCTCAGCTCTCGGTCGGTCACCGTATCGGGATCGAGGCCAGGGATGACCGACAAGACATCAAAACCCATGCGAGAACCCAACTCTGAAAGAAGTTGCTACACATGTCGGCGCTGCGCGCCGGGTTCGACGATCGCCGTCGAGAGGTAGGCCCGTTCGAATCCGTGTTGCGGCAGGAACCGCATGTCGTTGCGTTCGGATTGCCAGGTGCACGGTACGACGTGCGTGGCGATCTCCGTCAGCTCCCACTGGAGGGATGTCGACCACGAGAGCACCTCGAGATTTGGGCGAGAGCTCAGCAGGAATGAAGACGACGATCGGCGCGCATCGGTGCCGGCGTCGTTGCGGGACGCGGACGTGGTGCTCGATCGCTTCGTTGAGATGCGTTACAGCCTGCAGGTGAACGAGTTGCGGATTCCAGCCCCTTCCGGACCGTACGGGCAGGCCGAGATCGATGAGCTGATCCGCCGTTTCGAGGGGGAGTACGAGCTGCTGTTCGGTCGCGGAAGCGGCTACCCAGCCGCCGGCTTCAGGATCACCAGTCTGCGGGTGATCGCGAGCTCCAGTGTCACCGAGCACGAGTTCGTCGCCTCGGACGCCGTCGAGGTGGTCGAGGTCGAGCCCGCGAGTCACCGCGACGTCGTGTGGTACGAGGTGGACTCCACACCGAGACGTACGCCGTTCTACGACGGCGGCCGATTGAAGCCGGGGGACGTGTGGAAGGCCCGGCAATCATCGAGTTCGTCGACACCACGGTCGTCCTTCGAGGGCGCCAGCGCGCCACCGTCGATGCCCGCAGCAGCATCGTCATCGAGCCGTGCGAATGAGCACGCGTCCTCGCACCCCGCCCGCGTATACACACCTATTTGGAGGAGACTTACCATGACCGTCGGATTGTTACAAGATCGAGTGCTTGCGATCACCGGCGCCGAAGGATGAGGGAGTCGCGAGGCTTCGACCGTCTGGTCGGTCTAACGTAACGCAATGGCATGGCCTGGGCCGAGGTCTCGAGGCCGTGCCGCTCATGGTGATCGGCTGCTCGGACGCGAGTGCTTCGCTCGTCAGGCCGCGCTGGATCGCGCTGGATTCGGCCACCGCGTGATTCCGCACGGCCCGAACTGCACGTCCTCGTCGTGGTCGAGGGGCCCGGCGGCGCGAGGGTGCGCTAGTATTCGTACCGTGTACAAATGCGGTATCGGCGGTTCGTCGGGCATCGTGATCGACGCCGACATGTCACCGGAACAACAGCTCCTGCGTGATTCGACTGCACGGTTCATCGACGACGTGTGTCCTATGTCCACCTTGCGTGAGTTCGCCGAGGAGGCGGTGAAGTTGCCTGCCGGCTATCTGGCGAAGGCCGCCGAGCTGGGCTGGTTCGCGATGTTGGCGCCAGATGAGTACGGCGGCGGCGCAGTTTCCGGTGATGGCCTCGTCGACGCGGCACTGCTGTCCGAGATTCGTGGTTCGCGAGTCCAGCCAGGACCATTCGTGCCGATGAACTCGGTGGCGTACGCGCTCTCGCGCAGTGGATCCGAACGCCATCGCGCCGACATACTTCCCGCGATCGTTGGGGGCGAGCACATTTCGGTGTGGGCACTCTCCGAGCCCGAGGCTGTACTGGCGGGCAGGGGAGGGGTGACGGCGCAACCAGCCAACAACGGTTATCGCCTGAATGGGGTGAAGTCGTTCGTTCAAGACGCCGACATCGCCCAGTCCTTCCTGCTCGACGTCGTCGTCGACGGCTGGCCACGTCAGGTGTTGCTAGACGCCAGTGCCGATGGCGTCACCGTGCATCCGCGGAGGTCTCTCGACGTCTCGATGCGGATGGGACGGTTGGAGATTCATGGTGCACACGTGTCCGATGACGATTTCGTCGGCACCGCAGAATCTGCAGTCCCCGACATCAACGCCCAGCTCGACGTGGCGGCCGTATTGTGCGTGGCCGAAACGGTTGGCGCGATGAACCGGCTGTTCGAAATCACCGTGCAGTACGCGGGTGATCGTGTCGCCTTCGGGCGCCCCATCGGATCCTTCCAGGCCGTGAAGCACCAACTTGCCGATATGAGCCTGCAATTGGAGCTCAGCAGAGCGTCCGCGGCCGCGGCAGCCACCGCAGCATCGGCAGCGATCGGCGGGGGTTCGCGCAACGAGGCATCGATGATCGTCAGCGCGGCAAAGGCGTTCGTCGGTGATGCGTCCAATCAGATCTCCCAAGGCTGTTTCCAGGTCTTCGGTGGGATCGGGTTCACATGGGAGCACGATCTTCACCTGTACATGCGGCGGGCCAGTGTGAACGAAGTGCTCTACGGGACCCCCACTTGGCACCGTGAGCGGATCGTCACACTGGGTGAGGCAAGCGGGTGCGCCGGGAGTGAGGGGCGAGAATGAACCACATCGGGCTCGACGAATATCGTGACGAAGCCAGGCAATGGATTCGAAGCAATCTGCCACGGGCCCAACGGATTATGCCCGGTGAGCGCGGCGGTGAAAGCGATGAGGCTGTCGCCGCATTTCGAGAATCCCAAGGCCGCCTCTACGACGCCGGCTGGGCCGGCATCGACATACCTGCCGAGTACGGCGGTCAGGGATTGTCGCAGGCGCATGCGGCGGTCTTTGCAGAAGAAGCCCACGATTACATGCTGCCCGATCTAGGGGTCCTGACGCTGGTCACGTTCGGCATCGTGTTGCCGTCCATTCTCGCGACTTGTACCGAATCGTTCAAGCAGCGGCACATCCCCCGGATTCTCGCTGGACGAGAGTTGTGGTGTCAGCTGCTTTCTGAACCAGGGGCCGGGTCCGATCTTGCCGGGATACTCACCAAGGCAACTCGAGACGGCGACACCTGGACGATCAACGGCACCAAGATCTGGAGTAGCGGAGCGAGGTATGCCGACTACGGGGTGTGCATCACTCGAACGGACTGGGACGTGCCCAAGCACGACGGTTTGACCTGGTTTGCCATGCCACTCAAGGCTGAGGGCGTCGTAGTCCGGCCCATCCGAGAAATAAACGGTGGGTGGGAGTTTTGCGAGGTCTTCATGGACGACGTCACCGTCGCCGGCGATGAAGTGTTGGGCGAAGTCAACGAAGGGTGGTCGTTCACGCATACGATGCTCGTGTTCGAGCGTGGAGCGCTGCGTGGAGATCGCACTGAACTGCCAAAGGACCTTGCACCGGATCTTCTCGAAATTGCCAGGAGCCGAGGAACTCTCGACGACAGCCACGTTCGTCAGCTCATCGGGACTGCGCACGTGTACGACGTAGTACGCGCGGCGCTGACGATCCGCGTCGAGAAGGTGATGCGTGCGGGTGCGGGCGGCGGGAACCTCGCCTCATACGTGAAGCTGGCCAAGGGCGTCTACGATCCCCTAAGAGCCAGAATCGGCATGGAGCTTGCCGCCGATAGCGCTGTTTGCTTCGCTGAAGGGGATGCGGGCTCGGCGATGTCGCTTGACTACCTCAATTGTCGAATTCATTCGATCTCTGGCGGTAGCAATGAGATGCAGCGTAACGGCATCGCCGAACGGGCGCTCGGATTACCGCGAGAATTGAATGTCGAGAAGGGCAAGCCATTCCGGCAGGTACAGGCGGATGCCCGAAAGTGGTGACCGTTGGACCCCGACCGAGCATACGAGCGGCGCACTCGGCGTAGCTCGAGTGACCGTCCGGTCAGCGGTCGCCTTGCGCGGCCGCTCGGCGCTCGATGAGATCGGCGAGGTCGCGCTTGCTGACCTTCGTCGATGGCGTCAGCGGTACTTCGTCCCGGGAACCAAGAAAGACGATCACCTTCGGCACCTTGTAGGGTGAAAGGCGTTCGCGCAATGATTCTTTGATCTCTTCGCCGGTGAGTGTCGCGCCGTCGATACGGATCACCGCGGCGGCGACGACTTGGCCGCGACGGTCATCTGGAAGACCCACGACATGAGCGGCGTCGACATCAGCGAGCGCTTCGAGCTCGCGTTCGACTTCATGAGGCGACACGTTGGCGCCAGAAGTCTTGATCATGTCACCCTTGCGTCCGATGAATCGAAGACGTCCATGGTGGCGAATCGCCAGATCGCCGGTGCGATAGAACCCAGAGTCGTCGAACGCCTTCGTACGGAATATTTTGTTCAAGCGAAGGGTCGACGTCGGACCCCTGACCAAGAGTTCGCCGGGCACACCGTCGGCGACATCGACGTCGTTTTCGTCGACGAGCCGGACCTGAAAACCCGGCTGAAATTCGTCGAGGGGTGCGGCGATCGGGTACGGTTCTGACGGGAATTCGGTACCCCAGGCATACATCCCGAACGTCTCCGTCATGCCAAGCGACGGAACCAATTTGAGGCCCGCCGGCAGCGCAGGCGAGTTGGATCCCGCCGGCGGCTTGCCGATCGGATTCGAGGTCGAGCCCCATGTGGACCGCTGTGTGCACCGCGTCAGGCCGCCGACCGCCATGGTGGGAAAGAGTGACATGACCAACCCGCCCACCCAGAAGAACGGCATGGTCACGTCGGTCGTCGTGGATGCGGTGAAACCGAACATCTCTCCGAAGTAATGAGCCTTCGTCAAGATCGCTCTGTGGCTGAATACCGCGCCCTTGGGCTCTGCACTCTGGCCGGAGGTGTAGATGCAGAGCGCTTCGTCGTCTGCGTGGATCTCACACTCGGCGTTGTCGAGAACCTCTGTCCATAGTGGATCCGCGCCGGCGCCGGCGATCCACGCTGCATCACGCGCCCACGGCGGCCCCGGCTCATCGAATACGATCGACCTCAGGAATGGTGCTTCAGGAAGCGCCAATTCGGTACCGCGAGAGGACAACCCCGGGAACGCGGCGCCAATCACCTCTCCGAAATCACGCTCTAGGAACGATTTCTGGGCGATGAGCATGTGTAAGTCCGCATGCCTCGCGACGCGCGCGAGTTCGGCAGGCCGTAGGAACGTGCTCAGCGGAATACACAGCGCGCCAACCCTGGAGACGGCCGCCCACCAGGTCACCCAGCCTGTGCCGTTTCCGAATAACAGACCTACGCGAGTGCCTTTGCCGACCCCTCTTGCGAGTAGCCCGCGAGCCAGCGCGCGCGATGCAGTGTCGAGTTCGGCGAAGGACACCGAGTTGCCTTCGTCGGAGACGGCCGGGCTGAGGCCGTAATGCGCCGAAAGATCGCGCAACCATGCCGGAATGGTGGCTGCATCGTCGGCGGTGACGTCGGACAAACTCGATCCTTCCCGCGGAGGAGTCAACTGCACCGAAGTCTATTGCGCGTGGCGTCGGGCATACGGCTGATCGCACTCCGCCATTCGGAGTCCTTACCCTCTTCGCCGGCTCGGGCAACCGAGACACCCGTGCGACATTCGATCAACCACGGAGCGTCTCTGCCGGCACGTCGAAACCGGTCGCGGTAACGCCCTACGAGACTGACGTTGACGTGGCCGTCGGCGTCGCGCCCGATGACCTGGAAGTCGGTTTCCGCCGTCGCATGGTCACCGTCGACCTCGATGATCGGATTGGAGCTGATGTGGACCGAACGGGGTTCGAGAAATAGGCTGCCCTCATGGGGCCACGACGTGAGCGTGGTGCGAAAGATGCGCGAGAAGAATTCGTGAATGTGTTCGCGGCCTACGATCACGTTCCCGAATACCTGAAAGGTCGCGTTCTCGTCGAACAACAGGGCGATCGCGTCGAAGTCACCGTTGTCGTTGTAGCGCATGTACCGTTCGATCACCTCGCGGATCTCGAGCTTGTCCGTCCAGACTGTGTCGTCGGTCATCGTCAACTCCTTCGGTTCACCGCCGCCGCAACAACATTGCCGTGGTACCGCTGTTTGCGGCTCCCACCCCGACGGCAGCAAGCGCGGCACCGTCGACTTGGCGATCGCCGGCTTGGCCTCGAATCTGCAAGCAGGCCTCGTGCAGATGCCCGAAACCGTGCAGGCGCCCTCCGGACAACTGGCCACCGCCGGTATTGATCGGTAGCTGGCCACCGAGGGAGATCCGTGTCGGATCTCCGATCCATTCGCCTGATTCGCCAACCTCGCAGAAACCGAAATCCTCCAGCCAGCACAGGACGAAGACGGCGAATCCGTCATAGAGCGAGGCGACGTCGACGTCCTCGACTCCAAAATCGGTGCGGTCCCAGATCGTCGACCATCTTGAGCTGATCCGGGTGATGTCCTCGCCGGACTCCCACGTGTGCCGGTCGTGGTGGGCGCAGTCCAGGGCTTCCACCGTGATCGCGGGATGGTCGAGCGCCTCGGCATGTTCGGCTCGCGAGATCACGAACGCCGTCGCCCCGTCGCATGGAACGTCGCAGTCGTACATGCAGAGCGGGTCGGACACCATCCGGGCGCCGAGGTAGTCCTGGATGTCCATGGGGTCGGTGTAGATGGCGGATGGATTCAGCTTTGCGTGGGCACGCTGAGTGATCGCGATCGACCCGAGTTGTTCGCGGGTGAGGCCGTAGCGTTCCATTCGCGCCCGCACTTGCAGCCCAGCCATGTTGGCCGCCGTGGCGCCGAACGGTAGCTGCCACGACATCAGGCCAGTCGGGCGGCCTCCGCCCGCTCCGTAGCCCTTGCGGCGTCCAGTTCCCTGCGCGGTCCCCTCCCAGATGCTTCGCCAGCACAACACGTGGTTGGCCAGTCCTCCTGCCACGGCGAGCATCCCGGCGACGACCGCGCCGAGCTGACCCGGTGACTCGACACCGCCAGCGACCCAACTCGGTTTGATCCCGAGTGCGTCGTGAATGTCCCGAAGCGACGCACCTGAGAAGCCGAGACCGGCTTGCGATGGTCCGGGGTACGTCGTCAGACCGTCGATGTCGGCAAGGGTCAAACCGGCATCGTTGACTGCGGCGATGCACGCATCCGCGGTGAGCCGCAACGGTTCGCAGCCAAGTCGCCTACCGATCGCCGACTGTCCGACACCGCTGATGATCACCTTGTCGGTGAGTGGATTAGACATCAGATCTCCGGTTCGAACAATGGGATGAAGATCTCGCCGTCGCCGGGTTCGAAGACCACCCGAACGGGCATGTTCGCGGTGACGTCGTCGGGGTCGACGTTGATCAGGTTGGTGACGATCCGGACGCGGTGATCCTCGATCGGGGTCACGAACGCGACGATGTAGGGGGGCGTCAGGCCTGGCACCCACGGATGGATGTTCACGGTCCAGGATTCGACCCGACCACGCCCGCTCACCGCGACGAACTCCGTCTCTCCGTGGTCATGCGGACACACGAGCGTCGGAGGGTGAATGAGGCGCTCGCAGGACAGGCACCGCTGCAGTTTCAGGACACCGTTGGCGCCAGACGTCCAAAACGGTGTCGTCAACTCGTCGAGTCCCGGAAGAATCCGAGAAGTTCCATCAGTCAACGGGCAACCTTCCCTGGCATGGCTTCAGGTCCTCCGAATCAACCTTGGCACGGTCTGTTTACCGAACACGCGCAGCCTAGTCCATGCATTCATTGCATAGATATTCCGATATTCGGCCCACCAGCGTGCGATCGTTAGCTGTGCTGGAAATGTGGTGGACTTTCTAACGGACGTTCTCGGCCTGTGCCCGACTGAGGCGGCCAACTCTCCTCAAAGCGCTAATACTATGCATTAATATAGACGATTGTGACGTCGATCTCGGTAGCGGAGCAGCTTGCCAAGGCCAACCTTCCCCCGGCGCGGATGTTCGTCAACGGGGAGTGGGTCGACGGATGCGCCGCGACCATCGAGCACGTCCATCCGGCGACCGGCGAAACGGTCTTCCATTCGCCCGAAGCCGATGACACTGTCGTCGACGCCGCCGTCGCGGCAGCCCGCACGGCCTTCGACGACGGGCCCTGGCCGCGGTTGGCCGCGCGTGACCGAGCCCGCTACCTGTACAGAATCGCAGAACTCATCAGGGCCGACGCGAACAATCTCAATGCGCTGCTGTCGCTCGACAATTCCACCCCGGCGTCATTCGTCGGCTTCTACCAGGTGGGTGCGGAGTATCCCGCTGACCTGTTCGACATCAACGCCGGCTGGATCGACAAGATCACCGGAGAGACCTTTCCGCGCTGGGAGCCCAACCAACCGTTCGTCTTCAGCACCCACGAACCGGTCGGGGTCGTCGCGATCATCACACCGTGGAATGCCCCAATGACGCTCTTCGCTCAGAAGATTGCTCCAGCACTGGCGGCCGGCTGCACTGTCGTGGCAAAGCCGTCGGAGCTCGCGCCGCTGACTAGTTTGCGGCTGGCAGAACTCATCACGCAGGCCGACCTACCCGCCGGCGTATTCAACGTGGTCACCGGTAGGGGTGACCCGGTCGGTACGGCGCTGGTCGCGGATCCGCGCGTGGACAAGGTGTCGTTCACGGGTAGCCGGGCGGTCGGCGCTTCGATAGCGTCGACCGTAGGATCTCGGATCGGCCGAGTGTCACTGGAACTGGGCGGGAAGAGCCCGGCGGTGGTGTTCGATGACGCCGATCTGGGGCTGGCCGCCGGTTTGACGGCAGGCAATGCATTCATTGGGTTGTCGGGTCAGGTCTGCGTGACCCAGTCGCGGGTGCTGGTCCACCGGTCGGTGCTCGAGGACATGACGAACAACCTGGTCGCCTTCGCACGCGCCGCATCGTTCGGAGACCCCTTCGATCTCGCCGTGTCGGCCGCACCGATGATCAGTCGACCACACATGGAGCGTGTGCTCGCGCACATCACCAGGGCGGTTGACGAAGGAGCGACGGTGTTGACGGGTGGGGGCCGGGCGGCGAACGTCTCGGAGAGTGGAAACTTCGTCGCACCAACGGTCTTGATCGATGTCGACAATGCGATGTCGATTGCACGCGACGAGGTCTTCGGTCCCGTTGTCTGCATCATCCCGTTCGACGACGAAGAACAGGCGATCCGGTTGGCCAACGATACCCAGTACGGACTCGGGGCGGCGGTGTACACCAAGGACATGAGCCGAGCGTTACGCGTCAGTTCGAGGTTGCGCGCGGGAAACGTCGGAGTGAACACCTGGACGCTACCCGCGAACGCCCCGTTCGGTGGGATGAAGCAGTCGGGCCTTGGCCGAGAGAACGGGCGTGACGGAATCATGGAGTACCTCGAAACCAAGACGACTTTCATGGCGTGAGTCTCCTTGGCAATCAGCGCGCCGCCACACAACTCGATCTGGAGGATTAATGCAACGTCTGAGAGGCAAAGTCGCCGCAATCACGGGAGCGGCACGCGGCCAAGGGCGAAGTCATGCCGTCCATCTCGCAGACGAAGGCGCCGACATCATCGCCCTGGACATCTGTGGTGACATCGAAACCAACGGCTACGCTCTGGCGACACGGGCCGACCTCGACGAAACGGTCGAGCTCGTCGAAAAGGCCGGCCGCCGAGCTATTTCCGCGGTCGTTGACGTCCGGGACCGGACCGCGCTCAAGATGGCGATCGACGACGCGGTCGCCCAATTCGGTGGCCTACACGTCGTAGTTGCCAACGCGGGAATTTGCCCGCTGGGCCCGGATGTACCAGCGGCGGGGTTCGCGGATGCGTTCGACGTCGACTTCATGGGCGTCGTCAACACGGTCCACGTGGGGTTGGCCCATCTGGAGTCGGGGGCATCGGTCATCGTCACCGGGTCCATTGCGGGCTTGCTCGACATGAAGGACATGGCCAGCGGTGCGGGCCTGCAGGGCCTGGGCGGTGCCGGATATGCGCTAGCCAAGAAGATGCTGCGCGAGTACACGAAGGGTTTGGCACTCAGTCTTGGACCTCAGCAGATTCGGATCAACACGATTCACCCGACGAACGTCAACACCGACATGATGCACAACATGCCGATGTACCGCACGTTTCGGCCGGACCTGGCAGAACCCACGCGCGAAGATGCGGAGTTGGTGTTCCCCTTGATGCAGGCGATGCCCATCCCCTATGTCGAGCCGGAAGACATATCCCATCTCGTGGTGTATCTCGCCTCGGACGAATCACGTTATGTCACAGGCCAACAGATCTTCGTGGACGGCGGCGCAGGTCTGAAGTTGGGCGTCTAGCGCCGATTCCCCGGCCCGACGGCGGCGAGGTGTTGACCCAGCCTCACACCCGGATCGGCACACGGGCGGGACCGCGTACCGAATTGGTGTGAACATACTCGACGGCGGCCTCGTCCACCTCCCATGAGGGAAACCGCACCAACGTCTCCTCCAAGGCTACTCTGGCCTCCAAGCGCGCCAGTGCTGCGCCAAGGCAGAAGTGGGCACCGTGCCCAAAGCTTATGTGGCGGATGCCTTTCCGTTCGACGTCGAACACGTCCGGGTTGTCGTATTGACGCTCATCTCTACCCGCTGATCCGGTCAACAGTGCCACCTTGGATCCCGCTGGAATGGTCGTGCCGTGGAATGTCGCATCTCGAGTGCAGTATCGCCCCTGCACCGGCGAGGGTGCCTCGTACCGCAGAATCTCTTCGACCGCGTTGCCGATCAGGTGGGGATCGGCCACCAGCTTCGCCCGTTGGTCGGGATGACGGGCAAGGGTCAGAGCCGCCGATCCGAGCAGGCGGGCGACCGTCTCGTTGCCGGCGAGGTTGACCAACGCGATGAACACCAAGAGCTCACCGTCGTCCAACCGGCGCGTTTCGCGGCCATCTTGAACCAAGTCCGCGACCATCAGATCGCTGACGACGTCGTCGGTCGGCTCGGACCGGCGCAGTTGAACCTGCTGGTGGTAGTAGCTCATCAGCTTGATGTGGGTCTCGTGGCCGTGCGCGGACAGTTCGGCGCTGCCCTCGTCGCGGTGGATCTGCGCGTCAGACCATTCTCTGAGGTTGTCGTGATCTCGTTCGGGAAAGCCGAGCAGTGAACTGATCACCATGACGGGCAGCTTCATCGAGAAGTCTCGGACGTAGTCGAAGCCGTCCGTACCCACCAACGCATCCAGATAACCGCGAGATAGTTGCCGGACGCGGTCTTCGAGCTTGGCCACGGTGCTACGGAAGAAGGTGCGATTCACCATCTTTCGCATGGCCGTATGGTCGGGCGGGTCCATCATGATCATCGCACGCGGTGGGTCCAAGGGATCCGGGCTGATCGCGTCGAGTGTCACTCCGTGCGCTGACGAGAAGACCTCGGGTGTCAAAGACGCTTCGACGACGTCGGTGAAGCGACTCAGCGCATAGAAGTCGTACTCGTCGTTGTGGTAGACGGGTGCTTCGTCGCGCAGGCGCGCCCACACGCCGAAGGGGTCTCTGTGCAGTGACCGATCGAAGGGGTCCCAACGCAGACCTGCGGCGGTCATCGGTTCCATCCCGTCGAGCCCGGGACGCGATCTGCGGCAGCACAATGCAACGCATTCGAAGAAGAATTGCACGACGTCGTGAAGGGCAACTCAGTTGGCACGTGGTTGGTCGTCATCAGTTCGTCCCCGACGCATCGGCGGCGTAGTCGACTTGCCAGTGCTTGATTCCATTGAGGAAGCCGGACCGTAACCGTTCGGGTCGTGCTCGCGCCGTCAAATGGGGGATTTCGTCGGCGATTGCGTTGAACATCAAGTCCACCGTCATGCGCGCCAAGCTGGCGCCCACGCAGTAGTGGGCGCCCGTTCCGCCGAAGCTGACGTGCGGGTTGGGGTCGCGCATGACGTCGAAGCTGAAGGGGTCATCGAAGACGTCTTCGTCGAAGTTGGCCGAACGGTAGAACATCACGACCCGTTGTCCCGCCTCGATCCTCACCCCGGACAGATCGTAGGGCACCATGGCGGTGCGCTGGAACGACGTGACCGGGGTTGCCCATCGGATGATCTCGTCAGCCGCGGTGGCTGGTCGTTTCGCCTTGAAGAGTTCCCACTGATCGGGGAAATCGGTGAACGCCATCATGCCCTGGGTGATCGAGTTGCGCGTCGTTTCGTTACCCGCTACCGCCAGCATCACGACGAATAGACCCAATTCGGTGTCGTTGAGACTGCCACCATCCCCGGCTCGCATCAGCGTGGACACTAGATCATCACCACCGCGGCCCGATCGATCGGAGGCCAACTGCATCGTGTAGCTGATCAGTTCGACGGACGAGTTGACGGGATCGTGATCGGCAAACTCGGGGTCCTGGTCGCTGACCATTTGGTTGGACCAGTGGAAGAGTTTCATCCGATCTCGTTGCGGCACTCCAAGAAGGCCGGCGATAGCCTGTAGAGGCAGCTCGCACGCAACCTGTTCGACGAAGTCTCCTGAACCAGCGGCGCGGGCAGCGCGCGCGACGTCGCGCGAACGACGTGTCAGCTCGGCGCGGAGCCGCTCGATCATCCGCGGTGTGAATGCCCGCGAGACGATCTTGCGTAATCGGGTGTGGTCGGGCGGATCCTGGTTGAGCATCGTGATCCTGCCCCGCTCGACGGCTTCTTTCACCCTGCCCGGAGAATAGCTCGGCAGTGCACTGTTTTCCCTACTAGAGAAGACCTCGCTACGGATCGATATCTCTTTAACGTCACGGTGTTTGGTCACCACCCAAAAGCCGCCATCATCGAAACCCGCGTCGCCAAGGGGTTGTTGGTTCCACCAGATGGGGGCCACCCTGCGCAATTCGGCTAGTTCGTCGACCGGCAGTCGCTCGGCATAGATGTCGGGATCGGTGAAGTCGAAGCCCGCGGGGATGTTCGGTTTCCGTGTCAACGCGCGTCCTCGAGTGGTGTACGGAGCAAGCCGTGCCGAAGGGTCGAACTGTCAGAAATGCTGAGGTGCACGGGCATTGCGTCTGCTAGATGGTCACTGGACCGCGGACGCTCTGCCGATCGATGTCGTCGGTCGCATTACCGGATGCCAACGCATCCTTGCGGATAAGGTAGGTGAGCTGCTTTGCGCAGAACGGAGCGGTGATGATCGGGCAGACTGCCCACGGAATGTTGATGACGATGATCTTGAGCCAGAAGCCGAGCTGCCCTTGTTCGAGGTGCACCATGCCAGCCCGAAACTCCGAGGCGTAGTAGACCACGCAGATCGCCACCATTAGCGATACCGCGAAGAAGCCCCACCACAGCGCGTTGATGCGCGTGCGATCGTTCGTACCGGCCCCCATCAACCGCAGCCAGCTGATGAGCATGATCACCCCGCCGGTGATGGCGACGACCTCCATGCCCCACAGTGACGCGTCACTTTGCAGATACCGGACGTCGGCCAATCCGTAGAAGGACCAGTAAAACCCCCACGGATCGTCGTAGGTGAAGTTCATCCAACCCAACAGATCTCCGATCAGCCATGGCACTTCCCAGACCAGTTCACTGCCGATGGCAGTGACGGGAAACCACACCATCAGGAACTCGTACGACTTCTCCAGCGTCGTGCGGTTCTCCCCGGGCGCATCCCACCAAGCGGCCAGAAGCGGCGCAATGATCGGGACGCACATCAGGGCAGTCATGACGTAACCGGTCGGCTCCATCGGCCAAACTCCGAAGCCCACCATCAATACGCAGACGAACATCAACATGGCGGCGCCCAGCGCACTCCACCCGTAGACCCGCTTCCTGTGCGCAGCGATCGGCCGGTTGAAGTCGTGCTGTTGGTCAGTGCTCATCGGTGTGCCTGCTTTCGGGCCGTACGACCTTCTGCAATCAGCTATAGGAAACAAATGATCAAACTATTGAGAGAGGGTAGCAACGTCGCGTCGTGGATAGCAAGGAGGTCGCCGTGTGGCCGCCCGACAGCGTAGGTCAGCGTCGTCTTTCTTCGACCAAGCCGGATGGGCGAGGCGCCAGCGTCAGATGTGGGATGAAACTGCTCTTGCCGCAACGGATGACGGCATCGATGACCTCGGTCAGGTGGTCGGCATCGACAAGGCCACCTTGCATGTAACCGTGCTCGAGCCAGTGCTTCAGCGCGGTGTCGAGGACTGCCGGATCCCAACTCTCATTGAACTCCGTACGCGAATCGCCTTCGCCGCCAGAACTGTCTCCGACCGCGATGCTCGTGAAGCCGATCGACGGGTGCTCGATGCGCCATGCCTCGACCAGTTTGTCCAATGCCGCCTTGCTGACCGCATATGCACCGAGCATCGGCCACGGCGTCGTGAACGATGCGCTCAGTGACGACAGGTAGACGGCACAACCCGCCGTCGCTGCGAGGTGGGGAGCAGCCGCCGCGGTGATGAGTGACGCACCTGTTACGTTGACGGCGAACAGTCGCGCCCACTGGGCGGCGGTGACATCGGACAGCGATGCGAGAACGCCGATGCCGCTGCCGTATATGAGCGTGTCAAGCCCGCCGAGGGTGTCGGTGGCTTCGGTAATCGCTCGTACGCAGGAGACTGGTTCGGTGACGTCACATACCACGGCGGTGGCGCCGTTGCCTGCCTCCGCGGCCGCCGAGACCAGCCGATCTCGCCGGCGCGCGAGCAGCGCAACTCGATGGCCACGTTGGGCGAGGCCGACACCCATGCATCGGCCAAGACCACTCGATGCGCCGACGACTACTATTCGCATGTTCGAGACCTCCGCGTGTCTCACGTGATGGGTTGTGCACCTTGGCATTTGCCCGTGTAGTCGACCTGCCAGTGCTTGATGCCGTTGATCAATCCGGCTCTAAGCCGCTCGGGTTTGGCCAGCGGTTTGAGATCCGGAATGTGGTCGGCGATGGCATTGAGCATCAGATCGACCGTCATCCGAGCAAGGTTGGCGCCCAGACAGTAATGGGCACCGGTGCCGCCGAAGCTGACGTGCGGGTTGGGGTCGCGCATGATGTTGAAGGTGAAGGGGTCGTCGAAGACGTCTTCGTCGAAGTTGGCCGAACGGTAGAACATCACCACCCGCTGTCCCGTCTTGATCGTCACGCCCGACAGTTCGTAGTCACGCAGGGCGGTGCGCTGGAACGAGTTGACGGGCGTGGCCCAGCGGATGACTTCGTCGGCCGCAGTCGGCGGACGCTGCGCCTTGAACAACTCCCACTGCTCGGGAAAGTCGATGAACGCCATCATGCCCTGAGTGATGGAGTTGCGACTGGTCTCGCTGCCTGCCACCGCTAGCAGGATCACGAAGAACGCGAACTCGTCATCGGAGAGCTTGTGACCTTCCGCGTCACCCCGCAGAAGTGTTTGGATGATGTCGTCCTTCGGACTCTCGCTGCGCGCGGCGGCCATTTGCATGGCATACATCACGATCTCCGTCGACGCGGTGATGGCGTCGTTGTCTGCGAATTCCGGGTCCTGATCGCCGACCATCTGATTCGACCAGTCGAAGACCTTCATGCGATCTTCTTCCGGTAGGCCCAACAATCCGGCGATGGCCTGCAGCGGCAGCTCACAAGCGACTTGCTCGACGAAGTCGCCCGAATCCGCTTCTGCTGCCGCCTTGGCGATCTCTTGAGCGCGTTGCCCGAGTTCGCCTCGTAGTTTCTCCATCGCGCGGGGGGTGAATGCCCTCGAGACGATCTTGCGGAGGCGGGTGTGCGTCGGGGCATCCTGGTTGGTCATGACGAACTTGCCGCGCTCGACGGACTCCTTGACGGTGCCGGGTGCGAAGCAGGGCATCGAACCCTTTTCGTAAGACGAGAACACGTCGCTTCGGATCGAGACTTCCTTGACGTCCTTGTGCTTGGTGAGGGCCCAGTAGCCACCGTCGTCGAACCCGACGTCACCCAGCGGTTGTTCGCACCACCAGATCGGAGCTGCTCGGCGCAACTCGGCGAATTCCTCGATGGGCAGGCGTTCGGCGTAGATGCCGGCGTCGGTGGCGTCGAAACCCGGTGGGATTTTCGGTTCTGCCATTGGGTGTCTTTCCTCTTTGCTCGCTCAACGGTGCGGGCAATCGGTACCCGCGGGAGTCGGTGGCGGTGGTGCGCAAGCCAGCCTGGATGATAGGTCAATAGTGTTATCCTGTATATGTTATAGACGATGATCCCCTCGCCGTGAAGGAGTATTCGATGACCGCGACGGCGCCGTCAGTGGCGGTGGACACCGGTAAGATCTCCGCAGACAGCCACGTCAACGAGCCGCGGGAATTGTGGAGTGAGAACCTGCCCGCGTCGATGCGCGCGCAAGCCATGAAAGGGATTCAGGCCGGCGACGACGGCAACTGGTCGTTGATCCTCGAAGGTCAGCACGTGGCCAAGGCTGGCGAGGACGAGGCGCATCGGCTCCTGATGCTTGATCCGCGGCACCGCTACGAGATCATGCGTCACGAGGGAGTCGCGGGCGAGTGCATCTTCCCCACGATCGGGCTGTACGTGTGGATGCTCGACGACCGTGCAGGCGGCGAAGCGTCGTGTCGGGTCTACAACGAATTCGTCTCGGACGGGCTCGGTCGTGACCCGAGGTTCAAATGCGCAGGCGTGGTGCCGGTGTGGTCGTTGGAGGGAGCCCTGGCCGAAGTCCAATTCATCGTCGATGCGGGGTTGGGCGCCGTGATGTTGCCGACGGTGTCGCGTCCAGGCCCAGGTTGGAACCACCCGCAATGGGAGCCGCTCTGGTCGGCCATCGAAGAAACCGGCCTGCCCGTCGTGATGCATCAGGGCACCGGTCACTCGATGCAGTATCACCGTGGACCCGGCGCCGCCGTTGCCAGCCTGTTGGCTACTCAGAGCGAAGCGCCGCGCGCGGCAGCACTGCTCGCGACATCGGGTGTACTGGCGAACCATCCGCGGCTGCACGTCGTGTTCGTTGAGTACAATGCGGCCTGGCTCGGGTGGGTGATGCAGACCATCGATTTCTATACGACATCGTTCCTGCGGTACGGCGTCAGTCACGGCGGCAAGCCATGGATCAATCCGGTGCTTCCGGAGCCGCCGAGTTTCTACATCCGTCGCCAAATACACGCGACGTTCCAAGACGATCCAGTAGCGCTGCACAACATCCCGTTCACCGGGGCCCAGTGCATCCTCTGGGGAAACGACTATCCCCACGAGGAGGGTACTTACCCCCACTCACGTGACATCGTCAAGCGCCTGACTGCCGACTTGAACCTTGACCCCGATGTTGCGGCGCAGGTGTTCTCGACAAACGCCGCTCGCTTGTTCAACTTCGATGAGAACGTGCTCAGTCAACCCATCCCAACCCGCTAGTCGATCTGAGTGATCAGTTCTGGCCTCTACGAAGCGCTTTGCGCCTTGGTCAGTACTGGACAGGCGGATCGCCGCGCCCGATGAACATGGAGAACGATGTCCAAACCGGTTATCACAGCTGCCGTTCGAACGGCAATAGGGACCGCGTACAAGGGTTCCCTCGCCAATGTCGCGTCCGAGGAACTGGCCACGGCGGTCCTCGGCGAGGCGGTGCGACGTGCCGACCTCCCTGCGGATGCGATCGACGACGTGATCTTCGCTGAAAGCAATTACGGCGGTGGCGATCTCGCTAGATACGCCGCAGCGGCCATCGGAATGTTCAATGTGCCCGGGGTCGCGCTGAACCGGCATTGCGCAAGCGGGCTGACCGCCGTCGGAATGGCAGCCGCGCAGATCAAGTCGGACATGGAGTCAGTGATCGTGGCGGGCGGAGTTCAGTCACTGTCCACGGCTCCGATCATGAAATGGCGGATACCCGGCCCAGAGATTGCCTTCGAGGAGGGATGGATTCCGCCAACTCATGTCGCAACTGCCGATGCGCCGAATCTCGACATGTCGATCACCGTCGGATGGAATACCGCCCGGGCGATGGGAATCAGTCGCGAGGAGATGGACGCCTGGGCCCTGCGGTCACACCAGCGGGCGATCGAGGCGATCGATGCAGGCAAGTTCGTGGACGAGATCGTACCTTTGAAAGTCCAAGCGCCAGACGGCTCGACGTTCGAGTTCGCCGTCGACGAACATCCTCGTCGAAATAGCTCACTGGAGAAGCTGGCGTCGCTGAAGGTGCTGCACCCGGAGTTCGATGGATTTTCCATCACTGCCGGCAATTCGAGCGGTATCAATGACGCTGCATCGGCTCTGGTCGTCATGGGCGAGGACGCTGCCGCGCGCACCGGTGGGGAGGTACTGGCCACCGTTCGTGCATGGGCAGCTCACGCTGAGCATCCCAGGAACACGGGCATGGCCGCCGTCAACGTCATCCCGAAGGTGCTGGATCGGTGCGGGCTGAGTGTCTCCGACGTCTCGTTGTGGGAAATCAACGAAGCGTTCGCGTCGGTGCCGATCGCGGCGTGCCGGCAACTCGGCATCGACGAGGACTTGGTCAACACCAGTGGCAGCGGATGTAGCCTCGGCCATCCGATCGCGGCCTCCGGCGCTCGCATGCTGACCACGCTCATTCACGAGCTCCGTCGTACCGGCGGCGGAATTGGGTTGGCGGCCATGTGTGCTGGTGGTGGTCAAGGTGGCGCCGTGGTGATCGAGGTCTGAAGACGGGACACGAGCCCCAACGTCAGCCCGCGGCAGATTTTGGCAACGCGCCGTTGGGGTGCGCGAGTGCGACGGCGATGCTCTTGCCGATCGGACCGTGCTGATCGAACAAGGTGGCCGTGCCCACTGCGATTCCATCGGCACCCTCATGGTCTTCGGATGCCAGGCCGATGAATTCACCATCTGGCTGGCGGCTGAGCGTGACCGTGTAATCGACGTTGATGTGAGACAGTCCTGACGTGCTCCAGTGGGTGAGACCGTTGGTCACGTCCGCCGCAAGCGCGGCTCGGACGAACGAAGTCAGCTCAGTGCCGTCAACCACCGGGTGGGTTTCGCGTATCCACGCGAACTTTCGCGTCCGATCCTGTGCCCATACGATCTGCGGATCACCGAGGACGGCTGCATCGGCGTCCGCGCGGTAGCACCACATCTCGAAAGAGGGTTCTTGTCGTCCGTTTCCAGACTTCGGATCCGGGATCGAAGGCATCGTCGTCGATCGCGCGGCCCATACATCCCCAGGGGGCTGGTCTCCAGGCCGCAGGAATACCGAACTGGCCCTGGACACTAGTCGGCCGTCCTGCACGATTTCGGCGTCCACGACCGTGATGCGTTTTCCCCGTCGCGACGTGCGTGTCGTCAGGCGAACTGGTGCCATGGCTGCCGGTCGAAGCAGGTCCACTGTCAGCCGACATGGCCTTAGCATGCCGTCGTCGCACGCGTCCTCGACTGCCCAGGCGAGCAATCCGCCAACGGTGTGGCCGCTGATCGTGTCACCCCACGGCCCCTGCGCTACTGGCTGAGGAACGTAGTCGTCGTCAGCACGAACGAAGTAACCGTCCGAGTTCTCGGTTCTGTTCATGGCGGTCACCTTCGTTGCCCGCGGTCGCGCGGTGGCTGGGTCGGCGAGAATGTGCTCGTGGCTGGCAAGATCCGACGGGGGGCTGTTCGCAACCTATTGCTGCGTGCAACCTACTGGAGAAGATCGACGACCGACTTCGCCGGAATGACCGAATACAAATAGCGTCCGGAGGCCGCCAGGTAGTTTCGCCAGTGCTTCTCGGCGCCGGCCGCATCGCCGGCCTCGATCAGGTCGACGACTTTGCGGTGTGTGTCGATTCCCCTGAGAAGGCGGGCTCGTCCCTCGGCGGGGCTGCCTGCGTCGACGGCCGACGTGTACGCACTTTCCACGATCTCGTGCAACATGCCGGCCAATACGGCGAGAGTCACGTTTCCGGCAAGCTCCATGATCGTGTCATGGAAACGGACCGACGCCAACGCATTCTGCATCGGTCGGTCTGCCGCTTCCTCTTCCGCTGCGACTGCGGCCCGCAGCGCCGCGACGATCTTCTTGGTAGGCCGTTCCGCGAGCAGGCGCACGGCAGCAGGCTCTAGGACCATCCGGGCCTGCTGTACATCCTCGAAGGTGGCACCCCTCATTTGGAGCTGGAGCGCGGTGAATCGGGCCCCGACGGCGGGCTCGGGACGCTGTACTCTGGCTCCTCCGTTGGAGCCGCGCATGACCCTTATCAATCCTTCGGATTCCAGGACGCGAAACGCTTCGCGCAATGTCGGCCGCGACACGGAGAACTGCTCCATGAGTTCGTTCTCGTTCGGCAGGATTGCGCCTTCGGCCAATTCGCCGCGAACGATTTGTCGACGCAACGTCGCGGCCACGAGGTCGGCGACCTTCGGGGCGCGGATGGGTGCGGCGCCGACAACCGCACTGCGTGCCCGGGGCTCCATCGTGCCGTTACTCCTTTAATGGACCTGCCTACGTCACCGCTAGTCTAGCGACAGCCCGTCGCCTTGCAGTCATCCAACCCGCGTTATCCGCCAGACCATTGCATTGAAGATGATGATTGAACTGGCCACGCTGGGCGTACGACGTGCATACCCAGCTGGCACTCTCGCTTGTCGTTGATACCGTTATATCGTCTAACGGAAGAAGGGGATGGCATGAATACGTCGGTCGCGTGGCGGTGTGGAACTGAAGATGTCGACTGACTTCCACACCATCGTGTACACCCAGGCCAATGGAGTCGCGACGGTTACGCTCAATCGGCCGGAGCGGCTCAACGCCTTCAATCAACTGATGTGCGAAGAGATCCACGCCGTCTGGCAACGGGTCCGCGACGACAACGACATTCGGGTGGTCGTTCTGCGTGCCGCCGGTGACCGCGCATTCTGCAGCGGCGTCGACATGAAGGACGGCGTCCCGCTCTCGACAAATCCATGGCACCGGCGGGATCCTGGTGACCTGTTGCGTCCGAAGGCATCTGGTGTTTACAAGCCAGTCGTGGCGGCGGTGCGTGGACTGGCCGCCGGAGGCGCCTTCTATCTGCTTGGCGAAGCCGACCTGATCATCAGCGAACCAGGCGCGCAATTCTTCGACCCCCATGTCTCGGTTGGTCTTGCGGCGGTATTGGAGCCGATCCTGCTGACTCGTCGACTGCCGCTCGGGGAGGTACTCAAGCTGGCACTCATGGGCAGTGCAGAGAGAATGACGGCGGATCGTGCGCTCGAGCTGGGATTGCTCGCAGAGATCGTCGAGTCGGATCGGCTGGATGACCGCGCGCACCAGATCGCGACCACACTGGCCGGTCTCGATCCCCTAGCCGTCCAGGGCACCGTGCGGGCCATCTGGGAATCGCTCGACCGCGGTCGCACGGCGGCGTTGGACGCTGCTTTGCCGTACACCGTGCTGGGCAACCTGAACAGTCCAATGGCGCCCCGTCCCGGATCCTGAGCCGCACACGGTGCTTAGGGCCCAGACCGCTGAACGCGCGGAGGTGTAACCGAGATGACGGCTGATGCTCTGTCGTGCAACGGGTGTCAGCGCCAGCTACGGAACCGAGCCGACGGCGGTAGCGACGGTCGCGACTGGTCTGGTAACCGTGCGAGTGTCGCCCCAGCTATGCATTGCCATCGCGTGAAGGCTGCCTAGGCCGCCACACACCATCGTGACGACGTCTGCGGGGTCTTGAACCAGATGAACTCGTCCATCGGCCTGCAATCGTCCGACGGCCTCGATGCCTGCCCGATAGCGCCGCGGGAACCAGTCGATGGGTAGTGCCGCAGCGTTCCAGATCAATCGCGCAACGTCTTCGATCGCCGGGACATCTCGGGCGATCATGTCGGCCCATGTCGGGTTGATGGCGAGGAAGACCTCGGAGAAGGCCGCTTGCGGAAGGAAACCGTTTGCGCCCAGCTGCGCAAGGCCCTTGCCGAGCACCTCGAGCAGGGTTCGACCGTCGTCGGCCTCCATGTCGGCGATATTGGTCGTGCCCATGGCGCCGTACACGGTGACCGCGTCGCCCGCCACGCCCGCTCGTCGTTCGGCAAGGGGTGCCCAGGGCGAGCGCTCCTCCCACTCGCCGACCATGATTCCGCATACGCGTCCAGGCTGTCCGAACACCGCTTGTGACGTGACACCGATCAGTTGACCGCCGATGTTGCGCATGATGAGTCGGATGGCACGCCCGACCGCTGGCGCTGCAACGGCAGTTCCGCCAAAACAGCCTGCGTCATAGGGAATCCCGTAGAAATCCCGGTTCGGTCCGTTGACGAGCACCGCCGGCACGACCGAACCGGTGGTGGTGTTCAAAGCGGAGAGATTGAAGAGTGGATCGGCCATCGCTTCGACCGCAGCGAGGATCAGAGGAAGGGAATGCGGCGGTGCACCAGCGAGTACGGCGTTGATCGCAGCCTTTTCGACGGTGCATTCGGCACCGAGAGGAGGCAGTACGGCGATGATCTCGTCGGGGAAGCGACCACTGCGTGAAAGCATCTCCCGAACACGCGCTTCGGTCGGGGGTATTAGCGGAAGTCCGTCGCCCCAGCCGTTTTGGTTCGCGAACGCAGTGAATGCAGCGATGTCATCGTCGTCGATCCGATGGCGCTGGCTGGTCAGCCAGTCAAGCTCGCACCCCGAGGGCCCGCACGACCGATCGATACCGTTGCCTTGCGATGTCACGAACATGCTCCTCGGGAAGGGTGTCCAACGGATAGGGAAGCGTCTCGATGCGCAGGGCCGATCGCCCTCCCCGCCGTGCCAGGGTGTGACCGAGTTCGGTGAAGTGGGCGGTCGTCGCGGCGACGGTGGCAACGTCGTGATCCGCGATCCGCAGCGCATCGTGAATGGTCCACGACGTACACGAGCCGCAGTTGCCCAATCCGACGATCGCAGCGTCGATGCGCTTGGAGAAGTCGTCCAGCTCGTCGAGCATCTGTACGCCCTGGTCTCCAGTCCTACCGCGGGCACGCCAGAAGCAGACGCTGGCTCCGTCGGCCTCTAGGAGTTTCGCCCATTCGTCGGTGACCCAATCCCAAGATCGCCACAGAATGTCGACGCGGATCCCAACCCTCGCGCCCGCGAGCGCCGTCAGATCCGGCCCCTGGTCGGCGATGTCGGCGCCAAGCTCGGCGGTCGGGTCCAACACGTAAACCATGCCAGCCAGGCTATCAGGGTTATTAGTTTAATTCGATAATGGATTGTTCAAGGCGGCTCACTCGAGAAGGCGACGCAGCGCAGGTTTGACCACCTTGCCAGTGGCATTTCGTGGTAATGCGTCGACGAAGACCACCTGCTTTGGAACCTTGAAGCCGGCCAGTGAATTACGGGCGTAGGCCCGCACGTCGGCCTCGGTCACCCCGTGGACGGCAGGTACCACCGCGGCGGCCACGCGCTCACCCCACTGCGGGTCGGCGATCCCGAACACTGCTACCTCCGCGACCTTGGGATGGGTCGCCACCACGTTTTCGACTTCCAAGCAATACACGTTGAGGCCGCCACTGATGATCATGTCCTTCTTGCGGTCTACGAGGTAGGTCAGTCCCTGATCATCGCGTCGCGCCAAGTCTCCGGTACGAAGCCAACCATCGACGACCGTCTCTGCGGTGAGAGCAGGGCGGCGCCAGTAGCCGGTCATCAACTGAGGGCCCTTGACGACCAGCTCTCCGACTGCACCGTCGACTACGGCGTTACCGAGATCGTCGACGATGCCGACTTGCGCGAAAGGAAGTGGCCTGCCTACGGATTGCAGAACGTCGGTCCCATCGCGCACCGCCCGCCAGTGATCGTGGGCGCCGAGCATCAGGTAGGTGCCGTCGGTCTCGGTCATGCCCAGCCCTTGAAACAACCGGATCTGCGGTCGAACCGCGAGGGCAGACGTCACGGTGTCGAGTTCCGCGGGAGCCCCGCCGTAGCCGAGATTTCGAAGGCGCTCCAGACTTGCGAAACTTGGATGGGCGACGGCTTGCCGAAGCATGATCGGTGCGAGGATCGACGTCGTGATGTTCAGTCGCTGGCAGAGCATCACGAAGTGGTCGGTGTCGAAGGAAGCGTCCAACGCCACCGTTGCGCCGACGAGAAAGAATCCCGGTAGCAGGTGTGCGACGATGTGGCACAGGGGCAGGGGGATCAGTACCGAATCGTCGGACCCGAGACCGGTTCCGAGAAGGTATGACACGGCGGCCGACATCACCGACGTCTGGGTCAGAACGACACCCTTGGGCTCACCCGTGGTTCCCGACGTATAGAAGACCCATCCGCCGGTGTGGTTGGGCTCTAGCGATGGCGCTAGTGGAAGGTTCGTAGGGCCCTGGGTCACCCACTCGCCGTTTTCGTCGAAGGTGATCACCTGATCGAGACCATCGACGTCACGTGAGAGCGTCACGGCGACTTCGTGAAAACCCGGTCCGGCGATCAGCGCCGTCGCCCCGGCATCGGAAAGGATCGCGCGAAGTTCCTTCTCGTGCAATCGGTAATTGAGCATCGTCAGCATTCGGCCTGCGCACGGAACAGCCCACATGGCGTGGGTGTGCTCGAGTGAATTCTGGCCGAGCAGACCGATGCGTGCGCCCGGTGCCGAAACAAGCTGTACGAGCTCGACAAGTGCAAGCACCGATTGGCGATATGCCGCGAACGTTTGGCTGCGGTCTCCGTCGATCACCGCAGGCTTCGACGGGAGCCGCGCTGCCGTCGTATCGAGGACTTGGCGAAAGGACAGCATTGTGTCGTTATTCGCCGTGGCCGAACGACATTACGGCCCCGAGTCGGTGAAGTTCTTCGATTCGCTCGCTCGGCACTCCCCATTCGCGAAGAGAGGAACGTGAGTGTTCGCCGGCATGAGCGGGAGTGGTCGGGTGGAACTGCTGCCCGTCGAACTTCGGTGCAGGAGCGGGCACCAGCGGGTCGCCCGTGAAGGCCGCGCGGGCCACATTGTGTGGATGGTCGGCGGCTTCCCGCATCGACAGCACCGGTGACATGCAGGCATCTCGACCGTTGGCCAGCTTCTCCCACTCGTCGCGCGTCCGGGTGCCGATCTTCGCGGCGAGGGCGGAACGCAGTGCGGGCCACTGGCTCTTGTCATGTCGATCGGGCAGGTTCGCGCAGTCCAAGCCGAGTACGTCGAGTAGCTCGTCGTAGAAGTGCTGCTCGTAGGCGCCGACGGCGATCGACCGGCCGTCCCTCGTCGTGTAGCAGCCGTACCACGGTGCGCCTCCGTCGAAGTCGTTGACGCCGCGCTCGTCCTCCCACGTGCCACCGGCCAGTTGACCGTGGAACATCGTCGCCATGTACGACGCACCATCGAGCATCGCGGCGTCTATCACCGTGCCCTTGCCGGTGCGAAGGCTGGACACGACGCCGGTGACGGCGCCGAACGCGGCGATGTAGGCCCCTCCGCCGATGTCTCCGAGGAAGTTGACCGGCGGCACCGGAGGCCGGTCGGCGTGGCCGATCATGTGCAACACCCCCGACAACGCTATGTAGTTGATGTCGTGACCTGCCCGGGGTGCGAGTGGACCGGTCTGGCCCCAGCCGGTCGCGCGAACGTAGACCAGGCCCGGATTGACGGCCAAACATTCCGCGGGGCCGAGACCGAGCCTCTCCATGGTGCCCGGTCGAAACCCCTCGATCAGGACATTGGCCGAGGAAATGAGCTCGCGGACAAGGTCTTTGGCTGCCTTGTTCTTGAGGTCGACCGCCACGGATCTTCTGCCGCGGAGATGGCATTTGCGCGGTGCCGGATGGGTCTCCGACGGAACGTCGGTCGCACGGTCGATCCGAAGGACCTCGGCGCCGGCGTCGGCCAACATCATCGCGGCAAACGGTGCAGCGCCCAAGCCCGCCATCTCGATGACGCGAACTCCGGCCAAGGGACCCGTCATCGGACTTCCTCGCCATCGCCTCGGCGATCCCACATTCGTGTTTGCGGTGCCTGAGCCCAACTCGCCAAAAGAGTGATGTTCGTCTTGAAGGTCTCGGTCTGAGGGAGTGAGTCCACGAACTTGACGTACCGCGGCACCATGTTTGGCGACATGTTCGCAACGGCGAAGTCCACCACCGCTCGCTCTGACAGCGGTTCTCCCGCAGGACTTTTGCTCGCTTCCGAGCGGACGATGAATGCCGCAACCTCGTGTTCACCGTCGGCGGAGGGCACCCCGACAACGGCGCAGTGCGCGATCGAATCATGCATCATCAGGAGTTGTTCGACCTCGTTGGTGGAGACGTTCTCTCCCTTGCGCCGAATGGCCAACTTCGTGCGGCCTACGAACCACAGATAGCCGTCGTCGTCGAGGTAGCCGAGATCACCGGTGTGAAACCACAGATCCCGCCACGCCGCCACGGTCGCTTCGTCGTTGCGCCAGTAGCCGGAAAACATTGCGCCCGCATCGCGCGGCCGGACTGCGATTTGTCCAACCGAGCCCACCGGAAGTGCTTCTCCCGCGTCGTCGACGATCGCGACGTCGTCATGTTCACATACTCGACCCACGCTTGTCGGCTTCGCTTCTCCCAAGGTGGGCTTGCGAACGGCGACAGCGTGCAATTCGGTCATTCCGTAATTGCTGGCCAAACGGATGTCGAACCGGCTCTCCAACCGCCGCTGCACTGCCGCTGCGGGCATCGGCGTGACGAGGGCGAAGTTGGCCGAGTGGCGGGGGACCGCACGGCCGCGCAGCGCTTCCTCTGTCTGCAACAACATGGCCGTCACGGCCTTGACGCTGGTCGCACCCGAATCGCCAACCTCCTGCCAGAAGCTGTCGGCGCGAAAACGCGATGCCAAGGCGACCGAGCCGCCCGACCACAGCATCGAAAAACAGCACCACCACAGCGCGGCAGCGTGAAATAGTGGCTGCGCGGTGAAGATTCGGTCGGCGTTAGTGTGGCCGAACGCCTCCGTGACGTAGCTGGCGGCGCGCATCGGCTGCGAATGGGGGTTGATCACTCCTTTCGATTGCCCCGTGGTGCCCGATGTGTACATGATGGAGAACGGGTCTAGCGCGGTGGGCTTGCGCAGCATGCGGAAGGGATCGGCGGCAGCGAGGAGATCTTCGAGATCCAGCGCGTCCGGTGCCTGACCGACCGTCATCAACCTTCGGCTCCCATCGACGTACGGTTTGCAGGCCTCTGCGTTCGCTGCCGCGGTGACGATGACCTTGGGGTCGGCGTCCTGCAGGTAGTACTCCAGTTGGGCGCCCTTCGTGCCGGAGTGCAAGGGCACCGCGATCGCGTTGAGCACTCCAAGACCCAAGATCGTCCACAAGTGGGCAGAGCAGTTGCCGAGCAGTGTCGCGACCCTGTCTCCTCGCCCCACCCCGACCGAGGCAAGCGCGCTGGCAGCGCGCAAAGTCGCGTCCAACGCGCCGGCGCGGGTCACGGTGGGGTCGTCGTCGAAGGTGACCCACGGTGCATCGGGCTGCTCCTCGGTACGGGCCAACAACAAGTCGATGACCGTGTCTCGTGGCGACATTGGCTCAATTCGCACAATGATTTAGTCTATATGTTGGTATGACCGCTTTACGAGGACTCCGAGTACTCGATGGATCGACGCTGCTTTCGGCTCCGCAGATCAGTGCGATTCTTGCCGACTTCGGCGCCGAGGTGGTGAAAATCGAACCTTCCGGGGGAGACCCGCTGCGGCAATTCGGTGCCGATGCGTCGGAACGTGACCGGTTGTGGAAGTACGTCAACCGGGGCAAGGTGATTCGGTCGACCGACCTGGAGACGCCAGCTGGCCGGAGCGAGTTGTGGAAGTGGTTGGGCTGGGCAGACGTCGTGGTGTTCAACAGCCCACCCGCTGTCCTCGAGCGGTGGGGCGTCGGCTGGGGGCAAGTGCATGCGGCGCTGCCCGACCTCATCGTCGCGGTGGTGAGCTGCTACGGAGCCGAAGGTCCGTGTGCCACCTTGCAAGGCAACGGCACTCTCGCCGAGGCATTTGGCGGCTTGACCGACTTGACGGGTGAGGCGCACGGTCCACCGATGCTCACGTCGATCCCCCTAGGCGACACGCTGACGGCGATGTCCGGCGTCATCGGAGTATTGACCGCGAGCATGGCAAGGCACCTCGGCAATGCAGGCGGCCAATTCGTGGACATCGCGATGTACGAGCCGATTCTGCAACTGCTCGGTCCTGTCATCGCGGAATGGGACGGATCAGGCGAACCGCCGAAGCGACGGGGGAACCGCCTGCCGGACATCCCGTTGCGCAATCTCTATCGTTGTTCGGACGACAAGTGGATTGCCGTGTCGGCGACCACCGACAGGCAAGCGCACAAACTGTTGAAGCTCGCCGGGTTCAGCGATCTCGAGGGCGTTGCATCGGTCGGCGACCGCATCGCCAGGGCCGACGAACTCGAGCACAGCGTGTGTCGATGGGCTGACGGTCACGAGTCAGATGCAGCCTTACGGTTGCTCGAGCAGGCCCACGTCACGGCGTCACCCGTGCTCGACCTTGCACAGATCGCCGCGCATCCGCACGTTCGTGCCCGCGGTAGCCTGTACAGGGCCAACGGAACGTTCAGAGTGGCGGCGACGCCGAGGCTTTCGCAGACACGGGGTGATTCGTCTGGCGACGTACGGGTCGTTGACGAGCTGGCTGCCCGCGATTGACTGCTAGCCGGTCATGCGGCGGAATCGGGCTTCCGATACCGCAGCGAGGCTGCCGTCGGCATTGCACACTTCGACGCGTATGTCGACGGATTCCTTTGTCATGACGACGAGTTCACCGATTGCGCTCAGAGGAGGATGTTTGGCAGGCGCAAGGAACGTGGTGGCGAAGTCTTCGAGTCGTGGTGACTCGCCGGCAACGGATTCAGCGACCGTCATCGCCGCGCCTTCGGCAAGGACTTGCAGCGGGCCACCGTGCACGACTCGCGCCGGGCTGCCGCCGAGGGCGATGCCTTCCGTGATGGCCTCAGTCACCTCGGTGAGGTCGTACCCACGCCCATCGTCGCGAGGCGTTGCCCCAATCCACGAAAGCAGATCCGGGGGCGCCTGACGAGGAACCGTCACCTGTGTCCGCGCGAAGTCCAGCGGAGTCTCGCGGCTGCTCCCCATGGTGGCGAAGTGAATCGAACTGTAGCCAAGGGGGACGTCGCTCCCGGTGCCCCGATAGATCCGTGCGGTGGTGATGATGGTGTTCTTCGATCGCTTGAGGATGCGTGCCTTACCGAACAGTTCGCTTTCGCCCGCCGCGTCACCACGAAGGTGAACATCGATTCGCACCGGCACCAGTAGCGGAGCGAAGCGAAACACGTTGACACCGGCCAGATCCTGGCTGAACACCGCCAGCGCTGACGCCCACGGACCCGTGGACGTGAGGAGATCGGGCCGAAGGGGCAGCCGACCCTCAGACGTGCTGTCTCCGGTCGGCGCGGAACCGGCGCCGATGTGTCTGTAGATCTGTAGTCCGCTGTCGGGATCGGTGCCCAACGGCATCAGGGGCAGCGACAGTGGATCGGCGATCGTCGTTTGGTCGGACAAGTGTGCTCCCGAGGCCTGGCGTTATCGACTGACCAGCTCTACGCCGTTGTCGCGCATGATGCGGCGGATGTCGGTCGGGTCCATGCCTTCGAGCTTGCGGACGAACGCCGCCGGTTCGGCCAGCCCTTCGGCATGTGGGTAGTCCGAGCCCATCATCAACATGTCCGAACCAACCTGGGACGCCACTCGACGAGTGTCGTCCTCGGGAAACGGGACAACCCTGATGTGCCTGCGCGCAATTACCGTCGGTCGTTCCTTCAGGGGACCTCCGATCCAGGGCCCTTGGCGCCCCATGCCGCGCATCTTGTCGATGCGGCTCATGAAGTACGGCAGCCACTCCGCGCCATACTCGACGACAGCGACCCGAACGTCGGGAAAGCGACCGAAGACGTTGTCGTAGATCAGCGCCGAAAGCGTGTCCATGATCGGCCGGTCGCCGTACGTGTTGGCCCACTGCCATGCCGACTGCAACCGAGCTGCGGGATCGGGGTCCTGGCCCCACTCCGGACCGATAAGCTTGTTGTATCCGGCATCGCCGATGTGATATGTCGCAACGACTTTCGCTTCGTTCAGGCGAGCCCAGATTGGATCGAAGTATGGGTCGCCTGGGGACCGGCCGAAGCCCGACCCTGCTCGCAGGGTGACCGCTCGCGCTCCGCGTTCGATGGCGAACTCGACTTCTTTGACTGCCAAATCGAGATCCCGGAAGCTGATGTAAGGCGTTGCGTAGATCCGGTCCTGGTAATTGAATCCCCACTCGTCGTCGTACCACTGATTGAAGGCGTGAAGTTGCGCATACAGCGCGTCGACGTCGTCATACATGCCCTCGATCGTGATGGCGATGCTCGGGAAGAGAAATGCGCGTTCGACGCCCTGGCGATCCATCACGTCGAGCCGCGCGTCGCGATAGACGTAGTGGTCCTCGACGGGCTGCCATTGGTACGGGGTCTCGCCCTCGGCGTTCTTCATCGTGCGTAGCAGTTCTTTGAGCGATCCAGGTTTGACGACCTCGCCGTTCGGCCCGAACGCGGCATCCAGAAGTTTGATCCTTCGGTCGCCGACGAACGCCGCCCACACGCCGTTGTCGGTTCCGACGTGGACGGCCTGATCTGCGTAGCGAGCTGGAAGATAACGAGAGAAGGTGTCTTCGCGATCGTAGATATGAGTGTCGCCGTCGAAGATCCCGTAGTCGAGTGCCTCGTTCGTCATGAGCACCTCCTTCAGACCAATAATATAACCATATAAGCTGATTAAGCGGTACCGAGGGTACGGGCAAGGAGGAGCATGGCGAACACGGGCCCCGACGTGCGTGCTCGCGTGAAGCTACCCGCTGCGTTGGATCCCAGAACGATTCCGGCGGCACTCGATCGTGCCGCCGTCGATTGGCCGAGTACCACAGGGGTCGTTGGCAGAGTCGAAGGGAGGACTCACCCGCTGAACTTCAGCGAATATCGCGCAGGGGCGGCGGCGGCGGCCGTCGCTCTACGCAGTCATGGCGTCGCCCCGGGTGATCGGGTGCTGTGGTTGGCGGACAACGATGATTCGGCTACGGCATTGCTCGCCCACCAGGGCATCCTGCGAATGGGGGCAATTGCGGTACCGCTCAATCCACGTCTGGCTGCTCCGGAGATCGCCGCGATCGTCGAAAGGGTTCGGCCGACTCTGATGCTTTCGGCAGAACCGCACCGGGACTTGGCAAACAGGGCGTTGCGTCTGGTGGGCGGACCTGTAGCGCATCACGCCCTGGGGCGACTGGACGGTATCGGCAGCGGGAACGGTCCCGACGCCGCAGTCGACGAAGACTCGAAGGCCGTCGTGCTCTTCACGTCAGGTACTACGGGACGTCCCAAGGGCGTCGTCCATACGCACGGCTCGGCCCTTGCCGCAGGCATCGGATGGTCGGATGCATTTCGGTTGCGACCCGGAATCGATGTGCTGCAAAGCCCCTTCCCGATCTTCTCTGGCGCCGGCCTGCACTTCAACGCGCTGTCGTGCTTGTGGTCGGGGGCTGCGTATGTCGTAGACGGCACCGATACGGCAGCAAGCCTGGCCCTCATCGAGGAGTGCGGCAGCACGGTGTATGTCGCCGTGCCTGCGATCTATCAATATTGGTTGGACAGTAATCTTCTCAACGACAGCAACCCCGCCTTCCTGAGCTCGCTGCGAATTCTCGACTATGGCGGAGCGAGCATGGCGCCCACCGTCATCGAGCGGTTGCGCGAAGCGCTCCCAAGAGCCGGGCTGATGCAGACGTACGGACTCACCGAAGCCGGGCCGGGCGGCTTGTATCTGGCAGAGGAATACGCGTTGACCAAGCTTGGGTCCATCGGCAACAGGGCTGCCGGGGCAACCACCGAGTTTCGAGTGGTCGATTGTCGGGGCGTCGACGTCGGCGCGGACTGCGAAGGCGAACTCGTGCTGCGGGGCGCTTCGATCATGGCGGGCTACTGGGAGGACGACGTCGCAACCTCTGCTGCGTTCACTGCTGACGGTTGGTTGCGCTCAGGTGACTTGGTTCGTCTCGACGGCGACGGGTTCGCTTATCACTGCGATCGGCTCAAGGACATCATCGTTCGCGGTGGCTACAACATTGCTTCTGCCGAAGTGGAGGCCGTCCTGATGGAGCACCACGACGTCGTCGAGGCGGCCGTGATCGGACGAGAGCATCCTCGTCTTGGCGAAGAGGTGGAAGCAATCGTCGTACTGCGGGAGGGCTCGGCGACCACCACCGATGCGTTGCAAGCTCATTGCGCCGAGCGGTTGGCGGATTTCAAGGTGCCGCGTCATGTCCGGTTGATCGACCGACTGCCACGCAATGCCGCAGGCAAGGTCACCAAACCCGAACTACGACGTATGACTCTCGTCGAATCGCGCCCAGGGACAGACGAGTCGTGACCCTACCGATCCGCGGCCCGGACTACGAGAGCGCGCCGGTCGACGCGAGGCCGCTGATCGGTCCTATGTCGTGCTCGGTGAGGTTGAAACAGCGCATGGCATTGCGGTAGGCGATCTTCTCTCGGTCATCGGGGCTCAGTGCGGTCAGGTTCTGGTCCAGAGCATCCTGCACTTCGGCGCCGAACAGACAGGTGGGATGCGGATAATCCGTCTCGAACATGATGTTGTCGATGGGGAGTAGAGCGAAATCGTCCTCGCGCAGATTCTCGTACCACGTGTTGACGAAGATCTGCCGACGGAAGACTTCGCTGGGAAGCATGTCGGCGGTCAACTCGGGTCGTACTTCCCACGGTCGGTACCGACGGTAGTGAACGTCGAGAGCTTCGAGCATGAACGGCACCCAGCTCGCGCCACTCTCGACGATGGCGAAGTTCATCTCCGGATAGCGGTGCAGCACACCGGACATCAGCAAGTTCGTGGTCGCCTTGGCGTTGTCGAAGAAGGACCGAACCACGTCGGTCACGGCCCGTACTCGGCTGCCACCGACGGTGCGCGTGGTCTCGTCGTACATGTACTCCGCGGGGTTCGCCGTCGTGCCTGCGTGGAAGGCGACGGGACTGCCGGATGCATTGAGCACGTCCCACAGCGGATCCCAGTGTCGATCGTCGAGATGCGGCTGCCCGTGATATTCCGGCGTGCCCGTCATCACCCAGCCCTTGTGGCCGCCTTCGGCGCAACGCTCGACCTCGCGCACGCAGCGGTCCAGATCCCAGTACGGCACCACGGCCAACGGGATGAACCGACCGGGCTGCCGTTCCGCCCAACTCAACACGAAGTCGTTGTAGGCAGCGATCAGGTCGAACTGAAAGTCGAGCGTTGCACCGGGAATGCGCTGGAACGGTTCTGGCATGGTCAAGCCGAGATTTGGGTACAACGCGGCCATGTTGACCCCCACTTCGTCCATCACCTTGACCCGCTCGGACGGATCCCACGACGACGGATGCACCTCGTCGACGAACCGCGGGGTTTCGGGGAAATCGTCTTTGCGTCGGTGTGGACGGTCGTCACCTGGTTCTCTGTAGAAGACGCTGAAGGCCAACGTATTCATCACGGTGTCCCCGACGCACCAGACGTCAGCGTCGATGTCGGTATTGCGTTTGATTCGAGGAATCAGATCGCCCCACTTGGAGGGCATGCGTGAGGTCCAGGTATCCGGTGGCTCGCAGACATGGGCATCGGCATCGATGATCATGGGAAAAGTCCTCTCGCTGTGCACAGTCGGATAGATGTGCCTTGGCACACCCGCCGTGTATCTGCGCGACCGTGGACGGCCAAATGACTATAAGATACGAATGAACACCCTAATTGTTCGGTAGATTGCGGGTCAACGGAAGCTCCGAGTAGGTGGTGGTCTTTGTGGACGGTGGTTCGCGGCCCGGGCGAATAACCTGTCTCGGGATGCAGCACATCAACGTCGTCGCGCCCGACTTCGACGCGACGGTCGCGCACTTCCGCAACGTGTTCGGAGCGCAATTCGTGCTCGATCTGCCCAGCCCGCACTGGCGCGCAGGACTGATCTATCTCGGTGGTGTCTTGCTCGAGTTGTTCGTCCCCGACGACTTCTTCCTCAACTCGCGCTACGGGGCTCACTACCTGGGCGTCGAATACGAGGTGCGCGAACTCGATTCGGTCAGGCGTTGTCTTTGCGAGCACGACATCCGGCTGGTCCGCGACATCGGCGTCGCGTTTCACACCGATCCGGCCGATACGCACGGTGTCGCGTTCGAGTTCTACGCCGGTAACTTTCACCGCGACGGCATGGTCGAGTGGCTGGAGCCGCTCAGGTCCGCCGAGTACTGGCGCGACGAGCATCCGATGGGGCTGATCGGCCTCAAGCGCTACAGCGTGGCAAGTGCGCACCACGATGCCGCGCTCGAGTTCTATCGCAACACGTTCGACGTGTCCGTGAGCTATACCGAGGAGCGCCCGCACATCGGTGCTGACGTGACCGGGCTGGCTCTGGCTGACACCACTATCGAGGTGATGAGCCCGTGCGGGCCCGGCGTGATCGAGGAGCATCTGCGTCGGCGTGGTGAGGGCATCCGGTCGATGACGCTCGCGGTAGCCGACATCGGCACGGCCAGTGAACATCTCGCCCGACAGGGCATCGCAGTAGGCGACGGCGATGATCCCGACAGCGTCGCGATTGCGCCCGAGCACAATCGGGGTTTACTCGTCGAACTGGCTGAGTGAGCCTGGCGCCGGCGGCGTGCGCCGCGGTCGTCACAGCCGCTCGAGCACCGCCGCGGTCGCCATGGCGCCACCGGTGCACATCGTGATCAGTGATGTGGTGAGGTCCGCCCTTTCGAGATGATGGACGGCGCTGGTGATCAGCCGGCTGCCCGTGCAGCCAACCGGATGACCCAGCGCGATGGCCCCACCGTTGGGATTCAGCCGGTCCATGTCGGCGTCATGAACACGCGCCCACGATAGCGGTACCGCGGCGAACGCCTCGTTCACCTCGTAGTGATCGATGTCCCCGAGTTTCATCGCGGCCTGCTCCAGCACGCGGTGAGTAGCTTCGACGGGCCCGTCCAGCAGATAGTACGGATCACTGCCCGTCAGGTTATGGGCCCGAAACGTGGCGCGAGGCCGCAACCCGAGAGCACCGGCTCGCTCGTCACTCATCCACAACACTGCTGCCGCGCCGTCGGTGAGTTGGGAGCTGGAAGCCGCCGTGTGCATTGCGCCCTCGGCCAACGGGGGCAACGCCGCTAACTTCTCGGCGGAGGTCGCACGAATCCCTTCGTCCCTGTCGACCACCCCGTCCGGACTCGGCAGGGGGATCACCTCGTCGACGTACACGCCGTCTGCCCAAGCGCGGGAGGCCAATTGCTGCGAGCGCAGTCCGAATCCGTCGAGATCCTCGCGGGTCAGCCCTCGCAACTCGGCGATGCGTTCCGCGGCTTCGAACTGTGTCGGATACTCCCACGATGCGGTGTCCGGGCGGATGGTGTGGACACCCAGTGGTTTGTTGGCGTGCAATGCCACTCGGCTCATTGATTCGACGCCGCAGGCTATTCCGATGTCCATCGCACCGGCCTCGATCATCGACGAGATCAGATGGTTGGCCTGTTGGCCTGAGCCGCAGGCACAGTCGATGGTCGTGGCTCCGACCGCGATTGGCAGCTCGGCGGTGAGCCAGCCACTCCGGGTGATGTTGCCGGCCTGCTCGTTCGCGGTGGTGACGCATCCGCCGATCACCTGGCCGACGTCGGCCGCATTCACTCCCGTCCGCGCGAAGAGCTCGGTGAAGACTGCCGCCAGCAGCTCGGCCGGGTGCAGATGAGCCATGCCGCGCCCCTTCTTTCCGAGGGGTGTTCGGACTGCCTCGACGATCACTGCCCTTTTCGGCATCAACTCTCCCGGATGTGGCCTTGCGGCATGTACTCTGCACACCACCGTATCCCATCCGTTAGATCATATAGCGACTAGATCGTGTGACGACGAGAGGAAATCGTGAGCACCAACGCGCGAGACCTGAGCGGCCGGGTGGCAATCGTGACCGGTGCCGGGCAGGGCCTCGGCAGGGCTGAGGCCTTGCAGCTGGCCGAGTTGGGAGCGACGGTGATCGTCAACGACGTGCACGCTCGTGGTGGAGATACCTCTCGTGCGGACGCCGTGGTGGGAGAAATCACCGCCGCAGGTGGTGCGGCCGTGAGCCACCACGCTGACGTCGGCGACTTCGACGCGGCCAAGGCTCTGATAGACGTCGCCACGGAACAGTTCGGCCGCCTGGACATCCTGGTGAACAACGCCGGTATCTTGCGTGACCGAATGATCTTCAACATGAATGCCGAAGAGTGGGATGCCGTCGTGCGCGTCCATCTCACCGGGCACTTCAACACCACCAGATGGGCAACCAACCATTGGCGCGCCGTGGCCAAGGAACGCGGCGAGCCCGTCGACGCCGCCATCGTCAACACTGCATCGGAGGCCTATCTCAACGGATCGCCGGGACAGCCGAATTACGCTGCTGCCAAGGGCGGAATCGTGGCGCTGACCCTCACGACCAGTAGAGGGTGTGGAAGTTTCGGAGTGCGGGCCAACGCCGTGTGTCCTCGCGCCCAGACCGACATGACCGCGTCATTGTTCGGTAGTGCCGAACCCGACGACGAAGCAATGTTTCACCCGAATCAGGTCGCTCCACTTGTCGCCTGGCTGTGCTCGCCTAGCGCGAAGGACGTGACCGGGCAGGTTTTCGTGGCCTACGGCGGCATGATCGTCCAACTCGCGCCTCCGACGGTGGCCAGGCGCTGGGACGCCGTCGACGGTCACTGGAACTTCGACGACGTGAGCGCGGCACTCGACGGTGCATTTACGCAGGATAGCGCGAACTACTCGGCCGAACAGGTTGTGGCCCTTGCCCGTCCGACCTGGGGCAAGCTTGGGCAGATGGGTCCGCACTAGCCGCCGCCGGTGCCTATGGAGGAGATGACGACGTGCCGCAGCAAGGTGTACTCGAAGGCAAGGTCTCCATCGTCACCGGGGCGCGCCGCGGTATCGGCAAAGCCGAGGCCGTAGCGCTTGCGGCGCAGGGGTCCGCCGTCGTCATCTGCGACATCGTCTACGACGACCTCGTGGCGGTGCGAGACTCGATAACGGACGCCGGCGGCCGTTGCCTGGCCCTGGAGTGCGACGTCCGGGACGGTGAGCAGATCCACGACGTGGTGAATCAGACCCTTTCGCATTTCGGCAGCGTCGACATCCTGGTCAACAACGCGCAAGGCGCCGTCGATCCCGTCGAGTGGGAGAACATCGACGACGACATCATCCATACGTCGCTCTATTCCGGCCCTGTCGCAAGCCTTCGATTCATGCAGGCCTGCTTTCCGCACATGAAGAAGCAGAAGTGGGGTCGGATCATCAATACGGCATCGGGAGTGTCACGGGGCGGCGTGTCGAATTTCGGGCACTACGCGATGTCGAAGGGAGCAATCGCGTCACTGACATACGCTGCGGCGACCGACTGGAGCAGGTTCGGCATCACGGTCAACGTGATCTATCCCGCCATCCTCACCGACGGAATGAAGGCGTGGATGGACCTCAGCCCGGAGAATCGCACGACGATCGAGTCGTCGTTCCCCATCGGCCATCCCGGGGACACCGAGAAGGACTTGGCGCCCGTCGTCGTCTTCCTTGCCAGCGACGCCGCCGGATACCTCACGGGCCATCCGTTCTACATAGACGGCGGCGCGGCATACGCACCGCGATAGGCGGTGCCGTCCAAGGGTCTGAAGCTGTCCGTTAGATGAACGACGAGCGGGGTGAACACGTGGCGAATGGCATGCGGCCAACCAACTCGACGATGTTCGACTTCAGTGGCACGCACGTATTGGTGACCGGAGCCACCAGCGGGATCGGCCATGCCACGGCAACCGCGTTCATGAAGGCTGGTGCCGCGGTCACGGTGACCGGGCGGCGTAGCTCGCCCCGCGGTTACGATGTCGACCTTGGTGCGTTCGAATATCTGCAGTGCGAACTAGAGTCACCCGAGTCGGTCGACACCGTCATCGGAGCCGTCGACGGTCTCGACGTGCTCGTCAACAATGCCGGCGGTGCGATGCCTCGCGGGGTCGGGGAGTGGGACCCCGTTGGATTCGCCGACGCGCTTGCGGTGAACCTCTCGGGGCCAATGCGTCTGACGGTCGGCCTGTTCCCCGTGCTGCGCGAAAGTGGCGCCGCAGGTGGGGGAGCAGTCGTCAATGTCGGGTCCATGGCTGCGTTCCGCACGACGGCACCCTTCCCCGGGTATGGTGCAGCGAAATCCGGCCTCGTGATGCTCACCATGAGCCTTGCTCGAAAATGGGCAAGGCACGGCGTCCGTGTCAACGCAGTCGCGCCCGGTCTCACCATGAGTGCCAGGGCCGAACAAGCGATGGCCAGCAACCCAGGAGTTCTCGAAGCCGAGTTGCGTCGCATCCCAATGGGGCGCGCGGCGCAACCGGAGGACATCGCCGCCCCCATCCTGTTCCTGTGTACGAGCGCCGCGGCATACGTCACGGGTGCGACGTATGCCGTTGACGGTGGTTACCTCACGTCGTGATCTGTTCGGTCGGCACGATGCGCGCAATTGCACGTCATCCGGCTGCCAATCAGGAAGATGAACTAATACATTAAGATGATGACGAATACTGACGGCTGGAGGCGGTCGTGAATCGAAGGGTGCGGCGGTCGCGGTGAGGTTTGATCTCAGCGAGGAACAGGAACTGTTCCGCGACACGACGCGCCGCTTTCTGCTCAGCGAGACACCCCTGACCGGCATACGCGACAAGTGGGAGTCAGTCCACGGATTCGATCGACAGTGGTGGTCTCGGGCGGCTGCGCTGGGATGGACGTCATTGCTGGTCTCCGAGGACAGCGGCGGGGGCTGTCTATCCGGGTTGCCTGCAAGCGATGCTGCGATCGTCGCCGAAGAAATCGGACGGACGGTCGGGCCTGGACCGTTCCTGCCCGTATCCCTCACCGCCTTCGCGATCGATGGGTACGGCACGGCAGCGCAGAAGGCAGATCTGCTGCCATCATTGCTGACTGGAGAATCGGTGGCGACATGGGCCTTCGCCGAAGCGGGCGACGTATGGGATGCCTCCGCGCTGTCGACGAGGATCGAAACGGATGGCGATTCGGTCGTGATCAACGGTCGTAAGAGCTATGTGGAGGCCGTCGGTTCGGCGGACTGGCTTCTGGTCACGGCTCGCAGCGGGATGGGGTTGAGTAACGTCGTGGTTCCGGCGGATGCGAGAGGTGTCGACATCACACCGGGACGCAGTGTCGACATGGTGAGGCGGTTCGGCACCGTCGGCTTCGCGGACGTTCGGCTCCCCAGAGACGCTGTGGTCGGCCCCATCGACGGGGCCGCAGAGGCCATGGACCGGATGCTTGCCCTTGCGGTGATCCTGCAGTGCGCTCAGATCAACGGGGCCGCAGGCGAACTGTTTGCGCAGACCATCGAATATGCCAAGGGCCGCTACGCCTTCGGTCGCCCGATCGCCGCGTACCAGGCGATCAAACATCGCATCGCAGACCTACTGCAGCGCCTCGAGTTCGCGCGGGCGATCGCTGACGCAGCTGCCCTCGCCTTCGACAAGGGGCAGGCGGATGCCCGCGAACTGGCGACGATCGCGAAGGCATATGTGCCCGACGTCGGTTTGGACGTGGTCGACGACTGCGTGCAGATCAGCGGCGGCATCGGTGTGACCTGGGAGCACGACGCCCACGTGTTCTCGCGACGGGTCGCATTGGATCGGGCTCTGTACGGCGCACCAGAGTTCCACAAGGAGGCATTGGTCGACGGGCTGGGACTGGTGTCCTGCCGATGACTGCGGCCGAAGAAGACTCGGACGCCGAGACCGTCGAGGCGTTCACCCGCCGCGCCCGAGCGTGGGTGAAGACGAATCTGCCTGCTGCACAGGATGATTCGCTGAGCGATCGAGAACTGCAGGCCATCTTGTTCGATGGTGGGTTCGCCGGCATCGCGATGCCGTCCGAATACGGCGGGGCCGGTTTGACACTGGAGCATCAGCAGGCATTCTTCGACGAGGCTGCGCGCGGCTACCGCGTACCTCGGTCCTTTTGCGTCTCGATCGCGATCTTGGGTGCCACGCTTCTCGATACCGCCAGTGATGTCCTCAAGAGTAGGCACCTACCCCGCATCCTGCGGGGCGACGAGCAGTGGATTCAATTGCTCTCCGAGCCCAGCGGTGGCTCCGACATGGCTGCCGCGCTGACGAGGCTGGCCCGCGATGGCGACGATTGGGTCCTCAACGGCGCCAAGATGTGGAGCACGTCGGCGATGGTCGCGGACTGGGGAATGTGTCTGGCGCGCACTGACTTCTCGGTACCCAAGCACGCCGGGTTGTCGATGGTGTGCGTACCGCTCAAGGCAACCAAGGGCGTCATCATCGCGCCGATACGTCAGGCCAACGGAGTGGAGGCGGAATTCTGCCAAGAGTTCTTCGACGAGGTGCGCATTCCGGCCGACCACATCGTCGGAGACGTGAACGACGGATGGAAGGTCGCGAAGACCCTGCTGGCACATGAACGGCTCGCGGCGACCGGTGCAGCGCATGGCTACGGGCTCGCCGATCGCTTCGACGGTCTTGGTAGCGCGCCGACCGCCGACCCAGTCGTGCTGGTCGAGGCCGCCAAACGACGCCGCTCTTGCGAAGGTTTACGCCATCAGATAGCCGATGCCTACATCGAGCGCAGGGTGGCCAAGTTCGCCGGTGACCGAATCGACACCGGAATCCGAATCGGTGCGTTGCAGCCGGGTTGGGGTTCGGTCGACAAGCTTCATCTCGGGATGAACGTGCCACGTGAAGCCAAAGTCGCTCTGGCAGTTCACGGTTGCGACGGAGTGATCTGGGACGGCGACCAACAGGTGGTGGGCAGCGCGGGTGAAGACTGGGTGGTGAGCCGTGGGGTCGCATTGGGCGGCGGATCCAACGAGATGCAGCGCAACCTGATATCGGAGGCGCTACTGGGTCTGCCCCGAGAGCCGTCGCTCGATGCCGGGATACCGTTCTCCGAGGTGCTGCGACGTCGACGCGGCCACGACGGCGACGCGTGAGTCGAATCGCTCTGGTCGGCCCCGGCGCGATCGGTTCGACGGTCGCGGCCCTGCTCCATGCCGCGGGTCGGCCCGTGATGCTGTGCGGTCGCTCCGACCGCGACTCGATAACGGTCTGTCGGGAAGGCAAGCCGCCGATCGTCATTCCTGGACCGGTGCTCACCGAACTCAGCAGGGTTGAGCGCCCCTGCGACGTAGTGTTGTTCGCGGTGAAGGATACGCAGACGGCCGCGGCAGGAGCGTGGTTGGGCCGGCTGTGCGATGAGCACACGGTCGTCTGCGTCCTCCAGAACGGACTAGAGCAGGTCAGAAGAGTTGAGGGACTGGGTCATCGCTTGCATGCCGTGCCAACGGTCCTCTGGTTCTCAGCTGAAATGTGCGGCGACGCACGGGTGCTGGTACGCACCTCGGTGCGGATGTTGTTGCCTGATACGTCAGCCGCACGGCGACTCGCGCGGCTGATTCGCTGTCCTGACATGACCGTGGAGATCAGTGAAGACTTCGTCACCGAGAGCTGGCGCAAGCTGCTCGCCAATGCACTTGCCGGTCTGATGGCCCTCGCCGGACGTCGAGCGGGTATGTTCCGTCGCGCCGACATCGGTGAACTGGCGACCAATTACATGGCGGAGTGCGCTGCGGTCGCTCGGGCGGACGGAGCGAAGCTCGACGACGCCGACGTGGCGAAGATCGCCGGCATGTTCGCGAAGTCACCCACGGACATCACGACGTCGATCTTGACCGACCGGCTGCAGCGACGGCCAATGGAATGGGACATCCGCAACGGCGTCGTGGTTCGCAAGGCTGCCGAGCACGGCTTGCTCACACCCATCAGCGACGTCCTGGTGCCGCTCCTGGCCGCCGCTAGCGACGGTCCCGGCTGAACTCGATCAGGCCACCGAGTAGCGGCGTACCTGTTCGGGGTCGAAGGTGAAGCCCCACCCGGGTCGATCGGGAACGATGCAGTTTCCTTCGACGTCGAGCTCGATTCGTTCGCGGTAGATGGCCTCGAACCAGGGCATGTACTCCACGTAGCAACACGTCGGCAGTCCCGCCGCCAGGGGAAGGCTCATCTCGGTGAACAGGTGAGGCGAGCAGGGGGTCTGATACGCCTCGCACAGATCGCCTACCGCCAACAATTCGGTGGGGCCACCCATCCGCTGTAGGTCCGGCATTGCGACGTCGACGGCTCCGGCTTGCAACAGGGCACGGATTCCACGACGGCCGTAGAGACTCTCTCCAGATGCGACGGGAATGGCCAGTGCTCGCCGAATCTTGGCCTCACCGTCATGATCGTGGCACGGCACCGGCTCCTCCAACCATGCCGGATTCAGCGGCTCCAACCTGCGGCCGAGGTGTATCGCCTCGTCCACACTCAGCTGTTGGTACGCGTCTACCATCAGAGCGACATCCGGTCCGATCGCCTCGCGGATGGCCTCGACTCGTGTGACGGTCTCACGCGGATCGCCCGGTCCGACGCGCGTTTTCACCGCGCGGAAGCCCCGCGCTACCAGAGCTGCCGCATCGGCTTGCAACTCGTCGATCGAACAGTGTCGCCATAGCGCACCGCTGGCGTACGTGGGCACTGATGGCCGATCGGCGCCGATCAGCTGCGCGACGTTACACCCGGCCGCCTTCCCCCGCAGATCCCAGAGCGCCATGTCGATGGCGGCGGCACCGATGATCGACACCTCTGCCGGGCGGTGAAGGTGAACGTCTTGCTGCACGCGGTGGTGCAGCGGTTCCTCCCCGTGCAAGTCGAGCCCCAGTGCCAAAGCGCCTACGTGCTCGACTGTTTCACGGATGGCGTCGAGCCTGTTCTCGTTGAAGGTGAACACCAGCCCCTCACCCGTCAATCCTGCGTCCGTGTCGAGGAAGGTCAGTACGCAATCGGCTGAACGAATCGAGCTCGACCCACTGATCTCGATCGGCGGATCGATCGGCAGGTTGACGACGACGGCCTGCGCGGCGTTGACCTTCATGACGATGTCCTCGACGTCGATCGAATGGCGGCAGCGACTCTCGTGCGTGGCGATAGTGCTCATTGAGCATATTGATCTATTTGATATGACGCATTGCCGTGTCTAGTGTGAGTCTTGTGATCGATCCGGACAATCTCGTGCTCATCAGCGTCGATGACCACACGGTGGAACCCGCGGACATGTTCGTGGGTCGCGTGCCGAAACGGTACGAAGACGACGCACCGCGAATCGTCGAAGGCTCAGACGGCTCCTGCTCCTGGGAGTATTCGGGGCTGCGACTGCCGAACATCGCCCTCAATGCGGTCGTCGGCCGCCCCAACGACGAATGGGGATTCGAGCCGTCGCGCTTCGACGAGATGCGGGCCGGATGTTACGACGTCGATGCCCGCGTTCACGACATGAACGCAGCAGGAGTATTGGCGTCCATGTGCTTTCCCTCGTTCCCCATGTTCTCCGGTGCGCTGTTCACCTTTCATGGCGACAAGCAGGTTTCCGAGGTCATGGTGCGGGCTTACAACGACTGGCATCTAGAGGACTGGTGTGGCCGTCACCCGGATCGCTTCATTGCACTGGGCATCCTCCCGCTGTGGGATCCGACTTTGGCCGCCGCAGAGGTCCACCGCTTGGCGAGCTTGGGTTGCCGCGCGGTGACCGTACCGCAGCACGTCGGCAAGTACGGACAGCCGCCATGGCAGGATCCACACTGGGATCCGTTGTGGGAGGCCATATGTGAAGAAGGCACCGTCGTCAACATCCACATCGGCACCGGCGGTGGAGTTCCGGTGCCGTCCGACCTGACGTCATACTTGGCGTGGAATGCGATGGCTGCCGTTGATACCCAGCGGTTCACAGCCGACCTGTTGTTCTCGCCGATCGTCAAGAAGTTCCCGACCATCACGTTCGCCCTGTCGGAGGGTGGCATCGGCTGGATTCCGTTCCTGCTGGAGCGCTTCGAGGACGTGTATTCACGTCAGCGTGCCTGGACCGGCGACGATCTCGGCGAGGGCGTGTCACCGACGGACGTGTTTCGCCGAAATTTCGTGTCCTGCTTCATCCGCGACCGGATCGGCATCGTGAATCGACACAGCATCGGTGTCGAGACGATCTGCTGGGAGATGGATTACCCGCACTCCGACAGCAGTTGGCCCGATGCACCCGAGCAACTCGCGGCCCAGCTGGAAGGTTGTTCGGCCGACGAGGTCGAAGCGATCACTTGGCGTAACGCCGCGCGGGTGTACGGCTTGGACGTGGTCGACAGACTCGGTAGGGACACGTGTACTGTCGCGGCGCTGCGCAACAGGATCAGTGACATGGACTTCTCTGCGCCGAAGGTCGATGCCGGGCGGGCGCCGAAGCCGGGAAAGAGTGCGCTCACGTACGGCGAGATGAAAGTGCGGATGGGAGCCGCAATCCGAGGCGGGACCGAGGACTAGCACTGGCCCATCTAGCCAGGATTGGCGGCGAGCCGGAAGACCGGCACCATCGTGCCGTCTTGGTCGCGAAAACCGACTACGACAGCGCTGCCAATCGTGATGTCGTCGACGGGTGCATCGACGACGTTCGCCATGATTCGCGGTCCCTCCGCCAATTCCACGATGGCGATCACGTAAGGCGCCTCGGACCGCAGCGCCTGGGTTGGTGCACGCCGCACCACCGTCCGCGTGTAGATGACGCCCCGTCCACACGCTGCGGTCCACGTCAACCGTTGACCACGGCATTGGGTACAGAACAGCCGTGGATAGTGCTGGACGTTGCCGCAATCCTCGCAGCGTTGCAGTAGTAGCTCTTCCTGCCTCGTACCAGCCCAGTAGGGTTCGGAGTCCTGATCGGGTACCGGTGTGGGCCAGGGCTGCGTCTGCTCAGGACTCCCCATCATCTGTCCCTTCCAAGGATCGCGGTGCAATGCGAGGCCAAGATGCCACCCTCGGTGTGGACGAGCGCCAGCTCTGCGTCGGCAACCTGCCGCTCACCGCAGTCGCCGCGCAGTTGCGCCACCGCCTCGGTGAATTGGAGAAGCGAACTCGACTTGCCCGCATGCGAATGCGAGAGCACACCACCGTGGGTATTGGTGGGCAACAGGCCGCCCGGTGCTGTTGCCCCCGAGGCGATGAACTCGCCGCCTTCCCCCCTGCCGCAGAATCCAAGATCCTCTAGTTGCATTGGCTGGATGAAACTGAATGCGTCATAAACCATTGCGACGTCAATGTCGGGGCGGTCAACCTCGGCCATCGCGAAGGCGGTTTCACCCGAGGACGCCGCACCGGTTCGGCCGAGGTCGGGCGCTTGCGAGACGTGTTCGAAATCGTGAGTTTCGCCTATCCCGAGCAGCGAAACCGGAGAGCGCCGCAGATCGCGTGCTCGTTCGGAGGTGGTGACGAGTATCGCTGCGCCCGCATCCGAGATGGGCGCGCAGTCCAAGAGGTGCAGCGGGTCGGCGATCATCTTGGACCCCAAGACGTCGTCCACCGACAGCGGGGACCGGTATTGGGCGGCGGGATTGAGTTCAGCCCATTTCCTGTCCGTGACGGCTGCCAGCGCAATCTGCTCGGACGTGATCGGTGTTTCGTGCATGTATCTGGCCGCGAGCAGAGCGTAGAGCGCGGGAATCAACGGCCCCGACGGCGCCTCGTACTGCGGATGACCGATGGTCGCCATCGATTCGACAGTCGCCGTGCGGCTCATGCCGGTGGCCAGATTGTCGGCCTTCGCGATCAATACGTACTTCGCCTGGCCCGTGAGAAGCATTCCAGCGGCGTACTGCAGTATCGCCGCCGACGTCGACCCGCTGGTGTTCAGCGTTAGGCAGTGTGCCGGAGCCATTCCGAGGTATTCGGCGATCATCTCGGCGTGGTAGAGGAACGGCTGCACCCTGGAGTTGGCGGTGACGAAGCAATCGACATCGGCAAGGGATACTCCGGCGTCGTCTGCTGCAGCCGCCGTGACTTCGGCGTGCAACTGAACGCTCGAACGCTCGGGATGATGGCCGCCGCCGGTTTCGCCGATGCCCGCGATCGCGATCGCACCGCTCAAAGGCGAGCCGCTCATCACCGGCCGCCTTTGGTCAATGCGGTGCGAAATTCCTCCGACGCCAAGGCAGCCACGACGAGTTCGTTCGACCTCGTGATGTCGTCGGCGAGTGTTCGCTCCATGCTTGCGTACACCTGGGCCTTGACCGCGGCAACGGCATCGGGCGTGCAGCCGGTAGCGATGTCGATGGCGTACCGACGGGCTGCTTCGAGCACGTCACCGTCGGTGTACTTCGCGAGGCCGATGCGCCCCGCCTCTGCTCCGTCCACGACACGTCCCGACAGCAAGAGGTCCAAGGCATTCGTGGTGCCCACGGATCGACTCAGTAGCCACGCGACACCGTTCTCGGCGACCAAGCCGAGGCGCGTGAAGACGAACCGGAATTTCGTTCCCGGTCCCGCGAAGCGGATGTCACAACCCATGGCCTCAACTGCTCCGGCACCCGCGGCCGCGCCGTTGACGGCTGCAATCACTGGTTTTCCGATCCGGACCAGCCGAGCCGGAGTGCTTGCGTCGAAGTCCGGTTGCGCAGTGCCACTGGCGATTCCGCCGAGGGTCGAGGGGTCGGCGCCCACGCAGAATGCGTCGCCGGCGCCGGTCACGATGATCGCCCGAATCGCATCGTCGTGGGCCGCCGTGTCCAAGGCGCCGTTGTAGCGTTCACGCATGGCCGGGGTGAATGCGTTGCGCCGGCCGGGCCGGTTGAGCGTCACGATGGCAACGCCGTCTCGGGTGTCGTAGAGAATCACGTCGTCGGGGTCAGTCACCCTTGGTCTCCGCTCCTGGCAGCAACAGTTTGGCGGTGGCGCGCACATGGGCGCCGAGACGGTTCTTGCCGGTGACCTGGATCGTGAGTAGTCGCCCCTGCGGGTCGGGAGAGCTGTCGGTGACTTCGCCGTGAAGCGACAGGACGTCGCCTGGGTAGCCGGGTGCGCCGAGTTTTATTGCCAGCGAGCGCATCACGGCACGTGGGCCTGCCCAATCGGTGAGGTAGCGACCGACGATGCCGGAGGTCGTCATGACGTTGAGGAACACGTCAGCCGAACCGCGTTCGCGTGCGATTGCTGCGTCGTGATGTCCTGGATAGAAGTCCCGCGACGCGATGGCGCCGCTGACGATCAGAGTCGTGGTGATCGGCACGTCGAGGTCGGGCAGCACCTCGCCTGCCTGTATTTCACCCGTGCCCGCCTCGGTCACGAAAGCACCTGCGATTCGAGTTGTGTCCATATGGTCGCGAGCTGCGTCGAAGCTCCACCCAGCGCGAACTCGATGTCCTTGGCGCGCAGGAAGAAGCGGTGCATCGGGTAGTCCATGTCGACACCGATTCCGCCGTGGACGTGTTGTGCGGTCGACGCGATGCGATGACCCGCTTCGGCCGCCCAGAACTTGGCCGTGGCCACGGCCAGTTCGGCGTCCGGGCGCCTCCGGGAGACCGCGTCCGCGGCGTCGTATACCGACCAGGTCAGCGCCTTCAGATCCACGTAGGCGTCAGCCATGCGATTGGCGACCGCCTGAAAGCTTGCGATCGCTCGGCCGAACTGTTGGCGCTCGGAAGTGTACGAGGCGGCCAGCTCCAATGCTGTTCTCGTACAACCCATCTGTTGTGCGGAAAGATAAAGCAGGGCGTGCTGCTGCAGCGTGGCCGCGGCGTCATGCAGGGGTACCGCGTCGGCCTTCGACAGCTGGACCGATTCGAAGTCGACCGTCCAGCGCTTCGCGCCGGTCGTGGCGATCTCTTCGGTCAATCGAACTCCATACTGTTCGGGGCGGACGAGAAAGATCCCGACTCGGCCGTCGACGAGCGACGCGGTAACCATGATTCGGGATGCCCGATCGGCGAATGAGACGGCCACCTTGGTTCCGTCGAGCTGCCAGCCGTCGTCCAGCTCGACCGCGGTGGTCTGACCGTGCTCGATCGCGTCTGCGCCAGGCTCGGCGATGGCTAATGCGAAAAGCGTTGTGCCAGAACTGATGTCGGGAAGAAACCTGTCGCGCTGGGCGTCCTCGCCCCAACGGTCGAGGACGGCCATGGCCGTGAGCGTGCCGAGTAACGGGACGTCGAGTGCCTTCGATCCGATGGCAGCGAACAGCTGGATGGCCTCGGCAACGCCGAGGCCATCCCCGCCGGCCGATTGCGGGGCGAAGTTCGACGGAAGTCCCGAGTCGACGATCGCACCCCAGCCGCCGGCATCGTCTCCCTCGGCGATGTCGCGCAGGACACCCGTCGAGACCTCGCTGATGGCCTGTTGTGTCTCGGAAAGATGGAAGTCCATGTTGGTCAAGCCTTCTCGGCTGGTCGGAAGCGGAATACGACGAACCGGAGCCGACCTACGACGTCGTCGTTCTGGTCGGTGTAGCTGACCAGCGTGGTGATGAAGAAGCCGGTACCGAGCTTGGTCGTCTTGGGCTCTGATATCGACTCGATCACACAGTGATACGTGAGCAGATCCCCCGGGCTCAGATACCGCAAGTACTCGGCGTCGCACTCAGTGGCCACCACGCTCGGGTAGCCGGCCTCGATCAAACGGCGGGCGAGGATCTCCTCGCCATCGTCGTCGGTGAGGTGGGGAGCGTCGAAGCGGCGGTCGTGGTGGGTCCAGGACTGCAACATCGTCGGCGGGGCGACGATGTCGGTGAAACCGGCCTTGATCGCCTCGTCCGGGTTGGTGTAGATCGGGTTGTCGTCGCCCATCGCCTGACACCAGTGCCGGATCATCGGGAGATTGACGGGGTCGTCGGCGCGGCGCGGACTGGCACCCGTGCGTCCCACGAATGCCAGTATCTCCGAATGCAATTGCGCAATGCCGGTCTCGTTGGTCATCGAGGTACCCTCGGTGTGTGCAGCGCTCCCGAAGCGATGATCTCGCGCTGGACTTCGTTGGTGCCGCCGCCGAAGGTGTTGATGACGGCACGTCGGTATGCCCATTCCAAGTCTCCGCGCAACTGTTGTAAGCGTCCCTCGCGAACGGTGGCCAGAGCGCCGAGGACCTCCATCAGCAGTCGGTACACCTCGATGACGGTCTCGGTGCCATATACCTTGGCCACCGACGCATCTGAGGCACTGAGCTCGCCACGGCCGATCTTCCAGCTGAGTTCTGCATTGATGAGGTGCAAAGGTGACAGCAGTGCGTGGGAGCGAGCCAGCGCTTGTTGTACCCAGGGCAGGTCGGCACGTCGCCAACCACGAGGGCCGACGGGCGTCAATGCCCATCGGGTCACTTCGTCGAGCAGGGTGAAGGCAAGTCCGTTGAATGCGGCCAGCGCCAAGCGCTCGTGGTTCAGCTGCGCGGTGATCAGCTTCCACCCGGAATTCACGCCCCCGACGAGGTCGCATTCGGACACGACCACGGCGTCGTAATAGGTGGCGAACGTACTGTAGCCCGCTATGGTCCGGATCTCCGTGGCACGGAAACCCGGGTCCGTCGTGTCGACGACGAAGATGGAGATTCCGCGATGTTTTGGCGCGTCCGGGTCGGTTCGCGCGGCCAGCCAGACGTACTCGGCCGTGCCGCCCCTGCTCGTCCACAGCTTGGCACCGTCGATCACCCAGTGGTCACCTCGTTTGATCGCACGCGTGCGCAACGAGGCGAGGTCGGTACCGGCATCCGCTTCGCTATATCCCACGGCGAAGTCGATCTCGCCCGCGAGGATTCTCGGTAGATACGCCTTCTTCTGCTCCTCGGTGCCGAACTCCATCAGGGTTGGCGCGACGGTATTGAGTGCAACGAAAGGCACTGGCACTCTGGCGCGTTGGGCTTCGTCGTAGAAGATGTACTGGTCGATCGCGTCTCGCCCCTGGCCGCCGTATTCGGCGGGCCAGCCGATTCCCAGCAGTCCGCGATCCCCGAGCTCTCGGATGACACCCTTGTAACACGGGCCGCCGTGAACCTCACTCTCCAGTTCGTCGCGCAGCGCCGGCTTCATGAGCTCGTCGAAGTAGCTGCGCAGCTCCTTGCGCAGCGCCGTCTGCTCGGCGGTATACGTCAAGTCCATCGGTAGTCGTCAGCCCCTCTCGCTTGACCGTCATGTCGTCGGCCACGTCGCGTACGCGGTCAGGCCCTCCAGGGCCAGGCCGTGCCCGAGTCCGTCGGCGAGCTTGCGGCGTAGATCGCCGACCAGTGCTGCCCGCGTGCAGCGCAATGCAACTTCGTGCTGGCCGGCCAGCGCGCGGGCATGTTCCCACGCCCGGTCCAACAGCGTCGCCTCAGGCAACACCTCGTTGACCACGCCCAGACGCAACGCCTCGCTGGCATCGATCTTCTGTGCGGTCAACAGGAAGTAGCGGGCTCGGTTGGGTCCGAGCAGTGCCGGCCACACCACGTGCACGCCATCGCCGGGGACGGTTCCATACCGGAAATGAGGAGCGTCCTGAAAGTAGGTGGTATCGGTCGCCAGCGTGATGTCGCTCAGTACGGCGAGTTCTGCGTGCACCGTGGCAGGACCGTTGACTGCCGCGATCACGGGCACGGGGATCGCGAGGAGGGCCGTCAGGAGGCGCATTCCGTCCGAATGAATGCGGTCCCATTTTTCAGGCGTCATCGGCCCGACCCAGGAACGGTCCAGGGAACGCAGAAAAGCGTTGCCCGTGCCGGTGAGGATGACGACTCGATTGTCGCGATCGGCGCCGACGTCGGTGAAGCAGTGGCCGAGCTCCTCGTGCGGTCCAGCGCCCCACACCAGCGGACCGCCGTCGCTGTGCAGACGCAACTCGATGACGCCTTGGTCACGGCGCATCGCCACGTGGTCGTAGACCGTGGAGTACTCGGAGAAGGTGCGGTTCACGAGGTGCTCTCCCGGACAACGTCCTTCGCGTCCTTCGCGTCCTTCGCGTCCTCCGCGTCCTGCGATGCTTCGCGACCGATGACCGCGACTTCCACGATGTGTATTCCGTCCTGGGCGGCGTTCCACTAGGCCGCACCTCTGGCAGTGGTGAACCGCCGGCCATCGCCCACTTCAGCCGGGAGCTGGCCGGGCAGCTTGCGTCGCGACATAGGCTAACATCAACACGATTAAGAAGATATGCCGGATGGGTGGATCGCTTGGGCCCTGGTCCAGTAGGAGCGAAGTTGAGCATTGATGCCGAGCTGGAACGCCGTCCGCTCCGTGACACGGCTCGAAAGTTCCTCGATCACTACGCGTCATCGGCGAAGGTGCACGAGATGGCCTCAGAGGGAGCGTCGTTGGACCGCGTCTTCTGGAGAGCCGCAAGTGAAGTGGGCTGGACTTCGTTACTAGTGCCAGAGGAACTCGGCGGAGGGACCGTCAGTGGATCGCCGTTCGGCGATGTCGGAGTGCTCGCGGCGGAGTCCGGCCGTCACGTCGCCCCTGGACCACTTGGCCCGACCAACGTCGTCGCGTTCGTCCTGGGGCACGACCCAGAGCAGTCCGATACTCTGTCAGCCGTTCTCGACGGGAGTGCGGTCGCAGCGTGGGCGTTGTCGGACGGATGTGGCTGGGAGCCTTCGAGCGTGACCGCGCGAGCAACTTCCACCGGAGATGGCTATGTCATCGACGGAACCAAACACTACGTCGAGGGTGCACCCGACGCCGACGTGTTCCTCGTGACCGCTCGGGCGTCAGACGGATTGGCGCACTTCGTCGTCGATGGGTCGGCTCGCGGTGTCACGGTCTCCGCCAAGCGGGGTCTCGATCCGCTGCGTACCTTCGGCGCGGTCGCGTTCACCGCGACCCAAGTCGACGCACGGGCGCGGGTGGGCGGTGCCCTCGCCGGGGATGAACTGGCCGAACTTGCGTTCTGCGCCGCGATTGCCATCCAGGCCGCAGAGACCGCGGCCGTGATGCGCCACGTCTTCGAGATGACGATGGAATGGGTCGGTCAACGATACGCATTCGGCCGGGTGATCGGGTCCTATCAGGCACTCAAACACAGGCTCGCCGAACACCTTCTTGCGGTCGAGTGTGCCGAAGGAATAGCAACCGGGCTCGCGCAGGCGTTGGATGCCCGGTCCGCCAGCGCATCGGAACTGGCGAGCACGGCCAAGGCCTACATCGGTGACGCTTCCGTCAAGCTGGTTTCCGATGCGATCCAGATGCACGGCGGGATCGGCATGACGTGGGAACACGACCTGCATCTACATTTGCGTCGTGCGTCCACCAACCGGGTCATTTACGGATCGCCGTCCGAACACCGCGAGCGGCTCTGCAAGTTGGCCGGAGTTTGAGGAGGGCAGCCCAGATGAGTCAACTTTCGGATTCGCAGGCAGAAATGGAATCCGTAGAAGAATTTCGCTCTCGCGTCAGACATTGGCTACCGGGCAATCTACCGAGGGCCGACGAACACGCGCGGCGTGACGAGTCCATCGAGGCCTTGACGGCGCGCCACCGAGAGCTTCAGGGCCGACTGTGGGCGGCCAACCTCGCCGGCATCCGCTATCCACGCGAATATGGCGGTCTCGGACTGACGGCGCGCCATCAGGACGCATTCTTCGCCGAGGCGGCGGGATACGAGCTTCCCCTGGCATACGCGGTAACGCACGGGATCGTGCTTCCGACGATCATGGATTTTGGCACCGCAGAGCAGTGTTCGACTCGCGTGCGTGCTGCCTTGCGCGGCGAAGAGCTTGCGACGCAGCTGCTTTCCGAACCAAGTGGCGGGTCGGACATGGCAGGCGCTCTCACTCGCGCAGCCCGCGATGGCGACGAATTCGTGGTGAACGGCGCGAAGATTTGGAGCAGCGCGGCCGATCTGTGCGAATACGGCCTGTTGCTCGCCCGTACCGATCCCGACCTGCCCAAGCACCGGGGTCTTTCGATGCTCATCCTGGACCTCGACGCGCCGCGTGTGACGGTCAATCCGATTCGCCTTGCCAACGGGAGCAGCGAGTTCTGCGAGGAATTCTTCGATGACGTCAGGATCCCGCTGACCAGTTTGGTCGGCGAGCTGAACGACGGGTGGGCAGTAGCGTCGCGGATGCTCTTCCACGAGCGAATGATGCTGGGTGACATCGGGATGAACGACTCACGGCTTGGCCAATCCGGTGGTAAGGACATCGTCGATCCACTCGTCGCCCTTGCTCAGCGGGCCGGCGTCTCATCGGATCCCGTTGTCCGGCAGGCACTTGGCGAAGCGCTGATGATGACGAATCTAAAGGGCCCGGCCACTGCACACATCGGTGAAGGACTGCGCTCTGGCAGATTTCCAGGGGCGGGTGCAAGCTTGCTCAAGTTGCTCGGATCGAAGACCGGCTTCCGGCGCTTGGAGATAGGCATGCAGATTGCCGGCGAGAGCGGCGCGGTATGGGATGATTCCGAACCGGATCCGATCGGCGTCCAGTGGCTGCACGCGCGCGCATATACCTTGGCGGGCGGCACGACCGAGATGCAGCTCAATCAGATCGGTGAGCGGGTTCTGGGGCTACCTCGTGACCCAGCGCCCGATTCTCGCGATGTGCCGTTCTCCGAGTTGCCGCACAACTGACTCATGGCAGAACATTCGTCGAAGGCCGGCGACGTCGATGTGCGGCCAGCTCTGGACCGGATGCTCAGTCCCGCGACCGTTGCGTTCGTCGGTATTGGCGACGAATCCCGATGGGCGCATGCGGTCAATCACTCGCTGACCAGTGGCGCCGATTGCTTCTTCGTGCATCACAAGGCAGACATGGCGTTTGGTCGCCCAACCTTCAGCACGCTTTCCGACATCGGGCAGCCCGTCGATGTCGTGTTCAGCGCGCTCGGTGCCGAACGCACCGTCGATTTGGTCGAGCAGGCCGCCGCCGCTGGCGCAGGTGGATTGGTCACGTGCGCAGGGGGTTTCGCCGAACTGGGCGACGAGGGGCTGTACCTGCAACAGCGGATGGTTGATGCCGCGCGCGCGGGAGGCCTTCCGGTGGTCGGCCCCAACGGTATTGGTCTGATCAATGTACAGCGACGTCTACATCTGAGCATGTTGCCGATATTTCGTCGCCGCGCGGGCGGGCTTTCGGCAGCAACGCACAGCGGCGCCATGATCGAGGCGATGGCAGCCGCTGGGTCTCGGTCCGGCGGGGTTGGTTTCAACCTGCTCGTATCAGCCGGGAATGAGCCCGTTACCGACATGGCCGACTATCTCGACTTCTTCGCGCGTGACGAGCAAACACGCGTGATCGCGTTGGCAATCGAGAAGATTCGGCGACCCGAGGCATTCTTCGACGCGGCTCGCCGATGTTTAGAAGCCGGCAAACCGGTGGTGGCCATCAAGCTCGGCCGCAGCGAACGGACTCAACGGATGGCGGCGTCGCATACCGGAACGTTGACCGGTGACGCGTGGGTGTACGACGTCGCATTCAAGCAGGCAGGCATCCTCGCGGCCGACGATGTCGATGATTTGATCGACCGCGTGCAATTCCTCGAGCAGTTACCGCGGCGGCGCTGGTCACCGGTGCGTGGGCTCGGAATCCTCACGATGACAGGAGGTTTCGCTCAGCTAGCCAGTGATCTGGCGGAAGTCGAGGGCTTGAGCGTCCCCGAGGTCGATCGGTTGCGACCGTTCGTGAGCGAGAACATTCCAGGTGGAGTGGTGACCAATCCGCTGGATGCCACGGGGTTCGTCGGTGTCATCGACGGGCTGTGGCGCAAGGTACTCTCCGAGTACTCCTCGGCACCGGAGTTCGACGCGCTGCTGTTCAACAGTCAGTACGCGGACTGGACGCAGTCGGACTTCACGGATCAAGAGTTCGCGGAGTTCGGTGCGGCAAGCGACAAACCATTCGTCATCGGCCCCCTTGCCGGGAATGCCGGCGGATGGCTAGACCGATATCGCTCACGAGAGATCGGGGTCGGCAACGGCCTTCGCGGCTGTCTGCGCGGTTTGCAGACCATGGGGGCGTTCATGCGGCTGCGCCCTGGATTGTGCGTCCGCCCGGCTTCCGGCATCGCTGAGATGGCCCGCCCGCAAGGTTGCACCGTCGAAGTCGAGGAAGGCCTGATGTTGTCCTTCGGGCCGACCATGGACCTGCTGAACTCGGTCGGAATTCCAACGGCGCCATACACTTTGATTGCCTCAGGCGCTGATGCGGGCATTCCTCCATTTCCAGGGCCATATGTCGTGAAGCTAGCCGACGTTGCCCATCGGACTGAGCACGACGCGGTCCGGCTCAACGTAACGGCGGCTACCATCACGGCTGCGGTCGAGGACTTGAGAGCCATCGCTACTGCCGACGGATTGTCGCCGTTGGTTGCGGTCCAGCCGATGGTCACCAGCCTCGGGGAGACGTTCGTCGGAATCAAGGGGTCGAGCGAGTTGGGCCCTCTGGTGGCCTTCGGTCTGGGTGGGGTGTTCGTGGAGGTGCTGCGGCGAGTCAGCGGCCGGATCGCCCCGATAACGCATGCGGATGCGAGCGACCTGGTCGATGGGTTCAACGACACGGGAATCATGGATGGGCACCGAGGGGCGCCGACGTGGGACCGTGCTGCTGTGGCACGTGTACTGGTGGCGGCATCGAACCTTGCTGCCGGGGGCCGTGCCTGGATCGAATCACTCGACATCAATCCGCTGATCGTCACGAAGGACGGGCCGCTGGCAGTGGACGGCCTGTGTCTGGTTCACCCCGCATGAGTCGGCCCGCAGGGCCATCTTTCACCTCAATCCGGGATGTGAATCGCCTGCTTGGTCGTCCTGCTTGCCATGCCAGGTAACTGCCTTAATTCTCGAAACTCCCTTCAGTCGAGCCTCCTTCGTCGACGAGGATCGCCGACGATCAACTACTCATTTCGCGAGTACCGGCTGTGGTCCGGCTCATTCACGCCGCAACGGCAGCCGCCGACGGAAAATGACGACGACCTCGTCGAGGGTGAGGTCGGGGTCTGCTGCGACGAGACTCAGTAGGTCATCGCCCGGGTGAGTGCGCCGGTCGGCTGCTGCGGGGAGGAAGTCGGCGTGGGCAAAGTGATCTTGGCTGCCGGGCTGCACAACCCGTCAGCTTGCCCGGCAGATCCTGCTCGAGAATCGTCGCCCGAGACCGGACCGGTTGGCCCTCAAGTACTTCGAAGAAGTGGCACGAAACCGCGTCCCGGATCAGTCCCGGCGAATCGCAATTGTGAACGCGCTAAATCCGTCTTGGGTCCTGGCCCTACTCGAGTGCAGCCGTGTGACCGCAGCAGCGGTTCGGATCTGGCATCGCCGGTCGGGTGGTGATGCGCTCTCCTTGCCATGGACGTCGCCGTTGCAAGTCCTGCCCGCAAACGAAGACTCAGCATCGATGGCAACTTGGACGTCGCCACGTGACCACGCCCGTCTGTCCAGCTACTGTCAGCACCAGGTAGTGGTCGTTGACATCGAGGCGAATGCTTCATAGTGTAACCACACAATTTTGTACCTTGTATAGCAGCTTCCGCGGGTCGGCGCGACAGCCTGTCGCGCACTTTCGGCGGCCTGACCTTCGAGGGTGCCGCGTGACGACATACGAAGTCCGAGCCACCGGGCTCGATGCGATCGATCTGCTTGCCCAGACCTGGGGCCACAGGGCGCCGTATGACCAATTCAGTCTGCTGCGCCAGGAGGCGCCGGTGTTCTGGCACGACGAGCCCGGCGGTGGTCCCGCCGACAAGGCGCCGGGGCCAGGGTTCTGGGCGATCACCAAACACGCCGACATCAAGGCCGCCAGCCACGATTTCGAGACCTTCTCCACCGAGCGCGGCGGCGTGATGATCCCCGACATGGGCGAGTACCAGATCGAGGCCATGCGGCAGACGATCCTGGGCATGGACCCGCCCAAGCACACCAGGTACCGCAAGCTCATCTCGCGCGGATTCACGCCCCGAATGATCCGAAAGCTGATGCAGGACATCGAACTACGTGCGGCCAAGGTGGTCGACGACATTTGCGAGCGAGGCGAATGCGAGTTCGTGGAGGACATCGCCGCCAAGGTTCCGGTGCAGATGATCTGCGAAATGATGGGGCTCGAACCGGCGTTGTGGGACAGGTTCGTCGAGCTGTCAGACGGGTGCGTCGGCTCTGCCGATGACCCCGACTACACCGGTGGTGCTGACGGACCAGTGCAGGCGTCAGCGGAGATCTACCTGCTCGCCAACGATGCCGCCGCCGACCGACGGAAGAACCCGCGCGACGACCTGATGACCGGACTGGTCCAAGCAGAGATCGACGGCGAGCACCTGAGCGACATTGAGCTCAATCTCTTCTTTCTCACCCTCGTGGTGGCCGGTAACGAGACCACCCGCAACATCATCAACCACTCCATGCTCGCCTTCATCGAGCGGCCGGACCAAGCCCAAAGGCTGCGCGACGACCCGACTCTGTGGGATACCGCGGTGGAGGAGATGTTGCGCTGGGGTCATCCCATCCACAATCTGAGGCGCACGGCCACGCGCGATACGGAGATTCGCGGCGTACCGATACGCGAGGGGGACAAGGTCGTGCTGTACTACGCGTCCGGCAACTTCGACACCGACGTTTTCGATCAGCCGGAACGCTTCGACGTCGCGCGTACGCCCAACGACCACTTGACATTTGGCGGTGGAGGTACCCACTTCTGTCTGGGGGCAAATTTGGCCAGGGCGGAGACACGCGCGATGATGCGCCAACTGGTCGAGCGGTTGCCCGACATGCAATTGGCTGGACCTGTCGAACGCCTGCATTCCGACTTCGTGCACGGCATCAAGAGGATGCCCGTGACGTTTACGCCGAACAAGTAGTCAAGGCGAGGGGGCGCATTTGTTCGCGGCAAACAGGGTTCTCGCGCTCGGCCACGATTTCATCAGTTGTGAGGGCGCACTTTTGCGTAATGAAGTGAGAAGAACGGAGCACGCCAATGCGGATTGAAGACATGATCTTGGTCAGCATCGATGACCATGTGATCGAGCCGAGGAACATGTTCGAGGGGCACGTCCCTCAGCGCTATAAGGACGTTGCGCCGAAGTCGATCATGGATGAGAACGGCTTCGAGAAGTGGTGGTTTCAAGGTGTGTGCAGCGGCTCGACGAGCCTCAACGCAGTCGTCGGTTGGCCGAACGAAGAGTGGGGCCTGAACCCCAGTACGTTCGCCGAGATGCGTCCCGGAACATACGACGTCCACGAGCGTGTGCGTGATATGAACCGCAACGGGATCCTGGCCTCCATGTGCTTCCCATCCTTCGCCGGCTTCAGCGGCCGTTTCTTCCAGGAGTCTGCCGACAAGGACCTGGCGCTGATCATGTTGAAGGCCTACAACGACTGGCACATCGACGAATGGGCGGCGTCCTATCCCGGCCGGTTCATCCCGTTGGCGCTTGCGCCGGTGTGGGACCCCAAGGCGATGGTCGAGGAGATACGACGCATTGCCGCCAAAGGCTGCAGAGCCGTCGCCATGCCGGAGTTACCGCATTTGCAGGGGGTGCCGAGCTACCACGACCTCGAGTATTGGGGGCCCGTGTTCCAGGCCGCGGCAGAGGAACAGGTGGTGTGGTGCCTACACATCGGGCAAGGCTTCGGCGCGATCAATCAGGCACCGGGCGCTCCGCTGGACAACTTCATCATTCTCGCTACTCAGGTATCCACCATCGCCGCGCAGGATCTGCTGTGGGGCGGGGCGATGCTGAACTATCCCGACCTCAAGATCGCCTGGTCCGAGGCGGGGATCGGATGGATCCCCTTCTACCTCGACCGCTGCGACCGGCATTACACCAATCAACGGTGGCTGGACAACGACTTCGGTGACAAGTTGCCCAGCGACGTCTTTCGCGAGCACTCGATCGCCTGCTATGTCACCGACCCCACCGCGTTGCGGGTACGCGAGCAGATCGGCATTGACATCATCGCGTGGGAGTGCGACTACCCGCACTCGGATTCGATCTTTCCCAACGCACCGGAGTTCGTCCATGCCGAGCTAACGGGAGTGGGCGCCAGCGATGAAGAGATCGACAAGATCACCTGGCAGAACACCTGCCGGTTCTTCGGTTGGGAGCCGTTCAAGCACATTTCGAAGGCTGACGGCACCGTCGGCGCGTTGCGGGCGCAGGCTCCCGACGTCGACATCGAAATCCGCTCCAAGCACGAATGGCGCAAGCTGTACCAGGCCGCTCACCCCGACGAGGTGATCCCGGTGATGGATGCCGCGATGGCGGCCGACACCAAGGTTCAGATGGCGCCCCCCGTCGGCGGCGGCCAGTGACCGTCGCCGAATCGAATCGCCCCGTCGTCGTCAGCGCGGTGCGCACCGCGATCGGCACCGCCTACAAGGGCACTCTGGCCGACACCCCGCCGGAAGATCTGGCGGTGGCCGTAGTGGGGGAGGCCGCACGGCGCTCGGGTACGGCCGACGAAGTGGTCGACTGGTTACCGGCTACCCACCCTGAGACCGCGGATGCACCGGCTTACGACATGTCGATTCCAGTCGGCTTCAACACCGCGGTACGGGCGGGTCTGACCCGAGAGGAGTTGGACGCGTGGGCATTGCGATCGCATCAGCGTGCGGTCCACGCCCGATGAAGGAAGCGCGATGAAACTTGGCCTCCACCTCGATGAGTACAGTTGGCTGCCTGAAAAGGGCTCTCTCGCGGACGTTTTGTCCCGCATCGCGGTAATTGCCGACGAGGGCGGCTTCGCCCGGTTGAGCGTCACGGATCATGTTTGGCAGACCAGCGCGCACGGCGTGGAAAGCGATCCCATGCTGGAGGCCTACACCACTCTGGGATTTCTGGCCGCGACGACAACGACGGTCGAATTACTCACCCTGGTCTCGCCCGTCACCTACCGACCGCCGGGTTTGGTCGCCAAGATGGTGACCACGCTGGGCGTACTGTCCGGTGGACGCGCGATGCTGGGTCTGGGGGCCGGATGGAACGAGGAGGAGGCGACCGGCCTCGGGTTACCGTTCGCGACCAATCGAATCCGCTTCGAGCAACTGGAAGAGGCGCTGCAGGTTTGCCTGCAGATGTTCTCCGAATCGACCAGTGCGTATCGGGGCAAGCACTACACACTTGCCAGTACCTTGAATTCGCCGATGTCGATGCCACGTCCGAAGATACTGGTCGGCGGGGGCGGAGAACGGCGCACGCTTCGACTCGCGGCACGCTACGCCGACGCATGCAATGTATTCGGCGGCCCCAGCGCAGGGCACAAGCTGCAGGTGCTACGCGAGCAGTGTCAGCGGGCGGAGCGCGACTTCAACCAAATCGAGAAAACGGCGATCGTGCCGCTCGACCCCGTCGGTCCGGGCGGGACGGCGGGTCTACTGCAAAGGCTCGCGGTACTAAGGGATCTGGGCTTCGACAGTGTGATGGGGGCAGTGCCAGGCATTGCTTCCATCTCGCCGCTGGAAACTCTTGTCGCGAAAGTGCTGCCTGAGGTCGCCAGCTGGTAGTGGTGGGCGCGCGACGTCCCAGCGAACACCCGATCGGATTGACGGGTCTCAGTCACTTCAGCGTCGCAGTCGCTGATCATCGGGCGGCACTGAACTTCTATCGCAACGCTCTTGACGCCGAAACCGTCGTCGAGGAGGAACGGCGCAGCATTGCGGCACGCGTGACACGCCTCCGGTTGGCCGACTCGCGGATCGATCTGATGAGCCGCCTGGGTACGGCTGGGCCGATCAATGACCACTTGTACCGCTACGGTGACGGTGTTCGCTCGGTCGTATTTGGAGTCACCGACCTGGACCGAGCCGCCACCCAACTTTCGGCTTGGGGGTGCCCAATTCAAAGCGGCGACGATGACGAAACCCTCGCCATCGCACCGGAATGGAATTGCGGCGTCATGATGGAACTGACGGCCGGTCAGGGGTGAAGACCCGTCGCATCAGCGGTTTGGTCGCATCGGCCAGCGGTAGCGACAACCCATGTGCTGCACCGAGCCTGGTAGCCGCTTCGAGATCCTTTGCCGCGACGTTGACGGCGTTTTCTGCGCGATCGGTCGGCAGTGCCAGAGCCTCCGTCGCGATCAGGTTGCGGACCTCGAGCATCTTGAGTACTTGTGGGTGCTTGGCTTCGGTCTCACGCATCGCCGACAGGAAAACGTCAGTGTGGACACCGGCGCACGCGGCGAGTGCCGCGGCTTCATCGACTGCTGCCCAGGTGCAGTAAGTCACCATATTTCGCGCGATCTTGACCGCCATGCCCGTCCCACGCGGGCCACAGTGCACTACTGCGCGGGCGAAGTCGCTCAGTACCGGCATCGCACGCCCGACGACGTCATCCGGCCCGCCGACCAACGCGACGATTTCGTTGAAAGGTGCCTGATCGCCCGGCGTCACACCACAGTCGAGCAGACCCACTCCGTCGCGGGCGCAGATATCTGCCAACTCCTGGATCGCCGCCACGGGGATCGTCGAGAGAATCACTGCGACAAGGCCCGGTCTAGCGCCGCTGAGTACGCCATCCGATGCGGTGAGAGCGTCGCGGACCTGGGCTTCGTCGAATACCGCGACCAGCACCACATCGCACTTTCGGGCCAGTTCGGCGGCCGACGACTCTGGGTCGGGCAGCCCCGACACGCTGATCGTGGCGTCGGCCCGGCGGTCGAAGACGAGCGGGGTCCTTCCCCGTCTGGCGAGGCTGGCCGCCACGCCGATGCCGATGGCACCGAGACCGACGATGCCCACCCGTATGTCATCAGGCGGTGGTTCAGCCGAGCTCCTGTCATCGACAGATACTTCGGACACCTTTGCCGCCTCCTCGTTGAAACCGCTCGGGCAGAACGGATAGCGGGTGGATCGCCGTTCTCGACGGCCCTCATTCAAGGTGACTGGACCACGTACCCGGCCAAATGGACCGCCGCGGCCGTCAGACTGTTTTACAGTGTACAGATCCTTGTGTACGCTCAGGCGAGATCAGCAAGGTCGCGCCGCCGGGCCGACGCTAGGAGATGTCGTCTGAACCGGCTCGTATCCCGTCGCACCTTGTGACAGTGATGGAACGACGGAAGTGGTTGGCGCCCAATGACCAACGGCGTTGAGTTCGTGCAGTACGAGACCCTGGATGATGGCCGCATAGCTCGTATCTGGCTCAATCGCCCGGCCGAACACAACGCGCAGAACCGCACGCTACTGGTTCAGCTCGACGACGCCTTCCGTCGTGCGGAAGCCGACGACGACGTTCGTGTGATCATCCTCGCCGCCCGCGGAAAGAACTTTTCGGCCGGACACGATCTCGGGTCGGAAGCGTCGCTGCTGGAACGGCAGCCCGGCCCCGCGCAGCACGAGAGTTTCAGGCGCGACGGGGCGAACCGCGAGGGTGTCGAACGTTTGTACCTTCAGGAGTGGCACTACTTTTTCGACAACACCCGTCGTTGGCGTGACCTCCGCAAGGTCACCGTCGCGCAGGTGCAGGGCAATGCGATCTCGGCCGCATTGATGCTCATATGGGCATGTGATTTCATCATCGCCGCCGATGACGCGAAGTTCAGTGACGTCGTTGCCGTGCGGTTGGGCATGCCAGGGGTCGAGTACTACGCGCACCCATGGGAGCTGGGTCCGCGGCTGGCCAAAGAGCTGCTCATGACCGGCGATTCGCTCGATGCCGAAGGTGCCTATCGGATCGGCATGGTCTCGAAGATCTTTCCTCGCACGGAGTTGGAAGACAGCACACTCGCGTTCGCTCGGCGCATCGCCGAACTGCCTACGATCGCGGCGCTGTTGGTCAAGGACTCCGTGAACGCGGCCAGCGACGCGATGGGATTCACCGAGGCGCTTCGCCACGGCTTCCACATTCACCAGCTCGGGCATGCGCATTGGAGTGTGCACAACGAGAACAACTACCCCGTTGCACTCCCACCAGACGTCCCCGACTGGAAGTCGGCGCGCCCCACCCGGGTCACCGGGCCGGACACGCTCTGAGGCACGACTGCGAGTCTGAGCGAAACGATGTGCACACGCGCTAGCCGAAGTCATAATCGTGAGAACAGTGTTCTCTTGTGATGAATACACCTATTCGGAAGGTAGCGCCGTGAGCGCATACGACTACATCGTTGTTGGTGCCGGGTCTGCTGGCTGTGTGCTCGCGGATCGGCTGAGCGTCGACCCCGCCAATCGCGTGCTGCTGATCGAGGCTGGCGGCTCCGATCGCAATCCCGCCGTCTCGATGCCAAAGGGGTTGGCGTTCTTGATGAACAACCCCCGCTATGTGTGGGAGTACGACATCGAGCCGTTCGGGCCGTATCGGCAGGACGAGCATTGGATCCGCGGAAAAATGCTTGGTGGATCGAGCTCACTGAACGGCATGGTCTACAACCGGGGCTCCCGCGCCGACTACGACGACATCGTCGCGCGCGGCAATCCCGGCTGGGGCTGGGACGAAATGCTTCGAGTCTTTCGGACCATCGAAGATCACGCGCTCGGCGAGTCCGAGATGCGCGGCGGCGGCGGCCCCCTTGGTGTCAGCATCAATCACACCGGCGAGGAGGTCTCGGAAGCGTTGATGGACGCTGCGGCCACCGTGGGCATCAAGCGAGTCGAGGATGTCAACGCCTCCGACGAGGAGCGCACCGGTTACACACCTGCCACGATCTGGCGCGGGAAGCGGGTCAGCTCGGCGAAGGCCTTTCTGCATCCCGCGGCGAAGCGGCCCAACCTCACCATCCTGAAGAACACGACCGCCACCCGGGTTGTCTTCGACCGTGATCGCGCAGCTGGCGTGGCCGTCGTGTCTGCCGGGGGACGGGCCGGCGAGCTGCGGGCGAACCGCGAAGTCATCCTGTGTGCGGGCAGCCTTGCCACTCCCAAGCTCCTCCAGCTCTCCGGCATCGGGCCGCGCGACGTGCTGACACAGGCCGGCGTGCAGGTGCGGGTCGACAGCCCGCGGGTTGGCGAGGGTATGCACGAGCATCGATGCTTTCCGCTCCAGATGCGGCTGCGAGAGTCCAAGGGCTACAACAAGGTTCTGTCGTCACCGCTCGGACAGGCCCGCGCCGGTCTTCGTTACCTGCTATCCAAGACGGGGCCGATCTCGACGCCGGCCTATGACATGTTGACCTTCATCCGGGCAGATGCGGTTAGCGATCGACCCGATGCCCAGGTGCTGATGACTCCGTTCTCGATGGGCGTCGGTTCGGTGGACGGCCGCCTGGAGACTCGGCCCGGTCTTTCGCTTCTCGGGTTCGTCTTGCGGCCGACGAGCGAGGGGTCGGTGCGGATCCGCTCGGCTGATCCTGCTCAGCCCCCGCGGGTCGAGATGAGTTATGTCGATACCGATTACGACCGCCGCATCTCGGTGAGCATGTTTCGCCGGATGCGCGAGATCGTGGCGCAGCATCCGATCGCGGAGATGTTGCACGGTGAGATCGAACCGGGCATCGCAGTGGAGGACGACGACACTATCGTGCGCGCCGGATTGCTATACGGCGGTACCGGCTATCACGCGTCGGGCGCGTGCGCGATGGGCCCATCCGACGTCGATCCGCTGGACGGCCGACTGCGTGTGCGAGGTACTACCGGCCTTCGGGTCGTCGACGTCTCGATCATGCCGGCCATGGTGTCGGGAAATCTGAACGGGCCGATCATGGCGATGGCGTGGAGGGCGGCGGAAATGATTCTCTCAGATGCCTAGTCGGACCCTTCGGAGCGCAACTCAACCAACCAAGAAGGGAAGTCTTTGTGACCGCCGTAATGCAAGGTATTCGCGTACTCGAGGTCGCTGAGCACACGTTCGTGCCCGCCGCGTCGGCGATCTTGGCCGACTGGGGTGCCGACGTCATCAAGATCGAACCGGCCGAACGTGGCGACGCGATGCGCGGCATCATGTCCTCGGGCAACATGCGCCTGGACGGCGGCGCCTGGCATCCGCTCTTACAGCACTCCAACCGTGGAAAACGCAGTCTCGGATTGGACCTCGGTACCCCCGAGGGGGCGGACATCCTCTACAAGCTGGCCGCGACGTCCGATGTGTTCTTGACCAACAAGCTGCCTGCCGTGCGGACCAAGCTCCGCATCGACGTGGATGACATCAGAGCGGCCAACCCGCGGATCGTCTATGTCCGTGGCACAGGGTATGGGTCCCGCGGGCCCGAAGCGGATCGCGGTGGATACGACACGCTCGGCTACTGGTGCAGGGCCGGAGTGGCCTACGGCGCGAAACCCGTTGAGATGGACACGATCACGTCCCAGCCAGGACCGGCCTACGGTGACTCCATCGGTGCGATGACGATTGCCGGGGGCATTTCCGCGGCTCTTCTGCACCGCGAGAGAACCGGCGAGTCGCCAGTCGTGGACGTGTCGTTGTTGGCCACCGGAATGTGGGCGATGGGAGCGGCCATCGCGCTGTCGCACGAAGTCGGCAGCCCGTGGGGTCAGTTCCCAGTGGGAACCGACATTGGCAATCCGCTGACGGGAATCTTTCAGACCTCGGACGGGCGGTGGCTTCAGCTGGCTTGCTTGCAAGGTTTCCACTACTGGCCGGAAACGTGCCGGGTCATGGGTTTGACCGAACTGGTCAACGACCAGCGATTCGCCGATCAAGAGTCGTTCGTGGCCAACAGTGCGACCGCGAAAGCCATTCTGACTGAACGATTCGCCGGTGCGACGCTGGAGGAATGGAAACAGCGTCTCTCGGACTTCCGCGGCCAGTGGTCGCCCGTGCAGGATCCGATCGAGGTGACAAGCGACCCACAGGTCGTCGCGAACGGCTACATCGTGGATGCGGAGTCGAGCACAGGTGACAAGCATCCGCTGGTGGCCACGCCGGTGCAGTTCGACGAGGCGCCATCGCCGACCCGTCGCGCTCCCGATTTCAATGAACACGGTGACGTGATCTTGACCGAGGATCTCGCGATGGATTGGGACGACGTCGTCGATCTGAAAGTCAAGGGTGTCGTCGCGTGACCATTGAGTACGCTCCGCTGCTTGAGGAACTCCGCATCCGCAAGTGCTAGAGGAGTACTGCGCCCTGCTCGACGCCGGAGAGGCGGCTGAGCGGCTCGGCGAATTGTTCTGCGAAGATTGCGGTTTCACCATGATGGGAAAGCAGTGGCGGTTCAGCAGTCGGCGCGTACGAACACTGGCTCGTTCAGCACGTTGACCGTTCTCATTTCTGCAGGGCCCTGTAATCGTGTGAAGAGAACGTTGCCTCGTTAGACTGCGCGTCGTGAGCAAGTCACGGGTGGCGTCGGCGGGGCCGTCGTGGACGGGCACGACCCCTCGGGCGGAATCGCGTTGGCGACAGCGCTCAGCAGACCGTGCCACCCAGGACGTACGAAAAAGGGCCGAGGCGCGCAGCGACCGGTTCCTGAGCATTGCGCTCGGTCTGCTCAGCGAGGGCGGCGCGGAGAATCTGTCGGTTCGCAAAGTTGTTGAGCTTTCCGGACTTTCGCTGCGGTCGTTCTATCAGTCGTTCAGCGGCACCGACGACTTGTTCCTGGCAATCTATGAAGAAGCCACCTTGGGCGGTCTGGAGCGTCAGCTGGCTGCCGCCGCTGCTGGTTCGGACCCTCTGAGTCGGCTGCGTGCGTTCTTGGAGGCGGAATGGATAGCCTCTGGGCAGGCTCCACCGCTGCTCCAGCGCTCACTGGTGACGTTCCACCAACGTTTGAGCGAGACGCGCCCCACCGAGCTCGCTGCTCTATTGGAGCCTGAACACAATGCCCTTGTCGAGCTGATTCGGGACTGCCGCACGGCGGGGATGACCGGCCCCGGACTGGATGACTCCACGACAGCCTCGATCCTCTTGCACCTGTTGATGGAATTGCTGCAAGCGAAGGTCCTCGGGTTCCACATGGGAGGGGCGGAAGTCACTTTCGAGCACTTCTGGGGTCTTCTGCAGGGTGTGTTCACCGCGCCCAACGTTTGAGCCGTTCCACCGATGGCGGTCGGAGCCGCTGCAATGTCCATGGACGCGGGCTGTACTGAGTAAAACTGGGCGTTGCCACCCGTACGGCTCTCCGCTAGCCTTCGTATGAGAACACCGTTCTCGACATACAGATACGCTGAATCGAAGCCCGAGGGAGATCTGTGGTGGAGCTCGACGACATCGTTTTGGGGGCATCGAGGTCCCGCTCATCCGGCGTTGATCTGTCGACGGTGGTCAAGGCTGAAGGTAGAGCCCGGGCCGAGGCGGCGGGCACGCAACCGGTGCAGGGGTGACCATGACGAACACATTCGAGCTACCCAAGATTTCGGCCGACGCTCATGTCGATGAACCACACGACCTTTGGTACGAGCGTCTCGACGAGGACTTGAGGGACCACGCGCCCCGCCGGATCAAGGCCAACGACGATGGCGGTTGGAGCCTGGTGATCAATGGCAATCCCCTTGGCTGGAACGAGCTTTCCGCCGAGGAGGCTGCCGCCAAGGAAGCGGAGCGAGTGGCGGCAGCGTCACCCGACGTGCGACTGGAGATGATGAAGACCGATCACATCAACGGTGAGATCGTCTTCCCCACAATCGGGCTATACGCCTGGGACATCGCCAACCCCCTTGCCGGACAAGCGGTATGTCGGGTGTACAACGACTGGATCAGGGAGCAGATCGGGGGACACGAGCGGATCAGGTTGGCCGCCATGATCCCGACCTGGGACACCGACATGGCCATCGCCGAGGTGGAGCGAGTCGCCGGCGATTCCTCGATAGGGGGCCTGCTCCTTCCGTTGGTCGGCAAGCCGGAGTGGAATCACAAGGATTGGGAGCCGTTGTGGGCGGCGATCGAGGCATCCGGCCGGCCGGCGGTGATGCACCAAGGTAGTGGTCACGACATGATCTTCTATCGCGGCTGGGGGAGCGGCACGGCCAATCTGCTCGCGACGCAGTCCATGGCCCCGCGGGCCGCGGCATTGCTGAGCTGCAGTGGGGTGCTCGAACGACACCCGAATTTGCACGCTGTGTTTGTGGAGTGCAATGGCGGTTGGATCTCGTGGGCCATGCAGACGCTGGATTACTACTACCAGGCGCACGACGAAATCGGTTGGACCAAACCCAAGTTGGCGGAACTTCCGAGCCATTACATCCGACATCAGATCCATTCGACATTCCAGGACGACCCGGTTGCCATCACCAATCTCGCCGATACCGGTGCCGAGTGTCTGCTGTGGGGCAACGACTATCCGCATCCAGAGAGCACGTACCCCGAGTCAGCGCAGGTTCTGGACCGACTGTTCGCCGGTGTCGACATCGACAGCACGCGGGCCATCGTCGGTGGAAATGCTCACCGCCTGTTCGGCTTCGACGACAGCGTACTGAAGGATCTTCCCTAAGTGAGCGTGGAGTTCCAGATCCGTCGCCAAGACTTCTCACTCAGTGACGAACAGGTGGCGCTGCAGGATTCCTTTCGAGCGTTCTTCGAGAAGACCGTCCCGTCGTCACGGGTGAGGTCTGCTGAGCCGCACGGTTTCGATGAGGCTCTGTGGGACGAACTCAGTCAGCAGGCGGTTGTCCCGATGACATTGCCCGAATCGGCGGGCGGCGACGGCGCCGGGCTGGTGGAGACGGTACTGGTGGTGGAGGAAGCCGGCAGGCGCGCCGCGCCCGTACCGATTGCCGATGTGCTGGCCGCCGCAAGGGCTTTGGCGAGGGTGGATGTGAACTCGGAGCTGCTCGCGAACGTGCGTGACCATGGCCACGTCGTCAGCGTGGCCCCGGGACGGGGAGAGCGAAGGCTCGTTCCATCGGGGGGGATCGCGGCAGCCGTGCTTGCGCCGATCGGTGACGATTTGGCACTGGTCACAGGAGGGGCTGAGCCGATCTTGGCCAATGTCGCAAGTGCCCCGATCGCGTGGTGGCGAATTTCTGGCGGGGCCAATACGACAGTGGTGGGTTCGGCCGAAGACTGGGCCACGACTGAACGTGAATGGCAAATTCTTACTGCTGCCGCGCTCGTTGGCCTCGGACAGGCGGCGTTGGATCTGGGCGTGCAGTACGCCAAGGAGCGTGCGGCATTCGGTGTGCCGATCGGATCGTTCCAGGCCATTGCCCATCCCTTGGTCGATGCGGCCAACGCCGTCGATGCGGCTCGGCGGCTGCTGTGGCGTGCCGCATGGTTCTCCGACCACGAGCCGGAATCGGTTGGCGCGCTGGCACTGTGCGCGTTGATCGGCGCAGGCGATGCCGCTGAGAAAGCGGGCGCTACGGCGATCCACACCATGGGGGGATTCGGGTTCACGCTCGAATCGGACGCTCAGCTCTTTTACCGCCGTGCCAAGGGATGGGCTGCGTTAGTGGCGGATCGACGTGAGTTGCTTCGGCGCGTCGCGCGTTTGGCGCCCCAGTCTCTGGGGGCGGGTGCACCATGAACTTCGGCGTCATCGAGCTCGACCAAGCCGCACAGGACTTTTGGCGAGCCGCGCGGGATTTCTTCGAAGAGCACGTTACTGCGGAGGTGCTCGACGAGGAGCGAATGAACGGCGGCGGATTCAACGAGAATCTGCATCTGGCGATGGGGCAGCGCGGGTGGGTTGCTCCCCAGTGGGCGGAGTCCGAAGGAGGTGCCGGCCTCGATCCACTTCGAGCGCGGATCGTCGCCGATGAATTCGCCCGCAGCGGTGCGCCGTACATCCTGGCAGGCACCACTCTGCTCCCGCCGGTCGCCATTCGGATGTTCGGGTCGGCTGAGGTGCAAGCCGAGGTGCTGCCCGGCGTGGCAGACGGCACCGTTCGGATCTGCCTCGGTTACACCGAACCCGATTGCGGCTCTGACTTGGCCGCGGTTCGCACCCGCGCAGAGCGGGACGGCGACGGCTGGATCATCAACGGCCAGAAGATGTTTACGACGGGCGCCCAGTTTAGCCAGTATTGCTTTCTGCTGGCTCGCACAGATCCATCGCTACCCGTGCACAAAGGGCTCACGGTTTTCCTGCTGCCGATGAACACCGCCGGCGTTGAAGTCCGGCCGATCGGAACGCTTGGTGGCGAACGCACGAATTTCCTATATCTGTCGGATGTTCGTATCGACGACCGGTGGCGGCTGGGCGAGGTCAACGCAGGCTGGTCGGTGATCGCGGCACCGCTGAGCCAGGAACACGGGATCGCCGCTGACGGTCACGACCCCACACTCGGGGGTCCGTATCTGGCGGAGTGCGAGCGGCTCGTCGCCGAGTTCATTTCGTGGGCCTCTGCCCAACCGTCAACAACGGGAGCCTCTCTACTCGACGATCCCGGTATCGCCGACTGGCTTGGCGAGGCCCTGGTGAGTATCGAGCTGACACGGTGCTCGGGCGGTCCACCGGCACGGATCATGTCCTCTGATCTGCTCATGCGCATTGCATCATCGCTGATCGACATGGTCGGTCCCACAGCACTATTGACGCGGGGCACCAACGGCAGTGCTTGCGATGGAGCGTTCGAAGCCGGATTTCGATTCGCGCCGGGCACTGCGATCTACGGCGGGTCCACGGACATCGCGCGCAATGTGGTCGCCGAACGGTTTCTCGGCCTACCCCGAAGTACACCACGGAGGAGCAGCACGAAATGACTGACACCAGTGCGCCCGCAGGAGTCCAACAGTCGGGAGAGGAGATCGTCGACGGTATCGCAGTCGAGGCTGTGGGAGGCGACTTCGCCGCGGTATTGGGGGTCCCGGAGCCGCAGGCGGTCTACGCGGGCATCGGATCGACACCACTACTGGACATCGACGGCAATTACGTTGTCGGCGCGGCCAATAGCGTCGACGCACTGACCCGCAGCCACCATGTCTTGGGATCGGGTGCGCTCGGCAACACCCAGAGCGCAGAACGGCCTCTCATTCCGCTCGACATCGACAGACCCGAGCACACCAAATATCGCAAGCTGCTCGATCCGATCTTCGCGGCCAAGGTAATTGCACCGTTGGAGGCCGATGTCCGCGCCTTGGCCGATGAACTGATCGACAAATTCATCGAGCGCGGGCACGCCGACGTCTATAACGAGTTCTGCGCGATTCTGCCGTCGACGATTTTCCTCCGTTTGATGGGGATTCCGCTAACCGATCTGAATTATTTCCTGCAGAACAAGGACGATCTCCTGCGTGATGTCGAGGGCGAGACCGTCAGCGAGCGGGAAGCGAGGTACAAGCGGGCGGGCAAGCGGTGTTACGACTATTTCAATCGTGTGCTCGATGAACGGGAGGCCAGTGGATCGCCCGGGGACGACCTTCTGGGACGGTTCCTGACGGCGGAGGTCGACGGGCATTCACTGACCCGCGAGAACATTCTCGACATCTGTTTCCTCCTGATGATCGCCGGCCTCGATACCGTCGCGGCGTCGCTGTCCTGCATGTTGTCTTGGTTCGCCCGTCATCCCGACGAACGTCGACGTGTGGTCGCCAACCCTGAGATGTGGCCCGACGCAATCGAAGAACTGATGCGTTGGGAAACGCCCGTTCCGATCGCCTCGCGCACCCCGACGATCGACATGCGCTTCGGAGATAGCGTGGTGCCTGCGGGTACGCAGGTTGCCGTGCTGTGGGCAGCAGCCAATCTGGACCCGGAGAAGTTCAAGGACCCGATGACCGTCGACCTCACGCGACGGCCGAACCCGCACTACTCCTTCGCAACTGGCTTCCATCGTTGTCTTGGCAGCCATCTCGCCCGCATGGAACTACGGTCGGCGCTCGACCAGTTCCACAAGCGAATTCCGGACTACGAGATCACCCCGGGTGCCGAGCTGAGGTATGAGGCGCTCCCCGTGCGATTGGCTCGTCCGCTGCCACTGAGTTGGGCGGTGTGAGGTGAGACTCGTGCTCGACGCCGAGGCCTGCCAGGGCCATGGGCGCTGTTATAGCTATTCACCAGAACTGTTCGACGCCGACGACGAAGGTCACAGCGTGTTGCTGGTGAGCGACGTGCCAGCCGATCAGGAACCCGCCGCGCGCCGAGCGGTCGAGTCCTGCCCCGAGGGGGCCATCGCCCTAGATGAGTGAGCAGCTACGCGCAGGTTTCATCGGCTTGGGTGACCAGGGCGGCGGGATGGCCTCACGTCTCATCGAGTGCGGCGTCCCGACGACACTGTGGGCCCGTCGAGAGGCGTCGCTCGAGCCATTTCGCGGGTCTGCCGCCACGTTCGCGTCGACACCCGCCGAACTCGGGGCCAACAGTGACGTGGTCGGCATTTGCGTCGTCGACGACGCAGGCACCGAAGAAGTGGTGTTGGGCAAGGCTGGCGTACTTTCCGGAATGAAGCCGGGCAGTGTGCTGGCTCTACACTCCACGATCAGCCTCGACACGTGCCACGAGATCCGCGACGCCGCAGCGCAATCAGGTGTCGGAGTGATAGACGCGCCGGTCAGCGGCGGCGGGTTCGCTGCCGCGAGCGGAGAGTTGACAGTGCTGGTCGGCGGCGAACGCGCGCACTTCGACCAGGCATATCCAGCATTGGACACCTTTGGCGGCACCATCGTTTACCTTGGCCCGCTGGGCAGCGGGCTGATTGCCAAGCTCGTCAACAACACGCTGCATGCCGCGCATTACGCGCTGGCGCGCGACGCCCTACGCGCGGGCACCTCGTTGGGACTCGACGAAGATGCGCTCGGGCAAGCGCTTTCGGCGAGTAGCGGCAACAGTCATTCGCTGAACATCTCGGTGATGATGGGCGGATTCGCGGAGCTCGCCCCCTTGGTGGGCAGCCTGCTTCGCAAGGATGTCGCCATTTTCGACGAACTGGCGGCGAAGCGGGGGGCGGCCACCGGGTCACTGATTCCGGTGGCCGATGAAGCGTTGGACCTTTTCGGGTTTTCCAGAGCACCTCGAGCCAAGGAGTCAGAATGACCGCCACGGAAACGGCTTTCGAGCACCAATTGGCCGAATCGCCGACGAGTGCCCAGATCAATGCGCGTGCGGCTGGCCGAGCCGAGGCTCGGATGCTCATCGATGGCGATCTGGTGGAATCGAGCACCGGACAAACCTTCGAAAACATCAGCCCCGCAACGGGAAAGGTGCTGGGCGTCACGCACGCGGCGGTTCCCGTCGATATGGAACGAGCCATCGCCGCGGCTCGGCGTGCCTTCGACGATACTGAGTGGTCAACCGACTTCACCCTGCGGAAGAGGTGCCTGATGCAGCTGCAGGAGGCGCTCGAGTCGGAACAGGAATACCTCCGTGACGAGCTGGTCGCCGAGGCGGGCGCGCCGGTCATGACAACCCATATGGCGCAGCTCGATTGGACGCTGACGGATGGACTGTGCTCCGCGGTGGAGCAGATGGACACCTTTGCGTGGGAACGCACACTCGACGGCGGCGGCTTGGGTGGCGAAGGCACCCATCGCGCCGTGTGGAAAGAAGCGGTCGGAGTCGTCGGCGCGATCGCCCCGTGGAACTTCCCGTTCGAGATCGCGGCGAACAAACTGGCCCAAGCCCTGGCAACGGGCAATACGGTAGTGCTGAAGCCCGATCCGAATACCCCGTGGACGGCCACCCGGATTGGGCGCCTCATCGTCGAGAACACCGACATTCCACGCGGGGTCGTCAATGTGGTACCGACGCCGGACAACTCGGTCGCGCAACTGATGGTGACCGATCCACGCGTCGATCTCATCTCGTTCACCGGTTCAACTGCGGTCGGCAAACTCATCGCGGCCAATTCGGCCAACACCCTGAAGAGAGTCTTCCTCGAATTGGGCGGAAAGTCCGCGGCGGTGATGCTGGAGGACGCCGATGTCGAGGCCGTGATTCCCAACATGGCTGCAGTGTGCATGCACGCCGGGCAGGGGTGCGGCATCACCACTCGGTTGGTCGCCCCACGAGGCCGTATGGACGAAGTGCTCGAACGGCTCATAGAGCTCTTCACCATGATCCGCCCTGCGGACCCGGCGCTACCCGACACATTGATCGGGCCGGTGATCAACCGACGCCAGCAGGAGCGCATTCTGGGATACATCGAACGCGCGAGGACCGCCGGTGCCGAAATCGCGGTGGGTGGTGGGGTGCCGGACGATCTGCCCGAAGAGCTGGCGGGTGGCACGTTCGTCCAGCCGACCATCGTGACCGGTGTCGACAACTCCGCTGAAATCGCCAGGGAGGAAGTGTTCGGTCCAGTTCTGGTCGTGCTGCCCTACTCGGATGAAGACGAGGCGTTGCGGATCGCCAACGACAGCGAGTATGGGCTGGCTGGATCCGTCTTCTCCGGATCCAGGGAGCGGGGACTGGCCTTCGCCAGGAGGGTCCGTGCGGGCGCGATGTCGGTAAATGGCGGCATCTACTACGGCGGTGATGCGCCGTTCGGTGGGTACAAGGCAAGCGGACTCGGCCGTCAGAACGGTATAGAGGGCTTCGAGAGCTATCTGGAAACCAAGACGGTGGCCTACACCTAAATCGACCCAGGGCAACACCTTTGCCGTCGGGAAGGGGAACAGTGATCGATCAACCGCGCACCCTCGATGGTGCTCGCACACTCGTGATGGGGGCGTCGTCCGGTATCGGTGGCGCAGTGGCTAGAGCCGCGGCGGGGCGGGTGGCGGCCTCGATCGTCACGCTGATTCTTGGCGCGCGGGAGACGGACTCGCTGGTCACCGAGAGTGTCCAATTCCGGCCGCGATTGAACAGTCGCGTTGTCGCGTCGTCCTCAGCAGAGGCAGGATCATGACCGCCGCACCGCTGACATTCGGCGATGTCGATAACCACCAAGAGCCACTGGCGATCTTGGTCCACGGGTTTCCGGACACTCCGCATACGTTTCGTCATCTCGGGCCACGACTGATCGAGGCTGGATACCGCGCGGTTGCACCGTGGCTGCCCGGTTACACGTCCGCTGTCGAGGGTCCGATCAGTGTGGGAACCTACGCGCAGCACGTGCTGACCATCCGTGAACAGTTCGGCGGGGATGAGCGGTGCCTGTTGATCGGGCACGACTGGGGTGCCATGGCGGCCTACGGGGCCGTCGGCGTGAATCCGGGTGCATTCCAGAAACTGATAACGCTCGCCGTACCACCGACAGCAGCGATATCGGACGCGTTCACGTATGCACAACTCCGACGGTCGTTCTACATCTACGTGATTCAACAAGTCGGCATTGCCGAGCTTGCCGTGCTCAAAGACGGGTTTTGGGAGGGACTGTGGGGCGACTGGTCGCCTGGCTACGACGCGCGCGAGGACATCGCGATGCTGCGGAGTCATGTGACCGCTGAGACCATCTCGGGCGTACTGGCACCGTACCGGGCACAGTTCAATCCGGCTTACGCTGATCCCCATGCGGACACCGAAGCCGCGGCGGCACTGACGTCGCCGGGTATACCAACGTTGTATCTGCACGGGGTCGCCGACGGCGCCCTGGGCGCCGAGGTGCTCCACGAGGTCGACAGGCACCTGCCCGCAGCGGGTTCGCACCACCTCCTGCTGCCGGACATGGGTCATTTCCTTCACCTGGAAGCGCCTGATCGGGTGTGGGAGGTCATCGAAAAGTGGCTGGCAGACTGACCCAGTCGACCATCCGTGGGCCCCTTACCTGCGAGCGGGTTGATCTGTACTATGTACAAATGGAGCTGGGCGCCACGTCCAGTCTGTGGAACCCGCAACGCCAAGGGAAGAGGCGGTGACCGACCAATGACGAGCGTTGTCATCCGCACGATCCCGTTTAGTTTCGATGCATCGGTGCCGTTTCAGTGGCAACCGAAGAACCCGAACTTCGGCGTGTTCTGCAACTCGTTCACGTTCTTCGCGGTGCCCTTCGAGCGCTTCATCGTCGCCGTCGTGCGCGAACTGCGCAAGGTGGTGGACGATCCGGAGGTGCTGGCTGAAGCGGACGCCTTCGTCAAGCAGGAAGCCCAGCATGCGTCGGCGCACCGCAAGCACATGCTCGCGCTGATCGAACAATATCCGGAGCTTGCCGGAATCGATGCCGACGTGTCGGCGATGTTCGAGCAATTGCGCCGGAGCGAATCGCTCGAGTACCACTTGGCCTACATCGCGAACATCGAGGCCACCTTTACCCCGCTGATGAAAGTCTTTCTCGACCACCGCGACTCGCTCTTCGACGGTGGGGATCGTCGGGTTGCGTCCCTGATGATGTGGCACTTCGTCGAGGAGATCGAGCATCGCAGTTCGGCGCTGATGCTGAGTCGCGCGTTGACACCCAGTCCGTGGTACCGAGTCAAGCACCTGAAACCGATATTCGAGCACATCAACCGGGTCATGATGACGATCGTCAGGGGTTTTGACGAGCACGTTCCGCTCGCGGACCGTTGGGTGTCGGCGCACGACGCACTCACCAGCGGTTTGTTTGCGGGCGAGCTCAAACGCCGACTTCCGTTCCACCGCGGCCACTCAACTGCTATGCCTCCCAGCGTGTTTCATGCGGTACCGGCAACCACGATCATGAGCATGATGTGGCGGTTGGCGCTGTCTCAGACGCCCAAGCACGACCCCGCCGTGCAACCGCTTCCGGCGTGGGCGGACGAGTGGATGAGTGCGTACGACCGCGGTGCCGACATGACGGCCTACTTCGGAACGCCGCCTGCGAACCTGGCGTGATCGTCGACCAACAGAGGAGAAATTCGTGAGTTTCGATCTGATCGTCCGGGGTGGCACCGTGGTCGACGGTACCGGTTCCACTGCCAGGACCGCGGATGTCGGGGTCCGCGACGGTGTCATCGTCGAGGTCGGCAAGGTCGACGGTGTCGCCAAGCGCACCATCCAAGCCGACGGCCTCACCGTCACACCGGGGTTCGTGGACATTCACACCCACTATGACGGCCAAGCCAGTTGGGATCCGCACCTGACCCCGTCGTGTTGGCACGGTGTCACCACGGTCATCACCGGGAACTGCGGGATCGGGTTCGCACCGGTGCACGACGATCGCCGCGACTGGCTCATCGACGTCATGGAGGGTGTCGAAGACATTCCGGGAAGTGCGCTTGCCGAAGGTATTGAGTGGAACTGGGAGACCTTCGGGGAGTTCATCGACGCGCTGGATTCGACGCCGCGCGCGGTGGACATCGGGACCCAGGTGCCGCACGCCGCCGTTCGGGGCTATGTCATGGGTGACCGCGCACACGACACGGCTACCGCCGATGACATCGCCGCCATGCGCGCTATCGTCATCGACGGCCTAGCGGCGGGTGCCCTCGGATTGTCATTCGGGCGAACCGCGGGTCACAAGAGCCGGTCGGGCGAACCGGTTCCGGGCACCTTCTCCGAAGAACAGGAACTCGCGGCCCTGATGTCGGCCGTGGTCGAAGCGGGAACCGGTGTGCTCCAGGTTGTTCCGGCCGGTGTCGGCGGCGCGCTGGGAGGAGACCAACGGCACTCCATTGACGCAGAGATCGAGTGGATCACGCGACTGGGCCAGGAATATCCGATTCCGTTGACCTTCCTGGCGATGGTCAACGAGGACGACCCGCACGACTGGAAGACGTGGTTCGCATCGGTGCACAGGGCCAACGCTGCTGGGGCCCGGATTCGTCCGCAGATCGCGAGCAGGGCCTTTGGCATGCTGATGGGCCACCAGTCGCGGATGAACCCCTTCCGTCACCGGCCGAGCTATCGCGCGTTGATGGGTATGCCGCTCGCCGAGCGGGTAGCGAGGTTGCGCGATCCCGAACTCAAGGCCCAAATCCTTGCCGAGTCGCCCGATGACCACTTCGGTCCCGCGGCTGACCGGCTCTCGGCCGACGTGTTCCGACGGCTCTACCCATTGGGTGAACGGCTCGACTACGAGCCCGGCCCCGAGGACAGCATCGACGCCATAGCCAAGCGTGAACGTCGAGATCCGTGGGAGGTGATGTACGACGTCCTCCTCGGCGCAGATGGCCGCGAATTCCTGCTGTTCCCGCTGCTGAACTATGCGGGCAACGACTATCACCACCTCTACGACATGATGCAGGATCCGGTCACGATCCAGGGATTGGGCGATGGCGGAGCCCACTGCGGCATCGTCTGCGATGCGAGCATGACGACGTATCTGCTTTCCCATTGGGTGCGTGATCGCACCCGTGGTCCGCGCATCCCGCTGGAGACGGCCGTTCACCGGCTCACCGCCGACGGCGCCGCGTTCTACGGCCTCACCGATCGTGGTGTGTTGGCGCCCGGGAAACGTGCCGACATCAACCTGATCGACTTCGAGAATCTGGGTCTGCACTATCCGGAAAAGGTGTGCGACCTGCCTGCAGGCGCCGGGCGACTCATTCAACGCTCTACCGGGTATGTCGAGACGTTGGTCCGCGGTGAGACGATCGTCGCCGACGGCGAGCTGACCGACGCCCGGCCGGGGGGCGTCGCGCGCCGCGTGAATACCTCAGCTGTGGCCTAAGATTCGTAGAGGACTGCGCCGTGGAGAAGATCATCTGTGTGGCGATGGCCCCTGCGGGCGCAGAACAGCCCTCGTCGGATTCGATTCTGACGCAGGCGCGTGAAGCCTTCGCGAATCCGCGATTTCGGTGCGTTTCACTTCAGCTTCCACGCCGCGATGTCGAAGAACTGCGCGCGCGGCGCCGCGGTGCGGTGATCCACCGGGACGCCGCTTCGGGACCTACCCGGCAATTGGTGGCGCTGCTGTCGCTATGGGTCGACTGCGCCGACGATCCATCCACCGCGCAGCGATTCATGGCAGGCATTTCCGATGACGTGACGGGCTATGTCGTGACGGAAGCGGTGGCTCGCTGGTGGCCGGGACCCGGCGGCTCGCCTCCCGCAGGTGTCAACGCGGTGTCGCTGCTACGGCGCAATCCGAACATGAGCCGTGAGCGCTTCCTCGCGCACTGGGTTCAGGTACACATGCCGATCTCGCTCCACTACCACCCGCAGTGGAAATACGTTCGAAATCCGGTGGAGCGCATCATCTTCGGTGATGCTTCGCACCTTCCCGATGCGATCGTCGAGGAGGGTTTTGCCGCTGTCGACGACTTGGTGGATCCGTTGCGGTTCTACGGTACGGGTGGGGATCCGAAAAATCTCGACACCAATAAGGCGATCGTGTTCGAAGACGTACCGGTTTTCCTCGATACCGCCGCCACGGAGACGTTCGTCACCGAGGAGCACGTCCTACGTGCCGAATGGATGCCGCTCGCAGACCAGAGGGCACCAGCGCCGCTGCTCGTCGACGGGGCAAGTTGAGCCGTGGATTTCCATTGGGGTGACGAGGAAGTCGCGTTTCGTGCCGAGCTGCGAGAGTTCCTCGCCAGCGAGCTGCCCGACAACTGGGATGAACTGTCCAAGGATGGACCGGGTAGCGAAGCGCAAGCGGCGTTCTCGCGGCACTTTTGCGGCCGGTTGGCCGAAAAGGGCTGGCTGACGCCGCACTGGCCCACCGAATTCGGTGGCGGAGGAAAGGGCGCGTGGTTCCACGCTGTGCTCGGCGAGGAGATGTGGGCGATCGGGGAGCCGCGCGGTCCTCAATACATGAACGTGAACTGGATCGGGCCTGCCATTCAGCGCTACGGCACCGCCACGCAGCAGCGGCAACACCTGCCGGCAATCTCGAGTGGTTCGGTGCTGTGGTGTCAGGGCTTCTCGGAACCCGATGCCGGCTCCGACCTTGCCGCACTTCGTACCCGCGCGATCCGCGACGGCGACGAGTACGTCGTCAACGGCCAGAAGCTATGGACCAGCTACGCCAATCATGCCGACTACTGCTTCTTGCTAGTGCGGACTGATTGGCGAAATGCCGAAAAGGCTGGCACTAGAGGCATTTCGGTCCTCCTGGTGCCGATGTCGGCTGACGGGATCTCGGTACGTGAGGTGCCGTCCATCGTCGGTGAACGGTACTTCCACGAGATCTACTTCACCGATGTGCGGGTACCGGTGGACTGCAGGCTCGGACCGGAGAACGAGGGTTGGCAAGTCGTCACCTTCGCGCTCGCGCAGGAACGCGTGGGCGCGGCGCGCTATGCACGGGCGGCGAGGGTAATCGATGAATTGGCTTCGGATGCCGCCCGACGCGGCCAACTCGGCGATCCCCTCCTCCAAGTCAGGCTGGGCAGTGCCCGCGCAGCGTGTGAAGCCGCCCGGGTTCTCGCCATGAAGGTCATCGACCAACGTGATCGAGGCGAAGCGCCTACTCCGGACACGAACGTCGCTCGGGTAGCCAACACCAGGGCCGACCTGGCGGTGGCCGAACTCGCACTGGCCGTTCACGGTGCCGATGCAATGGAGTACGGAAGCAGCGCCGACTCCAACTATCGTCTCGCCATCACTGCGGGGGTGGCAGTCGGAGCCACCGAAGTGCAATTGGACCTGATTGCCCGCCGATTCCTGAAGCTGGACCCGAACGCGAGAGCCCGGGCATGAGTTACCAGCTCAACGAGGACCAGTCGAGCATTCTCGACGGCGTGACCACGATTCTTGATCGGCTCGCAGGCCCGCAGCGTGCGATGGAGTTGGGCGTCGGGGCTCATGACGGCAGGCTCTGGGGTGCGTTGATCGACAGCGGCTATCTCGACGTTGGCCGAGGACCCGACACCGGCGCACTCGAAGCCGCGCTGGTGGTCGAGGCCATCGCGGCGGCAGGTGGGCTCGTTGCAGCGGCGCCCACGGCCATCGTGGCACCCGCCCTGCTCGACACCGATGTCGGCGGGCCGATCGCATTGGCTGATCACACCGGATCCCAACCGGTGCGCTTTGCACCCGTGGCGCGAACGGTTTTCGGGATCGACGCCGACGAAGTCGTCATGGTGACCGATCTGACCGATGACGAGGTGACCGCGGTCAAGACGTCCTTTGCGGTACCTGCGGGCCGGATCGGCGCGCAGGCCTGGGAACGCGGCGAACGTCTGGGTCCTGGCTCGGGCGATCTGTTGCGGCGCTGGTGGCGGGTAGCCAACGCGGTTGAACAGGCTGGGTTGTTGCGCTCGGCACTGGCGCTCACCGTCGACTACGTCAATCGGCGCGAGCAATTCGGTCACCCGATCGCCCGGTTTCAAGCCGTGCGGCACCGACTCGCCGAATGCGCGGTGCTGATTGAGGGCACCCGTTGGCTGTCGCTGGAAGCTGCGGCGCACGGGGCGCCACCCGAAGCTGCGGCTATCGCGTGCACTCATGCGACCGCCGCGGCGAAACACGTGGTCGGCGAAACGCATCAACTGACCGGCGCCATGGGGTTCACGAAGGAGTACGCGTTGCACGTCTACACCACCCGGTCACAGGGACTGACCTTGGAACTCGGCGGCCTGGAGGCGCACAGCCGATCGGTGAGCAAATCGCGGTGGGGGACAATGATGGCCGATGGGTGACGGCGGTGCAACGCTGAGCCGAGCGGGCGCCGTCATCACCTTGACGTTCGACCGTCCTGACAAGCTCAACGCGATCAACGCCGACATCGAGGACGCGTTGGGCGATGCCATCACGACTTTCGGTGCCGATCCCGGGCTACGAGTCCTGCTGATCGCGTCGCGTGGCGAGTACTTCAGTGCAGGTTTCGATGTCGAGCACCGCGTCGACGATGATCACGACGCCAGCGGAATTGTCTTGCGGCGCCGCTACCGCGAACTCCATGACCTCTTCGACCTTTTTGAACAGGTGGAGAAACCGGTTGTGGTCGCTGTCCAGGGACCGTGTCTCGGTGGCGCGCTCGAGTTCGCTCTGTCCTGCGATTTTCGCTTGGCGACGACGCAGGCGCGGTTTGGGCTGCCAGAGATCAAGATGGGTGTGTTGCCGGGCAGCGGCGGTATCAGTCGCCTAACCCGAACGGTCGGTCCGGCGTGGGCCCGATGGATGGCCATGGCGGGTCAGCAGGTCGACGCCGACGGCGCGCGGCGCATGGGTCTGGTCCACGAGGTCTATGCCGCGGAGTCGTTTGCCGATGACGTAGCGACCTTCGTCGACCGTCTGGCAGCGCTGCCCCCGGAGGCTGTCGCCCTCGCCAAAACCGCCATCGACCTTGCCGATCGTCTGGATCGAGGATCGGGCCGCGATCTGGAGCGCATGGCCAACACGATGCTGATGAACAGCCAGGATCACCGCGACCGAGTCGAAGCGTTGAAGACACGCCTCGTCCAGGAGCGCTGAGCACGGCACAGTCGTGACACCTGGACCGAGCCTATTGTACGCTGTAAAAACCATACTTCGAAGACCGATAGAGAGCTCGTGGCCACACCCGGTTCGGAATCCACGCCGTTGTTCATGCAGCGGCGCAGCACCGACGAATACGCTCCGCGTTCGTACTCGTCGGCGGACCGCCGCGTGATTACACATACCGCAGCAGAGCTGGACGATGCCGGTGCGAGACGCAATGTGCTGGCCGCGGGCCTCATTCGTGGCCGCGCAGGCACCGCCGCGGGACTCCGCTCGCTGAATGAGGAGTGGGGTGCCACGTTCTTCGACGTCCCCGCCGAAGCGACGCTGGACGACGCGGCCGCCACAGAGGTCTTCGACGGTCCGGAGACGGTGATCGATGTCCAAACGCACTTCCTCGCCGACCGTGGTGTAGCCAGCTCACCGGGCATCGACAAGCTCTACCGCGCTTACATGCCGCGTTGGTGGCACGAAATGGACGACCTGCTCCAACGTGACTTGGCCGAATACGTGACCAACGTCTTCCTGGAGACTGAGACCGCTGTTGCGGTGCTGACTTCGGGTCCGGACACGCTGACCAACGTCGAAATGGCGCATGTTCGTCGGCTTGTCGACGAAATGGCCGGACCTGGCAGGTTGCTCAATCACGCTGTCGTGCATGCCGAGCGACCTGAGGAGCTTGAGCAGATGGCCCAGTGGAAGGCCGAATTCGACCCGATCGGATGGAAGGTCTACACACCGGGGCGACTTGGGCCCGACGGCTGGCAGGACGGTTGGATGCTTGACGACGAGGAGCACGGCTTCCCGTTCTTGCAGCGTGCTCGCGAGCTCGATGTGAAGTTGGTCTGCGCGCATAAAGGCATCAGCCTGTTGGTGGACAACGGATCACCACGCGACATCGGACCGGCGGCTCGCGCGTTTCCGGACTTGAACTTCGTGATCTACCACTCTGGATACGAGTTCGCAGAGCCGGAGGATCCGGGCGAGGGCCCTTATCGCGATGAGACCGCTCACTTGGGCGTCAACCGGCTCCTTCGTTCCATCGAGGAGGCAGGACTCGGACACGGCAGCAACGTCTTTGCGGAACTGGGAACGACGTGGTTCGCGATGATCCGGCGGCCCATCGAGGCCGCCCACGTGCTTGGCAAGCTGATCGCCGTGCTGGGCGAGGACAATGTGATCTGGGGCACTGACAGCATCTGGTACGGCGGTGCCCAACCGCTCGTCGACGCATTTCGCGCGTTTCAGATACCTGACGGCATGTGCGAGAAGTACGGGTACGCACCGATATCGGACCGGGCGAAGGCAAAGATTCTGGGCCTGAACGCTGCGCGGATCTACGGCATCGACCTCGATGCCGCTGCCCAGGCTGCCGCCCGTGACGACCTGCGATGGGCGCGCGATTTGGTGGCTCAGCACCGCAGCGGTGGGATCGGAGGTCTGCAGTGAAGGCAGAGATCGACGAAGACGAATGCAGTGGGACCGGCTTGTGTACGCGGATTTGCGGCGAAGTATTCGAACTCAACGACGATTTCGTCTCTTCGGTTCGGGTGGACACGATCGCGCCCGAATACGAGGACAAGGTTCGCGAGGCAGCGGAACTGTGCCCGCTCCAGGCGATCATCGTGACGACGGGGGACTGAAATGAGTTCGCAACCAATAGATTACGATCTCTTCAGCGAAGACACGATGGTCGACCCGGCCTTCTACCATCGGATCGCGCGCGAGAAGTGCCCCGTGCACCGCATGGATCGCAAAGGTGAGCATCCGCTGTACTCGTTGTTGCGGTACGAAGACGTGCTGAATCAGTTGCGCAACCCCAAACTTTGGTCGAGTCGCTGGGGCCAGTCGCCGCCGTACGTCGAGGAGGGTGGGCTGCGAAGCGACCCGCCGCAGCACACGGTGTACCGCCGGCTGCTCAACCCGATCTTCAAGGCCCGTCGGATCAACGGCATGGAGGCCAAGATCTCAGAACTGGCCAATGGACTCGTCGACTCGATGATCGACAAGGGTGAAGGCGACCTGTATTCGGACTTCGCCGCGGTGCTACCGGTGCATGTGATGGCGGAATTGCTGGGTGTGGATCCTGATCGTTGGACGGACTTCCGGAGCTGGTCATCGGAATTCGTTGCGGCGCTTGGGTCTGGTGACCCCGAGCGCGAGGCCGCCACTCGGAAACCGATCTACGAGTACTTCACCGAGCTGCTGGATGACCGCCGCTCGCTGCTCGCCCGGGTCCCAGAGGAGTCGCCGGACGACGTACTCAACATCTTGCTGACGACCGAGCACCCCGATGGCAGACCGTACAACGATGAGGAGATTCTGCCGCTGACCTTGCTGCTCTTGGTCGGCGGAACCGATACGACCACCTTCACGCTGACCAACTGCATGTTTCGGCTCCTGGAGCGGCCGGCGTTGTGGCGCCAGGTGACAGCCGATATATCCTTGTGCGCCAGTGCAATCGAGGAGAGCCTCCGCTTCGATTCACCGGTGATCGGGACCTTTCGCACCAATACCGAAGAGGTGACCATTCGTGGGGTCACGATTCCAGAGGGATCCAAGGTGCGGGCGACCTTCGGGTCGGCAAACCGAGACGAGGACATGTGGGACGACCCGGACACGTTCCGGCTCGACCGAGATCTTCAAGAACAGCGCGGTAAGCACCTGGCCTTCGGTTACGGCACGCATTACTGCGTGGGCGCACCGTTGGCGAGGCTCGAAGGAAGGGTTGCGCTAGAGACTTTGGCCAAGCGCTTGCCATCGATGTGGCTGCGTCGTCGTCCGCGCCACGTGGCGGCCTACCAGATTCGCGGCATGTCGGAGGTTCTCGTGGGATGGAATGAGCGCGCATGAACACGATTCGTTACGAGGTCCAATCGGGCGTCGCAAGCATCGTGCTGGACCGTCCGCCGTTCAACGCCTACGACGACGAACTTCACGATCAGCTCATGGCTGCTTGGCGGCGCGCGGCGCGCGACTCCGATGCCCGCGTCATCGTGGTACGAGCCGAGGGCAAGCACTTCTCGGCCGGTGCCGACATGGAAAAAGAGCACGGAGTGGATCGGGATCCCGGGGCGATGACGCCGCCGGAGGAGATGTCGTTCATCCGCAACCTGATGAAACCGACGATCGCCGCCGTTCAGGGCGGATGCGTCGGGGGCGCACAGCGGTTCGTATTCCCCTGCGACCTCATCTTCTGTAGTGACGATGCGTTCTTCAGCGATCCGTTGGTTCATATGGGCGTCGGCGGTATCCCAGCTCCGATTCATGCGTGGATGTACGGGCCGCGGCTGGCCAAGGAGATGCTCTTCTCGGGAATGCGCATGCCCGCTCAGCGGCTCTATGCCGCCGGTTTGGTCAATCGGGTCTATCCGAGGGATGCATTGGCACCCGAAACGCTGGCGTTTGCTTCCGAAATCGCGAACGCCAACGCGGCCGCGCTGCGACAGGCGAAACGGTCGGTGGACATCACGATGGACATCGCAGGCCAGCACTACATCGCGAACCGATTCGCCGAAGCCCTCGACGGCCAGCCCAGCCCATTCTCGAATCACGGCACGCGGAATGGTTCGAGTTGAACGCCTCGAACCATCGGCGAGATCGCCGCGCCATGCTCCTGAACGCGGCCTCATGGTGCACGATGTCCTGAACGTCACGAGTGGATCGTGGGTCTTCGGAGACCCTGCAAGGAGCGGAGCTCAATGCCAGACAAGTCCTCACGGGCGAAGGGCACAGGACGCGAACGGGCGTTGTCCAAGGAGCGCATCATCGAGGGCGCGCTCGATCTGATCTCCCGTCAGGGGGCGGCCACGCTCACGATGCGCCAGCTCGCGACGGCACTGGGGGTCAGTCCGATGGCGGCCTACTATCACGTCGAGAACAAGGACGAACTGATTCGCCTCGTCGGCGACGCAGTGTTGTCCGAAGTCGCGGTTCCGCCGCCTTCGGTCGGCAGCTGGGACGTACGTCTCGAGGAGCTCATCACGAAACAACGTGAGGCGCTTGTCCGCTATCCGGGGCTGCGCGATGCACTCAGCGGCCTTGACCTTGCTCAGCGCCGACGTCTAGAGGATGCCGAGTACGACTTGCTCATCGAAGCGGGATTCGCTCCCGACACGGTGGTTCCGGCCTTTCGCGTCCTACTGGACTGGAGCCTGGGCAACTCCCGTGTCGAGAGTTCGTTGCGCGACCCCATGTCGCGCCGTCCGCCAAGCGACTGGACGAAGGCGCAGCGCGCAACCTTCGACCGCGGCCAGATGCCACACTTGACGGCGGAGGCGTACTTTCAGTTCGGGTTGAAGACCGTCATCGCGGGACTACGCGCCGTCAAGGAGGCGGCTGATTCCGACTCCGCCGGTACGGCGGAGCCTGCCCAGACGGGGAGGGCTCGCGCCAAGGCCGTCAAGGCCGTTGGGAACGGCGAGCCGGTGCGCCGCCGGAAGGCGACGAGTCGACGGTAACCGGCTCGGTTCATCGCGCCTGTCGGTGCGCTAATATTCTTACGGTGTACAACAAGTGGCTCCTGCCAAGGCAGGTCCTCTAAGACGCGCGAAAATGGTGAACGGGTGAACATCGACTTGAGCGGGCGCGTCGCCTTGGTCACGGGCGCTGCCCGCGGTCAGGGGTTGCAGGTAGCGCGCACGATGGTTGAGAGCGGCGGCCGCGTTCTGCTCACGGACTTGCTCGACGACGCCGGGTCGGCCGCCGCTGCCGACCTTGGACAGGCTGCCCGCTACTGCCATCATGACGTTGCCGACGAGCAGTCCTGGAACCGTGCGGTCTCGGACGCCATCGAGGGCTTCGGCAGGCTCGACGTACTCGTGAACAACGCCGGCATCTGGCACACGGGCTCGCTGGAGTCGGAAACGACTGCTGACTTCACGAAGACACTGCAGGTCAACCTCTTCGGTGTCTTTCACGGCATGCGCGCGGCGCTTCCGGCACTGCGCGCGAGCGGAAATGGGGCGATCGTCAACATTTCGTCGACCGCCGCGCTTTCCGGGGCAACGGGACACACTGCGTACGGTGCCAGTAAATGGGCGATTCGCGGGATCACCAAGACGGCTGCATTGGAATTGGCGGTAGACCACATCCGTGTCAACGCGGTACTGCCCGGCGCGATCGACACGGCGATGTTGGGCGGCAGCGACGAGGTGAAAGCGGTTGTCGCCGCGAAGGTCCCATTGTCACGGCTCGGCCAGGCTGCAGAGGTCGCGGCCATGGTCACCTTCCTGGTCTCTGACGCCGCGTCCTACATCACCGGACAGGAGTTCGTGGTCGACGGTGGGCTGACTGCAGGTGCCGACCCGCCGCCCAAGAGATGATCACTCCTGCAGGTGCTGTCGCAACGCCTCCAGATCAGGTTTTTGATATGTCGACAGCACGGGTATCGCGTCGAGCGCGACAATGCGGTCTGGCAGCTTGTACTTGGCCACTCCGTGCTGCGAAAACCAGTCGCGGCAGCGGGCTCTGTCGAACGGCTCGGTGCTCGTGATGAACGCCGCGACGCGTTCACCGTAGACGTCGTCGTCGTAACCGAGCACCACTGCCTGGCTGATTGCAGGATGGCTCTCCAAGGCGGCTTCGATCTCTCGGCTCGAGATGTTCATTCCGCCTCGGATGATCAGCCCAGAGACCCGGCCGGCGACGGTGAGGTAGCCGTCACCGTCGATGGTGCCGAGGTCACGCGTGCGCATCCATCCGTCGACGAAGGTCTCGGCGGTCATGTCGGCATCGAGGTAGCCGTCACATAGTTCGGGACCGCGCAGCCAGATCTCGCCGGTCTCACCTGCTGACAACAGCCGACCTTCACCGTCGCGGATCTGCAACTCGAGATCGGGGGCTGCGCGGCCGTCGGTACTCCAAAAACGTTGCGGCTCATCGCCAGGATAGGCAGTACACGCAATCGGGCATTCGGTAGAACCGTATGTGCGCTTGACCACCGCACCGAAGGTCTGCGCGACGTCGCGAACGTAGGATTCGGTGATCGCCGTTGCGCCGCTGGACACCAAGCGGATCGACGAAACTGCTTCCGCTGTGAACCCGAGCGCGGCTCCGACGCCGAGGGTGTAGATCGGCGGCCCGAACATCATCGTCACCCTCTCGTCACGTATCAGTTCCAGGGCATGTTCGGCGTTCCAGCGGGGCATGATCACCGCTTTGGCACCTGTTCCCAGCGGATGCAGCACTGCGTGCAACAACCCGGCCATATGGGAAAGCGGCGCAGGCACCAGCACTGCGTCGTCAGCCGTCGTGCCGTGCAGAACCGACATCTGACGAGCCTTGGTAGCCAACGTCCGGTGACTATGGATCACGGATTTCGGTGCTCCACTGGAACCGGACGTAGTGAGGACGACCGCCGCGTCTTCCGGTCGGCAGAGCGGCGACGTGGGAGTGGGCGCGAGCTGCAACCCCGCGAAACCGTCCGCCGTCAGGAGCGCGTCAGCCTCACTGGCCAAGGGCAATTCGGGATCGGCAACGAGCACGACGAGTCCGTTCACGCACTCGATCACACGTCTTGCCTCGGCCATGGTGAGGCTGTCATGGAAGGGCACCGCCACTGCACCCATCCACCAGGTGGCGAGGTATAGCAGTACCACGTCCGGGGTGCTCTTCAGTTGCCAGCCAACGGCATCACCGGGGCGTACCCCGCGCTGATGCAACCAAGCAGCCACGCGCCGTACCGATGCCCGGAGTTCGGCTGTGCTGTAACGGGATGTCTCACCGCAGATGAGATCGGCTCGATCTGGCGCTTCCAGCAACAGCCTGCACATCGTCTGCTCGAACCATGGGCCACCTGGCCGGCAGTATTCGTCCGACCTCGGATTGTGGAAGGTCGCCAGACGGCGTCGATCGATCCGCGGGCGCGCCATCGACGACTCGGTCATAGCTGTGAGAAGGTCTGCGCCGCTGCCGAATTCGACGGCGCCGATGGGATCGGCGATCTCGGCGGCCCGCGCGTGGATCGATTCGGGCGTGGGTGGGTAGGTGTCGATGACCACACCGGGAGTCACCGCGGTGACGACCTTGCGGAACGCGCGCCCACCCGCAAGCCAAGTGTGACCAGATTCGCGGCACTGCTCGCTGAGAAGCCACAACAGCATCGCACTGACGGCTTCCGGAGTCATCACCTCGCCTGCGCCGTCCGGAAAGGTCTCGCCCTCGAACAGACCCCGGGTCATCGGCGTATGGGCAAACGGGAGAAGGGCGTTCACCGTGACGCCGGACAGGACGGACTCGTGCGACAACGCGCTGACGAATCCCGTCAGCGCGGACTTGGCGGTGGCGTAGGAGACGAATCCCGCGTCCCCGAAGATCGCCGCGGACGACGTACTCACGACGATGCGTCCGTATTGCTGGGCACGAAGATGCGGTATCGCCGCGCGGACGAGGTCGAGCGCGCTGAGCGCGTTGACGTCCAGCATTCGGCGGATGTGATCGAGGGACTCCCGATGGAACGCCATCGGTTCCGACCAGCCCGCATTGGCGACGACCAGGTCGACCCGTCCGAACTCGGCGAGTGCGGCCGACACGATGCGTTCACCGGCCCCGGGTGTCTCGACGGCCTCGTAGTTCGCCACTGCAGTGCCGCCGGACGCGCGGATCGCGGCTACGACGGCATCGGCCGTCGCTGGCTGGCCGGGATGACAGCGGTTGTTGACAAGGACGGCCGCGCCACGCCCTGCGAGTGCTTGGGCATGGGTGCGTCCCAATCCCTTCCCCGCGCCAGTGACGATGGCGACCCTGCCGTCGAAATCGATCACCTCCGCATCGAAACACGTTTTTGTACGCCATACAAATATTGGTTAAGCTGCCGTTCATGCCGCGACAGCGCGGGCAGTCGCGACGGGCTGTCCGGTGACGATGATCACCGCACGGCTCCGTGCGGTCCAAGGGGTTTGGCGGGCGGAGGGCACACCGTCCTTTCCGATCGAACGGTCCGACATTCGGCGTTGGGCAATCGCGACCTATTGGCCGCAGGAACCGCCGCGGCTGTTCTGGGACGAGGCATACGCAAAGCAGACACGCTGGAACGGCATCATCGCTCCCGACGATTTCAATCCCTTCGCTTGGTCGTTGCCTGCGCCGGATCGCGGCCCGCAGCTGCACCACGCGCTACCAGGAGAGCCGGGCCAGCGGATGCTCAACGGTGGCGTCGAGTTCTCCTTCCACCAGCCGATGCGCCCAGGTGACGTGATCACCAAGCGGGTGCGCCTCGAGGACATGGAGGAGCGCGAGGGCAGGTTCGGGCTCATGCTCTACCTCCGGCTCGAACGAGAGCTGCGTAATCAGCGGCGCGAGTTGGTCCGTACTCGCATCGACACCGTGATCCGGTACTGAGGGAAGAGGGGTCACGGGTGCGAGTGGGTGAGTTGTTCCACGTCGTTCACGTCGTCGACGATCTGCCGGCCGCCGAGGCGTGGTATGACCGGGTGTTCGCGCCGCGCTACATGTTCCGGCGGCACGAATCGTCGCTCGATCACAGGACGGCGTCACTGATGTTGATCGCCGACTACCCAGCCGAGCCCATGGCGCCGCACGAGGGCCCGCTAGGGGAGGGCGGCACGATTGGGAGGTTTCGCCACCGATTCGGGCAGCGACTCCATTCGCTTGCCTGGTACTGCGATTCGGTTGCCGAGGCTTACGAGCGGTGCCGATCCTTCGGTGTCCGCGTCACCGGCGACGGCGGCGCGGTGCTCACCGAGGCGCCCACCCGTGGCGGCATCTACACCCACCCACGGGATTCGTACGGGATGATCGAGCTGATGGAACCGAGGGTCGGTGGCCGTGGCGGCGCGCCAGTCGGCGACTCGCTCGGCGAATGCTATGACCCGCGGCTGCTCGGCACTCACGACTCCCAATGGTGGCAGGCCAACCAGCCCCTCGGCATCCGCCGAACATCGCACGTCACGGTGTTGGTCGATGACCTGGAGCGGGCAAGCGACCTATATGCGAAGGTCTTGGGCGCCGCAATCATTCACGAAACACGCTCGCCGCGATCAGTTTTCGTATCGGTGGGAACCTCATCGGTAATCGAACTGCGGGTCCCGGGACGTGGCTCTCCCGAGGCGGAGTCGCTAGACCGCGATGGGCCCATGATCTGGTCGACGACGTTCTTGGTCGCCGATCTCGATGCCGTGGCGACGCACCTCACCGCCTCGGGAATACCGACTCACGGTGCCGCCGAGATCGCCATCGAACCGAGGGATGCGTTCGGCGCCCGATATTCATTCACGTCCGAGGTGACCCCCGGCGACCCGAGAGAAACGCATCCGTGACAGCCGAACTGCCTGACCGAGCGCCGGTGGTCGCGGGGGAAGAACTGCCCGACCGCCCGACCGTTCCCGAGTTGATCCGGTGCGGTGTCGCGCGGTGGGGCGACCAACCCTTGTTGATCCACGATGGTGTCGTCCAGACGTGGAACGAGGTCGACGCGGCGTCGGCCGCTCTCGCCAAGCGACTGATTGCACTCGGGGCGACGAAGGGCAGTCGGGTGGGACTGCTGATGCCCAACAGCTCCGACTGGGTGATCGCGTTCCTGGCGGCCACCCGGATCGGCGCGATGGTGTCGCTCATTAGCACGTTCCTGCAGGCGCCCGAACTAAACACCGCACTCTCGCGTGCGGACATCCAGATCTTGCTGTGCGTCAACCGCTTTCTCTCCCATGACTACCTCGCTCGGCTGGACTCGCTTCCGGGGATCGGTGAGGCCGTCAGCACGGAGCTCTATCTGCCCCAGCACCCACATCTGCGCCGCATCGTCGTATGGGGTGACACCATGCGGCCGTGGGCTGAGCGGGCCGAAGACTGCCCTGCGGACGGTCTGGGTGGAGTCACCGACCAGATGGTGGCAGCAGCGCAGTCCGCGGTGGTGCCATCGGATCTGCTACTGACGATCTGGACGTCGGGCACCACGTCCGAGCCCAAGGGCGTCATGCACACCCACGGTTCGGTGCTGCGTTACATCCATGCACTACGCCAGGTCGGCAGGGGCGACGTCCGCTGCGCTGAACACTCCTACGCGGCGATGCCGTTCTTCTGGCTCGGTGGACTGAACACAGTGTTGCTTCCCGCGCTGCTGGGCGGCGGCGTCATCGTCACGACGTCGGAGGTGGCGGCGTCGCCGGTGCTCGATGTCCTGATCGGCAACGGTGTCACCCGCGTAGCGGGGTGGATGGGTCCGATGGTCGAACTCGTCCGCACCGCCGCACAGCGTGGCATCGATGTATCCCGAATCCGCGGTCTCGCGGCCCCACTGTCGCCCGACGGCACGCCCATCCCGCCGGATCGGCGTGGCAACGCGATGGGAATGACCGAGACCTTCGGCCCGCACAGTGCCGAAATCGCCACGGCTGCACTCCCTCCGGGGAAGGAAGGGGCGATGGGGCGCGCGGTGCCCGGTTGCGAACGTCAGATCATCGACGCGGTGACCGGCGTCCCGCTGGCCGTCGATGAGATAGGCGAGCTTCGGGTCCGAAGCCTCGGAATGATGGCCGGCTACTACAACCGCGAGCGCGAGGACTGCTTCGACGCCGAGGGCTGGCTACGAACGGGTGACCGATGTTCGATCGACGCCGACGGCTACCTGTTCTTTCACGGCCGCCAGTCCGAGCTGATCAAGACGTCGGGTGCCAACGTCTCGCCGCGTGAAGTGGAGTTGGCATTGCAGACGTGGCCGGAGATCGCCGAGGCGATCGTCTTCGGCATCACCGACGAGCTCCGCGGTGAGGCCGTCGTCGCGGTGGTGGTTCCGGCAGCTGGAGTCAACGTGGACGAGTTGAGCGTGCGAACGCGGCTGCGGGAGGAGATCTCGCACTACAAGGTTCCGCAGCGGGTCCTCGTCGTCGCCTCGGCCGACGTTCCGCGCACCGATTCGGGCAAGCCCCGCAAGGGGGTGCTTCGCGACCGGCTCTTTGCCCCACATCAGCGCTAAGCTATCGTTGTACAGCGTATAAAACAGACCTGGAGGAATCGTGACGACGGATGTCGCAGGTGACACGACGCAGGAGTTGTGGGCGTATGATGCCGACAATCATCTCCGCGAGGACATCGATGCGTTCCCCAAGTACATGGACCCCGCGTTCCGCGAACGCGGTTGGCGCATCGAGAAGGCCAGCGGCAAGGACGTGCTGTGGGTCGGCGATGAATCGTGGCCGGACTGGACCTGGGATACGGCCACCCGGCCGGGGAGTTTTCGGGAGAACCTGCTGAGGATGCGCAACGGGGAGAACATCGATCCGTTCCGAGGCGATCAAGAGGTCGTGCGTCTCGAGTACCGTGACCGTGATGCCCGCCTGAAGCTCATGGACGAACAGAAGATCCAGGCCGAGCTGATCTTCAACACTCTGGCCGTTAGCCGTGGGTGGATGGTCGGTGGTGATCCGGTGCAGACGTTTGCCAATTTGCGTGCGGTGAATCGGTATCTGGCTGCTGAGTGGGGTTGGGCGTATCAGGACCGGATCTATGCCGCGGCGTTGTTGGGTCTTGATGATCTGGATCTGGCGGTCGCGGAGTTGGATCGGTTGT